>Ga0153956_1000032_pt1 | contig 203747 bp, 207 predicted proteins | sample TSFL040MetaG_FD_104704 | JGI IMG/M metagenome (GOLD analysis project Ga0153956, IMG submission 104704) | Attine ant fungus gardens microbial communities from Florida, USA - TSFL040 MetaG | ecosystem: Host-associated > Fungi > Mycelium > Unclassified | place: USA: Florida, Wekiwa Springs... | reverse complement strand
TTCGCTATCAGGCTAAAAAACCTAACAGCCAATTCTCCTTCGCTTGCTCAGGTAAGCTCGCACATCTTTCACTCTTTCAAATTTTTAAAGATCGTCTCTCGTCTAGAGAGCCGGCATTCTACTCTTTCACCGTTCGCTGTCAACACTAAAAACTTTATTTTTTTAAAAAAATTTATTTAAGAATTACTTTTGCAAACCGACGCTTACCAACTTGTAAAATAATGGTCTGATTAGCGCGAAATAACAAATTTTTGTCCTGAACTTTTTCGCCATCAATGCGCACTGCACCTTGTTGCAACATACGAATTGCATCCGAAGTACTTTCAGTCAATTGCGCTGCTTTAATAATGTGTGGCAATGCCATGCCTTTTTCATCCACCTTTAGCAACACTTCCTCTAAGTCTTCCGGTATCTGACCTTTTTGAAAACGGCTAATAAAATCATCACGCGCTTTTTGCGCTGCCTCTTTTGAATGAAAACGCTCCACCATTTCTTCCGCCAACAAAAACTTAATGTCTCGCGGATTGCCTCCTTCTGTCACACATTTACGTAACGCAGCAATTTCTTCTAATGAACGCAAGCTGACCAACTCAAAATAAGTCCACATGGTTTCATCTGAAATAGACATCACTTTGCCAAAAATTTGCTCGGGCTCTTCATCGATACCAATATAGTTACCTAATGATTTCGACATTTTTTTAACACCATCTAACCCAGGGAGCAAAGGCAACATCATGACCACTTGAGCTGGCTGTCCAAAATGTTTTTGCAATTCACGACCCATTAATAGGTTAAATTTTTGATCAGTACCGCCTAATTCAATATCGGCTTGCATAGCGACCGAGTCATAACCTTGCAGTAATGGATATAAAAATTCATGAATCGCAATCGGTTGGCCTGAAGTATATCTTTTGTGGAAATCATCTCGCTCTAACATTCTTGCTACCGTATGAGTAGCTGCTAATTTGATCACATCCACCGGCGTTAATTTATTTAACCAAGCTGAGTTAAACAATACTTGTGTTTTTTGCGGATCTAAAATCTTGAACACTTGATTTTTATACGTGATCGCATTGGCAGCAACCTGCTCTTGAGTAAGAGGCGGCCGTGTTTCATTTTTACCTGAAGGATCACCGATCATTCCGGTAAAATCGCCAATTAAAAATTGGATCTCGTGGCCTAATTCTTGCAGTTGTCGCAATTTAGTTAAAAGAACGGTATGCCCTAAATGTAAATCAGGGGCAGTGGGATCAAAACCTGCCTTCACCCGCAAAGGACGGTTCTTTTTTAATTTCTCGATTAATTCTTCTTCAACAAGAATTTCATCAGTGCCTCGACGAATAATCGCTAAGGTTTCGTCTAGAGTTGCCATAACAGTCTCCACTTCATTGACAGGGCATTATGGCACAGGATCAATAAAAATAAGAAGGCGACTGGTGTTTGTTCTTAAGGACGCGATTACTCTTATTTTATAAACAAGGTGTCCGTTTTGTTTGCTAGCACGCCACCTTTTATAACGCCAGAGTAAAAAGCTGCTTTATGATTTAAATCGGTCGCCGCAAGATCAATGACAGGCCAACCATGCGTTTTTAAATATTGCGTGGATGAGCCAAACACCACACGATGGATGCCCATCCAAATGATAGCGCCTTGACACATTGGGCAGGGTTCAGCAGTAGAATAAAGCGTCGCATGCTTCCAGTCGGTTGCGGGATGATTTTTAATTGCATTATTAATGACCACGATTTCTGCATGAAGTATTGGATTTTCTGTGCTTTCGTTTAATCCTTCCGCCAACACTTCGCCAGTTTGATCATTAATAATAATTGCACTAAAAGGTAACTGGGGATGATGCTTTGCTAAATCCAACGCAATTCCCATGTAATATTCGTCTGAATGAGCCGATTGTTTGTTACTAATGTAAACCCAGCTAATCACTGCAATAATCAAAATGACTAAAGCGGCTCCGTAGATCTTTTTCATTGCAGTGGCTCCATTCGAATGAGAAATGTAAGTGATTATTTACTGAAGTTCATCATAATAAAACCGATTCAATAAAGCAAAAACTAAGCCACTTTATACTTTCCCATAAGCTTCAATTTCTTTTTTCCCCAACCATCGCTCAATCAGCGGCTGAATAATTTCTGGATGATTTCGCAACACAGTATCCCCAATTTGCTGAACGGTGCTCAACAACTCCCTGTCTCTAATTAAATCAGCCAATCGGAAAGTTAACTCTCCCGTTTGTCGCGTGCCTAGAATTTCACCCGGACCACGTAATTCAAGATCACATTGTGCGATTTTAAATCCATCTGTGGTCTCGCGCATGACGTTTAAACGTTCCTTGGCTAATGGAGACAAAGGATACTGATACATCAACACACAATAACTCGCTTGATGGCCACGACCAACACGACCGCGTAATTGATGTAATTGTGATAATCCCAAACGCTCCGCATTCTCAATAATCATTAAGCTGGCATTGGGCACATCAACACCGACTTCAATGACAGTGGTGGCCACCAATAATTGCGTTTCTCCTCGCTTAAATGACTGCATGGCTTTTTCTTTATCTTTAGCAGATAAACGGCCATGCACTAATCCAATTTTTAATTCGGGTAAGCATTGTGTGAGCTCATTATAAATTTGCGTGGCAGCTTGGCCGGTGATTAATTCGGATTCATCAATTAAAGGACAAACCCAATAGGCTTGTCGTCCCGCTTGGCAAGCCTCTCGAATGCGCTGAATAATGTCATCTCTTTTTGAATTGGCAATCACTGTTGTCACAATAGGAGTGCGGCCCGGTGGCAATTCATCGATGGTTGAGCAATCTAAATCGGCATAAAAACTCATGGCCAATGTACGCGGAATTGGCGTAGCAGTCATAATGAGTTGATGAGGGTATTGACCTCTACATAATCCTTTTTCACGAAAAGCAGCCCGCTGATGAACACCAAATCGGTGTTGCTCATCCACGACAATAAGCGCTAATTTTGAAAAACAAACATCCTCTTGAAATAATGCATGCGTACCAATCACTACCTGCGCAGTGCCTGTTGCGATGGTCTGTAATGCTTGCACGCGCGCGCGACCTTTCGTGCTCCCTGATAAATAAACCACCTGGATGCCTAACGGTTCAAACCATTGACAAAATACGCGGTAATGTTGTTCGGCTAATAATTCTGTGGGCACCATGAGTGCAGCTTGATAATTATTCCCAAGTGCTTTCAATATAGATAAAGCTGCAACCACTGTTTTTCCAGAACCGACATCACCCTGCACTAATCGCAACATGGGATAATCGCGGGATAAATCTTGCGCGATTTCTTCGACCACTCGTTTTTGTGCAGCGGTCAATGTAAAGGCCAATCCTTTTAAGAATGTATCCATTAATGCCGTCGACTTATTTAACGTAATACCGGCTTGAGTTTGAAAAGACTGTTTTACTGTTAGAAGGCTTAAGCGATGTGCAAGTAATTCTTCAAAAATTAATCTTTTATGCGCGCTTGTTTGATAATTAGCTAATTCAGTTAATGAAGTTCCTTGCGGCGGTCGATGCACAAATAGGAGTGCCTCTGCAAACGTGGGCAATCCTACTTCCAATAAATGTGATGGTAGCCATTCGCGATATAACGTATCGCGCTGCAATTGAGCCAATGCTTGACCCGTCAGTTGCCGCAATCGGTGTTGTCCCAAACCCTCAGTGGCAGGATAAACAGCCGTTAAGTAAGGATCTGGCGGAATAGATGAATCCGGCAAAATGACTTTGAATTCCGGATGAATCATTTCTAATCCCTTCAGCCCTAGCTTTACCATGCCATAGCAACGTAATTTTACCCCCGGACGTAATATTTTTAATTGATAAGAAAAAACATGGAAAAAACGTAGGTGGATACGGCCTGCTTCATCGCGCAATTCACATAATAATTTTGTTTTGCCTTTTATGGGTCGATCGACCGTATGGAGTGTGCCTTCAACCACGGCCTCTTGTTCAGGACAAATTTGGCGAGTGGATTGAATGTGGGTACGATCTTGATAATGAAGAGGAAAATGAAATAGCACGTCTTGAACTGAAAAGATGCCTAGACGTGCTAAATACTTCTCGATGGCTTGTCCAATACCTTTTAACTGCATACTATCTTCCATCAATTCATTGACAAAAAATCTAACGAAAGTATAAAGTGCGTTTCACCCTTGCCGGGGTGGTGGAATTGGTAGACACGCAGGTTTCAGATGCCTGTGGGGGAAACCCCGTGGAGGTTCAAGTCCTCTCCTCGGCACAAATCAAATCCCTGTCCGCATTATTTTCAAAAGGATGATGTAACACAATGGTGTCTTTCCGATCAGATCCCGTCGAAATAATATCCATTGGAATACCCGCTAAAGCTTCAAGCCGTAATAAATAATTTTGCGCATTCTTAGGTAAATCACTGAATGTTTTGCAATGCGCCGTGGATTCTTCCCAACCCGGAAACTCTTCATATACTGGCTCACAGTCGGCAAGGATATCGCTTTCAATAGGCGGATATAAACATTCGTTGCCATTTAATCGATAGCGCGTGCAAATTTTAATAGTTTTTAACCCATCCAAAACATCTAATTTAGTGATACAAAGACCGCTTAGACTATTTAACTGAATAGAGCGACGCAACATCACCATATCAAGCCAACCACAACGGCGCGGTCTTCCAGTCACGGAACCAAACTCATTGCCACGGGTAGATAGGTGAGTGCCTACATCATCTGTCAATTCGGTGGGAAAAGGCCCCGCTCCCACTCGAGTCGCATAGGCTTTGGTAATCCCTAAAATATAATTTAATCGTCTCGGTCCATAACCACTGCCAACACACGCAGCACCCGCCACTGTATTGGATGAAGTCACAAAAGGATAAGTGCCATGATCAATGTCTAACATGGTGCCTTGAGCACCTTCAAACATAATGTTTTTACCTTCGTCATGGTAACGAGATAATAATGCTGAAACATCAGCGCGCATTGATTTTAAGCGAGGCACATAATCCAATAATGTTTGGAATAAAGGACCCAATTCGATGGGTTCATGCTGATGGTAATGTTGCAGAATGAAATTGTGATAGTTAAGCACTTCTTCTAATTTTGCTTTTAATTTTTTCTCATCAAATAAATCACCAAAACGAATAGCGCGACGTGCTACTTTATCTTCATAAGCAGGTCCAATGCCGCGACCCGTGGTGCCTATTTTAGCATCGCCCTTAGCCAATTCTCGCGCACGATCAATGGCAACATGGTAAGGCAAAATTAATACACAGGCATCGCTAATATGCAATCGTTCAGCCACAGGAATACCCTGTTGTTCTAGCTCAGCCATTTCTTCTAAAAGTGCAGTGGGCGATAAAACGACCCCATTGCCAATGAGACATTGCGCGTGTGCATGTAAGATGCCAGAGGGAATAAGACGTAAAATGGTTTTTTTACCATCAATCACCAACGTATGCCCCGCGTTATGACCACCTTGAAAACGCACCACTACCGAGGCTTGTTCCATTAACATATCAACAATTTTGCCTTTCCCTTCATCGCCCCATTGGCTGCCTAAAATAACAATGCTTTTTCCCATTTATTATTCTCTTTAAGTTATAAACGATTAAAAAAGATCACGTGCAATGCACACTAAACTTAGTCCAATCAGCATGCTTAGCAATCCGATGATTCGCAACGCATGATCGCTTTGAATTGACATGCGGTGCATCATTCGCCGCCAAAAATCGGGCGATAGAAAGGGCAATATTCCTTCAAACACGCACAGTAACCCGATAGCAGTAAGCAGAATTGACCACATCATGCTGCCATACCCTTTAATTTGAAATGGATTGCCTATACTAACGAAAAAGCCTCTCTAACTCCACCAGTGGCATACGCACCAGCAAATGATAATGCCCTTCATCATCAATTGACTCGCTAATAACAGCATCCTGGGCATATAAATTGGCACGCAGTTTAGCTTGACTGGGCAATAGTACAATTTCTTTTTCGATCAAATCTTTACCTAGCAATTCCTTGATCGCAAGACCTAAGTTCATCATCCCTAAATCTTTTTCTGCCGAAATAAAAACGCGTCGCACTTGACCCGTTTCATCACGATCAATTTTTGCCTCTAAGCCCTCACATAAGTCGATTTTGTTATAGACCAGCAATTGCGGTACGGTATGTGCCTCAATGGTTTCTAAGACTTGATCCACTTGTTCAATATGCGCCTCACGATCAGTATCATTCGCATCCACCACATGCAAAAGTAGGTCAGCTTGCGCCACTTCTTCAAGTGTCGCATGAAATGCAATCACTAAATCATGCGGTAAATGCCTAATAAATCCAACGGTATCAGCTAAAATCACTGGACCGATCTCATGAAATTCCACGCGTCGCAAAGTAGGATCTAAAGTAGCAAATAATTGATTGGCTGCAAAAACGGACGCACCCGTTAATCGATTAAATAAAGTGGATTTACCTGCATTGGTATAACCCACTAATGCTACTGTAGGAATGGTTGCTTTTCGGCGCGAGCGACGTCCTTGTTCTCGTTGCTTCCGAATTTTAGCCAACCGAGCAGTAATCACTTTAATTTTGTTACGAATAAGACGTCTATCAACTTCTAATTGCGTTTCACCCGGACCGCGCAATCCAATACCACCACGTTGGCGTTCTAAGTGAGTCCAACCACGCACCAAGCGAGTAGACAAATGCTGTAGCATAGCTAACTCGACTTGTAATTTACCCTCAAAGCTTCGCGCACGTTGCGCAAAAATATCAAGAATTAATCCGGTGCGATCTAACACACGGCAATTAAATAAGCGCTCTAAATTCCGTTCTTGAGCAGGCGATAAAACGTGATTAAATAAAACTAATTCACCTTGCTTACTTGCAACAACCTGACGAATTTCTTCTGCCTTGCCACTACCCACAAAATATTTTGACTCTGGTACTTTGCGGGCAGCGGTTACCACTGCAACAATCTGCGCACCAGCGGATAATGCAAGTTCCTTAAATTCCTCAATATCTTCTTCCATTTTTCCAATGGGAAAATTGACGTGAACTAAAACAACTCGCTCTCCGCCGTTTGGGCGATCACTCAATGGTGTCTCCTTAGACTCAAAGGCGATTATTCGTTAGGAAATCCAGATTTACCAGCAATGTTATTACCTTTGTTACCATTGCCATTATTTCCATTGTTACCATTGCTGTACTCAAATGGAGAGGTAACATTCCGGGCTGGGACAATCGTAGAAATGGCATGCTTATACACCATCTGACTTACGGTATTTTTTAATAAAACAACAAACTGATCAAATGACTCGATTACTCCTTGTAGTTTAATTCCATTCACTAAATAAATAGAGACTGGAATTTTTTCTTTACGTAACGAATTTAAGAAAGGATCTTGTAAAGAAGGTCCTTTTGTCATGTTTTATTCTCCGAGTTTAATTTTAAATTCCATAAATTAGCCAGGTAGGCTAAGAAAACACCAGAGGATATCGAATATCATATGCTCAAGCAAGATCGATAATTACTTACATATTTTTAAGACTATAATACATTGCTATTTTTTGTAAAAACTATGAGCATTTGCTACACTTAAGCATTAACAATAGCACCGATACCCGTATGAAAAAAAAGATAGATATATTAATAGGTTAGCATCCCACCAGCGGCTCGAGATCCTAAAATGAATAAAATGCCACAGTCAACTTTAACAAAAACTTGCAGCAGTTGCGGTTTAACGAAACCACTTTCTGCTTTCTTACAATTGTCCGATTCAGGTCGGTCAATGTATGGAAATCTTTGCGCCTCTTGTCGCAAAGCAGGCAAAGATAAGCCGACTAACGCCGGCAAGGACGAAGGCAGCAGCACAAGCAAACTCGAACTTAAAATTGATTCTAAGGCAAAAATAAAAGGCGATACGAATAAAAAATTATTTTTTGAACTTACCAAAGAACTCGATCAAACAGAACGCGAGCTTAAAGAACAACAAAAAGATAGACAAATTAATACAATACAAACGATTGCTAAAAAAGAAAGATTACATCGTGAAACTTTCTTAAAAGACAAATCCGACTCTCGCTCAACAGCCGCTGCTGCAAAAGCAGAATTGGCCAGAGTCAATCGACAATTTTTTAATAGCGAAAAATCCAAAAATACCGTGGATTATGCCAATCCTGTTTTAGATACACAGATTGCAGGAAAGGTAAAACACCACACTGCGCTTCACAACATGGTACGCACTTGGCTAAAAGGAAAAGGCACAAACTTTCTTAACAACGTGGAAAAATTAGGATTAGCTGATAAAAAAGATTCAAGCTCGACTACGGTCTCCCCTGAGAAAACACCCTCACCGCCCACCTCTAAAAAACGTTAGGTTTCGAACGTTTATAATTTCTAACCCTTCTTTTTCAAACTACCGTCTTCACCGACAATATATTCTTGGCCGTTATGAGTAAAAGAAATTAATTTATTAAAATCTAGCGAGCCTTCTTTTACTTTCACGATAGCATGATCGTCACTATCCTTTAAGGTGCCATTTTCATCTGTCGTTAGAATATCTTGCTTTTTTACCATGATGGTTAAAAAGCCATGCTGAACTTTATTTGATTTTTTATTAATAAATGCTTGAATAGATGCTTTATCAAGATAGATAGGTCGATTAACGCTATACTCATAAAACACTGAACGATTCACCATTCTAAACCATGTTGATAAGTTGATGCCTTGCGCATTAAACAAATAAACATAAACCAATGCTTCATCTTCGCCTACGACCATTTCTTTTTTTGCTTTAGTTACTTTTATAGAATCTACCAATGCATCCATCTCTTTGACTAACGCAGCTAAGCGATCGCGAATAAAGCGGAACTTGTCACCCATTTGGTACTTATCGCGTAACACTTTATCTTGCTGCAAGGTCTCTTGTGTCAATGCATGCAGTTGTTCGATTTGTTGATGATCTTCTGTTGTAGGAATTTTTTTGCATTGCTGTCCAAACTCATGCAAGGTTTCTGCAATTTCAAAAAGATATTGTACCGATTTATTAGGCATGTTGTTTTTATCGCTAGGTGCTGCATTTTGCAAACCTAATGCCAATCCTGAAGCTTGTTTAGCAACTTCACTAAATGTCGTTTGCACAGTGATCATTGCTGCAGAGATGTCAGTCATAATTATCGCTAGAACCCGATGCAGTGGAAGCAGTACTTAATTGTTTTTGATCGCAACAGCTACGGTGTTTGTTAATTTCTATTTGATGCGCACGTCTTTGCAAATAAGCGCTGCGAACAAAAGCATATTTATCAAGCGCAGCTTCTTCAAATACATTTTGAAACTTTAATAATTGTGCACGACGATCCAATACAGCCCACGCATAAATTTCATAACGCGTGGAACGTGGATGAATGTATGGATAAATAGAGAACGCATAATAATCAACAGGAAGACCAATCGCATCACGCACTGTGTTGGGGCCAAAAAATGGCAACACTAAATAATTTGATTGCGTGTAACCCCATGTGGCCAATGTCAAACCAAAATCATTGGTATAGGGCGGCAAATTCATCCGTGATGCCACATCAAAAAGGCCACCTATTCCAATGGTTGTATTAATACCAACGCGCCAAATATCATTAGCCGCTTGATAAAAATGAGCTTGCAGCAAATCATCTGCAATAGTTGGCAATGTATCAATATTAAAAAAAACATTATGAATACCTTCATTTAAAGGTTTAGGCATAATTTTGTTATAGAAGGTAGCCAGTGGTTTTAAAAAATAGGTATCAATTTTATCATTAAAAGTAAACATGGCTCGATTAAAACCTTCATAAGGATCAGAAGGTAGAGGCGGCAAGGGTGGCTCGTTATCAGTAATAACAGGTGCTTCCGCCACTGTAGATGGTGCTGTACTTGTTCCATTATTTAATTTATTAACATCTGGCACTTGATTTAATTCTGGCGTACTCATCACATCACTGTGCCTTGATATATCTAGCGCGGCTAATTGAGGCGCTTTTAAAGAATTTGGATTAAACTGTGCTGCGTTATTTGAACTTAATATTGTATAGTTAGCAGCGTATGCTTGAACAAGAAAGCCATTTATGACAGCAGTCATAAAAATCGAGACAATAGAATATGTCCCTGGGTAGGCTTTTTTATTATTCATGCAGCATCCAGTGTGTGTTAAACAATTAGTTTAGCGTTATTATTCATTTTAATAAATTAAAAGATAACTAGCCATGAACAAACCTTTTCCACAACCTCTGACACTTATCATTTTAGACGGCTGGGGATATCGCAATGATCCTGAAGACAATGCCATTGCTGCAGCACATAAACCTAACTGGGATGATTTGTGGGAAAAATATCCACATGCTGCGATTTCTGGATCAGGCCGCTGTGTCGGTCTGCCTGAAGGGCAAATGGGTAATTCTGAAGTAGGGCACTTAACCATGGGTGCTGGTCGTATTGTTTATCAAGATTTTTCTCGCATCGATAAAGCCATTGAGGACGGGGATTTCTTCACTAATCCTGTTTTTAAGCAAGCTTTTGCTATTGCCAAACAAAATAACGCCGCCATTCATTTAATGGGGTTGGTTTCCCCAGGTGGTGTGCATAGTCACGAACGCCATTTACATGCTTTACTTAAATTGATCGCACAACAACAACTACCCCATGTCTATATTCATGCCTTTTTGGACGGCCGCGATACACCCCCTAAAAGCGCTGAAACCTCGCTCCAAGAACTGCAAAATTTATGCAAAGAATTAAAGTGTGGAAAAATTACTTCTTTGATTGGCCGCTACTATGCCATGGACAGGGATCAACGCTGGGACCGTGTCCAACAAGCCTATGAACTTTTAGTCACTGGAAAAGCAGCTTATCAAGCTGAAACGTCTATCGCTGCCTTGCAACTCGCTTACGCACGTAATGAAACGGATGAATTTGTCAAACCTACCGTTATCAAATCACCTTCTGAATCTCCTATTACTATTAAAGATGGTGATGTGGTTATTTTTATCAATTTTCGTTCAGATCGTGCTCGAGAACTTAGCCAAGCATTTACTGATCCTCACTTCGACGGTTTTTCTCGACATCCTTTTCCACAGCTGGGTATGTTTGTTGGTTTGTCTGAATACGATGTTCGCTTACCGGCAGCAGTGGCATTTCCTCCCGAACCCATGACGAATCTCTTGGCTGCTTGTCTTAGCGAGCATGGCCTCCGCCAATTGCGTATCGCAGAAACAGAAAAATATGCCCACGTTACTTTTTTCTTTAATGGTGGCGTTGAAAAACCTTACCCTGGCGAAGACCGCGTATTAATTCCTTCGCTTAAAATTGCCACTTATGATTTACAACCTGAAATGAGCGCTTTAGAAATTACCGATCGTTTAATACATGAAATCAAACACGGTCACTATCAAATGATCATTTGTAATTTTGCCAATCCAGACATGGTGGGTCACAGCGGTAACTTTTCTGCAACTGTGAAAGCAATTGAAACAATCGATCATTGTTTGGGTAAAATTATTACCGCACTTCAAGAAGTGGGTGGTGAAGCTCTTATCACCGCCGATCACGGTAATGCGGAATTTATGTTTGATAAAACCACGAATCAACCCCACACTGCGCATACCACAGACCCCGTGCCGTTTTTGTATATAGGACGCAAGGCAATGATTAATAACAACAATGGCAAACTTTCAGACATCGCCCCCACTTTGCTTTATCTGATGGATTTACCGCAACCGAACGAGATGACCGGAAAACCACTGGTGAAATTAGTATAAAGAAAAGGTGAAATGATATACTGGTCTTATTGAATGCAAGGACACACTCTAATGACTACACGCACTCTTACGGTTTGCATGGCTATTGTTTTCTTAATGTGTGGTGTCAGTTCAATAGCAGATCCAGCACCTCACCTACCAACTAACCAACCTCCAAAAACTGCTAACCCAGACACTAAACCCGATAATTCAAGTTCCGTTGGCCAAACAGGTCAGGCAAATGCAGACAAACAGCAACAAGCCAGTGATGAAGATATTAATCGATTCAGCAATACCATTGTCTTAATCAAAGATTTTTATGTTCAAAAGGTCGGTGACAAAACTTTATTGGATGATGCCATTCGTGGCATGGTGAGTGGCTTAGATCCTCACTCCGAATACCTCGATAAAGATGCTTATAAAACCTTACTCATGACCACCAGCGGAGAGTTTGGTGGGGTGGGCATCGAGGTCACACCTGAGTATGGTATTTTAAAAATTGTTACACCCATTGATGACACACCCGCAGCTAAAGCCGGCATTAAAGCCGCAGACTACATAGTGGCTATCGACGGGAAGTTAGTTAGCGAAATGTCTTTACAAGATGCCGTCGATAAAATGCGTGGCAAACCAGGATCAGTGGTTATGTTAACCATTTTACGCAAAGGAGAAAAAGTTCCTCTCACCTTCAAACTCACTCGCGAAGTGATTCATATTGCGAGTGTAAAAAGCAAAATGTTAGATAATAATTTTGGTTATGTGCGCATTACGCAATTCCAAGAACCTACCGCTAAATTAATGCATGATGCTATCTTAGATCTCAAAACCAAAAACAAAGGAAAATTAAATGGTTTGGTTTTAGATTTACGTAATAATCCAGGTGGTTTACTCGAGACAGCTGTTCAAGTAGTCAATAACTTTTTAAATCCAAAAAAAATAAATAATAAATATAAAGATACTATTGTATACACCGAAGGAAGATTACCTGAAGCTCAATACAGCGCCAAAGTCACTGGCGATGATATCTTAAATGGTGCACCTATTGTGGTATTGATCAATGGCGGCTCAGCTTCAGCATCTGAGATTGTCGCAGGTGCATTACAAGATTATCGCCGTGCTTTGATTGTAGGCACCACCAGTTTTGGTAAAGGTTCTGTACAAACGGTGATTCCTTTAGATAAAACCCATGCTTTAAAATTAACAACAGCACTGTATCACACACCTTCTGGACGTCTTATCCAAAATATTGGCATCATTCCTGACGTGCAAATTGAAGATTTGCAGGTCGTGAAAAACAAAACCGATGAAGACATTGCAATGATTGAACCTATCAAAGAGTATCAACTCAAAAATCATTTACAAGGTGCGACTTCCGGAAAAATGAATACTGCTTTAATGGATAGCAATGACATCGCTCTAGCGAATTCAGATTTCCAATTATTTGAAGCACTGAAAATCTTGCGCACAATGTACATGCTTGATGAAGAATATGTGGTAGACAACACACATCACTAGAGGTATTTGGCAATTTAAAGCTAATTCTTTTTAATAAAGCTGTCATGCCAGAAAACGCTCCCTACCGTCCCAGTAAAAACATGCTGTCATGCCAGCACGTTTTTGGCTGGCAATGTGGATACCAGCTAAAAGCGTGCTGGTATGACAAGTCGATCCTATCGCTTCAACATCATAAGCCTCTTATGGTACCGCTAAATATTTAGCAGCAATTTTCTTTGTGATTTGCAGATAAAGCTCCTGTCTAACAGAGCGATGTAGTTCAATTAATTTGCGAAGAAGTATTGCTGAGGGATTTAAATTTTGACCGATATATGCTTCTTGTATGACATCTTGATGAGTGTTTGTATAGAGCGCGATTCCTTCTAGACTATATTCATTGGTTGATAAAATATCCTGGATAATCGAACGTATAAATTTAGCTTCAATCATTGTATTTTCCTTTTCCGTAGTAAATTTCATTAATTGAAAGTACTTTCTATGCTGATCTCTAAAAATTTCCTTTAGCTCCTCGCATATACGAGAAAAAATCTCTATCTCTAATAAAATATTTTCCTCTTTTGTTAAGACGTTGGGATTGACTCCCATTAAGCGACACAATGGTTCTATTGCTGACATAACTCTTCCTGCTCCTTTATATCCATTTAGGAAGTGCTAAAGGTGTTTCGCTTTAGACAAATCCATCTTTTTTTCAAACTCAACTTTGTTGCAGTTCTATAACATTATTGTTATTAAATCAATTATTTTTGTTAAAATATTTAAATTAATTAGTCTAGCGGAAATATTATTGTTATTAATGCCTGGGTTATTATAGAATCTTTATCGTTTTGTTATTAACGTTACAGAAAATGGCCGGCATATTGTGAATACTATTGCAGCGTTCGAAATGAATGAGTCTCAGGTAAAAGCATTGGCAAAAAACTTACGTATGCTTTTAGAAGCGCATCGCGTAACTGAAAATGAGATTGCGCAATCACTCAGCATTCCAGTAATGACAGTGAGAAGATTAGTCTCTGGCGAAACGACAGATCCTCGTATTTCGACATTGAAGCTAATGGCAGACTATTTCAAAGTCTCTGTAGATTCACTGATAGAAGATAATTCTTATAGATCAATAGCCTCTATGGGGAAAGCTGCTCCTCAATTTATTCCCGTATTAGATTGGGAAATAATAAAAGATATGAACTCTACTAAGGATATTAATTTAAAAAATTGGAAAGAGTGGCATCCCATTATTTTTGGAGATCAATTTTTATTAGGCGATAACGCTTTTGCATTGGAAAGCAGGCCTTCTATGCAGCCAAGATTCCCAATCGGAACATTATTTGTAATAGATCCTAACGAAACACCAAGAGATAGCGATATAGCCCTTATTAAAATGAAAAAAGATGGAAATATTTCTTTAAGAGAACTCATTATTGACTCACCAAGGTGGCAATTGTCTCCCATAGTATCAGGCTCAGAAACACTTTTTTACGATGAAAGTCAGCATGGAATTATGGGAATTGTTGTGTTAACAATATTGCAGACTAGAAAAGAAAACGCAATTAGTTAATATATAAACAGGAATAATATTCCTTAAAAACAGAGTTTATGCGTGATGGAAAACACAGTCTTTTTTAATAAAAAAGCGGATAAAGCGTTAGGAATGCTTACTTGTCTTTACATCACTTCGTTATTGGCAAATGTCACTATAGGCTACCGCTATATCAGCATCTGGCATTTAGATGAGGCAGGGGGAATTTTTATATTTCCTTTGTCATTTATAGTGGGGGATATAATTTCTGAAGTATATGATAGCAGCTATGCTAAGACCCTTATTTTCTATGGCGTAGCTTGCCAAATCATTTTCTCGTTATATATATTTTTAATAATTCGCATGCCTTATCCAAGCTTTTGGAATAAGTATGATGCTTACTTTATTATAATGAATCCCTATTTACGTTTTACTATGGCAGTCTCTGGTGCTGTCATCATTGGCTCTTGGCTAAATATCCATTTTTTAAGCAAATGGAGTGGCTTAGTTGAGGGTAAGCATTTTGTATTAAGAAGCTTAGGTTCTTCGTTTATAGGGGAGCTTTTTGTTACTGTTTTTTCTATGCTGGTAGCTAATTTTGGGAAAATGGAAATCTATCAATTGGTCTACATGATGTTTTGTTGTTTCTTCATAAAATCAATTGTATCGCTCGTGGCAGTCTGGCCGGCAGCCTTTGTGATTTGCTTTTTGAAAACCAATAAAAATAAAGATAAAAATGATGTACCCTCAAATTATTTTCAAGGGATAGCAAAGCGTTTAAGGCAATTTTCTAAACCGGCGTTTAGATTAGATAAAATAAACTATCAAACCAGCACTGCGAGCTTATATTGCAGAGGCGCCAGGGTGGTTATAAATCAAAAAATTTCTGAATTAATCTGTAATGCAAATATTATTCATAACATGAGTGCGATACAAAGCAGCTATCTTGGTTATCATTATGGCTTGATGATGGACAATGAGAAAAGTGATATTAGTTTTTTACTAAATAAAACAAGAAAATCAAAATTTTTCTTAAATTTCAATAAATCAGAAAATATTATTTTATCCATAACTCGAGATGGTCGTATCAATTATAAAAATAAAAATTTGGATGAAATTAATACTAAATACCCACTCGATATTTATAATAACGAATCCATCTTAACTCGCTTTGAGCCTTCTCAAGCCTGTTACATTGGTATTTTAGCTGGGATTTCACAAAAAAAATTACCACGACCTAATATCACAAAGTTAACGTTGATATCAAATACGACCATGGACAATTCTTAGTGAAAATGCCGACTAATTTGCAATATGGATATTATGTTTTTTTGGGAATTGGAGATTATCATCAGCCCAAATTTTTGAATGCAAATTGGATGGCAACTTGGAAACTAAAAGAATGGAAAATTTTTTTAGAACACTTAGTTTATCTAAAGGCAAATACATTAATGATTTATTTAAATGGTCATCTGTTGCCGTATAAAAGTCAATGTTATCCTGAATTAATAGAATTTAATCATCCGAATATCGAGAATGAGTTTTTTTCTGAAGTACTGTCTCTTGCAAAAAGCCAGGGCTTAAACACTATTATAGTCCTATCAACAACAGGTCATGCAGCAAACTATTTAGATAAAAATCCTAGTTTATCCATTAAGCCACGATCTAATAATGTCAATCTAGATCAATTACTCTTGCCTTTTCCTGACCATCTTAGAAAGACAAAAAATCTAGCTCAAAGTAGTAGTGCTCAAGTGGGCTTAGGTATACTTTGTCATAATAATGTAAAAGCCCAAGAATATGCTATTAATCTTGTTAAAGAATGTGTGAACTTATATCCCCAAGCACAAGGTATAGCCTTTCATCCTCCCGAATCTATTTATCCGTGTTTTTGTGAATACTGTTGTAAATTATTTAAATCAAACTATGAAAAAAATATGCTGGAAGTGTCTGATGAGATTGCGCGAAAATTTTATTTAGAAAGTTATTTAGATTTTCAAAAAAATCGCTTAGAAACAATAATAAAAAAATCATTAACAAAAAAGCAATTATATACATTTACAGTTCCTTGGTTATTTGAACAATCTTTTGCAAAAATAAGCAAGTATATTTCAAAAGATATTGTAATCATTGACTGGGATTATAATCTTAGTACTTCCAGAATTAATCAATTATGTAAAAGACTTTCAGATTATCAACAACATGGCCATCGTGTGTGGTTTATGCCAACTGCAGGATTTGGATTTGATAAAAATCAAGAAATTCAAGGCCAAGTAAAAAAAGTAAAAAAACAAATGGAAATAGCTGTTGACTCAGGTGTGTCTGGCATTATTCATTTTGTGGGCCCATCCTTTTTAGTGGATTTAAAGAAGACAAATTTTTATTTTTGATTTTAATGGTATCAAGCGTAGCATAATTTAATGCCCTATGACTTCATAGTTGCATAATGGCATCGATTTCAATTTGGGCTTGTTTAGGAAGTGCTGTCACTTGTACCGTCGTTCTCGCAGGATAGGGTTCATTAAAAAATTCCAGCATGCATTCATTCAATACGGCAAACGTGGCTAAATCCGTTAAATAAATGGTGAGTTTGACAATTTTATTTAAGTCTCCACCCGCAGCCAACGCCATTTCACTCAAATTTTTTAACGTTTGCACCGCTTGTTGTTTAAAATCTTCTGAAATTAAATTCGATGTTTGTGGATCAATCGGAATTTGTCCAGAAAAAAATACGGTGTTATTTATTTTTATCGCGGGAGAATAAGGACCAATGGCTTTCGGAGCAGCCGAGCTATGAATTTTTTCTTTAAGCATGCTTGAATCTTACCTTTGAATAAAATAGCCCTTGGTATTTAGCTTCGCATTCACCAAGGGCATTTTTTAAGTATCACGTAATTAAACAACAGTTTTTGATTTTCCACCACAGCAACCACAGGCTTTGCATCCACAGCCACAATTACAGCCAGGTGTACCATCTTCTTTCTTACAGCATTTAGAGTGACAGCAACGAATAATGCCGTTATAGATTAAACTGAAGATGATGCCAAGGACGAAACCTTTAATAAATCCCCAGCCTGTTAACATACCTACATCACCCATTGTGGTAGGAACTGTGGTCATATGTTCCATCATTGGGGAAACACCATATTTCATGGCCCAAACCGACCAAACAAACATGCAAATAGCCCAGGTAATACCGAGAGCAACACCCAATGAAATAGGACAGAACTTTGATTTTTTGCAGTTTCCGCAAGACATAATGACCTCCTGGTAAATTGATTAGATCCTTAAAACCTTTTTAGTATAGACCAAAACTTCATAAGACAATAAAGCAGAGTGGCGAATTATGCGTATAGCATCCATAATAATATGAGTAGAATGTGAGGGTTGTATACTTGATGCAAAAAACTGCCATAGAGGCCGTTGTGGGCGAATTTAATGCATTGCGTAATGAAGTAAATCAATACCTTAGCCATGATCAACTGGTGGCTGTGGAAAAAGCTTATCTATTTGCTAAAAAAGCCCATGGCGCTCAAATTCGCTTTACCGGTGAGCCTTATATAACCCACCCCCTGGCGGTGGCACTTATTTTGGCCGAAATGCGCATGGACGCACCCACTATTATTGCGGCTATTTTGCATGATGTTGTCGAAGATACCCCTGTTAAACAATCTGAAATTGTCGAATTGTTTGGAAAAGAAGTCGCGGATTTAGTTGACGGGGTCACTAAATTAACCCAAATTCATTTCGAAAATTACGCACAAGCCCAAGCAGAAAATTTCCGTAAAATGATCATGGCCATGGCCAGTGATATCCGCGTTATTTTAGTTAAACTATCCGATCGTTTACACAATATGCGCACCTTGCACGGTTTACCGCCTGATAAAAGACGACGCATATCGCTTGAAACCCTAGAGATTTTTGCGCCGATTGCGAATCGACTTGGCATGCACGCTTTTCGTGTGGAGTTAGAAGACTTGGGTTTTGCTTCACTTTATCCCATGCGTTATAAAATTCTTAAAGAAGCGATTGGAAAAGCAGGCGGCAATCGTCAAGAAATCATTGATATGATTGACCATCAAATCCGTGATGCACTTAAAAAAGCAAATATTCCCTCTGTCACTTTATCGGGTCGCGGTAAACATCTTTATAGCATTTATAAAAAAATGCACGAAAAACATTTATCGTTTTCAGAAATCATGGATGTCTACGGATTCCGTATTATCGTGGATAAAGTGGATGCGTGTTACCGTGTGTTGGGTGTATTACATAATTTATTTAAACCGATTGCCCAACGATTTAAAGATTACATCGCTATTCCTAAAGCCAATGGCTATCAATCCTTACATACCATTTTGTTTGGTCCTTATGGCGTTCCGATTGAAGTACAAATCCGCACTGAAGAAATGCATAAGCTTGCCGAGAATGGCATTGCAGCACACTGGTTATATAAGACAGAGAAGAAAGTATTCCACGATGCCCAATCACGTGCCAATGAATGGTTAAAGGGCATTTTAGAAATGGATAAAAGTTCCAAGAATTCACTGGAGTTTATTGAAAATGTTAAAATCGATCTTTTTCCAGATGAAGTTTACATTTTTACTCCGAAGGGTGAAATCATTGAATTACCTGCAGGCGCAACGCCTGTTGATTATGCGTATGCGATTCACTCTGACATTGGTAATACTTGCGTTGCAGCAAAACTTGATAAACGTCTGTCGCCGCTAAGTACCCCGCTCACGAGTGGTCAGCAAGTGGATATTGTTACTGCACCAGGTGCAAGACCCAACGCAGCTTGGTTGAATTTCGTTGTCACCGGTAAAGCTCGCAGTAAAATTAAACATTACCTTAAAAAACAACAACGCGAAGAATCGATGGAATTAGGCAAACGATTGGTTGAATCGGCATTGCATACGCATGGCTTATCGCTTAATCATGTGCCAGAAGCTGTTTTACAAAGCCTGATTAATGCTTCACGGTTAGAATCCGTTACTCATCTTTTTGAAGAAGTGGGCATTGGCAATCGTCCAGCACCAGTAGTTGCTAAACAAATTGCAAAATCCATTAACCACGAAATGCTTATTGAAGAAGTATCGAATGAAAAAGACACACCGCTAGTAATTAAAGGTACAGAAGGTTTAGTGATGAGTTATGCAAAATGTTGCCGTCCTATTCCTGGCGATCACATTGCAGGACTTATAAAAACCGGTCAAGGTATTGAGGTGCATATGATGCATTGCCCACAAGTAGAAAAATACCATCATCACTCTGACAAATACGTGCCGCTTCTTTGGGAAGATAATATTGAAGGTGATTTCTACGTGGATTTAAAAGTAGATTTAATGCATCGACGCGGAAGTTTAGCTGCCCTCACGGTAGCGATTTCTGAATGCAATTCCAATATTGTTAATATGCGCGCACAAGAAAGTGATAAAAATCATTTCCACGCAGAGATCACAATCACTGTGCATCATCGCTCTCACCTTGCACGTATTTTGCATAAACTTCGCAAACGCCCAGAAGTGATTCGGGCATTGCGGTTTAAGCCTACGCATGGTTAATGCTTCTCATATCAATGAAATATGATCAAACTAAGCCTTCATCAATCTGATTTGCAATCCTGATCATTTCCTTCAAGCTATCAGGATTTAGATGCCTGTTTGCACATTCGAATGAATTCCGTCGTGTATCAGTGTACCAGTTGACATGATAAAGGAATCCATTATTCCAGTTTCCCTCTATACCCTTATCAGAAGGCTTTTTGTTGACAAGATATTCTAACCCCTCCTTGTAAATGATGACACTTTCAATAGCAAAAGTAGTAAAGGAGCAAATGCCAAGATTTGGAATGCGGACGAATTCACCAACTCCATCCCATCCTTTTTCGTGGGTATATCCGCCAGCCGCCGCAAATCCTAGCACATTCTCTTTTGGAATGCCTGGAATACCTGAAAATTTAAACCCTATTCTTATCTGAGAGATGTCTGACTTTAGATGTGTATCCAGCGGATCAGGATTTCTGTCATATTGAGCTCTTTCTTTGTCGGCTGTTTTAGCAGTATCGAAGAGAAAATTGACAGATTCATCAATAGAATATGATTCGATATATCCTTTTGTTGATAATCCCTTTAGGGATATTATTGTTTCCTCTTTCATTGGCATGTTCATTTTTGCCAAAGGCCAGATGTTCACTCCCTTTTTTGCGCCTGAAAATGGAGTTGTAGTTACTTCGGCACCTGCATGAACCAGCCATGGTAAAATAATTATTGCCACTAATAATTTTTTCATACTGTTTCTCATATTAATCCCACCAGCCATCATATATTGAACAATCTGCAACAAATTCCTGTGTAACCTGATATGGCATTGAGGCTTGGCTATTCCTCATCCAGTGATGACCTTCAACTGTCCATCCCCCACTACTACCTTCAGGCCAGTGATAATTAGCAGCACGCCAAGTATTAATCCAACCAAGTATGGTTTGATGATCAAGTTTTCCATTCTTAAAACGATGACGGCTATTTACCCAGAACCAATAGTGATGACCCGCATGCCATGAAACAGTTTCATTGAATCCAAGACAATTAGCACGTGAATGATGAGTCAATAGCTTAACACCTGCAAATGAGTGTCCTAATACTGCTAATAATACTAAGAGACCCGTTAATATTTTTATCTTCATAATAATCGTAGTTTTAAAATCTATGGAAGGTTACACCTTGACTACATAAGATCAAGCGAAATAGATAGTAGACTGCATAAATGGCAAAAGTCCTACACGTGAGATAAGAAAATAGCAACAAATTCCACTCTGATTTCACTCGCTCGCGATAATCTTTATGCCCCATTAGTGTTGCAACCGAAGCTCCATTAAACCGAGGATAACACAGGCTTACTCAATAAAATGAAGCTAATCGACCCAATAAATATCATCATAACTGCTAATGAATACAAAGATTGATATGGCAAACAACCGGCTATTGCAGTTACACAAAATCCACTAAGTTGTTGAGTAAATCCAAATAAAGAACTAGAGACGCCCGGCGAGGCTTTATACGGCTCAAGACCTTTAGTCATTGCACATGGGTATAATATTGCTTGACCAATTAATCCAATTAAAATCGGTAAAATAATCATAATAGCTGAACTAGTTGTTATTATGATACTTATAAACACCAGAAGAGCAGAACCGAGTATAAGAAATCGGCCCACATTAATTAAACTATCTATTTCAATTATTTTAATAAGCCGAGTAACAACAATACTGCCAAATAAATATGCTAAGGAAAAATAAAATCCTATTGATCCTATTATTTTGGGTGATATTTCCAATACATCATGCAAATAGTAAATTCCCAAAATATTAAACATCAGTGAAATTGAATATCCAATTCCACCACCTATGCCATATATAACTACAGATTTCTCTTTTATCACGTACCAATAACTCTGAATTAACTCACTTAAAGAAATATGCTTATTAACATGATAGGTTTCTTCAAACATGAAATAAACAATGATAAATATCAAACAACCTAATATTGACATACATATAAAATCATATTGATAATTTGCATAAGTTTGAATCACACCACCCACATATTGGAAAAAACCCATCGAAACATTAAATGCTAGCGAAATATATGACATTGCACTAACCAACCGCTTACCCTCATAAATATCTCTCACAGATGATCTTGCAATTACAGCACATCCACCACCACCTATTCCTTGTAGCAATCTTAAAAAAATAAATAAATAAATGGATTGCATGTAAATTAATACAAGTGAGGTAACAGAAAATATGCCGCTCGTAATTAAGTATGTTTTCCTTCTTCCTAATTGATCAGACAATCCACCTATGCAAAGCATGGCAACGCCATAACCAAACACATAGGCTGTCAATGTATAAGCAATATAATGGTAATCAGCCTTCAAAATTTTCCCTAAGAAGGGTAATGATGGCGAATACATAGCAATGCCTGCCTGCGTACAAATTACTCCTAAGCAGGCAAGGATAAGCACCATGGAATTTTTAGTTTCAATTTCACTCATCAGCGCATTCCAGCCTCTTGAATATATTGAGAACCGCTAAGAGCATGATGGATATTAACTAATTCTTCAATACTCTTACTTGGTGAAATATCCCTTGTTTCAAATGCAATAATGCCTTTCCATCCCACAGCATTAACAGATCCGATTACTTCATTATAATTAATATTACCTCTTGATAATGATAAATGCTGATCGTGTTGTCCATTGTTGTTACTAAACAAGCATAAATTTTCAATTCGTTGCTCATTCCACATTAATGGCATTTCAGACTCAAGACTTCCGTCAACATACCAATAATCATAATGATATTTATTTGCTTCAATTATGCCTTCTTCTGCAGTTAGATAACTTTGCAAAGCATATGCTTCTACAAACGGTGGCTTGAATGATCCAGTTTTTTCCATCATAACAGACTCCTGTATTTTCAATTTTAATAATTTATTAGCTACTAATTTCATATTTTTTGTTTGGCAATAAGAACCGACAATAATTGCGACAATGATTTGACGTTCAAGATTGTAAGCTTTGGGTTGTGACAAAACCAAATGGTGTAAACAATGCAGGAAGACAATGATACTACCAAATTTATTTGTTAATCAATACTTCCTATGATTATTTTTGGTTTAGTTTATAGATACAAATGCTAATATCTTTCTTAGACATGTCACTTCACATCAACTATTGTATTAACTAAGTAGAAGATTAACCATGCTATTTAAGTAAATCTCTATTAAATAGTATTACAGCAATTTTCTTTATTATAGAGCGATAAAGATCACAACGAATCAAACGGTGTAAATTAATGCTTCTTTGTAGTAATTGCGCAGAAGGATTTGAATTACGTCCATCAACAACTTCCTGGATAATATCTTCGTGATGGGATATGCTGAATATGAATAAAAATGATATTCCGCTATTGAGCATTGGGCGAGAGAAAAATATGACACAAAAAATAGCGCTAGTAATAGGCGGGACGAGTGGTATTGGTCTTGGAATAGCAACAACACTTTTGCAAAGGAATATTAATACTTTTATCATCGGTAGAAGATCAATTGAACATCCAAAGTTACGAAAAGAAAATATTCTTCAAATTGATTTATCCGATTCAGAATCAATTAAAATAATTAAAAAAAAATTATCCAGCTTAAAATTAGACTATATTATTTTTAGTGTTGCAACCGAAGCTCCATTAAAAAGATTTTCAGAAATTAATTCCGACGAGTATGATTATGCAATGTTAATTAATTTAAAAATACCATTCTTTTTAACAAAAGAACTGTTAAGCAACTTCAATACTGGTGCAAGGCTGTTATTCTTAACTAGCAGATTGTCAAACTCTCCTGAAGAAGGATCACTCATTTACTGCATGACAAAATCAGCAATAGAAATTTTTAGTCTCGGCATTAATAAAGAACTTAAAGGGAAAGTGATAACTTCATCTATTATACCAGGAGTTGTTGATACAGAGATGCAAAAACGTTTACGCGAGGCTGACCCTAGAATATTTCCCCACGTATCTGTCTACAGGAACATGCAATCAAGATTGCAGTCTGTTATGGCAGTCAGCGAATCTATTGTGGAACATTTGTGTGATACAGATGACAACACTTTTTCCAGTCAACGTGTTAATGTTGCAGATATTAAAAATAGATCCATAAGAAGCAAGCTTTAAAAGCATATCATATCTGGATTAATGCTAGCGAGTAATCGATTTCGCCCACAAAATAGCGATAACTTTGCTTATAACAGTAGCGCATTAGCAAGCAGAACCCGGATAAAATATTTTTTTATCCGGGTAAATTTAAAAGATAATTCCAACCTCGGATGAAATAAAAAGCATTTCATCCGGATTATCTGTACATCAAGAAGTTGTTTTCGTGGAAAAAATAATTTCGCCTTCACGTATGGTCATCTGCACCATTAGTTCGTTATTTAACACTACCAAATCTGCATCTTTGCCTACCGTAATGGTGCCTTTTTGCGTTAATAAGCCGAGGACGCGGGCCGGCACATAGGATGTAGTGCGTAAAGCTTCTGCCAATGAGCAGCGTGTAAATTCCATGAAATTTTTTAATGCTTGTGGCATGCGTAGTGTACTTCCTGCCAATGCACCGGATGGTGTAGTGGCTCGTCCCTGATTGACGTGGACGGATTGACCACCAAATTCATAACTACCATCTCCCATGCATTTAGCACGCATCGCATCTGTGACTAATAATAAACGATCGTGGCCTTTAACTTTATAAATCATGTCGACAATAATCGGATGCAAATGCACGCCGTCAACAATAATCTCTGCCGTTACCAAATCTGATGTTAGTAAGGTGCCTGCTGCTCCAGGTTCACGTTGATGAATGCCGCTCATGGCATTAAATAAATGCGTTGCTTGCGTGCAACCTGCTTTAATTGCTTCCGATACTTGTTGATAATTAGCAGCCGTATGGCCAACGGATGCAATAATATTCATCCTGCGCAACGTTTGAATAAATTCCATCGCTCCCGGCAATTCAGGCGCTAAGGTAACCAGTTTAATCGCTTCTTTTGATAATTGTTGCCAATGTTGTAGCAAACCTAACGTAGGTGGCTGCATGTGCGCACTGTGTTGTGCTCCCCTTTTTTCCTTTGATAAAAAAGGCCCTTCTAAATGCACACCCAATATCTTAGCCCCGCGGCGCGGTTGATCTGCCATGACATTTGCGATAGTACTAAGCGTTGTATCCAACACCGATTTTTTTGCAGTCATGGTTGTCGGCAAATAACCTGTTACACCTTCTTCTGCTAACGTGTGACTAATGGTCGTTAAAGCTTCTTCCGTGCCATCCATCACATCTTTACCTTTTGCACCATGCACGTGTAAATCAATAAAGCCAGGTACTAAATAATAATTTTCCGGAAATTGATGGACTTGAGCAGGTAAATGATGTTGCACCATTGATGCGGGAACAATACCCACGATTTTATCATCTTCGATAATCACCGCTTGATCCTTCACCAAGCCTTGTTCCGTCGCAATTTGCAAACCTGAAAAGATAGAACGTTTTTTATTTTTATCCATATGATCAGTCATGCTTTTTTTCCTTTGCTAAAACATTCTTTACTAACAAGATAGCGCCTGCGTCCGGAGGAGCCAATGGTTGGCATAAACGAGATCGTAAAGCTTCATCCACTAACGGTTGAAGATAGGGTGTGACGCCGCCAATCAAAGCACAAGGCAATGCTTTTCCTTTACCGATTTGGAATAATGCCATGCCAATACGACTAATTGCATCAGCCGCTTCCTGCAAAATGTGTTGGGCTGTTTGATCGCCTTGTTCTGCATACTGAGTCACAAAAGGAGCGAGTTCAGCAAACAAAGTTGAATTGGCCTTATTTGCCCAATCCGCGAGATAAGTAATATCTTTTTTAAAATGAGTAAAAAGCGCCTGGGTTAAAGGAGAACTTTCGCGACGATGATCTATCGCTTGCAGAGTATACATCATGGCTCGCAATCCTAACCAAGCACCACCGCCTTCATCATCATACGGAAAGCCCCATCCACCTGCTCTTTGTGGCTCTCCTTTAATCAACTGGTAACCAATCGATCCTGTACCGGCAATAATGATGGCGCCGTCTTTATTCCCATGTGCTCCTAAACAAGCAATATGCGCATCGGAACTCACGACTAACGTCGTAAAAGCGGGGGCTTGTGCTATAAAATCGTGTCTTGCTGTTTGCATTTCACTACCAGCAATCCCAATGCCCACATGAAAAAAATGATCTTCTAAATTGAGTTGATGCGCTTTAATAATTTTATCAAAGGCGCTGTAAATCGATCGCCAAGTTTGCTGTACAGAAAGACGAATATTTGCCGGACCACTTGTTTCTCGACCGATCAGATGGCCTGCTTCATCCTCAAGACGAACAGTGCACTTCGTTGCACCACCATCTACCCCCACATAAAAATGCTGCGGCAAAATGACTCCTTACTGATTGCCTCGATTGAGTTGTTGGCGCAATTGCGCCAAGGGGAATTTCACCATCCCCTCTTCCACAGCATAGGCATTCTTTTCCATCGGCGCAAATGCATGTGCGTATATCACTTCATATGTCAGTGACCAACGGCCATCCGCTTCAGGTAGCAACTCATCACCCTGTCGAGCAGCTTCTTCATCGGGAAACCAAAACCCGCTGGCTTTTAATTCGTGTAATAATTTATTTCGTTCACGGTAAGCCACTTGATAATGTGCTACATCTAAAACGGGTTCAACAAATCCTGCCTGCACTAATGCATCCCCCACATCGTGCATATCCACCAAGTTTGGTATATGCTCCGACGCCAAGACATTGCGATATTCTTGCAGGGTATTTAATCCCAAGGTGGTTATTAACAATAAACCATTAGGCACTAATACACGCCGCCATTCTTGCAAAACAGATTTCACATCTTGTTGCCAAGGAAGAAAAAAATTCGCCACCATTAAATCCACGGATTGCGCGGCAAAAGGCAATGCTTCAGCAACCGCACAACAACAATGCAGCGGTGATTGGTTTTGTTGCACATGTTGCAACATGGGTAATGCATAATCTAAACCAATAATCGAAGCTTCTGGGTAACGCTTTTGCAAAGAGGAAGCACTTTGTCCCACCCCGCAACCCACGTCCAAAATGATTTTAGGTGCTAAGGTCATCCACTCTAATCGCGAAAGCATTTCTTCACTCGCCTCATTCGCCATGAAAGCTGCTTTTTCATAATCAGAAGGAGAAATACATTTGTTGTTTAAAAAACTCATACAATTATTACCGCCTCATTGCCTTTTATGTGGAATGGCCAGTCAACAACCACGCAACATTTGTCAGCGTTGCCAAATAGATCTGCCTCGTTTAGCGAATTATTGCATACATTGCGCGCAAATCCAGTCCATTGCTATGCCTTGTGGCACATGCCTGAATAATCCACCCCCTTTTAATCAAACCTATGCTGCTTTTGCCTATGAACCGCCGGTAATAGGCTTAATTTTGGGTTTAAAATTCAATCATCAACTCAGTCATGCTGCCTTGTTAGGTCAATTATTGAGCGACCAACTGGCGCAATGGTATCTTAAAAGGCCTTTACCTCAGCTGATTCTGCCTATCCCTTTACACCTTGATAGGCTTAAAGCACGCGGTTTTAACCAAGCCCTGGAAATTGCCCGTCCCATTAGCCAATCTTTATGCATCCCTCTAGATATACAGGGTGCTAGGCGCATTAAACCCACTTTAGCGCAAAGCAGTTTGTCCGCACCAGAAAGGCAAAATAACATGCAAGATGCTTTCCAAATCTTGCGCAGTTATAAAGGAATGCGTGTGGCCGTCATTGATGATGTCATAACGACCACACACACGATGCGAACCTTTTGCAAACGTTTAAAACAAGCAGGCGCTGACCATATTGACGTCTGGTGTGTTGCTCGAGCAACACTTGAGGTTGCCCAGGGACGCAAGACCCGATAACATCGGTAACATTTTAAAAAGGTCATTCTATGCAAGATTTAACACTGTTTATTGCCAACCACCTTGCCTTAACGTATTCCTTGGCTGTCGTACTTATTCTGTTATTGATCGTCGAATCGTTACGAGCAAAACGGAATACGACTACAGTGACAACAGCTACTGCTGTTCAACTCATTAATCGCGATAATGCTGTCGTTATTGATTTGCGTCCTCAAGATGCTTATCGCAAAGGGCATATTCTTGATGCCTATGCATTAAGTGCTAAAGAAATCCAAGAAGGATCTAAAAAAATCGAAAAATTAAAAACCAAACCGATTATTTTGGTTTGTAGCACAGGCCAAGAATCTCAAAAAATAGCCGCCTTGTTAACAAAACAAGGTTATACTAGCTATTCATTGTTAGGCGGCATGCGCTCTTGGATGGATGCAGACTTACCACTAATTAAGGAAGGAAAATAGTGCCATGACCAAAGTCATCATTTACACCAAAGATCATTGCTCCTATTGCAAAATGGCAAAAGATTTACTGAATTCCCGCCATGTGCCTTTTAAAGAAATTCCTGTCGATAAAGATCCATCGAAATTAGATGATATGATCCGCTTAAGTAATCGACGCACAGTGCCACAAATTTTTATCAACGATCAAGCCATTGGCGGCTATGATGATTTAGCTGAATTAGTAAGATCAGGCAAATTCGACAGTTTATTAAAATCGTAACGATCCATCTTTTGAAAAGGTAAGAAAATCATGCAACAGCAAACCAATGAAAATGCACCACACTTTGAAATTCAACGTATTTTTGTTAAAGACATTTCATTTGAATCACCCAATACACCACATACTTTTATTGAAGAATGGAAACCTGAAGTTTCTCTTAATTTAGAAACCAAAAGTAACCGCATACAAGATAATTCGCATGAAGTGGTATTATCTATTACAGCAACGATTTCAACGAACAAAAAAACCGCCTTCTTAATCGAAGTACATCAGGCTGGCGTTTTTATGTTAAATGGTTTTAGCAGTGAACAATTGCACCATATGCTTGGAAGTTTTTGCCCGAATATTCTTTTCCCTTATGCACGTGAAGTAGTCTCAGACATTGTGGTACGCGGTGGTTTCCCGCAATTAATTCTCGCACCAGTTAATTTTGATGCTTTGTATACACAGCATTTACAACAACAAAATAAGGAACACAAAGAGGATTCTCAAACCCATTAATCACTTTGAGGAAACCACAATGGAAGGCAGTCATTTCAAACCCATTGCTATCCTAGGCGCCGGTTCATGGGGCACCGCATTAGCGTTGAACCTTTCTCGCCGCGGCCAAGTTGTTCGCTTATGGAGTATTGAAACCTCTGAAGTGACTGCCATGCTTGCTGATCGTGCTCATCATCAATTTCTACCAGGCTTTGCTTTCCCTGACACTATATATCCCATGGCAGAACTTGCGGATGCGGTAAAAGATGTTGATGATATTTTAATTGCAGTACCTTCAGTCGGCTTTAGACATACCTTAGAAAAATTAAAACCTTTGCTACAACCTCATGTTCGATTAATTTGTGCCAGTAAGGGTTTAGACGCGCGCACAGGGCAATTGTTTAATGAAGTCGTTGCCGAAGTATTAGGAACGTCTTGTCGTTTTGCAGTATTGTCCGGTCCAACATTTGCTAAAGAAGTCGCAGCGGGATTACCTACTTGTGTAGTATTGGCCAGTCAACACACAGATATCCTTCCTGAATTAATCAAACGCTTTAATAGCCCTAATTTTCGTGTTTTCCCTAGCAATGACGTCATTGGTGTTGAAATAGGCTGTGTAGCAAAAAATGTCATTGCTATTGCTACCGGCATTTGTGACGGCATGGACTTGGGAACTAATGCGCGCAGTGCACTGATTACTTTAGGCTTAGGTGAAATTATTCACTTAGGCACCCAAATGGGTGGCAAACTAGAAACATTTATAGGCTTATCAGGCATGGGCGATTTAATTCTAACGTGTACTGATAATCAATCTCGCAATCGACGCTTAGGTTTAGCGCTTGGTAAGCAAAAAGATATTCAAAGCGCGGAACGAGAGATCGGTCAAGTAGTCGAAGGCAAGCGAAATGCTGAACTCATCGACTTACTTGCTAAAAAACATCATGTTTCTATGCCTATTTGTTCAGCTGTCTGGCAAATTTTGCAAGGTAAACAGCCCGCTAGGGAAACGCTTGAAGAAGTGCTAGCGACGGTTACCTTATCCTCTTAGACCCATACCCAACCTTATTAGAGTCATACCCAACCTTAAAGGAGGGTGGTAATTGATCTAAACATGATTGGATCGATTTCTCTGTAGGTTCGCTCTTTTCAGCTAAGTCGATGACCTGTGCTTTGTCTCTATTTTCTAAAGAGTTATCTTTAGGTGGCGATGCTTGCTTTGTTTCAGACGGTAGTGGATTGGCTTCAGGGTCAGGGTAAGCAGGTCGAATGGTTCGTACGTTAGATGGGTTTACCCAATCATTTAAAGTCCTCATGATTGTCTGAACAGTACCCGCCTTGGGTATCGTTTTTTCTGGAGGTGAAGATTCTTTCGCCGCTAATTCTGTTATTGGATGCACTGGTGTCTCGTTCTGGTTTTTCTCTATAATGATGGGTTCTTTTGATTCTTCCGGTTTCCGCAATGGATTCCATTGCGAGAACTTTTCATTAACTTGCTGCCTAAATCCAGGCGTTAGTTTTGTATTTTTTGACTCTTCATGTCCCTGTTCTAATTCATTCAAAAAATCACGTTCTTTTTGTGAAACGATAGAATCAATTTTACTAATAAATAATGGTAAAGAAGTGTGCTGATTTAATTCTTTAAGCGTTTGATAAATCGCTTCACCACGATCTTCATGTTTGTTTTTACTCAACTGGTAAGCCACAAAACCACCACTGCCGCCTCCCAATCCTGCAAACAAAAAACTAAGGCCGATCGCTGCTCCTACACCTAGTACAGCCATGCCTTGTGTCGTGATCATCAAAGCCAAAAACCCAGCAAAGCATAAAATACTGATTAAAACAGCTGATGCGATTGTTTTAGTACGCTGACTAAATAGCGCATGGCGTGCATAACGATGAAAATTTGCAATTAATTTGTATTTAAGTTTTGGCGTGGATTGATAAAAAAATTCAGCCAGCATACCGTCAAGCCGATGTGCTGTTTCCAATGCAGATTCATCCCTTTCAATATGCAATTCAATAATTAACTTGTCTTTAAACTCCATTAATGCTGTCTTTAAACGAACTAACTCTGGTTTCATACCTAATGCGACAGCAACTTCTTCACACTCTTTAGAAAATAGCCCTCGCTTTAGATTTTGAAAGATAAATTTAATCTGGGCTTCATGATGAAGAAGTTGGATGGGATTTAATTTTTTCTTTGCCATGGAAATGTGTTGTTATCTTTCTAAAATTATCGAGGAAGAAATATGATAGTCAGTAAGTAATCGTTAGTCATACATCAATTGATCTAAAACGGTCATCTCACCACGTGGTGTACCTTTCATCAATTCATTCAATACATCAATTAAACAGAGTAACCGTAACGCATTAGGGGTAATATCATCGAAAACCACTTTAACACCTAATGCAGCGCCTTCTGTTTCTTCAAAGGTTGCGCCAATACCATAACCTAAACAAAGTGAACTCAATTGATCAGCCCGGCGTGCCATTCCTGGTAAGAGACCCGTAGGAGAAAACACTTCTTCAGTGGTCAAAGGACGACCATTTAAGCTAAAACGCCCGTTCATCATTCGAGCAATTTTAATCATTTGAGCAGAAACATCTACGTTTGCCATTATTTCTAATCCTTCCACCAAGGTTGGGCAATTTTACGTGGTCCCGCGATATAAGCCCGCACCCAACGCGAAAATACTGCCACTGTGAAGCCAAAACGTTCAAGCATGGCAAAAAATAAAGTTGCAACCACCGCCAATAAAAAAGTCCAAAGGCGAATATGGAGTAAAAAAATTAACAATGGGAAGGTTGCTCTAAAATCGACTATCCAAAGTTTGACCGGTCTTGCCGAATCACGCCAATGCGCCATTCCAATCGCTCCTAATTGCTATCAATATAACTAAAGATCGACACAAAAGCATTCAAATTTACCGCGCATCGTTATACCATGAGATCAGGTATTCACTTGTCAGGATGACACAGTATAGAGGGAAATCGTCAGATGAAGCTTAACTTTATTATACTGGCCTGTCTTTCGCTCTGCTTGTGCGCCTGCGCAACACCTCGATGCAAGCCTGCATGCCCATTGAGCAAGTCTCAAGCCACACTTGCTGAAGCATCCTATTCGGTCAGTCATTCGATTGTAGAATTGGCTGAATCGGCCGAGGCCGCACATCCGATTCCGGATATCTCGCCTCCGCCTAGCCCTGCTTCTTATGGCATGGGTGGCGTCACGTCAGTAGATTGGTCGGGGCCTATTGAGCCGCTTTTGCAACAGATTGCTAAAGCCGCTGATTATCGTGTACGTGTATTAGGTACAACCCCCGCTATCCCTGTGCTTGTTACATTAAATGAAAAAAATGTGATGCTAGGCGATGTCTTGCGAAATGCAGGTTATCAATGTGGCAGAAGAGCATCGGTCGTGGTCTTTCCTGAAAGTCGAGTCATTGAATTACGTTATGCAAAAAATTAATTGGATCATTGCGCATGAATAATCGCTCTTCAATGCCTTTTGAGGAGAAATATTTGTCCGGCCACGCTTTGTGGTTAGTCACCCTATTATTTTTGTGCAGCTTCTGGTTAAGTGGCTGCAGCCAAAGTAGTATAACCAATGTCGATACCATGAACCTTTCGCAATTGGAAAGCGTGCGGGTTGAACCTTTACGCCCGAGTAGTAGCGATACCACCGGTAGTCTAAGTGGCTTGCGAGTCAAATCCCTGAAGGATTCTGCCATGAGCATTGGCGCACAAGGCGGCCTTGCTTGGGCAACTGATCAAATGAATGAAAAACTCAATATTGACAGCAAATACCTCGATAGCGTTTTTAATTTTAATGCGATGGTATTAAGCCATGGTGTGGTACCACCTGTATTGGTTCAAGGTGACAACAGCTTGAATTTGGCAGACCCCAATACCATCCGTGTTGCCGATCGAACGTATAAAATTGTAAAACAAGCACGTTTTGCGACAACGCCACCCAATTGGCGCGAATATTTGTGGCAAACCTTCACCAAACCACAATTACCTGACCGCACTTTGCTTCCCAGAACTGACGATGAACAAAAAATTTGGCGTGATGGGGTTAATAGCGGTTGGCAAAAAGGCATCGAACAATCTTACAGCATCTTTCAACAAAATTTAGCCCGCTTAAAACGCGATTATAATGGTATGATTCTTTATCGTAAGTTATTGCAACAGAAAATGATTAGCCCACCTTTTGTATCGCGTACGGAATTGGGTGTGACAGGCGATGGATCTGACATGCGAGTTAATGATCAAGTATTACGTATTGAACAATTACCCAAATTACAAACCAGTAGTAGAAATTGGCGTGCTATCGTGGTGAAACATTATGAGTGATTATTTATTTCCGCAAGAACCAATCCGATTATCTATTGAAGCTGTCAATGAGATCCTTATTCATTGTGTAAAGCTGGGTGCTTCAGATATTACCTTTCAAACCGGTGAACCTATCATTGCTGAAATTTATGGTCGCTTGGTAAAAGTAACGCGTCGACGTTTATCGAATGTCGAAGTCGGCGAAATTATTAATGCCATGTATGGTCCCAACGCCACCACCATTATCATGTCGGGTAAAGACATTGATACGCATTATGAAATTCGCCCTAACCGTTCTGATCGCTATCGTTTTCGTGTCAATGGTACCGGCTGTCAGGTAGAAGGTAACGACGCTATTCAAATTACTGCACGTACTATTCCGACTGATCCACCAAAATTGGATAGCATGAATTTGCCACCCGAGTTAGTGTCAGCGCTGACACCCGATCAAGGTGTCGTGTATGTGACCGGTGCAACAGGTTCAGGTAAAAGTACGCTGCTTGCTTCCATCATTCGCAGCATCACCGAAAATGCGGAAAGCCATCGAAAAATTTTGACGTATGAAGCACCTATCGAATTCGTATTCGATAATATCGAAAAAATTTCCAGTGTGGTTAGTCAGTCAGAAATCCCGCGCCACCTTCCTAGTTTTGCAGCCGGTGTGCGCAATGCATTACGACGTAAGCCCCGTCTTATTTTAGTCGGCGAAGCGCGCGATCCCGAAACCATAGGCGCAGTGATGGAAGCTGCCATGACCGGACACCCGGTTTATACCACGCTGCATAGTAACAGTGTGTCTGAAACCATTCGTCGTTTAGTGATCACTTTCCCGCCTGAAGAGCGTCAGGGACGAACGATTGATATTATCGAAACTGTGCGCTTAGTTATTTCACAGCGTTTATTGCCCGCAACAGACGGCAAACGCGTGGCATTGCGTGAATACTTGGTTTTTGATGAAAAGGTACGCGATATTTTATTGGAAACCGATATTTTAAATATCACCAATACCGTGAGAAAAATTGTCCGCGAACAAGGCCATACCATGGAAAAAGATGCTAAAGAAAAATTCGATGCAGGCCTAATCACCGAACGTCAATACCGCATCATTTCAGAACAAAGCAAACGCGAAGATAAAGAAACCCATACGTTTTAGTTCTCTGTTGGAAATATCTATGAAAAGATTAAATGGAAAAAATATTGTAATTACTGGGGGAACATCTGGTATTGGAAGAACTTCCGCTATTAAGCTTGCTGAAAATGGTGCAAATTTAATAATATCAGGACGAAATGAAGAAAGAGGTGAATTGGTTAGAAAAGAAATTTCTGCATATGGAGTAAAAGCTAAATTTATCCAATGCGATGTTACAAACAGAAAAGATGTTGAGACTTTATTTAAAGTTACTGCGTCTGAATTTGGTTCAATCGATTGTTTATTTAATAATGCCGGTATAGAAGGAAAAATCGCATCTTTTTCTGATTCTACAGAAGAAAACTGGGACCATGTGATTAGTACAAATTTAAAAAGTGTTTGGTATTGCATGAAAAATGCTATCAAATACATGCTGACGAGCGGCAAAGGCAACATTCTTAATATGTCATCCACATCGGGACTAGTTGGCAACGGATTTGGAATGACGGCTTATTCTGCTAGCAAATTTGCTATTATTGGGTTAACTAAATCTGTTGCTTTGGAATATGCAAGACATAACATTCGAGTTAATGCTATATGTCCTGCATTTGTCGAAACACCAATGATTGATGCTATTTGTGCTGAAAATCCAAAATTTAAACGCAAATTTGAGGCCTGCCAGCCTATAGGCAGGATGGCAAAACCAGAAGAAATTGCTAATGCAGTCGTGTATTTATGTTCTGATGAATCTTCATTTACTACAGGTACTGCATTTGTCATCGACGGAGGTTTAACGATTTAATGTGTGGTTTTCATCAGTTTAGATATTAAAAGGAAACAACATGAAAAAAATAATAACATTAATTTTATTTTTATTTGTACTAAATGTTTACGCTGATGAAATCGATAAACAATAATTTTACTAAAGCAAAATAAAAAGTTAAATGCAAAGCGTTGGCTGTAAAACATAGTTGACCTTTTTTATTTTAAGTATTTACTGCAATAGAACTGCATTGCTTCTCAAGCATCACCACGCTCTTACTGTTGCCATACCAACGACACAGGATTGAGAGGATGATTTAATAGAAAATCCCAAGGACAATTTTCTATACCGTTATACCGGGCATTACGTAACCATATGAATAAATGCAATATAATTTTTACTTTTTGATCAAATTTACATTACTGAAATGTATGCTATAATGTGTACATTAGGTGACTTTAAATAAAACAAGGAAATAGGTTGAAACGTATTGATAAACGCATCGAATGGAGCGATGAAAAAAATGCACAGCTGCAAATTGAACGCAATCTTAGTTTTGAAGCAATCGTTGTTGCGCTTGAACAGGGAAAGCTAATTGATATTGTCCCCAATCCAAGTGGACATCATCCGCATCAAAATGTATTAGTTATCGAAATTGAAAATTACTTAGTATTAGTGCCTTTTGTTGAAGACGAAGAAAAGGTCTTCTTAAAAACGGCGTTTAGAAGTCGAAAAGTTACAAAAAATCAATTAAGGAATTCCAAGAAATGAAACGACATAAACAAAAATTAAGTTCAGAAGAACAAGATATTTTAGATGCTTTTGAATCGGGCCAATTAAAAAGTATATCGAATGTGAGACAAGAAAAAAAACGTATTCAAACTATTGCCAAGGCACATGGTCTAAAGAATAGACGTGTGAGTTTACGCATGTCTGAATGGGATTTTACAAGAATTCAGGAAGAAGCTTTAAAAGAAGGCCTGCCCTATCAAAGTTTATTATCTAGTATTATTCATAAATATTTGACAGGTCAATTTCATGATTCGCACAAAAAATAAATTTAAATTTTCAATGATGCGTAAACGCGACCTGTATCGCTCTGTAATGCAAAAAATTGCGGAAAACATGTAACGATCTTCTCCCTGTCTTCTTAAATCTAACCAAACGCCCTGATCTCATGACAAAGCTGCAAGATAACTTTGGTTTTGCGCAGTGAAGGATAAGAAAATTACTCAGGTGTAATATCGGGTGGTTTGGCGCGTTTTTTACGTTCATCCATGTCGCCTTTGGCTTTACCCACTTCTTGTACCGTTTGACCACCCTGTCGCATGCCGCCGCCAACGCTGGCAGCTCCTGATTCAACACCACGTTTGGTTTCGCTTAGACCTTCAGCCTCACCGTATTGTTCGCCTTGACCACCTTGCATCCAACGCATCACACGCTCAGGGATAATATGAATGGCGGCAAAACATTTATTAAGCGCAGCCACAATAAGTAAAACATAGGCAATTAAAAAGAAAATTAACTCCAAGGGATTCGCTGCGGAAGCAGCACTGGTGCCAATGGATGCCGTGGGATTATTCACATCCAAACTGCTGGTACCCGTACCCACCACCTGAAGCATCACATTAAAAAACATGGCATTGATCATTGTGACGACCACACTCGCCAACAACATGGCTGCAATCAATCCAAAAATCATCAAACTCGGTCGCAAAAATACATTAAATAAAAGCATTACAGCAGGTTCTGCTTTACCTAATATTTCATGATGACCACCGGGCGCTAAAATACCTACTGCAACTAAGGGTCCTGCAATCATGGTCTCAATGGTCGATGTAAACCAACCGATGGCACCCAGGGTGAAAATAATATAAGGAATTAAAGGAACATAGACACCTAAGGTGGCTCCCATGGTTACCATCACACCCAACAAAGCTGCTAATATAGGCACCACTATCATTTGGACAACGGGGGTAGCCACTGCCAAAGGGTCAAAGAAACCTGTACCTACCACAAACCCGTTCACACCAGAAACAAGACCTAAATCTAATGAAACCGCCATAAAGACCACAAATACAACTTGTGCTGCCAACAATAAACCGTAGCCTGCGGCGGCTAATTGAACTAAAGGATTCGTTCCCGATCCGCCGGTGCTATTTAACATCATGGTGCCTATCGCATTGGCACCATCACTCATGACGGCCGTGGTTTGAGAGCTAGGGCTCGAAGTAGATCCATTCGCGTTGCTAATTAACTGAGTCGCTGCTGCAAAATTGTTGCGATAACTTTGCAACGTATTAGGGTTATTGGCTGTGCCTGTCTGTGGATCAGTAACATTTAATGTTAAAGGCGGTAATGTGTTTTGAATGTTGTTTTTATTCACTTGCGCAACGGTGTAGTAATACGCACCTGCATATAACCACCCTGTGTTCTGAGCATTCGAAAATTGGCCTGACAAGGGTGAAGTGTTCTGTGCTTGGCTCTCTAAATACGTTCCTAATGCCGTATTAATCGCATTCATGTAATAAGAAACACTGGTATTAATAAAATTATCATTACCAATTGCAGGTTTCACAGCATAAGGCCAGTAAACATTGCTGACAACTTCGTTCGATGCAGTACCTGAACCCGCGCTAGGATCAGGCAACCCCCCGGGTGATAATTTCATGGTGGTTGGATCAACGACTGGGCCACGACACTGATCCGGCGCTATACTTTGACTGGTGCAGTAAGCTTGTAACCAATCGGGCTGTGGAGCGCTGCTGTTGGGCTTGCCTGGCGCTGAATAACCATTAGTATAATAATTTTGATAGTTGTAATCGGCATTAATCAAAATATCTGCCGTGCCACGCAAGGTCGTAATAATCGACTGCAATGCTGCTACCTGCGCTTTACATGTTTGGCATCCTAATGAAGAACTCTCTGTATCCGCTGTAGAACCATTACAAGCCGCATCTTGATTGCAATATTGCATGGTTCCACAAGAGCTATTCGGCCCCATTGAAAAAGTATTGACAGAGGTTGCGGAAGCATCAATGTTGTTGGATGTACCGCACCAGGAGTTGCTGCCATTACAATAATATTGTCCCGTTTGTGGGGTGGTTACATAAGGAGGCGGATGAGACGCACGGGCACTTTCATCGCAGGTTAAACCTTTAAATAAGTCTTCAAGACTTGTTGTCACCCCAGCGTTTGTCACGCTGATTTGCGCAAAAGGGGAACCGGTGGTACTCACAAAACTTAAGACGGTATTCCACAGGGTATCAGCAGCACCAATGCCCTGGACAATCACCCACATCATGATAATTTGTAATCCTGAAAAACCTGAGCTCGTTGGAATAAGGGCTGCAATACCAATCACCGCACGAATGGGTGTCCACAGTGAATTCCATTTTTTCATGAATTCACCTTCGTGAGCCGTCATCATGACACCGACCACCGTCATATACACCACAATCAATGCAGCCACCGCGAGAACAGTGGAATTGAAAGTTTTAAACATCGTGCCTAATAAAGTAACGGTACTGCCAGAAGGAATAACGCCATTGACGTTACCAAAGATATTGGCCAGGTAGGTTAAGGAAGCATCATTGGCGGCAGGGGTAAAAAAATTAATCATGCCGCTTTATCCTTATCGCCCAAAATACTTTGTTTCCAATCATCAAAGCTCAAACCCAATTGGCGGCGGCGCATTTGTAATGCCCAAAAATCGTATTTGAATGCTTGTGAGCAAAATAAAGCAGAGACAGATAGACCTAAGAACCACCCAAAAAAAGAACCGTGCTGAAATAGTAAAAAAAAAGAATAAAATAATACGATAAGCGCAACAATAAAAAAAATCATCGCGAATATACGGTAATTGGTTGCACCAAAACGCACGTCCTCTTCACTCATGTGCAGACGTTGCATAGCTTGATGAAACGATTCCTGACGAGTCGGACGGGGAGTAGAGAATAAACTACGCAGAATCGTCCATATTGTTTGGTTTTGATATTTAAGCGCATTAAAATCAACCCAAGCCGTGGGATTAACGAAAGTTCGACGGGAAACTTTAAAAAAATCACGGATGGCCATTCACATGCATCCAAACGAAAACATAAAGAATATTATTAGCTGAGACAGCTAATAAATACAACCACTCCGCCTTAACAGACAATTCTTCAAGCACAAATGACAAGCCGCTAAAAACATGCGTATACTAATTTCAATTTAAAATGAGAGACGTGAATATGGCTCGTGCACATGGCACAATTTTTTCTCACTTTATTGCTGGGATTGCATTAAGCATATTTTCTGGGCTGGCTTTCGGCATATCGTCAGAAGATTTCGCTAACCAAGTCAATTCACTCAGCCAACAAACGAATTCCAATTTAAATCAACAAGTGGCAAAAACATTACCCAAACCCACCTCCAACCCAAACGCGAGCCAAGCACCTCTTAACACGAATCCTGCCACGGGGACTCCTACGCCAGCCCCTACGCCCCCCACAGGGGGAGACAATACCATCACAACCACCCTGCCGTCGGCTAATTCAAACCCTGGATCGCCACATTCGCCCAACACCTTCGCAACACCGCCTGCACAAGCACCCGCACACAATCAGCCTTATACGGGTTTTGTGACCGGAAATCCGGATAATACTTCAGGCAATGAGGGTAGACGCAATAATCGGTCAGGCAATAACAACGGCACGTGGAATATTCACTATTAAAATGAAGGAATCATTATGCGTAGTAATTTTTTTCCAAAATTGATGGTGCTTTTGAGCACAGCACTGCTTTTTACCGTGTTATACGTGGGACCATTACGTGCTGATGACTCAACCACTTATTTGCGTCAAATTGCCCAAAACACGACTGCTATCTTAACAGATGTTAGTACATTACCTGATTACATCACCAACATGCTCAAATATGCATTAAATATGCAAAAAACAGATGATTCACAACAACTCCAAACCCTGCAAGGTTATTTTTCAAGTACTGGAAGTGGTATCGTTCAAAATGCCAATGTGCAGTTGGCTGATCAACCCAAATTCAATGCCGATTTATTAGGTCCGGATGCCACTAAAGACAATTTACCTAACGCCAATGATTTGGTTTTTTCAACCATGCTAGGTCAACCTGTTTTTAATCCTGATCCACGCAACAAAGGCAATGGAACGCCAGTCAGTCCACCTTACAACTATATAAAAAATGCTGCTGGTATTAGCCTGCCTCACACCATGCCACGTCTCAATTGGCATGGGACATCGACCGATCTAACGCGTTATATGAATTATTACAACACCGTCATGGCCGTTGAATCTTTTAACGGTTACGTACTCAGCAATCAACTGGCCGAATTACAAAATGGCAATAGCCTCACCACGGCACAAATGAACCTCGTCACTCAAGCTTCTGATAGCACGAATTGGATTGCAGTGGTTGCTTCTGAAGAAATCGGCAAAGTGTTACGGCAAATACTGCTTTTTGATTCGCAAAACTACGTACTCACAACGCAATTATTGCAAACACAAAAACAATTGCTTTCTGCACAAGCGATGACCAACGCATTATTAATTGCTGCAAATCAATCAAATGAGAATATAATGTTAGCTAAAGCACAAGGTATTAAACCATCCTGATAAGAGCCATTGTATGCCCAAACTTGACTTAGCCAGCGCCCATGAATTTTGGAAAAATTACGAAGATCCGATGATTTATCGCGTGGTTGCTTTTATGGAAACCGCCGAAGGTTGGACATTAGATGGTAACCCGGATTTAGAAAAAAGCATTAATGCGCTCGGTGAAGCCCTGGATGGATTAACTAGCTTTGAACTTAGTAAAGAAGATCAATTCGTGACGTTATGTGCACATATTAAGACGTCGCGAATTTTACGTCTTTTGCAAGCCATTGATACCATTGATCCGGGCTCTGCATCCAAACTACTTATGTATGCTGAAGAAAATAACAGCCCTGAGAATACCATGGCTGGTTTATTCTTACGCCGCAACATCGTGTTTGAGCGCTTACGCTTGTTGGCACGGGTCTTTTCTCAAGAACGTTTTGAGATGATGTTAAAAGTTTTGGAATGAGGTAGCTCATGCTGCAACCTTTACGCACTTTTTTCACCAAAAATCCTTACCGAAAAGAAATTTCATTGGTGATTGCAGCTAAACTTATCGGCTTATTCCTATTGTGGTGGTTATGTTTTTCACATCCAATGGATAAGCAACTGACGAGTCAACAAGTTGCTCAACACTTACTCGCACCGTAATCATTCAATGTTTTGTACTTGCTCTCGCACTTGCTCAATGAGTACTTTTAATTCGACAGCTGCATGTGTTATCACAGCGTCCACTGATTTTGAACCAAGGGTATTTGCTTCGCGATTTAATTCTTGCAACAAGAAATCCAAACGACGTCCTACCATTCCACCCTGCTTTAAAACGCGTCGAATTTCTTTAATATGTGTTTGTGCACGCTCAATCTCTTCGGTGATATCAATTCGTTGAGCAAAAATAACCATTTCCTGTTCCAATCGATTCGTATCCAATTCTAGCTTAGCGTCATGGAAACGTTTCGTCAGTCGATGATTGGCTTCCTGTAACACGTGCGGTAAATGTTGTTTGACCTTCTCAAGTTCAATTTGCATGGCATCTAAACGTTGTAAAAACAACTGATGCAATTCTTCACCTTCACGACCACGCGCCGCCATCAATTCCTCAAGCGTAGCATCCACCAATTGATGCGCTTCTGCTTGCAAAGCAACGATGTCGACTTCCTTGGTTTCAATGACGCCAGGAAACTTTAGAATATCAATTGAGTTAGTCGAAGCATTTTCAAGAAACGGCAAAATACTGGCATTGGCGGCACACAATTCTTTAGCTAAAACCATATTTACTGAAAACAATGCATTGGCTGTTTTATTGCTAGGCTGAAATCGCAGGGTACACTCAATTTTGCCACGCTTTAAAATTTGCCGAATATGCTCACGCATCGGCATTTCTAATACGCGCAAAGCATCGGGCAAATGTAAACCCATTTCAAGGTAACGATGGTTAATCGACCGTAATTCGCAAATTAAAATGCCCCAATCACTTTGGCTTTGGTGGCGTGCGAAGGCTGTCATGCTATAAATCATAGGTTATCTCGCTTCTTGTTTTGCTTGGACTAATTCTCTTTCTAATTCTTTTGCATCAGCAATAGCGATCTTTTTAGAAGGAGATACTTTTTCTACAGACTTTTCTGCCATGGCTGCAGGCATTTGCATGTTAGGCAATGTTGTATAGAACTCGAAATGAATTTCTGGCTCAGCCTCGTGCGTTTCTCTCGATTTATTGACCGTTGCAATCCTGGTAGGCGCGGAAGCATGATGTGACTTCAACCATTGTTTCAAGGGTAAAAGATAATTATCTGCTAAGCGGTGCCAAGTGATGGTCATAGAGGCTGAATAAGGTGAAAATAAAAAAATTAAACAAACCACAAAAACTAGCAATAAAACTACCCAACGCCAATGAAGCCGAGTCGGTGTACGTTTTGCAGCTCGATATTTTTTAGCATGCCTTTTCACTGATTACATACTCTCTGGCGCCGTTATTCCTAATATATTAAATCCATTTACTAAGACCTGTCGAATGGCCTTGATGAGTGCTAAACGCGCATTGCGAAGGGCAGAATCCGCCACTATAAATTGCTGAGAATTATAATAGGTATGAAATTCTGCGGCTAAATCGCGTAAGTAACTGGTTAACAGGTGCGGTTCATAGTGTAAAGCCGCATCCACAATTAAATCTGGGTAATGCTGCAAGCTCGTTAAAAGCTGCCGTTCTTGCGGCTCAACCAGTTGATCCAAGTGCGCCAAACCCTCTTCTTCTGAAAAGCTTAATTGACGATCTTGCAGTTGTTTGAACACACTACAGATGCGAGCATGCGCATATTGCACATAATAGACGGGATTTTCATTGGATTGGGATTTTGCTAAATCCAAATCAAAATCGATATGTTGATCGTATTTACGCATCACATAAAAAAACCGGGCTGCATCATTACCCACTTCATTGCGTAATTCACGCAAAGTAACAAAATTGCCACCACGGGTTGACATTTGTACTTGCTGGCCAGCGCGATACAACGTCACGAATTGGCCTAACAAGTGAATAAGTCGCTCAGGGTTAATACCACATGCTGCTATCGCTGCTTTCATGCGTGGTACATAGCCATGATGGTCAGAACCAAAAATATCTAAAGCTAAATCGAATCCTCGATCAAACTTACTTAAATGATAAGCGACGTCATTGGCAAAATAGGTTCGTTGACCATTAGAACGCACTAATACGCGATCTTTTTCATCACCAAATGCCGTGGAGCGGAACCATAATGCGCCATCTTTCTGATAGGTATGCTGATGATCGCTCAATCTTTGCAATAATTTATCCACTACGCCTGTCGCAACAAACGCTCGCTCAGAAAACCAATTATCAAATTCCACCCCAAACTCAGCAAGGTCGTTAGAAATGTCATCCAAAATATCTGTTAACCCTTCATCAAAAACCACTTGATAACGAGCACCTAAGATCAGTTTGGCACGTTCAATCATGGCATCAATGTAAACCTCTTTATCGCCACCTTGTGGCGCATCCAAAGGTAAATTTTCCATGACTTCTTGCGCTGCAGCAGTCAGTTTGTCACCCTGTTTTTCTTTTAGCTTTCTCGCAATCTCAATAACATAATCGCCTTGATAGGCATTCGCAGGTAAAATGATGTTCTCGCCCAGCAATTCCAGATAACGCAACCAAATGCTGGTCGTAAGAATATCCATCTGTCGTCCAGCATCATTCACATAATATTCTCGATAGGTCTTAAACCCGACTGCTTCAAGTAAATTGCTTACGATGGCGCCATAGGCAGCGTGCCTTCCGTGACCCACATGCAATGGTCCTGTGGGATTGGAAGAAACAAACTCAATAAGCACTAATTTCTCCCTACCAATTTTAGAGCGGCCGTATTGGTTTTTTTCTTTCAAGATTTGTGGGACCGTCGCATACAACGCTTGAGGTAATAGAAAGAAATTAATGAAACCAGGGCCTGCTATTTCTACTTTTTCGATGTGAGGCGAAGCAGGCAGGGCATCAATTAATTGTTGAGCAAGATCTCGCGGTTTTTTTTTTGCTGCTTTCGCTAACACTAAAGCTGCATTCGTGGCAAAATCACCATGCTTTTTATCTTTAGTCGATTCAATTTGAATGGAAAAAGGAATATCGGCAGCTAATTGACCGGCAGTTTGAAGTTCTTTAAATGCCGTATTGATTAAATATTCGATATGTTGTTTCATAAATCCTTAGATATTTTACTCATTCTCAATCGTTGCTATTATCGCCTCTTATCTTCAACTTGCAAGAATTTCAAAACCCCGCCATCAAACCTTAAATAAAACTTAAATGCCAGGCTTTTTCTCAAGCCTTTGTAAGCTTTTGCTTACAATAAAATACGGAGATTTGCTGAAGTTTCAATCATCCAAAACCAAGGTAGGTAGCTCTATGTCTCAACTATGCATTGATTAATAATAATATTTTCCGCTTGAGGACCTATTTTTTTATTTATTTTGTCCCTGCTTTTTCGGGGGAGGAGCTTTTGACGTCGGCTTTATTCGTTAGTAACGCAGTATACTGCTCCTCGTAGTCACGGATGGCTACTCTCGCAAAAATGGATTTGTGCAACCACTCCTCGTTTTGTGTGTTCAGGGACGGTTATTTAGGCATGGATTGCCTTACCTGAGTTGAGCATGTGTAGGCGGTACTTTCGGGTACCGCCCTTTTTTTATCTCTTTCTTTTTACTCTTTCTTTGACCTTTTTAAAAGCTTTTCTTAAGCCTAAGCTGGTAATATAATGCGCAACTATTTATTAAGCGGTTAGGGTTTTATCTGTAGAAGAGGATATTATGGCAAATTCACCGTCCAAACAGAGCGCTGATGAAAAAGCGCAGTCAACGCGCAAAACTTTCACGGCTTTTTCAATCTTATCAATTTTTGAATCGTTAAATTTTAGTGCCATTTTCTCCATGCATGCCACCCAGGCATTACTCGATTTTTTATTTAATACGCCTTTGCGTTTTATTCTTTTTCCTTCTGCTGCCATTTATGGTCTCAGCAAGGCTGCTTTGTTATGGCGCAATTTTCATGCCGTCTGTAAAGACTATAACGAGAAAAAAGATAGTCTAAATGCGTGGGAGAATAAACTTGCCTTAGAAAAACGCCGCATCGCATTTTTACAAGCGTTATGGGAAACATTAAATAGCTTGGGCACTACCGGTGCTGTCGTTACGGGTATTGTTGGATTTTTCATTGGCGCTGCGGTCGGTATGGGAATATCAATTACCTTTAACTTCTTCTTAGCGGCGAGTACGGCCATTTGCGCGGCATATAGCGTTTATTATGCTTATACAGCTTTTCAAGCATACAAAGAATGGGGAAGGATTGAAAGTGAGTTGACGTTCCAAATTATTTCCAGCAATCGCCCTTGGGAAACTACCGAGGAATTAAGAAAAAACCATCCCGTTTATCGTGATTACCAAGACAGAAAACAAAAAGCCATTGAAAATGCCGTGCTCACTGTCATTGTAGGTTTATTAACTACAGGCGTTGTACTTGCCATGGTCATCCCCCCAGCCGTCCCTTTTGTGGGGGCTACAATTGGGATTGCCGGCTGTTTAGCGGCAGCAGGTTATGCGGGTTATTGTTTGTATCAGATGTATAGAAAGAAATCCGAAAATCAGAATACCGAGGTTGAGGTTCCCGCATTGAAGCGATCATCCTCTACAGATTATGGTTTACAACAAAAAATGAAAAGCACATCACCTTCACCACCTAAAGCGAGTCTACAAAATTCTCGAGAGATCGATTTGCCACCACCACCGCCGCCGGAAACGCTAAATAGAATTCCTTCGCCAACCGTGGGATCAATGTTGTGGGAAAAGAAAACACCGCCGGTGCTTTCACTTCATAACAAGATCACTATAGGGGGAGTCTATCGAAGGGGGTAAGATTTTGGATTGCTTCGTCGCTTTGCTCTCGTAATGACGTTATCGCGAGCAAGTAAAAAAATCTCTCATCATTACGAGGAGAACGAAGTCCGACGAAGCAATCTACCTAGGTTTTATCAACGAAATATGCAATCTGCACAATTCTTAAGCATATAAATATCTGTTCCAGATTTGTCCATTTTCTGTTATCTTAGCGGCCGTTATCTTCTCAACTAACTCGCTCATGGCAGCAAAATCAAATCAATCAAAAAATGAATACTTCACTTATCTAACTTGGTTTGGCACTGGTATTCTCGACTATCTAAATACTTGTGGTTATTACATTAGCTATTTGACGCCTGCGCTGTTACAAGTTTTCCGTCAAACTTGGCAATTTATTTTCTTTCCTATTTATGCCTTAGATACTGTCATTTATGCTGCTTTGGCTTTCAATACTTTACTCACCGATCGTGATCCTGATACCAAGAACATTAAGACAGAAAATCTGCTCCGTTTCTTAATGAATTTAACAACGGCCATTTTGGTCATCACTGCCGCCGTTCTCTCTCTTGCTTTTGCGGCATCACTAGGTTTTGCTTCGACCATCATTTTTGCCATCAATTTGGGATTAACGGGTTGTTATAATTTACTTGCCGCAGGGTATCATTTTTACCGTTATGCCATTAAAAAAGAGCAAGATCACTTAGCTACCGCCATTTCACATTTAGTGATTGGCACGACCATTGCCTTATTTTCAATTGCCGGTGGATTGGTTGTCTTTGGTGGCTGGATGCCTTGCGCCAGCATTGGTATTGTTGGAGGTGTTATTGGCGCAGCCTTTTGTACTTACGGTTTTATCAAGCTCATTACTGATCATATGAAGAAGGATCAAACACGTGTGGTGCATGTTTCTACAGAGAAAACATCCACACGTAGCACAACACTATCTGTTATCTCTAGGTTTTATGATAATCCTTTTTCATGGCAGCCCGTTTTTGAGCCCGCGCTGATCTCAACACCCACAAGCCAAGTGACGTTAACACCTGTTGAACTGCCTGCTCAATTACCTAGCTTGGATTCATCAAGAACTTGTTCCACAAAACCACAAGTTTGACGTGGGCACACTAATTCGGTCCCGCGTTTTTTGGTTTTTTTAATCGTTAACATAGGCCATGCACACTTTGGGCAGGCTTTGGCAATCGGTTCATTCCACACTGCATATTTACAATCTGGATAACGTTGGCAAGAGAAAAATACCCGGCCACGTCTTGATTGGCGCTTTACCATTTTGCCTTGTTTGCATTCGGGGCATTCGACACCAGTATCGCCCGGTTTATTTAATGATTCAATATGACGGCACTTTGGATAATTACTGCAACCAATAAATTTACCAAACTTACCGTGGCGAATTTTTAATTCACCCCCGCAATCAGGACATGTCCTGCCTTCCACTAATTCTGCATCTTGCGAAGCTTCGCCAGGTTGTTCAGTCATCGCTCGCGTGTATGAACAATCAGGGTATCCGGTACAACCAATAAAACGGTCACGTTTACCTAAACGAATGGATAAAGGCTTGCCGCATTCAGGACATTTTTCATCAATCAATTCCTGGGTGACATCTTTACGTTTTACCGTTTCAGCAATATTGTCTACTTGATATTTAAACGGGTCCCAAAATTCTTCGAGTAAAGGCACCCATTCTTTTTCACCGCGAGAAACTTCATCCAATTCATCTTCTAATTTCGCAGTAAAATTGTAATCCACGTAGCGGGTAAAATATTGGGTTAAAAATTTATTTACAATGCGGCCCACATCCGTCGGCGAAAAACGTTTACTTTCCAAAAGCACGTATTCGCGCGTTTGCAATGTTGAAACAATCGCCGCATAAGTCGATGGACGACCAATGCCGTGCTCTTCGAGTACTTTAATCAACGAAGCTTCCGAATAACGTGGCGGTGGCTCCGTAAAATGTTGGTTGCAAACAATGGCCATTAAGGCAACCGTGTCACCTTCTTCTAAATGCGGTAACAACGTCTCGTCCCCTAAATCATCCGGCTTATCATCGGTTCCTTCTTGATAAACGCGCATATAGCCAGGATCAACAATCGTCGAACCAGTCGCACGGAAATGATGTGCAGGCGTCGCATTCATATCAATCGTTAACGTATCAATCGTGGCGGAAATCATTTGCGAGGCTACGGTACGTTTCCAAATTAAATCGTAAAGCTTAAATTGTTCGGGTGACAAAAATGATTTTACTGATTCCGGGGTTCGAGCGGCTGAAGTTGGACGAATGGCTTCATGTGCTTCTTGTGCATTCTTGGCTTTTGTTTTGTAAATACGTGCTTCCTCTGGCACATTATCTTTGCCATAACGTTCAGCAATTAATTCACGCAATTCGACAATAGCATCTTGGGCCAAATTCACAGAATCAGTACGCATATATGTAATTAATCCTACTGAGCCTGAATCCAATTCTACCCCTTCATAAAGTTGTTGAGCGATGCGCATGGCACGCTGTACGGTGAAGCCTAATTTGCGTGCTGCTTCTTGTTGTAACGTGGAGGTAATAAAAGGTGCAGCGGGATTACGTTTACGTTGTCTTTTTTCTACTTTATTAACAAGTAGTTTATGGTTAGCTGCTTTTAAAATAGTGGCTTTGGCTTCTTCAGCTTGTTGCTCGGTCGTAATCGAAAATTGTTCCAGTTTAGTGCCGTTATATATAGTTAACTTGCCCGTGAAAGCTTTTTTCTGGCCTTCGACTTGGGCTTGCAAATCCCAATATTCTTGGCTGACAAATTTTTCAATTTCTTCTTCACGTTCCACGATCATGCGCAATGCAGGGCTTTGCACGCGACCGGCCGATAAACCATAGCGAATTTTTTTCCACAACAAAGGTGACAAATTGAAACCTACTAAATAATCCAAGGCACGGCGTGCTTGTTGGGCGTTGACCAAATCCATGGATATTTCCCGAGGATTGGCGACAGCCATTTGGATGGCTTGCTTGGTAATTTCATTAAAAGCAATGCGATGTACAGGCTTCTTTCCCAACGCTTTTTTGTCTTTAAGAATGGTATAAATATGCCAAGAAATGGCTTCTCCTTCGCGATCAGGATCGGTAGCCAGATAAAGAGCATCGGCTTTTTTCATGGCACTAATAATAGCAGCCACGTGTTTTTCATTTTTTTTAATTAATTCATAATGCATTGCAAAATCATGATTCGGATCAACAGCACCTTCTTTAGGCAATAAATCGCGCACATGACCATACGAAGCAACAATTTGAAAATCTGCCCCTAAGTATTTTTTAATTGTCTTAGCCTTTGCAGGCGATTCAACAATAACGAGATGCTGGCTCATGTAGAAAAGTTCCTCAACTAAATACCCATTAAACAACTATAGCGTAAGTTTTGTTAATTGCGATTAATGCAAGACATCAAAAGCATCCGACAAAATCATATCTTGGAGGAGGGAAAGTGCTGATTTTTTATCAGGTTGGTTGAAAAGTGCGATCAAAACTACCCACTTAATTCGACCTAAATCTAGTTCCCGACGGTCAAGTGCCATCAGGCGATCAATGACAATTTCCCGCGTCATGGGATCCAGAATAGATAATTGCTCGAGATAAAGTAGAAAGCCCTGACCCTCGATGCCAAGCCGCTCGCTTTCTTCCGGGGAAAAATGCCGAATTGCGCGCGATGTAAATTGCGGTCCCGATTGCACGGTTTCTTGGAATCGATTTAATCCATCCAGCCAATCAAGAGCACGTCCAATTTCATTACGTTGGAAGCCGGCTTGTTCCAGTTCCATCACAATGGTGTCTTGATCAGCATTTAAAGCAACACTGCCATCCATGTAATTCTCAAAAAGATACATCAATATTTCAAACATATAATTATTTTTCCAGATCGCTAAAAGGAATTGTACGTGTGTATCCCCCTCTGTCGGGGCGAATATACCCATTCAACTCTAATTTTAAAAGGATGGAGGAAACTTCATTCGACGTCAATCCACTCCGCAATATTATCATATCAATAGTGGTCATTTCATACCCAATTTGGTCATATATTAGTCTATTTTTGGCGATTAAGGGCGGCAAGGAGGGGGGCTGAACCGAGGAAGAAGCAGAAGTTGGTATTTTACTATATAAGTTAAATTCACTAAGAATATCTTCAATGGTTTCTACCAGTTTTGCCCCTTGGCGAATGAGATGATGACACCCCTTTGCCAAGGGGTTATGAATAGAACCTGGTATGGCAAATACTTCACGACCTTGTTCTAGGGCATGCTTCACGGTAATTAATGAACCACTTTTAAGAGCTGCTTCCACTACCAATGTACCTAAACTTAAGCCGCTAATAATACGATTTCGACGTGGAAAATTTTTTGCTTGCGGGCTCCAATGCAGAGGAAATTCAGAAACAATAGCGCCCCCTTGAGATTGAATGGCGTCCTGCAGGGGTTTATGTGACTGAGGGTATATTTGCATTAATCCCGTGCCGACTACGGCAATGGTTTTTCCTTGCACATCCAATGCACCGCGATGACTGGCGCCATCGATACCCGCCGCTAAACCGCTGGTAATGGTAAGACCTGCTTTGGCTGCATGCTGAGCAAAATACCTTGCATTTTCTAATCCGATTAATGATGCATGACGCGCACCGACCATCGCCAACTGCGGTGAGTTTAAAATGGTTTTATCGCCAGACACATAAAGTATCAGTGGCGGATCCGCAATTTCATGCAATAACGACGGATAGTCAGGGTCGGAGAAAGCAATTAGATGGTGACTGTCAGCAGCAGCCCACGCAAGATCGGCTTCGACAGATTGCCAATCCGGTTGTTTAATGGAAGCGGCTTGTTTAGCCGAAAAACCTGCTGCCAATAAAGCATCTGTTGGCGCTAAAAATAAAGCTTCAATATTTTTAAAATACGTAAGTCCGCGCAAAAAACGACACGGGTTAATGCTAGGCAAATGAATGCACGCTAACCAATACGGTAAAGTCATGTTTACTTATTTAATAAAATGTTCGATGAGATCAAATAATTGAGCACTAATGTTAGAGCCTAAGGCAGCATCGATTTCTCGAACACAGCCTGGACTGGTGATGTTAATTTCCGTGAGATAATCGCCAATAACATCGATGCCTACGAAATACAAACCTCGTTCACGTAAGACTGGACCAAGTGCAGCACAAATTTCTAAATCACGTGCACTTAGCGATGTCGGTTGACCAATCGCCCCCATGACATGATTACCACGCCAATCCCCTGCTTGAGGAACCCTTAACCATGCATGTGCCAGTGGTTCACCATTAATTAAAATAATGCGTTTATCACCAATGACAATGTCGGGAATAAATTTTTGTGCCATTGCATAAAATGAGCCGCGATGCGTTAAGTTATCAAAAATTGCATTCGCATTCACTTCATGTTTAGGCAGTCGAAACACTGAGGTGCCTCCCATGTCATTGAGGGGTTTACACACGATATCTTCGTGTTCCAACCAAAAATCACGTAATTGTTTTGGTGATTGCGTAACTAATGTAGGTGGTGTAAAAGCAGGAAAATAAGTAGCAAATAATTTTTCATTACAATCACGTAACGCTTGCGGTCGATTTAAAACAAAAACACCCGATCGTTCTGCATATTCCAACAAATACGTCGCATGAATGTATTCTTCGTTAAAGGGTGGATCTTTACGCATCAAGATGACATCAAGTTCACTCAGTGGGAGTGTTTTTTGTTCTCCGAACGAAAACCAAGCTTTCTCATCGTGGGCAACCGTTAACAATTGGGAGTTGCCATAAGCAATGCCATCCGATAAAAATAAATCTTTCAATTCAAAATAATAAATTTGCCAGCCACGCGCCTGTGCTTCCCAAAGCATCGCTAAAGTAGCATCTTTTTTATAGCGTATGGAACCAATGGGGTCCATTACAATCCCTAAACGCACTGTCATTGTTGAATGGTATTCCTCATTTCTCGTGCAGCAGCAAGCATACTAAGACGTGCCACTACACCATAAAGATAAAATCGATTGAGTCCTGAACTATCCTCAAGCAATGTATTTGGCTCATCACAAGACACCGTGAAGGGTAATGATTCAAATTGCATGCCCGGTGCATTTAGATTTTCATCATTACCACGCTCTTTATGCACGCGATAAAATCCACCCAACACATTTTTTCCCCACAAATAGACCACAGGTTCAGCGACTGCATTTTCATTTCCAAAAGTCTCAAATGTGTAAATGCCTTCTTGAATAATAACATCACGTACGGGTTGACCACCTTTGATGGTTGACATACGCGTACGCTGCTTACGATTTAAAGAGCGAAGTTCTTCAATGTTACGCACTGTCATGACCGCCATGCCATAGGTACCCGCATCGGCTTTAACAATGAGAAAGGGTTGATGAGGAATATGGTATTCAGCATATTTTGCTTCGATAGCAGCAAATAATATTTCAGCATGTGAGATGACGCATTCCACACCTTCTTGTTGCATGAAATCAATTTCCCCGCAATGCCGAAATAAAGGCGCAAGCAGCCAAGAATCCATAGGAATGGTTTGCACAAAATCACTGACGACCTCAATGTATTGTTGAAAGTGACTGGACTTTAAACGTTGACTCCAACCTAATGTAGGTGGGGGAACGACAGCTTGCGTTAAATTTTCTAAAATAGCAGGAATGCCTTCGGAAAGATCATTATTCAATAAAATCATATCGGGTAAAAAATCTGCCACCATTAATTGATTGTCTTTGCGCACCAGCGGTTCTAATAACAGCGTCGCCCCTGATGACAATTCAATAGGAAGAGAAGCTGTGGCATTTTCATCAAGCAATGCAAAACGAACTTCAAACCCTGCTTTCAATAAAATTTGACTCAGTGTATGAATATTTTCCCAATAAAACCGGTTGCGCGTATGGCTTTCTGGAATAATCAGAATGCGTTTTGTTTGCGGCATCCATTCATAGATTGCTTCAGCGATATATGTCAACGAAGCACGTAAATCTTTGAGATTAAGATTATTAAAACCGGCAGGAAATAAATTCATATCAATGGGTGCAATTTTAAATCCCGCATTACGCAAATCAACAGAACCATACACAGGCGCAGCTGTTTGTTTCCATTGTTTGCTGAACCAATCTTCAATCAGTGCGGCATGATTAATAAAATGATTTTCCAAAAAATGGAATGATTCCATCGCCTGTGCATTTAATTGCGGCAATGAACAAGACTTAAGGAGCATCAGCACTCTACCTTTTTATCACAGCTTGCAGTTATGAATGAATCAAGTCGTAACAAAAACTCATTGGCATCTAATTCGCCAATAATACGTCTTGAATTTACTTCCTGTCCTGCATTATTGAAAAACAACACCGTGGGTGGCGCAATCACGCCAAATTGTTTTAACAATGCTTGGTCATCGGCGGTATTATTCGATAAATCGACACGTAATAAAACGAAATTATTTAATGCGGGTTTAACATTTTGCGCACTAAAAACATGGCGATCCATTTCGACACATGAAATACACCAATCTGCATAAAAATCCAGTAATACCGGTTGACCGGTTGTTCCTGCTCGCGTTAATTGTTGGTTAAGTTCATTGATGTTATGCACAATCGTAAACGCAGGCTGAGCTGAAGGTATCGATTTAGCTGTTAATGACACGGAAGCAGCATTAAACATAAGAAACACACCGCATAAGGCAGTCACCAACCCTACCATTCGATTTAATTTGTGTAGGCGAATAAGCTTAGGCAGATAAATACCGATAAATGCCGCTGCACCTAATAAAAGCAACCCAAACAATAGCTTGGTCAATGTGGCGGAGAGGATGCGTGATAACAACCAAATCGCCATTGCCAACATAAAAATACCAAAAAAATCTTTGACGGCTTTCATCCATGGACCACTTTTTGGTAACCATTTACCTGCTGACATACCAATCAGTAGTAAAGGGATGCCCATGCCGAGACCCATTACAAACAACGCACTCGCACCAAACCATAAATTGCCGGTTTGGCCGATATAAATTAACACACCGACGAGTGGCGCTGTGACACAGGGTGATACGACTAAGGTCGCCAATACTCCCATACAAAGCACACCGATATAGGTGCCACCTTCGTGTTTATTGCTCCAATTTGAAATCCAATTGTGCCAACGACGAGAAAAACGTAATTCATAAAGACCAAACAAAGAAAATGCGAGCAATACAAAAACTAAACTAACAATAATGATGGTCCATGGTTTTTGCAGCCACACTTGGATAGAACTGCCTAATGAAGCGGCGATCAATCCTGCCAATGCATAAGTGAAAGACATACCTAAAACATACGTGGCAGATAGGAAAAAGGCTTTGCGTGTTCCTGGTGCGTGTTGTTGTCCCACGATAATAGACGTCAGGATAGGAATCATGGGTAATACACAAGGTGTAAACGCTAATAATAAACCCAAACCCAAAAAGATCAGGAGTAAAACACCGGGTGGATGGTGTTCTAATAATCTTCCTACATCATTTTGATTGGTTAATAACATATTCAATGAAGGCACTGGTTTGACTACTTCAGTGAGGCGACCCATTTCAGTCACCGTGCCAGTGGTTACATTCACCATGAAGTTTTTATCCATGGGCGGATAACAAAAACCATCTTGTGAGCAACCCTGGTAATGAATGTTTACAGCTAGCGAATCTGCATCGGCAGGCAAAGTCATAGGAACATTCACTTGCTTTGCATACACTTCATAATGACCATGTTCTTCATCATATTTGGCTTCACCCGTCGGATAATTAATTTGCGCAGCAACCGCTGGTTTGAAATCAATTTTCATACGGCTCTTATATAAATAATAATGTGGCGCAATTTGCCATTCTGCGGTGAGCACATGAGGACGGGTAAATGAAACATGAAGCTTGAAAGCCTCTTCAGGCTTTAAAGGCATCACATTCGCCGTGGGTTTTGCAAAGCAAACACATGAAACAATACTTACGAAAAAAATGGTAAGTATTAGAAGACAGTTTTTTTTAATTGATTGCATACATCACCTTTATCTCTGATAGTTTTGTTGTAACTATTTTCATGACCATATAAAAAACTATTCAATGGTCTGATGGTAAGATTTACTTAGTTTATGTACTGCATCCACTAATAAGGATACATGCTCGGGTGGAACATCCGGTGTAATCCCGTGACCTAAGTTAAACACATGGCCACTGCCGATGCCAAACGAGGCAAGCACCTGGCTAACTTCTCTTTCAATGATATCCGGCGTGGCTTTTAGCCAAGCAGGATTTAAATTACCCTGAATAGCCATTTTACCACCGATCCGGCGTCTTGCTTCGTTTAATGAAATTTCCCAATCCACCCCTACCATGTCACACTCGGTTGTTTGCATCTTTTCTAGCCAATGATGACCGCCTTTAGTAAAAAGAATGACGGGTATTTTCTTATTATTATGGGTACGTTGTAATTCAGCAATGCACTGCTTTACGTAGTAAAGCGAGTATTCTTCATAATTTTCGGTGGTAAGCATGCCACCCCAAGTATCAAAAATCATCACCGCATTCACACCGGCCATTATTTGGCCATTCAAGTGCGCAGCGACCGAAGAAGCCAATGTCTTTAAGAGAGCGTGCAATGCCTTGGGATTTTCTTGACGCAATTTTTCCAATGCAGGAAAACCTGACTGGGATCTACCTTCTACCATATAAGCGGCTAAGGTCCAAGGACTGCCACAAAATCCAATGAGAGGAATGCGCTCTGCGAGATCGTGCTGAACTAAACGAATCGCTTCATATACATAGTTAAGTTTCGTCAAATCAGGCACTTCGAGTGTATGCATAGCCCTCGTATCGCGTAAAGGGAAGGAGAAAACAGGCCCTTGCCCTTCGATCATTTGCAAACCAAGACCCATCGCATCCGGAATGGTTAATATGTCAGAAAAAATAATTCCCGCATCCAAATCATAACGCCGTAAGGGTTGTAACGTTACTTCACAGGCCAATTCGGGCGTTTGACACAAAGCCATGAAACTACCTGCTTGAGCACGCGTGGCCTGGTATTCAGGTAAATAACGTCCTGCCTGACGCATAATCCAAATAGGTGTCATATCTACTGGCTCACGCCAGATAGCTTTTAGAAAGCGGTCATTTTTCATACATTATTTAACAAGTGTATCTAGCTGTTGATTAACATATTTTTGGAATTCGTTGGGATGCGCAATCATCGGAAATGCATCAAAAGCACCAAAAGCATTGATCGAAACGGTTCCATAACCAAACAATTGCCCCCAGAGGGTTTGATCGACATTTACTTGGGAAATAGTAGTCAGTCGCATTTCGTTCACATGACGATTAAATAAACCTTCGCGCATTATCACACGTTTATTCGTTACCGCATAGTGAGATGTCATGTACTCGACACCCGTGTAAGCCCACACCACTGCAGTAATGAACCAGGGTGCCCAGCTCAATTTGGTCAACACCGGGTTGCTGTACATATAATCACCGACAAATACACTGGCAATGAGTAATAACACGGGGACCAAAAAAATAATTAAATGTTTTTTCGTCTGGTAGAGAATTTGCTCATCTGCTAATAAATTTCTGGCGATGGTCATCAATGAATTCCTAAGTTAGGTTAGTTATACTACGCGAAATGACAGGTTAGCCTACCGCCTATGATACTCACGAATGAAACATTAAGACAACGCGCACCCATCATAGCCGCTATTTGCATAGGAATATGTTTAAGTGCCCTACTGCTTTATGCAATGTCGAAATGGCATAAGGATTGGCAACTCGCACATCAAGTTCCTGTTGAAACAGTCACTCTCGCACGCAATGAAACAGCGGAAATGATTGCAGCCATTCCTGATGCACATTTGTTTGGTAGAGATTTTTCTAAAACCGGTGCCATTCCCATTACGAATTTACAATTACGCGTCACGGGTATTGTTAAAGTCGATACTGAAAATAATCAATCCGTTTCTAAAGCTTATATTTCCATTGCAGGTGCACCAGGAAAAATTTATTTAACTGGTGACAGTTTGCCTGACGGTGTTAAAGTGTATGCAATCACTTCTGATGCTGTCATTTTAGAAAATGGCAGCCGGCTAGAAAAATTACCTATGCCGCGAGAAAAGCTTCAATTCAAATCAAGAAATATTGAGGTTGCTACATAAGATGGCTAAGACATTTGTATTGGGTGTACTCGCGTTATTATTGATGGCATGTCATTCAACGTATTCACCTGCTGTGGTGTCCGAATTACAACAAAGCAAACGAGATTTTGATGGCGGTTATTATAAGCGCACCATGCGAGAATTATTGCCTCTTGCCTGTGATGGCAATCCCGATGCCGAATATGCAATAGGCTATATGTATTATTACGGTTACGGTGTTGCGCAAGATACCAATGTGGGTGCATTCTGGATTGAGCGTTCTGCACAACAGCATTATTGTCCTGCAGTTAAAGCCATGGACGTTATTTCTGGCACATCTAATTAAGCCGTATTAATAACAATATCCGCATTCACAACACCCGGCGCCGTTTCTGCTTTTACTGAAAATTGCGCCACATGAATCGCTGCCTCTTTCGTCATTTGCATGATCAATGTTGCCAATGCATCAAAAGCAATTTTCTGAAAATGCATTTCAATAGCATTATTGGTTGCTTGTTTTAATTCTGTTAATTGTCCTGCGAGGCCTGCTTGATTAATTTGATTTTGCAAATAACTTAACAACATCACCGGTGAGTTAATGGCAATCGGTTTGGGACCATTTTTGGCAAGTTGCTTTATTTCCGCATCCATGGATTGCAGTTGCGTTAATGTATGCTGTTCAGCCACGATTTGTTTACGCAATGTATCGATCTTCAGCAACAACGGCGACCAAATAAATTGATAAATCATTAGCACGAGCAAGGCCGTGCCACCGATGCGAACAGTTCGCTGCTCATTTGCACTTAAACGCAGCCATTTTTCTTGCAGCAAAGAAAAATAATGTTTAAAACGTCCATTAGCCAATTTGTAAAGTGGCACCGACGTGACCCAACGCCAAATTAGCGTTTTGTTGCTTAACATTCAAACCTCGACTCAGTAAATAATCATTAAACGCAGAAAAATTAGCGGATGAGCTTGCCGTTAATTCCACGGTGAGTTGATTGTTTTGGAAATCTAAACGACCTAATTTAATCCCTGTATTCGCTGATATACCTTTGCCAACCACTGCCAACAATTTTAATAGTTCATTTTGACTGCCTTTGCCTGAAAGCGCTTCCCACTTTTCTTGCATACGTAATGTGGGCGCAATAACATTGTGCGCATCAGGAAATTGTTGGAAATAAATTTTTGCAATTTGTTTATCCAGCGCGCGCACGCGCCCTGAGAGAATCAAATAAGACACGGTGGGATAACAGAATAAAGCAAACACCCAACATGCCGCCAAATACATCACGACTTTCCAGCCTACGGTTAACTTGGGTAATGTGGATTTTTTTACAGCGTATTTTTGTTGCAACAAATTGAATGAAGGCTTATCACTAATACTTGCTACCCAATCATTAAACTGTTCAGCAGCAAATACGCTTTCTTGCATATTAGTAATCGGCGTTTCGATGGATTGAGCCGTATAATTATTAAGTTGAATTTTCTGCGGCGATTTATCCATCAATGCTAACGACAATACCGATAGAAAATTCGTACGATCACAAGCATAACCTTGAAATAGGCCGGTACGCACAACGGCTTTATCATGTAATACCACTTGCCAAGTATTTTCTTCATAGGGCAAGACCAACGTTTCAGGTATCACCTCATTGGGCAGCACTCGCCAGGTTTTTAACAAAGCAAGCCACGTCTGCATTTTTTCATGACTAACAACAGCGACGGGCAAACTACCATCTGCTTGATAATGACCGACAGCAAAATGCAATTCATCCACATCACTAGCTAAGTGTTCTTCTAAAGCATAAGGTAAAGCTTGCTGTAAACGATGACGACTCAATTTAGGAAGGTTTAGAGTTAGCAACAGAATATCTTCGCCCGGTACCACCACAACGACTTCGCGGTTCACTGCTGCTTCTGCCAAACTATCTGTTTCTCCACGATGATGATAAGTGCTGGTTGCCCACGTTGGCCGCTCCAGATCATTTGCATGTAAATAGATAATTAATTTTTCTTGCATTACTCGCTACCTTTACTTTGCCAAACCACTTGCACAGCGATATGTTGGCCATCAGTACGCCGTGTCAGCAGAGTATAAAATACAATGTGTTGCTTCTCTATGCTGACCACGGTTTTGACCAAAAAATAACTACTAATAAATACCAGTTTTTCAGGCGTCACGGGATGGTTTTTAATGATATCCAAGTTGTTTAAAGCATCTATTGTTTGGGCAGGCAAGCCTTTCCGAGCGGCTTCAATGATTTTTCCTGTTTCAAGCGTTAGGCTATTGCCTAATGTCATTAATACTGGCGCTGCTGCCGTTTGAATATTAATAGCGGTCGGCGGGGGCAGTGCAGCCACGTAGGGTTTTAACACATTATAAATAGCAGGTGTCATGCCCCTCACTAAACGTAATTCTGTGATAGAAACCATGGGTTTATGAGCGGCGCGATAGGGAATCGGTAAATTCAAATAATAATGACTTGATGCATTACGATCATGACCCGGCGCCACCCACTCTTGAATCGCTTGTGTCAATTTAGTGATTTGCTGTGGTGATAGCGAAGGCATTAGTGCATTTAACATACGTTTAAAATCTGCATCGGCGTCCGGCAAAGTAAGATTATTAATGTTAAACCTGCCTTGCATATCTTCAATATCCGTAGCAATTCGATAACCATTTTCAGTCACTTCTGGCAAATGGCAGGGCATTTTATCGACGATTTGTTTGGGGGCTTGTTGTTCCCAATTTTGATGCAATTGTGCTATCGCCCAAACCACTGAACGTGATGCATACAACTCAGCTTGGGTGTTTTGCAAAATTAACGTTGTGCGCCGGGTGTCGCGCTCTAGACGCGCCATCATCATATAGGCCATCGCCGCAACAAGCGCTACGATCATCAAGGCCACAATCAACACGACGCCACGCTGGGACTTAAGTGTTTTTCTCTGTGGTTTTGGCTTTGGTTTGGATAGGAATAACATAAAGTTGACTCAGTGTTCCCCATTGAGCAATGGTTAAAAATACACGAATAGCTCGTGGTAAAGGTTGGTCGGTTTCGCCTGTTAACGGCCATAATGTATGAAAGTGTCCTGCGTTATCCAGGTACTCAAAATGCGCATCGGTAATCTTGCCCATTAAAGAACGTGATTGCATTAATGAATTGGGTGCTTGATCCAACGCTTGCCACGTCATTCGCCATAGGGCGTGATCTTCCCACGTGTATTGCGTACGTTGCAGTCCACTACGCGACAATGCGCCCGTGGGGTTCGCAAATCCCGCATGTGTAAATGAAAAAGAATGTGCAGAACCGATAAAAGCATTTTCTTCACCACCACCTGCATTTCCCACCGATCGATTGATTGTTTGTTCGATATCACGCGACATGAGTAATAACGTCAGTTGCAATTGTCGTAGACGTTCTGCATTTGCTTCTGTACTCGCCTGAAAATTAATCATATTGTGCAACGTGCTGGATAGGATGAGAGAAACGATGGTGAACACGAATAAGGCCACGAGAATTTCGAGCAAAGTGAAGCCATTTTCTTTACTCACGGTACACATAAGTCTCCAACGTATTCAAAGGAGTTTGATCAGCATCCGTCGAAGGATCGCGTGGAAATACTTCGACAGTCACTTTTTTGATGTGTGCATTCGTTGTAGCTTCTTCCGATGCTTGCCAAAACCAAGTTTGATTCAGCATGACCGTTTTTTCATTCATTTTATCGATGCCACTGTTTTTTATATCTAACAAACCAACCCGTGCTTCATTGATAATTTGTTGTCCCACCCATGTAGCAATGGTTTTATCTTGCAAATAACTCACTGCACGCACATTTTGCGACACGGCTTTCATCATTGCGGTGATCGCGATACTAACAATTGCTAAAGCAACCAGCACTTCAATCAGCGTGAGGCCCGCTGTCTTTTTAAGATAAAGATTCATTTTCAACGGTGCCATCTGCTTCGCCAGTAATTGCAAATCGAGGTTTATCCCCTTTCTTGCTTAGATAAATCGTGAATGGCGTGACTTCGCCATTCATTGAAATAATAATTTGTGGCTGATCATCTGCATGTATTATTTTATCGTTTATTTTCACTTCCACTTGAATATCTGAAGGGATACGTCGTTTTGCAAACACATGATCATCCAGCGCTTGCCATTCATTTTTTTTATCACTTTCTGCAAGATTTAAACTGGAAAATTGCAACGTTTGCGCAGTCATCGTTAACCCTAAAACAGCAGGTTGTAAAATGGCTTGTTCTTCTGCCAAGGTAATCAATTGTGTCAATTCACGTGCAAAAGAAACCAGTTGCTGATTTTCATTACGACTAAAACTGATAAAAGCAACGCTCGCCGTAATACTAATGATAAAAATAACAATTAATAATTCGACGAGCGTGTAGCCTGTTTGCTTCATGTGGCTATTTCAGCATCATTCATGTTCCAATTACCGATTTCGCTGTTACTATCTTTTCCTTTCGAGCCGTAGCTAAAAATACGTACCTTATCGTAATCGTTCATGTATTGATATTGTTGCCCCCATGGGTCCATGGGCACTTCTTGCAAGTAACCTTCTGATTTCCAATTTCTGGGAATAGGCATCGCGGTGGGTTTGACTACTAACGCTTGTAAGCCTTGATCTGTGGTGGGATAAATACCATTATCGAGCTTGTAGAGATCTAACGCACTTTGGATCGCCAAAATATCTTGTTTTACTTTCACTAATCGAGCTTGCTCTGGCCTACTCATTATTTTAGGAACGATAATAGCCGCTAAAATGCCTAAAATAACCACAACAACCATTACTTCAATTAAGGTAAAACCAGCCTGTTTACGAGAACTCATTGCTTGGGGGGGATTTTTCATATTATGATTCCGGTCAAGGTGATTAGAGTTAAGACGTTGAAAATCCAGGAAAACGTTCAAAAAATTAACAACTACTAACCCTATTCACGGGGATAAATAACCCAGTCTTTAAAGCGAAAAGAGATTATAATTAATACATCTATAAAAAAATACATATTACACATAAATAAGTAGCCAAAACGGGGATAGGAAAATGGCAGATTTTGAACATGAGTTGATAGAACTTCGCGAAGCACTTTTAGGTATAGCGGCCGATATTTCTAAGACGGTAAAAGAGCAATTGGACAATCTTATGAAGGTAGCTCACGAGGTCAACTATCAGCTTGGTATTATTCGAGCAGCTCGCACACAATTGCAGCAACATGCGCAATTAGCGCCTGAAGAAGTGAAATCGAAGTTAGATACGATTAACAAACAACTGATTCAAAGTAATAAAACCTTAACAGGCTTGCAAAAAGAATTGCCTAAAACACTGGCAGTGGGCATGCAAAGTGTACCCAAAGCACATCAAGGCTTGCTGAAAAAAAACCACGATGAATTAAATAGACAGGTTGAAATGGCACTCGCTGAAAATAAAAAGTTGTTAGATGACACAAAAAAATTGCGCGATGTAAAAGAAGAAAAACCCCATCACCCCACCCTCCGCCGGGGCGGCGGCTTTAAATAATTAACAGGAGTTATCTATGTTTGAACGGTTGCAAAAGCCCTTTCTAACGGTTGAGACCGGCGAGGCTTATCAACCTATTCGACTGACTTATGAGCTCTATCAAAAAGATGCTCTGATTGCTATTTTGAATAAATTAAAATGTTGCGAGAAAAATGCCAAAACACTTTCTTGGAATTGGTTTTGGAAAGCAGAATGCGATGATTTGCACTTTGAATCGATAGATTCTTTCAAAAAAAATCCTGCTCATCCATTGCGCTTAAGCACTATCACTATTCGCGATGATAAACTTTATATTAATTTGCCGTCATTTAAGCGTGCTTGTTTAGCGGTGCCGTTTTTTTATAGGATAATCGATTCCAGCATCGCTAAAGTGCATCATGCAGACTTTATTAATAAGGTATTTGGTTTGGATGAGCGTTTGCCTCATGGTTTTTCTGAATTATTCAAAGAAGAAGAATTAGAACGCATCGTCAATCAACGCGTTAGTGATTATGAAAAAGTGCAAGAAAAATGTGAAGATGCAGCCTCTGCCGACGAAGCCTTTGATATCATTTCGAGTTACACGAAAACGGAAACAGAAAAACGTTTACCTTATGCTGAGCGCTATGTTTTTCAAGACGACCACAGCAGTAATGATCCGGATGTTATTTTCTTAGGCTTTTATATTTTTTTACGCGGCCGTGAATTGGTTGCCATTCGACGTTGGTTTGGTAATACCACTTATACATTAGCCGATGCGGCTGAAGAAACCATGCAAAAAGTGTTTGGTGAAATGAATATCGATATTATTGAATAATGTTACACTAAGGTATATTGACAATTCGAAGCGAACCTTTGTTTTTATTCATGGCTCGTCGGGCTCCGCCCTCCTGCGCTTTACTTCATAAAAACAAAGGTTCGCTTCGAATTGTCAATATACTCTAATTTAATTATTCGACACTTGAAAAAGGCGGCGCAGATGAGAGACCAACTCACTGATTTGATTGTCAAACGATTGAGCGACTCCAAAGAACAATTGCAACAACAGTTTTCTTTAAAACATACTATCAAAGTAGCTCGCCATTTCGCGCTGGATAATTTGTTACCTATCTCTATTGCAGAAGACGTGTACGCTCAATTTCCCAAAATCAAACAAATGCGTTTGTTGAATAGCCGCGGCGAATTAAAATTAAAGTGTAGCAACATACAGCGCACTTCGAATTTATTACAAGCACTGCACCACGCCATTCAAAATCCGCGCGTTGTTGCTATTATTGAAGAAATTACTGGTATCAAAAATCAAGTGCCTGACCAATCAAGAATTGCAGGCGGCGTGAGTTCACTGCTTAAAGGCTATTATATTAATCCACATCTAGATACTTCACATGATATTGATAAAAAATTTTATCGAACAGTGAATGTGCTTTATTACGTTTCCCCGGATTGGAAATTAGAAAATGGCGGTAATTATGAATTATGGGATCAAGCGATCGAAAACCGTATTGTCATTCCTAGCTTATTTAATCGTCTTGTCGTGATGGAAACCAATCGAACTTCTTGGCACTCCGTCAATCCCGTTTTATGCGATCAACCGCGTTGTTGCGTCTTTAATTATTTCTTTTCTGCAACATCACCTGAAGGTGAAGATTATTTCCACGGCTCCTCTTTATCATTATTTAATCCTCTCTTCAGACCACGCCCCGAACAAAAAATCCGCCGCGCGATTGCTAAATTAAGAGATCGCGTATTTTATACCCGGTGGTGAATCCATGACTACAATAGTCATATTTACCTATTAAGTAAGCCACTTTTTAGATATCAAAATCTGGAAAAAGCAATACTGCGGGATGCACTCTTAATGCTTTTGCAAAAACAATCGCTCTTTCACGTCCCATTTGTCTTGTATTACTTTCTAATGCTGAAATATTTGACTGATTAATACCAGTTATTTTGGCCAAATCAGCTTGTGTTAATCCTTGTTGCTCACGAAGCAGCTGTAACGCCTCGCCAGGGGTAAGATGGGCATGTACTTTAGCTTTTATAAAATCTTTTTTGTTAATTCTCATCGTAAGACCTCGCTAATAGTTATATGCATTTACATCAATTACATAAATTCTCAGCTCTTCTTTCTCTACCATTAAGCAGCAGAAACAGTCTCCACCCTCAGATGTTTCTTTGAATCTTTGGTGGTAGTTTCTTCCAACACTAAACGTTCATTTCCTTTTTGGAGAATAAGCGCGTATCCAAAGGCATGAGCAATTTTTATTAAATTACTTACTTTAATATCATGTTGTTTTCCTGAGCGTAAATTTTGAATCACCGATTTTGAAATATTCGCCTCTTTTGCGAGATTTCTGATTGATACATCATCACCTTTCATAATAGAAATCATTAATTCAGAAAAAAGCAATTTCTTATATCCCTTGTCAAATGCTTTTTTGAACTTGGGGTTTTTCATTTTTCTTTCAAATGTAGATAGCAGCTTATTCATAGTAATCACCTCGATTAACTCTTATCTCGTAATCAGCTTTAATCTTTAGCGCTCTCTCTTTTTCATTTTTTGGCAATTTATCTGTCTTTTTATGAAAACCGTTTGTCAGGATAATCCTTTTACCCTCAAAGAAAAAACATAAAAATCTGTGAGGCTGCGGCTTAAAAGCATAAATCTTATCACCTTCATTCCTGAATTTAGTCTTATTTTTTATTATACCGACATTACCTATAAGCTTAATTAATTCAAACAATTTAATCTGGTCCTCATCACTTAGCGATTCTAAGTACTCTAATGCAATACTTTTTCCTTTAGCATTGAAATACCATTCAATAGTAAATTTTTCACCCTCAAAAGCAATATATTCATGTTGTTCTTTTTGCATATAAGAAGTGTACTATAAATATAGTACACGCACAATATCCTTATATTAATATGAATTTAATCATAGGCATAAGCTGCAGCCCGGATGTAAAATATTTTATCCGGGCTGCGACAATTCGAAGCTACTCTTTTTATAGCTACTCTTTTTATAATTTCGTCGAAATTTTTTTCAAAATTGAATCGTATAATTCTTTTCTAACGAGTTGATGCAATTCCATGCTGCGTTTTAAGAGGAGTGCGGAGGGGTGAAGATTGCGGCCGTCAACAATTTCTTGAATCACATCTTCATGACTGTCTGTGTAATAGGCAATGCCGTTCAAATTGTATTCACCGGTCGATAAAATATCGTTAACAATTAAACGCGTCAAATCAGCTTCTAGCATGGTGCTTTCCCTTTTCTTATTAAAGTTTACTAACAAAAAATGTTTGTGTTGTTTTTCTCTAAAATGTTCTTTGAGCTCATTACAAACATAGAGGAATAAATAAATTTCTAATAAAAAGATTTCCTTCTTTGAGAGTTTTGATAAGTCCATACCCACCTGATGAGACCACAAATTCAGCGCCGCCATGATTAATCCTATAAAATCCAATGAATGATAAAAATTAAAGTAATGAATACAAAATTTTTAATAAATCCCTCTACTGTCCTTTCAATTCGGAGAAAGTAAAAATAAGACGCTAGTCAAATTTTCTTAATAAGAAATTGCTTGAGTAAAACACACACTACTTAATAAATGATCGCTGATTAATCACCTTTCGTAGCTTTACCTGAGCCTTGAGGTCAGGGAATGAGAATTTTTAAACGACGCCAATTTATAAAACAATCAATAGGCTGTCAAGAATATTTAAAACATTCTTTTTGTTCTAGAACGATTGTACAAAATTTATTTATGTTTGCGGAAAATCCATACTTTGATAAGATGCTTTTCCTCGTAGGACAGCACTCAAGAGATGACTCACACATGAATAATCTTTCAATTTTAAATCCCCAAAAAAAATCTGACTGGGAAATAATTTTTGAAGTATTTAGTGAGTGGATCGACAAGCACAAATCCATGTTCGAATCAGGACTTACGCCCTCTTCAACCATAAAAACATTGCTCTTTCTTGCGTTATTGGATGCTAATAAAGCGTGTAATTATGAAGATATTAAGCATATTCTCAAACTCAAAGGCATCATTAAAGGTATCGTTCCCGATAACACGCTACGCACAGCTATGCTGCATCTGGGGAAAACCTTAGATAAAATACATCACTCCCTAGAGTTAAGATCTTCCCGCGGTAGATTTCAACTTGAACAAAGAATTAGCAAACCCACTATTAGCTCCTTACCCAAGGAGAACAGCTTTCCTGATCCCGTCGTACTTTTACTAGAACCCTACCCAATAACCGCAGAAAAAATCGCTCGCGATCTTATCGAAAAAGCGGCTCTGCCCTTTCATGCCCTCTATTTTCTAGAATGGTCAGCACGGTCTTGGGAAATATTTTCTAGCCGCGAAGCAGAAATTCGAGCTCCCTACGAATCGGGTGCTTGGGAAAAATTAGGTATTAGAGATCGTTTGTTACGTTCCTCAAAAAATATCATGGGTTTTGTTGGCTTAGCCATTGGCGAAGGGCTCGCAGAAATTGAGCTATTAAGAAAAATATTATCTGAGAATAGTCAATTAAAAATACATTATATTGCTATCGATACATCACATCGATTACTTAGAAATCATATTAGCTTACTGAAAGAAACTTTATCAAATGAAATTGAGAGCGGCCAACTGGTTTGTGCCGGCGTAATTGGAAATATTTTCTCTGATATAAGAGAAGCCATTCAACGAGCACGGAATGAATTTTATCATCGCAAAATATTAGATTCTGAATATGAATTTTTACCTTCTGATTGCAGTTTATTAATTACTTATTTTGGCAATTGCATAGGCAATCACCACCAAGATCAAGAAACAGAGTTATTTTTTATCATTCATAGCATATTCAGAAATCGTCCGCTTGATTTTTTAGTAGGCGCATCCGTGATGCGTTCAATCCCTGATGAGTATAAACGCAATCCAAATAATTTTCTTTTGCAAACGCCAAAATATCTACTAGAAATTAAAAAAGTGTTAACATCATCGAGGTCTAGCGAGAGTCAGGATTTAGTCGAATTTAGTTTACCAAAATCTGGCAATAGCAATCGCTGTCCTCCTGTTATAGCGGACCATTATCATGCAAGGCATCAAATAGAGGGCCAAGTCTACCGCTGTTACTATCGACTCGCTTACGACCTTAAACTGACACCTGCCTCTACTAGAGATGTAAGATCATTACCCGATAGTACATTAATTCTTTTATATAACGTTATAAAATATAAAATGAAAACACTGGTAGCCGGCATAGAAAAATGCGGTCTTTTTAAAATTAGCTATGACGAAAATTATCACCAAATTATAGATTCGCCCAATGGAACAAGAGAGTATGCGGTCTTCTCTGCCTTCTCTAAAAAGTAAATTTAAGAATACTTAAAATGCTTCACACCAAATTTTCTTATCATGGCTATTTGCTTTCTTTTTCTAACTTTATCGCAGCATTTGGTGGTGGCACAATCTTAGCCAAAGGAATGGAAACTATTAACCTTGCATATTTACAAAGCGGAGCAATTCTTGCTTTTTTTATTGGTACAGTTCTTGGATTAAGCTTTATTTCAGTTATACCAAATTCATTATCAAAATCATTTTCAAAAATGTTCTCTGTTTGTAGTGCTACTACTTCTTTGATCATGTTTGTTTTATTTGAAGCTTACTCTTTTAATGGAAAAATAAATGGAATCATAGCATTATTATTTTTCTTATTATTAAGCATGCGTTTTGGATTTTGGTTTTATTCACGAGTGATACGTGCATCGCTGGTCGCCGGCCAACAACAAGAAATTGCATGGATAGAATTTGGATATTGTTCAGGCATGATATTGGGGCTTATCGTTTGGGAACTTCTTGGTTTAAAGAGCAGCTTTAATTATGCATTACTTCTCGATGCGCTTTTTCAATTTTTAGCAGGCATTCTTGATTTTCTGGGAGAAAATCAATTGCCGCGTCTTTCATTTCAGGCTAATACAACAAATAGCGCGAACGAAATAAAACGGACTCTCAATGCAACATGGCGCTGGAAGCTAACCGCTGCAGCCATTCTTCTCACCATTGGTGTCCAAGTGGCTATATTTTATTTAGCTGAACACGCACCTAATCATCTTGGACCGATGATTCTAGCTATTTTTTATTTAGGTGCCGCCACAGCTGCCGCAGCTTGTAGAAAATTAAATATTAGTTTGAACTGGAACCCTATTACTACTAAAGCAATCGTCAATACTAACCTACAAAAAAAGCAATTAAAACTAGAATTGATTTACATTATTTCTTTATCTGGGATATTTTCTGGATTCGCCATTCTAAAAATAGCTGATTTTATTTTTAATAATATATCTGAACTCAACAATATCGATACTGCTTTGCTTTATTTATTTATTTTTTCAGCCGCATTTTTTTACGAAATTATAGTGCTTTGTATTCTTGATAGAATTGGATTTGAAGAACAAACCAATAAGGAGAGCGTCATACAAGCATATGGTTTAATAGGTATGGGTGCTGCTATTAGTCTTTGGTTGTTAGGCGCATTCAATAGCTCTCTTCTTGGTCTCGGAATGATCATGATCGCTTGTCTAGTAATCGCAACATTAACATTATTAAAACGACAGGATATAGCTTGAATAAAAACAAGTCCGTCATGCCTTCATACAACAAATCATTTTAACCCCGGATAAAACAAAGAACGTTTTATCCGGGCTACGGTCACTCATCTAAATAGTTTTACTTTGCATAATTCATGAATGCTGTAGCCCGGATGAAATGTTTTACATTTCATCCGGGGTTAAAATATTCCCGGATAAAACAGAAAGCGTTTTATCCGCGCTACAATCACCCAAACTGATTCAATTGAAAAATAGGTAATAAGACTGCGAGCACAATAAATAGAACAACGGCGCCCATGATGAGGATGATAGCGGGCTCGAAGAGGGCGAGGCTGACGTCGATGAGTCGGATGATTTCGTTTTCTTGATTTGAGGATACGCGTTCAAGCATTGCTTCGAGTTGGCCGCTGGCTTCGCCGCTTGCCATCATGTGTATGCTCATGGGTGTAAAATAAGCGGTATGTCGCAAAGCTAAATGAATTGTGCCTCCTTCGCGGACGCGCGACACGGCAGTTTCTACTGCTTTTCGAATTGGAATTGATGTAATTAATTGTGCTGAGATGGTCATGGCTTCCAATACAGGCACGCCGGATGCTGACAAAATAGAAAGTGTGCGTGTAAAACGTGCGGTGTTTGCAGTTTTAAGCGCGTAGCCTATTAAAGGTGCGCGCAACAATAAATGATGCACCCTTTCTCGAAACACAGGATTTTTTTTCAAGAAGTAACGCAATCCAAACCCCCCGCCAATTAACAAAAGTAAAATATAGATTCCAGCACTCTTTAAAAATTGACTGAGCGCAATTAATACCAATGTCAGCCATGGCAGCGCTTGATTCATATGCGCATAAACCGCAATCATTTTAGGCACAACGTATTCTAATAAAAATCCAACGATTCCACACGCAACGAACACAATCATGACTGGATAAATCAATGCGGTCTTCAATTTTTGCGTCATGTTCCATTGCTGCTCAGTATAATCCGCCAAACGCAACAACACTTTGTCGAGATGACCTGATTTTTCACCGGCAGCAATGGTGGCACAAAATAATTCTGAAAATGCTTGCGGGTGCTCGCGCATAGCGGATGCAATCGCGTGCCCTTCGACCACTTTACTGCGCACTGAGAGTATCAAGCCTTTAATGTGAGACTTTTCAGTTTGCTCCCCGACTGCTGCCAAGGCTTCTTCCACCGGCAACCCTGCCGATAAAAGCGTGGCAAATTGGCGTGTAAACAAGGCAATTTCTTTACTATTTAAACCTTTACTAATCCGCAAATACTGCGTCCAACGTTTTGTTGTTTGTAACGTTGATTTGTTTTGTGCCGAACGTAATGAAATAGGAAACAAGGATCGATCACGTAATCCTTGGCGAGCTACTTTCTCACTATCTGCTTCAATGACACCTTTTTGCTCTTGGCCTTGTGCATTGACCGCAACGTAATGATAAGCAGGCATCCTTTAATCCTCACTGGTCACACGGAGAATTTCTTCGAGCGAGGTATCGCCTTGCAAAACGCGACGGTAACCGTCATGACGCAAGCTCGGAAAAAATTGCCGGGCGTGTTTACGCAATGTTTGCTCCGCTGCACATTCATGAATCATCGAACGTAAAGTATCATCGATCACTATTAATTCATAAATCCCACTGCGGCCTGAATAGCCTGATTGACGGCAATGCTGACAACCCACAGGACGATAAATCGTTGGCGGATTAGTGACAGGCACATTCAACAACTCGCATTCTTTGGCAGAAGCGAACGTGCTTTGTTTACAGTGTTTACACAATAAACGCATTAAACGCTGCGCAAATACGCCTGTCACACTCGATGCCAATAAAAAAGGCTCAACGCCCATATCATCCAAGCGGGTAATCGCCCCAATGGCACTGTTGGTATGCAAAGTAGAAAGCACTAGATGTCCCGTTAAACTGGATTGAATGGCAATTTGTGCGGTTTCTAAATCGCGAATTTCTCCAATCATCACCACATCAGGATCTTGACGCAAAATCGCACGCAAGCCTTTGGCAAACGTCATATTAATCTTCGTATTGACTTGGGTTTGCCCGATACCAGGAAGATCATATTCAATCGGATCTTCCACCGTTAAGATATTCCGCACTTTGTCATTTAAAACACTCAGTGCTGCATATAACGTGGTGGTTTTTCCAGAGCCCGTAGGCCCTGTGACTAAAATAATACCGTGCGGTTTGGCAATTAAACTCTGCAATAAAGTGAGTGTATTGGCTTCCATTCCCAATTCCATTAAATCCAAGCGTGCGCTTTGTTTATCCAAAAGACGCAGCACTGCACGTTCACCATGGTTGGTTGGCATCGTAGAAACACGCACATCCACCGCACGTCCACCAATCCGTAATGTAATACGACCATCTTGCGGTAAACGTTTTTCCGCGATATCTAATTTTGCCATGACTTTAATGCGCGAAATAATAAGCGGCGCAAGTATACGCGGTGGCTCTAATACTTCTCTTAACATGCCATCGACTCGAAAACGAATGGTGATACGGTCTTCGAACGTTTCGATATGCACATCGGAAGCCTCATCTTTAATGGCTTCACTCAATAAGGCATTCAGCAACCGGATGATCGGTGCATCATCTTGCCCTTCCAATAAATCTTCCGCTTTAGGTAATTCGTGCATTAGGTCGGTTAAATTCAGAGACCCACCTAAATCTTCGGCCATCTGCATGGCCGTGGTTGAATCTGTTTCATAAGACTTCACTAAACACGCATTGAATGCTTCAGCATCCACTTGCACTAAATTCAGTGGCATCTGCAAATAACGGCGTATTTCACTTAACACCGCAACGCTAGGTGCACGTTGGTAAATAATCGTGGCGGTTTCGTTTTCGATACCAGCAATCAGAACACCATGGCGTTTGGCAAATGCAAAGCGCAACAAGCTCATCGATGTGAATTCTCAAAAGGTTTAGGTAAGTCTTTTGAATTTTTCCATGGAGGTAGCATCGGCCGCAAGGGGGCTTTACCGATATCCAACATATCATCCGTGTAATTGGCTTCTATATTCCGTACTGAATTGTACTTTGAGTGCGTGATAGTCATCGCATCTTCACTGTTCTGGACAATGATCGGCTTAATAAATACCATTAAATTTTTCTTTTGCTGATGTGTCGTTCTTTGTTGGAATAAAGGACCAATAATAGGCACATCACCCAAGATAGGTACTTTATTAATATTTTCATTGTTAGTGTGACTAATTAAACCGCCTAGCACTAACACGTCATCGCTATTAATAATTACAGAATTTGCAATCTTACTGGTATTAATAATCGGTGTGAGTCCCGGATTTAGTGGATTTTGCAAAGTATCATGTTTCAAATTTAATTTGAGACGAACGGATTTGCCTAAATTGATTTGTGGCGTGACTTCCAACTTTAATGTCACCGCTTTCTGATCAATCGTCGTGAAAGGCGTTACCGTATTAGTGCCGCCAGTGGTCGCGTAAGAACCGGTTTGAAAAGGAACGTCTTGTCCAATTTCAATGGCTGCCTTTTGATTATCGAGTACCATGATTGAAGGCGTCGATAAAATATCCACACCGTTTAGATTTTGCAGCACACTCAATACTGCTTGGATTTGTACACTGGGCATCACACCCACGATACCTGCACCATAAGGCGGAAACGAAGTCACATTCATACCGGCCGTCGAAACGGTGCCATTTGAGGTGACACTGCCCCATTGAATACCCAGACTCGTTAAGTTACTTTCATCCACTTCAGCAATAATGCTTTGCACGAGCACTTGCGCTGGTCGAATGTCCAATTTAGCAATCACTGTTTTAATGGCTTGCATTAAAGCAGGCGGCGCAGTCACGATGAGTGCATTGGTATTGGGTTCTGCTTGTATATTGGTTGTATTCGGCGCTTCTTTTACGGAACTGGTAGTGGTAGTGGCTGCGCCATTCGTTGAAACCGCTGTTGAACTTGAATCATAGTGTGCGCCGCTATCCTTACCTAAAATATTCAAAGCAATTCTTCCTAACAAGGGCGCTAATGTTTTTGCTTCCAGGTAACGCAAATAAATAACTTCGGTATTGCCAGCAGGCGTTGCCGCAGGTGCATCCAATTGAGAAATAATAACGCGCATGCGCAAACGCGCTGCGCGCGTACCACCTAACAAAATACTATTGCTGCGTTCATCAACACCAATAGAAACCCCGGGTGTTTCGCCTGCGGCACGTGAAGCAGATTGAAGATTATTTAAAACGTTGGCAATTTGTGCAGCGGAGGCGTGTTTCAGCGGAATGATTTGAATAGAACTATTCGCCGCTTTATCCACGTCTTGGACGATACTCATGATGCGCTCTAAGTTGGATGCCCTGCCTAACAAAATCAATACATTACCAGGTGTATATGAGGTGACATTGCTCCATTGCGGCAACAAAGGGCGAATCACTGGAATTAATTGCGTAGCCGTAATATTTTCTAAGGGCACCACACGAACAACCACTTCATCGCCTTGGCCCGGAGAGCGCTCGGTAGCGACTTTTGTTGCTTGCTCTGCTGTTTCCATGTTCGGCACAATTTTTACCACATTACCGCTGGGAATAGCGGAATAACCCAATAGACCTAATACAGAAAGAAAAACTTGGTAAACTTCATTTTTACGCAAAGGCTTACTTGAAATTAACGATATTTTTCCATTCACTCGCGGATCAACAACAAAATTTTTCCCTGTTTCTTGAGACACTTCATTGATCACGCTCAAGATATCTGCGTCTTGTAAATTCCATAAACGTCCTGTTGGCTTCGCGGGGATATCTGAAACCGCAATGACGTTGGCTTGTTCTTGAGCAGGCGGTGTTTGGGGCATTGCTGAAACGGTCACAGACGCAATCGGGGCAGGAATTTTTCCTACTTGCCTGGGTTGCTGAGGTGCTGGCGGAGAATTGGGCACGGAAGAATCTGCAGCAGAAGAAACAGAAACGATCATCAACGAACAAAGACACATTGCTGTAAAACGAATCAAGAATTGAAAAACTGTCATGGGAATTACAAGCCTGCATGGTCCAAAAAAACATCGCCTAGGGTATCACAAAAATAAGAATGGGCTGTACTGGGTGATAAAAAAAACCCACCTTGATCCGATAGGGCTCAAAATGGGTTTTTTAGCAAAAGAATTAATTGCTTGGCGTGCTGGTCGTGGTGGTACTGCTTTCACCTGTCGCAGGATTGGTCACGGTCGTGGAAGTGGTCGTGCCATTGGTATCTGCTGGTGGTGCTACGTTATCAGGAGCAGTGTTATCTGGCGCCGTAGTCGTTGTGGTGGTGGTTTGCTGCGTGGTGTCGCCTGGTGCTGGCATCATTTGTTGAGAAGTATCTGCAGAATCAGCCACGGTGGATTGCTGAGGTGCTTGATTATTTGCAGAAACATTTTCTTGTTGCGGTTGCGCTTGGTTTTCATTGCCTGGCTGTACTAAGGCAGTGGTTTGACTGGTTTGATCATTCGACTTTTCTTCACCTTTCGAGCATGCTGTGATGCCAATGACACTTAAACCAACAAGCGTGGCTATTAAAAGATTTTTACGCATAATTATTGTTCCTTGTTAAAAATTAGCCCATATAAAATAAGCAGGTTTCACCTGCGCGAAATCGCTATGTTATCCGAAATATTAACGGCTGCAAATAGCCGGCTAAGGTCCATTTTTCTCTATAAAACCGACTTGCTCTCGATGGATGCCAGCTTTCGCTGGCATGACAATGGGTAGTTGTTTTCCCGCAATGAGGTGTTAACCCCTACCTAATACTTTCTTACTTCCTGTAACGAGTACAAGCTCATCGATTTTGGCCTGCTTAGGCGATTCGTCCGTCTCCCAAAGAAAACGACGTTTTTTATCACATGGAAATAAACTATTCTCTTTTAATCCAAAAACATTAGACACCCTTTGTTTTTTATTATCTGAATAAACTATTTCTCCTGTTTCGGTGATGGCGGGAAACTCGCTCCAAAGAATTTCTCCTGGCTGATGAAGCACATCTATACCTTCGAAAAGTGCTTCTATTTCATTATCTAATTCCAATGCTGGTTCTTTGATATTTTCCCAATTTGCTGCAGGAGCCGCTACCGGAATATCATTTTTAAGGGGCACACTACTTTCCTGTCTTGAGATTTTTTCAATAGCAGGTGACATAGGGTAAAAAGAAACTTGACCGTGCGATAGATGCTCTGGATTTGATTTTTTACTTTGTTCAGATTCATACGATACATTGTTTTGCATACACTTATCTTTTTCAACTTCCGACCATGGAGTTCTCGTCGGCGTATCTTGTTTTATCGCATCAAAGTATTCATCGTTATCTGGTTCTATTTCTTCTTCAGACGAGCCTTCACTTGGCGGCAAATTTCTTTCCTGCGCATGAGAAACAGCATCAGGAGAATCATTCGCTGGAGCAAATGCTTTTTTCTGTTTCTGCATAATATCATCTGACACAATAAGCATGTCACTATCATTAACAAGATCTCGTATTTTCATTTCTGGTACTTGCTCCTGATGAATTGAGGTAAAACTTACATAACAAATAGCATTTTTTTCTTCAAGCACTATCCTTGTATTAGTAAGGCGTTCATTGATTTTAATAATGGCATCCTGCAAGGTAATTGCTTGGTGTTTAAGTCGATTTTTATTATCAAAATAGGCAAGAATTTGCTCACCCGCTTTAATTCGTTTTGTGGCAACATAAAATGCTTCGCCATTAATAATTTTTAAGTGAACGTTTGCATCTTGCTTTATTGCACCATGAATAAAAAAAGCTTCTGAACCACTTTGGCCGCAATATATATTTTTACCTTTAGGCAAAGCAAAGAGCCAATCGTCATTAATATCCGTTTTTTTCTTCAGCTCTTTATTAGAAAGATGCTCACCGTCAATTTTACATACCACGGTATTTTTAGCAATTTCTTCGCCAGAAAACAAAGCATACGGTTGCTCATTACTAAAAAAATTTCGAGCAATAAAAAACTTAGTTTTTGTGGTATGCATAAAAGAAAAACTCATGCATTTTTCTAAGTCAAGACGATCTTCATTTTTTTGCAAATCAAATATGGGTTGTTTATTTTCATCCTTCATGTTTTTCTCCTTTCCTTGATTGTTAAGTAAATCATTCCAACCTAATGTTGAAAATATGTTAAACAAATCCTCCATGGAATTAATGTCGTTTTCTAACTCACCGCCCAATTCACTGAAAAAAATCGCTGAAGCAACTGTTGTCAATGTTTGGGATTCTCGATACACAAGTGCATTATTTTCATCGAAAAATGCATCGCCATAATTAGTTGTGATTTCTTCACCAAATTTAATGCTTCTTCTAGCGATATAATAAAGCTTGCCGTCTTTATTGACGACATCCACATTTTTTTCAAGGGCTTGATTAGGGAAGCGGGCAGCACCTCCTCTAAAACAAGTATCACAAAAAAATTTTCCTTTCGATGATTCAAACTCCCAAACATAATCACCCGTTGATGTGCTGGTGCTAATGGATGGCACTTTTTTACCTTCATATTTGAGAACAATGTCACCTTTCTTAAAAGGCTTCGTCGTAAATAATCCTAATTCAACACACCCTTTAGATATTCCAAGATCAGGCACACCTAACACAATAAAATGCATATATCTCTTATTTTCGAGAAATTGAAATTCAGCTTTATTATATAAAATGCCATTTTTTTGCTTCACAAACGACACTAAACGCGCTTGATCAGCTTTATTATTAAGAAGAAAAATTAATTGTTTAGCACGTATCTCTTTACATGCTCTCCCCATCTCTTCTGCGGCAACTTGACGAATGGGTGTTTTTTTGCGTTTTGAAAACATGACACTTCCTTTTTTGTTAAGGATCTATTCTTTAATTGATACGAAATGATTTAATAATTTAATGGAGTTATATATTATCAAAGCTGGATGAAGATTTACTTAAAGGAGCTAAGGCATGGATTGCTTAAAACGTAAATTGTTTCGCTTGAAAAAAATCTCGCTTATGGTAGGCCTAACTGTTTTTTCAACCACCCTAAGCTATGCGAGCACAGGTTACTTCCAACTGCATAACATCATGTCCGCGGCTCAAAAAAACCTTCCATCCAATTTTCTTTTTAATGATGCGCAATTCAATCTTGAGAATCTTGAAAAAGGCACAGGACACACGGTTAATACGCAATTTGCTAATAACGGCGGCATGGCAGGTTGCGGTGTAACATCCACACTTGTGCAATATATGTATCAAAACGCAGGTACAAACAATCTTTCAGCCAATTACATTGCGTTAAACGTATATAGCCAAATCATGGGCTTTGATCCTCAAGCACCGTTCTGGGGCGATCCTGAAGGGCAAGTAAAAGGTTACCTCACTCAGGGTGCTAACATTGCTTATCCGTACACCCCCTATCATCGCGTCATTCCCAGTATCTACCCAGCTTATCTAGGAACGTATAACAATGGCTTAAACTGTGGCCGCTGGGTCGAAGCTGACTTTGATACGCAAAGTTGTTTAGATCGCACCACGCCGACAGGGATTAGCAAATCCTGTCCTACAGTATCAGGCCTCACTTATTCAGGCCAAAAGATGCAAGCCTATGTGTTCGATAGTTGCGAAGACAACAACGGCTGGTGCCGAGACGATGCAACACATATTGATGTCGATGGTTCGGCTTTCACCACACCTGCCAATTATTACCTGCAATGGAAGTTTATTCGCAATCCTTACTACGCAAGCACCACTGCACCTGCATCCCTCAAAGATATTTGGTTGGCATGGTTCAGTGAAGCTTCTCAATATTGGAGTTATGTAGCCATTTTGAATGCTGAAAATGGTATCTCGAATGTGCAATACAACATTGGTGCGCTTAATAACCCTACTTGGATCAACTCGCACGTATTAGCGGGTGATAATAATGTGACATGGTCTTCAACCAGTAATAATGGTCAGCTTTGGCAAGTGGAGCCTGTCAATTCATTAACGGATGCAGCACCGGCTGCTAATCCTGTTTATCAAATGCGTTTCTTTGATTATTTGGGCTATCCAGCCAACCATGGTTCTATTTATCAATTTAATCTTTTATTTGCTGACGGTACGTTAGGACAAAGCGTTAGTGGGTACTATTTCTTCTATCAAGGTGGTGCCACGGTGAAATCAGGCACCCAAGCACAAAACATGACATTACTCGCATCACCAGTAGGTACTGGACGTATTACGGTGGCTTTTAATACATTATTACCAACCCTTGTTGGGTTTGATCCTACGCAAACGAATTATCTACGACCTGTCATCATTTCGGATGATGGTTATGCTTGGGATGCCACTCAATGTCAAAATAACAAATGTGTATTCATTAATTTACCTACGAATGGTACTTATCACGTTTTTGCCCATTATATTAATGATGTTTCAAATGACTTAACCTTACGAAAAGTGAATGATATCGCCATCAATTCTGGCAATATTACTTTCCCCGCTAACACCACCTTATTGACATACACATTAAGTTCGAAAGAAATCAATCTGAGTACTTTATATTCTGCGCGTGTACAAATACCGCTGAAGTTTGCTACCACCAATAGCAGTTCAATCAATGCTAACTTACAAGCGTTATTCATTCCTAATGCAAGCAAAAATGCAGCCAATAACATCACTGCACAAACCCAAGGTTGCTTCCTCAACACCTATATCAATACCATCACAGACCCTAATAACGTTGTTCCGCCTTATTTTGGTAACAACAGTACCTGTACTGTGTATTACACTGTTAATAATCAAACCAATTTCAATAACGCAGCACTACCAGCTTATTTCAATGTGGTCTTAGCAAATAACGTGGGTGTCTCCCCTGTTAACTTTGCATTGGATACACCTTATAACAATGCCGTACAAATCACTGGCTATGATCCTACTAGCAACACGTTACCTACCTCACAAATCATGCCGTTAGCAAATTATATTGCATCCAACGCAACGACACGTTCGCTATACCTTGTATTAGATGAGCAATCCGATGCAGCTTGCTTACAAAACCTCGATCCTACAGCCGGTGTTAGCGTGAATGTCGGCAGCACATCACCTGCCGTATTAACACAAGCAGGCCAGCCACTTGAAATTCAGTTAGGTCAAACGACATCAAGCACGACAGCGACTGCAAATTTAGTGCCGAGTGCTTCTATCGCCTGCCAAGCACAACCAGCTATTCCAGGAACACTCACACCCGGTATTGATGTGGTGCAAGTGATTAAATTAGTCACGTCTCCAGTGGCATTACCACCCAAACCAGCAACACAAGGTATTGCGGCCACAGCCACTGGCGATAGCGCATGTCTTGGCGGAGCCGATACCCTGTCGTTTAGCACCAACAACAATGTAGTAACAACAAGTCCTTACACCACCAGCAGTGCTAGCACTAATGTGAATGTTTCTGCACCGTTAGGCACTTACACTATCAGCGATGCACCTTTTAATGTGGCGGGAGGCAGTTGTAAGTTAAGTAGCAATCCTACTTTCACTCTGCAAAATAATGTATACACCCCGGTTACTTTGAATTATCAATTTTCAGCAACACCAGGTTCCACTTGTACAGCGGTGGCTCAAGTTACAAGCACATGGCCCAATGGTTGTAACGTGCAGTTTACGTTAAGCAGCACGGCATCCTTAAACAACGTCACTTTGTTTTGGGTAAAAGGTAATGTGAATTGGACACCTGCCGACGTATGGAGTGGTGAAGGTAGCCTTAACATTCCCACCGGTACTGGAAATGTCTCTTGGGCATTACCAAGCTGGGTGAATGGTCAAGGCTCTGTGGTGGGTATGACCATCAACAATGATAGTAATCCTGGCATTTGCGCCGCTTTTAGTAACGGCTTAAGCGTGCAATGTTCAGGCGTCACGATGTCGAAAGCCAAAGTGAGCAAGGTTAAGGTAAAGAAGAGAAGGTAAGGATTTATGTTCACCCTTCGAGATGGCCGCTTCAGCGGCCTCCTCAGGGTGAACGAAGAATCAAAACACCTAGTAAAAACCGTTCATCCTGAGGAGGTCACGTAAGCGACCGTCTCGAAGGATGAACGGTTTCCGCAATAATCTACCCCAACACCCACTTCAAAATACAAAAACCCACAATGCCCACGATCGCTAACAGGGCCATCAATTGGAGTAAGGTGAACTTACCGATTCGGTATTCACTGACATCATGTTTATCTTTTTTCATTTTAAAAATACCTCTGTCTCATGGCTTCTTTGGCTAATCGTAACGTTTCTTGAGTCACTGCATTGGCTTTTTCAGTACCCTCTTGCAACACCTTTTTGACAAAATGAAGATCTTTTTCAAATTGCAATCGACGCTCGCGCATGGGTGAAATAAGGGTTGTTAAAATTTCAATTAACACTTTTTTACATTCCACATCACCAATCATCCCTTCTTGATAGCGCGCTTTGGCTTCCTGAACCCACGTTTTATCAGGATTAAACGTGTCATGAAAAATCCACAAAGGATTATTTTCAATCGTACCCTTATCAGTAGGCTTTAAACGTTTGGGATCGGTATACATTGACATTACTTTCTTTTTAATCGTATCTGCATCGTCGGAGATGAAAATCGCATTGCCCAATGATTTAGACATTTTCAATAAATTCCCATCGGGTCCTGGCGCACCAATACCTACCAATCGACGCGTGCGTCCTAATTTAGCTTTCGCAATCGGAAACAATCCGCCTTGTTGTACATAGGCGTCATCTTCTGTGTGTGGATCGACGTGGCAATACACTTGGTTGAACCGTCGTGCAACTTCACGCATCAATTCGAGATGAGGTATTTGATCTTCGCCCACCGGAACAACGGTGGGTCGAAAAGCTAAAATGTCAGCCACTTGATTCACTGGATAAAGTAAAAAACCAAACGGATAATTGTCACCCAACCCTTTATCGCGAATCTCATCTTTAATCGTGGGATTACGCATGACGCGTGCATAAGGAATTAACATGCTAAAGAAAATGGTTAATTCTGCAATGGCTGCAATTTCTGATTGGATAAATATCGTGCTGCGCTCTGGATCAATACCTGCCGCCAAGTAATCCATGGCAATGTCCATGACGTTTTCATGCACTTCAGCAGGACGGTCCCAGCGTGTCGTAAATGCTTGCACATTGGCAATCATAAAATAGCAGTCATAATCCTTTTGCATGGCAATACGGTTTTCAACAGATCCTACCCAATGGCCTAAATGCAAACGGCCGGTGGGAGTATCGCCCGTGAGTAGTCTTGGTTTTTGATTCATGCTGTGAACTCTCTGTGTACTAAATGATAAAAAACATCCCCTGCGCGCTGATTTTTTATGATGTGCCAATGGGCAGGGAGCTCATTATCCTCAATTGGCCGTTCCGCTTCTAGATAAATACGCGACGGGTTGGCCAAATAATTTTCTTTCTCTAGTAAATGACACATCGGCAATAATAAATCTGTATGATAAGGCGGATCGATAAATACAATATCGAAAACTTGCGATAAAGTAGGCAGGTGTCTGGGCAAGGTTGCACAATAAATTTTCGCATTATCCGCTTTCAATACGTCTGCCTCTTCTTTCAGTAAAGCCACCCCTTGCGGCGATTGCTCAACGAAAACAGCTTGTAGCGCGCCACGCGACAAGGCTTCAAAACCTAGCACGCCACTGCCTGCAAATAAATCCAAGCAACGAGCGCCTGGCAACCAATCAGCAAGCCAATTAAAAAGGGTTTCTCGCACACGATCCGGCGTCGGACGCAACCCTTCTTGTTGAAGGACTTTAAGCCGCCTACTGCGCCACTTACCACCAATGATTCTGACCCAACCTTGCATGATTCACTCCTGTTTCAGTGTGAGTATGCTACCATTAATTCCTTTTGATAAACCTAGTGATCCTGATAGAGAGCAAATATGTTCAATTTCCTAAAGAAAAAAACCCCCGCACCAGAATCCATCGACCCAACCCCCAGCGAACCTAAACCCAGTTTCTTTAATCGCTTAAAACAAGGCCTAACCAAAACCCGAGCCAATTTTAGTTCAGGCATCGCCACACTTTTTTTAGGAAAAAAAGAACTTAATGCCGATCTTTTAAATGATATTGAAAATTTATTATTCACTTCAGACGTCGGGGTCGAAACCACACAAGCACTTATTAACACGCTTACGACTAAATTGGCCCGTAAAGAGCTCTGTGATACTCGAGCCGCTTTTGAATGCTTAAAAAGCGAAATGAAAGCCATTTTAAAACCCTGCGAAGCCCCTTTATCAATCAATGAGACGCTAAAGCCATTTGTCATTTTGGTCATTGGGATTAATGGTTCTGGAAAAACAACTACTATCGGTAAACTTGCGCATTATTTTCAACAAGACAATAAAACCCTATTGCTTGCAGCAGGCGATACGTTTCGTGCAGCTGCCATTGAACAATTGCAAGCCTGGGGTGAACGCAATCATATTCCCGTCATTGCTCAACAACCTGGCGCTGACACGGCAGCTGTGATTTATGATGCGTTAGATGCAGCGAAAGCCCGCGGTGTACAAGTACTGATTGCAGATACGGCGGGACGTCTCCATACCCAAAGTAACTTAATGTCTGAATTACAAAAAGTAAAACGTGTCATTGGTAAACTTGATGCTACCGCCCCACACGAAGTACTGATTGTGTTAGATGCAACCCAAGGACAAAATGCCTTACAACAAGTGAAGCAATTCCACGCTGCCATCGGTGTCACAGGTATTGTATTAACCAAATTGGATGGCACAGCTAAAGGAGGCATTATTTTTGCTATTGCCGATCAAACCAAAATCCCGATTCGCTTTATTGGCGTAGGGGAGGGCATTGATGATTTACGGCCTTTCAATGCCGATGAGTTTGTGGATGCACTTTTTGCCGAATAGCGGGTGGTAATTTGGTATAAAATTGAGTATGATGCGAACCATGAATAAAAGCCTGCAAATCCTAGACAATCGTCTTCCCCTTGGCAGCTTCGACGCCTACTTGCATTATGTGAACCAAATTCCCCTTCTGACTGAAGAAGAAGAACATGAATTGGCTACACGTTTGCATGCAAGTGGTGATCTGGCGGCAGCAAGACGTTTAATTTTAGCTCACTTGCGTTACGTGGCGCGGGTGGCAAAAGGCTATTTGGGGTATGGTTTGCCGTTAGCGGACCTGGTCCAAGAAGGCAATGTTGGCTTAATGAAAGCAGTAAAACGCTTTAATCCGCAAAGAGGCGCCCGTCTTGTCACCTTTGCTATGCACTGGATTAAAGCAGAAATTCATGAATACATTTTGCGCAACTGGCGCATCGTTAAAATTGCTACAACCAAAGCGCAACGAAAATTATTTTTTAACCTTCGCAGCCTCAAAAAACACTTAGGCTGGATGACCCAACAAGAAGTCGATGAGGTTGCCAAAGATTTAGGCGTTAAAGCAGAAACCGTACGTGAGATGGAAATGCGTCTTGCTACCTCTGACGCTGCTTTTGACGGCTATGATGACGATGATGACCAAACTTTTGCACCCGCAGGGTTTTTAGAAGATCACCGTTTCAATCCTGCCGCTCAATTAGAAAATGCGAATTGGTCAGATCAATCTAACCATTCTATCTATCAAGCCCTTGATCTTTTGGATGAACGTAGTCAAGCAATCATCCGAGCACGTTGGCTAGATGAAAACAAATTAACGCTGCAAGAATTAGCAGACAAATACAAAATCTCTGCTGAACGTGTACGTCAATTAGAAAAAAATGCGATGACAAAGTTGCGCCAAGCCGTTGAGTCTTTAAATCATTAAATCAATCTTTAGTTAATGAGAATCCTATGAAAAAAGCCATTGTTTTATTGTCTGGCGGCCTTGATTCGACCACTTGTTTAGCTTATGCAAAAAATCAAGGTTTTGAATGTTATGCGCTAAGCTTTAACTACGGTCAGAAAAATCATACTGAATTACATGCTGCAAAACGCATCGCTACGCATTTCAATGCAACGCATCGTATTTTTAATTTAGACATGCAGCAATTTGGTGGCTCAGCATTAACCGATGCGTCACTGGATGTACCTGATCATGATGCAAATCATCATGACATTCCTATCACCTATGTACCCGCACGAAACACGATTTTCTTATCCATTGCACTGGCGTGGGCAGAAGTGGTGGGTGCTAAAGATATTTTTATCGGGGTGAGTTATGTGGATTATTCTGGCTATCCCGATTGCCGTCCTGAATACATCAAGGCTTATGAAAGCATGGCTAATTTAGCAACAAAAGTGGGTGTGGAAGAAAATGATATTAAAATACACACACCGATTATTCATCTATCCAAAGCAGAAACGATACAATTAGGGCATCAATTGGGCGTCGACTATGCCATGACTGTTACCTGCTACCGTGCCAATGCGGAAGGACATGCATGTGGCAAATGCGACAGCTGCATGCTACGCAAAAAAGGCTTTGCGGAAGCAAACATTGCAGACGTCACTAGCTATTTTGCTTAAACAGTATTCCTGGATGCCAGCTTCGAATTTTCCCTAGATGTTAATCTACGCAGACAAAGGATATCTCAACCTCTTGGCGTGGATTTTTTAAGAAGGGGTTGTTCTTGGTGCGTCTCTTTGTGCTCAACCTCGTCAATCGTACGTTTACGCTGGTTTTTTTGATAAATCATGAGCAAGCGATGTAAATGCTCAATGCCTGCATGTATCTCGCTATAAATCCATTCCCGCTGATTTTTTGCACCTTGTAAATGCAAATCAATAAATTTGTATAATTCTTCTGGTGTTAATGCATGCAGTTGTTCAATAGTATCGATAATTTCTTTTCGGTACCGGTCAGATTTATAAAATTCTTCAGGCAATGGAATCGGATCGTTTTCTTCATTTTCAAATACGATGCGAATCAAATTCATAATATCGTCTGTAATTAGTTGGCTTTCTTCATCCAATTCGGTTTGTGATAATCGTGAAGAATTTTGTGTATCTATAAGACATTCACCAAAATCAACCAACATCACTTGAAAATGGTTTTCCATTTCCGCAAACCCCCAATTACCATTGTGACAATCATTCCGACCTAAGATATAACGAAATACGGCAGCGACACCCAAACCTACTATCTCTTTATGTTGAATGCTTTCGTCGGTAGGCACTTCTACCGTCAAATTTTTAAATGGATACCCATTTACTTTATATTGACCGGGGATAGGGAAAAAACCTTCCTGACTATCAACAAATTTATAATTAAATTTTGCGCCGGCGAACCATTCTTTTTCTTCAGATTCCGCCTGTTTCGATTTAAATAAACGGTATTTCGGCGCACAGAGCGGAGCTATCCAACGAATAAACTCACCGCAGAGTACTTCTTTCATCGCCAAATATTTATTTTTAAACACGCTAATTTTTTCTTCGGCAGGCAGCAGCTCATGAACACTGGGTGTCATATCAGGTTTTTTAATTAAATATTCTGTATTTTTAGGTTGATCTTTTTTGATAATCTTAGGTCGATTTGCGCCTTTGTGAAATTCGCGCACGAATGAATAAAGATTTTTATTTTTTTTGCTGCCAAATTTTTTCTGATACGGCATACATACTCTCTCTTCTTTTTTTAATTTTCTTCAAATCACTTGCTGTGTTGATCCGCCTCGCAATTGATTGGCTTCATTGATCAATGCTAAGCGTACTGCCTCGAGTTTAGACATTCGAGCAGCACGCAATACCTCATATATTTCCGCTAGTTTTGATAACAATGCCGCTTTTCTCAAGCGATCGTCTTTAGTGGCTTCTGGCAATTCTCGTACTTCTCGTAAAAAAATAGCTATTTCTTCCCAATTATAAGCAACCGTTTGATCTCGTGGAATTTGCTTAGCTGCGCCATCTGTAGCAGATTCATTTTTATGGGCGTCCAAAACGATCGCTTTATATTTTTCAGCCGCATCCATTAAAATCTCTGCACGCTCTTCGAAAGAGCCTTTGCGTGCATCATCAGAAGGCGGGTAAAAAATTAACGCCATGGGTTCTCCTCGTTGGGTTGTTTTAAAACAAAACCTCTTTTTCTTTATAGTATAAGGCTTTTATGCCTAATTAAGGACCCCTGACCGTTTAAATATGATTAAATTTTGCACAAAAAATAGCATTGTTGCATAATCTTAGATGATCTGCACGCGAGTGGCCGGAAGAGGCCCCCCCCCCCACGAGCGAAAGCGAGCGGGATACCTACAGCGACAGGACCCGCGCAGATAACACTGCAACAACACCTAAAAATATGCCTAATTACGGTTTTTTGAACGGTCCAAACAGCGGTACTGGAAGGCTTCCCCAATGTGGCTTTCATCCACATGATCCACCCCCTCTAAGTCAGCAATCGTGCGCGCCAACTTCATCACGCGATGATAGGCACGTGCAGATAAATTGAATCGTGTCATCATTTGTGCCAACAGTTTTTGAGCAGGTGCATTCAAATGAATATGGTCTTCCAATTCGGCTGTTAGTAAAGCGCTGTTGTATTTCTTTTGCCGTTGATATTGAACTTCGCGAGCCTTACTAACACGCATTTTCACATATTCACTTTTTTCTTCTTGCCGTATCGGTAAATTCGCCAATACATCTGCAGTAAGATTGATAACATGCACTTGCATATCAATACGACTTAGTAACGGTCCTGAAATTTTACTGACATAACGTTTAATTTGCTCTGGAGAACATTGGCATAATTCAACATTACTACCAGCAAATCCACACGGGCAAGGATTCATCGCAGCAAGAAATTGAAAATGTGCAGGAAACAACGTCTGAAACGCAGCGCGAGAGATAGTGATGTGACCTGATTCTAAAGGTTCGCGTAAACATTCCAATACGTGACGATTAAATTCCGGTAATTCATCTAAAAATAAAACACCATGATGTGCCAACGAAATTTCTCCCGGCCGTGGCGGTCTCCCACCGCCCACGAGTGCCACGCTGGAACTACTATGGTGTGGCGCCCGAAACGGCAGTTTTTTCCATTGTTGCGGGTCAAAGCCTTGATGACTCACGGACAAAACGGCTGCAAGTTCAAGTGCTTCATCTTCATTGAGCGCCGGCAAAATACTGGGCAAGCGACTTGCTAACATGGTTTTTCCAGTGCCTGGCGGTCCAATATAGAGCAGACTGTGTCGTCCCGCCGCCGCAATTTCAAGTGCACGCTTTGCATGGGGTTGACCTTTCACGTCAGAAAGATCAGGTTCGTTCGCCACACACAAGGGTGTATTGGATAATGTGCATTTCTGCAAATGCGTTTGGCCTTGTAAATGAGCACATACTTCTAATAAATGTTTCGCTGCTAATACTTGTGCGGAATTCACAAGTGCTGCTTCTTGAGCATTTTGCTCTGGAATAATTAATTGTCGATCCGTTTGTTTAATGCCTAATACGAGTGGTAACACACCATGGATAGGTCGCAGCTCTCCGGATAAAGCCAATTCACCTGCAAATTCATATTGCGCTAAAACATTGCGTGGTAATTGTCCTGAGGCGGCAAGAATACCCAGAGCAATAGGCAAATCAAATCGAGCACCTTCTTTAGGTAGATCAGCAGGTGCTAAATTAATCGTGATACGTCGTATAGGAAATTCAAAATGTGTGTGCATTAATGCACTACGCACGCGATCTTTACTTTCTCGTACTGCGGTTTCAGGCAAGCCGACAATATTTAATCCTGCCATACCATTGGATAAATGAACTTCAACGGTGACTAAAGGGGCGGCAATACCTGCTGAAGCACGGCTATAGACAATAGCAAGTGACATGATTTTTCCTTTTAGTAGCTATGAATAGGCGTTATTGATAAGCTGCGGGGCTAAAGCGCCCGTAGCTCAGTTGGATAGAGTATTGGTTTCCGAAACCAAGGGCCGGAGGTTCGAATCCTCTCGGGCGCGTTGATTGATTTCGTTAAGATCTTTTTCTGTGCCGATGTTATGCCACAATCCGTTAAACTTTTCACCCGTAATTTTGTTAGCAGCAATCGCAGGTAACAATAACTCTGTAAGACGAAAATGCATGGGTTTTAGATGATGAAATAAATGCGGGTGATAAATGCCAATATTGGCATAAGTCAACTTAGGAACATCGTGATTTACAAAACCTTCTTTCAAACCAAAATCACCTTGTGGATGAAAGCTAGGATTTTGTACCAGGACTAAATGCGCTAATGTATCCGGCTGAAGTGACAAACGCTCAAATGCAAAGTCTGTCACAATGTCAGCACTCATCACAATGAAAGGTTGCTCTCCCAAGAGAGGTAATGCCTTCACAATGCCTCCGCCAGTTTCAAGCGCTTCAGGTTCCAATGAATATTGAATCGATAACCCATAGCGTTGACCATTGCCAATGGCGTTACGCAATTGATCGGGATAATACGACACATTCACCACCACCTCTTGAATGCCTGCTCGTTTTAAAGCATACAACGCATACTCAATTAACAAATGCTCGCCAACTCGCAATAAAGGTTTGGGCATTTCGTCTGTGAGCTTGCCCATGCGTTTGCCACGACCGGCAGCAAGGATCATTGCACGCATGAAAGTACTCCTTCGCATGCAGGTATCATGCGTGTCTTCAAAAAATCATGTAAAGGTGCAAGTTGCGCATAGCGAGCAGTGACTGTCATTAAATAATCTAATGTACGCGGAACATGTTGCAAATATTGTGATTGCTGATCACGAATTGCTTTGCGTGCAAATGTAAAAAGCGCTTTTAAATGTCGCTGCACACTCATCTTATCGAACCACTCGATAAATTCAGCCTCACTGATCGCATTTAATTGTGGATGTAAAAGTTGTTTGTAATCACTCACCCATTGCAACACCTGTGCTTCAGGCCAATGAATATAACAATCACGCAGCAAAGAGGCTAAATCATAAGTAACAGGCCCGATAAAAGCATCTTGGAAATCTAAAATACCTACTGCGTTAGGTAACACCATTAAATTGGCGGAATGAAAATCACGATGCATAAATACGTACGGTTGTGCTGTGATCGCATGCATTAAGGTTTGATAACATTCGTTCAATAAAGATTCTTCTTTATTCTCCAACGTAACACCTAACAGTTGCTTAACAAACCATTCCTTATGCCATTGCCATTCATTTTGCAGCCATTCACCAGTAAAACGTGGCAACGGACGATCCATAGGACTCGGACAAGCTTGTAGCCTGCTTAATGCTTGCAGTGCATAGCGATAAAGCCTATCAGCATTGGTGGAATGTAAACTTTTTAAGTAGGTCCGATCACCAAAATCACTTAGTAGTAAAAATCCTTGTTCGGTATTTGCCGCAATGATCTCAGGCGTATTTAAACCGTGTTGCCGCAATGCATTGGCAATGGCAATAAAAGGCCGACAATCTTCCTTCGCTGGCGGTGCATCCATCACAATCCATGATTGATGCACTGTTTGTGTTCGAAAATAGCGCCGAAAACTGGCATCTCCCGGCAACAATTGTAAAGGCGAATGGCACTTACCCATGGCAGCTAGCCATTGTTCAAGTAAGTTTTTTCGTTCATCGATGGATTCCATTGCCCCCCCCTTTTCGTTACACTGGCGGCTTACTATTGAGGTAGAAAAAGTAGTCCAAATATAGCTCAGAGACGGGTTAATGTCTGCAAAAAAAAAATCAAGCATCGTATACGGGATGATGGTCATTTGTTGCTTGCCATTGACTATGCTTTTTGCAGAACCTTGCTCAAACACTTCCACTAATGATGATTATCTTGCTCGCCAATTAGGATGGGTGAACTGTCCGGCCGACCGCTGTGGCGGCTACTTCATGGATCAACCTTTCGTGTATCCCGTGTGTGTAGAAAAAAATAATTCCATCGAAATTACGAGTCATCATGGCTTAATCGCACAACGCGGCACGTCCACGTTGGAGGGAAGTGTCACCATTACCCGAGCGGGCCAACAAATTACTGCCAATAAAGTTTTTCTTTATCGCGATCCTAAAACATTTAAGCTAATTGCTGCTGATATGATTGGCGATGTCACACTTCGCGAACCGAACACGCTCATTTTTGCCCGACATGGTAGTTACAATTTTGAGACGGATACAAAATCTTTAAGTGATATTTTTTATCGCACAGCTTTAAATGGCAGAGAAATCATTGGTCCACGCGTTTCTTCTGAGGCGATTGTCCGAGAACGAAGAATCGAAGCCTTAACGGCTTGGGGCGAAGCAGGCCAACTTTCACAAAATCAACCCCGACGTTACACCTTAACTTGCGCTAGCTTTAGCACTTGTTCACCCACCCATCCCGCATGGCAAGTAAAAGGCAGTCGTATTGAACTGAACAAAAACACCGGCCGGGGTTATGTGACCAATGCACGTATTTTAGTGAAAAATATCCCGGTGTTTTATTTTCCTTATATTGATTTTTCAATTGATCACCGTCGTAAAAGTGGTTTTCTCTGGCCTACAATCGGATTAGTGAACAGTAGTTTTGGGCCGAATGTACTCGCACCTTTTTATTTGAATCTTGCACCCAACTATGACATGACCGTCACGCCGGGTATTCTAACCAAGCGAGGCATTCAATTGTCCGATGATTTTCGTTATTTAACACAAACCAGTCGTGGCAACGTGAATATTAGCGTCCTACCCGGTGACCGCCAATTTTCAATTTTGCAAGAACAATACGAAAATCGATATGCCAATTCATTGGATCACAGTATTCAAGCCGAGTTAAATCGTTTATTAAACAGTAGCCCTACACGTAAAAGTTTATTTTGGCGCGATGAAACATTTTTTAATGAACATTGGTCGAGCTTTGTTGATTTTAATTACGCAGGCGATGATTATTATTTACAAGATTTTGGCAGCAACTTAAATGAAATCACCCAAAATCAACTCTTACAAGAAGCCGCACTGTATTACAAATCTGAAAATTGGGATTTCACGGGCCGCTTTCAAACTTATCAAACGTTGCATCCCATTACCGAAGGACATCCTCCTATACAGAATCAATACCGTCGTTTTCCACAGTTGATATTAGACGGTGATTACCCTAATCAATACGGCGGTTTAGAATATTTTATTGGTAACGAAGTTACTCATTTTGATTTACGCAACACCCCAGGTACTGCTACAAATTTACCGATAGGTAATCGCTTTCATGTGCAGCCTGGCGTCAGTTTACCGTTATATTGGCCGTTTTTTTATATCAATCCACGCATGCAATTGGCATTAACGGATTATGAATTGTATCAAACAGCAGACACGGGGACGCCAAACAGCATTCACCGCAGCATTCCTATTTTTGATCTTGCTTCTGGCTTAACCTTTTCGCGTGAAACCACGTTATTTAATCATCTTTATCAACAAACGTTAGAGCCACAAGCCTATTACACTTATATTCCTTATCGGAATCAAAAGAGCATTCCTATCTTTGATACGACCGTGAATACATTAACGTATGACCAATTATTCAATTACAACCGCTTCAGCGGCATTGATCGTATTGGTGATGCGAATCAAATGGGTTTAGGTATTGCCACGCATTTCATTGATCAGCAATCTGGCATGGAAAAGGCATTATTGGGCGTGGGTGAAATTGTGTATTTTGCTAATCGAAACGTTACTCTATGTAATGATGAAACCTGCACTGACAACCCGACCAACCATAGTAACTACTCACGTCTCTCGCCTTTGTCAGGCGTTTTAAGCTACTACTTAAACCCTTCGTGGCAGTTAAATGCCAACTCGATTTGGAACCCTGTGAGTAAACAAATTGATAACGCAACGGTCGGTTTGCATTTTCAACCCGACGCTGAGCGTATTATTAATGTGGGGTATAGTTATGTATTTAATGGAGATATCCAATCCGGTAGCGTCGTAAATACCGGTCAAAACAACTTAAAATTGACAGATTTTTCGTTTGTCTGGCCACTGATTCGCGATCTTAATGTGCTAGGCCGTTGGAGCGAAGATTGGAACCTAAGCCATTTGCAGAACTTACTGGGTGGAGTACAATACGACACGTGCTGTTGGGCAGTCAGACTTGTCGGGGGACGCACTTTTACCCAACTACAAAATAACACCCCGCAATACAATAATATGTTTTATATCCAGTTTGCCCTCAAAGGATTAGGCAATATCGGTTCAGGAAATCCCGCTGGGTTGTTAAGCAGCATTAATGGCTACAAACCTCAATTTGGGCAGGACATTTAAATGAAAAAAATTCTGATGATCAGTCTTTTACTTGGTAGCTTTATTTCTCAGACAGGAATATATGCTAAAACCAATGAACAACCTCTCGATAAAATGATTGCGATTGTCAACGATGATGTCATCACACGCTCGGAATTAAACCATGCCCTTGAAACTGCTAAAATGCAAATGGCACAAGAGCATGCTGCCACACCTCCTATTGCTGTCTTACAAAAACAAGTTTTGAATCAATTAATCAATAAAAAAATTCAATTGCAAATTGCTCAACAAGCCGGCGTCACTGTGCCTGACAAAGAATTAAATGCTGCCATTGCACAAATTGCTGAACGTAATCACATGACCATCGATGAACTTTATGAACGATTAAGTACTGATGGCATGGCAAAAGATGATTACCGCAACCAACTGCGCGACCAATTGGTTTTACAAAAATTACAACAGCATGAAGTTGCCAGTAAGTTGACTGTCACACCACAAGAAGTAACTAATTTTATAAATTCGCATGCATGGCAAAAAAACAGTGATAAAGAATATCACTTGCAAGACATGCTCATACCACTTGCTGAAGCGCCGACTGTCGATGAAATCGTGCAAGCTAAAAATCATGCCGATGACTTAGCCGCTAAAATTCGACAAGGTCAAAGTTTCGAGCAAATTGCAATGGCTGAATCACCTGATGGTAAATCGTTGCAAGGTGGTGATTTAGGTTGGCGCAAATTACCTGAGATACCAGGCGCTTTTGCCGAAGAAGTAGTGCGCATGCAACCGCATACGATTGCAGGACCTATTCAAACACCGAATGGTTTTCATATCATTCATTTGGTGGAATCACGTACTTTAAATGCTAAACAAGCTGCTGATTCACGTAAAATGATTGAAATGCAATTGCTTGAACAAAAATTTGAAGAAGCATTACAAACTTGGGTATCTAAATTACGCGGGCAATCATTCGTGGTGATTAACACGTAGGAGGCATTATTAAACGGATCATCCTTACTCCCGGCGAACCTGCCGGGATTGGCCCTGACATTACACTGCAAATTGCACAACATGCTTGGCCGGATGAACTTGTTGCCATTGCTGATCCGGCAGTCTTAGAAGTTCGCGCTCACGCATTGCGATTACCGATTAGATTGCTGCCTTTTTCTCCTTCTGCAACACCCACGCCTCATGAACCAGGAACATTAAAAATTCTTCCTGTACCTACCGCAGTGCCTGTAATAATCGGCCAACTTAACAGTCAAAATGCTGATTACGTAATGCAAACGCTTAGAACCGCAGCGGCGCTTTGTCTGCAGCAACAAGCCCATGCGATCGTAACTGGTCCTGTACATAAAGCCATTATCAATCAAGCCAAGATTCACTTTACGGGCCACACTGAATTTTTTGCACATTATTGCAACGTTCCTCATACTGTCATGTTATTTGTGGTTGATTCGCTCAAAGTGGCATTGGCTACTACGCATTTACCTTTATCAGCCGTTCCTGCAGCCGTTACACGTAATGCATTGCACACTACATTAATAACCTTACATGCGGGCTTAAAAACACATTTCGCGATTCCTTCACCACGCATTTTAGTGTGTGGTCTTAATCCACACGCAGGAGAAAACGGTTATTTAGGACATGAAGAAAAGGAAATCATCGAACCACTTTTAAAAGCCTGCCAAGAAGAAGGTTATGATTTTCAAGGACCGTTTGCAGCCGATACGGTTTTCACCCCCCAGCAATTGGCTAAAGGTGACGTTGTGCTCGCGATGTATCATGATCAAGCTTTACCGCTAGTCAAATACTTAGGCTTTGGGCATGCGGTGAATGTAACGTTAGGGTTACCCTTTATTCGCACGTCGGTTGATCATGGCACCGCATTGGACGTTGCAGGCACAGGTCGAGCTGACCCTGGTAGTTTACAAGCGGCAATTGAGCTGGCATTGCGGTTGAGGTGAATGTCTTAACGTCGGTTTTTTAAATCGCGATAGAAGTTCTCGTGTGTACTTAGAGAAAGTAATACCAGTTCTTTTTTGGAATGTTGATAAGCCAACAGCATTAATTGTTTATGAATATGAAATTTATAAACTCTCACACCCGCAAGATCGCCCTTTTTTAGCTCTCCAACTTCAGGATCTTTTGCGATTTTATCAATAGCATCTTCAACAAGTTCAATTTGATTATGCATTAATTTTTTTGCAAATTTTTTGAATGCATTTGTTATTTTTATTTTCATAAAATGCCGCGTTTATATTCCTCGACATTATCAGAGTTATAGTCTTCTAAACCCAATAAAATATCTTTGATTTGAGCATAGGTAAGGTCAGGATTATCTTCTGCAATATGGCCAATCTTAGCCCAATGCTCAATTTGCTTGGTGACAGATCGACTGAACACTTTCGACTGAGAACGTGCATCGTTCACTAATTTTTCATCTAAATTTACGGCTATACCCATAGTACTATTCTCTTTACTAGCTCAGTTATTAAATTATACAACATTTTGTTGCATTTTACAATTTCTATTCCGCGACAGCACCGCCATGGTAAGGCGGTTCACAGAAATGAGTTGATCCGCAGCATTTTTGATTTCAATGCCCCACACTTGGGTACTTTTTCCAATATGGAAAGGGGTGGCACGAGCAATGAGCTCGCCCTCTTTGATCGAACGAATATGGTTGGTATTAATATCCAAACCCACAGCATAGTGGTTTGCCTCGACACAAAAATTTGCCGCGCTGCTTCCTACACTTTCAGCGATAACGCAAGACATCCCACCATGCATAATCCCTAAGGGTTGTTTATGTTCTGGTCGCAAAGTGACCTTGGCCATTAAAAAATTATCCCCGACTTCTGTAAATTCGATTCCTAAGTAATCAGATAAGGTATTTCTACTGCGTTGATTTAATAGGTTTAAATCAATGTCCATCTGCCAAATCTTCACGACCACCTCCAAAATTTAACAATTTTGCTTTGTGCTGTTACAATGTGCGCCAATTTTAATGTAGTCCAGCCCATGAAAAAAAGCATTCTTATCATTATTTTTGGTTTCATTTATTCCTTATCAGCGCATGCTGCGGATTTACTTGATGTTTATCAGCAAGCATTGTGCAGTGATCCGATTTATCAACAAGCGATTTCACAACGCTTAGCCACCAAAGAAGGGGTGCCCATTAGTCTTTCGGCTTTATTGCCCAATATTGTCGTCACTGCAAATCCTGCCATTGTGCGCTCAGCTTATTCGGGAGCTAATGTACAAGTTTTTCATTACTTACCGCCGAATAATACGCAACGCTCGTACGAATTGGCATTAACTGCCACTCAAACCGTATTTAATTACAGTCAATATTTTAATTTGCGGGCATCCATCGCCACGTCAAAAAGTGCCGATGCTATTTTGAATTCTGCATTACAAGATTTAATGGTGCGCACATCCAGTGCTTACTTTGCCGTCTTACGTGATGAAGAAAATTTACAATACAACGAAGCTTCCAAGATTGCTTTCGGTCAACAACTGGATCAAATTCGTCAACAATATAAAGTGGGTTTACGTACGATTACCGATGTGTATACTGCTCAAGCATCGTATGATACGGCGGTTGCCAATTACATTGCAGCACAAACAACGCTAAGCAATGATCGAGAAAATTTACGTGTTATCACTGGCGTGTATTATCCGCACTTAGCTAAGTTAAGCGGCAACTTCCCTCTTGTTTCTCCCCAACCAGCGGATATTGATGAATGGGTACATCGCACGATTCATCAAAACTGGTCCATTAAAGCAGCACAATTTAATGTGGAAAACGCTAAGCAAACGTATCAACAACAACTGGGTGGCCATTTCCCCACCGTCAGTCTTGAAGGTCAACTAGATCGCATTTATACCGACAATATCAATGGCTATAATAACCTTGCTTTACGTCCGGGCCCTTCCACTGAAGTGGATCGGCGCGTCATGCTCAATATTAATTTCCCTGTGTTCCAAGGCGGCAATGTTGTTGCTGAAACCAATCAAGCCGGCTACAACTACAACATAGCGCAACAACAATTGGAGCAAACCATCCGCACTAGCGTGAATACCGCACGACAAAGTTACTTAAATTTAATTGCCGGGATTTGCCAAATCTCCGCTGATAAGCAAGCCATTAAATCCACGCAAAGCTCTTTGCAAGGCATGCAAGCAAGTTATGAAGTAGGCACCGAAACCTTGGTCGATGTATTAAATCAACGTCAACGGGTTGTTCAGTCTCAAACTCAATATGCAACCGATCGTTATAATTTTGTAAATACAATCTTGAGCTTAAAACAGGCAGCCGGCACCCTCAGTTTTGATGATTTGCGCGCTATCAATTCCTGGTTAATCCATAATAATCAATAAGTTACCTAGCAGGCGGTCCGCTTTTTTCTTTCAGGCTGTGTGTTATAATTTAAACAAATAAACCAATTTGGAGAAAAAAATGGAAAGCCGTGGCTCATCCCTTGAAAAAACACCAGAACAGCTGTTAGAAGAAAATATACAAGAATTAAATGCAATTTTTGATGAATATCAAAACCATTTAATCGCTGTAATGGAAGATGCTGCATCAAAATTGAAAGAAAAAGTAGACCATCTTGAGATTCTTTCTAACAAATCAGAAACAAACGCTCAGACGATACATGGAGAAAAGCAACAGCAATTGTGGGCATTGGAACAAATTAATTTTTATTTAAATTTGACACTTGGTGATCTCCGTAAAAAAGGAGGCACAAATTATGACACATTAAAAAGTTATTGCTCAAGCACAGGCTTAGATCATGGCTCAAACCATTTTGATCCCTGGGTTAGTACGTTTGCTGATTCATGTAAAGAAGGACACGATTTATACAAGTCTTTTACTGTGTTAAATATTCTTCTTACAATGCGCAAAGAGACATTGGAAGCTAAAACATTAGGTGAAACAGAATATAATGCAGAGCTTGGACAGCATTCTACACGCATGGTGCCCGTAGCTCCACAAGAAAAGCTTCTTGCTTTTGACAATAGTTTGAAAGAATTAAAAAACTTATTGCCTAACGATGCTCCCTTTAAAAAGTTTCTTAAAAAGGTACAGCATGTACTTCGTAACATTATCACCCTTGGCCAACATGGCAAAGAACGTCGTGAAAAATTGGGTGCTAACTTAGGATCTTCTTCTTTCTGGAATACCCATCGTGAAGTGTTTATTGATAAATTGCATCATCAAAATCAAAAAACGCAAAAGTTAAATACCCATTTGAATATACCTAGTAAGGGTGGTAAGAAATGACTAAGCTAGCAAGAAAGTCAGTGAAAAAAAATCCGACTCCGGAACAACAGCTAGCAACGGCTATTCGTGAATTAAAACAAGCCTGCACTGATTATGAAAAACATTTAGAGAATGTGATTCTTAAAAATGTTACTGCATTAGAAAAAAAGCTAAGCAAACAACCCACGTCCAATACTAATATAGAAATTGAAACAGCTCTTAAATTGATAAGGGATAATATAAAAAATCCAAATAAGATATTGACGACGATTAGCCAACCTCTTCAACAGTTAAAAGACAAAGAAGTGGGACTAATCATGTTGACAACTTATGGTTTGAAAGATGTATCTGATTTACATCAGGGACTTCGTCTAAACATTACCGCTGTAACACGGATTGGTGCCTTTAAACACGATTTTGAAGAAAAGTTCAAATTCTCTCTTGCAAACAATAATAAATCGAAACCAGATCACTCTACGGCAGGGCAACGTTTTCTTAAAAACGTAATGCGCGTATTAAAACATCTTTCCCTTGCTGCTGTAACGTTTGGCTATCACGCATACTCACGTGGCAAGCAATTCCATTCGCCTTATTTTTGGAAAACACACACCGACGTTTTTATCACGAAGGCAAAAGCGCATAGTAAGAGATTTGTTAAGTAGTCTCTCTATCATTCTCTCCTAACTGGATGCCAGCCTTCGCTGGCATGACAAACTCTCTTTGTCTGAATACCAACTTTTGCTAGCATGACAAACTTTTCCGGACTGTCATACCAGCGCAAGCGGGTATCCAGGAACTATTGTGTGAATGTCTATCAGGTAAATGCTTTATGTTTTTTCTGACGTTAATTTCTTATATTTCTCTAATAACTCTTGTTCAGTTTCCGGATGAGCGGGGTCTTTAATGATGCACTCCACAGGGCAGACGGCGACACATTGCGGTTCATCAAAATGCCCCACACATTCTGTACATTGCGTGGGACGGATTTCATAAATCAATTTTCCTTGAACAATGGCGGTGTTAGGGCAAACCGGTTCACACACGTCACAGTTAATGCATTCATCTGTAATGATAAGTGCCATGTTATTTTACCTGTTTAACTTTATGCATCGTTGCCATTACCACCGAAGAAGGCACAAAAGGTTTGATATCACCTCCCAATAAAGCAATTTCACGAATTAAGCTTGAAGAAATAAACATGTATTTTTCAGCCGGCATTAAAAACACCGTTTCAATGTGTGGACTTAATGTACGGTTCATGTTGGCCAATTGGAATTCATAATCAAAATCAGCAACAGCGCGAATACCACGTATCAATACATTCGCACCCATTTCTTCAGCAAAGGCCAACGTCAACGTATCAAAACCTTGCACATTGACATTCGGCAAATGACTTAATGCGTCTTTCGTAAGCTTGACTCGCTCTTCTAAAGAAAAAAGCGTCTTCTTCGCTGTATTTAGCGCAACAGCCACCACTACCTGTTCAAATAATTTACTAGCTCGCTCAATAATATCGATATGACCTAAAGTAATGGGGTCGAAAGTACCCGCATAAAGGGCTAAACCATTCATTTTTCGTCACCTTTTTAAATTGACCACTGACGGTTGATGTAATAATTTAGCACATTTTAAGTTATAATTGATTAAGATCACACAAAAACGAGAAGTTCGCATGTTTGAATTTAAAACTATTTATAAGAAAAGTGGCGAAATTTCCCATATTGAAACCAGCCTTATCCATCAAGATTTATTAAGCACGCCTAAGCTTAACAAGGGCACCGCATTCTCTGAAACCGAACGTCAATTGTTTGGTTTAACCGGTTTATTACCGTATCAAGTAGAAACCCTCGAACAACAAGTGGCACGCATGTACATGCAATATCATGAACATCACACGAACTTAGGTAAAAACATCTATCTCAATGTGTTGCATGATTACAATGAAACCTTATTTTACAAATTGGTGAGCGAACATTTAGAAGAAATGTTACCAATCATTTACACACCGACCGTGGGTGAGGCTGTACAGCGTTTTAGTTTAGAACATCGTAAACCCCGTGGACTTTATCTTAGTTACACCGACCGGCATCGTATTCATGAAATTCTTGATAATCGCTTACCTCCTGAAGTTGATTTAACAGTTATCACCGATGGCGAAGCCGTGTTAGGCATTGGTGATCAAGGTATCGGTGGCATTAATATTTCTTCCGCTAAACTCATGGTTTACACCTTATGTGGAGGTATCAATCCGCATCGTGTATTACCCATTCAATTGGATGTGGGCACGAACAATCCTAGTTTATTAAATGATCCTATGTATTTAGGTTGGCGCCATGAACGCATCACAGGTCAAGCGTATGATGATTTTGTGGATGCAGTGGTCTTAGCACTCACTAAAAAATTTCCTTCGATTTTATTGCATTGGGAAGATTTAGGTCGTGACAATGCGCGTCGTTTACTGACCCGCTATCAACATTCGGCTTGCACGCTCAATGGTGACATGCAAGCGACGGGTGTCGTTGCACTGGCTTGCGTATTGGCTGGGATTAAAGCCAGTGGCATGCACTTGCATGATCATCGCGTGGTAATTATGGGTGCTGGTACTGCTGGTATTGGTATTGCCGATCAAATTTTAGATGCAATGCAGCGCAGTGGTTTAACAGAAGAAGAAGCACGTTCTCGTTTTTGGTTATTGGATAAAAATGGTTTATTGATCGAGGGCGAAGCCTTACTACCTTTCCAAGAACGCTATGCACGGCAACGTGCTGACATTGCAGATTGGGAAACGCATGACGGTCATATGATACGATTGCTCGACGTAGTGAAACATGTGAAACCCACCATTCTTATTGGTTGCTCTACCGCCGCCGGTGCTTTTACTGAAGAAGTAGTGAGAACAATGGCATCGCATGTGTCTCGTCCGATTATCATGCCACTTTCTAATCCCAATTCATTGGCTGAAGCAACACCAGATGATTTATTAACCTGGACAGAAGCAAGAGCGATTATCGCCGAAGGCAGTCCTTTTCCCGATGTTTATTGCAAAGATAAATGGTATCGCATTGCGCAAAGCAATAATGCATTTGCTTTTCCAGGCATTGGCTTGGGCGCTATTTCAGTAAAAGCAAAACGCATTACAGATGACATGCTCTGGGCAGCAACAGAAGCACTCAGTGCCTGCTCGCCCACCAACCAAGATCCCATGTCACCCTTGCTTCCTAAATTGTCTGAAGCCAAAATGGTCAGCAGTAAAGTAGCACTGGCGGTGGCCGAGCAAGCTAAAAAGGAAGGATTAATACAAATTGCAGAAACTGATAATTTGCAAGACGTGATTGAGCGACATATGTGGATACCGCAGTATTATCCTTATCAGAAAATATAGAATGACTCCCATGATTTTTTCGTTCACCCTTCGAGACGCCACAAAAAACGTGGCTCCTCAGGGCGAACGAGATAAAATAAAATTTTTGCCATATACAGAGAGTCCTTATGAATAACGAGCAGCGAGCAGCATACGCACAAGCGTTAGGAATTATTTGTTGGCAATCGCGAAAAGAGCAAGCGCTACCTCAAACCGATTGGCAGCTTCTAGAAACAACAGTCTCTGCTTGCACAAAATGTGCTTTGCATCAAACGCGCACGCAAACGGTGTTTGGCGTAGGGAAAAAAGATGCGGATTTAATGATTATCGGCGAAGCACCGGGTTTCCATGAAGACCAACAAGGTGAACCGTTTGTCGGACGCGCTGGACAATTATTGACGGCAATGATTAAAAGTATTGGTTTTAATCGCAGCGATGTATACATCGCCAATATTCTCAAATGCCGCCCACCTAACAACCGCGATCCAGACGCGAATGAAGTAAGCACGTGCACGTCTTTTCTTAATCAACAAATTGCTCTCGTACAACCACGTTTACTATTAGCCGTGGGTCGCATTGCAGCGCATTATTTATTGCAAACCAAGTCCTCATTGGAATCACTGCGCAATAAATTGCACCGCTATGGAGAAATGAATACACCGTTAATTGTTACCTATCATCCGGCCTATTTATTACGTAACCCACAAGACAAGAAAAAAGCTTTTCTGGATTTATTATTTACGCAAAGAGCACTTCAAGACGCATCCAACACTTGAGTAACCAACGTCAGTTGCTTTGCTAACGCGCCGCGATTCGCTGCCATCACTTCGGCAGCCCGCAAACCTAATTGAGTACGCCATTGTTCATTTTCTATGAGTAACATCAATTGCTCTGCTAAAGCAGCCGCATCGTGCACTTGTAATAATGCATTGGCAGCACTCAATAAAGCATTGATCTCCGTAAAATTAAAAACATGAGGACCCGTTAGGATCGGTTTATGAAGTGCAGCTGCTTCAAGCACATTGTGTCCACCCTGCGGAATAAGACTGCCCGCCACGAATGCCACGTCTGCAACACCATAAAATAATAAAAGCTCACCCATGGTATCGCCTAAAAACACAGCGGTATCTAAATTCGGTGTTCCACCAGAACTTCTTCTTACCGTATAAAATTGTTGTTCGCATAACTTTGCTATTTTTTCAAATCGATCCGGATGACGCGGCACTAAGAGCAATAACGCTTGAGGATAACGTTTTCTTATTTCGTGGTGCGCTGCAAGAACAATTTCTTCTTCACCTTCATGTGTACTTGCTGCTACCCAAATGAAGCGATTGTCGCCCCATTGCTTGCGAAGCATTTCACTTTTTACAAGTAAATCTTCCGGCAGTGTTAAATCAAACTTGATATTACCGGTTACTGTTATTTGATCTGGGATTGCTCCCAATTCTAAAAACCGTTCCGCATCCGCTTGGCCATGCGCTGCGATGAACGTGAATCGCCGCAATACATTTCTCATGAGTGGCGCAATGCAACGGTAGCCGCGCGCAGATTGCGAAGATAAACGCGCATTGAGTAAACAAAGGGGAATTTGACGCGCATGTGCAGCCGTTAAAAGTGTAGGCCACAATTCTGTTTCCACAATAATACCCATGCGTGGTTGTACTGTATTCAAAAAACGACGCACGGCTCCCGGCAAATCATAAGGTAGATAAGCATGTTGTACGGTGTCTCCAAAACTTGCTTTAACCCGTGCAGCCCCTGTCGGCGTCATGGTGGTAATGATAAAGGGTGATGCTGGGTAGCGTGCTTGTAAGGCTCGAATGAGCGGCGTGGCAGCAATTGTCTCTCCGACAGACACGGCGTGTATCCAAATGGAATCTTTGAGTTTTAAATGCGCAGGATAAAATCCCAGGCGCTCACCCCACCGCTTTCGATAGTCCGGCAATCGGCGCGACCGCCATAACATGCGTATAAAAACCAGCGGCAATGCGAGATAAAACAAAAAACAATACAAAAACCGCATATGAGGGCCTTCAAAGATAAAAGGAGGCTATGGTGCAAGAAGGTGATGGCATTTGCAACTGCGAGCCGTTTTACATCCTCCCTTAACGTGTTAGAATTCGGCCAATTTAATCCAAATTCCAATAAGGACATGAATGCAACACTGGTTGCCTAGCCAATTGCCTGACTTCAGCCATGCGCGTGTTTTGGTGGTTGGGGATGTGATGCTGGATCGCTACTGGTTTGGTGACACGTCACGCATTTCACCCGAAGCGCCTGTACCCATTGTCAAAATAGGCAACATCGACAACCGTCCCGGCGGTTCAGGCAATGTCGCTTTGAATATTGCCGCCCTCGGCGGGAATGCCACGCTTTTAGGTGTAACAGGCAATGATGAAGCAGCCAAAATATTAACCCAACAACTGGAAGCTGCGAATGTTCGACATGATTTATGCATGTCGAGTGATATCGCCACCATCATGAAACTTCGAGTCATTAGCCGACATCAACAACTGATCCGTCTCGACTTTGAAGAAAAACTAAACATTGACCAAACTGATTTAATTGAACGCTTTAAAAAACACCTTAAACACGCCCACTTAGTTATACTTTCTGACTATAACAAGGGCACCTTGGTTAATATGCAGCAATTGATTCAATTGGCCCGAGATGCCCAAGTGACTGTGTTGGTGGACCCTAAAAATAATGATTTCAGTTTGTATCGCCATGCTGACATCATCACCCCCAATTTCAAAGAATTTGAAGCCGTAGTGGGTGCTTGTCATAGTGAACAAGATATTCAACAAAAAGGCCTTCACTTACTCGAACAATTTCATATCGGCGCCTTATTAGTCACACGGGGTGAAGATGGAATGACGCTGATTCAACGTGATCAAGTCGTTCATTTTCCCGCTTATGCACGTGAAGTGTTTGATGTCACGGGCGCTGGTGACACAGTGATTGCCACTTTAGGTACCGCCGTTGCAACAGGTTTAGGCTTACCTGAAGCCACCGCTCTTGCCAACCTTGCTGCCAGCATAGCCGTTGGCAAACTAGGAGCTGCTGTGGTTAGCTCGCCAGAATTGCAAGTGGCTTTAACCGGAAAAACCAACTTTGCTACGGGTATTTTAAATGACGAACAATTGGTACGCGCCGTCGCCGAAGCACGCGCCCAACACAAAAAAATTGTATTTACCAATGGTTGCTTTGACATTATTCATGCAGGTCACGTCACTTCTCTGCAATTAGCCAAACAATTGGGTGATTTTTTAATTGTCGCGGTGAACACCGACGAATCCATTAGTAAATTAAAAGGGCCGCATCGCCCCATCAACCATCTCGATCACCGCATGACTGTATTGGCAGGCTTGGACGTGGTGGATTGGGTTGTGCCTTTTGCAGATGAAACACCCGAACGCTTATTGCGTTTAATTAAACCCGATTTCTTAGCCAAAGGCAGTGATTACACGCTCGACCAAGTGGTGGGTGCAGACATTGTTCGGGCATACGGTGGTGAAGTCCGCATCATGAATCACAACATTAAAACCTCAAGCTCTTCGATTATTACTAAGCTACAAACTGAAGAGGAACCTTTGTGAAAGGCAATCTTTTTGTTGTCGCTGCTCCCTCCGGCGCTGGTAAAACAACACTTGTCAAAGCACTCGTTAATGCTTTAGACAATATCACTGTCTCTATTTCACACACGACCCGTTTGAAACGACCGGATGAGGTTGATGGCATCAATTATCACTTTGTCAGTAAAAATACATTTGAAGACATGATTAAGAATCATGCCTTCCTAGAACACGCCACCATCTTTGATAATTATTACGGCACGTCACAACAATGGGTTAAAGACACGTTAGATCAAGGTATCGATGTCATTTTAGAAATTGATTGGCAGGGTCATCACCAAATCAAACAACTCTTTCCTGAGTCGTTGGGCATTTTTATTTTGCCTCCTTCGTTAGCTGACTTACGTGACCGTTTGACCAAACGCAATCAAGATCATCCCGAAGTCATCGAACAACGCTTGGCGGATGCTAAAAAAACCTTGTCGCATATCCATGAATTCAACTACGTCGTGGTCAATGATGATTTTAATCATGCACTGAGCGATCTTCAGGCTATCGTCAAAGCGGCTCGCTTGTTACAACCGCATCAAACCAGTCGCTTTGAGAATTTGATCAATAAATTCTCAGAATTACCCTAAAAAAGACATTTTTACTGATAAAAAAGCCAGTTATTTGATATGATAGGCGCCAATTAACTCACAGAAAAGGTACCTCTATCATGGCTCGCGTGACCGTTGAAGATTGTTTAAAAAATGTAAAAAACCGTTTTGAATTAGTCATTCTTGCCGCTAAACGTGCACGTCAATTAATGCGCGGCAAACCGGCGAAAGTGCCTCTGGATAACGATAAAGCAACCGTCATTGCGCTGCGAGAAATTGCAGATGGTTTTACGGATTTCGACAGTAAGCCAGAGGAAGAAGAAATAAGTTTTGCGGTAATCAGTGAAACTGAAGTCATCACCCCAATAGTCGACACTACCCACGAAAATGAGACACCACCTGCTCAAGATCACGAATAACTGTTTCTGTGAGTCGATGCGTTTCACTGTCATACCATTTTAGTTTTCCTTCCTTATTAGCATCAGAAGGAACTTGTTCTGGCCAAGAGCGCAGCCATGTCAGCTGCCGCTTGGCCAATTGACGGGTGGCGGCAAGAATATTCGCATGCATTTCTTCTTTCGTAATTAAGCCTTCCAAATAATCCCATGCTTGCCGATAGCCAACCGCACGAATCGAAGGCAATTGCGCATGCAAATCACCCCGCTGATATAAGCTTTCTACTTCTTCAACAAAACCCTGTGAGAGCATCCTTTGAAAACGCGCTGCGATGCGTTGATGCAATCGCTCACGTTCAAAAGGCGCCATAGCAATAGTGAGCACTTGGTAATTTTCTAATACGGTTGTCGCTTCTTTTTGTAAATGTGACAAAGGCTTTCCTGTCAATAAACACACTTCTAAAGCCCGTTGAATCCGCTGACTATCATGCGGATGAATACGATGACTTGCTTCTTCATCCATTTCACTCAACCATCGATGCAAAGCCTCCCATCCTTCTCGCTCCGCACGTTGTTGCAATTCTTGTCGTAACGCTTCATCGCGTATGGGAAGCGGCGCAATGCCCTGTTGTAAAACTCGAAAGTACAACATCGTACCTCCGACCAATAAAGGAATTTTCTTATTTGCAATAATCGATTCAATCGCTTGCAAAGCATCCTTTTGAAATTGGCCTGCTGAATAATGTTCTATAGGGTCCAGAAAATCGATTAATCGATGCGGTGCAAGAGTGAGCTCTGCTGGACTGGGTTTAGCGGTGCCAATATCCATGCCACGATACACCATGACGGAATCAACACTGATAATCTCCATCGGAAAATGTTGCACCAACTCCATAGCAAGCGGTGTTTTGCCTGAGGCTGTCGGTCCCATTAAGCAAATAATTAAGGATTTCATTAGCGGCCGCGCAAAAATAATTTATCAAGTTCTGGGAGTGATAACTCCATAAAGGTAGGTCGACCGTGATTGCATTGACCAGCATGTTCAGTTTTTTCCATGTCTCGCAATAGCGCATTCATTTCAATAATACTTAATTGTCGATGCGCACGCACAGAAGCATGACACGCTAATGTTCCTAAAAGACGGTGCATCTGTTCTTGCGCACGCGAACTTTGTCCATGCGTAAGAATATCTGCAATAATATCGCGAATTAATTGCTCCAATGGCGCATGCGTTAAAAGTTGCGCCACTTCTCGAACCGCAACCGTCGTATGGGTTAAACGCGAAAAACTAAATCCAAATTGTTGGAACACATCTTCGGCTTGTTCCATGCAATCTGCTTCATGCTCACTCAGTGTAAAGGTTAACGGAACCAATAATTGTTGTTTCGCTAACGATGACTGTTGCAAAACACGCTTCATTTCTTCATACAGAATGCGTTCGTGCGCTGCATGCATATCCACCAACACTAAACCTTTGCTGGTTTGCGACAAAATATAAATGCCATGCAATTGACCTAATGCAAACCCCAAAGGTGGTTCGCTGATAGATTGTTTCAGCTCAGGTGATGAAACATGTGTTGTCGCCGCAACCGTTTCATGTAAACGTCCATAAAGCTGCAATTGTTCTTTGAGAATAGCTTTCGCAGGTATTTTCTCTGCAACGACAGCATCCATCGCGTAGACTTGCTGCGAAATTATTTTAGGCACTTCATGGCTATGCAATGAATGCGTACATGTTGCAGGAGTTTCTGTCGTGCTTGATGCAGTATGCGCTAATGCATCGTGCACCGCATGGAATAGAAAATCATGCACTACCCTGCCTTCGCGAAAGCGCACTTCATGTTTAGTGGGATGTACATTGACATCAATTTGCATGGGATTAACGTCTAAAAATAAAATATACGCGGCATGCCGATCCCGATAAAGCACATCTTGATACGCTTCTTTAATAGCATGCATCACTAACTTGTCACGCACCATGCGATGATTTACATAAAAATATTGCATATCGGCTTGGCTACGTGAAAAAGTCGGCAATGCTAACCACCCTGTTAATTGCATGCCAGCACCGTTAGCCTCGACAGTCACAGCATGGTTTACAAATTCAGCTCCACATAAAGCTGCTAAACGCTCACTGATTGATGCAGCATCCGTGGCAGGAAAATAATGACGAACAATTTTTTCATTATGTTTTAAAATAAATTCAATGTGAAAAACTGCTAATGCAATACGTTTAATCAATTCGTCAATGTGTAAAAATTCAGTTTTCTCAGAACGTAAAAATTTACGTCGCGCAGGTGTATTAAAAAATAAATCGCTTACTTCCACGGTGGTACCAGGCGAATGTGCAGCAGGCATAATAGCTTGAGCAATAGCATCGGGTTCAGACACGATACGAAAACCGCTGCCTTTTACTTGCGCTGATGTCAAAGCTAAACGTGAAACAGATGCAATACTCGCTAACGCTTCGCCACGGAAACCTAAAGTCTGAATATTAAATAAATCATCTGTTGATTGGATTTTGCTGGTGGCATGACGATTTAATGCGAGAGGAATATCGTCTGGATGAATACCCGAGCCATTGTCCCTTATCCGAATCAACCGAAGGCCACCTTGCTCTATATCGATTTCAATTTTGGTCGCACCCGCATCAATGCTATTTTCAATCAGTTCTTTCACCACCGCCGACGGTCGTTCAATAACTTCGCCTGCCGCAATCTGGTTGGCTAATAAAGAACTTAATTTATGAATACGCTTTATCATTTAATGTCCGCTATTTGTCTATTAAGATAAGAATGCTTAAAACTAACGCAACTCTTCCTTTTTTTAAAGAAAATGCTTACCATCCATAAGAGTTTTTTTTGACTGCACAATAATTAAACTAATACAGGGAGCAGTATTATGCCATCTCCTCAAGCCAATGCCCATCAAGCAACTATTGATACCACTTCTTCACAAACAGATTCAGCACTCGATGCTATTGATGAACAAACAATAGCAACACAAATTGAACATGTCTTTTTAGCCTATCAACAGCAGCCATCTGTGGTCGATAGAGATTCTGCAAAAAGATGCTTATCTGCGAACCTATCCACACAATTGGCTTTAACGCAATGGCAGCAAGCACTTGCCAATTGCAATGCAAATGACATCGTACAGAATACAGCAAAGAAATTGGAAAATTATTTATTGATTTTAAATGAAGCCGAAATCGAGCAACGACAAACCTTACAATATTATAATGACGATTACATAAAACAAAAAATTGCTACGTATCACGATTTACTTAGCCAGGTTGCTTTGCCTGATCTAACATTTAAACTTACCGTAAAAGACATTGACACTTTATTTACATCACATTTAGATCAACTTAAAAATGATGCCACGCCGCTTGATGGACTTTTAGAATTAGCACAAACCACGCAAACAATTCTCATTCAACGAGAAACAGACTTACAACATAAAATGGCAGCTATCGACGCAGTAAGAGAGAATGCCACAGTAGTATTATCTATAGAAAATTTTCTATCGACAGAAGATCAAGACATAAAATCCAGCTTACAACCTCAACTCAGTAAATTACATGAAGCAAAATTTCAAGAAATTGAAACAATACGTCTTTCACTTGAAGTAGAATACGATGATATTATTGAGAAACGCATCATCTTATCGATAGAACATGATAGCTTGCGCATACGGGAAATGCTTGAAATTGTATTAGAAGATGCAGGTAGCCAGAGCAAACTCGAAACACTCATTGATCAGACCACCTTAACGATTAAGAAAAATCAAAAAGAAATCTCTCAATTACAGACAAACGTTACCACCTCCTCAATAACGCAACAAAAATTAATCACGACATTACAAACAGATAAAACAACACTGGCTGATTTGCAACAGAAAGCAGCTACTGAAAAAAATTCTATCGCCAGACTAGAAAATACACTTGCGGCGTTATCTGAAGAAAGAATACAGCATGCTCGTACTAAATGGGATCATCTAAATCAAGAATTAGAAAAATTCAAACGACGCTGGTTCAAAACACCCGAGGCGCATTGGGATCTATATGATCTTGCTATGAATCTTGAAAGCATGCTAATACAAACTGATACCCCTCCTCGTCCTGCCAATAAACCCTCTCAAAAAGAACTTGAAGAAAAGATAGGGATGTTAAATAAAATCATCAGTCCCAAAGAAGAAGAAATCCAAAACCTGCAACAGCTTTTAGATGCCAAACGATCGCAACTCGATTCTTACAATAACAATATTGAGGAACTTAATAAAAAAATAGCTTTTGTACAAACACTGATTGATGCAACACCGCAACTACAAACAAACTTATACAATGAACAAGAAAGTAATTCACTTCAATTGGACACACTTAGATCTTATCTTGACAAACTAACAACTGCATTTACTTTACATGAATTGTCCACGCAATTTTCATTGGCAACCAAACAAGTACAGCATGCGAAACATCTAGAAAAACACATGCACAATCAATCGCTGGATTCTTTTTCTACTATTATTGCCTTGTACAATCAAGCTACTGATTTATTAAACAAACAAGAATTTAACCACATTGCACAATTGTTCACGCTCATTATGAACCGCATCAAAGATTTACACGATAACGATAATTTTAAGATGATTGTCTTACAGGTCGTCACCGACAAACGACAAACCTTAGCGCAATATCAAATGATTATTGTTAATATTGCTACCGCGATTAAGGAAATAGCAGATCAAGCAGCCAAACGTCTGGCTGACGTATTAAAATCTCAATTACAAAAATCGCAAGATAAGTTAGCCGAAATAGCATCGTCTGTTAATAATTTAGAAACAAAAAAAACCATAGCAAAGCTTGTACAGCGCATGTGGTATCAACAAGATGTGTTAAATAATTTGTTTACTACTCTTTCTAATACACTGACTAACAGTCAAGAAAAAGCGAAACAATTGCAATCTAATTTAGAAAAATACAAACAAGATACAAGCGTGTTAATTGATAAAAATGCATTAACAGAGCAATTGAATCTCAATGAATTACATGCGTCTGCAGTCAATAATTCGGCACAATATCAAGACATCGCTAACAAACTTGCGACAACGTCTTCTTCCACTCGTGACAACCTGACCGTCCTTGCTGAACTTTCCAAGATTGTTTCTTGCTACAGCGCAATGTTAGATAACTATAAACAATTTCGAGATGAACGCTATTGGTTTAAAGATTTGTTTTTTAGCAGTGACAAGAAAAAAAGGCATGCTTATATTGATAAATTGCAAGCAGCATTGCATGAATATGAATATTTAAATCTGTCACACACTAAGCTCGCTACATTGGTTAATGAAGGATTAACCCAATTCGCGCCTGGTTTATGGAGTTATGTAAAAGATCCGCAAAAAAACTTGAAAGGTATTTTGTCCGCATTAAATACTTCTTTAAATACGATTGAACTCAAGGCGACAGAAGTTTATCAGAATCAAAATATCGCGCGAGAAGAACTAGCTAGCGCATCGCCACGGCCTGTGGGTCGGCAATAGATATTGTTGCATAGTTATCATCTTCAACCACGCGGGTCCTGTCACTGCGGGTGTCCCGCTCCGCTTTCGCGTCGCGGGAACCCTCCCTCGTGCCACCCGCGTGGTTAGGATGCCTTCTCGCACTCGGTGTTGAAGGATGCCGACAAGCGACTGGAGATAGGATATCGACAAAGCGCCAGGGACGGCGCGTTTGGAGCGGGGAGGCATCGCTAGTGAGACTCAATATACAACAACTTTTAAGGAAGAGTGTTTAGCCCCGCCAAAAAAGTCTCGCCGCGCGCGGTGTGGCTGACGATTTCGATGTCACGACAATCGCCCGCCATATCAAGACGGCAAATTAAATCTGCCGGTGGTAAAAAGAAAGCGCCTTTCTCTGCCCATTCAATCAAGCAAATGGCTTGATCTGAGCAATAATCACGAATCCCTAATGCTTCTAATTCTTCTGCATTGGCTAACCGGTATAAATCAAAATGGTAAACCTCCAACCCTTCCACTGAATAAGGCTCAACCAGTGTATAAGTAGGGCTTTTGACTTTACCTGCATACCCTAAACCGCGCATCAGACCGCGCACAAAGGTTGTTTTGCCCGCACCCAAAGGACCCTCTAAATAAATAACTATCCCGCCTTTTAATCGTTGTGCTAAAGCGGCTGTGATATCTAGCAAGGCTTGTTCAGAAACGTGATGAAATTTCATATGTAAAACAAATCTACTTAACCCGTGGTATTTGCCAAGCGACGCAAATATGGCATCAAATCGGTTGCAATCATACCACGTTCGCCTTCTTTAGCACTAAGATCACCTGCCATGGCATGCAAACACACGCCCAGCTTTGCGGCTTTGGCCAATGGAATACGTTGACCCAGCAACCCTCCAATGACGCCACTTAATACATCCCCTGTTCCTGCTGTTGCCATGCCAGGATTCCCTTTATCACAAAGGACAGGCATCGTGCCTTTTGCTAAAACAAAGCTGCCTGAACCTTTTAATACACTAACACCTTGATAGCGCTCTGCTAGTTGTTTAATAGCAGCGAGACGGTTTTGTTGGATCGCCTGCGTAGAGATGCCTAGTAAACGAGCCGCCTCACCAGGATGCGGAGTCAATATCCAATTTGAACTTTGTCGCGGTGATTTAGCGAGTAAATTTAATCCATCGGCATCGACAACCAATGGTAGTTCAGTGCCGATCACCGCATTCCAGATCATTTGCGACCAATCGGATTGGCCTAATCCAACGCCTAAAACAATGGCTTGCGCTTTTGCAAAAAAATCTTGCAATTCTTCAGCACGTATAATCCCGCGACACATAATTTCTGGTCGACCAATATTCAAAGTCGCTGCGTGTGCTGGGTGTGTTAACACAGTGACAAGGCCTGCACCTACTCTTAATGCCGCCTCAGCCGCCATGCGCGGCGCACCTGAATAACCCACGTCACCACCAATAATTAATACGTGGCCGGATAAACCTTTATGCCAATCGCGAGCACGAGGCTTTAAATAAGAGAGATAAGAATTCAATTGCAGGGTTTCAGCCACCGGATTCACGCTTTCAAACAATTCCGCTGGCAATTGCAAATCATTACAAATCACTTCGCCGGTATGCGCGATACCACTTCCTGTTAACAAACCTAGTTTTAATCCAATAAATGTCATCGTTGCAGCAGCATGCACTGCTGCACCCATGACATTGCCCGTATCCGCATCGATACCGGTGGGCACATCCATTGCAAAAATAGGCACTTGAATGTGTTCCATTTTTTCAATAGCACTTACTACATCCCTACGTAAATCTTCTTTTAACCCAATGCCACAAATAGCATCAACCACTAAATCAGTATGGTGTAAATCCATCGTCACACTAAAAGGCTCAATCGTAACACCCGCGTTTTGACAAGCGAGCAACGCGTGTTGACATTCTTCACGTGTAGGATTTGTTTTTCCTACTTGTAAAACTGTCACTTGCAAACCGCGCAACTGGGCTTGTTCTGCTAACACATAACCATCACCGCCATTATTCCCATTGCCACAAAAAACCACGATTTTTTTGGCATGGGGCCAACGTCGCTGTAAATAATCCGTCGCAGCTCTTCCAGCACGCTGCATTAATGTATCTCCCGTCACAGCAAAACGTTCGCTGGCTAAGCGCTCAAATTGGCGAATTTGTTCAGTTTGGTAGATTGGCATTTTGATTGCGTGCATTATGTGTTTCCTATAGTTTTATGGGACGCGTTGACCAGTCAAGCTCCCTGGTGTTTTTACTCATGGCTCGTCGGGCTCCGCCACACCTCTCGCTTTACTTCCTAAAAACACCAGGGAGCTTGACTGGTCAACGCGTCCTAACAAAATAAAGATGATTCACTAAAAAGCAAAAAACAATAATCCCTATAACCATGGTTAATGAAACAAAAATAGGGATCGCTATCCAAGGTTCAATTAACATTTTAAAACCAATAAAAATTAAAATTGCAGCTATGCCGTATTTTAAAAAATATTCCCGCTTTAACATACCCGCCAATAAAAAATACATGGCGCGCAAACCTAAAATAGCAAAAATATTTGAGCTATACACGATAAAAGGGTCCTGTGTAATTGCAAAAATAGCAGGAATACTATCGATTGCAAAAATTAAATCGCTGATTTCAATAAAAATTAATGCAATAAACAGCGGCGTTAAATAATAATGTTTATTTTTTATAACAAAAAACTGCTTATTATTATGCTCCTCGGTGATGCGAAATAATTTTCGGATCATTTTTAACATGACGCTTTTATTCAGGTCATGTGATTTTTTTTGCATAAACAACAATCGAATTCCTGTCAAAAACAAAAAAGCTCCCATCACATATAAAAGCCAATGAAAATGAACCACCAACCAACTACCCAATAAAATGAGCAGCAAGCGCATGACGATAGCACTCCAAATACCATAAGAGAGCACACGTTGTTGAGAGGAAGGCGGCAATTGGAAATAATTAAAAATGATATAGAAAGCAAATAGATTATCGAATGATAAACTTTTTTCAATCAAATAACCGGTAAAAAATATTAAGGCTTGTTCATCCGCAAATGTTATTGTTGTTGTGAAAAAGAGATACCCCCACAACAAAACATTAAAAAGAAGCGCTGAAGCAACCCAAATCAGCGACCAACATAAAGCTGCCCGCATCGAATGATGCGGGCGAGGATAGCGATCTGATAGAAAAAAACTATCAACGCTAAGAGCGGCAATAATAAAAATAATAAATCCAAGCCATAACCATTGATTTGCCACACACTGCATCCTTGCACTGCATTAATTTAAATGGAACCTTCTAGTCCCAGCCCTATCATCAGGGTAGCAAATAACACAAGAACTGCCAGCAAAAATTTGCCGCCAATGACACCGTGTCCTTCTTGGGCCAATGCTTGATGATAACGACCACGCCAAACCATTAGCGGCGGTAAGAAAATCATCAAAACAAAGCAGCATACGCCAGCATATTGCAATGCTCGAATAAATCCATTGGGATAAAACAATACAATTAATAGTGGTGGTAAAAATGTAGCACCATACACCACGATACTTTCTTTACCGCGTTTTTGCATTTTCAAACCATCCGCTAAAAAATCAGCCAAGCATAATGAAATACTGAGAAATGATGTGGTCATGCAAATCGAGGTGAAAAATTTCGCTAATGAATTAATGGATTGTTTTTGCAATAATACACTTAATGCTGACAATAACTCACTGTTCGTATTGCTGGAATGTAAGATGCCTTTTAAACCCGGTTGCCCTTCTAATGGAATAATGCCTAATACCACCATGTCCCAAGCAACATAACAAATTAAAGGAATAATCATTCCAATAAAAATAGCTAAACGCAGGGATTTAACATCGCCATTAAAATAAGTACGCAAGCTAGGGATAATCATTAAACTACCAAAAGACACTGCGGCAACTGTGATTCCAGAAGGAGCCACGATATGTTTAATCGTGCCTTCACCCAGATGATCAAATGAAATAAAAGGCACCATGAATAAAACCAATAGAAAAAATGCACCCATTTTCCCAAACATGAGTCCACGATTGACATAATCCACAAAATGCATGCCTAAATACACCATAGACCCAAATAAAATCGTAAATATAATAGAAGCTATGTTTTGGCTAATAGGTATGCCTGTCGTTACCAGCAAATAATGAAATAAATCCCCACCACCAGCAATGTAAGCACAAATAATTGAATAGAGTAAAACCAAATACACTACCCACGTGATGGATTGGCCTGTTTTTCCTAACGTAGCACCAGCCATGGAAATTAAGTTTGTGCCTGGCGGCAGCCATAAATTCACTTCTAAAATAAGAAAAGCGCAAATAGTCATGATCAACCAAGCGCTGGTTAACAAGACGACTGAGCCCAAAAATCCTAATTCAGCGGTAGCCACCGGCAAAGCTAAAATGCCAGCCCCGATGGTTGAACCCACTACCAATAATATTCCGCCAATTAATTTCGAATTCATTAAACGTTCCTCCGATTCTCTATCTTACCTTGATTTTATTAAGGTTCTCTTAGTCCATAATCAACTTAAGATGTTGATTAACATGTAAAATTATATTCAAACCCGTTAGGGAATATAAAAATGAGAGCTATGGGTATAAGAAAGAGTATGGGGGTTTATCAAACCCGCAAGGAGGATAAAAAAACACGCTGATAGGTGGTGATGAGTAATCATAGTCAACGATCATATAAAAATAAAAATTTGCTGTCAAAACTAATGTACTAAATTAATAAATCCGTACACACCTGTTATCAGAGAAAATAAAATTAATAATCCTAATAATCCCTGACCACCAGGCACTCGAAATCCTGCATGCATAAAACGTTTACGACCACACCATGCCATCCATGCCGGTAAAAAAATAAGTAACACGATACAATCAATACCTGCATAAGCTAATGCATCAATAAAAACATGAGGGAAAAATAATACAATCCCTAATGGAGGAATAAAAGTAATGGCATGAATATACCATTTTGCTTTACCTATTTTTTCCATTTGCAAACCATCTGCCAAGAAATCAACAAGACAAAGTCCCACACCTAAAAAAGAAGTAAGCACACAAACAGACGTAAATATTTTCACTAAAAGCACAATATAAGATTGTTGAACAATAAGTGTGGCCGTATTCACTAAAGCACTCGTTGAATCAGTCGCTCGCAAAATGGATGTAAGACTGTGCTCACCGTATAAAGGAATAATACCCATGATGGCCGCATCCCAAATAATATAACAAACCAAAGGGACCAGACTGCCAATTAAAATAGCTTTTTTTAATTTGTTAACATCCCCAGCAAAATAAATTCGCAAACTCGGTACAATAGCAGCATAACCAAATGCAGTGAGTGTCACCATTACAGCTGTCGCTGATGTGATTTGGGTGAGATTGCCTGCTGCGAGTTTGTCTAACGAAATAAAAGGAACCAATAAAAAAGCTAATAAGAAATAAGAACCCAGTTTAACAAACATGAGTAAACGGTTCGTGTAATCGACAGTGCGAATACCTTGAAAAACAATGGCGCCAAAAAGCACTACAAAAACGCAAGGTGCAATCCACACAGGTGAGTCAATACCGCTTGCGGTTAATAAATTACGAAATAAATCACTACCGCCTGCAATGTAAGCGCTGAGTAAAGAATAGAGTAATAATAAATAAGTTATCCAAGCTACCAACTGGCCGATTGGACCAATGGTATTTTTTGCCATGGAAATAAGATTGCTATTTTGTGGCAACCAAAGATTAACTTCTAAAATTAAAAAAGCGCCGGCTGTCATTACAAACCAACACGCAAACAACAAAATGACGGATCCAAAAAAACCTAACTGTGCCGTTGCGATAGGTAAAGCCAACATACCCGCACCAATGGATGTGCCAACAATGAGCAAAATACTGCCTAATAATTTGAAATCCATTACACACTCCTCTTTTTAGTAGCTATACTACATCCCTTATGAAAAATCTAACAAATAAAATAAAAACGTGGGGTCAAGAATTAGGCTTTCAGCAAATTGGCATCACTGATACTGATCTCTCCAAATACGAGCCCGCCTTTCATGCATGGTTAGCAAAAGGTTTTCATGGATCAATGAGTTACATGGAAAAACATGGTAACAAACGTTATCAACCTGCTGCATTGATTCCAAACACGGTGCGAATCATTTCTGTACGCATGAATTATTTACCACCGGATACATCATTGGTTGAAGTGTTAAAAGATAAAAACAAAGGCTACATTTCCCGCTATGCTTTAGGTCGCGATTACCATCGAGTCTTACGTCAACGTTTGGAACAATTAACTGTAAAAATTCGTGAAGAGATAGGCGCTTTTGGCTATCGCGTTTTTTGTGATAGCGCGCCCGTATTGGAAAAAGCGTTGGCAGAAAAAGCAGGTTTAGGTTGGATTGGTAAACATACAAACATCATTAATAGTAAAGCAGGTTCTTGGTTTTTTCTTGGTGAAATTTACACGGATTTACCACTAACAACCGATGCGCCGATCACCAAAAGTCATTGTGGCTCTTGCACTGCTTGCATCACCATTTGTCCTACCCAAGCCATTGTGGGCCCTTATCAATTGGATGCACGGCGCTGCATTTCTTATTTAACGATTGAATCCAAAGCAGCTATTCCGCTTGAATTTCGCCCGCTCATAGGCAATCGCATTTATGGCTGCGATGATTGTCAATTAGTATGCCCGTGGAATAAATTCGCCAAATACACCACAGAAACTGATTTTCATCCTCGTCATCAATTGCATGTCCCACAATTAATTGATTTATTTGCTTGGAGTGAAGCAGATTTCTTGCGTTACACCGAAGGCTCTGCTATTCGACGCATTGGACACATCAGTTGGTTACGTAATATTGCCGTTGCTTTGGGAAATGCACCCTCAAATCATTTGATTGTGCAAGCACTGCAGGCGCGTTTAACGCATCCCTCGTCGTTAGTGCAGGAACATGTGCAGTGGGCGTTAGAGCAACAGCTCTCTTGTTAGATTGGATTGCTTCGTCGGACAATAGTTCAGGCATTACTCCTGCAACACAGCGGGATTCAACAGATGTTCTCGATAGTAGCGTAATTCTTCGATGGATTCGCGAATATCATCCAATGCAAGGTGACGTGATTCTTTTTGTATGCCTTGATACACACGCGGTGCCCAACGTAATGCCAATTCTTTTAAGGTGCTCACATCAATCATGCGATAGTGAAAATACCGCTCCAATGCCGGCATAAAAAGTGCTAAAAATCGACGATCTTGCCAAATGCTATTTCCGCATAACGGCGATCTACCTTCCACCGTGTATTGACGCAAAAATTCAAGAGTGGCAGCCTCAGCTTTGGCTTCATCAATTACGCTTTCTTGCACCCGTTCCACTAAACCCGATGCATGATGATGCGTGGTATTCCATTCATCCATTTGATTTAGTAAAGCATCGCTTTGATGAATAGCAAACACTGGCCCTTCAGCCACGATATTCAAATGACTGTCTGTCACAATGGTCGCTATTTCGATAATACGATCACGTGTAGGATTCAATCCTGTCATTTCAAGATCAATCCAAATCAGATGAGTTGCATTTAAAGACATGATTCATTACCTTATCGTTGTTGAATGGGTTCACTTCGAATTATTAAACATACCTTAGTAACATCATAACAGAGCCATGTTCAATCACCTACTTTCGATGGAGTGTTTATGTATAGCAACATTATCATGATCATTGTGGCTTATTTTATTGGCTCTATTTCAAGCGCCATTCTTGTGTGCAAAAGCATGCATTTGCCTGACCCGCGATTACAAGGTTCACGTAATCCAGGCGCAACCAATGTATTGCGCATCGGTGGAAAATGGCCAGCCTTATTCACATTGTTAGGTGATTTCCTAAAAGGTTTAGTGCCCGTATTGCTCGCTCGCCTACTTGGTTTTGATGCAATTGTGATTGCACTATCCGCATTCGCTGCTTTTTTCGGGCATTTATTTCCAATCTTTTTTGGCTTTCAGGGAGGTAAAGGGGTTGCAACTATGATTGGTTGTTTACTCGTATTATCTTTGCCAGCCGGTATGTGTTGGATAGCGACCTGGCTAATCATGGCTTATCTGTTTCGTTATTCTTCTTTGGCTGCATTAGTTGCGTCAATATTAGCGCCAGTTTATATCGGATTTTTTTCTCATAATCTCACGTATGCAATGACAACACTCATCATGAGTTTGCTGTTAATTTATCGCCACCGCAACAACATCGAAAATTTACTTCGTGGCAAAGAAAAAAAAATAGGAAAAAATAATTAAGGCTGATTCAAATCCTGCAATTGCCAGCGCGGATTCACTTCAATATTAAACGTATCTCTTTGCCCAGCTAATAAACGCTGGCATCCGACATAAGCAATCATTGCGCCATTGTCAGTACAAAACTCAGGACGTGGGAAAAAAAGTTGAACTGCATGCGCAACACACATTTTTTCGAGGCTTGCGCGCAATGCAAGATTCGCACCCACGCCGCCTGCAACCACTAAGCGTTGCAAACCAGTTGCACGAATAGCGCGACGGCATTTTATCGTCAGTGTATCCACCACTGCATCTTGAAAAGCCCGTGCGATGTCTGCTTTCGTTTGTTCATCCAGTGTATTCGCTTCAATCGTATTGGCAGCAAATGTTTTAAGCCCACTAAAACTAAACTCCAATCCCGGTCGATCGATCATGGGACGTGGAAAATGAAACCGGTTAGGGTTTCCTCTCTCTGCTAAGGCGGCAAGTGCTGCGCCTGCAGGATAACCTAATCCCAGTAGCCTTCCGGTTTTATCAAACGCCTCACCGACGGCATCATCTAAGGTATCGCCCAATAATTCATAGCTACCCATGGCATTAACACGGATTAATTCGGTATGGCCGCCTGATACTAACAAAGCAAGAAAAGGAAAAGTGGGCGGATGAGGCTCAAGGCAAGGCGCAAGAAGATGTCCCTCTAAATGATGCACCCCTACCAAAGGCACCTTCAAAGCAAAGGCAAGTGCAGCACCTAACATTGCTCCCGACAATAAAGCACCCATTAAGCCCGGCCCCTTGGTATAAGCAATGCCATCGATTGCTTCTATATGAAGATCGGCTTTTTTCAAGACGGCATCCACCAACGGTAACGCTTTTAATACATGATCACGGGAAGCAAGTTCAGGCACAACACCCCCAAAACGCAGATGGTTTTGCACTTGGCTATGCAAAGCGTGGGCAATTAAACCACGCTCAGCGTGATAAAGGGCGATGCCCGTCTCATCACAAGAAGTTTCGATACCCAAAACAAGCATATTTTTTATACAATCCTCGACTTAAGGCTGGAGAGAATAAAACAAACTTTACAATCCTGACAATGACGGATTAGAATTGGCGCTCGTATTTTCTATTAATAGGGTAATGTTGTCGATGCCAACCGTTCGCGTAAGAGATAATGAAAATTTTGAATTAAGCCTACGTCGCTTTAAACGTCTTTGTGAAAAAGCAGGTATTTTAGCCGATTTGCGCCGTCATGAGTTTTACGAAAAACCGACTTGGAAACGTAAACGTAAAAAAGCTGCTGCCGTCAAACGTTACCAGAAAAAGATATTGCGTGAACACATGGCACTCGAACGTGATCGTCAGCCAATTGGCACGGGTAAAAAAGAAGCTGCATAACGTTTTTAAGCTTGATTAAAGGGACTTCGCGCCATGACTTCCAGCATCAAGGAAAAAATCCTTGAAGATATGAAAACTGCCATGCGTGCCCAGGAAAAAGAACGCCTTGGCACCATTCGTTTAATCCTTGCAGCACTAAAGCAATTAGAGGTAGGTGGCCCTGAAGGCCGCATTGAGCTCTCTGATGAGCAAGTGCTCGCCGTGCTAAATAAAATGGTTAAACAACGCCGCGACGCCATTGCGCAATATGAAGCCGGTAATCGTCCCGACCTCGCTCAAATAGAAAATAACGAGATCCACGTTATCCACGAGTATTTGCCTAAACAGCTTTCGTCCGAAGAAATCGTGCAAGCCATTGAAAAAGCCATGCAAGAAACGGGGGCTTCCTCCGCCAAAGACATGGGCAAAGTCATGGGTGTATTAAAATCCCAGCTACAGGGTAAAGCTGACATGACATTGGTTAGTGCCAAAGTAAAAGAAAAACTAGCCGGATAAAGATTCCGGGTAGGAGAATAAGGGACCAAAACGACTGCATCATCACTGAGAGGCGGTTAGTGTGAACATCCCACGAGAATTTATCGATTTATTGTTAGCCAAAATTGATCTTGTCGATCTTATCAACACCTATTTGCCTCTACAAAAAAAATCTGGTAGCAATTATTTTGCCCGTTGTCCTTTTCACCAAGAAAAAAGCGCTTCTTTTTCCGTCAGTCAGCCCAAGCAATTTTATTATTGTTTTGGCTGTGGTGCCCATGGGAATGCTATTGATTTCATCATGCAACATGATCGATTAAGTTTCCCCGAAGCCATTGAAGCATTGGGCCGTCAGTACGGCATGGAAATTCCACAAACAGCAAAAAATTCGCCTAAAAAAGACGCGCATTTGCCTGCTTTATATGCATTAATGGTCAAAGCCAGCGACTATTATTACGATCAAATGCGCCACTCTCAACGCGCTATCCATTACCTCAAACAACGCGGTATTTCTGGCGTCATTGCACAACAATTTGCATTAGGTTACGCACTACCGGGTTGGAACCATGTGCTCGAAGCATTTGGCAAAGATGAACTAGAGCGATTGCTAGCAGTAGGTTTGATTATTAAAAAAGAAGAAGGTGGTCATTACGATCGTTTTCGCGACCGCATCATGTTTCCTATTCATGATTACCGAGGCCGTATTATTGGCTTTGGAGGACGTGTGCTGGATCAAGGCGAACCCAAATACTTGAATTCACCTGAGACGACATTATTCCAAAAGGGCCATGAATTGTATGGGCTTTATCAAGCACTAAAAATGCATCGAAGCTTGAATCAAGTCGTGATCGTTGAAGGCTACATGGATGTGATTGCGCTCTTTCAACACGGCATCACCTATGCAGCCGCTACTCTAGGTACAGCCACAACGACCAATCATATTCGGCGTTTACTGCGTTATACCTCCGATATTGTGTTTTGTTTTGATGGAGATCAGGCAGGTCGAACAGCCGCCTGGCGCGCACTACAAACCGTTTTCCCACTTATGAATGATCAATTACAGGTACGGTTTTTATTCTTACCTGAAGGTGAAGACCCAGATTCCTTGGTCCGCAAAGAAGGCAAACCTTCCTTTGAAAAACGTCTAACGAATGCCCTATCGCTATCTGATTTCTTTTTCCATACCTTAAGCCAACAAAGTGACTTAAACACCATGGAAGGCCGGGCTCGGTTTGCAGCGCAAGCCTTGCAATTCATTAAGCAACTACCCGCAGGTATTTTCCAAGAAATGATGTTAGAGGCTTTGAGTAAACGAGCGCGGGTTGATAATACCGCCTTGCACCAGCAATTAAAGCACTCCGAAGGAATACTGTCTTCCGCCCCGCCCGCGGCAAGTGCTGCGCCCACTTTTCCTGCAGCGAAACTCACCGCACCACTTCGGCTTTTGACAGCCTTCCTAGTACAAAATCCTTCATTGGTGCGACTAATTACACTCCCCTTGGCCAAAACCATTCTGGAAAGCCAGTCTATTGTTCGCCAATTGCTTGAAATTATTCATAAAAACCCACAAATAACGACGGGGGCATTGTTGGAACATTGGCGTGGCAGCGCTGATGAAGCATTTATAACTACCATGGCCAGCCTCGAACACATGGTGCCGGAAGCGGGAGTTGAGAAAGAATTCCTCGGCGCACTACGACAGTTAATGGCTCTGCATTATGAAGAAAATATTCATCTCTTATTGGCAAAAGCCGCCCAACTTGCTCTCACTGACTTAGAAAAGCAAGAATTGTCCCGGCTGATTGCTGAAAAGAAAGCATTGGTAACAATGATTTCTTGATTTTTTAGTGTATAATATAAGATTCATTTAGTACCGTTTGTTAAACACCTGACTAACCCAATAGGCTATCATCTATGGATCAACAAGATTCACAAAAAGAATCGCAAAAATCTCGTCTTAAAGAACTCATTACCCGTGGTAAGGAGCAAGGCTATCTTACCTATGCAGAGGTTAATGACCATTTGCCTGCGGATATTACTGATCCGGAACAAATCGAAGACATCATCGGCATGATTAATGACATGGGCATCAAAGTTTCTGAAGATGCACCCGAGATGGAAGAATTATTGCTCACGGAAAATGAAGCATCGGAAGTGGCCGATGAAGCAGAAGAAGTCGCCAATGCCTTGGCGGTGGTGGATGGTGAATTGGGTCGCACCACCGATCCTGTGCGTATGTACATGCGCGAAATGGGCCGCGTCGAATTGTTATCCCGTGAAGGTGAAATTGCCATTGCCAAGCGTATTGAAGAAGGCATTTTACAAATGCTTACAACGCTTGCTTATCAACCCCAAATGATTGCTGAAGTGCTTGCTGACTTTGATCGTGTTGAGAAAGGCGAATTGCGTTTAAGTGATTTAATTAGCGGGTATATTGAGCCTAACCTAGAAGGCGAAGATGACGAAGGTGAAGAAGGTGGCAGCAAAGAACCCGAACCTGTTATCAACGAAGAAGAGTCTGACGAAGCTGCTGATCCTTTTGATGACGATGCCGGTTTAGATCCTGAAAAAGCAAAAGAACGTTTCGAAGAATTACGTACTTTTTACAATGAAACGATTGCTGCTGAGAAAAAACACGGTCAAAAGCATAAAAAAGCCCTCGCTAAACGCGAAGCTTTAGCTAAAAATTTCATGGATATTAAATTATCCCCACGGCAATTTAACAAATTGTCGAAAAAAATGCGCAATATGCTTAATGAAATTCGCGCACAAGAACGTTCCGTGATGGATCTTTGCGTCAATAAAGCTAAATTGCCACGTAAAACCTTTATCACTGCTTTTGTTGGCAATGAAACGAATCTTGATTGGATCGAGCAAAATCAACGTAAGGGACAACTCGTCGATTTGTCAAAAGTCTTGCCAGACATTCAACGCGCACAGAAAAAATTAATTTCACTTGAAGAACAAATGCGAATGACGATTGCTGAAATTAAAGAAGTGAATCGCCGTCTTTCCATCGGTGAAGCGAAAGCACGTCGGGCTAAAAAAGAAATGGTCGAAGCTAATTTACGTTTAGTCATTTCAATCGCCAAAAAATACACCAACCGAGGTTTACAATTCTTGGATTTAATTCAAGAAGGTAACATTGGTTTAATGAAAGCCGTGGATAAATTTGAATATCAACGTGGTTATAAATTTTCAACCTATGCCACTTGGTGGATACGTCAAGCCATTACTCGCTCCATTGCTGATCAAGCACGCACCATTCGTATCCCCGTTCATATGATTGAAACCATCAACAAACTCAATCGCATTTCGCGGCAATTGTTACAGGAGACCGGTCTTGAACCCACTCCTGAAGAATTAAGCCAAAAAATGAATATTCCTGAAGATAAGATTCGCAAAATTTTAAAAATTGCTAAAGAACCGATTTCAATGGAAACCCCGATTGGCGATGATGAAGATTCACACTTGGGAGACTTCATTGAAGACAGCAATACACTTTCACCGATTGATGCCGCTACGAATTTTGGTTTGTCTGAAGCAGTGCAACGTGTACTTGCCTCATTGACGCCACGTGAAGCAAAAGTATTGCGCATGCGTTTTGGTATTAATATGAATACAGACCACACCTTAGAAGAAGTGGGTAAGCAATTTGATGTAACCCGTGAACGCATTCGTCAAATTGAAGCCAAAGCCTTGCGTAAACTCCGCCATCCTTCGCGTGCTGAACAATTACGCAGTTTCTTAGAAGAACAAGAATAATAAATAATAACTGTCATGCCAGCGTAAGCTGGCTGGCATGACAGTTATTTAATGGAGACTAACAGAGACTGCGATAAAACCTACTATACTTAAATACAACCGCTGATGGAGCATTTGATAAATGCCAGAAGCTAATTCAAGCCATAATCCCATTTTTAATGCCATAGAAACTAAATTAGCAAAAATAATACATGCGCTTACAGCGTCTATGGAACCTTCTGCTATTCAGGATCAGCTTTCTCTATTACTTTCTAAAAACCCTCAACAATCACCTTTTTATGGTGAATTTCAATCCTACCTAGAAAATACAGATCCAGAAATAAATAGGCTCTGTGTAGGCGCCATTTGTCTGGCAATTATGTCTATCCCTCAAGAAAAAGATAAAGAAAAAACAGCAATTACCATTTTTAGAAAAAAACTCTTAGATGATAAAACGCCTAGTGGCGGAAGAAATTTATTTGATTACCCAACGGAAGCTAATAATAATTATTTTATGGCACTTTGCCGATTGATTAAGACGTTTCCCCCCACTGCACATTTTCATTGTCAATTTTTTGATCCGCAAAATGCACGAATAGATCATGACCGCTTAGCTCTATTTTTTGACGCCATAGAACATTCAAAATTACAATCCGTGAGTTTAGAATGTGAACCTGATAGCTATGCTAAAGCGATTGCACCTTTTATTAAAAAAGTTCTTGCGTGCCCAACACTCACTTCTCTTAGTTGCCGTTTTTCATGGCATGGTCACATTAAGTCATTCATTGCAGCACTCCCTTCCTCCCATCTTACTCATCTGAAGTTAAGACAGGGTAGTGTTTACAGCTTATCGAACCATGAATTCGCTCTACTAAGTGAAGCATTCGTAAAATTACCCAGTTTAAGCAAATTAACACTAAGTAGCACCAAAGCCAATTCTCTATCGCCTAAAAAATTAACGTTGTTAAATAATGCCATTAAAAATTCTGAAATCTTATCTTTAAATTTAACAAATAATGAACTTTTTAAACCCTCTGCTTTTCAGCGTCTTACTACGTATGGTTCTGCTTTAAAAGAATTAATCACTAATCCAAACTTGGTATCGCTTGATCTTCGTAACAATGACAATTTACTTGAAAATAATATTTTACTTCCTGTTATTTGTGATGCGCTACGCGATTGCAAGGCAAGCAAATTAAAAATAACTTGGCAAGATCACGCAGCTCCTCAAGATGGTTTATCCGAAAAATCGCTTCGTCTGCAAGCAGCATTGCAAGACAATTTTCATATTTTAGCGACAAAAAATGCAGGTCACTTATACCCTAAGCACATTTTTGAAGAAATTTTCCAACCGGTTATGGATCGTAATCTTAAAGTACGAAAATTTCGCGCCGAAAACACACCACAAAGTTTAAAAGAAGCATTAGCACTAATAGGTGACAATTACAGTCCTAATGCGATGGTCCTACGTAATACGTTACATGATGAGTTAATTAAAGCATCCCTTGAACCGGGTCAAGCCCCCCCTGAAAAGATCACTGATTTATATCGCCACATCTCTGAGTTACTAGTGTATGGTCATCAATTAAAAACCAAGGGAATAAAAAAAGGCAATGTGATTTATCAATTAGGTATCGATCTATATAAAAAAACAGATGAATTCTTTATGCAGCATCAATTCAATATAGAAAAAATAACCGATGAAGAATGGTCTACTTTTTCTAATGTGATGAAAAATAGCTGTGAAGAAAAAAGAAAAATATTAGCAACTTATCGTCCTGCCATGACTATCGTATGGAATATTCTTGCAGTCTTAAGCGGGGTGGGTGCATTAGCTTTAGGAGCGCATCTTCTTTATACTCGTTTTGGTCCTAACCATCGCGCCCTTTTTTTTGGGCAGCAAGAAAAACCCACGAGTGAACGTTTGACCGAAGGTGTTCTTCAAACCATAGAAAAATTTCGCCCCCGAAAACCATCCTAATTTATTTTAACTTATTGATTATATAAAGATATTTTTTAAGCATACACTCCACTATACTTTAGTTAAAATACACAAAATATTGATAAACGAGGAATAACATGCAAAGTGGTAATCAGGGTCCAAGTATTTCTGCTGTTTTTAATGGAATTGATGCGGTTTTTAGACAACTCAAAGCAGCAGATTTAGACTGGGTCCCAGAGCCTGAAACCAAGCCTTTCCCTATGTCATGGCCTGATGATATGAGACGCAATGATTTCTATCTCTTACTTTCTGATCAGCCTAAAAAATCAACGTATTATGATAAATTTAAAGATTACTTAAATAATAACGATCAAGACATTCGTCAAGCAGCTAAAAATGCCATTGCCCTTTTTATCATGCCGCCAACAGAAAAAAAAGCGCATCGAGCGATTGAAACACTGTCTAATGTATTAAAATCATTCTTACTCGTTACGACCCAAGATTATAGTCACACGCCGGTTCATTACATCAATCATTCCGATCCTATTTATTTTTCCACGTTTCTACAAGTCATTCGCAGCTTACCAAAAGGATCAGCGTTGCAATTGTTGATCGAAGAAGAAGAATTTCCGTCGCCCGAAAGATGGGATCAAATAAGCGAAGCGATTGTTCAATCGGGGGTTACACATCTAAATTTATCGAATTTCATATTTCTCACCAGTCCTACTGTTGTCAATAAAGTTGGCCCGCTCCAAAAATTACTCTCTTCCAAAAAATTAACGACGCTTAACTTATCGCGTTGCGAGTTGGCTCAATTAGCTGGAAATGAATTGAATCAGCTCTGTGATAGTATCGAAAAATCGAATATCGATTCAATTAACCTATCCTCCAATGACCTTCATAAACTTTCGCCGGAAGCATTTAATGTATTTTGTAATAAAATATTAGCCAATCCTAAAATTAAGGAAATTGATTTTGCTAATAATAACATTGATCAATTAAATGAAGCACAATTTAAAGTATTTTGCTCAGCCATCGCCAGGCCAAGCCTTACTAAGCTCTCATTAACTAACAATCATATCAACCAACTAACCAAACCGCGCCAAAAAACATTGTTTGCTTCCATCCATCAATCCGGCATGAAGACATTGGATTTAAATAACAATTCATTATTTGTCAATCCTGTAAATTGGCTAGAAGACATTGAAATGGTATTTAAAAATACCACAAACCTTGCTGACAATGGTTCCTTATTTAATCTAAATTTAGAAAATTTTAAATTTTTATGTTTTAAGTTAAAGTATGCAAATACTCAACAATTAACATTATTGAATTTTAAACATAATATTCATATTAGTAATAATCGATCCACTCGGCAAAAATTGGGTTTATTAGAATTAGCATTGGCAGATAATCTCAATATAAAGCAAATGCCAACTTTGGAAAATTACAGCGGCACAGAATTTAATTTTGCACATGGCATTCTCAAACGAAATAACCAAATTTCAGAACTACTATCAGAACAACACAATAATGAAGCCGATAAATTAAAAGCGCTAGATCTTCTGTCGTCTTATCATGGCATCAATGCAAGCGTAAAAAAAATTAACATTCGCAACGATTTAGTGTCCTTGTATTTCCCAGACACAGCTAACGATGCTCACCTTAATATCCCTGAGCCGGTCCGTGATTTATATGAGCAAATTAGACAATTAGGCTTCTATGGAACTGATCTACAATGGGAAGGGATCAACAAAGGTCAGATGATTTGCGAACTAACCACGGAATTAGAAAAAACCATCGATCAATTTTTTATTCAACATAAGTTTAAATTGGACAATATTACCCAAGAAGCATGGGATAAATTTGTAACAGCTATTGAAACATCATGCTTAGCTCGAAAAGATGCTTTAGCAAAATATCGACCTGCAGCAACCATTGTATTGAATATCCTTGCTATTATTACGGGTATTGGCGCTTTGGCTTTAGGTGTGCATTTAGCCTACACCAAGTATCATTATAATCGTGCGCTCTTTTTTGGACAGAAAGAAAAAACCACCAGCGAAACAAAAGTGGAAAATCTGATAACTACCGTTAAAAACATACGGCCCCCTAAATAACACATACATCGAGGAATAATATTATGCTACGTGCCGACCAGCCCATTGCGGATAGCTTACAGAAGCAGTTGGAAGAAATAAAAAAAATTGATCGTAAAGAACGTTATATCAATGAATTAGCCAAATTGCTTTCGAATAACCCCCGTGATTCTGCTTATTTTAAGCAATTCGAATCTTATTTAAGCGGCGTTAGTAAAGATGTCAAACGCTTAGCGACAGGCATGATCAGTGTGGCCATTTTATTTTCTTATGACGAAGTTATCGAAGGCACTGTTGTTGGAGAAAAAACGTGGAGCGAAAGCTTATTACCTAAACACGATTCTTCTGTAAATATTCCTATTAATTTTTTTCATGATGAGCGATTTTCTCCTTATTTATTTCTATTTATTCAATCCATGCATCCTGATAGCCCTCTTAACTTGATGACACCTTCTGACGCTAAGCCTTTACCTTCTCATACCATGCAAGAACTGAGCAATGCCATTTCTAAAGCTAAGCTACAAAGTGTCAGAATTCATGGCACCGACCTCAGTCACTCACCAACAATAAATACAATTATATTTCATGCATTAGATAGTTTATTTTCTTCCGAATCGATTATATCGTTAGATTTAGAGAATACTAACCTTAGCAACTTAGCTAAAAATTATCCGAAAGATTTTGATATTTTTTGTGAAAAATTAAAAAATTCTCATATTGAAACACTTGATTTATCTCAAAATGACTTAAATTTATTAAAGACAGATCAACTCACAAAACTTGCGGATGCACTCGTACAAAACAAGCATTTAAAAAATCTTTATTTAGCATATATTAATTTAGATAAATTTACCGATGAACAAATAACCCATTTTTTTACTCCTCTGAGCAAAGCATCGCATCTAAAATCATTAGATTTAGAATATAATGACATATATAAATTAACATCCGATACCTCCATAAAAGCTTTATCGCAATTAATAACAAGCAACAATCTAGAACATATTAATTTAGAGGGAAATAACCTAGGCCATATGCAAAAACACGGGTTCAATTTACTGTGTAATGCCTTTCATAATTGTAGTGCAAAGGATTTATTTATTCTTCAGGGCAACAATTTTCAAAAAAAATATTTAACTGCTTTAGATAACGCTTTGTCAGATAATTTTAATGTAATAAAAATATCCTCTATAGCAGATTTAGGTAATAAACAAGTTGCAACTCACCTACAACAATATATTAAACGCAATGCGGAGATCCAACGCCATAATGCGGAGATCCAACGCCATATCGGGGCTGGCACTCTTCAAAAGAGAGAATTTGTGATTGCTGAAGTTGGCATTCACTATGGTCCGAATGCGATTGCTTTACGTAAAAAAATGCGCGACGAAAATATGCAAGCTATGCTAAAAGACATACCTATCCCTCCTGAATTGGATGTATTATTCGCTGCGATTGATGAATTAGGACGCTATGGCAATCAATTGATTCTTGAAGGAAGTAAAAAGAAAGGTGAAGATGCTTCCTATTTCGCTCAACAATTGGAAGAAACTACTAATAACTTTTTCAAAAGTTTACATTATAAAATTGATGACATTCCCCAAGATAAATGGGCAACATTCACTAATTCCATTGAACGTTTATATGGTGAACATAAAAACACGCTTGCCAGTCATCGCGTTGCCGCAACATTGGGTTGGAATATCCTCGTCTGCATCACAGGCATTGGGGCTCTGGCCTTGGCCGCATACATGGCTTATACCAAAGTAAGGTATGATCATGCCCTCTTTTTTGGTCAGAAAAAGCATACCACTACCCGGGAAGATAAATTTCATGAGGTGAAAGAAAAAATAGACCACGTTGGAAAAAAGTCTCAACCTAAAAAGTAAAAGGATCATAGCAAGGATATATCCCTCACTTCGTTCCACTACTGTCTAGTGAACTGGAGCTCTAAGCATTGAAAAGGCAGAACAGCTTGTCATGCCAGCGAAAGCTGGCATCCAGCTGCGGCGTCCAGGATTTAGGACGTCGTCCCGCGGCTTGTCCGCGGGATCCAGATATCTTACCCTGGATGCTAGCTAATTGGAGTTTAGATAATATATTTACTCCAACAAAAACCCACGCTATGATTGCCTCTTCCGATTTCAGGGCCTATAGCTCAGTTGGTTAGAGCAGGGGACTCATAATCCCTTGGTCGTAGGTTCGAGTCCTACTGGGCCCAGTAATAAAAAAACATCCCCTTCAATGAGTTATTTACGGTTATGCGGCAAATTCAAATCAATAATTGGTCCTTTAGGTACAATGCCGGAAGGGTTGATATGAGAATGACTCAAATAATAGTGACGCTTAATGTGATCAAAATTGACTGTTTCTGCAATACCAGAGTATTGATATAACTCCCGAAGATAATTGATTAAGTTGGGATAATCTATAATGCGATGTAAGCTACATTTAAAATGAATATAATAAACTGCATCAAATCGTACCAACGTTGTAAATAAACGCCAATCCGCTTCTGTCAGTGTATTACCCACTAAATAACGTGATTGACTTAAATGTTCTTCAAGCTTATCCAATGTCTTAAATAATGCATCAAACGCGTTATCATAATCGGCCTGATTTTTTGCAAAACCACATTTATAAACACCCAAGTTGACGGCATTAAATATTTTCTCATTAATAGCATCAATGTCAGCCCGTAACGACATTGGATAAAAATCCAGTGTTACATCGGTGAATGTATCGAATTCACTATTCAACATCCGAATGATTTCAGAAGATTCGTTATTGACGATGGTCTTTGTTTTTTTATCCCATAATACAGGCACACTCACACGCCCCGTCATGCCTGGTTTTGCTTTTAAATAAATTTCATATAAAAAATTAGCATGGTTAACAGTATCCGGAATGCTGCCTTTGGCATCGCTAAAAAACCATGTATTATTTTTTTTAATAGCATCAACAATCGAAATGGAAATAACCTTTTCTAATTTTTTTAATTTCCAAAAAATTAAAGCGCGACATGCCCATGGACATGCCAAACTTATATACAAATGATAACGATCTTTCTCCGCTTTAAAGCCTGAACTACCGTCAGCAGTCACTTTATCGTGAAATTCATCCATTTTTTTCTCGAATGCTGTATTATCTGCCTCAGCATCCCATTTGCCATTAATCAATAAGCCCATGTGTATAAACCTTAATAGTTAGCGCTTTTTTATTAGCGAAGGATAGGTTTTTAATTTTTTGTCTATCTTGTCATACACCGAATTTTTCTTGAATTGACCATTTGCAGTCGGTTCACTAATCGGTTGTCCGGTTAATAATGCCATTGCATCATCTATCGTTTCAATGGCATAAATAAAAAATTTATTGTTTTTAGCAGCTTGTACAATGTCTTCACGCAACATCAAATTAACAATATTTACTTTTGGAATAATAACCCCTTGCCGTCCATTCAGTCCTTTCGCTTTACAAACATCAAAAAAGCCTTCAATTTTTTCATTGATACCGCCTACGGCTTGCACTTCACCGTATTGATCAATTGAGCCTGTGATTGCTAAATTTTGTTTTAAAGGCACTTCTGCTAAAGCAGATAACAGTGCACACAACTCGCCTACCGATGCGCTATCGCCATCCGTCCAACAATACACTTGCTCAAAAGAGATGCTGGCTCGAATGGAAAATGGCTTAGTACGACTAAAACGACCCGTCAAAAAATTAGCAATGATAAGGCCTGCTTTAGAATGCATTGGGCCTGCTAATTTAATTTCACGCTGAATATCAATAAGTTTACCTTTACCGGGACTAACACGCGCAGTCACACGCGTGGGATGCCCATAAGTAAAATTGCCCACACGACGCACGGATAAGCAATTTATTTGTCCGATCACGCCGCCCGCTGTATTGATAATAATAAAATTTCGAATGATATCTTCGTAATAAAGTTCTCTGCTTCGATCAATGCGATGCGTCTGCTCTTCAATAGCCAACTTAACATCTTGCGCTTTCACTAATGTTGATTTACGAATACCAGCCCAATAATTAGCCTCTAAAATAATATTTTCAATTTCGCGAATGTGCGTTGACAATTTTTTAATGTCTTGACTTAATCGACTGCTAAAATCAATGATTTCTGCGACAGCGCTCGCATGATAACGACGCAATGTTTCTCGTTTTACAATGCTACCAATTAACTGCGCATACAGACGAATGTTTTTTTCATTACGATCGATGACTTCATCAAAATCAACCGCTACTTTAAACAATTCACTAAAATCAGGATCATTTTGACATAACGAATAGTACGTAGCACGATCACCAATTAATACAATTTTGACATCCAGAGGGATAGGCATAGGATCTAATGAAATCGGTTTAACCGCGCCTGTTGCGCGCTCCATGGGTTCGATGCGGATCTTTTGCGCGAATAAAGCGCTTTTTAATGCTTCCCATGCTTCGGGGTGTTTTAATAATTTTCGTATTTCTAAAAGTAGATAACCCCCATTGGCTTTATGCAAGCAACCCGGTCTTATCAATGTAAAATTCGTGATTAAATTACCTTGCTGCGATGCATGCTCAACACGGCAAATTAAATTTGAATAATTGGGTGCTGTCTCAAAAACAATAGGCGCGCCTTTTTTATTTTTGTTATCAACTAGCAAATTAATGGAATAACGTATCAATAAGGCATTTTCAGAAGCAAACAAAAATAAATGTGCTGCTTCATCAGCATGAATGAGTTCATTCGCATGATGCAAAATATCTTTCTGTGCTGCCGATAAATAACGTATCACTTCAACGTATTTTTTATATTTTCGCTTTAATTTATTAATTAATGGTGATAATACAGCACCCATCAATTTCAAAACCAATTTCTTTTCACGCAAATATTTTTCACGCGAAAAATCAGTAATCTTGTCAGAATTTAATCCGTTACTTTCGCCAATTTTATATTTTTTATTGTAATAGTGACTAATTTTGCGCATTTCATGCCGAAATTGTCGACTATCAAAAACTGCCTGAATACTGGTACCTAATTCATCGATGAAATGTTTCATGTCTTGTTGCAACAACGACCCGATACCTGCCGGTAGTTGCAAACATTTCGGTTGTGAAGGCATATCAAAATTAAACACATAACACCAATCGCTTGGTGCCGGAGCTTTTTTAGCATAAGCCGCTAAAATACTATTCACCAACGAATATTTTCCTATGCCCGATGGCCCCATGGCATATAAGTTGTAACCTTTATTTTTTATTTCCACGCCAAATTTTAAAGCAGCTAAGGCGCGCTCTTGACCTACGAATCCATGCAATCTTTCAATTTGATCAGTGGTATTAAAATTTAGGCTTGTAAAATCGAGTTCTTGGCGAAGAAGAGAGGGGGAAAGCGGCTTTAATCGTTTCATGATTCCGTAGGGAACCGTTTAGACAAAACCCCTGGCTATGGTTAAGCAAGGGGTTTTGAGTTTATAGTTACCAGTTGCTTTTATCTTGTTTGTTTTTGTCCATTGGTTGTCCTGGACGACCACCTTGATCTTGACGTTTCTTATCTTGTTGTTGTTGTTGGCCTGGTTTTTTATTTTGATCGTTGAATGTCATAACACAACCTCCGTATTAGTAATAAGGAAACACCGCAAAATCATTGTTACTAACGAGTGAGCTTTCATCATAGCACTAATGACTACTGAATTGTTTTAGGGAAAACCCTACACACACGCTGGGGTTTGCAATAAAAAATGACCATTTATAATTTTTTGCATAAAAATAGCCCAGCCTTCTGTCTGCTGGGCTGTTACTTTCCTTATCTCACGTAACGGGCAAGCACTAAACCAGCCAGAAACCAACCAATTAAGGTGTCAGCAATCATCACTAAGGTGTATTGAGGATCAAACCCAAACCAGTTCCAAGCCGGCACATCTGCGATCAGCGTAGCTACGAAAGCAATGCCTAACACAAAAAGCACCCGTTCTATGTAATTTAGGCGGGTCGTGCACCCTAAAAGCCATGCAGCAAAAAAAGCGGCAACAATCTGTGTAATTAGGCTAATCACCATGGGCATAGCCATTGAAGGCATTCCACCAAAACGCACCGAAGCAAATACCATGGGTTGTTGTGGATTATTGCTTCCTGGCGTGGATGGCAATATATAAATTCCTGAAGTGGGCGCATTGGATTCGATCGTCTGAGAAACTGCTACTTCACTGTTAAAATGCCGAATCGTTAAGCTATGCCAAGGCAGTAGCATCCATGACACAAACCCCCAGATAAAAAGCACAATGCCTCCCAAAATTCCCGCTTTAATGTACCGCATCATAATTAGCTCCCTTAATAAATGATTTAAGCAGCGTACAAATAAAACACCTATCTTGCAACTCCTCGATTACCCTTAATCAAACAACCCATCAAGATTTTTTTTGCCAAATCAGATAAAATAGTTCTTATCACACTTCTCTAAAAGACACGGAAGCAACAAATGCAGGAATCACATCTACGTAGTTTGCTAAAAGCCATTAGTTGGCGGATTTTCGGAACGGTGATGACTATTCTTATTAGTTATATCATCACTAATCAGGTCAGTGCTGCCATTTATATTGGCGTGTTTGAATTCATTGCAAAAGTTATGTTTTTTTACTTTCATGAACGGCTTTGGGCCGTGATTCCCTTTGGAATGAATCACCTTAAACAAAAGCCATTCGCCAGTTTATAGGAGAAGATGATGGTAGACATTAATAAGGCAAAACTTGATCCGGCAGGAACTTTTCAACGACCTGCGCAAGTATTAAAAGATAATACGTTATCTCGCCACGAGAAAATCGATATCTTACGACGCTGGGCTTATGATGAACGTGAGATGGAAGTCGCAGAAGAAGAAAACATGCGTAGCGCTAGCACGAATGACGATCGTCATAATGTTTTAGATGAAATTTCAAATTGCCTCATCATTTTAGGCGTAAACGATGAAGTACCGCATCCACCGCCAACCAAGCAAGGTTAATTTATTTTACCTCATTGATCTCTTATGGATTGCTTCTGTCTCCCTTCGTCCTCCTCGCAATGACGATTAGAATTCGTCATTGCGAGGAGCGTTTTTTGCGACGAAGCAATCCATCATTTCTTAGAAACAAATTTGTTTCCTGCAATGTAAAATCGCAAATGCCTTTTTGCCCAATGACCAGCATAATCAACACCAATGCGTGGGCGTTTAATGATTTTGATGATCTCTTGATTTGAACTCTCCCCTACAAACAAATGATCACCCACTAAATCCATTCCATTATGTTGCTTCGTAATATGCATAGCTTTGCATAACAAGCCTGGTCCCTGCGTACGCAGCGTGATGCCTTGAATGGGTTCAATAGCACGTAATAATACAGCGGAAGCATGGCCTTCATCTTCCGTAACGGCATTAATGCAATGGTACATGCCATAAATCAAATAAACGTACGCATGCCCAGGTGGCCCAAACATCACTTCCGTGCGTTTTGTACGCCCTTTAGCTGAATGTGCTGCTAAATCATGCGGTCCTAAGTAAGCTTCGACTTCAACAATTTTTCCAATTTGCTGTTTGTCTTTCCATTGATGCACCAAATATTTTCCCAGCAATTCTTTTGCTACCGTCACTGTATCGCGGTTATAAAATTTTCTCGGTAATTTGTGTATAATCATTGGCCACCTAAAAGTCGATCTTTCATCTGTATTGTGATGTATAATCCCCGAAGAGGAGAGCGTCTCTAAAAACGCTTGTTTTCGAAGGATTAGTTTCGATGTTTCGTTTCAGATTATTAATGATCATGACATTATTGTTAAGTGGACTACAGCCCTGTTTGGCAGTATCAAAACCAACTTATTATACGACCACAACAAATTTAGTGAGTTCATTAGGTCATCGCATCGTAAGCTTTGTACATAAAACCATCGATACCGTGCGCTATACTGCTTACAAAATGGGCGGTTCACATTTTGATACAAAAAAAGGGGTTTATATTGTCGATTGCTCCTATTATGTTGACCAAATTTTACAAGCCGCTTCACCGCATGCTTATTTAAGCTTAGTGAATTCCGCAGGAACGGATACGCCCACCACCCGTCAGTACTATGACTTTTTTTCTGATCTCTCCAATGAACCGTACTGGGATAAAGTCAATGACGTAGGCAAACTTCGCCCAGGTGACATCCTTGTATTTCGCTACAAAAAAAGTCGCCGCTCCATTACCCGTGGGCATGTCATGGTTGTCATGGATAAACCTATCCGAGTCGGCAATGCTTTCCTTGTACGCGTCGCAGATTCTGCACCCGTTCGACATAGTCAAGACACACGCCCTGCACATGTGTCAGGCATTGGTATTGGCACATTGCTATTAAAAGTCCATCCTAAAACAGGACATCCTGCAGCTTATGCGTGGGGTACCAGCGCTTTATGGAGACAAAATGTAACCTTTGCGATGGCAAGACCCGTGGATTTAGGTTAGCTGGACAAATACCAACGTTTACCAACATTCCAAAATATAAATACAACCAAATAACCCAACACAGCAAACGTAATTGCGACCACAGGTAAACCCACTAAATACGCGCGACCAAAATGTTGCAAAAGTTCACTACAAAGTACTGCCATTTCACGACAATTTGAAAATGACCAATGATAGTCGTGTATTGTCATTGGTAATGTACTTTCACCTAAAATCCAATTACCCACTTTCGAAGTAAAATAAGCAATTGGCAAAATCGTGAGTGGGTTGCTAAGCCAAGATAAAAGAAATGCCGTGGGTAAATTCGCACGAAATAAAATTGAAAATAAAATAGCGATGATCGTTTGAAAAGGAATAAATAAAATAATTGCTGTAAACAATCCAACACCTACTCCACGAGCCACGGTATTGCGGTCAAACTGCCAGAGATAAGGGAACCGATTAAGGTAATTTTTAATGGAATGTTTTTTGGGATGAGTTAGATGATTCTGCGACATGACTGAATTACTCCAAGATGATTTATCTCTTTGTTTTAAATCAGAAACCAACTATATCTAACTTACGGCCTGAATAAAATAAAAAAATTAAACAATACAATAACTTATTATTCGTTTGACACTTTCTGTATTTTTTCGGTGGTATAATGGAGATATTAAAAAAATAAAAAACACGAAACACAAGGAGAAGTGGAATGAAATATTTGCTTGCACTTGGTTTTGTTATTTTTGCATGTGTCTTTAGTTCATTCACATTCGCATGTGGCGGTGACAGTGGTACGTGTGGTACTTGCGGGCCCTATACCTGCGGTGTTACCTGTGATTCTGGCTGTGATAATTGCCCACGAAACAATAATAATTGTGACAGTTGTGCCGGTGGTTGCGATCCTTGTGCAGGCAGTTATGACGAATGCGACAGCTGTTACTATGATGGTGCCTGGAGCAATCAATATGCTTACGGGCATCACCGCGGCTGCGATTGTGACTGTACTGATAATGGCTGGCGCTACAATGACTGCATCGATAAATGCACGTTTTGTGAAGCTTTTGGCAACATCGGCGCGCGCTAAATTAAGCTTTGCATAAACGCAAATACCTAAATACTTTCACTACTCGACTCACTCCATCCGTTCGACTTGCCACATCCACAGCAGCTTGTGCTTCGCTCGGTCGAATCACTCCCATTAAATAAACCGTGCCATTTTCCGTCATTACTTTGACTTCAGTCGCATCCACATCATCTAATACCATTAATTTAGATTTAATTTTTGTAGTGATCCATGCATCACTTACACGTGTGAGTGCAGATGAAGGACTGCCAATCGTAATTAAATTATGAACTTCATCCACTTGCGGAATTTCTCTTACTAATTGTTCGACTTTTTTACGCTGCTCTTCTTCGGGTGTTTGACCAGCAAGCAATACATCATTATTAAAAGCAGTAATAATAATATGTGTATTCTTAAATTCACTGCCCTCTTCATCAATTTTTTTGTATGCTTCATAAGCGATATAATGATCAGTAAAAGTTTTTCTAACACTGTGATGATTATAAGCCGCTTGAGCACCTGATACTGCCACATCAGTACACCCTGTTAACGTCGTTACAAGTAGCAAGGTTAAAAAATAAAAAATTCGTAGCGTCATAAAACATCCTTATTAGCAATGTATATAAGTATATATTCATCATACCGTAAAATGCGATATTGGAGGTTTTAAATATTTAAACGTCAAAAAATTTGTCATCCCGAACGAAGTGAGGGATCTCCTTACTAATGAGGAGATCCTTCGCAGACTAAAAAACAGTCTGCTCAGGATGACATTCCTATTTATGGATGGCGCGTTTGGAGCGGGGAGGCATCTCTTCAACATCGAGAGCTGCAATAAGCGATTTGATAACAACCGCATCGTGATATATGACAACTATAGTATCATTAACACACTATATTTTTTATCTTCTTACAAGAGGATCATTAATGCGTTACTTGACCGCTCTCATCACATTATGGTTAATTCTTACACCTGATTATTGTACTGCAGAAACAACGTATTTCAAAAATGGCATGGTTGCCAGTGAACATCGCCTGGCATCGGCTGCAGGCATTGAAATTTTAAATGCAGGAGGCAATGCTGTCGATGCGGCTGTCGCCGTAGGTTATGCTTTAGCAGTGGTTAATCCTTGTTGTGGCAACATCGGTGGTGGCGGTTTCATGTTAGTGCATTTGGCCAACGACAAAAACATCACGCTGAATTTTCGAGAAAAAGCACCGCTTAAAGCAAATAAAACCATGTTCTTAGATAAACAAGGCAACCTCATTCCTAATGCGACAACGACAGGTTATTTAGCCGTTGCAGTACCGGGAACTGTTTTAGGCCTAGAAACCGCACTTAAACAGTATGGCACCATGACTCGTCAACAAGTGATGGCGCCGGCTATTCGTCTTGCTCAATATGGATATAAAGTGACGCCATTTGAAGCAAATCAGTTTGCGAAATTTGCTGATGATTTTCGTAAACAACCTAATGTAGCTGCTATCTTTTTAAAACATGGCAAACCTTATCAAGCAGGCGATGTATTTATTCAAACCGATTTGACACACACACTAAAACTTATTCAAGAAAAAGGGGCGAATGAATTTTATAAAGGCAGTATTGCTTCCACTATTGTTGCCGCTAGTCATGCTCACGGTGGCATATTAAGTTTACAAGATTTTGCTGATTATACTGTGACACAATCATCTCCCATTCAATGTTTGTACCGAGGCTATCAAATTTTAACCGTGCCGCCACCCAGCGGTGGTAGCACTTTATGCACTATGTTAGAACAATTACAAAAAATACCTTTGCAGCAAGAAGGATATCGTTCTGCCCAAAGTATCACGCATATTCTTGAAGCCATGCGCTATGGATTTTTAAAACGCAATTCGATTCACCCCAATGTTAATGTGGTACAACCGCATCATGAATTAACAGATACCACACATTATTCTATCGTTGACAAATATGGCAATGCAGTAGCGGTGACCTACACCATTAATGGATTTTTTGGTGCGCGTGTGATTGCAGATCACACTGGATTTTTCTTAAATGATGAAATGGATGATTTCACCACAAAATATGGCACAGCAAATAAATTTGGCTTGGTGCAATCAGCCGCTAATATTGTAGATTCAGGAAAACGCCCTTTTAGCTCGATGTCACCCACTATCATTTTAAAAAATCATCAACCCTGGCTAGTCATTGGTAGCCCAGGCGGACCTCGCATCATCACCACCATTTTACTAACGTTAGTTAATTTAATTGACTATAAAATGCCTTTGCAAGCAGCCGTCGATGCACCACGGTTTCATTATCAAGGATTACCTAACACTATCGATGCGGAGCCTCAAGCTTTCACACCTGGTATACAGCAAATTTTGTTTCAAGAAGGATATCACATCACACCACAAACCACGTGGGGCGCTATTGAAGCTATTCAGCTTGATGAAAAAAATCACTCGCTTATAGGGGCGAATGATTACCGTCGACCGGATGGCGCTGCGTTAAAAACCCGCTAAGATGATGATGGATCCCGCGGACAAGCCGCGGGACGACAATAAAATTTTCGAGCCGTCGTGGCGCGGCTTGTCCGCGCCATCCAGACAATTATCAACGTACCTTAACGTCCTGATGCTGATTTAATGGCGGGTGCTGGCATGGTAGAAAAGAATGCGCGCATGTCAGTTTTATTACGTATATTTATTAAAGCAGACATCTCTCGATCAAGATTGGTAGAATTGGGTTTAGCACGATGTGAAAATAAATTAAATACATTAGAATGTTGTAACTGATGAATATTTGTTAATACAGCATTTACTCTTTCTAAATTAAATTCCATATTATCACTAGCAGCGTGATGTTTTTTTATGATGGCACGAACATCATCAGATCCTGAAACCGCCAATCGTTGTAATGATTCACTTTTTGCAATCAATGCAATCGCTTCTTTCACTGGTTGAAGAATTTGCGCTTCAAGTTCTGGAAAAGTATTATTCACATTCCCAATTTTGCTAACTAATTTAGGTTCACTATCATTTAGATTATAAGTGATAAGAGCATTGTTAGGCTTAACCAATGTTAGCTCGCCAGAATCTTTATTCTCTTTGAGTAAACGTTTAGCGAGTTCAATAGTTACTTTTTGCAATTGCGAAGCATCCGCACTTCCTGCTTCGAAAAGAATACCTTCGCCATAGACGACCTGAAACATTCCCCCACCCTCTTTTTTATTTTATATTTTACTAATTATAGCAAAAGCTTAGCGTTAAACGGCATTGCTGCTTACCCTATAAATGACTTGCAAAAAGGCATTTAATTAAATTTCAATGACATATAAAAAAATAGACGCTACACTTTGATAAAAATAGGAATGAGAAAGGCTATGGAAAGCTCAATTGAGATTCGTCCTGGACGTTTTATAAACATTAATTATTTGCCTCATGCCCATAGTGATTCGACGGTGTTTTTAATTCATGGCATGGGTGGGCGCGGAGAACAATGGCGAGAGCAACTTCCCTTGTTACAACGCACTTATAACATTGTCATTCCTGATTTATTAGGGAATGGTAAAAGTCATCCCATACGCTCCTCAAATGGCACCAATCCTTATAGCTTTACTGAATATGATGAAGACATACATGCCGTATTTAATCGATATGCATCTTCGCACAATATTATCGTGGGGCATTCTTACGGGGGCGCTTTAGCCGTTTCACTAGCAATCGATCATCAAGATATGATTGATAAATTACTGTTGATTTGTCCGTTACCTTGCTCTTCACAAATAAAAATTCCTAATGTTTATTACTTGCCTTCTTTCATATTGGAGTTATTACGTCCCTGGTTAGAAAAAGAATTTTTACGGCTTGCGTTTGATGTCAGTGCAAAACCTACCTTAATCAACGAGGAAAAGCGCGCAACGCGACAGAACACATTAACGGTGATTAAGTCAATTCTGCACGGAATGCGTTATATACCACATCTCGATATGACCATGCTCACTATTCCCACTTGTATTGTGTTAGGTGAGCATGATGGCATTATTCCACCACAGGCTTCTAGGCAGTTCTATGAGGCGCTACCGCATCATCAATTTATTACTTTCCAGCACGCCGCGCATATGGACATGCTGGAAAAGCCAGAAGAGTTTAATCGAGTGATGCTGGATTTTCTGTCTCAATCGATTCAATAGCAACATTGGGGTTGACCTCTTGCGTATAATCTACGCCAGGCACATTAAAACCAAACAGACGGTAAAATTCATCGCAATAACCATCAATGTCCGTTAAAGACGTTAAATTTTCATTCATAATTTGTGGCCATAATGCTTTTATTTTTTCTTGTACATCGTTTTGCATCTCAAGATCATCTAATCGGATAAATCCTTCTTTATCTTTTGCTAGAGGTTGCGCTGTACATAAATAATCATGAAATAAGCGATATATTTGTTCAATGCAGCCTTCATGCGTGCCTTTTTCTTTCATGATTTTAAATAACAGTGAAATGTAAAGTGGCACCACAGGGATAGCTGCACTGGCTTGTGTCACGACTGCTTTATCTACAGAAACCACAGCGCCACCTTTTAATGATGACAAGCGTTTATTTAACTTATCAGCAGATAGTTTTAAATCATCTTTCGCTTTGCCAATGGTACCGTTTTTATAAATAGCATGGGTCAATTCAGGCCCAATATAAGAATAAGCAACCGTTTGCACACCTTCTGCCAAAAGATTTTCTTGTGCAAGAAAATCAATCCATCGTTCCCAATCATCACCGCCCATCACAGCAATGGTATTTTGAATATCTGCTTCATTGGCAGGCTCAAGTGTTACCTCTTTAATTTCATGACGGAAAGCATCCACTGTTTTACTGGTAAAGGTTTTTCCAATGGGTTTTAACACGGAAGAATAGACTTGCCCAGTAACTGGGTGCACGCGACGCGGCGATGCTAAACTATAAATAATCAAATCCACTTGTTTAAGATCTCGACGAATTAATTCAGCAGTTTGCTTTTTTACGTCATCGGAAAATGCATCGCCATTTATACTTTTTGCATAATAACCTGCTTGATGTGCCATCTTTTCAAAAGCAGCGCTATTATACCAGCCAGGCGATGCTGTACGCTTTTCATCGGCAGGCTTTTCATAAAATACACCGATGGTATTAGCGCCTGCTGCAAATGTCGTCACAATGCGGCTAGCCAAACCGTACCCCGTAGACGCACCAATGATTAATACATTTTTAGGCCCGGTTAATGATGGTTGTGAACGTACATAATCCACTTGTGCTGCCACCATTTTTTGGCAACCCACAGGGTGAGCTGTAGTGCAAATAAAGCCGCGAATTTTAGGTTGTATAAGCATAATAATTCCCACAAAAAATAATGAATTAGTCAGGTTATCCGTTGAGTCGATCTAATTTTGAGCCCTTGTGACTGCCGCAGTTTACCACAACATTCCCAGATCACGCACTTCTAGCTCAGCGACTATAGCCCTTATTTTTAATCTGCGGCGCTAAAAATAGCAGCTTTTTATAGTGTGTAAATGATCAGAAAATTTGTTTATAACGTTTCACCTAATTATTTTAATAAAACGTTTTCCAATAACGAACGCATGTCAGGTGCAATCAGATTTTCTCTAAGTAATTTCCCTAATAGTTCTATACTTTTATGAATGCTAATGTTAAATTTTCATTGTTAACAATCGGAAGGAAAACACCATGGCAAAAGCAAGAAGCTCAGCTAAGAAAAAAGTTGGCAAATCTACAAAAGCTAAATCACGTAAATCTGCCAAACGTAAAACAAAAAAATCAGCAGGAAAAAAAGTTGCTAAAAAACGCGGCGGCGCTCGTAAAACCAAGCGTTCTGCAAAACGCAGAAAAACCATGTAATAATAGTAACTTTGTAAAATAGGGTCTCGGTAACGAGACCCTATTTTTTTGTCTAAAATTATTGCTCTTCTATTATATCGTCATTGGCAACAGCATTAATTCTTTCCCACGGTAATGTAAATATTGCTGTAAAATAAGTGGCGTTTGATTATGCAGCATACGTGTAAAAATACTTTCGTGCTTAAACACTAATTGACTGGCAAAAAAGATAGCATGCGGATACTTTTCACTGACTCTATCTGCCAGTTTTTTTAGTTGCTCAACAGGATCTGTTCCGAAAGCAGCATACGCTTGCACCGGAATCTGGTATTCCCGGCAATAATTTACAAAATACTCGAGCGTCTTATTTACCTCTTGCTGCATGTGTTCTAATTCTTCTTGCCCACTAAAACTTTCTGAATCCACAATACCCGCCGACAAGAAAATAAAATTTCTAAATTGATTAGGAAATAAACGCAAAATCGACAACATCGCATGCATGCCTACACTAATATAATTTACAAAAATAATGGCCGTGGGTTGCTGTGCATCCAATACTGACGGTGCGCTATTTTTTTCCACCAAGGGTTGCTCAAGCAGCTTATCCATCTCAGCCAAACGATTAGCAAGGCGCTGATAATGACGTTTGATTAATAAACAAAACATAATCAATGTAGATGTCATCAGCAATGTAAACCAGCCGCCTGCTAAAAATTTGTAATAAAGTGTTACGCACAAAATACTCGTTGTTACAAAGCAAGCAAATAACGAAAAAATAAAATGCCAAAACCATCGAGCAGATGCTCGATGCTTTATCCAATAAACACTAATACCTAGCAAAGACAATGAGAAAGTAATAAAAACGTTAATACTATATAAAACCACTAGCGTGGAAACATCACCGGATGTCCAAAAAAGCACAATTAATGCAGCTATACCAAATAAAATTAAGCCATTTTGCACGACCAAGCGATTGGAAAGATTGCGAAAACGATTAGGCACCCAATTATCGATAGCCATATTTGCTAACACGTTAGGTCCTGATACAAATCCTGAATTAGCAGCGACTAATAATAATCCTGCTTCTAATAACAAAACGACAACTAAACTGATTTGCCCTAACCCACTGCTTCCTAAAATGGAATGGAATACCACTGCATTGAGTGTTTGACCTTCCACTAACTGGGCATTCCATAATAAATACAAAAGAACAATACCACCCGCAGTAAAACTTAACGAAAGCGCCATATACAACATGGTGCGCTGACCTGTTCGTACACGTGGTTCGGCTAAACGTTGTACACTATTAGAAATCGCTTCAAGACCGGTATAAGTACCTGAACCTAGTGAATACGCATGTAGCGTTAAACCAATGACAGCCAGCCATCCAATGGATTGCGCGAGCTCGTGTGTTTGCCGCAACGTATCTGGAATAACAACTGTTAAACCTTGTGCATGGATCGCAATGCCATAAAGAATTAAAATAAAATGCGTTAACACAAAACCTAAAAAAATTGGCAATAGTATTTGAATCGTTTCTTTTAAGCCACGTAAATTTAATGCTAGCAAAAAAATAATTGCTAAAATTTCAATATAGAATTTGTAAACTCCCCAGTACGAGGGCAAAAAACTAAAAATTGCATCTGTACTGCTGGCAATAGAAACAGTAATGGTAAGCACATAATCAACTAATAAAGCAGCACCTGAAATCAAACCTACATAAGGATTTAACAAACGCGTTGCAACCTTATAACCACCACCTCCGCTAGGAAATAATTCCATGACTTGATTGTAGCCAAACGAAATAATAAACACGGTTAAAATCGTGATGATGGCAATGTATAACGCCAAATGTGTATTAGGTCCTAAAGCTAAATAAGCTTCTTCCGGACCATAACACGATGATGATAGGGCATCCGCACCTAATCCTATCCATGCCAAAAAAGCAATCAATGAAATATGTTGCCTTTCCGTGGGACGCAACGGATCAAGCGGTCTACCCACCAAGAATTTCTTAATTCTTGCTAGCATAAATTAACGCTTGCCTACGACAACCAAATGTTTAGCGTGTCGACGATGATGTTTAGTACTAGCCAGTTTTATGTGTGACTTAAGATGTTTAGTTGAAGCGTCGCGCAATGTTTCACTAATCGCAAGCCGGATTCTTGCTACCTCCGCTTTGCTGATGACGTGTTTTTTTGTAATGGGTATCACCACGGTCGGATGATTGGCATGCCCATCTAAAATATAAAATTCATTTTGATAAGGATTACCTGCAACTAAACGTGTACCGGGTGCAACCACATTGGATGAAGCGACATTGGATTTTATTTTAATGGTATTGCGTGCATAAACACCTGTAAACACACTCAATAAAACCAAAGCGAGAAACAAACGAAACGGCAATTTCATATAAAGATCCTTCTAAAATATGTAAGCCATCTGCAGAGAATAACAAAAAAAATCTTCCTGTGCTAATCTAAACCAACGATCTTACTCCTCAGGAGAATTAAGACTGCGATGTGGGTAATACTGCTTTGTATTTTTCTATTAGCAACATTTGGCGGTCCGCTTTACTATTTGATTTCTGGTAAAGTGGATTTTCAAGCAGATTACCGCACAGCAAACCGCAGTAGCTCAAACCTTGCACCCGATCCTACAGTGACAAAAGAAGCAGTTATTCAAGTTTATGCTGCACGGACGTTTAATTGGCGCGGTATTTTTGCCGTCCATACGTGGGTGGCTGTTAAACCTGAAAATGAAATGCATTACATTGTTTGCCAAGTCATTGGTTGGTTATTGTTTCGCAATCTCCCGCCGTTATCTGTCATTCAAGATATTCCAGACCGGCATTGGTTCAACCAAAAACCACAGATCTTGCTTGATATTCGTGGTCAAGAAGCGACGAAGTTATTTCCCGAAATTATTCGTGCCACTGAAAGTTATCCCTATGCGGATCAATACCATTATTGGCCTGGACCTAACAGCAATACGTTTACTGCTCACATCGCCCGTAACGTACCTGCTTTGCGATTGGCATTACCCAGTGATGCCATTGGCAAAGATTATTTCGTGCCTTTTCTTGCTCGTGCGCCGAGTGGTACAGGGTTCCAATTTTCCTTGTATGGTTTATTGGGCATTTTGGTGGCATGGCAAGAAGGTATAGAAATCAATCTATTAGGTTTGGTTTATGGGGTTAGTCCGTCAATGGGTATCGTTAAATTGCCTGGATTTGGGGATATTCCTTTTATACCGAGATGGTTTAAGTCTTAAACGTTAACGTTGGTCATTCTTGGCATTTCATGTATGATATGCCACCTTTTTAATCGCAAACCTCAGGTGAATAGCGTGGCAGAAAAATTACGTGATATCGCAATCATTGCCCATGTCGATCATGGCAAAACGACCCTCGTTGATAAATTACTCCAACAAACCGCCAGTCTTTCTAAAAAGACAACCAATACTGAGCGTGTAATGGATAGCAATGATTTAGAACGCGAACGCGGCATTACGATTCTTGCTAAAAATACCGCCATTAATTGGCAAGACTACCGCATCAACATTGTAGATACCCCGGGACATGCGGATTTTGGTGGCGAAGTAGAGCGCATCCTTTCGATGGTCGACTCCGTGTTGTTATTGGTAGATGCGGTGGACGGTCCCATGCCACAGACCCGTTTCGTGACTCAAAAAGCCTTTGCCCGTGGTCTAAAACCGATTGTGGTAGTGAATAAAGTAGATCGACCCGGTGCACGTCCTGATTGGGCAGTCGATCAAGTGTTTGATCTCTTTGTTAACTTAGGCGCGACTGACGAACAACTCGATTTCCCCGTTGTCTACGCATCGGCATTGATGGGTTATGCCACGCTTGATCTTAATCAGCCCAGCGAAGACATGACGCCTCTTTTCGAGACAATAGTAAAACACGTACCTGCACCACAAGTAGACCCGCATGGCCCTTTCCAAATGCAGATTAGTACGCTGGATTATTCAAGTTATGTGGGCATGATCGGCATTGGTCGCATTATGCGCGGCGAAGCAAAAACAAACATGCCAGTCACCATCATTGATCGTGAAGGCAAAACACGACAAGGTCGTATTTTACAAGTCATGGCATATTTAGGCTTGGATAGAAGCGAAGTACCAGAAGCAACAGCGGGTGATATCATTGCCATCAGTGGTATCGATGAACTTAAAATTTCTGACACCTTATGTGATCCCAACCATTTAGAAGCTTTACCTCTCTTAACTGTCGATGAACCAACGGTCAGCATGACTTTCCAAGTCAACACCTCACCTTTCGCCGGCAAAGAAGGCAAGTATGTTACCAGCCGAAAAATCCGTGAACGGTTGTATCAAGAATTACTGCATAACGTCGCTCTGCGTGTTGAAGACACCAATGATCCTGATAAGTTCCGTGTTTCAGGACGCGGCGAATTGCATTTGTCGATTTTGATTGAAAACATGCGTCGTGAAGGTTATGAGCTTGCTGTGTCAAGACCAGAAGTCATCACTCGGATGGTGGATGGGGAATTGCATGAACCTTATGAAACCTTAGCTATCGACGTACCCACCGAATTCCAAGGCACCATCATGGAAAAATTGGGCAGCCGTCGCGGTGAATTAAAACACATGACCTCGGATGATAAAGGCCGTATCCGTTTAGATTATGTCATTCCATCACGCGCTTTAATTGGTTTTCATACTGATTTCTTAACGCTCACCTCTGGCACCGGTATCATGCACCATGTGTTTAGTCATTATGGTGCTGCCGCAAAAGGTGAAATTCCTCACCGTCAAAATGGTGTGCTAATTTCAAATCAACAAGGCGTGGCTTTAGCTTATTCATTGTTTAACTTACAAGAACGTGGCCGCATGCTGATTAATCCGCAAACCGAAGTTTATGAAGGCATGATCGTCGGTATTCATACCCGTGATAATGATTTGGTGGTGAATGTCTGCAAAGCAAAACAACTTACCAATATCCGTGCTGCTGGTTCTGATGAGAATATTATTCTTGTACCGCCTATTATTATGTCTTTAGAACAAGCATTGGAGTTCATTGAGGATGATGAATTGGTTGAAGTTACACCGCAATCAATTCGTGTACGCAAAAAATTCCTGAAAGAACACGAAAGAAAACGCGCGTCGAAGTAATGGATGCCAGCCTACGCTGGCATGACAAGGCTGAGTGCTTTTAGGTTTTCCTGGATCCCGCGGACAAGCCGCGGGACGACGTCCTAATTCCAGACAAGCTTCTGATTTCCGCCAACCCCACTAACATGCCAAGGTCGTAGCCCGGATGAAATGCTTTTTATTTCATCCGGGGTTGTTGAACTCACGACCTATGCCGCGTCATTCTTCCGAATATTTCAAATTCAATTCCCTTGCCGCCTTTACGTCATCCAAACGACGGACGGGGGTAGTGAGGGGGGCTTCTTTTAGCAAAGTCGGATTGGTTTTGGCTTCTTCCATAATCTGAATCAAAGCATCTGCAAACGCATCCAATACTTCTTTGTTTTCTGTTTCAGTAGGCTCAATCAATAAACATTCTGGCACTAACAAAGGAAAATACATCGTCGGCGCATGAAATCCATAATCCAATAATCGCTTGGCAACATCCAATGCTGTCACATGCAGGGTTTTGGCTTCCGATTTCAATGTAATAATAAATTCATGACTCGCGCGACGTGTAGGATAGGCTGGCGTCAATCCAGCTTTTCGCAAACGTGCTAATAAATAATTCGCATTTAAAGCAGCAAAATCAGCCACACGTTGTAATCCTTCTTTACCCAACAAACGCGCATATAAATAAGCACGAAGGATAATACCGGCATTACCCATGAAAGCAGATAAACGACCAATCGTTTGCGGACAATCCTTTTCAGTTACCCAGCGGTAATGTTCACCTTCTTTTGCAATACGAGGTATCGGCAAAAACGGCAATAAACGTTCATTAGCAACCACAGGACCACAGCCTGGCCCTCCGCCGCCGTGCGGCGTAGCGAAAGTTTTATGTAAATTAAGATGCACCACATCAAAACCCATCGCCCCGGGCGTCACTTTTCCTAAGATGGCATTAAAATTGGCGCCATCGTAATACAGCAAGCCCCCTGCATCATGAATAATTTTGGCAATGTCTTTAATCTTTTGTTCAAACACGCCCAGTGTGGAAGGATTGGTAAGCATAATTCCAGCAGTGTTGGGTCCTACCGCTGCCTTTAGCGCATCAATATCCACGTTGCCATCGGCTGCCGTCGGAATTTCCCGCACTTTAAAGCCACACTGCACTGCAGAAGCAGGATTAGTACCATGAGCCGCGTCAGGTACTAAAATTTCTGTTCGTTCGAAATCGTTACGAGCGCGATGATAGGCATGAATCATTGCAACGCCAGCAAACTCACCTTGTGCACCCGCCATGGGCGATAACGCTGCGGCTTTCATTCCCGTGACAGCTTCTAAAATTTGCTGCAATTCATAAGCACAAGCCATGAAGCCTTGGCTGTTTTCATCCAACGACAGTGGATGGTGACCTAAAAAGCCCTCTAAAGAAGCCAATTGGTTTACACCCCGAGGATTGTATTTCATGGTGCAAGAACCGAGCGGATAGAAATGCGTATCAATCGAAAAATTTTTCTTAGAAAGATTAGTGTAATGCCGCACCACTTGTAATTCTGACACTTGCGGCAAGTGAGGAATATCTTTCCGTAACAATGCCGCTGGAATGCTATCGTCTAATATCGGTTGTTCACTGGACCATTGTGCTCTTGCAGAGCGCCCTTCGCGAGATTCTTCAAAAATTAAGCCGGACATGCGAGCTTGCTTCCTTCTAAAACATCACGTAAATGTTTAGCCAATAATTTAATGTCATTTTCTGTTTTGGTTTCTGTTGCACAAATCAATAAACATTCACCCAATTCGGGGTAATGTTCTTTTAATGAATAGCCTCCCTGAATACGGCGCTTCGCTAATTCATGCAACACAGTGGCCACCGGTTTATTTAAACGCAACACCACTTCATGAAAAAAGGGCGAATGAAAGACTGTTTCTATGCCGGGTATTGCTACTAATTCTTTTGCCATTGTCAGCGTACGTTGATGACACAATAAAGCATGATGACGCAGACCATATGGTCCCATCAAACTCATATAAATCGTGGAAGCTGTCACCATGAGGCCTTGATTGGTGCAAATATTAGAAGTGGCTTTGCCTCGACGTATGTGTTGTTCACGCGCTTGTAACGTTAAAACATAGCCAGGCTTGCCGTTCAAATCTACCGTTGCTCCTACAATACGCCCTGGCATTTGTCGCACATAATCTTTACGACAACATAAAAACCCGTAATAAGGACCGCCTGATGCTAATGGAATTCCTAGTGGCTGGCCTTCACCGCAAGCCACATCGACGCCTTTTTGCCCCCATTCACCCGGTGGTTTTAATAAAGCCATGGCTAAAGGATTGACCAACCCGATAGATAACAATTTTTTTTGTGCCGCCCAATCTGTTAATGTATCCACTTCTTCTAATACACCAAAAAAATTGGGTTGAGGAATCACTAAAGCAGCGACTTCTTCATTTAGCAGATGATCCAATGCTGTTATATCCATACGTCCTGTTGCAACGTCATAAGGCACATCAGTTAACTCAATGTTTTGTTGATAAACAATCGTTCTTACTGTAGCGCGATAATAAGGATGCACAGTGCGTGGCATTAAAATACGAACCTTGCCTTTTTTCCCTGAAATTCTAACGGCCATTAACACTGCTTCTGCCAACGCAGAAGCACCATCATAAAGAGAAGCATTTGACACATCCATCGCCAACAAATTGGCCATCATGGTTTGGAATTCATAAATCAGTTGTAAACTACCCTGACTTGCTTCAGCCTGATACGGCGTATAGGCCGTATAAAATTCACCGCGTGTAGCAATTTCCCACACGGCAGCAGGGATGTGGTGCTCATAAGCCCCAGCACCCAAAAAACAAAGCATGCCACCATCTTGTTCCGCGCGCGCGCGCATTAAACGACCCAATTCCATTTCAGAAATACCCTTTGGAATTCCTGTAAGTGACGCATGACGCAAAGCATCCGGAATTTCATCAAAAAGATCTTCGATACGAGCCACACCAATCGTGGTTAGCATTTCTTTAACATCTTGTTCAGTGTGTGGAATAAACGGCATGGGTGTCTTCTCGGTGCAATGGTTAATGAGCTTCAGAAGCAATCACTTTAGAATATTCATCCGCATTTAATAATTCAGCATTTTCTTGCTCGATAGGTCGCACGCGAAACAACCAACCTTTTCCATATGGGTCTTGATTGATTAATTGAGGGTTTTCAATCACTGCATCATTGATTTCAATCACTTCGCCTGGAATCGGACAATAAATATCTGCGGCTGCTTTGACGGATTCTACGACTGCACATTCTTGACCCCTATCAAAGTTACTTTCAATTTCAGGCAATTCGACATACACCAAATCACCGAGCATGGTTTGGGCATGGTCTGTAATACCTATGATAAATCCATCGTCGTCTTTTTTAATCCATTCATGGGTTTTTGTGTACTGTAAGGTATTGGGTATATTACTCATCTGTGTCTCCTAAAAAACTTTCTTACCATGACGAACAAAAGGTGGTTTTATGACCTGTGCTGGAACTAATTTATTGCGTATTTCTACGTAACATTGCGCTTGATGATTAGTCGGCAAGCGAGCTAACGCAATGCTTTTTTCTAATGTGGGCGAATAACCACCGCTGGTCACTTCACCTCTGCCATCTTCAGGAATGTGTACTGATTGATGGTTGCGAATAATGCCTGGCCCTTCCAACACCAAACCCACCAATTGGTGGGTAATCCCTTGTTGCAATTGTTTTTCCAATGCTTCTCGACCAATAAACTTCCTTTCTTGAGGCTCCATCATCACTGTCCAAGCAAGATTGGATTCGAGGGGCGTTACTGTCTCATTCATATCTGCCCCATATAAATTTAAACCCGCCTCCAAACGTAACGTATCGCGTGCACCTAATCCACAAGGTTTAATGCCAAATAAAAGGCAAGTTTCCCATAGCTTCACTGCTTCTTCTTTAGGAAAAATTACTTCGTAGCCATCTTCACCGGTGTAACCCGTGCGAGCAATGAATAAATCTTTTTTAGAGGCAAATTGAAAGGGCTTCAAATTAAGGATGATATCAGCTTGCTGAGGTGGCAAAAAACGCTGTATTTTTTCTTTCACCTCTGGACCTTGAATGGCCAACATTGCAAGATCTAATCTTTCTGTTAATTTGACATCCAATCCTGGCAATTGCGATTGCATCCAAGCCATATCTTTTTCACGCGTTCCAGCATTAACTACCAAACGGAAAAAATCATCGGCTAATTTATAAATAATTAAATCGTCAACAACCCCGCCTTGTTCATTAAGCATGCATGTGTAAAGAGCTTTGCCATTCGTTAAACGATTAACATCATTCGCCACAAGGCGTCGTAAATAAGTGTTTACATCTTTTCCATGCAAATCGACTATGCCCATATGCGATACATCAAACATACCTGCATGTTGTCTTACTTGGTGGTGTTCTTGAATTTGTGAACCGTAATGAAGTGGCATATCCCAGCCAGCAAAATCAACTATTTTCGCATTTGCTTTGACGTGTAAAGCATAAAATGGTGTTTGTTTGCCCATGCGATTGTCCCTAGAAACCATTAGCAAAGGGGTGCAGTATAGCGTTTCAATTTTTAAATGTGTATTAAAAAAATCATCTGATTCTTTTGTTTTTAACTTTTTCTTAAGGGTGATAACGCTAAGATAAAAAAAATACACTCTCCTAAGGAAATGGCGATGCCTCTCAATCAATACCAACAAGAATTTATTCATATTGCACTAGAAGATTACTTCCAAACGTTCATTGAGAAAAAACTGAATGAATTTGAATTTACTCAGACAGTTCAAATATTACGTGATGCCTTACTTGATAATGCGACCGATGACACACTCGACGATTTTACACTGGCATCGTGTTTACGTTATCCAGAAAAGTATTTTTTGCATCTTGAAAGAAGACAAACCCCAAATACGGATGAACCACCACTCACTTTAGAAGATGTCAAACTGTATTTAGCCAATTATACGTTTGCATACCTGAGCAAAAAAGCAGAAAGCTATCATTCGCCCACCAGTAAATTTGATTTGAATCAGCTATGGAAACATGAGGTATTATTAGCAAGCATTACACTACTTGCTAATTTAAATCCGCAAAAAACTTTATTCGTCAGCGAAAAATCGCGCGAATATGATCAAATTACTCCTTGGCATGATCAAGTCGACGGCAGAATCTACACGAAAACGTTATATGGCCAACAGGGTGATGTGACTACCCATGTAGAAGTTATATTAAATAAAAATTACAAAATCGAACGCTCTATTGTTGTGGGTTCTTATCTGGATGAATATGGCCGAGTTATGCACTTCGATTCTACGGAAGAAGAAGATGACTATATTGCTGAATTTAGTGATGAGGCGGAAGAAGTTGCAGAAAAATTTGCTGTAACCACTGCTTTAAATTTTTTAATTGAACAAAACCGCGTGCATACTGAAGATTTTAACAATATCGACGATAATGGTCACCCGTATTTAACCTCTGTCGGCAAAACATTGTTAACGTATAGCTATTATTTTAATCGCGTCTATCGTGGCGACTATCGATTAAGCACATTAAATGAGTTTGGACATAAAGAATTATCACGCTTAACCAATACATCACTTATAGAGTTTTTAAAACATGATATTTTAGATTTGCAAAAAGTCATTAACCTTACTGATGAGGAAATAAAACTCATTTCTTGTGCGTATCATAAAAAAAATATTATCGAAAATCACACGCCCATCAATGCCTTGCTTAGCAAAGCAAATAAATATGCCATATTAATTCATCCCACTATCATCAATTTGCTGAAATGGGAAAAAATATCCATCACCCAGGCAAGTATTTTAGAAACGTATACACTACAATTACTTTATCAGCCCACTTATTTTCAAAGGCTTCAATGCACAGAAGAACCCATTGACTGGAAAAAATTTGCCGCCATACCAGCGTTATTTTGCAATCTTTTGTGTCGACCCCCTGTTGTTTCTTTTCTTGTTGCAAATTCCATCCCTTTAACACAAGCATATTCTGAGGATGCAGAATATTCGCTTATTAAACTCGCTTTTGGTGACTATCTAACTAATACATGGAATAACAATATGGTTAGTTTAGAAGAGCTTCTTGCTATCAAACATGAAGTAACAGCGCAATTTGATACGCATCCTTTTTTAAAATCCTGGGTGGAAATGCATTTTATTGAATTAAATACTATCGGGAATCAAACTTTAACAGAAATAACCACTAAATTATTTGCGGTAAGATTATTTCACATTTTTAAAAACAAACCCTTTACTCAAAATTTCGAAGTAGACACCATTAGCGCTATCAATGATGAGATTAATCAAGTTGCAACTCTCCACAAACAAAATGTGGATGACTATAAAGAAAATGTTTGTCGATTATTGATTAAACACATAAAACATCATCTGAATAAAGAAGATGATTACGACCATCAATATTATTGTTTTATTACGTTTCTTCAACAGCAAGAAAAAGATATCCGTCGTATCGAAGAAAAAGCTCACTTTTGGAAAACAGCATTAGACGATCTAATTCATTTTACACCAACTATTTTACCTAATTTTGCATCGAGTGATTCGCCCGGCGAAAAAAGAAAATATTCAACAATGTATCCACCGATTGCAAAAAACTATAAACATACGCTATCTATGTTTTTAGAATTGATTGATAATCAAAAATCACTGATTAGCGAATGTCGGTAAACCATCACGCAGACCCACTGCGTAACGGCTAAAGTAATTTTTAAAAGGACTCGCCAGTACAAATCCCACGTCTCGTAAAGAAGATAGCGTGGGATTTTCACTGCCAAAAAACCATTGCATTTTATCGATGGCATTCAGTAACAAAAAATTATCGCCCTTACGCCAACGTTCATAACGTCGCAATACCGCTTGACTCGACCAATCGCGCTGGCAACGCTCTGCATCAACAATGACATCGATTAAACTCGCTGCATCCAAAAATGCTATGTTCACGCCTTGACCTGCTAATGGATGCACAGTATGCGCAGCATCGCCAATAAAAGCGATGCGTTGGTCGATGTAGCGTTTGGCTTGCTGCCGGTAGAGAGGAAATTTAAAACGCGTTTCCAATAATAGGATCTTACCTAAACGATGCGAAAAAGCTTCCCCTAAAGCATCTGCAAAAGCAGCTTCATCTAAAGTCAACAAACGTTCCGCTTCTAGCGGAGGCAATGACCAAACGATGGATGCCGTGCAGGGTGAGCTTAATGGTAAAAAAGCTAAAGGACCGCTGGATAAAAAAACTTGCCGAGCAATGGATTGATGCGGTAATTCAGTCGTCACCGTCGCAACAATGGCTTGCTGGTGATAATCTTTTTTCTCAAGGCTGATATTGACTGCTTCTCTGACCCAAGAATTTGCACCGTCTGCAGCCACCACGCAACGTGCCGTGATCGTTTGTTGCTTATCCGTAAATAATTTAATTTCATTATCTTGTTGTTCTAATTTTGCAAGCGCAATAGGCGCATGCCACGTCACCGCAGGATAAGCTTTTAAAGCTTCATATAAGGCTTGCTGAATCAAATTATTTTCAATGATAAATCCCAATTGTGCTTCTGCAATGGCTTCACTGGTAAATTCTAAATGATTTGCTTGCGTATCCCATACTTGGATAGCCCGAAAAGGACTAATACGTCTTGATTGAATATAAGACCACACACCTAAATTTTGTAAAATACGTTGTGATGCCAACGTAATAGCGCTTACCCTCGGGTGTGATTTTTTTTCATCCCAAGAAAGAGTTTTTTCTTGCGCTTCAAGAATTGCAATCGACAACGACGATGTTTGCGCCAATCCCAAAGCCAGCAGCGTTCCTGCCATGCCACCGCCTACAATGACGACGTCATAATTCATTTAAAAAGGCACCGTTAAATCAGATTTAATAGACAATAGTAAACTTTTAAATTCGGTTTGGATTTTAGCCAGAATGGTTTCATTGCTGGCTTCAAAACGTAAAATTAAATATGGAGAGGTATTCGATGGACGAATCAACCCCCACCCATTCGAAAAATTAACGCGCAAGCCATCAATCGTCAGCAATTCATGAGGTTCAGCAAAGGTTGCATGCTCAATCAATGCAGCCATTAAATTAAATTTTTCCTCGTCATCCACATACACTTTCAATTCCGGTGTATTCACACTGTTAGGAATAGCAGCAAACACCGTCTCGCTATCCATTGTTTGCTGTGACAAAATCTCAAGCAACCGTGCGCCGGCATAAATGGCATCATCCCCACCGTGCCAACGATCACGAAAAAAGAAGTGACCACTCATTTCACCGGCAAGAGCAGCATCCATTTCTTTCATTTTTGCTTTAATCAGTGAATGTCCCGTCTTCCACATGACGGATTCACCCCCATGTTGGCGAATGAAATCATGCAGTCGATCCGTGCACTTGACATCATAAACAACCTTAGCAGCCGGTGACTGCTGCAATAGCGCTTGTGCATACAACATCAATAAACGATCTGGCCAGATAATGTGGCCACGATTGGTAACGATACCTAAACGATCGCCATCGCCATCAAAAGCCATTCCTAGATCAGCACGCTGCGTTTGCACTTCAGCAATTAAATCTTGTAAATTTTCAACTTGGCTCGGATCTGCATGATGATTAGGAAAACGTCCATCGACCTCGCAAAACAATTCCACGACGTCACAACCTAATTTTCTAAATAATGCCGGCGCTAAAAACCCCGTAATGCCATTGCCCGCATCAATCACCACTTTAAGCGGTCGTTTGAGTTGCACATCACGGCACACATGCTCAATATAACGGTCAACGAGATCCAGCTCATAACAAACACCTTGTTGATCCTGGTAAATTTGCTTTTGTAGAATGCGTTGATAAAGTTCTTGAATGGCTTTTTCAGCTAACGTTACACCATTGACTACCATTTTTAAGCCATTGTATTCGGGTGGGTTATGACTTCCTGTCAACATCACACCTGAGCGATCTTCTAATATTGACGTGGCGTAATAAAGTAACGGCGTGGGCACACAACCTAAATCAATCACGTCACAACCCGCGGATAAAATGCCATTGCATAAAGCTTGCGATAAAATTTTGCCTGACAAGCGTCCATCACGGGCAACAATAATGCGTTCGCCGCCGCCATCACGCACTAATGAAGCAAGGGCTTGTCCGATTAAAAAAACATTTTGTTCTGTCAATGTGTCATTCACAATGCCACGAATATCATAGGCTCGAAAAATGGATTTCGGCAAAAGAGAGAGAGTATCCGCTCGCATCTAGTTTTTCCCTGAAGAACCAAAACCGCCGGTTCCACGTTCTGTCACTAAAAAATCGCTGACAATTTCAAAATGCGTACGCACAATCGGCAGAAATACCAGTTGCGCAATGCGCTCGCCCGGCGTCACTGTGTATGCTTTTTCCGAACGATTCCAACAAGAAACCATCAGTGGTCCTTGATAATCAGCATCAATCAAACCCACTAAGTTCCCTAACACCAAGCCATGCTTATGCCCCAAACCAGATCGCGGCAAAATTACCGCTGCCAATTGCGCATCACCAATATAAATGGCAATACCAGTCGGAATTAAATGGGTTTCTTGTGGTCCTACTATTAATGGCTCTTGAACACAGGCACGTAAGTCGACTCCTGCTGCCTCATGAGTTTCATAGCGAGGCAACGGAAATTCAGAACCGATTCGAGGATCGAGAATTTTTAATTTAATCGGTTGAGTCGTGGATGCTAACTCTGGGGTGATCGTCATCAATACTTCACTCATGGTTATTCCTGTATAGGTTATCAAATTTGTTGATAAAACTTTCCCATGACTAATTGTCATACCAGCGAAAGCTGGTATCCAGGAAAAATTGAAATGGATGCCAGCCTACGCTGGCATGACATTGCCTTAATGGGATCGCCATCATTCCTCACTATGATCGTCCATTCAATTCGTTTGCAATGATTGCAATTAGCTGGCGAGCCAGTTTATTTTTGCTGGTGGGTGCAAGATGGATTTCAGTAGCCTCACCCAACACAGTCACTTCATTTTCATCACTGCCCATACTAAAACTCCTGACATCATTGGCAATGATTAAATCCATTTTTTTACGTAAGCGTTTTGCCTTCGCGTGTGCAATCACCTGCTCTGTTTCTGCCGCAAAACCCACAATAAAGGGACGTTCAGGCAATTGCGCAACGCTTGCCACAATATCAACATTACGTGTTAATTGCAGCGTCATGGAGGTTGTTTGCTTAGGAATTTTTTCCGTTGCTACAGTCTCCGATCGATAATCACTAACAGCAGCAACGGCAAGAAAAATATCGCAAGCAGACATTTCCTGCATAACTGCTGCATACATGTCATCAGCGCTCACCACACTAATCAATTTCACATGATCGGGCTTTGCTAAATGTACTGGGCCACTAATTAAAGTCACTAGCGCCCCCGCTTCTGTAGCGGCTTTAGCCAATGCATACCCCATTTTGCCCGAGCTTCCATTACTAATAAAACGAACCGGATCAATGGCTTCATGCGTGGGTCCCGCAGTCACTACCACGTGTTTACCTGCCAATAATCCCGTCGCAAAGATGGTTTCAAGCTGGAGGATAATGTCTGCAGGTTCTAACATTCGTCCCATGCCCACATCCCCACACGCTTGACTACCCGCCGTCGGGCCAAAAATATGAATATGATGTTTTTTTAGAATTTCTAAGTTTTCCTGCGTCACGCTATGTTTCCACATGCCTTGATTCATAGCAGGCGCAATGGCAATGGGTGCTTTAGTGGCTACACAAAGGGTAGTTAACAAATCATCAGCATTACCTTTCGCTAAACGCACCATAAAATCCGCAGAAGCAGGTGCTACTAATACAGCATCCGCCCAACGAGCCAATTCAATGTGCCCCATGGCCGCTTCGGCTTGCACATCAAATAATTCTTCATGGACAGGGTATCCAGACACTGCTTGCATTGTTAAGGGCGTAATAAAACGCTTCGCATTTTCTGTCATGACAACGCGCACTTCCGCACCAAGCTCCCGCAAGCGCCTTACTAAATCTGCGCTTTTAAAGGCAGCAATACTGCCGGTGACACCCAGTAAAATACGTTTATTAGATAAAAATAAAGCCATTGCGTTTACCCAGATCATTATTTGCCAAATAAAAACCTCTTTGATTATAATTGGCTGGTTTAATGAAATCATTAAAATAACTTAAAAACATAAAACTGAGGATAAAACGATGTCATCTAATACATCTAAAAAAGACTGGTGCCAAACTGGAAATACTGAACCAAAAACGCCTACAGAGCGCTGTACGGTACCTACTAAAATGACTCAGAATCCTTCCATATGGTGCTCACGCCCAAATGTAAAAACCCCCACGAATGAAATCAAAGATCTTTTTGCTCGTCTTGCTAATAAAACTGGTTTCAGAAAATAGGCAATCTATTTAAAATGCCATTTATATGAATAAATGGCATTTTTATGTTATTCTACTCACCGTTTCTTCCCTCTTAAACGCAGTGAGGGATCTCCCACTATTGAGAGATTCTTCGCTACGCGCAGAATGACAAACTAAAATTAAATAAGGACCTTCTATGCCCATTACCGAGTGGCCGGTAGAGGATCGGCCTCGTGAAAAATTGTTAAAGCAAGGTGAAAATGCGCTCACTGATGCAGAATTGATTGCTATTTTTTTAAACACTGGCACTCGCCACCAAACGGCGCTGGATATTGCAAAGGATTTATTACGAGAATGTGGTTCACTTAAAAAGTTGTTACAACCCCCCTCCCAACGCCTTTTAAACAAGCCAGGTATTGGACCAGCAAAATATGCCGCCTTAAAAGCCGCCATTGAATTAGGACGCCGCTACCTAGAAGGGAAAATTGCCGTGGGAGATCGCTTGGATAGCACACTTGCCACGCAACGCTTCTTAAGCAGTCGTCTGCGACATGCCACCAACGAACAATTTGCCTGTCTATTGCTCGATAACCATTTTCGTCTACTTCATTTTGAAGTCGTGTTTCAAGGAACCGTGAATGAAACAGCGATTTATCCCCGTGAAATCGTTCGACGCTGCTTGGAATGCAATGCAGTCAATGTCATCTTGGCTCACAATCACCCCTCCGGCATAGCCACCCCGAGTACCGCGGACAAATCCGTCACGCAATTGATGCAAAAAGCGTTAGCCCTCATCGATGTGCAATTAGTCGATCATATTATCGTGGGCGATCCGGAAATTTTTTCCTTTGCGGAGAAGGGATTAATCGCCTAAAAAGGCCGTTCTTACGATTGCTCTCACGAATTGTTTCTGGTATAAATTGCACCCTTACGTAGATGTAAGTAATGAGAGAGCAAGTCATGGCTAAAAAATGTCCAATCACAAAAAAACGTCCTTTGGTGGGTAACAACGTTTCCCACGCTAACAACAAAACCAAGCGCCGCTGGCTGCCTAACCTGCAATACAAACGGTTCTGGTTGGAATCTCAAAAACGCTTTGTGCGTATTCGCATTAGCACACGCGGTATGCGAATTATTGATAAGTACGGTATTGAAGCCGTTCTCAAAGACATCAAATTACGTGAACAAATTTCTGCTTAGGTAGTATCTCCCATGCGCGATAAAATCAAAATGCTATCCACAGGTAAAACCAAAGCCGGCAAACCTACTGGCACTTTTCGTACAACCACGAAAAACAAGAAAAAGACCACCGAAAAATTAAAAATGAAACATTACGATCCTCGAGCTTATGATGCTAAAACCGGCAAGACCGGCATGCATGTGCTCTTCGAAGAAACTAAGATTTAGTTTTTATCCTATTTTCAAATGCCCGGTTAGCCGGGCATTTTTGTTTTTAGGGAGTATATTTAAAGACTTACAGCAAATTAGCTTCCCTTAAGATCACATCTTCATGACCTATACTATTGGTAATAGACTCCATTGAGCCAATTTACCATGAACGATCGACCTAAAAAGCCTCACCCTACTAAAGAAGACGCCACCCCCAAAGAAATATGGCAAGCGTTTCTTGAGGAAAATCAGCTCCATTACGCCAGTAATGAAGAGCGGAGAAAATGGTATGTGCAAAAAACAATATCTCCTGAATTTAACACACATTTAAAAAACACCTCCAATCCCGATTACCATGCTTCAGTCGTTCAAAAAAAGTGGAAAGAGTTAAGAAAGCTCGACATCTTCAGAGAAGTAAATCCAGCAGGCAATCATAGTGGTGAATTTGTTCAATATATTAATATTAACGTTAAGAATCCCTCTGTAAAAAAATCGCTTAATAAAGAAAAAATTGAAAAACTTCTAGCAGCCCTCAATACTGGCGATTGGGATAATGACATCTTTGCCGATAAAACCATCGCACAAGTTGCCATGTCATTGTTTGCTGCAGGAAAAATATCCGTCCATCAAATCAGTACGATTCTGGAACGAAGACAAATCGCGAAAGATCTTCCTATAGAAAAAACATTCAAGATTTTAGGTGACGATAGGAAATTTACCAAAGAAGCGAAGCGTCTATTGATACCCGCGATGAAAGATACGCTATATCTTAAGGTATTAACCCATCATCAACTCGAAAAGTTTCGTTTATTCATTCTAGAATTGCCGCCTTCTGAACGAATATTTTATGTTTCGCCATCACGTAAAAAAAATCACGACACGCATCATCATTCTTCCTTATTACGAACATTAATTAACTTGGACGCCATTTTATTCCATAGAAGTCATCGAAAGCTTATTCATCTTTCATCGGCTGCCAGAGATGCCATGGGGCTTGCACGCTATGGATTGACGGAATACATAAGGCCCATCGGGCGTTTGGGCCAACAGAGCATGGATGACATTGAAGCAGGTGTTGGAAAACAAGTTCGTCATCAAGCGATGGCCTACCCAGGAACAAAAGCCTATGGCAATATTCACGATTTTCAAAATGTTACGCCCGTCGAAGCAACTGGTCACGACGTATATCATAGTCAAGTGATGTCAACTATCCCCAAGTTTTTTTTATCCGCGCTGCAACACTTAACGAAACTTACTAGACAAAATATACCTCCTTATAAAACATCAAAAGAAATTTGGGATTGGATCGATGGCGATTATCCGTATTTTTTTTTCAATAACAAATTTATTTCTCCCCATCAAGACAATGAAAAAGAAATGACCGATTTATTTTTTCAAATGCTGGATTATGCTGGTGGAAGAACTGATAAAGTAGGTCATGGTGGTTACTTATTAAGAAAGCTTCCACCCGGTATCAATAAAAATGCTGATTCTCATGTGACGCCCATGGGTGTCTTCGCTTTTCTTGATATGGTTGAACATCCCGACGAATGGAAAAAATTTAAAATTAATCCAGAGCATTTTAAAACCCTAGCCGATCAACGCTGGTATCAAAGTTATCTGACTGCTAAAGAAGTGAGCCCCTATCTAAAAAATGATGATTCTCCTACAAAAGTATTAAAATTTAAATTGTATGACTTTTTAAAAGCTAGGAAAAATACGGCACTTTTTCCTCAACTTAATCAATGGATCGATGAAAATAAAAATTATTTTCTTGGTCATTTAACGTTTGATAAGGTAAACAAAAAATCTAACATGGCAGCATGGATAGAACACGATAAAGGATGGGCAAATACACTTCACCTCACCTTTGAGCATAATTACCTTACGTGCGAAGATGCATTGACATCCATGCTGCTAGGGCATTACAAAAAAAATCACCCTCATGCTGATAAAACTAGCATTGAATTTTATAAACAGGGTCTTCACACCTTTAACTATCATTCGCAGAAAGCCGAACATTACATGGCATTGAGGAAAGCTGGAAAAGAACATCATGCAGCACAATTCAGCGTTGAACCCACATTGGGGAATTGGATAGGTTTAAATCCAAAATTAACCCTTCTGACATGCTCAACGATTATAGGCATTCCTTTTCTTTTAGGTTATATCCATCATCAAATACAAAAAGAATCTCGACCTCTGCATTCTTTTGGACGTGGTTCTGCTTTTTTCAAACCATCCAACGCTTCGCCCTCTAAGGAAACAATCGTGGATAGCAAAATCGAGCGTCGGAATAAATCTGGCTAAATATATTTAGGGGTCGCATTCTATGCCTCTCTTGGAACATACGTTTTCAGATGACGCACGAATTGCAGTAGTGATTCAATTTTGGTTGCTTCCGCTTGTTTGCACCATTCATGCAAAGCCTCTAACAATTCTTTTTGGCTTGCTGTGCTACGGCTCCAAATGTCTTGTAACTTCACACGGAATTGATACACCACTTGCAACGATTGAAAATTTTCAAGCACAGTGGCTAAACGTTTTTTCTGTTGAGCGCCCAAAATGGATGTATCACGTACCAATACAGTACGAGCACGACGCAGCAATGAACTGCTGGCTCTGCCGGCGCGTTTTCGCTCTTCTTGCAACATTGGCAATACCACTTCACGTGTATAACGCGACATAACTTGTAAACGATAAGTAATTAACGCCTTAATTGTATCTGCATCAATCTGTGTTTTAGAAACCAACATCTTAGGTTTTGGCACCACACGTTTTGGTTTTGCTAAACCAACGGCTTGCAAAGCACGAATCACTAACCAACCAATATCAAACTCCCACCATTTGGCAGAAAATTTAGCTGACGTTGCAAAGGCATGATGGTTGTTATGCAATTCTTCACCACCAATAAAAAATCCAATCGGGAAAATATTGCGTGAAGCATCTTTGACTTCATAATTACGATAACCCCAAAAATGCCCAATACCATTCACTACACCTGCCGCAAAAAACGGAATCCATGCCATTTGTATTGCCCAAATGGTTAAGCCCAAAGGACCAAACAACACTAAATTCGTAATGAGCATCAAGGTAATGCCCCAGGTGCTGTGCTTGGAATATAAGTGACGTTCTATCCAATCATTGGGTGTGCCTTCACCATAACGTGTTAATGTTTCTTCATTCTTCGCTTCTTTACGATAAAGTTCTGCCCCTTCCCAAAATACTTTTTTGATTCCTTTGGCTTGCGGACTGTGTGGATCATCGTCTGTTTCTACTTTGGCATGATGTTTACGGTGAATAGCCGCCCATTGTTTGGTGACCATACCTGTACTTAACCATAGCCATAGCCGGAAAAAATGGCTCACTATCGGATGAAGTTCTAAAGAGCGATGTGCTTGGCAACGATGTAAATAAATCGTAACCCCTAATATGGTTAGCTGGGTGAAAACCATCAACACGACAAGGTAGCCCCACCATGGTAATGGATAATATCCTGATAAAAGTAACGATGACATAGACATGCTAAACACCCCTTTTTAATTTGGACCTATAGTAGCACAATATCGTCCGTAAGGCTAAAATCAAATCAAAACATAACCCATTGATATTGTTTATAAAACTGGAAAATCAATGCCTGAATTACCTGAAGTCGAAACCACCCTGCAAGGCATTAAGCCTTATCTTACAGATGAAATTGTACTTAATGTAGCTGTCCGTCATCCCCGGTTGCGCTGGCCGATACCCTCACAACTCGCCAACATTTTACGCAACCAACCCGTATTGAATGTAACTAGGCGCGCCAAATACTTATTATTTTCGTTTCCCTTAGGGACGTTGATTCTTCACCTAGGAATGTCAGGCCGATTGCGTATATTAAGTACCTTTGTAACACCGAATAAACATGATCATGTGGATATTTATTTCACGCAAAAAATACTACGCTTTACTGATCCAAGGCGTTTTGGCGCATTGCTTTGGACTGAAGATGATCCCTCCACTCATCCCCTTTTAAAAAATTTAGGACCAGAACCTCTCACACAAAATTTTTCGGGTGAGTATTTATTTACACGGTCGCGCAATAAAAAAATAGCAGTAAAATCTTTTATTATGGATAGCAAAGTGGTTGCAGGTGTTGGCAATATTTATGCGACCGAAGCATTATTTGCTGCAGGCATTCATCCTAAGAAAGCAGCTTTCAAAGTGGATCTTAAACATTATCAACTGTTAGCGAAGGCGATCAAACGTATCTTGCGTCAAGCCATTCAACAAGGCGGTACCACGTTAAAAGATTTTGCAAAAACAGACGGTTCGCCGGGTTATTTTAGCATTAAGTTAAAAGTATACGGCCAAAGTGGCAACCCTTGTGTCAAATGCAAATCACGCTTACATAGCATCCGCATTAATCAACGCAGTACCGTTTACTGCAAACACTGTCAAAAATAAGAGAGTTAACCGGGTGTGGTTGCTTCTACCAAATCTATCGGCCGTTTCACTTGATACTTTTGTAAATTAATCACATGATCGTGGAATTCATCCACACTGGGTCGATGTCCCACACTCACGATCGAGCAATGAGGCAATTGTTTCTTTAATAATTGATACAAATATTTTTCATTATCAAGATCAAGCATCGAGGTACTTTCATCTAAAAATACCCAATCAGGTTTTTGTAATAAAATTCGTGCAAATGCCACACGTTGTTGTTCGCCCGGCGACAATTGTTCAGACCAAGGCGCTGTATCTCTTAAACGAGGAATAAAATTTTCTAAACGGCATTGGCGTAAGACATCCACTAGATTTTTTTCGTTTTCTTGTTTCATGTGATCAGGAAACATCAATGCCTCAGCAAATGTACCAATGGGCATGTAAGGTTTTTGCGGTAAATACATTATTTTTTTATTATCGGGCATGGCAACTTCACCTGAAGCAAAAGGCCATATACCTGCTACTGTACGCACCAATGTACTTTTACCAATGCCAGAAGGACCTTTCAGTAAGTAATGACTACCATGTTTAAATGTTTCTTCCACATTATTTAATAAGTGTTCATCGGTCGGCGTCATGATAGTTAAATGTTTCATGGTAATGCTATCATTTTTTTGCTTGATTAATGATAACTCTCTTTCTTTCTGTACATTCGCTTCAATTTGCGTTAAGTGATTTAAGAAAGTAGTAAGACGTTGACCCGTAGCACGCCATTGCGCAATTTGCGGATAAGCAGTCACAATAAATGAAAGACTATCTTGCAAACTACCAAACGCACGCAAACTTTGCATTAACCCACCTAGCAAAATAATTTTTTTAAAATAAATGGGCACCACTACAATTAAAGGTAACGCCACCGATAATTGGCCAAACCCTGCGGTAAACGATAACAATTTGGTTTGTCGTAAAATAATCATGTAAGTATTTTCTAATACACGGCCAAACAAATTTCCCAATATTTTCTTTTGATGTGTTTCACCATGATAGAGAGCCACGTGTTCTGCGTGTGAACGTAAATCCATGGCTGCAAAACGAAAAGTAGCTTCACGACGTTGTTGCTCAAAATTAAGTGGCACCAAAGGAAAACCAATTTTTAACGTAATTAATGTCCCTAATAGAGCATAGGCCACTGCCACCCACATTAAATAACCATGAATATGAAAAATCCCTAAAGAACCTAATGGAATAGCCACGTCATCACCAGATAAATGCCACAACACATAACTAAATCCGATAACAGTAAGCACATTGCTAAATAAATTGATAGATAAATCAATCGAATTTGAAATCAATGAACCAATATCATCTTGGATACGTTGATCAGGGTTATCCGTTTGATAATCAAAATTTTCTAAATAATAATAACCGCGCCCTTTTAACCAACGGTCAATGCATTGCTGTGTTAACCAACGGCGCCAATTCAAACCAAAAACTTGCCAGAGATAATAACGCACGACTAAAAGTGCGATGTAAATAAATGCAATAATAAAAAAAATAAATAACAGACGAACGGCAGCAGCTTCATTATATTCTTGCAGTGCATTATAAAAATAATTGTACCAATAGTTTAAAATTAACTCTGCACCCACTACGGTTGCCGTTAATAAAATAATGAGTGAATAAAATAAATAGGCTCGAAAAGCTTGCTTTGATTGCCAATAAGTTTTGATTAAGCGCCATACAGTAAAATGGCTTAATTGCATCGCTTGATCCATTCGCTTAGCCTCATCCATGACCCTTTAAATTGATACTACGCAACTAAGCAAATTAATTCTATACTTGTTAAAACTTCCAATTTGGAAACTCCTTATGAATAAGGATTCAAGCATTCTATTTCTGCTCAGCCTGGTATTTTTTCTTACCAGTTGTAGCTATAACCCCCTAAGTAGTCAAAATCGCACCACAGGCAGTCCTGTAGGTCTCATTTCAGGTGCGGCGGTGGGCGGCGTGGGCGCTGCTGCATTGGGAGGTTCAAAGCCATGGATTGGAGCCGCTGCCGTCGTGGGCGGCGTCATTGGGTATTATGTCACCACGGAACGCTTCGATGCGGGCGGCATTATCGAAGGCGGCGGAAAAGTTTACAGTGTTGGACAGTATGTTGGCATATATATTCCTGCTGATCGTATTTTCGAACCCAATTCGGCAGAATTACGACCAGAAGCTGCGCCTATTTTAGATAGCGCTGCTGATGTGCTTGCACGCTATCCAAACAATAATATTATTGTTTCAGGTAGTACTAGTGGCATTGGTCATTCCAGTTGGCAACAACGCCTTTCCGAGCAACGCGCTGAAAGAGTTGCCGCGTATTTATGGAATGCGGGCATTAATGAATTTAAAGAACGCAGTATCCAATTACGACATTTGAGTTATGTTGGTTACGGCGATTATTTTCCTATCGCCAGCGATACTTCCAATTGCGGCATTCGCACGAATAGTCGCATTCAAATTACCTCCTATCCCTCCTGTGCAGAGCTACACTTGGGTAAGCGGGTAAAAACCTTCCCTAACATTGGGTCTGATGATCAGCGTTGCCCTACTTGTCGTCCGGGTGGCTACAAAGGTGAGTAAAGGTTTGCCATACCTTTGTGGGTGATAATGTGACATAACATGCCGGTTGTACTGGAGAAACGTCTCGAAATGTGCACTTACGTTCTAAGCACGGCGAGCAGGAAAACGTTGTATTCAACAACATAGAACGTTTGCCTATCGCACCCGTGTATTCTGGATTGGTTGAACCATAAATAGAAACCGTAGGTAAATCCAATGCCGCTGCTAAATGCCCAAACCCTGTATCCACCGCAATCGCTCCCTTTGCATTCACTAATAATTGCGCCATCTCTGTGATGGTCAATCGCGGTAAAGCATCCACATGAGTGGATGCTTGTGCTAAGCGTTTTGCTCTTTCTAATTCCTCTGCATTACCGCCACTCACTTTCACACGATAGCCCGCTTTTGCTGCCAAATCCGCCAGTTGTTGCCAATAACTTTCAGGCCACTGTTTAGATTCCCATGTCGTTGCATGTAAAAACACGAGGTAATTTTCGGCAAAATCTTGTTTGAAGTGCTGACTATTTAAACCAAACTCGGGTGGCGATAAAGGAAGCGGATAATTTAATAATTGACTAAATAAACTGCGCATTCTTATCACTGCATGCTGATAAAAATTCACTTTGCATTTACGTTGGTAAGCAAGTGAGGCGAAAGATTCACGCGCTGAAGAAAAATCCAAACCCGCCCGTATGCCCTTAGCAAAAAAACCTAAGAATGCACTTTTTATTAATCCTTGTGCATCCAAAATTAAATCGTAATGCGTTGCTCGTAATCGCTCTCGCAATTGTCGCCACTCTTGTCGCGTTTCACGCGATAAAATACCTTTACGCCAACGTCGCCATGCAATAGGAATCACATCGTTAACAGCGGGATGCCAGCGAGGAATTTCTGCAAACGCAGGTTCAACGAGCCAATCAAATTGAATGCCAGGGATAGCACGACTTGCATCCGTTAATGCTGGTAGGGCATGAATCACATCACCCATGGAAGAAGTTTTGATTAATAACACACGCACAATTAATTACTCCAGTTCGCCATGAGAGACAACACCTGTTCCGGCGTCACATCACGCATACAACGGTGATGCTCTAAAGGGCATTGACGAGCAAAGCAAGGCTGGCAATCGAGGTTTAGCTTAAGCACAGTGGCTGTTTTTGCTAGCGGTGGCGTAAAGTCAGGCGACGTTGAACCATAAATAGCAATTAATGGTTTTTTTAATGCCGCTGCCACATGCAATAAACCAGAATCATTTGTCACCACACCGTTCACCAATGAAATTAAATCGATCGATTCAAATAAAGCTAAACGTCCCGCTAAATTTTCACAGCGATGCTGCGTTAATGCCATGATCTGATCCGTAACGGGACGATCTTTTGGCGAACCAAACAACCAAACATCCCAACCTTTATCCACCATGTGATTCGCTACCGCTGCATAATACGTTTCTGGCCAACGCTTAGAAGGACCAAATTCCGCCCCCGCGCACAAAGCAAGAATCGGCTTACCTCGCCACAAAGGGCGATGTTTTTCTAGCGTGGCTTGTTGATCGGAAGCAGCAATGTGAAATTCCGGATAAGGGTAAACGGCAGGCAAAGATTCATGAGGAGCAAGGCCAAGTGCTAGGTATTGCTCAATCATCAATGGGTATTTTTTTTTATTAAGACGCCTTGCATCATTTAACAAACCTAAACGGCACTCGCCTAACCAGCCAGTGCGTTTCGGAATACGAGCAAACCAAGGAATTAATGCTGATTTAAAAGAATTAGGCAATACGATGGCTTGATCATAGCCTTCTGCTCGCAATGTTTTTCCCAATGCATAACGCGTCCGTAATTTAAATTCCCCATGCGTTAAAGGCATTTCAATGGCTTTATTCACTTCAGGCATGCGGCTTAATAAAGTAAACGTCCAAGCAGGTGCAAGCACATGAATGATGGCATCAGGATGACGCGCTTTAATTAATTTTAATAAGCTATGGGCCATGACCGTGTCGCCCACCCACGAGGGACCAATAATTAAAATTTTCATGTCACTGCCTATCGTTTGTAAAAAGAATAAATGCGATAAAATGGATTAAATTTCTAAAACATACTCAGCACTGCAGTAGGGGCATCGGTATTCCCCAGTTTCTTGAATAGGAAAATACACGCGTGGATGCGCATTCCAAACTTTCATGTATTTACCCGGACAGGAAAGCGGTAAATCTTCTAGCGTGATGGTATAACGACGTTTTGCGCAAGCTTCTTCAGTGCCTTCTTCGCGTGAGTCAGCAGGTTGTTTCGACATCGCAGTTTCTCCGATTAAGAGGGGCTAATCATAACTCAGCCGAGGAGTAACTTCACCCCTTCTTGTAATGAAATAGTATAATTAAAAGACAATTCGCGCATCGCTTTATCCGTCGTTGCATAAGATGTTTTAATATCGCCTTCTCGCGGTGAAGCAAACGTACATGGCGCAGGATGTCCTCCTGCTTTTTCAATGCAGCTCACCAGACTTAATAATGTTTCTGCTCGCCCTGTGGCAATATTAATCATACCGGCTTGGTGATGATTAAGCGCAAGCTCATTGGCGTTTGCTACATCATGCACATGAATAAAATCACGTGACTGCTGACCATCGCCAAAAATGGTTAAACCCTGTTGTTTTTGATAATCATCTAAAAATCGGCTAATTACACCAGAGTATGTTGAACGCGGATCTTGGCGTGGACCATACACATTAAAATAACGCAGGGCGAGGCTGCGCACTTGATATTGATGTTGGTAAAGCGCAGCGATACGTTCGTTTTCAATTTTTTGCAATGCATAAGGTGACAAAGGAATGCTGTCTAGTGGCACTTCATCCGAACAGGGCAATGTTTTTGCTTCACCATAAACCGCAGCGCTGGATGCATATACCAAACGAATTGATCTTTTTGATTGGCGAATTGCTTCAAGCACATGTAAAAACCCTTGCACATTGACTTGATAACTATAAATAGGATGTTCAATTGAATACGGCACAGAGGCAATCGCTGCTAAATGCAACACTGCATTGCAGTCTTTCAATAAATCCACCAGCAAAGGATATTCGAGAACATCGCCTTCAATAAATTCAAGCTGAGGATGTTGAAGATTGAGATTGGTTAATTTTCCAGAAAAAAGATTATCCAAGACAACCACTTCTTTACCTTGTTGCAATAAGCGGTCAACGGTGTGCGAACCGATAAATCCAGCGCCGCCTGTGACTAAAATGCGCGCTACTGTCATTGGGGAGCAGAAGAATAAGGAGTCAGCGGAACCCAGGTGCGATATAAACTAATCCCTATATAAAGCAGCATATAAGTCACTGAGGCACTCACTAACATATGATTGGTTTTAGGATAAACCCACAATAATCCTGCCGTAGCCAATGCCCACAACACGGTGATGAACCACATGCATAAACGCAAATATTTATTATCTGTTAAATATTCTAAGCGTGAAGGATAAATATATTTAATCGGTACAAAACTTAACACAGCCAATACCAACAAGATTCCCATGTTGGTCATGTTATCCATTTGCCAAAAAAATAAATAAAACACGGCAATATTCCAATAACTTGGAAACCCTTTAAAAAAATGGTCGGACGTTTTCGCATCGACTTGCGTAAATTGATAAGCCGATGCAAAAGTAATAATCATCACACAAACCACATTCCAATGCGGTGGCAAAAGATCAGTAATCATCAAAAAGAAACAAGGTACTAAGGTATAATTAAAAAAATCGACAATATTATCTAATAATTCACCATTAATTTCTGGCACAACTTGTTTGATTTTGATCATGCGGGCAAACATGCCATCAACCGCATCAATTCCGATCGTGGCAAACATACACCACAATGCCAATAAAAAATCATGATGATAAATGGCTAATAAAGCCAACAAGCCAATGCAAGCACCACTGGCTGTGAATGCATGGATCAGCCATCCTACGCAGCGTTGACCCTTTGTCACTCTCAAAGGATAAATGTTAGCCAATGCGTTTCCTCCGATTTAATTGGCCTGAAGCAAGGAAAAAAACAGCGACTCCAACTAAACCTGATAAAGTTGATCCCAAAAGCACACCTAAACGTACTTTTGCCAAATAAATACTGCCTTCCGTTTGAAAAGAAAGGGTACCAAGAAACAAGCTCATAGTAAAACCAATCCCACAAAGGATAGCGACCCCATAAAAACTTAACCACGTGGATTTCTCGGGCAATTTAGCTAAACGTAAACGCGTAAGCAGCCAAGAAAAACCCAGCACGCCTATTTGTTTACCGAGAAAAAGACCCAACGCAATACCCATGACTACCGTGTCTAACCACCACTTGTCTCTTGATAAGGCATGTAAATCAAAACCGGCATTTGCCAATGCAAAAAGAGGCATGATGAAATACGCCACATAAGGATGTAAAAAAGCTTCTAACCGGTGTAAGGGTGATCGCGCTTGCTTTCCGCCCTTGCCAGGAACCATCAGGCCTAGCAAAACGCCAGCAATGGTCGGGTGAATACCGGCATATAATAAACTTAGCCATAGACCCACCCCTGCTAGTAAATAAAGCGGCAAACTACGTATCGAATACACATTAAATAAATAGAGTAGCAGCAAAAAAAATCCCGCCACCATCAAAAATGAACATTCAATTCCACTGGTATAAAAAATCGCAATCACCAAAATAGCGCCCAGGTCATCAAAAATCGCAAGCATCAGTAAAAAAAGTTTTAATGCCGCAGGCACACGCTTTCCAAAAATAGACAATGCCGCTAAAGCAAAAGCGATGTCAGTCGCTACCGGCGTGGTCCATCCTTGCACAGAGACAGGATCATGCCGATTGACCACCCAATACACACAGGCTGGCACAAGCATACCGCCAAAAGCAGCCACCAAAGGCAGCGCCACTTCCGAAAAACGCGATAATTGGCCGGAAATAAAGGCTTTTTTTAGCTCTAAACCCACGACAAGAAAAAAAATAGCCATCAAGCCATCATTAATAATGAACAAAAAAGTATCAACAAATCGTTGCTGTAAAAAAGCAAGCGGCGAATTGGCCCAAACCATAGCCATTAACGCCATTCCAAAAAGGATAATGCCGCTACTGGATTCCAATTGTAAAAAACGTTGCCAGGGCTTAAGACGCATTGTTTAGTCACCGTTTATTTTTAATAACAGATCATCTAAGAGTGATGGGACAAAGCCATACGGGGTTAAGTGATAAACAGTATTGTGTTTATTTCATTTATGCAATAAATTCAGCAACACACTATATATGTTTTCTAAGGAGTTTGCGAATGTCCATTCCAAAGATGTCCGACTTCGATTTGAAAGGGAAGCGCGTTCTCATTCGCGAGGACTTTAATGTGCCATTGAAAAATGGGCAAGTAGCTAGCGACCTCCGCATACGCGCAGCATTGCCTACGATTAAGCAAGCACTTAAAGCCGGCGCTAAGGTCATGCTGATGTCACATTTAGGACGTCCTAATGATGGCGTTTATGACGAAGCCTTTTCTTTAGGCCCTGTAGCGGCTGCATTATCTAAATTGTTAAAAATGGAAGTTCCTTTAGCGCAACACTGGCTTGATGGTGTTGACATGAAGGATACTGACCTCGTTTTATTAGAAAATGTCCGCTTTAATCATGGTGAAACCGACAATAATGTCGAGCTCTCCAAAAAAATGGCTTCTTTATGCGATGTATTTGTGATGGATGCTTTTGCCACCTCGCATCGCATGGAAGCCTCCACGTATGGCGTCATCCGGTTTGCCAAACAAGCCTGCGCTGGCCCGCTGCTTCTGTCTGAATTAGAAGCCTTAAATAAAATCTTAGAAAAACCGGCCCGTCCTGTCGTTGCTATTGTGGGCGGCTCAAAAGTCTCTACCAAATTAGCGCTGTTGGATTCATTGGTTCGAAAAGTGGATGCATTAATTATTGGCGGCGGCATTGCTAATACTTTCTTAGCAGCAGAAGGTTATACCGTAGGTAAATCGCTCTATGAACCCGATTTGATTGATGAAGCAGAACGCTTAACCTTACTTGCTAAAGAACGTCAGGCCGAAATTCCACTACCTGTTGATGTTGTGGTGGCAGAACGTTTTTCAGATGATGTGGAAGCTTATGTTCGCCTTGTCTCACAAATCGATGATAACGAGAAAATTTTTGATGTAGGCCCAGACACCATTAAAAACTTTATTAGCATCATCAAAAAAGCCAAAACAATTTTATGGAATGGTCCTATCGGCGCCTTTGAAGTCGAAGAATTTGCAGAAGGCACACAAGCCCTGGCTAAAGCCATTGCAGAAAGCAAAGCCTTTAAAGTGGCAGGCGGTGGTGATACCCTAGCAGCCATTGAAAAATATAAAATTGGTGACAAAATCGATTATATTTCTACCGGTGGCGGCGCATTTTTAACGGTACTTGAAGGTAAACCTTTACCGATTATTTCTGCTTTGACCGAGCACATGAATAAAAATGAAAAGGTTACATGAATCCTCTTCGTCGAACCAAAATTGTTGTGACCTTGGGGCCATCGCTCGATGACCCCAATATGCTGGAACGGGTTATTCTTGCTGGCGCGGTGATTTTTCGCGCTAATTTTTCTCATGGTGACCCGCAAGTACACGAATCACGCATTAACCAAATTCGTCAATTTGCTGTCAAAAATGGCTTAACTGTTGCCATTTTAGTGGATTTGCAAGGTCCAAAAATTCGCATTGGTCGGTTTAAAAACGGAAAAATCACGCTCGTCAAAGATCAGATTTTTACACTGGATACGCAATGGGATGATCTGGCTGGGGATGAACAGGCCGTTTCTTTAGGCTATAAAAATTTGCCGAATGACGTTTCTGCTGGCGATACCTTATTACTCGATGATGGCCGTTTAGTGTTTAACGTGCTAAAAACGGATGGTGTTCGTATTGAATGCCAAGTCGTGGTTGGCGGCGAACTATCGAACAATAAAGGGATTAATCGACTAGGCGGCGGGTTATCCGCCACTGCACTGACCGATAAAGATCGGCAAGATATCCTTGAAGCCGTGCGTCTAGAAGCTGATTACATTGCAGTGTCTTTCCCACGCAGTGCCGACGATATCCACGAAGCGCGTACACTATTAAAAAATGCCGGCGGCAATCAAGGCATTATTGCTAAAATCGAACGTTCTGAAGCCATTACCCATTTGCATGACATTATCCAAGCCTCCGATGCAGTCATGATTGCTCGCGGTGATTTAGGGGTAGAGATTGGTGATGCAGAATTACCTGCTGTGCAAAAGAAAATTATTAAAACCGCACGTACATTTAATAAGCCTGTCATCACTGCCACACAAATGCTCGAAACCATGACCTATAACACCATTCCGACACGAGCAGAAGTGTCAGATGTTGCTAATGCTGTTTTAGATGGCACCGATGCAGTGATGTTATCTGGCGAAACGGCTGTTGGTCTTTATCCTGATAAAGCAGTGGCTGCCATGGATCGAATTTGCTTAAGCGCTGAAAAACATAGCGGCACAAAAGTAATGCGTTACCCCAAAGAATCGCATATGAATTATGTGGATGAAGCCATCGCCATGGCAACCATGTACACGGCCAATCATTTAGATATCAAAGCTATTATTGCGCTCACTGAATCAGGCACAACACCTTTACTCATGTCACGAGTGAACTCAAACATTCCTATTTATGGATTAAGTCGTCATCTTCCTACGTTACGACGTATGGCATTGTATCGCGATGTGTACCCTATTCCTTTCGAAGCAACACATATTGATCGGCGTGTTTTAAATCAAGCCGCTATCAAAGAATTGCAAGACCGTGGCATTTTAAAAAAAGGCGATTTGGTGATTATTACCAAAGGCGATTTAATTGGCGTACACGGCCGCACCAATTCAATGAAAATAGTCACCGTGGGCGATATTCCGATTTATTCCACTGAATGATGGAATGCTACGTCTGACTTCGCCCTTCCTTTTTTACATTTTTTTGATGACTTTAATAGTAGGTAAGAACATAAACAGCCATAATAAGTGACGGTAGGAAGCGCGAATAAGTGACAGCTAATGAACGCTTTTTGCAAAAATAATCCGATCCGTGTCATCCCGAGGCGCGCTCTTTGCGACGAGGGATCTCCATCTAAGCTCTAAGGCTAACAAATCTTGCTCCCCATAACCCGCTTTCTTGCTAATTCCAACTCTTGTTTTCAGAGTCTTCTGAGTCTTTTTAATCGCAATGACTGCAACATTTATTTATGCCACACTAACGATATTAACCAATGCTAATTTTCACGGATGAAAATGCAACTTCAACTCATTTTTTACAGCATGTATGGCTTCACGTATCAAATCATGGCAGCCATGGCGGCAGGTGCGCAATCCATTGGCGATGTGAATGTCGATCTATTTCGCGTGCCTGAGCTCACACCGAATCATGTGCTTAAGCAAAGTGGTGCGGAAGATGCACAACAGCTATTCGCGCACTTACCAATGATTACACCGGCGCAATTGTTGCATGCCGATGCTTACATTTTTGCGGCACCGCTACGCTTCGGCACGCTTTGTGCGCCGATGCGGCATTTTCTGCAACAACTGCAACACCTTCCTAAAAAAGATCAATTCTTCGGAAAAATTAGCAGTGTGTTTATGCATACGGAGGTACAACCGGCGGTTATTTATCCGCATTTTCACACCTTACTAGATTTAGGTATGGTGTGGGTGTCCATGCCGCATTTTTTATCTTCCCCAAAAGAAACGCTGCCTTGGCCTTTATTTAATAAACGACAACCCACAGCAGATGAATTAAGTAATGCATACCGACAAGGACAACACGTGGCAAATATTTCACTCACTTTAAAACACGGCAAAACATTAGTTCAAGCGTAACGCAATAATGGTGCTTGCAATAAACTTACTTGAAATTGGAGAAAAACTATTCCTGAATATGGTGCTTAATCGCTTCAGCTATCCACTGATTTAGGCTCATTTTATGTTGCTTTGCGGCGGCATACACTTGTCTGTGTAAATCAGGGTCGAGGCGTAAATTAAATTTCCCAGAAAAAGGTTTTTCTGGTTCTTCATTGCGTTCTTTGCAGAAGGCTAGATAATCATCGACTGATTCACGAAAAGCTTTTTTGATCTCAGCAACAGTTCTTCCTTGGAAAGTGATCACATCACGCGTATTAATCACTTCCCCATGAAAAATATCTGCATCATCATCAAACTCGACATGTCCCATGTAACCTTTATATATCAACATTTGATACCTGCCTCTTTTAAAAATCGTCTCATTGAAACAACAGCACCTTTGTCTGTTTCCTTATGGGGGTGGGGACGATGAAAAACAGCACGTATACCATTTAAAGCAATCCTCACCCGCGAGCCATGCCCTTCTAATATTTCAGCACCTAAGGCATTGAGTAAAGTTTCAATATTTTTCCACGCTATGCCTGCTTGTACAGGTTGCTGAAAAATTTGTTCTAGTATTTTTTGATGCTTTTTATTCATTATAGCATAGTACCATAAAATAGTACCACATCAAGCGTTGACAATTTCCTAGCTGTCCTTCAACCCCAGGAAAGCTCTTGGATGATGAGATAAATTGTTCATTCGGGGCATGCTTATTCTGTGCTTACTCAACCCATATGCTCAGAAATTTTCTTCATAATGGCTTTATAAAGCTCTGATCTTACGGAACGATGCAGCTCAATAATGCGTTTTAAAAATATCGAAGAAGGGCAATTATTTTTGCCAGCAATGATATCCATCACAACATCCTCATGAAAATCAGTATATTCAGCAATTCCCTGCAAGGTATATTCCTGCGTAGATAAGATATCTTTAACAATCGAAGACACAAAATTTGATTCAAGCATCGAACTCTCCATTTGCTTAGTTAATTTCATCAAACGAAAATAATCCTTGTATTGTTCTCTAAAAAATTCCTTCAGCTCCTCGTAGATATGTATAAAAAGTTCAGCTTCTAAAATTAATAATTCTTGTTTTGAGAGGTGGGATATATCGATTTTCATTAATTGGAACAGCGGAATAACGGCGGTCATGGACTTATTTCTTCCTTAATTAGAAGTTCTAACAAAAATCATTGGGGATTTACAATAAGAATCTAATCTATGATTATCATCTCCATTCAAATAATAATTTTATTATATGATTATTTTAATATAAATATCATTATTTAATAAATATATCAATTATTAAATAGCATCTATCTGCATGATTTTTTGTTGCCTTTTTTTAAATAAATGAAAAAATATTGGACTCTGCAAATAGAAGACGAAAGAAGACAATGCTGATATGTGTTGGGATTAATAATTACAAGGATATGAACATAGGAAAATTAGCATATGCTGTTAGTGATGCTTATCATATCGAAAGAGCATATAACTTACATAAAGCTAATTCTTCGGTATGCATATTAACAGATGAAAATGCCACACACGAAAAAATTATTCACGCCATTAAGAATGCTATTTTAAATAATAATGAAATATGCATTTATTATTCTTCGCACGGAGACGTTATTGATAACACTACTTACCTTTATACATATGATACAAAAATATCAGAAATTAAAACCACATCTATCTCATTAAAATATTTAATTAATCTTTTCTGTGAAAATGAGAAGACTAATGTAACATTAATATTAGATGCATGTAATGTCATTGTGCCACATATATATACTAAAAATATTAAAATATTTTACCCTGAATCATTCAGCACATATGAGGATACTTTTACTAAATATGGTAATTTCACGAGAAATATAATTAAAAAACTTATTAAAAACGAACTGATTGTAGTGGAAGAAAAACACGCTGGTCGCTATTATAGAATAAGAAAAGAAATAGAAAAAATATTTTACAACAAAAATAGATTAATTTGGATGCATTCGAAAGTTTCTAACGGGAAAAGTCACTTCCTAAGACATTTAAATGATGCAGAAAAAAACACAATTTACATATCTATACCAAAGATAAAAGCATTAACACTTAACATTATTTTTAATTTAATTAGCGAAAAAATATTATCAGTATTGAAAGCTGACAAGTTTAACTATATTGACCCTGACCCAGAAAGATATATTAGAATATTTTTTAATATGCATAATTTTTATTTGTTAATTATAGATCATATTGATAATTTAGCAAGCAAACATATTAAAAAATTATGCGAATTTATAAGCGAATTAAATATTCATGTAATATTAGCATCTAAAAATTGTAGGACAATAACTACCGCTCATACATATAAACTGCCAAGTTTATCTAATGAAGATATAATTGAAATATTAAATAATAACGAAATTTTCGAAATTGATATTAAAAATATCCCTAAATGTGAAAGTTATTTTGATGTATTAAAATATATTAATCAAATTAATGCAAATCATAATAATATTGAAAATTTAGATGTTTATGGAAAAAAAATTATTGCTGCAATAGCTATTACTGGCGGATTTATCAATAAAGATTTATTCATTGCAATATTTGGATTAAAAAAATCCATTATTAATAAGTTTATTAATAATGGATTAATTATAAAACATGAAAACTTTTATTATCCTCACGATATCATTTATGACAAAGCATTATATATAAAACCATTAGTAAATAAAAAGAAAGCGTATTTTTATTGGGAAGAAGAGGTCAAAAAAAATCCAGAATCAATTAAAGCTATTCACAATCTTATATTATCATATCATTCGCTATCACCAAAAATTACTATAAACGATGATATATATTATTACATTGTTGCCAAACTAAATGGCAGGCAGAATTCTCATTTTATAATATTATTATATGATAAATTAAAAAATAAAAAATTAAGCATGAATCTAAGATTAAAATTAGCTGAATCACTTATTGATATTGGTAAATTTAATGAAGCTGGAAAAATTATTGGTAAATATACAAAACATAAAAATATTGATCTATTGATATTATATTCAGAACTTTTATGGTGGAAAGGCAAATTTACTAAATGTATAGATACAGCAGTAAAACTGTTGCCAAAACATATGACCGTGCATCAGAATGTCAAGCTATATTGTAGCATAGGAATAGGGCATTTCTTTTTAGGTAAATGGATAACTGCAGCAGGATATTTCGAACTAATTATTAAAGAAAATAAAAGTATTGATGATAAAACATTATTTTTTTCCTATGCTGTATTAGCGACAATACAAGGATTGCGTGGTGAAAAAATTAATGAGAGTATCAATAACTTTATTACAGCAATTGAAATTGCCAAATCAACAAAAAAGATTTCCTGGTTATCATTGCTATATGGCAACATAGGTGAAATGCTATGGAAAGCTGGAAAATATAGAAAAGCAATAGATATTTTATCTGCAGCTAGTCATTTAGCATATCTTACTGGCAATGATGCAGTAAATCTGGAGATTAAAAGAAATTTACTACATGCATATCATAGATATAATAAATTCGAAAATGAAAATAATTTAATAATCGAGCTAGATAAAGAATTTATTGAAGATATAGATAGTTACGTTAAAATGCAAATTATTAATACACTAATAACACATTATATTTTTTCTGAAAATAACAAATATAAATATTTTCTTAATAAAGCAATAAAATTGACTGAAGGAAATGACGAATATCATATTTATACTATGGCAAATTTAGCAATTGCTTCACTATATGAACAAAAGAAAATAAAAGCGATAAAATATATGAATCAGGCTCTTAAGCTTTGTTACGCAGGAAAAAATTGGTTAGCGATAAAGCAAATATTTGAAGATTGGGATGAAATAGTTAAACGCTTTCATCCACATTTTCTTTTGACAAAACAAGCCTTTCCAAAATGGCATCAAATACTTGAAAGAGAGCTGTTAGAACAGCTTCATCACTTTTCACGTTTATGCGAATATCTTCAATAGACTTGAACATAACTGTTGCTATATGCACTTTAACTGAATTGGCAACATTTATATTGTATTTTTCAAACATTCCATCAAATTTTTCATAAATTTTTGGTATAATATAAATTGATGTATTTGTATGCGAACCAGGTGACATATTTTCTTCTAATGCGTTAAGGTCACTATTTAATAATGCGTGAGGCGAAACATCAAGTACATTAGCAAGATGATTTAATGCACTTAACGTTAATTCAGTTTCTCCTCTTTCTAGCCTACCTATTTTTTGGTAATCAAATCCTGCTTTCTGCGCTAATGTATTTAAAGACAAACCTTTTTCTCGACGAATATCTCTCAATTTCAATAATAATTTACTGTCATTTTTCTTTTTTGAGGTCATAATTTTTCATTCACCTTTTTTATTGCATTATTAACTACATTACTAAATATTATTTCGTCTTCTAAAAATGGATAATGTCCTATATTTTCAATTACCAATTTTCTATTAGATAAGAAATCATGATCTAAATAAAATGGATCTTTATCGCCAAAAATGCATGCTACTGATATGTTACGGCTTAATATTAATGCTCTGTCATCATAACATGAAACATTTTCTGAAATCCTATTGCACATATTAACATCAAAAAGAATGTCGGGAACATCTACTTTTTTATATGCATAATACGGTAAAAGAGCTCTAAATAATTCACATCCTTTTTTATCATTTTGCATTAATGTTTCAATTTTTTTCATGCCTTGCTCAGGAATCTTATTTATTATATTATTAAGCGCTTTTTTCCAAATATTAAATTGAAAAGGCATTGGGGAAATCATGATTATTGAAGTAGGCATAACTTTACTATTCTCAATTAACCTCATTGCAAGATAGTTGCCGAACGAATGAGTTATTAGACCAAATTTGGTAAGTTGTAATTCCTTCACTTTATTAATTATCTGATTCGTTAATTCGTCAATAGTGGGTACTGTTTCCACTGGTAACTCTGGTGATCCTAATGGATTATAAAAATGTAATTTATACCCAGTAAATGCGTTAGAAATTCCTTTTTCTAAGTATTTCTTTGACAACCCAGGTCCACCAGGTATTACAATCCAATTTAATTTATCTAACATAGTTAGTTTTTCTCACTTTGACTTGTTATTTTCAAAACAATACATAAATAATCCCATTTGAACATATGAAGTAGGATTCAAATACCAACTTTCAATTTCATTGCGTACTTCTTCGGTGCATGACAGTACATCGCACCCCTCAAGAAAATAATTTTTATATATTTCTTTATATCCAAACAACGAGCTTGGCATATAATAAGACTCTTGTTCTGCTAATGAAAATCCTATCAAAGCCATTTCCTGTATAATAAAATCTTTCACTTTTCTGCTGGCATGTCCAGAACTAAAAAAATTTCTATGTTTTATTAAATGTTGATTAAAATTAGGTAATTCAGGCGTCATGAAAAATTTTTCATCATTAGTATCAATAATAATTATTTTTGTTTGATCATTAATTTTCGATTTGATTTTTGCTAGAAATAATCTTCTATCGGTTATTTGATGTAAGATTAATCTTAAAATGATTGCGTCAGCTTGAATATCTATATCTTCTGCCGACCCAAATTTTAAAACAAGCTTAGTTTCATTTTTATATTGGCTTGAAATAAGTTGCCTACAATTATCGTAACCAAATAATTGTAGATTTGGAAAAACTGAGCCTAACGTTTTGAGAAATACAGCATTACCGCATCCAATTTCAATGATATCTCTAAAATAATCAAATCCAAGTTTTTTATAAAAATTGTACTCAAAAGGAAAACACATATTTGTTTGTATAGACAACATATTCGAATAGGATGAATAATTAATCATCATACATCTCGTATTGTTAATTTTTTTCAAATAATATCATATTTAAAATAAATTAAAATTATTTATTGAATAACGTTCAATAAATGATATTATCTGGCAGTCTTGCTTAAGGATAAAATCCGCAAAGGAGCATATCAATGAATTTTCCTACGTAATGCCTTGCAAATAAGAATCAGGTTCACATAGATATAATTGAAGAATATACATGCGTAAGCCTGATTCTTTAGTGAATTAAACTAGTACATGCTAATGATGCTGATAAAATATCAACAGACCAAGGATCTTCTTTGGTTGTTTTACCTGAAATGTTTCCAACAGGAAAACATAGTAATGGCAGAGAAACGCATGGTCATAGTTTAATTATTGATCCGTGGGGAGATATTGTTAGTTCATTATCTGATGGAGTTGGTGTGATAACAGCTGAAGTTAATTTGGAAAGATTAAAGAGAATTCGAAATAATATTCCGGTCGATAAACATCAGAAAATTTTTGAAACAAATTAAATATAATTATCATGAATAATATAGAATCACAATTTATGGCTAGAACAATTGAAATTGCAAAAAATAATCCGCAAGCTCCATATGGAGCAATTATTGTTTATGATGATAAAGAGATATTAATTGAGTCGGTGAATAGTGCTAATATAAATCCAATTATGCATGGAGAGATTTCTGTTATTAATAATTTATTCAGCAATGGATTCGATAAAGAAAGAAATAAACTTAGCTTGTATACTACAGCAGAGCCTTGTCCGATGTGTGCGGCAGCCATATATTGGGCGATGATTCCTAAAGTAATTTATGGAACAGGAATTCCACTTTTGCATGAATTATTTGGTAGACAAATATTTATTAGAGCTTCGGATGTTTTGTGTAAAACACCAAATTTCTATAACTGCAATATTATTGGTGGCGTTATGGAAAAAGAATGTGATCAACTTTTTATTGATGCAAAAGCAATTCAAACTTCATGATCTTATTGCTATGAGTTTCTTTAAATTGTGATGATGTGAAAAATAGAGAGTAATCTATGTCCCTAAAAATTGTTACTGGTGGTCAAACAGGTGTTGATCGAGCTGCCTTGGATGACGATAACGTCATCGTTAAGGAGTGAAATGGACAACACGTGGCAAGCATTTCACTCGCTTTAAAACACGGAAAAACATTAGTTCGAGCGTAGCGCAACCATCGGCTCTAAATTTGCTGCACGCACGGCAGGATAAACACCGAAAAAAATTCCGGTTAACACGGAAACGAATAATCCAATCACAATCGGTTGCCATACGATTGCAAAAGACCAATGAAAACATTGCGTCAATACAAATACGATGACCACACCAACAACACTGCCTAAAACACCGCCTAGTGCCGCCAATATCATTGCTTCGATCAAAAACAATCGCCCGATGTCTCTGGGTGTGGCGCCCACAGCGAGGCGAATACCGATTTCACGTCGACGTAGATTAATGGATATCAGCATCATGTTCATGATGCCAATGCCGCCCGCTAACAAAGCAACGCTACCTATCATGCCTAGAAAAGTCGTCAGAATGGTGTTTTGTCGTTCCATTTTATCGATAAGCTCTTTCGCACTACGAAATTCAGGATGATCGGAAATACCTGCTTCATGCAACCACTGCGATACTTTTTGCTGCAAAACCAATAAATCCGTATTGGGTTTTGTTTCGATAAGCATATGTTGTACTTGCGCAGGATGTAGGCGAATGGCCGCTTCAATGGGAATCATCACTGCGTCATTAATATTCGCTATCACAAATTGATTTTCAGGCCAGGGCGCTGCTATTCCTACAATCGTATAAATTTGTTTATCGATCAGTAATGTTTTGCCGATAGGATGCGATGACAAAAGATGCTTCCATTGCTGAAAAACATGCCAGCCTAAAACGCAATACGTATGATGGTGATCTGCAAATGTTATCAAACGCCCCTGTTGTGCCTGAAGCTGATTAATGGCAGAAAAATCTGCTGTTACTCCTAGCAAGACACTTGGATAGGTTTCTGTCTGGTTGTGAATAGGGACAGCAAAGTGCGCATAAGGTGCTAGCTTTTCAATAGTCGGCTGATTTTTTTTAAAATTAAACAGGGTTTCTACAGTCGTTTGTTTCGTTGCATCATTTCCTTTATTTTGAAATGTCACAGAAACTAATTGTGTGCCTAGTGACGTGAACTGCTTAAGTGTTTCTCTTGCTGCCAATTCACCCCCGGTGAGTAAAATCACCACAGAAGCCGTACCGACCAGCACACCAATGATGGCTAGTATTGAGCGCAATTTAAACCGCGCCAAATTGTAGAATGCTTCGTTGATATCAGTTAGGTAGGTCAAGCGTTCTTCTCTATGCTTCGCAATTTAATCATTAGGATTTTACCCCGGATGAAATAAAGAACATTTCATCCGGGCTACATCTTCATCCTCTTCACAATAACGATGACGTCATCGCGAGCGAGTGAAACGCGCATGAACTGGCGATCCATTCTTCATAGGTTGTCTAAATTTATCATCTTTGATAGCATTTTGGCCCATTATAAGCAGAGGATACAAGCAGGATGTGGTCTGCCGTCAATCATTTGGTCTCGCCTAAAAAGTTTTTCATGTTATCCAACCGGCTATTGCCCTGGCTACACGTGATTTGCTTCTTCAGTTTAAGCATTGGCTTAACTGGCGGTTTACTATTTGTGCCCGCTGACTACGTGCAAGGTGATGGGTTTCGAATCATTTATGTACATGCGCCTTGCGCGTTTCTTTCATTATTTATTTATACAGTCATGGCTGGCGCAGCCGTCACCGGCATTGTGTGGCGTATCAAACTCGCGTTCTTAGTATTGAGACGTAGTGCACCCATTGGTGCTCTTTTTACTTTTTTAGCATTACTCACTGGCAGCATTTGGGGTAAACCCATGTGGGGAACTTGGTGGCTTTGGGATGCACGCTTAACCTCAGAATTAATTTTGCTCTTTTTATATTTAGGCATTCTTTTATTTCAAGCAGCCATCGCACATAAACATCACGGTGAGCGGGCGGTGGCAATTTTAACCTTGGTCGGCTTCATTGATATTCCTATCATTCATTACTCCGTGTATTGGTGGAACACGTTGCACCAAGGCGCCACGTTAAATGTGTTCAGCAAATCAGCCATTGATAACTCCATGCTATACCCTTTGCTGGCCATGATGATTGCGTTTCTTGCTTATTATGCTGCCGTGCTATTCATGCGTTTACGTTACGATTTGATCATGTTAGATGCAAAACAACACTGGCTGAGAAATTCCCTATGATGCAATCATTTTCCGATTTTTTATACATGCATGGCCATGGCGTTTACGTTTGGAGCGCCTATGCGAGTGTCTTTATTGTACTAGGATCGCAATGGTACCTAGCGCGCCGACAATCGCGGCACCTTATCCATTTAAAAAAACATATGCACACATCGGCTAAGGATGGTCATGAATAAATTGCAAAAACGACGCTTATGGTATGTCGGTCTCTCCGCCATCACCCTAAGCTTAGCAGCCACATTGATTTTGTATGCACTCAAACAAAACATTAATGCTTTTTATACCCCCAGCGACCTATCCATCGCTAACACGCCTCTCCATCGCACTTTACGTTTAGGTGGCATGGTCAAAAAACAAAGCATTGCACACGACGCCACTGGTTTAGGTGTGCATTTTATTGTGACGGATTTTAAACGAGAAATTCCCGTGGATTACGTCGGCATTCTGCCCGACTTATTTCACGAAGAAAAAGGTGTCATCGTGGAAGGTCAGTTTGATGCACAACATCTTTTTATTGCCCATCAAGTTCTTGCAAAACACGATGAAAACTACATGCCTAAAGATGTTTATAAAAAATTACGAGATAAAACTGCATGATCCAATTATTGGGTGAAATCACACTGATCATGGCATGGATAGCTGCTTCCATTCAAAGCACCTTACCACTATTAGGCACGTATTCACGTAATCCTTATTTAATAGCAACAGCGCGTCCGAGTGCTTTGGCACAAGCAGCCTGCGTTTGCTTTGCCTACCTTTTATTAACTATCGCTTTTGTCACGAATGATTTTTCCATTGCTTACGTCGCTGAAAATTCACATCCAGCACTTCCTTTTATGTATCGTTTAACCGCTGCCTGGGGTGCGCATGAAGGTTCGATTTTATTGTGGATCGTATTTTTAAGCGCTTGGACAATGGTCTATGCCTACGCAGGCAATGCCTGTCGACGTCCCATGGTGATTGCATTGTTAGGTCTATTGAGTGCCTTTTTTTTAAGTTTTTTATTGCTAACGTCAAATCCATTTTTACCTGCACCGCCATTTTTACAAGGACACGATCTTAATCCCTTGCTGCAAGACCCTGGCTTTGTCATTCATCCCCCGATGCTTTATGCCGGCTATGTGGGTTTTGCAGTGGCATTCGCTATTACACAAGCCGCTCTGTTAAGTGGTCAATTAGATCAAGCATGGGCAAGAAGCACGCGACGTTTTGCCACGGCTGCTTGGTGTTTTTTAACGTTAGGTATTGCGTTGGGTAGTTGGTGGGCGTATCGGGTTTTAGGTTGGGGAGGCTTTTGGTTTTGGGACCCCGTTGAGAATGCTTCTTTATTACCTTGGCTCGCAGGAACAGCACTTATTCATGTCTTGGTATTGGTTGAAAAAAGGGACGTTGCAAAAAATTGGGCCGCGTTGCTGGCGATGGTCTGTTTTTTATTAAGCTTGTTAGGAACCTTTCTCGTGCGCTCTGGTGTGCTGGTGTCCGCACATACGTTTGCAACGGATCCCAAACGGGGTGTGTTTCTTTTGGGCGTTTTAGCCATCGTGATGACGGCTTCTTTAGTGAATTATTTTATGCGTTTATCGCCCACACCACGTCAAGTTTTCCCATTCACACGCGTCTCCCGCGAAACGAGTTTATTAATTAACAGTGCACTGCTGACCACCGCGATGCTCACGGTTTTACTGGGCACGCTCTATCCGCTCATTTTAGATGCATTGCACCTTGGCATGATTTCTGTCGGCGCTCCTTATTTTAATAGTGTCATGATGCCAATTGTTTTGGTCATCATGACAGCCATGGCAGCGGCAGCTTATAGCCAATGGGGTGAACAATCCTTAAGCACTCTATTTAAATTAGCGTGGAAACAAGGCCTCATAAGTTTCGCCAGTGCCGCTGGATTATTGTGGTGGTTTGCGCCTATGACCAATCTTAGTATTTTTCTATGTTTAGGATTAAGTTTTTGGATTGTCTTGAGCGTTCGCCATTATTTCCGATGGTTACCCGCCATGTCATTGGCTCATTTTGGATTTGCTATTTGTGTGATGGGTATTATGTTGTCTTCGTTATTGCATCAAGAAAAAGAAGTACGCCTGCAACCTGGGGGCACGGTCGCGCTAGGTCCTTATCAATTTTTCTTCCTTTCAACCACTGGGGTCAGTGAAGGCAATTACCGTGGGATTCGTGCTCATTTTGAAGTCATTAAAAATACGCATCATGTCACCGACTTATATCCTGAAAAACGCATTTATACAGTGCGAGATATGATCATGACCAAGGTGGCTATCCATCCGGGTATTTTCCGTGATTTGTACATTGCTTTGGGGGAGCCGCTCGATCAGGATAATTGGTCTGTACGAATTTACTACAAACCCTTTATGCGCTGGATTTGGTTCGGTGGTATGATAATGATCATTGGCGGCATTTTCGCTATACTAAGGCGTCAAAATGTGAAGAATAGCAACTAATATGACCCTGCTACTCTTTAGAAACTCAAGCAATCCATTAGTGTTAGACATTAAATAGGAAGCAACCATGACCTTAACACGACGATTAAAAATCACAATTCCATTTGTGCTCTTGTTTTTATTATTTAGTTTACTCTGGCATGAATTGTATTCCGCAAGCCCGCGCAATGCTTCATCACTAAGTGGTGAGCCGTTGCCTTCCTTTGCATTACCAAATTTATTCAATCCACAAAAAACATTTTCTTCTCAATCGTTGCGTGGACACGTGAGTTTATTGAATGTATGGGCAAGTTGGTGTTCCGCTTGTAACTACGAACACCCAATGCTTTTGTGGATCAAAAACAATTATCATGTTCCCATTTACGGAATTATTTATCGCGATAATGCTGATGATGCCATCAATTACTTGAATCGCAAAGGCAATCCTTTTGTAGCGATTGGTAATGATGAGCGCGGTTCTGTTTCTGTAGACTTAGGCATTTATGGCACACCAGAAACTTTTGTCATTAGCCCAGAAGGTCGTATTGTTTATCGACATTTGGGTGTCATTGACCAACGAACCTGGAACAATACGATTTATCCCATCATTAAAAAATATGAACACTCTTAAACAACGAATCAAAACTCCCTTCCCCTTTTGGCAGGGAGTTTTTCTTTTTTTCACATTCAATACCATTGCCATTGCTGAATTGTCTTCGCAACAAAAAACGCGTTTTGCGCAACTGACGCATGAAGTGCGGTGTGTTGTTTGTCAAAATCAAAGTTTAGCGGATTCTTCTGCACCGCTTGCACAAGATTTACGTGAAAAAATTCATGCACTTATTGCAGACAACAAAACAGATGATGAAATTAAAACGTACTTGGTAAAACGTTACGGTGAATTTGTTTTATTGCGTCCACGTTTTAATAAATTGACATATGGTTTGTGGTTATTTCCTCTGCTTTCCTTGCTATACGTCGCTTGGTTTTTTATTTCTCCGAAAAAAAAATTTATAAAACACAATTCGATTTAACTTAGAGATTATTTTTATGGCCGATGAAGCTCCCCCACTAATAAAACCTAAAAAAAAATACCCTGTCATTGGCTGGCGTGAATGGGTAAATTTACCCGCGCTTGGTTTAGAGCATGTCAAAGCAAAAATTGATACCGGAGCACGTACATCTGCTTTACATGCTTTTTGTTTACGACCATTCACAGAAAATGGTATCAACAAAATACAGTTTGATATCCACCCTTTCCAACACAATAATGAAGCCATTATTACTTGCTCCGCAGTGGTAGTGGATAAACGTTTAGTTACCGACTCTGGTGGTCACGAAGAAGAACGTTATGTGATTGAGACACCGATCACCCTCGCTGGACAAACGTGGTCGATTGAGATTACGCTCACTGAACGAGAAAATATGTTGTTCCGAATGTTATTAGGTCGAAGTGCTTTGCGTAAGCGCTTTATTGTTAATCCTGCCCGTTCTTTTGTTTCAACCAAGGTTAAAAAATGAAAATTGCCATCTTATCAAGAAAAAGCAACTTATATTCCACACAACGACTAATTGAAGCAGCACAAAAACGCGGCCATGAAGCCGATGTCATTGACACCATGCGTTGCTATATGAATATCACGTCTGCTGAACCGACGATTCACTATAAAGGAAGCGCATTAGCAACTTATGATGCGGTCATTCCGCGGGTAGGTGCTTCGGTTACATTTTATGGTGCAGCTGTGGTAAGGCAATTAGAAATGATGAATGTATTTTGTGTGAATGACTCCATTGCTATCACACGTGCGCGCGACAAACTACGCTCTTTACAATTACTGTCTAAGAAAGGTATTGGGTTGCCAGTCACTGGCTTTGCACACTCCTTAGATGAAATCAAAGATTTGATCAAAATGGTAGGTGGCCCTCCGCTCGTGATTAAATTTTTGGAAGGCACGCAAGGCATCGGGGTTATTTTAGTAGAAACGTATAAAGCGGCACGCAGCGTATTAGAAGCGTTTTTAGGTCTTAAAGTAAATATTATGGTGCAAGAATATATTAAAGAAGCAGGTGGTGCTGACATTCGCTGCTTTGTCATTGGCGGCAAAGTCGTGGCAGCGATGAAACGTCAATCGCATTCTCCTGAAGAGTTCCGTTCCAATCTGCATTTAGGTGGTACCGCAACGCCGGTTGAGATTACCGAAGAAGAGCGCAACATGGCCATTCGCGCCGCACATTTGATTGGTTTAAATGTGGCCGGTATTGATATTGTGCGTTCCAATCGCGGTCCGCTCATCATTGAAGTAAACGCATCCCCAGGACTAGAAGGTATTGAGAAAACCACGGGAATTGACGTCGCAGGCTCCATTATTGACTTTATTGAAACCAATATTAATGGTGAAAAAGATAAAAATAAAACCAGAGGATAATCATCGCATTGACCTGGTAAACCAGCCTGCTATACTTGCGCGATTGCTGCCGGGGTGGCGGAACTGGTAGACGCGCCGGTCTCAAAAACCGGTGAAGGCGACTTCATGCCGGTTCGATTCCGGCCCTCGGCAAACTTCTTCAAGACATTTTCGACCCGTCCCGGTGGCACAGTGGATAGCGCGGCCCCCTCCTAAGGGGCAGGTCGGCGGTTCGAATCCGCCCCGGGACGCGAGATAAATAAAGGAATTTTCAGATTTCATCACTGCAAATTTTAAATAAAGTTCTTTCTGGTGACCAACTGGGTGACCAAAATATTTTTACTCAGTGAAATTTATATTAACACGGCCGGCATAACTACGACCCGATTGGGCTGCATTTATAGCACATTATAATTTTTTGCGTCGTGTTGGTGTTGGAGTTTGATCTTTTTTATCATCTTTAGTTTCTGTTGGTATGATTCCTGCCTGCCATGTCTTCTTGGGTTGTGACTTAACCCCGGTATCTTGTTGTTCTGGTGGTTTTTCCACTGGCTGTTGTACAGGCGTAGAGAATATTTTTTTAAACGTACTAAATTTATTGCCTAATTTACCACTTGCAGAATTAACCAGACTTTTAAAAATAGTACTCGTATCTGGTTTATAAAATTCTTCTTTTGTATGTTCTGTTTTTAAGGATTTTGCGTCTACTTTTTGTCTTGCCGCTTCTTGTTTTGGCGCTTCTTGTTTTGGCGCTTCTTGTTTTGGCGCTTCTTGTTTTGGCGCTTCTTGTTTTGGTGCTTCTTGTTTTGGTGCTTCTTGTTTTGGTGCTGCCGCTTGTTCTTTGGCTAGTTCTTCTGCTTCCTTCCTTACTACAGCTTGTCGCGCTACTTCTTGCATATCGACTTCTTTCATTACAATGTTAAAGGTGTCTCTAATTGTCTTCATTGTTCCTGGGTTGTTTTTTGCTCGATCCTCCATCAACTCTCGTACTTTAGTTAATACTTCATGTTGCATCTCAATTGGTAATAATTTAAAAGTGTCTCTGTGTACTAAAGAATTAAGTCTTGTTAAAAACTCTGTCTTTAACGCATCTTTTTCCTTACTTAGAAGAGATAGTCTTCCAGCGCTATACTGTAACAATTCGGCATCTTGGCCTGTACCAGGATTTTTTGTAACTAACTCAACTAAGTTATCAATGTTCTTTTTGCTGATACTGTGAGTATCTTCATTATAAAGATTACTGCCTATCATCTTAAGAAATGCATTTTCTTGAAAAATTTTAGCTCGCTCAGCAGGACTTAGATCTTTTTTTCCTTCCAATAAAGTATATTGAGAAGCAACTTGAAACATAAATGCCGTGTTTAGTGCTTTTTGAGTTTCGGAGAAAGGAGGCAAGGTTCTCTTTTTAGTCTCACTCCATTTCCAAAAACCCTCTAACTGACCTATCTCTTTTAATACAGTTGGTTTTATTGCAGCTTTACGTAAACTACTTATTACCCCCGGTGAAAATTTCCAAGTAGCAGGCGTATTTCCCGTTTCCTTCCATGCTGCTTTCCAAGCCATACGTACTTGTTAATCGAGTATCTCTCTCTGCAATTAATTTATTAACAGCTTCAAATGCTTCTTTTTCAGCTTTATTTAAATTTTTATTGTTACTAACAACTTTAAATGTTTCTTTTGGATATTTTTCGGCTAACGTAGTTGTCATACCATTTTCATCTTCAAAAGTAATAGTAGCAAGTGCTGAGGCTCTTACACCTTCTGCAAGATCGAATGGTCTAGCAAGTCTATTAGCTTCTAGCATTTGTTGAAAACATGTTAAATAAAAAACATCTGCTTCTGGCAAAATTGACTTATGCTCATTTATATATTCGCGTAAATCAGCAGCCATTTGTTTGCGCATAACATCATTGCTAATAATAGTAGTCAGCGTCGAATTTTCCGCTGCTTGGGTTTTAATTATTTTATTTTTATAGTCTTGGCTTAATTGCCCATTATAACGTGGTAGTACATCACGTAATAGAGTGATAGCAACATCGTCTGCTATCTTTATGAGATCTGCTTTAAAATTGTCTACGTTCGTAACAGTAATGCTATTTTTTTCTTTATAGGGGTCAACCGCTTCTTCATAGATTTTTGAAGATATATTTATTTGTTGGCTAGATGATTCTACATCAAACAATCCTGTTGTATGAGTGACATCTTGATCTTTCTCAATATATTTGGAATACAAGTTCTGCCATTTTTCATTAATTTGAGCCAATGCTTCAGCGCTTGGAGTAGGACCTATATTCGATATATCTGTTAATAATTTTTGAGAGGCTTATAAAAATAGGAAATTTTCTTCATTGTGTTCCTTATCAGCGCTATAAGCAAGCAGACCATCTTTTGTATCGTTATAAATTTCTAAAAAATGTAAAATTGAATCTGCTTTTCCTTTTCCATTTCTCTCCGCAGCCCCAAGGTCTAATGCACCGTTTTTTACAAGGGGTTCGCTATCGCTATAATATTTATTTTCAATTGGCATAATCTCGCCTGCAATTTAATAAATGCTTACTTACATTATAGTAATAAATACTAAAATTGGTTTTTTAAGAGTCAGATTATAAGGATTGCTCAACAAATTACTTAATAGAATCATAGTATTGTTTAAGTTCATTTGAAAGAAAATAAGTTTATTTACTTAAAATAAGCTTACGATCGAATAATATTAATATTTGAATTAAAAAGTTTTTTTATTACTTGTCTGAGTTGTTGCTTTAGGAGAGACGGTGCCTTTTGAGTTAAAAAAAGAAGTTTTATTTGCTATGAATTGTTTAAGACTTGGGTCGATCATTAAAAATAGTTTTACCATTTCCAAATTAATATTGAGCGCTGTTTTTCCAGTCGTATCTAATGAATTTATATCTACTTTATGTGCAAGCAAAAATATAAGTATATCAAAACAACCATTCTCAACTGCTAAAAACAATGCTGTTTTTCTATCTAACAATTCCATTAATAATTCACGCGCTAAATAATAATTCGCTTTACGATTTTTAGCTTGCGAACTTAGAAAAAAGAAAAATCCATGCGCAAAATCAATACTAAATATTAATATTGGTCACATTTCCGTTATTATTTACTGTCTGCGAACTTCTACTAAATAATAGTCTAAAAAAATCAAGGGTACTGCCATTTTTGATTGGTTGATAGGATTCAATGCGTGCAATGTATTTTTCTAACTCAACACTCTCTAGAATCTCATCGTAATTTTCTTCTTTGCTGAACAACACAATGGAATTCTTCTTTAATATCGTCTTGAAAAAATCTGGTTGCAGGAAATTTTTTTGATTGCAACCGTGACATTATGAATGGATTCTCTTTTTTATTCGCCGTACATGCTAAATCGATATGAGACAATTCAGCTTCATCATTACCCATGTGGCGGTATAATTTTGCTGATGAAGAGGATATGTTATCTGACTGAATATGAGATAGTTGTTGGCGATCGAGAAAATAATATAACAAACTGAATCCTGATGCTAATACGCTAAACCCTCCGACTGCAAATAAAATAGCTTGCAACGCTATTGGCACACCAAGGACAGCACCCACACCACCTGTCACAGCAATGAGGACTATCGCTGCCACAGTCACCGCTATTAGAACACCTACTTTCCACTTATCAAAATTTGTTGCGTTGTCAATGTGCCGGGAATATGGCACAGGTAACGCTACTTCTTTTTCCAAATGATCATTTATTTTTTTAATCATTTGATTATTTCTTTCAATGGTTTTTTGTAAAGGTTGTTTCAACATTGCATTAATTTCTGGCACCTCTAGCATAGCCTTAGGAAGGAACATGTTCGACTTCGCAAATTTGTTTAAAAAATTTTCTCTCGTTTCATCTGGCATTGCATTCAAGAAAATTAAGAATGCTTCTGATCGAAACAGGACGTAAGGAGAATGCCAAGTTAAAAATTTTGCAAGCTCTATGATTTGTGCATGCGTAAATAACTGCAATAAGTCAGCATCTTCTAAAATTGCTGTGGCCGGTTTAGTAAGATTTCCTAATTCCGAATAATCTCCTTTTGATAGAATTTTTTCGACTCTAGAAAAGGTTAATTTTTTCTTAACTAATGCATTCGCTTTTAATACTTCTTTTAAATCATGATAAGATAGGCGAGCAGCAAGATTAATGAAATCTTCTTCATTTAAAATATTAATTGCATCGGAAGAACTAAAAATATCCACAATCCAAGCAGAGGTATGCGATCCTTCCACAATTTTTAGTAATAACGATTTGTTTAATTGCGTTACTATGCTAGGGTGATTTGATTTTAAAGCGCCAAGAAAATATTCAACTCGTTTAGTGGTAATATCTTCAACCGGATAAGAAAAATAAATTTCCCAACTTCCAGCTTTCATTAATTTATGCAAAAGAAAGTAAGCATTCGCGTTAGTCTTGTCTTGTAGTAAGGTTTTAATTAAGCATTCTTGAAAACTATTTTTAGATATCCAATACACATAAATATCATTCAATAATAACAAACCTTCGCCTGTTAAAGCTAAACTGTGATCAGATTCACAAAGTAACTTAACACAAGCCTGGACATGATTTTCTTCAGCGTACGAAACAGTATTTACTGTATTATAAAATTGAGTGCAAAAATAAAATATTGCCATTGTCTCTTCAAAATCAATATAAGCTTTCTTTACCATATTGTGATCTGATTTTGATGAAAGAATTGTAGTAATAGTTTGTTTAATGAAATCGAAGGAAATTTTGTTAACATTAGAATGTAAATAATTAATAGGAAGCAACGTTCCCATTTCATCACAAAATAATTTTAGGTCCGGCGTACCTTCTGGAGATAGATTTATTTCCTTAGGTAAAATTATTTCTTGATATTGAAGAAAAGGTAGAATATTTTCACCATTAGCAAGAGCTGACAAATAATTTAAACATTGATTTTTCCGACGTTCTCGCTGACTCTCTTCGATTTGATCAATCAAGCTGTACCACGTTTTATTGACTTTTTTAATCACCTGTAAATGCCAACGCGGCAAAAAACTTAGTATCAATGCCTGAAGTTCTCGCGGAAATTCATTAAAGTTAATTGCGTTGATGTCTAAAGTTGTACGAGGCACGCCCATAAATATTCACCGACTATTTTGATTAAAATTTGAACTATTTTACCCCAAAAGAACATCATTATCTATATTTTTGGGGCAATATAAGTATTTGAAAATAAAAATTTTCTACTTGACCCCTCCTCTATTTTTATCGCATGCTTCAAACACTAAATTAGCGAGGAAGAGCTATGAGTTTTAGCACCAATATTATTACCCTAACCGATGACCTACATAAACAATCCACTGCTACTCCTATCATGCAACGTTATTTGCAAAAAAAAGTAACTTTAAAACAACATGCTGATTATTTATTGCAACAATATTATATTTTTCTTGCACTAGAACAATTGATCGAACAACATCAATCGCATCCTATTTTCAAAGATAGCGGTTTACATACATTAATCAAAAACATGAACCGTTCAGAAGTCATACAAAAGAATTATGTAGCAATCACTGAAAAATTAAATCAACTCAATGCGACTTTAACCGAAGATAAATTGTGGCCAGAGACAGTTTCTTTGATTAAAGCATTGAAACAACATCAATCTAATCCAGAAAAAATCTTAGCGCATGCTTTTGTACATTACCTTGCACTGTTAAATGGTGGGCTTATTATTAAAGCAAAATTGAATCAAACATTTTCTAACCTCAACAAGGAAGCTCTCGAATTTTATACAGTAAAACCTTCACTTGTCGCGGTCAATCATAATTTTCAACGTAAAGTGGACACTATTGCACATCTTCTTAACGAATCGGATTTTTTATGTGAAGTAGAATATTCGTATCAATGGATCATCAAACAAATGCAACACAACGATAAAGCATTATTGAGTTGTCATTCAACATTATTTAAATACTTGCCTCCTATTGCTGCGGCAACGGCGGTAGGCTTAGGATTGGCCACTTGTTATTGGCGGATGGGAAATTAGGACGGGCAAATGGATTGCTCACTCGCTTCGTACTTCGCAATACGTATTGAATATCCGTCCTTTAAGAAGGCCGCTTTGGGCCTCCTCAGGACGAACGTGATATCTTTCCGCTCATGACTTTTTAGAGAAATCTGAAGATTTTTTGCTCTTTGGAGCATTTTCTTCCGGCTTTGGTTCGCCACGTTGCCCGAAATGCGTGTGAATGTTTTTAGTTACTTTTGCTCCTGTCACACCCATCGTCGTCTTAATGAAGTCTTTACCAAAGCCCAGTTTTTCAAGCAATTTATTGAGTTTTGCAATAAAACCATCACGACGCATTTGCAAAATCGGCGCCGCATCATTGAGAGCTTTTCTAAATTCTTTCACACTCGCCTTATCTTCTTTCAAAAAATCATAAATGGTCTCAAGTGCTTTTCTTTTATCCCTAATTATTCTCAACTCATCACTTGGCCGCTCCCAAGCCTTGATATTAAATTGCGTAAGAGCTAAAGGACATTTAGACAATAATGTATGTAGTTCACTGTTATAGTCTTCCGGTGTAAACAGATAATTAGTCAAGGATATTTCTTTAATGTCTCGAATAATCTTCCTATACAAACTCTTTTCATCCAATTTTTTCGAGATTTTTATTGCCTCTTGCAACGCAGTAATAGCGATGGCTTGATATTGTTTTCTCTCCTCAAGAGCAAGATAATTTCTGTACCTTAAAAGTTCAGGTTGAATTTTATTTTTATCGTCTGCCGTAATAATATCAATTCCAGCATTTTCATAATAACTATCTACTATTCGTGGCGGTAAACTTGTTATTAATTCATTAACATAATTATTCTCTGTGTCGCAATGATCCAATTCACGTTCTAAAGGGGTATCTGCATGAATTGCATTAAATCCTACTTCTTTCAATTTCACACAAAGATCTTTATTATTATCTAAAACAACAATATTACTAGCCGCGATCTTCTGATAATCACCAGGAGTGCGTATTTCCATAATTCCAAATTGTTTGAGTTCATCAGTCATATCCAGCTTTAACTGTGCGGCATCCAGCGCCATGAATATAGAAAATAGTCTGTAGCGATCCTTATTCTTTTCTATTGTTTGTAATGCCTCTACAAAATCCCAGAGCTTAAAGTCAATGCTTGTTTTTCCAAATTGAAGCGTGATGATTGAATCATCAGATAAATTAAATTTATCTGTTTCATTTATTTTTATTGTATCTAATTTATTCTCAGCAATATTTGCGGCGTTTTTAATACAAGCCTTTAATATTGTTTTTGCTTTATCTGCATTAATATCAGTGCGTTTATCCTGACCCTCAATCAAATAAATATTTTTTCCTGATACAACATGGTCAAACAATGCTGCATCTGTCTCATTAGATTGAATATAAACAGGAGGCCATCCACCAGTGTGATATAGTTGGAAATTACTATAAAAATTGTCATCTTCACGCTTCGTTTTATTAAAGCTCACTATAGCCCACGACAGACGGTTATTATCTAAGGTTTGAATAAATGGAAACATTTTCTCTTGCAAAATATTATTGCCATAACCATCGACCAATGCATTTTCTCGGTCAAAAATATAAAATCGTTCATTAGAAATGGCGCGACTTTCCATAAAAACCCCTCACTATTTGTTAATTAGACATGTATATTTTTTATATTATATCATATTTATAGGACAATATTTATCTTGATTTGATAGGTGGTTAATATATAAGCACTTGTATTATTGATTATTTTTTTCTTTCTAGACCAGCCTTATCAGACTCATCGTCATCCGTGTGATTAGATACATATTCTATCGTGCCGTCCTAGAAAAACATGGATCCCGCGGACAAGCCGCGGGACGACGGCCTGATCTCGGAATAAGCCATGGGACGACGGCCTAATTCCTAGACAAGTCGCGGGGCGATCAGATTATTATTTTATTAAATGCAAAAATTAAAACGTGGTTTCGAGCGCGGAATAACAATTTTTAGCATAGATTTTATCGTATTGGTACATCTTATGAATTGCTCTAAATTTTAATGCTATTGGAGATAATAAATATATTCTCTGAATTAAATTAAAGGACTGCTCTAAATCATTGCTATCAATAAGATCGAGGCAAACTGTCAAAGCACGCTCTAATAATCCTTTCGATAAATTATATTTTCGAGGAGCAGGATACCAGATAGCATTCTCTTCAGGATAAAGCGGATTAACATTATTAAATATGTGCAACGAGGCAGAAACTTCATGCGTAGGATTACTGACGCTATGAATGCAGCCCGGCACTAAATATCCTACTTCTCCTATTGATGCCATCATTGATTTGTCTTGTTTAAGTTTTTCATTCTCTAAAAATTGATAAGTAGCTATATTGATTTGATTACTTAAGACACCTGTGACACTCCATGTTTTATGTTGGTGTGGATTATTATGATAAAATGCCGGCCAATAGACGACGCGTACAGAAAATTGATCATCTTTACCAGAAAACATATTTGGCATCTGCCAAATTATATTATTATTTTTTGCTGTTTCCATTGACATAATAATATTTTCGACACATCCTAATTTAAATTCTGCATCCTGCAATGCCACCCTTAATGCATTGCGCAATAACAATAACTTAGACATTAACTCTCGTTCGCTGATGATAATATTATTAATAAATTGAAAAAAATCATTTAACTTATTCATTTTTTCCCCTCAAGGAATCAATAGGCGAAGATTGCAACACAAGACTTATAGGTTCTATATTACTTATAAATTGATTATCATGCGTAACAATAATAATGATGGCTGTTTTTTTATAATGATTAATCAAATTTACTAATACTTCATTTGAGTAAACATCTAAACCATTAGTAGGCTCATCTAAAATAATTAAAGGATTGGCACCAATTGTCATCGTCGTTAGAAATAATTTTTTTTGCGTCCCTAATGACATCTCATTAAAACGCGTTATAAGATATTCCTCCAGTTTAAATTCAGAGATAATTTCATTTAATTGTAAAGAATGTTGATTATTAGGATCTTTAATGGATCGAATGAAATTCAAAAAATCAAATCCCGTTGTTGCTGGAAAAAAAGAAGATTTACCTGGTACATAACAAAGATTTTTTTTAAATACCAGACTCGTATTATTTACAACATTCACATTTTTCAAATAAATCGTGCCACTATCTTGTTTTTCAACCCCAGCAAAGACATTTAATAAAGTGGTTTTTCCGATACCATTTGCTCCCTGAACACAATAACATCCTGTGCTAAATGTATAAGATAAATTTTGAATGATGCGTCTATTTGCAAAAGATTTATAAATTTCATGAATGGTAAATGATATTGACATAAATTATCACATTAAAAAATTGATTAGATAATAGTTAAAAATAGAAAACAACAAAGTGATCGAAAATGCAACAAGAGTGCCATAGCGCTTAAAATTTTTTTGTGGATAATAAACAATGCTTAATAATAACAATGACATCGCTAGCATAGATAATGCAACTGAAAGAATCACATTCGACATAATGTAACAAGCAATAGCACAGACAATGCCTTGTAAAAAACCCACCCAAAGATAATCATTATAAAATATATAGCAGCTAGATAATGGTAAAGATTGCAAATAATTTTTATACTGTCTTCTAATCATCTGCAATTTTGAAAAAATTCCACTCAAACAAAAAGCATTAAATAATAAAAAACATGATTCAATAGTATACCTAGCACTAACACTTATTTCTAATTTATGAATAATTAATGTTAGACTACATACCAAACCCATACATACCAAAATGGGTGCAAAAAACAATGGATTATTTTGTACTAATTGTTGTAGCTGTATTCGAAACAATGGCCATCTTATAATGTGATTTTTATGTTGATTTCTATGTATAGTTCTTGTTTTTATATTTTTAATATTTAATGCTTTAGTCAAAAAATTATCATAACAAGATTGTACAATATAAAAAATCAAGACTATGTAAGTTAAAAAAATAAATAATTTCCATAACGGTGAAGCAACCAAAAAATGAAAATATAATAAAAAATTTAATAAGAATAAATAGATAGATTTTATAAAGCGCTTGTTTTTAAAAATCACTTGCCAACTCAAAATAATCGCGACAACAGCAATTATTTTTTCAGTCAAAAATAAAACAGCCGTTGCTTTCATTTCACCTTGTTTCAATATGCCAATAGCAACCATCATCATGGGAATAAAAATAATTATATTGATAATCAAAAATAGATAAATGTCTGACCATAACCAATGTTTTTTCCGCAAAGGTAAAGATGAAAAATATTTCCGCCAAGCTTGCTCTTTAAAAGCAGCATGTTGCAAATAAAACCATATGATCGCTATCAATTGATACATAAATAGGGAAATTAAATAGTCATTGGCATTATTCGCAACAATAATTCCCTTACCAGGTAAACTTATTGTAT
>Ga0153956_1000031_pt1 | contig 204856 bp, 184 predicted proteins | sample TSFL040MetaG_FD_104704 | JGI IMG/M metagenome (GOLD analysis project Ga0153956, IMG submission 104704) | Attine ant fungus gardens microbial communities from Florida, USA - TSFL040 MetaG | ecosystem: Host-associated > Fungi > Mycelium > Unclassified | place: USA: Florida, Wekiwa Springs... | reverse complement strand
TGGGCAGACGCTGGGCGCGTTTCTCGTTCATGCCGGGTCGCATGCGACGGAGGGGCCAGTGGAGGCGCCGGTCAAACCGCCGCTTACCGACCTGGCGCGGGCCAGGGTGGTTGAACATTTCGTGCTGGTGGACAACCGCTCGGGGTTACGCGTGCCGGAGCAGCCCTACAGGGTTACGTTGAGCGATGGGCGGGTTACCAGGGGTGTCACAAGCTCAATCGGGGAGACTGCGCTGGTACTCGCCGAAACCATGCAGATAGCGACGGTGGAGGTCCTGCATAACGATGGCACGGGGAACGCCGCGGCGATCTTCCAACCCATGATGACGCAGTCCACGGACCGGGGTCGGGATGAGCAATCCGAGGGCAGTCCCGATATCGGCTCTGAAAAGCGCGCTATCCGGAACCATAAAATCGGTTCGGGAAAATTGCAAACCAACGGCGATCAACCGTCCACTTCGGGATTTGATATTCACTATGCGCTTTGCAGCCCGTACAACTGGGGGTTGCGCTATTCGAGCGCGAACGCCGGGAAACCGGCGCAACTGGAGTTTCCGGCGGCGAGGAAATTCGCGGCGGCTCTTCGTAGCGTGTTGCTGGATGAGGTTCAGTGGGGAGATAACTATTACGGCGCGGAAGGCAAGAAGCCATCGCTTCGGCAAACGCTTCCTTTGAACAGGAATCTATGCAATGAACTCGCCGATCTTATAAGTCCTGTTATTCGATCAGCGCTTACCGATCCGTCGTCGGGTGCTTTCGCTCTTCCAGAAAGATGTGTGCCTGAAGTGATATTAAGTGACCTGCCATTGCCGAACAATGACTTGGGCACGTTTGACCCTGTGTCCTGGACATTGAGCGTCAGTGGCCCCGCGATGGCACCGCTTTTTGATGCTCGTTCAAAGGAAATTCGGGAAGCAGGGGTGAGCGATGCAATAGCAAAGCTTACGGACTTTATAAACACGATCTACCACGAGACGCGTCACTGTCAGCAATGGTTTTGGATGTTCGCGATGATGCAGCAGCAGGCAACAACTTTCACGAATACGCCTGATATAGCCAAATTACCAGCACATGTGGCAAAGAGTAAGAAAGCGCTGAGAGTTGTCGAAGTAACATCAAGCCAACCAATCCCGGACGATAACCTGGCATTGACCGGGATCAAGCATATGACGGCAGGCGTTTATCTTTTCGTGCTTTATCGATATCGCCTCGAGAATGCACGTCCCGGCTATATGTCGGACAGCAGTTCGTTTGACCGGGAGTATACGCATGCTTACCGGCAGACAAAGGAGCTATTGAGCGACGTGGGAGCTGGTGGGACGCCAATCGACGTGGAGAACATGGTCATGGACGACGTCGGTGGTTCAGGCTATGCGAGCAGGCCGTGGGAAGACGATGCTTTTTTCTGCGGGGATCTGGCTGGAATCTATTGGACGGGACATGAACCTCAAAACATTGCTGATAATCAGTGCAGCCGCAGGTATGCATTGGCCTACAACGCAAGCCGCCTCAGCAAATCTATCAATGAACCTCCTGAAAGAAAGCTCACCTCCCAAAATGGAGCAAAATAACATGCAGGCGATCCTGCTAAAACGTGACATGACGGAAGAACAGCAGACGCGGATTCTTCAGGCGATAAAGGCGGGTCTCCGGTGGGCTGCCGGAGAAATTACTTTTGACCAGGTACAGTGGATTCTTGGACAACCTAACTACGGCCCTATCAAGCGAGGTATAGAGCGTGTCTATCGATATGAATTTGCCGAAGCAACCTTGGAATTCGTATTCGATGGAACCCGGTCGGATAGTGATAGCGTCCCGCCTGATTATTTCGAGATGCGAGTGAGCGGTTATCTTGCGACCCATATTCAAAAGAAAGATTATGAATCTCACCTTGGACTCCATCGGCTCGTATACGGCGAATTGATAGACGGAGTACGAAAAGAACCGCGCACGTTCTTTAATCCCGGCTTAGGCGATTTCCTCGGCGACCGCAATCATGTCGGCCTTTCGTATCGCCTGCCATTGCCGGACGACTCACCGTTCGATGTCTACGCAGACTTCGATTTCGAAGGCCGCAATGACCCTCCCGATTACGCCAGCCTGAAAACCGCCGATAATTTGCGCGCCGTTACGATTACCCGCACGTACCTGACGCCGGAAGAATTGCGTCAACGCCGCATGGCAGAGCGTCAAAGGTAAGGATGGTGACGTTCCGCGTGGGTAGCCCCTGTCCTGATTCAGACAACGAATCGTTGCGATTTTCCCCGATCACGACGTACCGCGCGTCCGGCCTGGAGCGCATGACGCGGATACCCTAAGCGGATCGAGGTGTACGCTCCAGCGGTAGCCAAATCGTAAAGCGCTCTTCCTCCTATCCCAAAACCCAAAGGGTGGTGCCGGCGACAGCCTGAGCCCGGCGTCGTTGATCATGCGGGCCCCGTCCCTTCCGGCGATGGCCAAGGCGCACTGCATATCGAAACCCGGTCGTTATCCCCGATGAGGGCCGGCGCCCCACCCAGCCTGTTACCGGATGTTGCAACCATCCCCGCGTCAAATCCCGCGCCTTCGCCGCCAATCCCGTCCACGCAGTCCCGGCGGCCCTCGCCAGTTCCCCCATCCGCCCAACATGTTGCACCGCTGTAACTCCAACCCCACCCAAGCCAGTTACATTGGCGCATGCCGCTCCCTTGGCACGGCCCCGTTTCCTTACGTTCAGATAACAACACCTCCCGAGACCCGCGACTAATGACAACTCGCGCGAACCATGGCACTTTTGCGCAGTCCCGTCGGAGGACGGCCGCCGGCCCGATCATCCACACGAATATCCGCACCCGGAGATAAACATGAGCGAAACCGTGTCCCCGCCGCCGAAGCGCTCCCGACGCGGGGTCATCGTGGTCGCGGCAATCGTGCTGCTGGTGCTGATCGCCTTGGTCGTGGCTCACGTGCTGACCCGCAAGAAGCCCGCGCGCGAGAACGCGGCGATCGTCGTCACGGTGACTCGCGCGACGACCGGCTCGATGCCGGTCACGCTGAGCGAGCTCGGCACGGTCACGCCGACGGCGACCGTCACCGTGCTGCCGCAACTGAGCGGCTACCTGACCGAAGTCGGCTATCACGAGGGCCAGGAGGTGCAAAAAGGCCAGTTCCTCGCGCAGATCGATCCGCGTCAGTATCAGATCAGCAAGCAGCAGGCGCAGGCGACGCTCGCGAAAGACCGCGCGTCGCTCGCGCAGGCCCGAGCCGATCTCGAGCGCTACACGCAGTTGAACGAACGCAAGTCGATCGCGCCGCAAACCTTCGCGGACCAGCAGTTCCTCGTGCAGCAGGACGAGGCGGCGGTGAAGTCCGATCTCGCCAACATCGCGCAATTCGACCTCGACCTCGCCTATTGCCGGATCACCGCGCCGATCGGCGGCAAGGTGGGGCTGCGGCTCGTCGATCCGGGTAACTACGTGACCGCGTCGTCGACGACCGGCATCGTCGTCATTACGACGGTCAAACCGACCACGGTGCAGTTCACGGTGCCGCAGGATGCGCTCGCGTCGATCGTGCAGCGTCTGAACAGCGGCGCGAAGCTGCCGGTGACCGCCTATTCGAGCGACAACGCGCGCGAGATCGCGACCGGCACGCTGTACGCGGTCAGCAACCAGATGGCGACCGCGACCGGCACGGTGACGCTGCGCGCCACATTCGCCAACGACGACGAGGCGCTGTTTCCGAACGAGTTCGTCAACGTGAAGCTGCTGGTCGACACGATGCGAAACGCGGTGCTGGTGCCGACCGCCGCGGTGCAGACCGGCGCGCCGGGGGATTTCGTGTACCTCGTCAATCCGGACGGCACGGTGTCGGTGCACAAGGTCAAGCCGGGCCCGAGCGACGGCGGAAACACAGTGATCGAGTCGGGCCTCGCGGTCGGCAACGAGGTCGTCACCGACGGCATGGACCGGCTGTACGACGGCGCCAGGATCCAGCCGGCGAGCGCAAAGGCCGCGGCGGCGAGCGGCGCGTCCGGCCCGCCCGCCGGCGCTGGCGCCGCTTCGGCACCCCACCCGTCGCCTGCCTCGACTGAAGCCGCTTCGTCGTAACGGACCGCCGCGCCGATGAACATTTCCCGTCTGTTCATTCTCCGACCGGTCGCGACGCTGCTGCTGATGATCGCGCTCGTGCTGATCGGTCTGATCGCGATGCGCGTATTGCCGGTGTCGTCGCTGCCGAACGTCGATTATCCGACGATCCAGGTGCAGACCTTCTACCCGGGTGCGAGCCCGAGCGTGATGGCGACCACGGTCACCGCGCCGCTCGAGGTGCAGCTCGGCGAGATTCCGGGCCTGCAGCAGATGACCTCGTACAGCTCGGACGGCGCGTCGGTGATCACGCTGCAGTTCGATCTGTCGCTGAACCTGGATATCGCCGAGCAGAACGTGCAGCAGGCGATCAACGCATCGAACAGCTACCTGCCCGCGGGTCTGCCGGCGCCCCCCACCTACGCGAAGGTCAACCCCGCCGACCTGCCGATCCTGACGCTCGCGGTCACGTCGAAGTCGATGTCGCTCACGCAATTGCAGGACGTCGCGAACAATCGCCTCGGCACCAAGATTTCGGAGGTATCGGGCGTCGGCGTCGTGACGGCGAGCGGCGGCAACGTGCCCGCGATTCGCGTCGAGGCGGACCCGCACAAGCTCGCCGCATACGGCCTGAATATCGACGATCTGCGCACACTGCTGAGCTACGTCAACGTAAGCCAGCCGAAGGGCAATTTCGACGGCCCCGATCTCGACTACACGATCAACGGCAACGACCAGATCACCGATCCGAAAGACTATCTGAACACGGTGATCGCGTATCAGAACGGCTCGCCGGTATTCATGCGCGACGTTGCGCGCGTGAGCCAGGCCGCGCAGGATGTCGAGCGCGGCGCGTGGTACAACGGCTCGCCGGCGATCGTGCTGAACGTGCAGCGGCGCCCGGGCGCGAACGTGATCGCAACGGTCAACCAGATCATGAAGGAGCTGCCGCAGCTCGAATCGACCTTGCCGGCCGGCATGAAAGTGACCGTGGTGTCGGACAGCACCGGCGTGATCCGCGCGTCGGTCCGCGATGCCGCGTTCGAGCTGATTCTCGCGATCGTGCTGGTGGTCGCGGTGATCTTCGTGTTTCTGCGCAACGTGCCCGCCACGCTGATTCCGAGCATCTCGGTGCCGGTGTCGCTGATCGGCACGCTCGCCGTGATGTACCAGCTCAATTACTCGATCGATAACCTGTCGCTGATGGCGCTGATCATCGCGACCGGTTTCGTCGTCGACGATTCGATCGTGATGATCGAGAACATCGTGCGCTATCTGGAAGAGGGGATGACGCCGCTCGAAGCCGCGCTCGAAGGCGCGGGGCAGATCGGCTTCACGATCCTGTCGCTGACGATCTCGCTGATCGCGGTGCTGATTCCGCTGCTCTTCATGGGCGGCGTGATCGGGCGGCTCTTCAGCGAATTCGCGGTGACGCTCGCGGTCACGATCGTGATCTCCGCGGTGGTGTCGCTGACGGTGGTGCCGATGCTCTGTGCGCGGATGCTGCGCGCGCAGGCCGAACGGCATCCGAGCCGCTTCGAGCGCATCAGCGAAGGGCTGTTCGACAAGACGCTCGCCGCCTACGAGCGCGGCCTCGCATGGGTGCTCGATCATCAGACGCTGACGCTGCTGGTGGCGATCGGCACGGTGGTGCTGACCGGCGTGCTGTACGTGGTGATTCCGAAGGGCCTGTTCCCGGTGCAGGACGTCGGCGTGATTCAGGGCATCAGCGTCGCCGACAACTCGGTGTCGTACGCGACGATGGTCAAGCGCCAGAGCGCGCTCGCCGACGCGATCCTGAAAGATCCGGACGTGACCTCGCTCACGTCGTATGTGGGTATCGACGGCATCAACACGACGCTGAACAACGGCCGTTTCCTGATCAATCTGCGCGAGCGCGACGAGCGCTCCGACACCGCGCAGGAAATCGCGCGGCGTCTCGCGCAGGAAGTCGCGCAGGTGCCGGGCGTAAAGCTCTATATGCAGCCCGAGCAGGACCTGACGCTCGACACGACCGTCTCGCCGAACCAGTACAGCTTCGTGTTGCGCGGCCCGAGTCAGCAGGCGTTCCAGAAGTACGTGCCGGATCTGGTCGCGCGGCTGAAGAAAATCCCGGCGCTCGAAGACGTGCAGAGCGACCTGAATAGCGACGGCCTCAGCGTAAACGTCGAAGTGAACCGGCAACTGGCCGCGCGCTTCGGCATCACGCCCGCGACGATCGACAACGCGCTATACGACGCGCTCGGCCAGCGCATCGTGTCGACGATCTTCGAGCAGTCGAACCAGTACCGCGTGATTCTGGTCGCGAAGCCGGAGACGATGCCCACCGTGCAGTCGATCGGCAATCTTTATCTGCCGAGCCAGACCAGCAGCACGGGCCAGGTGCCGCTGTCCGGCATCGCGAAGATCCAGATCAGCAAGGCGCCGCTCGTGATCAGCCATCTCGCGCAATTTCCGTCGGTGACGATCTCGTTCAACCTCGCGAAGGGCGCGTCGCTGAGCACGGCGGTCACGGAGATTCACGCGGCCGAGCAGGCGGTCGATCTGCCGCCGTCGATCACGTCGTCGCTGCAAGGCGCGAGCGCCGCGTTCGAGGATTCGCTGTCCAGCGAGGTGTATCTGCTGATCGCGGCGCTGGTCGCCGTGTATATCGTGCTCGGCGTGCTGTACGAAAGTTTTATTCATCCGGTGACGATCCTGTCGACATTGCCGTCGGCCGGTATCGGCGCATTGCTTGCACTGATGCTCGCGGGCAGCGATCTCGACGTGATCGGCATTATCGGCATCGTGCTGCTGATCGGCATCGTCAAGAAAAACGCGATCATGATGGTCGACTTCGCGCTCGACGCCGAACGCAATCACGGCAAGACGCCGCGCGATGCGATCTTCGAGGCGTCGCTGCTGCGCTTCCGGCCGATCCTGATGACGACGCTCGCGGCGATGCTCGGCGCGCTGCCGATGCTGCTCGGCACCGGCACCGGTTCGGAATTGCGCCGGCCGCTCGGGCTCGCGATTATCGGCGGCCTGACGCTCAGCCAGATGCTGACGCTGTTCACGACGCCGGTGATCTATCTGTTCTTCGACCGCATGGCCGCGCGCGTGAACCGCTGGCGTGACCGGCGCAAGCAGCGCAATAACGGCGGCGAACCGGATGGACGGCCGCCTGAAGGCGGCACGGAGGGCGCGCCGTGAACATCCCGGCGCTCTTCATCCGGCGGCCGGTTGCGACCACGCTGCTGGCCATCGCGATCCTGATCTCCGGCACGCTCGCGTATTTCCGCATGCCGGTCGCGCCGCTGCCGAACATCGCGTTTCCGGTGATCGTCGTGCAGGCGAACATGGCCGGCGCGAGCCCGGACATCATGGCGTCGACGGTGGCCGAACCGCTCGAGCGCAGGCTCGCGACGATCGCCGACGTCGAGGAGTTGACGTCGATCAACAACGTCGGTTCGTCGCTGATCGTCGTCGAGTTCGGGCTCACGCGCGACATCAACGGCGCCGCGCGCGATGTCGAAGCGGCGATCCAGGCCGCGCGCGCCGATCTGCCGACCACCTTGCGCAGCAATCCGAGCTACCGCCAGTACAACCCGGCCGACGCGCCGATCATGGTGCTGTCGCTGACTTCCGACACGCTGACCAAAGCGCAGTTGTACGATTCCGCCGATTCGGTGATCCAGCAGCAGTTGTCGCAGGTGCGCGGCGTCGGGCAGATCACGCTCGGCGGCGGCGCGCTGCCGTCGGTGCGCGTCGAGTTGCAGCCGGACAAGCTGAACAGCTACGGGATCGGCATGGAGGACGTGCGCGCGGCGATCAGCGCGGCCAATGCCGATAGCGCGAAGGGCCATCTCGATGTCGGCGATCAGCGCTACGTGGTGACCTCCAACGATCAGATCACGCATGCGGCGCCGTATCGCGATCTGGTCGTCGCATATCGCGACGGTGCGCCGGTGCAGTTGCGCGATGTCGCCCAGGTGACCGACTCGAACGAAAACATCCGCAATGCAGGGCTTTTCAACGGCAAGTCGGCGATTCTCGTGATCGTCTATCCGATGCCGGGCAGCAACGTCGTGCAGACCGTGCAGCAGATTCGCGGCGTGTTGCCGTCGATCGAGGCGACCTTGCCGAGCAGCATCCACGTGGGCGTGGCGATCGACCGCTCGGTGTCGGTTACTTCGTCGGTGGGCGATACCGAGCGCACGCTGTTTATCGCGGTGCTGCTGGTGGTCGGCGTCGTGTTCGTCTTTCTGCAGTCGCCGCGCGCCACGCTGGTGCCGGCGGTCGCGTTGCCGCTGTCGATCGTCGGCAGCTTCGGGCCGATGTATCTGCTCGGCTATAGCATCGACAATCTGTCGTTGATGGCGTTGACGATCGGCACCGGCTTCGTGGTCGACGACGCGGTGGTCGTGCTCGAGAACGTCGTACGGCATATGGAGCGCGGCCTCGGTCCGAAAGAGGCCGCATTGAAGGGCGCGGGCGAAGTCGGCTTCACGGTGATCTCGATGAGCCTGTCGCTGATCGCGGTGTTTCTGCCGATCATTCTGTTTCCGGGCATCGTCGGGCTGATGTTCCATGAGTTCGCGATTACGCTGTCGATCGCGATCGTGATTTCGCTCGTGATCTCGCTGACGGTCACGCCGGCGATGTGCGCGTACGTGCTGAGCCGCAACAACGCGGGTCACTCGAAAGCGCGCTGGGCGCGTTGGGTCGAACGGCAATTCGACCGCTTCAAGGATATCTATGCGCGCTCGCTGACGGCCGTGCTCGATCATTCGCTGCTGGTGATCCTGCTGCTGTTCGCGTTGCTGATCGGCAACGTGTTCCTGCTCAAGCTGGTGCCGGCCACGTTCTTTCCCGAACAGGACACCGGCATCCTGATCGGTCAGATCATCGCGGATCAAAGCATTTCGTTTCCGGCGATGCGCAAGAAGCTCGTGCAATTGCAGTCGATCGTGCAACGGGACCCGGCGGTCGAATCGGTCGCGGGGTTTACCGGCGGGCGCTCGCTCAATAGCGCGAGCGTGTTCATCGAGCTGAAGCCGCTCGCCGAGCGTCATGTGAGCGCGACCGAAGTCGTCAACCGGCTGCGGCCGAAGCTCGATGAAGTGTCGGGCGCGCGGCTCTTTTTGCAGGCGCAGCAGGATTTGCGCATCGGCGGGCGGCAGTCGGCGGCCGAATACCAGTACACGCTGACGAGCGACGATTCCGCGGCGCTGTTCAAATGGACGCCGAAGCTCGTTACCGCGCTGTCGACGCAGCGCGGGCGGCTGCTCGACGTGAACTCCGATTTGCAGCAGCACGGCTTGCAGACCTACGTGACGATCAATCGCGCGACGGCGGCGCGCTACGGCTTCGCGCCGAACCAGATCGACAACGTGCTGTACGACGCATTCGGCCAGCGCACGGTGTCGACGATCTATAACCCGCTGAACCAGTACTTCGTCGTGATGGAGGTGGCGCCCGAGTACTGGCAGTATCCGCGCACGCTGGACCAGATCTATCTGAGCACCGCGTCGGGTAATCCGACCGGCACGGCCGCCACGCAGATGCCGGGCGGCACGGTCTCCGCGAAGAGCGCGGCGAGCACGGCCACGGCGGCGAATACCAATGCGCGCAATGCGAACGCACAGTCGAACGCGACCAACAACAGCATCGCCAACAGCAAGGGCGGCAGTTCGACCGGCAGCGCGGACAGCACGGCCGCCGAAACGATGGTGCCGCTGTCGGTGATGGCGTCGTATTCGAACAGCCATACGGCGACCCAGGTGAATCATCAGAGCGGCCTCGTGGCCGCGACGATCTCGTTCAACCTGCCGGCCGGCGGTTCGCTGAGCCAGGCGGGCGCGGCGATCGAAAGCACGATTCGCGAACTCGGCATGCCCGCCAGTATCCACGGTTCGTTCGCGGGCGCGGCGGCCGCCTATTCGCAATCGATGGGCATCGTGCCGCTGCTGGTTCTCGCCGCGCTCGGCGTCGTCTATATCGTGCTCGGCGTGCTGTACGAAAGCTCGATCCATCCGCTGACGATCCTGTCGACGCTGCCGTCCGCGGGCATCGGCGCGACGCTTGCGCTGCTGATCTTCGGCACGCCGTTTTCGGTGATCGCGATGATCGGCATCATTCTGCTGATCGGTATCGTCAAGAAGAACGGCATCATGATGGTCGACGTTGCGATCCAGTTGCAGCGCGAGGAACGGATGCCCGCGCGCGACGCGATTCATTCGGCCGCGTTGATCCGTCTGCGGCCGATCATGATGACCACGTTCGCGGCGGTGCTCGGCGCGGTGCCGCTCGCGATCGGCATTGGCCAGGGCGGCTCGCTGCGTCAGCCGCTCGGTATCACGGTGATGGGCGGCCTGATCCTGAGCCAGATGTTTACGCTGTACACGACGCCGGTGATTTATCTGTACCTCGACCGCCTGCGCGCGAGGCTCGCCAGATGGTCCGACGGTTTGCGCTGGAACCGCGACGCGAGGCCGCCGGGACGCCCCGGACGGCCGGATACGAAGGCATGACGATGAAGATTTCGACTGTACGTTCGAGGCCGAAAGGCGCGGCGATGGGTGTTGCAGGCGCCGCGCGCGCCGGTTGCGTAAGCCTCTTTCGGCCGCCCGCCGCCGCGACGCTGGCGGTTGCAATGCTGGCGCTGGTCAACGCCGGCTGCATGGTCGGCCCGGACTATCACCGGCCGCAGGTGCGCGTTCCCGCAAGCTACTCGGAACTGCCGGGCTGGACGCAAGCGGAGCCGAACGCGACCGGTCCGAAGGGCACATGGTGGACAGCCTTCAACGATCCGCTGATCGACGAACTCGAACCGCTCGTCGTCGTGTCGAACCAGACGGTGCGCGCGGACTACGCGAACTATCTGGAAGCGCTCGCCGAAGTGCGCGCCGCGCATGCGAGCCTGTTTCCGACGATCGGCGCGACCGGTTCGGCCACGCGCGAACGCGCGGGCAGCGGTTCGGTAAGCTCTGGGGGAACCTTCGTGAACGGCGGCGCGGCGCGGGTTGTCAATTCGGGGTCGCTGGAAGGCAACGTCAGTTGGGCGCCCGACCTGTGGGGCCAGGTGCGGCGCACGGTCGAGGAAAACGCCGCGAATGCGCAGTCGAGCGAGGCGACGTTCGCGAATGCAACGCTATCCGAGCAGGTCGCGCTCGCGACCGCGGTGATCGAACTGCGCACCACCGATGCCAACATCGACTTGCTACAAAAAACGGTGGAAGCGTATCAGCATGCTCTCGATGTCGTCACCGAACAGGATCGCGCGGGCACCGTTGCGCCAAGCGACGTGATCACCGCGCGCAGTCAGCTCAATACCGCGAAGTCGGACTTGATCGCACTCGGCGTTGCGCGCGCGCAGTACGTGCATGCGATCGCGGTGCTGGTCGGCAAGAACCCGGAAGAACTCGCGGTCGCGCATAGCACCGCTATGCCGGCGCTGCCGTCGATGCCGGTGGGCGTGCCGTCGACGCTGCTCGAACGCCGGCCCGATATCGCCGCCGCCGAGCGCAAGATGGCCGCGCAGAACGCGGCGATCGGCGTCGCGGTGTCGGCGTATTACCCGGAGATATCGCTGTCGGGCGCGGCCGGCTTTACGCAGTCGCCATTGTCCGGGCTGCTGAAGATTGCGAACTACGTGTGGTCGCTCGGCGGCAGCGCGAGTGAAACGCTGTTCGACGGCGGGCTGCGCAGCGCCGATGTCGACGCGGCGAAAGCGGCTTATGACGCGACCGTCGCCAACTATCGCGGCACCGTGCTGACCGCGTTCCAGAACGTCGAAGACGATCTGTCCGGCTTGCGCATTCTCGCCGAGCAGGCGGACGTGCTCGATGCGGCGGTACGCGACGCGGATCGCGGCGCGGAGATCGCGCTCAACGAGTACGAGGCCGGCACGGTCGACTACACGACGGTCGCGACCGCGCAGGCCACTCAACTAAGCACGCGGCAGACCGCGCTGAACGTGCAGGAGTCGCGCTTGCTGCATGCGGCGTCGCTGTTCGGCGATCTCGGTGGCGGGTGGTCGGCGGATCAGTTGCACGATCCGCGTCATCCGGCCGCGGCCGCCGATGCTGCCGCTGGGTCCGCTGGAGCGGGGGGAGCCGCGCAAGGCGATGCGACTTCCGCGGGCATCGGCGAACAGAAAGTGCAATAACGATGTTTGCGCCGCGCGCTCGCAGTGCTTCACGCGGGTGTGAAGTTCGGCGCGGGTGCGACGCGATGGCGGCTAAGATGCCGGCCAGCCGGAATCACCAACAATCACGAGAATGAGACAGGAGGAGCCTTGAGCAAAGTCACCCACGCGGACGATGTCGGCGAGCCGCTGTCGATACGCGGCGACGGCGCGCAATATGGCAAGCCTTCGCCCGGCAAGATCACGTCGTTCGCGCTATTTCTGATCTTTGCGCGTATCGGTCTGACGAGCTTCGGCGGCGGGCTCAGCGGCTGGTTCATGCGCGAATTCGTGCATGACCGGCACTGGATGAGCGAAGACGAATTTCTCGACGGCCTCGCGTTGTCGCAGGCGCTGCCGGGGGTGAACGTGAAAAATCTGGCGATCTGGATCGGCTACCGGTTACACGGCTGGCGCGGCGCGTTTGCCGGTTTTTGCGGGATTATTTTTCCGCCGGCCGTCGTGATCGTCCTGCTCGGTGTGTTCTTCTCGGCGATCGCTTCTTTTTCGCTCACGCATGTCGCGCTCGCGGGCGCGGCGGCCGGCGCGATCGGGCTGTCGCTGTCAATGGCGATTACCGCCGCGCGCCGATTGCCGCGGCGGGTGTTTCCGTACTTCGTACTGGTTGCGACCTTCGCCGCCGCTGCGCTGTTTCGTGTGTCGCTGGTGTGGACCGTGTTGATAGCCGGTGCGTTGAGCATCAGCTATGAATACATTCGCTTGCCGCGCGAATCGTAATCGGCTCGATTGTCCTGATCTGATCGCGAGCAGTTTCGTCATTCGTCACACTCCGGAAAAGCTTCTCCCGTGTCCAGAACCCTCATCACACTGTTTTCGGTTTTCGCGCCGCTGTCGATCGTGACCGTCGGCGGCGGCCAGGGAATCATCGCCGAGGTGCAGCGGCAGGTCGTCGATGTGCATCACTGGATGACGCACGCGCAGTTCCTCAGCGACTTCGCGATTGCCCGCCTCGCGCCCGGTCCCGGTTCGCTGCTCGCGACGTTGATCGGCTATCAGGTGGGTGGCGTCCCCGGCGCGCTCGTCGCAACGCTCGCGCTATTCGGGCCGACCGCGTTCCTGATGTACGCGGTGGTACTCATCTGGAACCGGCACGAAGGCGCGCGCTGGCTGAACGCGTTGCAGGCCGGTTTGCGGCCGGTCGCCGCGGGCTTGATTCTCGCCGCCGTGTACGTGCTGGTCAAAGAACTCGAAGGCGGCTGGATTGCATGGCTCACCGCGGCAATCGCGACCGTGCTCGTGATGAAAACGCGCATCAATGCATTGGTGTTGATCGCCGGGGGCGCGGTGGTGTTTGTGCTGGTGCATTTGGCCGGATTGCTCTAAGGCCGATAGCCGGGACTTTTTTCGTGCGATGGCTTGCATGTCATCGCAGGCGCGGTCTTGCCGCATGTTCAATATGCCCACGCCGCGCAAACAGACAGCCTCGACGATGTGGCACCCCGTGGGAACGTACCGGGTGGGCAAGGACGGCCGCGCGGCCAGCCTTGGGGCTTGGGAACACGATACGCCAGGTGGCACCCGATATATCATCGCGGTGCCGCCTGGCGCGCGCTTAAACCGATGCGTGCTTCAGTTTGCCGGCAATCTGCACGAGTGCCTCTCCGACAGCGCGTACCGCTGTGTTCACGTTGCTGTCGTGCGGTTGATGCTTTTCATCGAACGCATTGTTCGCGAGGCCGAGTGCAAACGACTGAGGAATCGGCAACATGCCGAGTTTTTCCAGTACCGCCCGAAGCCCGATTTGTCCTCGTACGCCACCCAGTGGGCCCGGAGATGAACTGAGGATGGCAACCGGCCTGTTCGCGAATAAAGTCAAGCCTGATTTCCCTTCCTTCGTGCGGCGACTGCACCAGTCGAGCGCATTTTTCAGTACCGCAGAATAGCCACCATTGTATTCGGGTGAGGCGATCAGCAGCGCGTCGCTAGAGGCCAGCAATTCCTGCAGTCGCTGAGCGTTCTCGGGAATTCCCGAGCTACTTTCAAGATCCGAATCGTAAAACGGTAACGGGTAATCGGCGAGGCGTATGTCAATCACGCGAGCGCCTGCCGCCTTGACGCCGCTTGTTGCCACATCGAGAAGTTTCTGATTGAGAGAGTTAGCGCGAGTACTTCCCGCGAAGGCCAATACAGTGATGGTCATGTAATTTTCCGATTGCTTGAATGGCGCAACAGCGCGCGATGTCGTCGAACGGGCCTGCAAGGCAGTATGGAGGCGGCTTCGGACTGTGTAAAGCGAAGATCATGCAAGCTGATATTGACTGCGCTTCATATTGTCCGATACGAAGCGCACGACATGCTGCGCAAATTGAACAATAAATAGCATGACGGTCGCACTCGTGCATAGCGCTCTTGCATAAATTTCATCGCGGCTCGTTTTTGCTCTGTGTCATGATCAAAGGAGTCAAGCTATGCGCTATACCTATCATGATTAGTGACCGTAGTTCCCATCCGCAAGCATCGATCGTCGATGCAATCCGATCACGCCGGGCGACGAGATATTTCAGGCCTGACCCAGTCCCGCAACGGGTAATCGAGGAGATTCTCGATATTGCAAGGTTTGCGCCCAGCAACTCGAATGTTCAGCCGTGGCATGTCTACGTGCTGACGGGAAGCGAAAAGGCGGAACTGAGCGAGGCACTGGGACGTGCGCATATCGAGGATCGTCATCCTCCGCTACGACATTTTCCCGATCCCTTACCCGACGCGATGCGGCTGAGGCAGGAGGCGTTCGGCTCTGTCTACTACGGCGCCCTCGGCGTTCCTAAGGAGGATGTGCGGCAGCGCGCCACAATTACAGGCCGAAACTTCGAGTTTTTCGGCGCACCTGTCGGGCTGATTTTTGCAATCGATCCCACGCTGACGAAATTCAGTTGGCTCGACTACGGGCTATTTCTGCAGACGATAATGATCGCTGCAACGGCCCTCGGGCTGGCGACTTGCCCGCAAGTGTCATTTGTACGATATCAGGACATCATTTCGAAACAGCTGGATTTTCCAGCGGAATTTGAGGTTGTCTGCGGAATGAGTCTTGGGTTCCCCGACGAGGAATCGGTACTTAACGAACTGGATATGGGACGCGAGCCGGTCGGAAGCTTCACGAAATTCTTGGGCTTCGGTACTCAACGCGCTTGAAGAAATGCCCTCTTTCGAGGGCGTTTATCTGAATGTCAAGGCTGCGCGTCCGGAGCCTTGACGTTGTATGCGATACGGCCGGCAGGGAGGAAGAACAGCGCTATGACGGCGCCGCCCTTGGCTTCAGGGTAATGGTGGCTACCCGGTGCCGGCGCTGTCCAACCACCGTAGCACCAGCCATTAGGACCGGCGAGCGCCGCGCCTTCATTCAGCGGAATCACCATATTGAATTCGCCGTACGGATGGGCGTGATAGTCGCCGCGGAACGCATCTTCGGGGTTGGTCTGGTCGTTTCCGGTGCTATCCATGTAGACCGTCGTGATACTGAACCCGAAACTTTTCTCGGATGGATCGACCATTCGGGCGCGACGGTAACGAGAGCCGGCAATTTCAATGTTCGCTGCCCATCCTTCTTCGAGTACGCCGATTTTGATGAGGCGGCTAACTTCGCGAAAGAAGTCGCTGTCGACTCCGTACTCACTGTTGAGCCAGCGTTCGACCTCGGTTCCGGTGGTCATGTCTTTCACCTTTTCGAGAAACGGGAGGCAAAGCGAAATGAGTTTCTGTTGATTGGGGGAAGTGTTGTTTTGTGACATGTCTAAAAATCTCCATGGTGACGAGGGATGACGACGGCGAAATGGTGCGATCTGTATCGCCGCCGGTCGTGAACATCGGCTGCCTTATAAATACATTGACATAATCGCCGCTATATCCAAAGCGATGTATTTGCATTTCGATCATGCAGAAGTTTCATTGAGCTGGAGAAATATCGTATGCGCGATTCTGGAATTGAGCATGGCGAGCATGTTGCTTCACGCGCGCAACATGGCGATCCGCTAGCGCCATGGCGTGAATTTCCGGAAACCGGATATGGACTTCATTGCGAGCAGCTGCGCGGACAACCGTGTACGGCGGAAGTGACCGCGTTTGATATCGGCGCGGCCCGATGAAGAATGGCTGTACGTCAAGGTGGTGGTGAGCGGTGATCTCATGCTCGAGCAAAACGGAGAGCGTCGCCGGCTGCCCGGACCCGTTCATTCTCGCCGAGTACTCAGGCTTTCTTCGACCTCGTCAGCGCCTGCACCTCGCGGCTAGCGTGAAGTTGGTGCGAATACGAGATGGACCTTGTTCAGGTTGGTACCTCGGCGCTGCCGAATAAGAACATTTATTGACAATACAAAAAATAATTGGCCGCACTCGTCATTTCCGCTCATTCCGATTCATCTATTTGCTTGCAGGCTGCCTGCTGTGCGCCGTATTTTGTGTCTTACTTTCCATACAATTCTCTTAATTAATCATTGCACGCTGTCCCCTAATTCATATTTTGTTACATCAGGCGGATGGCTGCTCGTTTCTATAAAGGGTCGAAGTGGGAAAGTTAGCGCGCATCTATCCTCTGATCATCTACTGAAAATGCGAATTTTTGCCGCATCTCAAGATATCAGCAAGATTTAACCTTTTTGCCCAAAAAGTACTGTTTTTTGTGGGATCAAATGTTTGTTCAGGGTACGATTTACCCCGGTCGCTGCGGTTTCGGGAAAAATTTCCCGAAAACACGACGTTTGCGCCGCGACCGGTAAAAAGGTTCGCATCGTTTTTTTGAGGCGATCCTCTGCGCACCAGCACCTGTCAATCTGGACCACCGCGAGAACGGTTCGCGGTCATCGGTTCAATCGGACATTCAACCCGTGCGTTCTTGGCACGCGAGGGCAGTTGATTTCAAGGATTTGAAAATTTCACGTTTCAAATCCTTGTGATTGCCCGTCCGAATTCCCAGCAAATTCATTTTCAGTCTTTTATCGGGAATTTTCCCGACATTGGAAATCATTCGGCATGATAAAACGACGTCAATTTATCAGCGGCCTCACGGCGCTCAGTGCAAGCTATCTTCTGGCCGCGTGTGGCGGAGGCGGGGCTGGAGCCGCTAGCGACAATACTTCCGGGTCTGGCGGTTCGTCTGGCTCCAACGGTTCTTCGAGCGCTGCCAATTCTTCCGCTTCTCCCAGCTCTTCCGCTTCTCCCAGCTCGCCGAGTAACGCGACGCCGCGTGCAAGTGCGTCATCCGCGAGCGGCACGGCGATTCCGCCGGCTGCGTCGATCACCGACGACACCGGTGCCGTATGGACGCTGTCGGGAGGTTCGGTCTACCGGAACGGCGCAAAAGCGCAGGACACCTACAACGTCTCGTTGATCCTGTGGTACGGCGGCGCCATTTTTCACGAGGGGACGGGTGGCCAGTTTTACCAATGGACTGGTTCGAACTGGGTGCCCAGCAATGACCCGCGTCTCGGCGGCACCTCGGCCGATGGCACTTCGCTGCCTACGTCGCCCTACATCATCGACAAGACAGGCGCGATCTGGACGCTGGTCAATGGCGTGATCTACAAAAACGGCGCGACGGTCGGCGACACGTACAACGTGTCGCTCGTGTTGTGGTACGGCGGCAAGATCTGGCATTGCGGCACCGGCGGGCAGTACTACGTCAATACGTCCGTGGCCGGACAATGGCTGCCCTGCAACGACCCACGCCCACCGATCGCACCGCCCGCGGGCATGTTCTATGGAATGAACGGCCACTTCGACTACACGTACACGCCAACCCAGCTTGTTTCGATCCTGAAGGCAATGGGCTGTACCAGCTATCGTGTGGGCTGCACCGACGATCCGAACCAGTTGAACGCGGTGATCAAGATCGCGCAGGCGTTCCAGTCGGCTGGCATGACGCTGCTGGTGCTGATCAACCAGGGGGTCTATGACGCGAACAACGAGCTGCTGAACGGCGAATCCGGCGCTTACAGCCGTGGTTATGCGGTGGCTCAGGCCGTGGCCAATGCGCTGAGGCCCTATGGCGTGACGCTATACGAATGCGGCAACGAGTTGACGAGACAGAACGCAACCGTCGTCGACTTCTCGTATGCGGGTACCAAAGCGTCCGACTTCAACAACGCGAACTGGCCGGTGATGCGCGGCGTGATGCGCGGAATGATCGACGGCGTGAAGTCGGTGCAGCCTACCGCCAAATGCGGGATCAACTTCTGCGTGGCCGATATCGGCGCGTCGGACGCGCTGTGGGACGGCATGCAGCCCGATGGCACCGGTGGCTACCCGACGGTGCGCTGGGACATCACGACGTGGCACAACTACGAGGTGTACGGCGATATATTCTCCGTCGGCACGGACGGCGCGGGTCCTGGTTTCGATCTGCCGACCTATTGCAAGGCCCGCTATGGCGTACCGTTCATCATCAGCGAATGGAACACCGGACCAGAGCAGTCGGAGACCTACCGCGGTAACTACGTTTCGACGAAGCTCAGCGAGTTCTATCAGGCAAGAAAGACGCACAATATCCAGAGCGTGATGTATTACGTGCTCGACAGTGGTGACGATACGTACGGCATCATGCTCAACGGTACTGCGATAAATCCGACCTACAGTGCTTTCACGAGCTTTACGGCGGGCAATCCGGATAACTGATCGGCCAGCATTTGGACCGGGTAGCGGCGCCCAGCTTCCTTTGCAAATTACCGCAATGAAGCGATGACCGTATGCGTGTCGGGCTGCAAAGGCGATCTTCTTGCGCTGGATCTGTGATCAGGCGAGCGAGTAATGGATAAGCGATAAGCTGCGCCGTATCGTCTAGCCGATGTCGCGCAGCCTCGCCTTCAACGTTTCGTACTTTTGCGGCGACGTATCCGCCAATGCCGCTTCACGACTCGAACGCGTATCGTCATACGGCACCGGCTCGGCGAACTGGCCGACGGTCAGATCCCATCGCTGGCCGGCGATCAGATTGTAGAAGTGCGTGCCACCCGCTGTGCGCGTCGTCAGAATCTCGCCGCCGAAATGATCGTGGACGATGAGCGATGTGATGCTGCAATGATTCTGCGCGGGATTCGACGGCGACCATGCGTTGGTGGGGCTCGACGTGTCGCCGGACCATACGCGCGAAATGGCGCGATACAGATCGACGGGAGTCGCAAAGGTTTTTGCGGAGTCCGTCGTGAAGTTCTTCGATACGGCAGGTACCTGATCTTTCTGGTTCATGGCGAAATTCCTTCGTTCGATGGGCGAATAGGAGTCGGAAAAACAAAAAAGCCCCGTCGTATCCGGCGGGGCTTCGTGGCGCATGCTGCTTGCTGAAAATCTAGCGTACGCACGTCCCCAACGGCAGTCCCGCGCGGGTATGCGCATGATGATGCATTGCAATCTGCGGGGACGTGAGGGCTTGCATGGTGAGCAAGTGTGCCTTTAATCCGTCAATCGCGCAATGCGTCGACGAATGGTCGGCGGCGATATCGCGTGTTTCGCGTGCTTCGCGTTTTTTGCGAGCGCTTGCGATTGGCGCATTTTTCAGCGCATCGATGTTCCTGCGATGCAAGTGCTTCAAACTGGTCATTCGCCGGCCAGAACGCTATCGGTAATTTCATACCGTTCATCGCCGATCGAAACCAGATTAGCGCCGGCGCTCTTCTGTGTCAGTGTATTGCCCGGCACTGGCTGATCGTCTGCTTTGCGGCCCGTGCCGATCACGCGGCCACTCGCGGCAAAGAAGATCGCTCGCGTGCGGCCATCCGGCCAGGAGATAACGACTGTTGCGGATCGATCGCCGTGACGCACGATGCCAAACCGGCACATGGTTCTGGTTTGTCCGCCAGCGCGTTCGCATGGCAACGTGCCGGTTGCGCTGAAACGCGTTGGCTCGACCGGTGCGTGGTCGTGGCGGGAATCGGCGGAGCGGCCGCCTTCGCCTGAAGCCGAAATCGAAATCAAGGTCACGCCATCGGCTTCACCCACCACACGCGCGCGCCGGTGATCGAGGATCGCGCGTGCGGCAGCGCTATCGCCCGGCCCCGGACAACCGACCAGCATCGCCGTATGGTCGAGATAGTCAGCGGTGAGCGCCGATTCGCCGAGCCGCCGGCATGCGTCGCCCGCATGCGGATAGCCATTGCCCATCACGACAAACGACGAGGGCCACGCGAAATGTCCGGCCGCCGGCGCGGCTTTGGCAACGGTGCTGGCGCCGCTCAGCGTGATGGCGGCAACCGCCGCGAACAGGACGGGCGCGCTGAGCGAACGAACGGCCCTCGTTTCGCATGCCATCGAAGTTCTCCTCGCGTTGTTTATCGACGCGTCACACCGCTCGCCATGGCGGCCTGGGCTCGCTGCAACCACTCGCGATTATGTTCGCGCGCGTGACGTGGCCAGTGCCGTGCGTCCTGCACGATTTCCGCGTACAGGGTCTGAGCATGCTGCCGGTCGGCGTCGTCCGGCTGCTCGGCGAGCCAGTCCGCGAACAGGCAGCGCGGCGCGACGTCGCTCGCGCAAGTGAGTGCCTGTTCGAAGGCCGCGCGCGTGCCCGATGCGCCGAGCGCTGCCAATGTGCGCGCGTGCAGAAGCGCCGGCTCGCCCTGGTTGCGCACCTGCGGATTGACGGTGAACAGATTCGCCAGGGTCGAGCTGGTGGCCGTATAGTCGCCGAGCGCGAATTGCGAGCGCGCGAGACCGAGCAGCAATGCGGGATCGTTGGCGAAAGGACCATTCGCCGCGGCCTGGAAATGTTCGAGCGCTTCGCGCGGATTGCCGGCCGCGAGCAACGCATCGCCGAGACGCATGCGATGCTGAACGGTCGGGGAGCGATCGAAATCGGCACGCGCCTCGCGCAGCGCGCGATTCGGATCGACGAACTGGGTAATCGCCTGCGTGGCGACGCGCGCGCCGCGCGATTGCCGCAGGCTCGGTAGAAAGACCGCGAAGAAGTACACGACGCTGCCGAGCAGCGGAAAAGCAAACAGAATGAAGAGCCAGTAGATGCCCTGGTTATGACGCACCGCGTGCACGGCAAAGAAAATTGCAATAAAGACGTGAAGACCAATTCCGGAATAAAGCATATCGATTCAACCTTCGAGCGTAAGAAAACGCCTGCCACCAACGGCCGCGCCCATGTTCGGCGCCAGTGTATTACAGCACCATCCGAGGCGTGCTTCCCGCCACTAGTGCGGCGCGCCGACGCGCAGCCAGGCGAATAGCAGCGACAGCGCCACCACCACGACGCCGGTCAGAACGACCAGGCGATTAGCCAACAGTCGACGCATCGCAACTCTCCTAGACAAAGCTATAGCGTTCGGAATGGTAGCGCACGCGCGGCACCTGCATTTCACCGAGGGCCGTTTCGATCGCATCCATCATCGGGTCCGGTCCGCAGATGAAGTATTCGTGATCCGCGTATGCGGGCGGCAGATGACGCCGGAACATCGCCGCGTCGATGCGCCCGGTCTCTCCGCTCCAGCCCGCGGGCGGATCCGACAGCACATAGACGATGCGCAGATCGAGCCGCGTTTTCAGCGTTTCGAGTTCCTCGCGAAAGGTCAGCGAGTCCCAGTTCTTGCCGCCGTACATCAGCACCAGCGGGCGCGCGTCGCCGCGATCGGCGAGCGTGCGGATCATGCTCATCATCGGCGTAATGCCGATCCCGCCCGCGATCAGTACGTGCATATCGGTCGGATGACCTATCGTGAAAGCGCCGTACGGCCCGTCGAGATAAATGCGCTGACCGGCCGCGATCGTTTTCACTTGGCTCGTGAAGTCGCCGAGATTGCGGATCGTCATTTCGACGCGGCCATTCGCGGCTTCGGCACTCGATGAGAACGAGAACGGATGGCCGGTGATCCGGAATGGACTGCCCCACACATTGAGCCAGCCGAATTGCCCCGGTTTGAAGCGGAAACCGGCATGGCCTTCCGGATCCATCACGAGCGTCGTGGTGTCGCCGCGTTCGGTGCGTACTTCCGTGACCCGGTACGGGCGCCGCAGCATGAAAAGCGGTTTGAACAGGCGCACGTAGAGCAACAGCGCGATCCAGAAGATCGTCATGCAGATCCATAGCGTGCGCTTGAACGGATCGGTCAAATAGAAGCCCCAGCCGATCATATGCAGCACGCCGCCGAAAATCGCGGTCAGCGCGAGCACGATATGCGACAGATGCCAGAGCTCGTAAGGGATCTTCAATTGCCGGCGCCATAGCGCGGTCGCGACCAGTACGATCACCGCGCCGATCGACAGAAACGCGAACCATGCACCCCACGGAACCTCGAGCAGCGAATCCGGCATCGCAAGCTTGTCCGAGCGAATCGCCAACAGAATCAGCGGATGCACGACGACGAGACCGACCGCGAGTAGCGAAACGCGCCGATGGAAGTGATAGATGACGTCCTCGCCCCACGGCTCGGTCACGTGACGAAAGCGCGCGGTGAGGCCGAATTGCAGGCCCATCATCGCAAGGCCGGAATAGCCGAGCGCAACCGAGAACTCGGTGCCGAAAGTGCGCGCGGGCGGCAGCGTACCTGTCAGCAGCGCGAAGAGCGGCGCAAGAATGAACAGCAGATAGATCGCGGACCAGATGGCCTTGCGTGCAAGATCCTGAGACTGCATGTCATGTCTCTCCGTATGGCCGTGCTTTCGTATCGGGGCAGCGCGCGTCGCCCGGCCGCTACGCCGCAACTATCGTTCGCAATCCAATGTGGCTTCGCTTACACGCAGGTGGTGAGCAGCAGCGCCGGCCCGAAGGTGATCACCGTGGCGGCCAGCGCCGCGATCAGCGTCCAGATCACCACGGTATGCATGAACGTGCTGATGCGCTCGGGGCCCGGGTCGCGGATCGCGACCGCGCGATAGCGCCATAGCCAGCCGATCGCGATCAGGTGCAACAGCAGCACGACTGCGAGACTCACGCGCAGCGTCGTGGTCGGCCATCCGAACGCGCAGCCGATCGCGTGCATCGCATAGAGAATCACGAACGCCAGACACCAGATCGTGAAGCCGACAGCGAGCCACCATAAACGCCGTGGCGAAAGCGGACGTTCGTTCATGGCTTCGCCCCCAGCATCGCGACGAGGCTAGGCAGCGCGAGCACGAGGCCGAGGGCGATGAGGCCCGTCGCGAGCGTGTAGTCGACCCACAGACGCGTCAGGCGCAAATCCGTCAGGCGCCGCGCGGAAATGAAGCCGGCTCCAAGACGCAGTATGCTGCTGATCAGGAACAGCAAGCCGACGCCCGCATGGATCGCGATATAGGTGAGCAGCGCGGCGGCCGTCGCGCCGAGCGCATGTTCACGCGGATTCGGCGTGACGCCGTTGATCAGCATCATGTCGGCTGCGAGCGCGACGATCAGCGCGATCACCGTCAGCGCGATCGTGCCGTGCGGTTTGCGGTTCGCGGCGGCCGCGCGTAGCGAGCCGCGCGTGGTGGCGGCGGCCACAGCGAGCGCGATGGCCGCGATCAGCGCGAGCAGACGGCTCGGCTGCGGCGTGACGGCGGCCGGCCAGTTCGGCGCGGCGATCCACAGATAGAACGTGCCGAACACCAGCGACGTGAACAGCGTGCCGTTCGCGACCAGCGCGCAGATCAGCGACAGCCATGACGGCGAGCCGGCCACCTCGGTATGCGGCGGCACGCTGACGCCGCGGCCGACCGGCAGTGCGCCGTAATCGCGCGCGAGGCCAGCGTGTTGGCCCGCATAGATAAAGAGGCCAAACGTCACGAACGCGAACGCGGCCGAACCCAGGTAGAACTTGAACAGCATCGCGAGCACCGCCGCGCAGGTCACGATTGCGGTGACGAGCGGCAGATAGGTCGCGTTCGGCAGCACGATCAACTGTTCCGGCTCACCCGAGGTCATATGGACACCGAGCGCTTCCTGCCAGCCGTTGCGCGTAAAGCCGAGATAGCCTTCACCGCGCGCGAGCGATGTCGCGAGCTGGCCTGGCGGGACCTTTTCGGTCTCGGCGTCCATGTGCGGGATCGACGCGAAGGCATACGGCGCGGGCGGAGTCGGCATCGCCCATTCGAGCGTGGTCGACTCCCATGGATTGCGCCGCACGCGCCGGCCGAAGCGCACCTGCACGATGATGTCGATCAGCACGAGCGCGAAGCCGATCGTCATCACGAAGCTGCCCACCGACGAAAGCAGATTGAGCCAGTTCCAGCCTTCGTCGCCGCTATACGTGAAGATGCGCCGCGGCATGCCGAGCAAACCGGTCAGGTGCATCATGAAAAAGGTCATGTTGAAGCCGATGAACACCAGCCAGAACGCCGGCACCGAGAGCCTGTGCACGGCGGTGCGCCCGGTCAGCAGCGGCAGCCAGTAATAGAACGCCGCGAGCATCGGGAATGCGAGCGCGCCGGCCACCACGTAGTGCATGTGCGCGACGACGAAATAGGTGTCGTGCGCCTGCCAGTCGAACGGCACCATCGCCAGCATCACGCCGGTCAGGCCGCCGCAGGTGAACGCGAAGAAGAAGCCGAAGATGTACAGCATCGGCACGTCCCAGCGCGGCCTTCCATGCGATAGCGTGGCGAGCCATGCGAAGAACTGGATCGCGGTGGGCACCGCGACGATCGCGGAGCCCGCCGAGAAGAACGCGAGCGCGAGATGCGGGATCCCCACCGTGAACATGTGGTGAACCCAGATGCCGAAGCTCAGGAACGCGAGCGCGATGATCGCGACGACGATCGTGCGGTAACCGACCAGGCGCCTTCTTGCGAATACCGGGATCATCGTCGACAGCACGCCCGCCATCGGCAGGAAGATGATGTACACATCCGGGTGGCCGAACAGCCAGAACAGATGTTGCCAGAGCAACGGGTCGCCGCCGCGGGTCGGGTCGAAGAACGGCAGGTTGAATGCGCGTTCCACTTCGAGCAGGATCGAGCCTAGGATCAGCGGCGGAAACGCGACGATCATCATCATCGCGGTCACGAGGATGTACCAAGCGAAGATCGGCATGCGGTCGAGCGACATGCCCGGCGCGCGCATCTTCAGAATCGACACGACGATTTCCATCGCGAGCGACAGCGCCGAAATTTCGACGAACGTAATGCCGAGCAGCCACACGTCGGCGTTCAGGCCCGGCGTATAAACGTTCGAACTCAACGGCGTGTACATGAACCAGCCGCCGTCCGGCGCGCTGCGCAGGATCAGCGAGACGGTCAGGATCGTGCCGCCGAACAGATAGCACCAGTATCCGTAGGCGGTCAGGCGCGGGAATGCGAAATCGCGCGTGCCGAGAATCTTCGGCGTCAGATATACCGCGAAACTTTCCACCATCGGAATCGCGAACAGGAACAGCATCATCGACCCATGCATCGTAAAGACCTGGTTGTAGGTCTCCACGTCCATGAAGGTCGCGTGCGGCGTCGCGAGTTGCACGCGCGTGAGCATGCCGAGAATTCCCGCGATCGCGAAGAACACGAACGAGGTGATCATCATGCGCAAGCCGATGACCGTGTGATTGACCGAGGCGAGCCTCTGCACGCCCTTGCCGGTGGCCCAGATCGCGGTGAGCTGGCGATGCAGCCGCAGCGCGTTCACGCCTCGTGACGGCGGCTCGATGGGCACACTCATTTCTTTACCTCCCCGGTGGCGGCGGCGTTTTTAACGGCGGCGGAAAAGTCTTCGGCGCGATCGACGATCACGGTGAAATGCATCTGCGCGTGGCCGATGCCGCAAAACTCGTTGCATTGCCCGGCATACCGGCCCGGTTGATCGGCCTGGATGCGCAGCAGGTTCTCATGCCCGGGCACCGCGTCGATCTTGCCGGCGAAGCGCGGAATCCAGAATGCGTGCACCACGTCCCTGCTGGTCACCGCGATATCGACGGGCCGGCCCGCCGGCAGATGCAACACGTTTTCCGTTTCGACGTTGCCTTCGTCCGGATAGCGAAAGGTCCAGCGCCATTGCTGCGCGATGGCCTCGATGCGCGCGGGCGCATGCGCGCGCAGCGGCAGCAGCAATTCGCCCGCATATAGCGCGTAGCAGATCAGTGGCAGCAGAATCACGGCGGGCAGCACGAGGCCGCCCAGCGCGATCCAGCGCGCGGGAGAAATGCGCGAGCCCCAGCCCGGACGGAACACCGTCAACAGGAACAGCACCAGCACCATCGCAAACAGGATCGCCGAGCCGGCCAGCATCACCCACCACAGCCCGGCGATCGATGCCGCTGCCGGGCCCGACGGTTCGAGCGTCGACAACGGCCCCGCGCAGCCCGACAACATCGCGAGTAATCCTGCTTGGACCGCCGTGCGCGAGAAGCTATGATGGTTTGCGGAATCACTCATTCGACGCGAGGGCACTCCAACATGGCAAAGAACGGTAATTCCGGAGCGGAAGGCAGAAGTGAAGTACTGCTGGAATTGTTGCGGCTCGACAAAGGCTCGGTCGTCGCATTCGTCGGCCATCCGATTCACGTGATGATGGTGCATTTCCCGATCGCGTTCGTCGTCGCGACATTGGGCGTCGACGTGATCTACTGGTGGACGGGCGATCCGTTCTGGGTGCGCGTCGGCTTGTGGGCCGCCGGTTTTGCATTCTGGAGCGGCGTGGCGGCAAGCGTGGTCGGCACCGCCGAATTGCTGCTCGTGCGCGGCATTCGCCTGAAGGAAGCGAGCTGGTCGCATGCGGTCGCCGCAATGACACTCGTCGCGATTGCCGGCGCGAACTGGGGTGTGCGCCTTCTCTATCCCGAGCAGATTTTGCCGCATGGGCTCGCGCTGTCGGTGATGGCCTCGGTGATGACGGGCTTCGCCGGCTGGCATGGGGGCAAGCTCGTGTTCGATCATGGCGTGGGCATTCTCGTTTCGCCGAAGGAATGATGTAGCCACCGGCCAAGTCCGCCGGGCTCGAACAGATGCGGCGCAAACATGTTCGAGTCGATATACGGCTTGGCCAGCACGATCCAGATAATCCCGACGATCACGACGATATACGCGATCGTCAGCGCGATTCCCGAGCCGCGGCTGAAGCGGCCATTGGGCAGGTACAGATCATGCAGAACGAGGCCTGCCACCACGTGCAGCATCGCCATGATGCCGACCAGCACCATCTTCGCGGTGAACCATTCGACGAACGTGGCTTGCAGAAAAATCAGCGCGGTGCCGCTCGCAATCGCCGCGAAAGCCGCCGGCGAAGTCAGTTCCACATAAACGAGCCGCGTGATGCGGTGAAGACGATCGACCTCGGTGGCGGATGTGAGCCCGCGACGCTGCCAGAACAGAAACGGCAAAACGATCAGACCGCCCGACCAGATTGCAATCGCGGCCAGATGAATGAATTTCAGAAGGGTCGTCACAGGGCAGGCTCTCTGACATGCAGGCTGGACCACGCGAGCCGAAGGCCCGCCACGAGATAGGGGATCATCGCCAGCACCCACATCAACAGGCCGGCGAGTTGTTGATCGGCGAGCGGCGTGAGTCCCCACGCGGCAGTGGTCGCGAAGTGCACGGCATAAAGCGGAACCGGTGCGAACACGATCAGCGCGCCGAGCAGACCCATGTGCCCGATCGTCGCCACGAGTGCCATCAACGCGGCGCCGGTGAGCAGCGACGGCGAAAAGATGCTGCGCCACATCAACCAGCCGCTGCCGAGCAATGTGAATTGCATCAACCAGTAGCCGGGTACCGTGGAAAGTCCCCACGCGTACGGCCCCGGCGCATGCCACAGCCAGATAAACACCGCATGTGCGGCGACCACCGGTACGAGCGGCGGATGCTTAAGCCGCGGCAGCGGAAACGCGAGCGCAAGCAGCGGCGCGATAGCGGCAATCAGGATGATGTGATGAGTGACTCGCGCCGAGAACAATGCGGAAGATAGTGCGCATAGCGGCGACACGAAGATGACGACCATCAGTGCGAGAGCTGCCCAGCCCGCTCGCGCATTCGCCGAGCGGCCGCTCGCTATCACGAACGCGACGACCGCGAGCGCCGCGAGCAACAGTGGATCGGTATTCCAGCGCAGCCACAGGTTCGCTGGGATCGCGGCGGCACCACAATAGGCGACAGGAAAATATGGCATGGCGCAATATCTTCAACTCGTCCGGTTCTTCAGTACGCATATCTGGAATGCGGGAAGACGCCACCGGAAAATTGTCTGGATGGCTCACGATCCATTCGATCGCCCACGTACTGTAGCTCAAATATTCTGTTTAGGGACAGCTATCTAAGCGGAGTAGCCTTTTTAATAACAAAAAAATTTAGCGCTTCATTACGACGACATGTCAATTGTGAACTCAGTTGACGTATTTGTATTGCCGGATTATGGATGGTGCGCCGCAATACTTTTTCGGACTATTTTTAGTCGGCGTAATATGACGACACCACGTGGCGGAGGTCCATCGTGTTTCACGATCCTATTCGCATTCCCGCGATGATCGAATTGACATTGCTGGCCATCGTGCTGATTGTCGTCAGCATCATGCGCGCGCGGCCGGATGGTTCGGCACGGCGCGCGGTGTAATGCGGTAGTGCAATTGCTTTTTTTCGACGTCGAGGCTTTTTACAGCGGTGGGCGATCCAGTTCGATCCACTGGCGGACACTGGGTCTTTCCCACTGGCGCGCCGCATAGTCCTGCAGTCGTTGCGGGACATGGTCGCTATCGAGTACCAGCCGTTTCAGCATTAATGCGAGCTCCATATCGGCAATGCACCAGGCGCCGAAAAGATTGCCCGCGTCCGCGGGTAGCAATGCGTCAGCCGCGGCAAACAGTTTTTTCGCCGCGTCCTCCGCGGCGGCCGAAAGCGGTGCACCGCGCGATCCATAGAAAATGACCTCAGTGATACGCTCCTCGCGAATCGGCATCAGATCGCTGCGAAGCCACGCCTGTACCTGGCGCGCTCGCGCCCTAAGATAACGATCTTGTGGATAGACCGGTATTTGCGGAAACGTCTCTTCGAGGTATTCGATAATCGCCGACGATTCGGATAATGCAAAGTCGCCGTGCGTCAGTGTTGGAACGCGTCGTGTCAATGAACGGTTTGCGTAGTCGATTTGTTGATTCTCCCTGCGCGCGAGATCGACTGTGGAGAATTCGAATGGCAATTGTTTTTCACGCAGAGTCACGAAAACAGACATTGCGTAGGGGCTTGCGAATTGAGCGTCCGTGTACAGATGTAGAAGATGCTGTTGCAAAGTACTCTCCGTGATTGGGTGAATAGATGCGCTTCGGAAAACAAAAGCACATGCGCGATACTTGCTGCCGGAATGTGATGTGTATCAGTCGTGACGCTTACGATCGCGACACGTCGCATCGAACCTCGGCTTTCCAACCTTGAACCGCGCGTTCGCGATCTTGCCGTTCTCGATTTCGTAGATCGCGAGTACGTCGACTTCGCGTGGACCTTCGGCGAACGTGCGTCGGACGATCTCGCGGTCGATCGTCCTTGTCGCTTCGAGCGAAGCCCTCCCGCAAAAATTCGTCGCACCGAGGCTTCTAAAAAAACAAATTAGTGGCTACAATGGCGCCCCTCTGCCCAGGTGGCGAAATTGGTAGACGCACTATCTTGAGGGGGTAGCGCCGAAAGGCGTGTGGGTTCAAATCCCGCCCTGGGCACCAGAGTATATTCCGGCGAGTTCCGGAGAAGTATGGAAACCCGCGACAGCATTAGGCTTCGCGGGTTTTTTGTTTCTTGCGTGGTGCGGTGGAGTGCTGGGACAGTCGGCGTAATGGGTGGCATTTTTTGGTGGTATCTGCAGAATCTCTGCCGTGTACTGCAGGAGATACCACCATGCCGGGAAGCCGCGCGAGCGGACCTCTGCGGTCATACGCGGCGAGCCGTAGGCACCTTTGACCGCGGCGTAAATCGTCCGAATCAACCTGAGAAACCGCGCATCGGTCGGCCGCTGACGCCCGGACGTGCCGCCGCGCTCTTTTCCTCAAAGCCAGTCGGCTAAAAATCGGCGCATCTCCGCAATTCAAACCGCGTAGCGTTGCGCCTGGGGCAACTCGATTTCGACATCGAAGCCGAAAAATTGCGCCATCAGCTGCAGCTGGTAGTCCAGCAGATAAGTCCCTGGCTGCACGAAGCAGCCAGCCGCTGCCGCCAGCTTCAGGAGCGGCGTTTCGACCGGATGCATGACGGCCTCGCAGACGATCGCGGTCGGGCTAAGCCCGGTGCAATCCAGAGGCAGAGGATCGTCATCTTTCATGCCCATTGGCGTGCCGTTTGCAATCAAATCGAAGTCAGCCGCCACGGCAGGTGCAACGTTCGCGTTAAAGCCCATGGCGGTGAGACGGGTGGCGAGCATGAGTGCGCGAGCCGGCTCGATGTCCGCAACGGACACACTGTCGACGCCTCCCGCAGCCAGGGCAAACGCGATGGCTGATCCAACCCCGCCGCAGCCGACCACAAGCGCTCGCTTACCTTTGATCTCTTGCCCGCGTGCTGCCAGTCCATTGACGAAGCCGACGCCATCGAGAACGTCGCCGCAGGTGCTGCCGTCCTGTTCCCACCGCATAACGTTCACCGAGCCCACCAGGCTCGCGCGCTCGGTAGGCTTATCAATCAGACTCGCGACGATCGGTTTATAGGGAACCGTGACGATCAAACCATCGAGATTTCTGATGGCACCCGCGCCTTTTAGAAACGCCGTTAAATCTTCGGGCTGGACGTGCATCGGCACACACACGGCATCGATGCCATTGCGCTGAAATAGCGGCGTCCAGATCGGTGGAGCGAGCACCTGGGCGACCGGGTCTCCCACGATGCCTAGCAGGCGCGTCGATCCAGTCAGGTTTCTCAGCATGAGAATTGATCCCTAGTTGAACACTTCGCCTGTCATCAGGCGACGAGCACTGCGGCTGACGCTTGCCTTAAGGACATTCCATTGATCACCGCCCTTTTCAACCTGAGCAGAGACGGTGAGCATGCCGGACGGATGCCCGACGCGTAGCGTACCGTCTTGCCGATGTGAAGCTTGAGCGACGCGATGTTCCAACGTGTCCGGCAACGCACCCGCTACGCCTATGGTGATAGCACCCGTGCCCGGCAAAGCATGGTGCAATACGCCCATCGACAGCATGCGGACATTGAGATCGACCATGTCAGGCGAGATTGCTTTGCCGCTGGAAGCAACGTAAGCCGTTGGCGGCGCGACTAACGCAAGCTTTGGCGTGGCCGGTCTCGAACGGGTCGCATCTTCTACCGTTTGCGCGAGCTTCATGGCAACAGCACCGCTTGCGCGGATCATCTCGCAACGCGCCAGCAATTCGATATTCGAATTGATATCCCGCTGCAGCTCGTTCCCACGTAAGCCGATGCTGCGTGCCTCGATGATGACCGCCGGATTCCCGGCATTGACGAGACTGACTTCAAACGATCCCACACCGGGAATTTCGAGGATGTCCTTGACGTTTCCCGTTGGAAGCAACGCAGTGTCACCCGATCCGCCCGGGTCCAGAAAGTCGATTACGATTTCGGCTGCCGGGAAGGTGACGCCATCGAGTTCGAAATCCCCCAGCTCTTGTACTTGCCCATCCGTGATCGGCACATGCGCATCGATCTGCTTGCGGATGCCGGATTGCCACATCCTGATATGCGCGACGCCGTCCTTGCTGGGTATCGGTAGCAAACCCGCATGCATGGCGAACGGGGCGACGGCTGCAGTCAGGTTGCCGCAATTTCCCGACCAGTCGATCAGGGGCGCGTCGATTGATACCTGCCCGAAGCAGTAGTCGATATCTATCCCGGCGCGGCTGGGCGGCCCGACGATAATGACCTTGCTGGTACTGGAGCTTGCACCGCCCATGCCGTCGATCTGCTTGCCATACGGGTCGGGGCTGCCCAGCACGCGCAGCAGGATGCGATCACGTTCGACTCCCGGCGCCGGCAGGCTATCGCTTCGGAAAAACACACCTTTACTGGTACCGCCTCGCATGAAGACAGCGGGAATCGCGCGCTGAGCCAACGTTTTTGAGGTCACGGCCACCTCTTCAGGAGCGCGCACAAAGTGCGGACAGACGCATCAGCGAGCCGGGTTGTTCAAAGCGATGCAGGATACGCATGAGCTCGCTCGCGGTGCCGGCGCCCAAAACCTCTCCAACGATGCTCGAAAACTTTGTGTTGAGGTCTTCGAGATCCAATGGGTGACCGATACTGCCGAATGCGTGTTCGATGTCGGAAGTCAAGCGTTCTCCATCGACCATCTCGAACTCCAGACGGGTAGCGGTTCGGTCTATTCCATCTTCGACGATCAACTGCACGCGCCGTGTAAGGTCGCGAATTTGCGGGTCGGTCAAACGCTCGGGCGTGAAATCCTGTGTGGTGGCGGCATGGCCCTGTAAGCCAAGGGCAATGCAGAAGCCGATGCTGAACTTGCCCTCGGTAGGTGTTTTCGGATCAGCGATGCCGGCAATCTTCAACGCGAGAGGATGTATGAAGGCCTTGATTTTTTCGATCTGCCGTCCTTTGATCCGATCGCGTACCTGAAGCGCGCCATCGATGGCGGCGTGCGCAAGTTGGCAGGCGGCATAGGCCTTGAAGCTATTCCGGGTAATTTCCCATCCTTCGTCGAACGATGGCACCCGATAATCCATCTCGCGATCCTGCAGCAAGGTCGGAACGACCCCCGATTGGCCATCGAACAACTGGGTGGCCGCCCGCATACCGTTGGCGGCCAACTGTGCGGCAATGATCGCGTCCATGGCTGCCTTGCCCGGATGAAAGGGTTTGGCCATGGTGCCGAAGGAAGCAGTGAGTCCGCCTACCTGGGTGGCCGCCAACCCCATGGCATGGCCGATCTGTTCCTCGTCGAGCTCCAGGACGACACATGCGGCCGCGGCCGCGCCGAGCATGCCGAGCGTCGAAGTGGCGTGCCAGCCGCTGTTGTTCAGCCGCACTCCGACACCGTCGTCGCCCAGACGGGCGGCGACTTCGTAGCCGGTGATGTACGCCTTAAGCATCAGATCTTCACTGCAGCCTTGTTCCGCGCCCAACGCAAATACGGTTGCCCAGACGGGGCCGCTGACATGAATGGCAGTCGGTATGTGCGTGTCGTCGTAGTCCAGGCAGTGGGAGAGCGTGCCGTTGACCAGCGCGGCCAGTGGTGCGGCCGTGGTGCCGCCGGTAAACATCAATGCCTTGCCGGGTGTCCGCCATGCCCGTACCGTGGCGCTGATCGCGTTGGCTTCGGATAGGTTGCACGCCGCCAGGCACACGCCCACCCAATCCATCAGGCATTTGCGAGCCTCGCCAATGATTTCGGGAGGAAAAGTGCGTTGCCGGGCCTGCAGGATATAGGTGGCCAGACGTGCCGAATTCGAATGCGAGGTCATGCTGTTACCTCCTGATGCTCGCGCAATAACTTGCGCAACATATACGGCAAGATGCCGCCATGGCGAAAATAATCGGATTCCACCGGAGTGTCGATGCGACAGAGTACTGCGACTTCCGTGCGGGTGCCGTCCGCGCGAGTAATGCGCAGTGTTAGCTGTTGTCGGGGCTCGACGCCGTGCTCCAGTCCGATGAGGTCGAACGTTTCACTGCCGTCGAGCTGCAGTGAGCCGGCGTTGTCGTCACCGATGAACTGGCACGGCAGGATACCCATGCCGATCAGGTTGCTGCGGTGAATACGCTCATAACCGCGAGCCACGACGGCGCGAACGCCCAGCAACGCAGGGCCTTTCGCGGCCCAGTCACGACTCGATCCGGTACCGTATTCCTCGCCGGCGATCACGATCAACGGCACCTGCTCTTTGGCGTAGGCGAGTGACGCATCATAGATCGACATCCGGCAGCCGTCGGGCTGGTGTACGGTAAAACCGCCCTCGATACCAGGCAGCAGCAGATTGCGCAGACGCACGTTGCCAAAGGTGCCGCGCATCATCACTTCGTGATTGGTACGTCGTGCGATATAGCTGTTGAAGTCACCCGTCGGCACGCGATGTTCTTTGAGATAGCTGCCGGCGGGGGAATCCGGCTTGATGGTTGAAGCCGGGCTGACGTGGTCGGTTGTGACCGAATCGCCAAGCAATGCCAGCAGACGCGCACCGTGTAACGGCTTCAGTTCGGGCACTTCCAGTTCGACTGCTGCAAAGAACGGCGGCTGCCGTATATAAGTCGATGCGTCGTCCCACTCGAACAGGTCGCCTTCGGGTGCCACCAGCTCCTGCCATAGCTCGTCACCTGCGGTGAAATCGGCATATAGACGTTTGAAGTTCTCCGGATCGCGCGCAAACTTCATGACGGCATCGACCTCTTCCATCGAAGGCCAGACATCGCGCAGATACACGGGTGCGCCGTCGCTGCCCAGGCCTAGCGGCTCGTTTTCCGGATCGAAGTCCACTCTGCCGGCAATCGCGAACGCGACAACCAACGGTGGGCTCATGAGAAAGTTGGCTCGAATAGCTTGATGAATGCGTGCTTCGAAATTGCGATTGCCGGACAGCACGGCCGCTACCGTGAGATTGCCCGCGCTGATCTGATCTTCGATATGTGGTTCGAGGGGGCCGGAATTACCCATGCAGGTGGCGCAACCGTAGCCGGCGACCTGGAAGCCCAGGCGGTCGAGGTAAGACTGCAGACCGGCCTGCTGAAGATACGCGTTGACCACACGTGAGCCGGGGGTGAATGAGGTTTTGACATTCGGGTCTGCGTGAAGCCCCTTTTCCACGGCTTTTTTCGCCAGCAAGCCGGCTGCCAGCAGCACGCCGGGATTGGAGGTATTGGAACACGAAGTGATGGCCGCCAGTACGACGTCTCCGTGCCTTAGCGGTGCGCCATGGCGATGCGCTTTCGAAGCGAGGGGCAAAGCAGGGTGGCCGGCCGGCGATACTTGTGAAGGTGCCGTCGATGGTGTGCCGATCAAGTCTCGTACGCGCTCTTTCAGCTCGCTGAGCGGCACTCGATCTTGCGGGCGGCTGGGACCCGCTACACTCGGCACGATGCTGGCCAGGTCGATCTGAATGACCTCCGTGTAATCGAGCTGACCGGCGCGCGGCATACCGAACATTTCCTGAGCCTCGAAATAGGCGCGCAGCTGGGCCAGTTCTTCTTCCGTTCTGCCGGCCGAACGCAGGAAGGAGATCGTCGTGTCGTCTACCGGAAAATAAGCCGCGGTTGGCCCATATTCCGGGGCCATATTGGAGATGGTGCAACGATCGGGCGCCGGCAGACGCGCTGCACCGTCACCGAAGAATTCGACGAATTTCCCAACCACTTTGTGGGCTCGCAGGGTCTGCGTCAAAGTCAGCACCAGATCGGTGGCGGTCGCGCCAGGCGGTAACGATCCGGTGAGTTCGACCCCGACTACGTCCGGTGTCAAAAGATACACAGGCTGGCCGAGCATGGCTGCTTCAGCTTCGATGCCTCCCACGCCCCATCCCAGTACGCCGATACCATTGATCATCGACGTATGGCTATCGGTACCCACCAGCGAGTCCGGAAAGAAAATCCCATCCTTTTGCCAGACCCCACGCGCCAGTTGCTCGATATTGACCTGGTGAATGATGCCGACACCCGGCGGCGTGATACGGAATCCGCGAAATGCCTTGGCTGCCCACTTGAGAAAGGAGTATCGCTCCCTGTTGCGGCGATATTCTTGCTGCATGTTATGAATCAGCGCATCGGCGCTACCGGCGCGATCGACCTGCAGAGAATGGTCGACGATCAGATCGACAGGGACTACCGGTTCGATGAGCCTGGGGGGGAAACCCAGCGCCTGGGTGGCGTCGCGCATGGCCGCGAGATCGGCCAGAAAAGGGATACCCGAGGCATCCGGGGCGACCAGACGAGCGACCACGAAAGGAATTTCTTCGTTGCGCGGTGCGCGTGCCTGCCAGCCTGCGAGACCGCGCACATCCGCCTCTTCAATGGTGCTGCCGTCGGCATTGCGTACCAGCGATTCGAGCACGATGCGAATCGAAAATGGCATTCGTGAGATCGAACAAGCCAGGCTTTGGGCGAGTGCCGGCAAGGAATGGTACCGACCCACGGTGCGTCCGTCGATCTCGAGATCGCGCAAGGTATCAAAACAGGAAAGCGCCATGACGACCTCAGAATTTGAAGAGTTCCAGTGCCGTGCTGCCGAGCACACGTTCGAGATCGGACGGATCCTTTACCCACGTCTCGACCTCGCGGCGCATGCGAGGGATATCGATATACGATTCGTGCCTCGTATGGGGCCAATCACTGCCCCATACCAGGCGATCCGAGCCGAGCTGCTCCAGTAATGCGCGCGCTGCCGCCGGAGCGTGATCGAAACCGCGGCCATCCGAACCATTGCGATAAGCACCGGAGAGTTTGACCCACAGCAGCCGGCTTGCGCCATGCGTCAGCAGATGTTTGAAACCCGGGTCTTCGGCACCGAGGTCATCGTCGATACGCCCGAAGTGATCTACGCATACCCGTACCCCTGCTTCGATGATAGGGTCGACCAGCAAATGCAGATCGCGCGCTTCACGGTGAATTTCGATCTGCCAGTCGCGCCGCCTGAGCGAAGCCAGCAGGTCCGGCCATGCGCCGCGATCGAAGTCGGGAATCGGCAGGCCATCCAGATTCAATCGGATACCTACGACGCCGTCTTTTTCCAGGGCGTCCAGCTCTTCCTCGGACACTTCCGGTTCGACCACCGCAATGCCGCGCAAACGATCCGGATGCTGGCGCAGCACTTCGCACATGTAGCTGTTGTCGGTACCCAAAAAACTCGGTTGTACCAGTACCGCGTGCGTGATGCCGAAGCGATGCATGCGTTCGATATAGTCGTCGATGGTCGCGTCGTACTCCGGCACGTAACGCCGGACGGGCGCGAGCTTCAGGCCGCGAACAAAGACGTGGATATGTGTGTCGACTACGTTCATTGTGTCTATCTCCTCCATAAGCTTGCTTGGTGCTTGCCGCTGCATGCCATCGAGTTGCCGCCGACAGCTCGTACGGCATGCCCAACGAGCAATCTTCCTGCTCATTCTAGTTGCCTACTCAACTTGAGTCAATTGGGTAGTTGACTAGGTCGATTTATGGCATGCCGCCGCGATGCGCCGCCGGATTTCTGCGCGATGAGCGGTTCATGGCATACTCTCGCCATGCGCGCTCCCAGTGTTCCTCTTTACGTCCAGATTCAGAACTTCATCAGAAGCGGCATTGCCAATGGTCGCTTTACTGATGGCGACCGGCTGCCGTCCGAACCGGAGTTGGCGCAACGCTTTGCCACAACCCGGTCGACCGTCGCCAAAGCCTTGCAGCAGTTGGCTTTCGAGGGGGTTATTTCGCGCCGCATCGGCAGTGGAACTTACGTTGGCAGTGGCCGCCGTGAAGACCGGGTGGATACGACGGAGCTGGCGTCCTACGAGCAGCACGTGCTCGCCAGTGGTGAGCGCCTCGAGTATGAGTTACTGTCGTTCAAGCCTAAGGAGGCTACCGACGAAGTGGCGCAACGGCTCGATCTGCAGGCCCATTCCACGGTGTATCAGCTGGAGCGGCTGCGTCTGGTGGAGGGCGCGCCCACGGCGATCGAAGTGCGTTTTCTGCCGGCGTCCATTGGCAGCCGCATCGAGGAAGCGCAACTTCGCAGCTTGACGGTGCAAGACATCCTGCGGGAAAAATTGGGCTTGCGCATCAGCCGCATCGACAATGCCGTGAGTGCGGCCATTGCCACCGAGCGCTTCGCCAGGCTGTTGCAGGTTCGTCGTGGTGACTCGCTGCTGGTGCGGGAACATACTATCTTCGCGGCACAGAACCGCCCCTTGCTTTATGGCAAGGCGATATATGGCGGTGACTTCAAGATTCGCTACTCCCTCTATTCTCCCGATCGTCTCTGACGATTCCTTTTTCGAGCCGGGCCATACGCTTTCTACGACGGCGTGCCTGTGCTGATGCTCGCCCTTTGCTGATTCTCGTTGCGACCGGCTCGTGCCGACGCGCATCCGGCGTTGCCTGCTACCCACTCGCGTAAACGCTCGGCATTCTCCTTTTGACATGCGTACCCGGTTCGTCTACGATTAAAGCTGAGTAGTCAACTTGACGTACTTGCTGATGCCGATTTTGAAGATCTGGAATCGGTCAGCTTTGCGATCCGGCGTGTCCCGAAAGATTCAACGCGGCCGGCGGTAATGAGTTCTTCCCCATTCAACGGGGTGAGAAAAGATAAAAATATGGAGACGGACAATGTTGATCAGCCCGACGCTGACGGCAAGCAACTCGACTTACGCCGATGTGATTCGGAAGGTATACCGCCGCATCATTCCCATCGTTTTTCTTGGCTATGTGATTTCCTTTCTGGATCGGACCATTCTGAGTTTCGTCTCGCTGGAGATGAATCGCGATCTGAATCTCTCGCCCACGGGCTACGCTTTTGGCGCAGGTCTGTTTTTCCTCAGCTATATCTGTCTGGAAATCCCCAGTAACGTGATTCTTGAGCGGGTAGGGGCCCGCCTCTGGATTGCGCGCATCATGATCACGTGGGGGATCGTGACCGCTGCGAGCGCCTTCATCGTTGGGCAGAACAGCTTCTATGTCATGAGGTTCCTGCTGGGTATGTCCGAGGCGGGCTTTTTTCCCGGCATTCTGCTGTATCTGACCTACTGGTTCCCATCTGATCATCGTGCCAAAACAACGGCTCTATTCACTATGGCGCTTCCTGTCTCGGTGGTCATCGGCGGGCCATTGAGTTCGTTGATGCTGGCGCTGGGTCAGATGGGCGGCATGGCGCCCTGGCGTTTGACGTTCGTCATTGCCGGCATTCCGGCTGTATTGCTGGGTATTTACATCTGGGCCACGATGGCCAGTAAGCCGCAAGACGCAAAATGGCTCACGGAGGACGAAAAGCAACTGCTGATAGATCGCTTGCGTGCCGAAGACCATCCGGACGATGCCCGTCATACACGGTCGTTCCGCGCCGCGATAAAAGACCCGCGAGTATTGCTGCTGGCCATACTGCATCTGTTCTGGGCCATCGGCTTATACAGCGCAACACTATGGCTGCCGCAGGTCGTGAAGAAGCTCGGAGTAAGTAACGGGCAAGTGGGATGGCTGCTGGCGATCCCGGCGGTCCTCGGAGCTATTGCCATGATTTTTTGGGCCGCTCATTCGGATCGCACCAAACATCGCCGTCGCCATGCCGTGATCGCGAATATCGTCGGCGCCGTTGGCCTGTTCGGCAGTGCGTTGCTGCACGATCCGGTGTTGTCGATGGCCGCGATTACCGTAGGCATGGTCGGGATCTACTGCTACTCCGCAGTGTTTTATCCGATTCCTCAAACGATCTTGCGCGGCACTAGCGCGGCTTCGGGGATCGCCTTTATCACCGCGTTTTCGAATCTCGCCGGCTTTCTCGGAACTTATATGGTTGGCTGGCTGAATGAACGATTCGGCAACTTCACCTATGCACTGCTTGCGCTCGGTGTCTCGCTCCTCATCTCGGCGTTTTTGCTGGGGTTTGTGCCGCATGAAACCGAACTGGAAGAAGCTCGTCCATGAATAGTCCCGCATCCGCAACGGTATTCTCCACATTGCCATTTCATCCGACCCATGTTGTCGTCGGTGCAGGATCGGCCGGATGCGTGATGGCGAGCCGCCTTTCGGAAGATCCGGAAAATCGGGTGTTGCTTCTGGAGGCGGGCGCCGATCATGGGGGCGACCAGGTTCCGCCGGATATCGCGAATACTTATGCCGGCCTTGCTTTCAATAACCCCGCTTATTTCTGGCCAGAGTTGAAGATGCAACGCCCGGGCGTCGGCGGCGTTCGGTACGAGCAGGCGAGGGTCATCGGCGGTGGCTCCAGCATCAATGGCCAGGTTGCGTTGCGTGGAGCGCCGCGTGACTACGATATGTGGGAGCAGATGGGCGCGGTGGGTTGGAACTGGTCCAATGTTTTGCCGTACTTCCGCAAGCTGGAGCACGATCGGAACTTCGATGGACCGTTGCATGGCAAGGACGGGCCGATTCCCATCGATCGCATCCAGAGCAGTCACTGGGACGCGCTGACGCGCGCGGTCACTCAAGCCTGGGCCGCGCAGGGCTTTGCGCAGCGAGTGGATATGAACGGTACCTTCGAGGAAGGTTTCGCGGAGATACCGCTCGCCAACGACGGCAAGCGCCGTGTATCGACTGCTGTCGGGTATCTCGGTGCCGAGGTCCGTAGAAGGCCCAATCTGGTGATATGGGCCGACGCCGAGGTGGAACGCATTGTCATGAACGGCAGGCAAGCGCAGGCACTGGACGTGCGCGGCCGTGGACGCGTCAACCTGAGCGCGGGCAGCGCGCTGATATTGTGCGCCGGCGCAATTCATAGTCCGTGGCTGCTGATGCGCGCGGGTGTGGGCGCGGCAGCACATCTTGTGTCGCGCGGCATTCAACCGTGTCTCGATTTGCCCGGCGTCGGTTCGAATCTGCAAGATCATCCGTCGATCTCGCTGTCCGCTTATTTGCCATCAACTGTACGCCGCCGGCCCATTCTGCGTCACAACTACGTCAACCTGATCTATTCATCAAAGCTCCCGGATTGCCCGCCGGGCGATATGGTGATGATGGTAGTAGTCAAATCGGCCTGGCATGCCGTTGGGCAGCGTTTGGGTACATTGAGTGCCTATGTGGGAAAAGCGTATTCAGCCGGCCATGTCAGGCTGGCGGAGACGGATCCGCACGGCAGTCCTGAGGTTGACTTCAACTGGCTTGCCGACGGACGTGACTTGCAGCGCGCGGTGGCTTCTTTCCGTTACATGGCTGCGCTGCTGGCGACGGGTGAGGTACCGCGTGTCGCGCTGGATCCATTTACGGTCGGGTTCTCCGACAAGATAAAGAAGCTTGGGCGCATCACCTGGTGCAATCGCGTGCTAACCGAACTGGCCGCGCGTGCTATGGATAGCTCGGCATTCATACGGCAGCAAATCATCAGCCGTTTTGTAACCGGCGGCCTGACCATCGACGATCTGCTGCGCGACGATGCTGCACTCACCGCCTATGTGCGGCGCGCCGTGACCGGTATCTGGCATCCATGCGGCACTTGCCGGATGGGGCGGCCGGACGATCCACTTGCCGTTACGGATTGGCGCGGCAAAGTGCATGGCAGTGAAAATCTCTACGTAGCAGATGCGTCGGTCATGCCGGAGATTCCTACTACGAACCTGAATATTCCGACCATCATGGTGGCCGAGCGCATTGCCGATCTGATGAGATCGCGCCCGCGTGCCGCCGTTGTAGAGAACATGACCAATGGAGAATCGATATGACTTTGTCGCCCATGTCCACGCCCACGATGCCACCGGCCGGCCGCATGCTGATCGACGGTGAATGGGTAGCCGCGGCGTCCGGGAAAACCTTCGAGACGACCGACCCCGCCACCGGGAAAGTTCTCGCCTATCTGCCCGAGTCCGATGCCGAGGATATCGACCGCGCGGTACGTGCGGCGCGTCGGGCTTTTGAAGGAGAGTGGTCTCGCGTCAAGCCTTTTGAGCGGCAAGCCATGTTATTGAAGTTGGCGGAACTTATCGACAGGCATTTCGACGAGTTGGCCATGCTCGATACCCTGGACATGGGCGTACCGATTTCCCGCGTGCGTAACTATCGTAGGCGCGCCATTGGAATGCTGCGCTTTTATGCCGGCCAGGCCACGATGATCAACGGTGACACCATCGAAAATTCGTTCCCTGGCGAGTACTTTACCTATATCGCCAAGGAGCCGGTCGGCGTGGTGGGCGCGATCATACCGTGGAATTCTCCGTTGACCGCTACGATCTGGAAACTCGGGCCTGTGTTAGCTACCGGCTGCACCCTCGTCCTGAAGCCGGCTGAGGACGCATCGCTTACACCGCTTCGCCTGGGTGAACTCTGTCTCGAAGCAGGCATTCCGAACGGCGTAATCAATATCGTGACCGGATACGGAGCACAGGCCGGTGATGCCTTGGCGCGCCACATGGATGTCGACAAGATCGCCTTTACGGGATCGTTGCCGACCGCGCAAAAAATTATCGAAGCCTCGGCGACCAACATAAAGCGCGTTTCGGTGGAATTGGGCGGGAAATCTCCAGATATAGTTTTCGCCGATGCCGACCTGGAACTGGCCGTGCCCGGAGCAGCGATGTCGGTGTTCGGCAATTCCGGCCAGGTCTGCAGCGCCGGCACACGCCTGTTTGTCGAGCAGTCCATCTACGAGGAATTCACCGAGCGCGTCGCTGCGTTCGGGAAAGGGCTCAAAGTCGGTGTCGGCATTGACCCGGTTACGCAAATCGGACCACTGATTTCCAGAAAACAATTCGAGCGCGTCTCGGACTATCTGACTATTGGACAGCGGGAAGGGGCGCGCCTGATTGCCGGTGGTGCGAGGTTGGAGGGTGGCGTCTACGATCAGGGTTACTACGTTCAACCCACCGTCTTCCGCAACGTGCGTGATGACATGCGTATCGCCAGAGAGGAGATCTTTGGGCCGGTGATATCGGCTATTCCCTTTACCGATGTGAATGACGTGATCAACCGCGCCAATAACACGCCATATGGTCTCGGTAGCGGTGTATGGACGCGCGACGTCGGTCGAGCTCACGCACTGGCAAAGGCGATCCGTGCGGGGACCGTATGGGTGAACTGCTATGGAGAGATGGATCCCGCCATGCCATTTGGAGGCTACAAGAGCAGTGGCTACGGCCGCGAAAGTAGCGTGCATCATGTTGAAGAGTACCTCAACCTCAAAGCCGTATGGATGAAAACGGCCTGACGGCCGCGCATTTCAGTCAACGAAGCAATTGAGAACTTTTTTGCGAGCATATTCATGAGTGAATCAAAGAAAACCTTGCGTCGCCTGGTCAACGAACGGCGGGGCGTGATCGTTCCAGGGGCGTTCAATGCGATGAGCGCCCGCTGTATTGTCGAAGCCGGCTTCGAGGCTGTATTTATCACGGGCGCCGGTGTGACGAATATGAATCTGGGCATGCCCGATCTGTCATTCATGGGGCTACATGAAATGGCCGAGCAGACGCAGCGGATTCGCGACGTCGTGGATGTACCGGTGATCGTCGACATCGATACCGGCTTTGGCAACCCAGTCAACACCTATCACACGGTGCAACGTCTGGAACGTGCCGGCGCGGACGCCTTCCAGCTGGAAGACCAGATATTTCCGAAGAAATGTGGCCACTTCAATGGTAAGGGTGTGGTTGAAACCGGCGAGATGCTGTCGAAGATCAAGGCGGCCGTCGATGCGCGCCGGGATGAAAATCTGGTGATCATTGGCCGGACCGACGCAGCGGCGGTGCATGGATTCGACGCTGCTATTGAACGTGCCCAGCAGTTCGGAGAGGCGGGTGCGGACATTCTTTTCGTCGAAGCAGTAGAGGCTGAAGTCGATATCCGGCGTATTCCGAAATTACTGGATAAACCATTGCTCATCAATATCGTGATCGGCGGCAAGACGCCGGCTTTGACCGCCAAAGACTTCGGCGCGATGGGCTTTTCGATCGTGCTTTACGCCAACGCCGCACTACAAGGTGCGGTAACCGGCATGAGCCGGGCACTCGGCGTGCTGAAACAGGACGGCATTCTGCATGAGGATCGCGACCTCGTCACGCCGTTTAAAGAACGCCAGCGTCTCGTCAACAAACCTTTCTACGATGAACTGGAGCAGCGCTACAAGTGAGCGTTGCGTCGCCGGCAACAACTTCATTTCTTAAATAGTTGTTGGCCGGCGATAAAGATCGTGGCGATAAGGTTCTCATCTATAAATTAAGCGACGACATTAAATTATTCCAATATAAGAGACATTATGAAAATGAAAAATTCCCGCACGGTCGCCGCGAGTTTGGCGATTGGCAGCTTGCTGTCGTTCTCCGGCGCGGCCAGCGCGCAAAGCAGTGTTACGCTCTACGGCATTATCGATACAGGCATTGGTTATCAGAGCAGCGCTTCGACGCTCGGATCGAACTCCGGAGGTCGTTCGAAAATCAGCATGATCAACGGCGTGGCTTTTGGCAACCGCTTCGGTCTTCGTGGCAGCGAGGATTTGGGGGGCGGCACCAAGACGATCTTTACGCTGGAATCCGGTTTTAACAGCGCCACTGGTGCGCAACAATACACGGGAGCGATGTTTGGGCGTCAGGCGTACATTGGCTTGACCAATCCTTCGTACGGAACCTTGACTGCCGGACGACAGTACACTGCCTATTACTTTATGGTCGGACCATACGGACCGACAACGTGGATCACGGGTTATTACGGCGCACATCCGGGCGACCTGGATTCGATGGACCTGGTGTATCGAGCTAACAATACGTTGGAATATATTTCCCCGAGCTTTGGCGGGCTTTCTTTCGGCGCGTCTTATTCATTGGGTGGCGTGGCCGGCAGCTTTAATCGAGGCTCGACCTGGAGCGCGGGTGCCCAATACGCTAACGCTCTTTTGGGTATTGGCGCCGGTGTTCAGCGCATTAATAACTCGACGCTAGGCGGCGGCGCGTGGGGTGCCGATTCGACCACCACTAGCGGGGGGCAACCTGGCATCTCTTCGCTGAACAATGGGTATCAGACCAATCAGACCCAGCAGCGCGTTGCGGTTAACGCGGTTATCAAGTTCCGCCCCAATTGGGATCTGGCATTTAGCTTTTCCAATGTGCAATACATTCCGGGAGCGAATTCGGCCTTCCACGATACGGCGATTTTCAATACTGGTGGTGTGGTGTTGCACTGGAAGCCAATGTCGCTGCTCGATCTGGCCGGAGGATACAGCTATACGCGCGCAACACGAGCCAACGGCATCACCAGCAGCGCGCAGTATCAGCAGTTCAATCTGGCGCAGTTTTATTACCTGAGCAAACGTACCGAGTTTTATGCGCTTGAAGCCTATCAGCGTGCCAATGGCGATACGCTCGGGACCCACGGCGCGGGCAACATCATCAGGGCGACAGCCAGCATCGGTGATGGATTGAGCGGAGCGCCTTCGTCATCTCGCAGCCAGATCGCAATTGGTATTGGCATCGCACATCGGTTCTAAAAATCACATGAATCCAGAAATAAATCGATGCCGCGTGGTATTTCTTGACCGGCAGACCATACCGGCGCACGTTGCCTTGCGAGAGTTGCCGTTTCCCCATTTGTGGAAAATGTATGACCGCACCACTGCTGGCGATGTTGCCAGCAGGATTCGCGACGCCGATATCGTCGTCGTCAACAAGGTGCGTATTACGCGTGACGACATCGAGCAGGCGTCAAACCTCAAGCTAATCGCGGTAGCGGCAACCGGTACGGATAACATAGACCTCGACGCCTGCGCGCAGCGCGGTATCGTGGTCAGCAATATTCGCGGTTATGCCGGCAGCAGTGTTCCGGAACACACTTTTGCACTGATATTCGCGTTGCGCCGTAGCATTGCCGCCTATCGGCACGCAGTCGCACAAGGGAGATGGGAAAGGGCGGGGCAATTCTGCTTTTTCGATTTCCCGATCAGGGATCTGCGTGGTTCAACGCTTGGCATTATCGGCTCCGGCGCGCTGGGTGGGGCGGTGGCGGAAATGGCCCACGCCCTGGGGATAAACGTCTTGTTAGGCGCAAGGAAAGTTAGTGCGGAACCGGCATTGGTCCGTCAGGGTGGACGTGGTCAGGTCGTTCCAGGTCCAGAAAAGGTGCCATTCGATACGCTTCTGGAACAGAGCGACATCATCTCCTTACATTGTCCATTGACACCGGAGACTCGTCATCTGATCGGCGCAGCCGAATTCTCACGGATGCATAGACGGCCTCTGCTGATCAATACGGCGCGTGGCGGACTGGTGGATGAGGAGGCGCTGGTTACCGCTCTACAGCACGGGCAGATATCGGGTGCCGGCTTCGACGTCGTGTCGTCCGAACCGCTGACCCGGGATCATCCATTCAATGCTGTGCTCGACCATCCTGCGTTCATTTTGACGCCCCACGTCGCGTGGGCTAGCGAGGAAGCGATCCGTGCGCTGGCGGATCAATTGATCGACAACATAAGCGCTTTTCAGCAAGGCAAACCACGCAACATCGTGACGCCAGGGCCAACGCGAGAATCGTGCTGACTGTTGGGGAGAGTCATCGCTCAAGCCATCTAAGTACGGATTTCGGGTTTGTTTTTTAATCGACCCATATAGTTTCGCGATTGGGTGCCGGCTTGGATACCTGGTGTGAAAGGCCCCTCACCGTTTGGGAAATAAAAATATGGCAGCCCGCGGATGGGGGCCAGACGGGTGACCGGATTGACGGGACAGCGGAAGATTAATCGCATCGCGAATGTCGGGAATGTCGGGAGATCATCCGCTCACGGAAACCGACCGCGATGCCGATTGGCCGGCGTTCCGGGATTTCCGGCATCAGAAAGCCTTAAGGAAGTTTCGTTAAGCTCACGAAGCCCGTTCGATGCCATAATCCATGGTGTCGGTCGCGAAATTGAGCCTGATAAGCATGGCCAATTCAACCCCGCTCGAACAACGCGGAGAATCCGAGTGGTCGCACCATACGAACCGAGGGCGCCGGGCTATGACGCCGTGGCGCGCACCCTTCACTGGTTGACAGTCCTGCTGATCGCGGCGCAGTTCGTAATCGGATGGACGATGCCCGACGTGCATAAGGACACCCGTCCCGAAGGGCTGATTGCCTGGCATCTTGGCGTCGGCGCGACACTCATAGCCGTGATGGTGCTCAGGGTGGTCTGGCGGTTGACCCACCGGCCCGCGCCAGACCACCTGCCAACGTTGTTCGCTGTCGCTTCCCGCATTACCCATTTCCTCCTCTATATCTGCTTACTGCTCGTTCCTCTCCTGGGCTGGATCAACGCGTCCTCGCGCGGCTGGGCAGTTCGCCTTGCGGGCGTCGTGCCCTATCCCTCGCTGAGCAGCACAGGGTCACCTTTCGGCCACGAAATGGGCGATGTCCACGGCGTTCTCGCATGGGTGCTATTTGCGCTAATCGTCGCGCACGTCCTTGCCGCGTTGTTTCATCGCTTTATTCTGAAAGATCATGTCATGCAGCGAATGCTGCCGGGTGCCGGCCCATCGCGGGATTCGACGCGCGACGGTTGAACGGGTGAAGCGATGGGTAGCGGACGTCGCTGGCAGTTGCGGTAGGTGCGCGCCTGCCCGGCGGGGCAAAGCAGCAGCGGCGCGACCAGGCTGCGCCGCGATTTCTTGAGCATCGCGGCAAATTCTTTGGGCGCCTCGATGGCATGTATCAGCATGCGTCAGGAAGTGCCGTCGAGACGAATAGCAAGGGTGTCGACGTGGTAGTGCCCGCGGTGGCGGCGATCATCAACCTGACGCCATCGTCGAATCAGAATCAGGCGGCGCTGCGCGTCGGCCTACGGCACAAGTTCTGATGCGCGTGACATTGCCGCGAGCGCTGTGCCGAACTGAATCGGCGTCGGAGCACCGATGCCGATTCGATCGTCAACATGTGACGACTCAGAACTCGTTCCGATAGGCAAACAGACCGGGAAGTCCGCCGCTCATAATAAATAGAATCTTTTGCTCTGCCGTGTACTTTCCGGCGGTCACGTTGTCCACGACGCCCGCGAATGCTTTCCCGCTATACACCGGGTCGAGCAGCAAACCTTCCTTCGATGCCATCAGGCGAACGGCGGCGCGCATGCTGTCAGTGGGAATGCCATAACCGGGCCCAAGCTGTGCTTCATCGATCGAAATCGCAGCGTGCTCCACGCGCAGATTGGAGTCGATTAGTTGGACCGTTTGATTCGCTTTATCGAGCGTAACCGTATGCGCCTGGCTGCTCTTTGCGAGTACGGTGAAAGCGGCAATATGCAGCGGGTCCAAACCCATTGCGACAAAGCCCGCGACCAGCCCCGCGTGCATGCCGCCGCTTCCGTTCGGCACGACGATCCGGTCGAAAGACACCCCCTGCGCATGCGATTGGGCGACGATTTCGGCCGCACAGTCCGCATAGCCGAGGCAACCGGCGGGGCTCGAGCCGCCGAGCGGGCATACATAGACGTTGCGGCCCTGCGCGCGCAGTTCGTTTGCACGATCTTCGGCGAATTGCAGCGCATTCGCGGAGCCGGGCAGGTCATGCACGCGCGCGCCGAACAGCGTATCGAGGACGATATTGCCGTTCTCTATATAGTCGTGATCGAATCGTGGCACGGTTCTCGTCAGCACCAGTTCGCAGGCGAGCCCGACACGCGCGGCGGCCGCCGCGGTGAGCCGCGCGTGATTCGATTGCCGCGCGCCGACCGTGACGATCGTGTCGGCGCCGCGCGCCAATGCTTCGCCAATCAGGAACTCGAGCTTTCTCAACTTGTTGCCGCCGCCGCCGAGTCCGGTCACGTCTTCTCTTTTCACGTAAATGTCCGCACCGCCGAGATGCGCGCTCAGCCGTGGCAGATGCTGGATGGGCGTCGGGCCGTCGAGAAGCGCACGGCGCGGGAAGGCCGAAAGATCGAGAGTAGGCAATGGCGTAGAGTTCATGGTCTTGCAAAGTCGTTGAAATTCCCGAGTGTGACGCGAGCAATGCCAGTTATTGCGAAGGATGCGAATCGAGGCTGGTCATCGTCACGTTTAAAACTCGCTACTCGTCCATTCCACATTTGCTCCCACCGAACGCAGGTTCTCGACAAAATTCGGATGAGCACGCCGGATCGGCAGTGCGTTGGTGATTTCCGAACGTCCGTCGATACTGGCGGCCACCATCAGCAGCGCGATTGCGACGCGAATGATGTAGGGGCTCTCGACTTTCGCGGGACTCAACGCAAGTCCGCCGAACGTGATCAGCCGATGCGGATCGGACAGGAACACGTGCGCGCCGAACTTCGAAAGCTCGACGGACCAGCCCATCGCGCCGTCATACACCTTGTTCCAGAACATTGCGCTGCCTTCGGCTTTCACGCCGAGCGCGATGAAGATCGGCAGAAGATCGACCGGCAGGTACGGCCACGGCGCTGCTTCGATCTTGGTCAGAATGTTTTGCGTGAAAGGGCGGCGCACGCGCAATGCGCCGTCCCGTATCGCACGCGACCAGCCATCGCGATGCTCGACCTGCACGCCGAACTTCGCAAACGTCCGGTCGATCAGCGGAAACTGTTCGGGCGCGGTATTTCTGACCGCGATGTCGCCACCGGTGATCGCTCCCAGCGCGAGGAACGTCGTGATTTCGTGGAAGTCCTCGCTAAAGCGGAATTCTCCACCGCCGAGCTTCTGACCGCCTTCGACGGCGAGGCGCGACGTGCCGATGCCGTCGATCGACACGCCCAGCATGCTCAGAAAACGGCAAAACTCCTGCACGTGCGGCTCCGACGCCGCGTTGACTAGGCTCGACGTGCCGTTCGCCGCGACCGCGCATAGCATGAAGTTCTCGGTGGTCGTGACCGACGCGTAATCGAGCCAATGATGATTGGCCGTCATCCGGCCCGATGCACGCACGATCAGCGAATCGGCCGTGCGTTCGACGCGTGCGCCGAAGCGCTCGAACACTTCGACGTGCGGGTCGATTTCGCGCACGCCGAGCGTGCAGCCCTTCACATCGTTCTCGAGGCGCGCGACGCCAAAGCGCGCGAGCAAAGGCGGCACGAGCATGATCGACGAGCGCATTTCCTCGGGCAGGCGATGCACGGCCGGATCGAAGCGGGTCGCGTGATGATGCAGATCGAGGATGCCGGTGCTGAAGTCGATCGACACATGGCTGCCGAGCGTTCGGAAGATGTCGAGAATCTTCCTGACGTCGGTAATTTCAGGCACGCCGATCAGACGGAGCGGCTGGTCGGTGAGCAGCGTAGCGCAAAGAATGGGTAGAACGGCGTTTTTGTTGGCGGATGGCACGATCTCGCCGCGAAGCGGGAGACCGCCATGTACGATCAGATTGGACATGTTTGCAGTAGGCGGGCGAATGACGGAGGCGAGCCAGTATCATGCCACCGGAGAACGAGCGGAAGATAGCCCGAAATTGAGTGCCGGTTTCGATATGGGTTGGCAAACACCGTGACTTTGCAACGGGAAATTCGATTGCTCGTTGCAACCGCCCGCATTGTTCACTCGCGTTGTCTAATGCTACGGCTTCCAGGCCTCGCCTTCGGGAAACGAGTACTTTTCCAGCGATTCCGCGAAGATCTCGATGCTGTATCCCGGCCGTCGCGGCGGCATATAACGGCCATTGCGGATCACGACCGGATCGACGAAATGCTCGTGCAGATGATCGACGTATTCGAGCACGCGATTCTCGAGCGACGCCGATACGCAGATATAGTCGAACAGCGAAATATGCTGCACGTACTCGCACAAACCGACGCCGCCCGCATGCGGACACACCGGCACGCCGAACTTCGCCGCCATCAGCAGCACGATCAGTACTTCATTGAGCCCGCCGAGGCGGCAACTGTCGACCTGGCAAAAGTCGATCGCCTGCGCCTGCAACAACTGCTTGAACATCACCCGATTGTGGCAATGCTCGCCGGTCGCGACGCCGATCGAGCCGAGCCGCCGGCGGATCGCCGCGTGACCGAGAATGTCGTCCGGACTGGTCGGTTCTTCGATCCACCACGGGTCGAATTCGGCGAGGCGGCGCATGTTGGTGATTGCTTCATCGACGTCCCAAACCTGATTCGCATCCATCATCAGCTTCAGGTTCTCGCCGATCTCCTCGCGCAGAATGCGCGCGCGTCGCACGTCTTCTTCGAGATTGCCGCCGACCTTCTGCTTGAAGTGCGTCCATCCCTGCGCGACGCCTTCGCGAGCGAGACGGCGAATTTTCTCGTCGTCATAGCCGAGCCAGCCGGCGGAAGTCGTGTACGCCGGATAGCCGAGCGCGGTCATTTCCTTTTCGCGCTCGCCTTTGGTCCTTGCATGGCGATGCAGTATCGCGAGCGCTTCGTGAGGCGTGAGCGCATCCGTCACGTAGCGGAAGTCGAGGCAGCGAACGAGTTCTTCCGGACTCATGTCGACCAGCAGTTTCCACACCGGCTTACCAACCGCTTTCGCCCATAGATCCCACACCGCATTCACGACCGCCGCGGTGGCCAGGTGTATCGCGCCCTTGTCCGGGCCGATCCAGCGCAATTGGCTATCGGATGTAAACGCGTGCCAGAAGGCGCCCATATTCGCGGCGATGTCTTCGAGTTTTTTGCCGACGATCAGCGGAGTCAACGCATTGACCGCAGTCACGCAGATTTCGTTGCCGCGCCCGATCGTAAAAGTGAGGCCGTGGCCCGTCAGCTCTGACGCATCGGTTTCGAGCGTGACGTAAGTGGCGGAGTAGTCCGGCGCGGCATTCATCGCGTCGGAACCATCCAGTGAACGCGAAGTGGGAAACCGGATGTCCCGAACGGACAGCCTTGTGATCGTAGTCATCTGCACACCCTCCGGGGCTATGGCTATCGGCTTTTCGCCTGCAAACGCAGACGGATCGGTTTCTGACGCACGCGACGCGTGCGCATTTTCGTTGCTGACTTCTTCGCGCGCGAATGCAGCGGGCATTACCTAGCGATCCCAGGCATTTGTACGCGTTGACAACACGGCATTCGCTTTCTAGCATGCTAGCATGTCCTCTCAAAATAAAGCGTACTGTGAATTCGTCAGTCGATCTCGAGAATGCCGCAAGTACTCCGTATGCCGCACTGCAAAAAGTCAGGAACGGCGAGCGCGGCAGTTTGACCGACGCGGTTGAAGCGGCGCTGAGACAAGCGATCCTGACGCTGGCATTGGAGCCGGGTTTGATGATCGACAAGATTGCCGTCTGCGAGCGGATGGGCGTGTCGCGTTTTCCGGTCTCATCGGCGTTGGCGCGGCTTGCGCACGCCGGGCTCGTCGAGGTATTGCCGCAGCGCGGCACGCGCGTCAAACCGATCGCGCTCGACGATATCCGCCAGCACCTGTTCATCCGCAGCGCGCTGGAAGTCGAAACGGTGCGCGGGGTTGCGCTGATGCGCGACCGGGCGACGCTCGCCGCATTGGCCGCCAATCTCGACGAGCAGCGCAGCCTGGCTGGCAGCGGCGAACGTCTTGCGTTTCATGAGCTCGATCTGGCTTTTCACGAGATCCTGCTCGACGCGGTGAAACTGCCGCGCGTGAAGGAGATCGTCGCGGTCTCACGCAATGCGCTCGATCGCGCGAGGCAATTGCTGGCCAGTCCCGAACGGCTGATGCACACACTGGAAGAACACCAGCGCATTTTCAATGCAATTAGCTCCGGTAACGGCGATGCGGCCGCCAGGGCGATGCACGAACACCTCGAGCAGGTGGTTGCCGAGTTGCACCGGTCCGCGCAAGCACGGCCGGATCTTTTCGAGCCGTAAATGAAGCTGCTTTGAAAGTCGCAGGGAAGGCCGTTGTAATAGCCGTCATGACAGTTTCAATACCAGCACTGGTGACATAGGCAGCCGTCGGCGGGACCGCATATGAACCCACTCATTTTCGTCAACAAGCTCTGCAAAAGCTTTCCGGGCGTACGGGCGCTGCATGATGTCCGGTTCGAGCTGATAGCCGGCGAGGTTCATGCGCTGATGGGCGAGAACGGCGCGGGCAAGTCGACGCTGATGAAAATTCTTGCCGGAGTCTATACGCGCGATTCCGGCGAGATCCTTTACGACGGCAAACCGGTCGATTTCCAGAGCCCGGGCGACGCACAGGCGGTCGGCATCGGCATCATTCATCAGGAACTGCAACTGATGAATCATTTGAGCGTCGCGCAGAACATCTTTATCGGCCGCGAACCGCGCAAAGGTTTCGGGCTCTTTCTCGACGAAGACAAACTGAATGCGCAGGCACGCGAGATTCTCGCGCGCATACATGTGAAGCTCGATCCGCGCACGATAGTCGGCACGCTGACGGTGGCGAGCCAGCAGATGGTCGAAATCGCCAAGGCACTGTCTTTCGATTCGCGCGTGCTGATCATGGACGAGCCGACGTCCGCGCTCAACGATGCGGAGATTGCCGAGCTGTTCCGGATCATCCGTCAGTTGAAAGAGCGTGGTGTCGGCGTCGTCTATATCTCGCACAAGATGGACGAACTCAAGCAGATTACCGATCGCGTGACCGTGATGCGCGATGGCGAATACGTGGCCACCGTGCCGACCGAAGGTACGAGCGTCGAGACGATCATCGGCATGATGGTCGGGCGCACGCTGACCGACGTGAAACCCCCGCAGAGCGCGCCGGCGACTGGCGATATCGCGCTGCAGGTGAAGAACCTCGTCGCGGGCTCGCTCGTGCGCGACGTCAGCTTCGAATTGCGCGAGGGCGAAATACTCGGCTTTGCGGGCTTGATGGGTGCGGGCCGAACCGAGGTTGCACGCGCGGTGTTCGGTGCCGACCCGGTCGAATCCGGCGAAATTCTGGTGAAAGGCGTCAAGGCATCGATCAACAAGCCGAGCGATGCGGTAAAGCGCGGAATCGGCTATCTGTCGGAAGATCGCAAGCGCTTTGGGCTTGCCACCGGCATGGATGTCGAATCGAACATCGTGATGTCCGATCTCGGCAAATTCCTGTCATTCAACATGTTCCTGCGCGGCGCGCGAATCCGCAAAAGAGCCCAGCACTTTATCGATCAGCTCGCGATTCGCACGCCGTCCGCGACACAGCAGGTGCGGCTGCTATCCGGCGGCAATCAGCAGAAGATCGTGATTGCGAAATGGCTCGAACGTGATTGCGACGTGCTGTTCTTCGACGAACCGACGCGCGGCATCGACGTCGGCGCCAAAAGCGAAATCTACAAGCTGCTGCGATCGCTCGCGGCGCAGGGCAAGGCGATCGTGATGATCTCGTCGGAGCTGCCGGAAATCCTGCGCATGAGCGACCGCATCGTCGTGATGTGCGAAGGCCGTATCACCGGCGAACTGCTGGCCAGTGAAGCGACGCAGGAGCGCATCATGCATCTCGCGACGCAGCGCGAAACCCAGAAACCGGCGCAAGCCTGAAGAGGTTCCCGACATGACATTGCAAACGGATACGGCGGCGCTGGAAAACGAAACACGGAGTTCCAGCCTGAAGGCCCGGATCTTCGCGCCGACCGCGCTGCAAAAGATGCTCGCGTTCGCGAGCCTGATTCTGCTGCTGATCTTTTTCAGTTTCGCGTCGCCGGCTTTCATGCAGATAGACAACATCCTCGGCATTCTGCAAGCAACCGCGGTGAACGGCGTGCTCGCGATTGCCAGTACGTTCGTGATCATTACCGGCGGCATCGATCTGTCGGTCGGTACGTTGATGACGTTTACGGCCGTTATCTGCGGCGTCTTTCTCACCTTCTGGCATTTGCCGATGTGGGCAGGCGTGCTTGCCGCGCTTGCAACGGGCGCGGTTTGCGGAACGGTGTCGGGAACGTTGGTCGCGAAAATGAAGATCCCGCCTTTTATCGCGACGCTCGGCATGATGATGCTGCTGAAAGGACTGTCTCTGGTCGTTTCGTCGGACAAGCCGATCTATTTCACCGACACCGAGAACTTCTACCGGATCTCGCAAGACTCGCTGATCGGCTATCTGCTACCGAGCGTGCCGATTCCGAATGCGGTGCTGATCCTGTTCTTTCTCGCGATCGTGAGTTCGATCACACTCAATCGCACGGCACTCGGCCGCTATACGTTCGCACTCGGCAGCAATGAAGAAGCGGTGCGGCTCTCGGGCGTCAACGTCGATCGCTGGAAGATCGCGATTTACGGCGTGGGCGGTGCGATTTGTGGCATCGCGGGATTGCTGATCGCGTCGCGTCTGAATTCCGCGCAACCGGCACTCGGCCAGGGTTATGAACTCGACGCAATCGCCGCGGTCGTGATCGGCGGCACGTCGCTGAGCGGCGGCTCGGGCACGATTCTCGGCACGATCATCGGCGCTTTCATCATGAGCGTGCTGACCAATGGACTGCGCATCATGTCGGTCGCGCAGGAATGGCAGATCGTGGTCACCGGCCTCATCATCATTCTGGCGGTTTATGCGGACATCCTGCGGCGCAGCCGGACACGCTGACGCGGCGGACACTCAGGAGCAAGAGAAAGGGGAGCACGTGGAGGCTCCCTGAATGGCTTGATAGTCCATCCTTAGGAGGAGGCCCCATGTTGAAGAGAAGACTAATCGGTGTCGTGGTCGGTGTCGGCGCGCTCGTCGGCGGAAGCTGTCTCGCGTATGCGGACGAGCCGTATATTCCGCTTATTTCGAAGGGCTTCCAGCATCAGTTCTGGCAGGCCGTGAAGTCCGGCGCGGAGCAGTCGGCGAAGGCGAACAACGTCAGGATCACGTTCGAGGGACCGGAAACGGAGGCGATGGTCGACAAGCAGATCGATATGCTGTCGGCCGCGCTGGCAAAGAAGCCGCAAGCGCTCGGTATCGCCGCGCTCGACAGCAAGGCGGCGATTCCGCTGCTCAAACGCGCACAGAACGACAAGATTCCGGTGATCGCATTCGACTCGGGCGTCGATAGCGATATTCCGCTCACCACCTGCGCGACCGACAACATTGCGGCGGCCGCGCTCGCCGCCGACAAGATGGCCGAGCTGATCGGCAACTCGGGCGAAATCGGCGTGATCGTGCATGATCAGACGAGCCGTACCGGAGTGGATCGCCGTGACGGCTTCGTGAATCAGATCAAGTCGAAGCATCCGAACATCAAGATCGTGTCGGTGCAATACGGCGCCGGCGATCACCTGAAATCGGCGGAAATCGCGAAGGCGATGATTCAGGCGAACCCGAACCTGAAAGGCATCTTCGGCGCGAATGAAGGCTCGGCGGAGGGCGCCGCGATCGGCCGTGAAGGAGTCGGGCAAGAAGCTCGTGCTGATCGGTTTCGACTCCGGCAAGGAGCAGAAGGACAACATCATGTCGGGGCTGATGGCCGGCGCGATTACGCAGAACCCGGTCGGTATCGGCAAATGCGTGGTCGATTCGGCGGTGAAGGCGCTGCACGGTGAGAAGCTGCCGAAGAAAGTCGACACGGGCTTCTACTGGTACGACAAGACCAATATGAACGATCCGAAGATCGCGGCAGTGCTGTACGACTGAAGCGGCGCCGTCAGGAAACCGCTAAAAGAGGAAGAGGCCGCTCTTCCTCTTTTTATTTGCCGCCTGCCGCTGCCGCTGCCGCCAGGCCGCGCAGTTGCCTCGTCGCTGTCGTCGCGAGCCAACGTCCGAATCCCGCCACACCCTGCGGCACGCCGCGCCGTATCGACCGGCGAGACAAATATCAGGTGGCGCCAGGCCCCCCGCCCGCCGGCGAATGGTGCAGTGCCTCAAATTATCGCGCGCGGCAGTCGTTTCCAGCCATTGCGCGAATTGATCTGATATTTTACATTTGTTAAATCTTACTCTGCCCGTCCCTTTCGCTGCCGAAACGGACCCACTAACCGTCAAATGCGAAGGTCATGGCTTTCACCGAACCAAGGTCTCCGTTTTTCAAGTGGGTCGTGTCTTCCGCTCAGAACCTGAGCCCGGACAACCGGCAAATTCTGCTTGCCAATCTATTCACGCGCACCGCTTCGATCATCTTCGCGTCGATTTGCGAAATCAGCGTTTGCGTCACCGCGTTCTACCTTTATCCGATTCCTCTCTACGCCACGTGGGGGATTGCCGTCGTCGCATTGCTGATCGCGCGGCTCGTGCTGATCTGGCTGTGCCGCACGCGTAGCGCCCAGGGTTTGCCCACGCCGACTTCCGCATTTCTGTTCGCGAGTCTGCTATGGAGCGTGCTGTTCGGCGTTGGCACGTTGTTGTGCAATATCAGCGGAAATCCGACGCTTTTCCTGCTCGGCAACGTTTGCGCGGTCGGGGTAATCGGCGGATTGGCCGGACGCAATGCGAGTACGCCAAGACTCGCGCTATTGCAGATTGTTTTTATTCTCGGTTTTCTGAGTGTCGGCGCGGCGTTGTCACCTGGCGACGGCAAGCTCGTGCTGCTGTTTCAGGCGCCGTTCTGCGCGGCCGGCTTTTTCACGGTCGCGTTGCGCAGCAATCGCGATACCGTCGCGTTGCTGCTCGCGCGCGAAAACAGCCATCTCCTCGCGCGTCAGGACAGCCTCACCGGTTTGCCGAATCGCGCGCGTATCAGCGAGTTGCTGGTCGATCGCACCAGCCGGGGGGCCGTGTGTCAGGGCCAGCCGTTCGCCGTTCTGCTGATCGATCTGGATGGCTTTAAAGCGATCAACGACAGCCTGGGTCATGCCGCGGGCGACCAGATTCTGCAGGAAACGGCCACCCGTATGCGCGATCTGCTGCCGGCGGGCGACCAGGTCGGCCGGCTCGCGGGTGACGAATTCGTCGCGATCGTGGATGGCGCCGCGCAGATTCGCGACCTGCACGTGCTGGCCGAGCGCATCGTCAGAACGCTGGCGCGGCCGTTCGCGCTGAGCGACGCGCTCGTCCATATCGGCGCGAGCGTCGGCATCGCGGTCTACCCCGAGCACGCGAAAACGGGCCCGCAATTGCTGATCTGCGCCGACCGGGCGTTGTATGCGGTCAAGCGCAGCGGCAAAAGCGCATTCGCGATCTTCGACTGCGAAAAACACGTTTCCGACGAAAGCCTGAGCCTGCTGCGCAGCGATCTCGAAGGCGCGCTGAAATCGTTCAACGGCTTGCGCATGGAGTATCAGCCGATCATCGATCTGAGCAACGGCACGGTGTGCGGCCGCGAGGCGCTGATTCGCTGGACCCATCCGACGCGCGGCGAACTGGCTCCGTCCGCCTTTATTCCGATCGCCGAGCGCACCGGGATGATTCTCGCATTGGGCGAATGGGTACTGCTGCGATCGTGCGCGGAAGCGGCGACGTGGCGCGACAAGGTGATCGTCGCGGTGAACGTGTCGCCGGTGCAGTTGCGCGAAGAATCGTTTGCATCGACAGTCGCCGCGATACTGCGCAAAACCAGGCTGTCGCCCGCGCGGCTCAATCTCGAAGTCACCGAAACGGCGCTTCTGAACGACGACGAAGTGACTCGCCGCAATATCACGAGGCTGCGCGGGCTGGGCATCGGGCTTGCGCTCGACGATTTCGGCACCGGCTATTCGACGATGTCGACGCTGGTGCGCTTTTCGTTCGACAAGCTGAAGATCGACAGTTCGTTCGTCAGGGAGGCCGTGCATGGGCGCGAATCGGCGGCCGTGGTGCGCGGTATCGTTGCGCTCGCACGCGAGATCGGCATGCCGACCACCGCCGAAGGCGTCGAAACTCAGGAGCAGCTCAATTTCGTGCGGGTGTGCGGCTGCACGCATGCGCAGGGCTATCTGTTGGGCAAGCCGATGCGTAGCGATGAAATCGAGCAAAGCGAAGTGGTCTTCGATGCGTCCATCGCCGCGAGGGCCGAGCGCACCGGCGCGTGAAATCCGCTAGCGAGGCGAATATGTCTTCTCCGTTGCAGTTTCAACTGAGGATCACCGCGTCGCCCGAACTCGCCAATGCGTTGCGTGCGGATGCGTGCTGTGCTTCGTATGTCGCGCTGCGCGAACTTCTGCATACGCATCGCGCCACGCTGAAATGTCAGTTCGATGCATTCGCGGACTACGTGAGCGAGGCGGAAAGAATGGGCGCGCAGAACTATCCGCTCTATGAATGGACGCGGCAAACCATCGAGAACCCGGAGAAAAAGGCGAAGTATCTGCAATCGTTCACGATCTACGTGAACGGCGCCGAAGTCTATGACAAGGATGTCGCGGATGCCTTGGAAGCGGACCTGTCGAAGCTCGGCGATGCGCACGGAATCCTGCGGGTTTTGCGCTTCGACACCGATCCGGCCAACAATCCGCAGCCGCCCACGCGCTGACGCCTTTCACCTTCGTTACGGTCCCGATCGCGCGAAAGAGGCCAACAGTAAGATTGAAAGTAAAAAAGTTTGACATTCGACGACACGGTCGAAAGTTCGTGAGACGATCCCATTTCACTTATTTCTTGTTGGAGTACGACATGGGACTTCTGGACGAAGTGGGCAAGATTGCAGGCGCGGTTGCCGCCGTCGAAGCAGCGGAGAAAGTCGATCCGGAAGCGGGTCTTCTGACGAAAGGCGTCGCCGCTATTGCCGGTTTTGAAGGCGCCGGCAAGCTGGAATCGGTGCTCGAAAAGAAAGAGGAAGACAAGCAGGACGACGCCGGCAACGCTCAAGCGGCGGACGATACCAGCGCGCAGACCTGAGCAACGCGCGCGGAGTTGCCGGTCGCATGCGAGGACTCGCGCCTTGCAATGGATCGGCAACTTTGCATTGAAGCGTGGCGATTTTCCACGAACCGCCGCGCTGTTACGATCTTTTCAAAACCCCTGCATCGCCGCTGGAACGAGCTTTCGTTTCGGTGTCCAGTTGTTCCAGTTATCCCGTCCGATGTTTTCATCGGGCTGTCATCGCCGTCCGGCTACGATCGTTCGTCACTTCCGTCCGCGCTCGCACCGCGGTGCGTTGTTTTGCGCTGGCGTCCTTCCACCTCAACAACAACACGGACATGTCGAACAGAAAAATCGTCAATGCAGCGCCGGTCGATGAGCACGGCGCATCTATCGTCTCGCGTCGAGGTTTCCTGAAGTTTGCCGGCGCATCGAGTCTCGCGACAGCGGCGGGCGCACTGTCGTCCACTGCGCGCGGCGCGAATGGCGGCGTACCCGACGGCACGCCGGAACAGATTCATCTGACGTGGGGCAACGACCCGACGAGCGAAGTTACGGTGTCATGGTCGTCGCCCGCGGCGGCGGTGAATCCGCAAGTGCGCATAAGCGGCTTCGATGGCGGCGACCGCAACCGGCACACCGTGCATGCGGTGCAAAGCACCTATACCGACGGCCTCAACGGCGAAGTGGTGTTCAACTATCACGCGCGCCTGCGTGAGCTGAAGCCTGATACGCATTACCAGTACGAGGTGACGGCCGAGAACGACGGCAACGCGCAGCCTTTCACCGCGAGTTTTCGCACCGCGCCGCGCGGCCGCGCGCCGTTTCGCTGGACCAGCTACGGCGATCTCGCCACGCCGAATACGAACTGGGTGCTGTCGTCGCCGCAGAGCCGCTTCGCGGTGCAGGCGGTCGAACGTTTTCAGCCGCTGTTTCATCTGCTCAACGGCGATCTCTGCTACGCGAATCTGAATCCGATGCAGCAACCGGAGGTGTGGCGCGACTTCGGCAACAACGCGCAGACGTCCGCTTCGAAACGGCCGTGGATGCCGTGCCCCGGCAACCACGAACTCGAATTCAACAACGGCGAGCAGGGTCTTGCGTCGTATCTGTCGCGTTATACGCTGCCGGATAATCACACGCGTTTTCAGGGCCGCTGGTACAGTTTCCGCGTCGGCGCGGTGCTGTTCGTTTCGCTCGATGCGGACGACGTGATCTATCAGGATGGCGCCGCGTTCGTTGCCGGTCCCGCGCCGTTGACGCCGGTCGCGAGCACCGGCAATCCGCCGATTCCGCCGGGCACGTCGCTGTATGTGCGCGGCTATAGCAATGGCGAGCAGACCCGCTGGCTCGAGAAAGTACTGCAGCATGCGGCGCACGATGACGACGTGGACTGGATCATCGTGCAGATGCATCAGGACGCGTTGAGTTCATCGAAGACCGGCAATGGTTCGGACAAGGGCATTCGCGAAGCGTGGCTGCCGCTGTTCGATCGCTATGGCGTCGACCTCGTGCTGTGCGGCCACGATCACGACTACGAGCGCAGCTATCCGGTGCGCGGTTGCAATCACCACAACGGCACCGACATCGCGACGGGCCGCCCGGTCGATACGTTGCAGCCGAAGCCGATCATGTCCGCGGTGTCGTCCGGCGCTTCGACGTTCGATACGAGCCACGGCACGATCCACCTGATTCTCGGCGGCGGCGGCACCAGCGCCCCGCTCGACATGTACGGCGTCGATACGGGTACGGGCTTGCCGCAAGCACGTGTCTTCACGCGGCCCAACCGCCCGGTTCCATCGACGACGGCAGGGACGTTCGCGCGCGCGAATGCGGATGCGGTCGAAGACGCGATCTGGTCCGCGCAACGCGACACCGGCACCGGCTACGGCATCGCGGTGTTCGATTACGATCCGGGCCATCACAACGGCGAAACGACGATCACGATGAGTTACTACCACGCGCCCGGCGCCGATCAAACGCCGACGCCGGACTACGAACTGTTCGAAACGATCGAACTGAAAAAGAAGCGGCGCGGATAAACCCGCGAATGCGCGGCGCTTTCTGACGACTCGCAGGCAAGCCCGGGCCGCTCGTCACGAGCGGCCCGGGCCTTTTATACGCGGCGTTTTCGTCGCCGCAACAACGACTTCATTTTGTTACACGTCTTACCGGCGTGGTCCGCGATAGTTACAAAGACCTTTCTGAAGCCCCGCTATACTCGGCGCCATCTCAATAGAACAAAGAGCCGTTATGTCGAAAAAGATCATCCAGATGGTTGCCGTGGCCGCGCTGAGCGGCGCCGCCGCGTTGCCGGCGATGGCCGGCGATATGAACAACATGCTCGGCGGCGCGCTGGGTGGTGTGGCCGGTGCGGCGCTCGGCGGCGCGGTGGGCGGCAGCACGGGCGCGGTGATCGGCGGTGCGGTCGGTGGCGGCGCGGGTGGCGCGGTGACGTCCAATCGCCGCGAACGCACGGGCGCGATCGTAGGCGGCGCACTGGGCGGCGGTGCCGGCACGGCCGCCGGCAATGCAATGGGCGGCCGCGGTGGCGGTCTGATCGGCGCGGCAGTGGGTGGTGGCGCTGGTGCGGCGCTCGGCGGCAACGTCTCGCGCTCGAACTCCTACTCTAACGACTACTCGCGCGGTTACCATTCGGGCAAGGGTCATCATAAACATCGTCATTACGACTAAAGCGTGATGCGCGTTTCGACCGGACGCGCGGCGCGTTTCAAGCGTGCGTCGGACTAAAACGAAGCGGCCCGCTGCAATCCTGCAGCGGGCCGCTTTGCTTCGGATCGCAATCGATCACGCATGCAGAACCAGCTTCTGAATGCGCCAGTTCAGCAGTTCCGCGACGAACAATACATTCTCCGCCGGACATGCCTTGTTCACTTCGTCACGACGACTGATTCCTTCGATGAGCAACTTGAGAAGCTGCTGTCCGAGCTAGGGAGGTACGGCCCGACCGCGCTCCAGGAAATCAAGGGCCTTTTTCAATAACATATCCACACGCCCGATAGACGCAGATGTCGTCAAGTTGACCACCTCGACGATCGCGCGGGTATGCACGAGCTATGCGTCCTCGTGTGGCGATTCACGGCGAGCCGTAGTGAGGAATCTGTCGGGCACGCTTGGGCGAGCGGAGATTGAGGTTGCAGACACACCGGGTTTGGTCGTGGGACGGACAATCGCAATGCTGGTCAATGAGGCGGCCGGTACGGTAGCGCAAGGCGTTTGCGACGAGGCGGCCATTGATACGGCGATGCGGCTGGGCACGAACTATCCTGTTGGTCCATTTGGGTGGCTGGCGCAACTCGACGCCGGGACTGTGTGTGCGTTGCTTCGGCATTTCGATACGCACTATCGGGGCGAGCGCTATCGTACGAGCCGCCTGCTGCGTCAGAAGGTACAAGAGAGAACTGTAGAGGCGCTAAATGAGTGAGCGGCTAGAAGTCGACACCGATAATTTCCGTGTAGAAATTGAGCATGGTGTCGCTGAGGTCATATTAGGTATGCCCGGAAAGATGCCCTTTGCAGACGCGCACGAGCATCGCGAACTGTCGCTGCTCTGGTCTCGGCTGGACGCCCATCCCGCAGTCCGGTCGGTGCTCGTACGAAGGAAGCGAGGGTAAGGGGTTTTGCGAAGGCGGCACCCTCGAAGTCGCTCGGGAAATGGTGGACAGCGAGCGCACGCGGCTCGCGGTGCTGAAAGAGGCGCGCGGGATTGTTCAGGGCATGATCGAGTGTGAACGTCCCATCGTTTCAGCCATCAATGGCGCTGCAGTGGGTGCCGGATTGGCGGTTGGTTTACTGGCTGACATCTCGATTGTGGCCGCGATGGCAAAGCTGATCGACGGCCATACGAAACTCGGCGTAGCGGCCGGGGACTATGCCGCAGTTATCTGGCCGCTGCTTTGCGGTATCGCCAAGGCCAAATACTATCTGCTGCTGTGTGAGACCCTGACGGGCGCGGAGGCGGAACGAATCGGTGTTGTGAGCCGCGCGGCGGACGAGGAAGAACTGCTCACGACCGCGAGGAGCGTGAGTCACAAACTCGCCGAGGGCAGTGCAACCGCGGTGGCTTGGACAAAGCGTTCGCTGAACCACTGGCTGCGTGCGGCACTGCCGGCGTTTGAAGCTTCTCTCACGGCCGAAATTCTCGGCTTTGCCGGAGAGGATGCCCGCGAAGGTCTGAAGGCGCTGGAGGAGCGGCGTGCTCCAAATTTCAAGGCTACGGAATCAATGAGCAATGAAATTTGAACAGTTCGAAGCAGGATTGAGCATGACTGCGGGTCCATACATCGTGACCGAATCAGAGATACTCAGATTCGCTAGCGACTACGACCCTCAATGGTTCCACATTGACCCAGAAGCCTCAAAATGCGGGCGTTGGGGCGGCCTCATTGCCAGCGGCTGGCTTACCTGAGCAGTTGCGATGCGCCTTGCCTATGAGGCCGCACTGGTTGACTCGGAGTCGTGGGGTTCGCCCGGCCAGGACTACGTGAAGTGGCCGGCGCCCGTTAGGCCGGGGACGCACTGACGTTTGTGGGCATGGTGCGAGAGGTCCGCAGATCTGCATCGAAACCCTCGCTGGGAATCGTCAAGTGGCGTTGGCAACTGATCAACCAGAACGGCACGGAAGTTCTGGATTTGACTGCGAACAGCTACTTCAATTCGCCGTTGAGCACCCGGGACGTTTAATACCTGCTCGCGCGGGACATTCGCGGGATCGACCACCCGACGTTCGACCTCGCGTGCCTGCCGGGCCCAGCAGCTTGAAAATGCGTCCCGGCTGCCGCTCAGCGGTGGTGAGCGAGCCGCCGCAATGTATAGCCTCACCGGCTCGCGCAAATTGAATAACATCGACCCACGCGCCGACCTGGAACACGTGCTTACGTACCTTTCGGATCACCAGGCTAATGCATCGACGGACTGTTGCCCTGGAATATCGCGTAGCATCGCCTTTGATCTCCAACTGCATCGATTTGATTCCTTCCCCTGCGGTACGCCGAGCCTGCAGGGTTGCTCAACGCTTGTCCACAGAATTCTCAACGGCCTCGCGTCACGCATACGCTGATCTTACGGTAAAGCGATGCCATCGGTACAACGGATATGGCCGTCCCGGAAATTTCATAGATGACCGCAGAACAAGATCCGGCAACGAAGGTCGCTGCAGCGATATGCCGATGAAAGGGCGCCTGCCGATTCCGCCACAACATGGAGGAGCTGTCTGGTTAGTCGTGTCTGCCCCGGCTTACAATAAAGTCTTTCAATTATCCTACGCACATATATATAAAGTAGCGGAATATGTTGCATAATGTTGCGTGGAATTCAACGTTGGTGGTTAGCGTGCCCGTATGTCTTAGGTGAGAAAAAATGAGCCTGAACCCATTCATCGAATTACTTGGCGGCAAGCTCCAAAGATGGAGCGATGGGTATGCGGAGATTTGCATCCCGGTTGCGCCCAAACTGCTAAATTCGCGTGGTGTATTACATGGGGGCGTGGCTGCGGCGCTGCTGGATTCCGTCTGCGGTCTTGCGGGCCTGTTCAATCAGGAAGCAGGCCTGAAGCGCGTGGGATCTACACTCTCGTTAACCCTGTCCTATCTGGAAAAGGGAGATGGCGCGCAGATTATCGGGAAAGGATTCGTGCAGCGGAAAGGGCGGTCCGTTTTTTTCGCGCGCGGCGAAGTGTGGGACGATAGGGGGTTGCTAATTGCAACCGCACAAGGCGTGTTCAGTCACGCGACGGTCGCAGCATGATTGATATGAGCCCGCCGTTATCGTGGATCGACGCAACGGCAGCAGCGAATCGTAAGCTCCATGCTTGCGTCCTACGTCTAAAATCTTTTTGTTCGTCTAGTTCGGGAACGGGGCATGGCCGACATATCTCAAAACCTCATTGAACTTGGTGATGAACCAGAAACCGCTACACGCGTAAGTCCCGGGAGCTCGCGTTCGCTTCTGCTGACCCTGCTAGGCGAATTTGTGATCCATCAGAAGGCGCCTGTCTGGACAGCGACCTTGCTGCATACGCTGGAAGGCGTCGGCGTCGCTGAAAAGGCGGCCCGGCAGGCGATCGCCCGCGCGGCGAGCGCAGGTTGGATTGATAGTGTGCGCGATGGGCGGCGTGCCAGCTGGACAGTGACCGCTCGTGGGCGCGAATTGATTGCGGCTGGTTCGCTTCGCCTTAAATCGCTGGCCGGTGAGGCATGGAGTGGCGAGTGGTTGATCTTGCATCTGTCTTTGCCGGAGACGCACCGTACGGTGCGCGTCAAGGCTTATCGAGCTCTAAGTTGGCTGGGATTTGGCAATCCCGCACCGGCGCTGTGGGTCAATCCCCATGTGAATCGTCAGGCTGAAACGAAGTCGCTTATCGAAGAACTTGGTCTCTCCAATATTGCATTTGGCTTCGTCGGAAAGTCGTTTGAGTTGGGCGTCGACGATTCCGAACTTTCCAAACGCGCCTGGGATTTGGGTTCGGTTTCAGCGCACTATCGCGATCTCGTGTCGAATTTCCAAAAGATTAGACCTCGCACCGACGATGCCACCCTTTTCGCACACGTACAACTGGTGAATCAGCTGCAACGTCTGCCATATATTGATCCCGGGCTGCCGGATTCGCTTCTGCCTGGCGGCTGGCAGGGTCGTCAGGATGCCGCGAAACTTGCGGCGATCCGCCGGCGCTGGCACGACGCTGCTCACGCGAGGTGGGCGGCTCTTAGTCAGGCGGAACCCGCCCGCTAGCGCGAGCGAGTCGACGTGCGGTATTTCAAGTCGTTTGAGCTGGCACTTGCGCGGACGGCCAGTTCGCGACAAGTTCGCGCTTCAGGATTTTCCCGGACGCGTTGGTTGGCAAGCCATCGAGACGCAGCCACCAACGTGATGGAACCTCGAACCGGCCGAGCTCGGCACTAGCGTGCGTCACCAGATCTGTTTCAAGAATCTTCGATCCGGGTCGAAGCACCACAGCGGCGGCCACTTCTTCGCCAAGATCATTGTGAGGCAAAGCGACTACAGCTACTTCGACGACGTCCGGGTGTTTGGCAATGCAATTTTCAACGTGTGTCGACGCGATGTTTTCACCGCCTCGGATGATGATGTCTTTCGATCGTCCGACTATATAGAGCAGACCTTCGCTGTCAAGCTTGCCGAGGTCACCGGTACGGATCCATCCGTCGGCGTCCGTGATGGATTCCTTCTCGCCCCAGTAGCGGCTTGCTGCTGACGGAGTGCGTGCACAGATTTCCCCGATGCCTTGTGTATCCGACGCATCGATACGAATCTCAACGACAGGCAACGGGCGTCCCACGCAGCCGGGTCGACCTTGAATCTCCGCTCCGGACGCAGCAGCCAATACGCCACCGGCTTCAGTTAGTCCATACAGACTGTTGACCCGACGCTTGATGTGAGGAAAAGCAGACTGGATTCTCGCGCGCAATTCAGGCGAAACGGCCGCACCGCCCATCGGTATCGACCGGATACTGGAAGTATCAAACTCGGCAAAATGCTCGAACTCGACGACGCGAGAGACCATCGTCGGAATGCCGCCCCATACGCGGATACGTTCCTGCTCAATGAGACGTAGTACCTTGTCGGGCGTGAAGCGGCCTTCGAGAAAAACCAAGGCGCCACCCGACAGCAGGGTGGAGAAACTGATCTGGATTCCAGACAGGTGGAAGAGCGGTACCGTCAACAGACTTGTCGTTCCCGTATGGTCGGCACCAAGTTCGTCGGGCAGACGGCCGGTCAGCACCAGAAGGTTCTGGATGTTCGCAATGACGGATCGGTGCGACATGACGACCGCCTTCGCGGCTCCGGTCGTCCCTGAACTGAACATGAGGAGCGCCGGATCGTCTTCGGCCACTGCCGCGTCCGCGTCCGTCAAGTGACACATTGAGTCTGCGCCGTGGTCGGCGTGCAGGCTGTCGAAAGCGAGCCGGGGATAGCCGGCCGGAAACTGCCGATCTGCCAGGCGATCAGTAATAACGAGCGCCGGCTTTACGAGTTCTACAGCATGAGATGTTTCTGTGTCGCTCCACCACGCATTACCGAGTGCGGCGACTGCCCCCAGGCGTTGAATTGCCCAAAAGGCCAGCAACCACTCGACGCGGTTGAAACCGAGAAGCATTACTCGATCTCCGGCTTTCACTCCGGCTGCTCGCAACTGAGTCGCTACGACAGCGACCGCCCGCGCGTGTGTTTCGAAAGTCAAGCGTCGCTGCCCTTCTACGACAAACGTGCGCTCGCCCCAGCGCAGACTGTCGGTTAGCAACTCCGCTAGCGACCGCGGTCGATTGCGATATGCTCGACATGTGTGCCCCTCAACCGTTATTGTCTCGACATAGCGTCCCCAGCGTTTGGGTGGGTTCGCATCCGACGTGGATTCCGGCATCATCTACCTCATAGAACAAAGAATTGGGTTTCGGGTGCTGGCGCGAGCGTCAACTGGCTTTACGCTCGTGATCAGCCGGCATTCCGAGTTCGCGTAGCACCTCATGTGTGTGCTGACCGACAGCTGGCGACCTGGATACCTGACTGCGCGTCTTTCCATCAAAGCGAATCGGTGCTTCGACTGACATCACTGGCGCTGAGTCTGGTCCCATGTCAACGTTTACCCACGCACCGTTGGCTTTTGCCTGCGCGTCCTGCAGAAGGTCGGCCGGTGTTTGAACCGGTGCCCACCAAACGTTGTGCTCCTCGAACACGCGCGCCCAGAACGTCAAAGGCTGTTCAGCGAAAGCAGCATCGAGAATAGGAATGAAGTCTGCGCGATTTTTCGCAATGCCTCTCGCGGTGCTGAAACGATTGTCTTCTAGCAGATCGGTGCGACCAATCGCGGAAAGTACAGAGGGCAGATGACGCTGGGCTTCTACCCCAACGAGAAAAAACCAGCGATCATCGCGAGTTCGATACGAGTTGTAGAGCGGAGTCCGAGACTCGTTCCGCGGATACGGTGGCTTGGGATTGCCTCCCATTGCCTGAACGCCCAACTCACCGCACAGAGCCCACATTCCAGTGCGCAACAAGGAAGCCTCAACGAATTGCCCCTCACCCGTGCGTTCCCGCTGCAAAAGTGCGGCCAGTGTGCCGGTCACAGCGGTCATCGCAGTGAAGCTGTCGCCAATTCCTTGCATCAAGGCGAGCGGCGCACTGTTCTGTTGGGTGATCTCATGCGAGATTCCAGTACGAGCAAAAAACGCTGCCACGTCATACCCGGGGCGATTTTGGTCAGGGCCGCCCCATCCATACGCGCTCACGGAGCAGTACACCAGTCGAGGATATCGAGCCCGGATCGCCTGTGGCGTGAGTTCGAGTCGGGTGAGTGCATCCGGTCGCAGATTGGTCAGCAGAACATCTGCCGTTGCCAAAAGCGCATCCAATGCCTGCATTCCGAACTCGGACTTGAGTTCGAGCTCAACGGAACGTTTGCCACGATTCGCGGCGAGGAAAGCGCCATTTGGAGCGTCACTCCGAGCTCCCAATGCGGAAAATAGCGCTCGCATCGGCTCGCCGCCTGGTGGCTCGATCTTGATCACATCTGCCCCCCAATCTGCGAAGAGGCCGCCGGCTAACGGGCCAGCCATCCAGTGGGCAAACTCGATTACGCGGATTCCCGCAAGCGGCTGAGCCGCATTGTCCGTCGACGCGTCGTGCGTTGCGTCTGTTGTCTTGCACATATTGGATCATCCTCAGGGTTTACCAGCAACGCTCTTGGCATGCGGTTAGAAACGATACGTGGTGCGTGAGCACGTGACGAAACCGCTCTCACAAAAATGCTACATAAGTTGATACTAGTAGTCAAACAATGTAGCATTTATTCGAGGCATCGTTGCCGCTGTGAATTCGAGCGACGGCTGCAGCTGCCGCAGTTTCGCGGCTAGCAACTTTTGTATGGAGTATCAAATATGGAACCAGCGATCCTGGTAGAGAAAGACGGTCCGATTGCGAGGTTGATCCTCAATCGTCCAGAGAAGCACAACGCGATAAAATTCGACGATCTCGACACGCTCGTCGAAGCATTGCATGAAGCCGAGAGCGACGACAGTGTCAAGGTGATTATCCTGAAGGGTCGGGGACAGTCGTTCTGTTCGGGACATGACTACAACGATGCGATCCGATCATATGGTCTCGAGCCGTCAGCATCAGGTGTGAAACCACGTCGCCCCAGCCAGCGCTCCAGACTGCTGCGAGACCGAAAGCTCGGCGAAAATTACATGGCGTTTCAGAACTCACTGAAGCCGGTTATCGCACAGGTGCAAGGATGGTGTACGGGGGCGGGTCTGTATCTGGTGGAGTTGGTTGATCTGGCCATCTCGGCCGACGACGCACGATTCAGTCATTCGGAGCAGCGGCTGGGACTGGCCGGCAATACCTGGCATCTGAATACTCAAATCATTACCTATGGCCCGAAAAAGGCTCGCGAACTACTACTTATGGGCGACAACTTCGACGGACCCGAAGCTGAACGCCTGGGCCTCGTAAACCGGAGCGTGCCTCTAAGCCAGCTCGAGACAACCGTCGAAGACTGGGCCCGAAGAATCGCGCAGCATCCGCGCGACGCGCTCGTAACCGGTAAGGCGATGTTTCAGATGGCCCTCGATAGTTTGGGCGGTTCACAACAGTTCTGTCGTGGTTATGTAGGCCATACGCTTGGAACCAATCTGCGCATCGAAGAGGACGAGTACAACTTTCTGCGTGATCGAAGAGACAAAGGCACGACGGAAGCGTTTAAAGAGCGAAACAAGACGTACGAGTGATTCATCGACATTTTGATTGGGACTTGCTCGGCTAGAACCGGCGCGAGACGCATTGGGTTTGAAGGAGACTGTTGTGGAACTGCATGTCACTGAGACGATCAAGGAGGCTGGTGTAGCAATCGTTCGCCTGAGCCGGCCGGGCCGAGGCAACTCCTGGACCAAAAGAATGAATGAGGAATATCGATGGTTGATGGCAACCTACGATTCCGACCCGGATGTACGGGTAATCGTCGTCACGGGAGCGGGAAAGCAGTTTTGCGTGGGCGCCGACTTCAAAGCGCTCGATCACTATGTCGATACCAAAACGGACTACGTAGACAGCACCAACGCGCAGGTGCTACCGCAGCCCGGTTACGGCGTCCGGGACGAGTTTGACCACGAGATGGTCTGGCATTGGGGGCTGCAAAAGCCGGTAATTGCAGCCATCAACGGCGCGTGTGCTGGCATTGCCGTCGCCCTTGCGTCATTCTGCGACCTGCGATACGCGATCCAGGGCGCAAAATTTACAACGTCCACCCCCCGATTGGGGTTGCCTGCCGAGTACGGCTTGGGGTGGATACTTCCCCGGATAGTGGGCCTCACACACTCGATGGACATTTTGCTGTCAGGGAGAGTATTTAATTCGGAAGAAGCGTTGGGGATGGGGTTAGTTAACGGTGTATTCGAGGCTGAGGCCTTTGAACATCGCGTGATCGAGATCGCGCGTAATCTAGCCAGAACCACGTCGCCCATCGCGGTAAAAACAGCAAAGCGCCAAGTGTACTCGGATTTGTTGAGTCCCGATGTGGGTGCGGCTATCGAAGAATCGAAAAAGCTCATTGGACAACTCATGAAGTTTTCCGATTATCGGGAAGCAATCGACGCGATGAAAGATAATCGGGCACCGAACTTCTCACCATTGCCGTAGAGCAAGCAAAGTTTCACGGCATGAAATCGCGGGAACAATCAGAACGTAGTGGGAAGGAGAACACAGATGCAGAGAGATATGCTGTTTGAACAAGCTTATTGGCCCGCGGACAGATCGCCAGAGATCTGGGATATTACCCTTGGAGACCTATTGCGCAGGGGAGCCGAAAAGATTCCGGACAGGGTTGCATTTGTGGAAGGCAACGTCGCGACGCGGGCGACGCGGCGATGGACTTATAGTGAACTTCTCAAGGCAGCGGAGAGGGTCGCTCGAGCACTTTTGACGGCCTTTTCCCCGGGTGAACGGATCGCGGTGTGGTCCCCAAATTCCGCGGAGTGGATCTTGCTGCAACATGGAGCAAGTCTTGCGGGTTTGGTGCTAGTTACAGTTAATCCTGCTTATCTGGATGCCGAAGTCCAGCACGTTCTGAGTAGTTCGAAGGCGGTCGGCCTCTTTTATACTGCCGCATATCGCAACACAGATCAGCGTGCCGTAGTGGCAACCATTCGATCTTCGCTGCCGCATCTGCGGGACGTGATTTGCTTCGATGCATGGGAAGATTTTTGCGCTACTGCCGACATCGCAGGGTCAACGGAATCGAACCTCGGGACCGCACTCCCGGCCATACGGCCCGACGACATGGTCCAAATTCAGTTCACGTCCGGCACAACGGGTCGACCGAAGGGCGCGTGTCTGCACCACCGTGGGCTTGTGAATGCTTCACGATTTGCGTCGTTGCGCGCCCAGTTTCCGGAAGGAGGTGTATGGGTCAGCGCAATGCCACTATTTCATGTTGGCGGATGCGCAGGTAGTCAGCTGGGCGCATATACCCAGTTGGGCACATTTGTCATGCTGACGCAATTCGACGCCGGATTCATGCTCGAGTTGATTGAACGTGAGCGTGGTAACCATGTGCACGCGGTGCCGACTATGGTGATATCGCTAATGGATCATCCCACCCGCCCAAATCTGGATCTACGCAGCCTGAAAATGATCATGAGTGGCGGGACGCCAGTGCCGGCATCCCTCGTCCGAAAGGTTATGGGTACGTTCAATTGCCGCTTCACCATTACGTTCGGGCAAACGGAACTGAACGGAGTTATTTGTCAAACTTCTCCGGATGACACGCCGGAGCGACAGGCCGAAACGATTGGGAGGCCCTCTCCGCAAATGGAAGTAAAGATCGCAGATCCGGTAACAGGCGAAACGTTGCGAGTCGGCGAGCCGGGTGAAATCTGGGCGCGTGGCTACCAGGCGATGCACGGTTACTTCGAAATGCGGGAGGCTTCCGAGACTACACTTCGGCCCGACGGTTGGCTGCGCACCGGTGACCAGGCTTCGATGGATGAGCATGGATACCTGCGTATTACAGGCCGTCTTAAGGACGCTATCATTCGTGGAGGAGAGAACATTTATCCGCGTGAAATCGAGGATGTCCTGTGGGCACACGATGCCATCGAGCAGGTCGCGGTTGTCGCCGTACCCGATCCAAAATGGGGCGAGGTCGTGGCGGCGGTTGTGCGCTTCGCGGCAACTTGCCGATTGCGACCTACGGCGGACGATTTGCACGCGTTCTGCAGGGCTCATCTCGCCGCCTACAAGACCCCGGCGCTGTGGTTCTTCGTAGACGAGTTTCCGACCACCTCGTCCGGGAAGATTCAAAAATTCAAGCTTCGGGAACTGATTGCGACAGGCGCGTTAGTCGGTCAAGAGCGTAGTGCAGCACAAAAAGAAGGATCGCGGTTGCGAAACGCGACTGCTCCATCCCGCTAGCCTGGCCCGTTCCAGAATGTTTAGTCGGTTCGAGGCTCTCGATGACGCTGGCTTGGAGCACGCCAGGACATTTTGCTCGTCCGACCGCAGGCCGTGGCGCCAATTGGCGCACATGAGCTATGGGATCTGTTGAAAGGAGAAATTTGATGGACCAGATGGCTGTTGGGATACACGCCGCAATCCGGGCTCGGTCTGACGTTGTTGAGCCAGCAGTCGCCAGTCCCATGCGCAGGCTCGTGACCAGCTTCGCCTCGTCATCGAATACCTTGAATTTGTATTTGAACGGTTTGATCAAGTTGGTACATTGGCCGATTTGAAGTTCGTCATAACCTTTCGATGGCCACTCAACTGCGTGAGGTATTAGCCGACCATGGCTTGCCCGCGGACAACTCATTAGCCGCATCGATTGATCAGGCCGCGCGGCTGGTGCTGGGAGTGTACCGTCGGCGAAGACATTACGCGACGTCGCTACACAGCTTGCGCTTGCTGTATCAGACCTGGTGCGGGCTAGCCTGACGATGCCACCCGGCGCGCGACGTGATGTGGAGCGATGTGTACTGCACTCAACTGGTGAGCGTATTGCTTTCGAGCGATCATGGTACTTGCCCCTTGGTCTAGATCACGCTCCACATGAAGTCTCACCGCTCTCTAGCCTCGTTCGTTAATAGATGGATGGATTTGGATCATTACTGAGTTGATCACGAATCGACCGATATCGTATAGAGGTCGGGGATGGATATTCGCAGCCTCTTTGAATCTCATTGGACTGTTATGGCGAGGAAAGATAGAAAACCGAAACTCACCAGATTGAAATAGATTTCAAAGGGCCGCGAGGAAGGTTGCCGCAGTGCGAACTCGCGTAGGCCTGATATCAACTGAAGTTTTGGTGCAGAACGACGTTACTGCGTATCGTCGCTCTAGCGTTTATCGTGACAGTATTCGAACGGTGTATAGTGAAAGTCATCAGCTCAATTCCCGAATTGCGCGACCAGTTGCGTGGCCAGAACCGCACCGCCTTTGTGGCGACGATGGGCAACCTCCACGAAGGCCATATGTCGCTGATGCGGCTCGCGCGTCGGCACGGTGACCCGGTTATCGCGAGCGTTTTTGTGAATCGTTTGCAGTTCGGCCCTAACGAGGACTTCGACAAATATCCACGCACGCTTCAGGATGATATCGAGAAGCTTCAGAAGGAAGACGTCTACATACTGTTCGCGCCGAGTGAAAAGGAAATGTATCCGCAGCCGCAGGAATACCGTGTGCATCCTCCGCATAACTTAGGCGATATTCTCGAAGGTGAGTTCCGGCCCGGCTTCTTTGCGGGCGTCTGCACGGTCGTGATGAAACTGATGTCGTGCGTGCAGCCGCGTGTTGCCGTATTTGGCAAGAAGGACTACCAGCAGTTGATGATTGTGCGCGCTATGACCGAGCAGTTCGCGCTGCCGACGGACATCGTAGCCGCCGAAACCGTGCGCGACGGCGACGGCCTCGCGCTCAGTTCGCGCAACCGTTTCCTGAGCGACGCTGAGCGCGCAGATGCGCCGATGCTCGCGGCGACGCTGCAAGGCGTGCGGCAAAGTGTGCTGTCGGGCAGCCGTGATTTCGCGAAGCTGGAAAGGGACGCGATGGCGTCGCTGGTGGCACGCGGCTGGAAACCCGACTACATCGCGATCCGAAAGCGCTCGAACCTGATCGCGCCGACCGCGCGGGACTTCGACGCGCCGCTCGTGGTGCTTGCCGCCGCCAAGATCGGCACGACGCGCCTGATCGACAACCTCGAAATCTGAATGTTGGAACTAGCCATGCAACGCGACATGCTGAGGCCGAAGAATCATCACGCGGGCGCCAGGCACTGCGAGTTGCACTACGAAGGCGTGTGCGCGATCGCGGAGAATCTGCTCGAAGCAGCAAAACATTCTCGAGAACGAGCGCATCGGCATCTGGAACATCTAAAACGGCGAACGCCATTCGACGTACGCGATCAACGCAAGTGTGTTCGGTTTATTCCGCGAAACGGATGTTGTTCAATGACTAATGTTTTAGTGACCGCGTCACCCCAGTTTCCCCATCACCGCAAGGTTTTAAAGCCGGATGATCTTCTTCGGCCTCTCTCCGAAAAGCGGCGCGAGCATGTCCGGGGTGCCAGGGAGATCTCGTAGGTCTCGCGGCTGCGTCACAGTCGTTCTCGGCGAGCGCCGGAAGCATGAGTAGTGTTCTTTGCTGTGCGTCAACTTGCGAAAATTCTTGTAACGCAAAGCGCAACTACGTTACTGTCTGCTTCCCGCTATCGACGGGAGTTCGCTCAAGAGAAACTTGCCGATTGGCCAATCTCTCGGGACGCTGACGAAAGGCACCATAGTTCGCTTCTACTGTCTGGCAAAACGTGGTGACAGCGGTAGTGCGATTCACCTGGTCGCGATGGAAGTGCGCCGGAAGTTTAGGATGGTGTTGTCGGATGGTCCGTGGGTTAAATCCGGCGATTAAAGTCTGGGACGTGGTTGGCCCATCGGCGTCTCGATTAGCGACTTTCCAAAAACAGCGATTGAAGCTCGACAATTTGAGCATGATCAATGCGACTGGATTGGAGATAAGCGCCGATTGAGCCGCAAGTTCTGTGAATTTCATCAAACGATGCTTGCAGGTATTGCCGATCGACGCCCAGTATCGTCTCGACAACCTCTCGCGATGGAGGGTGTCCAATGCGCGATGTAAGGAGATCGGAGACTTCATCATAGAGTTCTTTGAGAGACATTACCTGCGAGCTAAGAAGGTAATCGTCGAAGACGTCGTCGTCGAGAATACCTAATGCCGACAACAGGATAGCAACCACGAACCCGGTGCGGTCCTTTCCTGCGGTGCAGTGAATGATCAGCGGAGTGCCGCCGTTGATCAGACCGTCAAAAAAGTGGCGCAGGTGCGGAGAGAAAGTCTCGGGAAAAGAGCGATAGATAGAGGACATGACTGCGCGCGCCCCGCTGGGAGTTGGATTTTCGACGAGCGGGGAAAAAAGCGATGTCTTTGCGCGGATATCTGCATCAATAGCTACCCCAACGTAATTACCATGCCACTGGTCGCTATCTGGACCAGGGTGTTTCAAGCGCTCATTCGTGCTTCGTAGGTCAAATATGGAGCGGATACCGAGTTTGGTGATTTGAGAGAAATCGTTCGGGGCAAACCCGGTGAGTCTTCCTGATCGGAAAATGCGAGATTTGGAAATGCGCCGCCCGTCCTTGGTACGAAGCCCACCAAGATCGCGGAAATTCATGCCACCAGTCTGAGTCATGGTCTTGTTTGGTGAGAAGCAGGGGCATGTTGCGCGCCGGCATGATTCTCGATCGTTTTGATACGAAGACGCCGGATTGGGATCCGACGTGCCCTTGTCGACAACGGTCCTTAGGACGTCAGGTCTGTCGAGCGCGAAACCTGATCCCAAGCAGAAAGTTCAGCGTTGTGAAGATCGACCTTTTCCTGTATCCGGACCACTGCATCTTGTCCTAGCGCAAGACGCAAGGGCGGATTGGAAGCGCTTACTATATCGACGAGAACCTGTCCAAGACGCGCTGGGTCCCCTGGCTGTTTAAGATGCCTCGCGGTCAGGTACTCTCTGGTTGCTCCGCTTGTTTCGTTATAGTCGTCGATGGTGTGAGATGCTCGGGCGAGTGACCCTCCAGCAAAATCACTTCTGAAGCCACCGGGCTCAACGATTGTGACTTTGATGCCTAGTTTTTCGACTTCTTTGGCAAGGGATTCAGAGAATCCTTCCACGGCGAATTTGCTGGCACTATAAAACGGAAAGCCCGCCGCACCGACGATGCCAACGAGAGACGACAAGTTGATAACGTGTCCCCTGCGCTGCCGCCTCATGATAGGCAGGACGGCCCGTGTCATTTCAGCCGTGCCGAAAAAGTTGACATCAAACATGCGGCGATATTCGCTGGGTGAAGTTTCTTCCGCGGAACCCACCAGACCGTAGCCAGCGTTATTTACCAGCACGTCGATCGAGCCAAATGCTTTCTCGGAATCGTTCACGACGCTTTGTATCAATTCCGGATCGGTGACATCCAGATGTCGACAGATGCATTGTCGTCCGTATTGCTCAGCGAGCGGATTGTTCCCGTCCTTTGCCAAGACAGTCGCAACGACGTCGTCACCATTACGCAGGGCTGCTTCGGCAACTGCGTACCCAAGCCCTTTATCACAACCTGTAATCAACCAGCGTCGTCTCGACTTGTTGGACCCCATGTATCTCTCCTCTAATCTCGTCATTGCCTATTGCGTTCAGCTGATTCGGATAGTCACGGCCTTCGTTTCAAGAAAGCTCTCAAGGTGCTCTGAGCCCGATTCTCGACCCAGTCCGCTCATCTTGTAACCACCAAAGGGGACAGCAGGGTCGAGGTTCGTATAACCATTCACCCACACGGATCCCGCTTGAAGGGACCGCGCGACATGGTGCGCTGTATTGATGTTGGTCGTCCAGATGCCCGCGGCCAGCCCGTAGGAGGAGGAATTTGCGCGCTCGATGACTTCCTCGGTATTGGCGAACCGAAGTACAGAGAGTACGGGGCCAAAGATTTCCTCGCGGGCGATGCTCATGTTATCCGCCACATTAGCGAATACAGTTGGTTTGGCAAAATATCCATTCAAAGTGTCGGAAACCCTGTGGCGGTCACCCCCGGTGAGCAAATGGGCGCCTTCCTCGACCCCGACTCGCATATATCCAAGTACGCGCTGTAGCTGTCTTTCCGAGATGAGTGGTCCCAGTTCAGTATTTGGGTCCAAGCTATCGCCGATTCTTAGCGTCCGGGTGAAATCCGCTAACCTGCGGACGAATTCGTCATGTATGCCGTCTTGAACGAATAGACGTGTACCAGCGGCGCAGGACTGGCCCGAATTGGAGAAGACGGCCATGGCGGCACCGGGTATTGCCGCCTCGATGTCAGCGTCGTTGAAGATTATATTGGGAGACTTGCCGCCAAGCTCTAGTGACAGTCGTTTCAAGTTTCCTGCGGCGGCGCGGAAAATTGACTGTCCGACCAGGGTCGAGCCGGTAAACGTGACCTTGTCGACGTCAGGATGCTCTGCTAGGAGAGCACCCACTGCCGGTCCGGCTGGAATAATATTAACTACGCCATCCGGGACGCCGGCCTCCTGCAGTAATTCTCCGAATCGGAGCGCTGTGAGCGCTGCTTCCAGAGAGGGTTTGAGGACGATGGTGCATCCTGTCGCAAGAGCGGGCGCGACTTTCCAAATAGCCATGTCCAACGGCGCATTCCATGCGTAGATGCCCGCGACTACGCCCACAGGCTCTCGCACTGTATAACTCAGGGCGTCGCTGGGAATAGAATTCTCGATGGTCTGCCCATGGATAGAGACCGCGAGGCTCGCGTAGTATCTGATCAGGCCTACATGACGGCGGCGTCTGGAACGCGTGCGGGCGATAGGGCCGCCGTAATCCAGAGATTCGAGCGTCGCAAGTTCCTCATAGTTTTGATCGACCAGATCCGCGATCTTTAGAAGGATTTGCTGTCTATCAAATGGCTTTGTGCGTTTCCACAGCGGAAATGCCTTGCGGGCGGCCCGCACCGCTCGCCCGGCGTCCTCGACTTCAGCCTCGAAAACAACAGCCAGATCATCGCCAGTACTGGGATCGATGCTAACGAAAGTCTTTTCCGAGTCGGACTTGGTCCATTTTCCATCGATAAATAGGTGTTTTGGCCGTCCGTCGAGAAACGGATGAGTGCGATCGATGTTATGCAGTTCGTTCATAGTTTGACTGGGATGGTTGAAGGCGGACATGGCCGGCTGCAAACCCGGTGTTTTGCTTTAAACGTGTTCAGCCGTATCCGACGACGACCCGAGGAGGACGCCGAGTTTTTCGCGACTGGACGTGAATCCGGTTCCTTCAAAGAAGGCCAGTTCGCGATTGCCTTGTTTGACGGACATTTCTCCGAGCATCTGTCTTGCGGCTTGAGCGCTCTCCTCGGATTGATCGCACAACGAGCCGAACAGTCGAGCCGTCAACTGTTTAAGACGTCGGGTTTGCAGGATAAGTTCGTCCACAGGGATCGATGCTTCTTCTGGAGCAGGACCCTTGGCCAGAAGAGCTTGCCTGATCTCCGCCAATAGGTTGTCGTCCGCTTCCCCAATGGTAGACATCTGTCGGAGAAGATCGCGGTATTCCAGATGCTCGACGACTTCGTAGCGATACTGGTGCGCGTGCGTGAGCATCAGCCAGTCTAAACTCATGACGATGAAGGCCGCTTGCTCCCGGGCAAAAGTTGCATCTTCCCTGAGCTCGGGGATGATCGTTTCAACGATGCGGAGCTTGATTGATTTGATTTGTTGAGCGATTGTCGGATTCATATCAGACCTTTACGATCAGTCGGTTCAGCTCGCCGATATCAAAGCCGCCTTTCCCGGCGATGAGGTTGTACATGACATCAAGTTGCGTCATGCGCGCGTCAGCGTTTCGGATCGCAGTTGCATACAGGGCTACTGCAGACCAGTAGATTGCGAAGACGAGGTAGTAGTGGAGCCGTTGTTTGTCTACGGGCAACCCGGAAACCCGCTCATATTCCGAGATGAAGGTTTCGGTATCGATCAGGCCGGAATTGAGGAATTTGCCGTCGGCTCCTTGATATCCCCATGCTTGAAGCATGGTGTAGCCCAGGTCGCAGTGGCGATCACCAAGTGAGCACAGCTCCCAATCGAGGATACCGGTGATTTCGCCATTTTCAGGGTTGTACAAGAAGTTTCCATTGCGGAAATCACCGTGGAGCAACGAAACGTGATCGACGATGGGGCGGTTTGCCCACAGCCAGTCACGCGCCAGCAACATGGTTGGGTGTTCTTCGATTTTATCTTCTTCCCAGACGCGGTCCCAGAACGCCAGCCTCCAATCAATCGCCTCGGTCGTTCCGACGCGAGGCTTATCGAAGTGGCTGAGATCGCAAGCTTTCCAATCATAGGCGTGCAGCATCGCCTCGAACTTGACGAACTGCGGTGCCAAGAGTTGGCGAAGCGGCTCGCCATAGCGAGTTCCCATACCCGTCGCCTTCACCGTTGCCGAAGGCGGCGCCTGTACTCCCGGTACCAGGCCGCAAATGAACGCAGGCGCGCCGAAATCCGTGTTATCGGGTGCCACCCAATACGGTTTCGCAATGGGCAGCAAATCTTGAACGGCTTTCATCATTTGGAATTCACGCGGTACATGCGTCTCGCAACAAGCTCCCAACGCCTTGATCCGCAGCACAAGCGTTTCGGTGGAGTCTCGATGTGACAGCTCAAAGCGGTACGACTCGTTTGCACCGCCTCCGGACATGCGCTTGAGATGGCTGACTTTGAAAGGACCCGAAATTTCTTTGGACAGGAAGTTTTCGAGTTGCGTTTGGATCGCTTCGAGACTTACCCGCTTTGACAACGACACAGGGTCTTTAACGCGTTTGCGCAAGCGTTCGTCGAGCATTTCGCTAAGGCTGTGTTCCATGCGGCGATAGCGCTGATGGACGTCTGGCTCTGAAGTCCCGGTCGGCGAATTCGGTAATGCGTTCATTTGCTCGGTCCCTGCCATTGGACAAAATTGGGTTGTCGATTTGAATTTGCTCCGAGACGCGGTGCTTCTGAGGACGAACCAATCCGTGATCCAGAAGTGGTTCGCGCCCAGTGCTGCGGGACGCACTATGACCCTCGGACGCGCTGTGCCATACATGCTACATTAAATGAATAAAAGTATACGAAAAAGTAGCATTTAAAAAATGTAACCCTAGTGTCGAAACGAATCGATTGGGGTTAACGCGATACCGAAAGTTCTCGACGCTCTCATTGCAGAAACTCGCTCCTGCACTAGGTTGGGGGCGTTCAAGCGTGCAGCCGTCGACGCATGGCGGCGGTATGCGCGGTGTTCGCCGGGATAGCGAGGAAAGGGAGTCTGGCTCTGCAGATATCGCACGAACAGGGTAAACGCGGGATTGATATCATGCTACATATGAATAGACTACGTCACAATTCGAGTAGCATGAATGATGAGGCGGACAGCAGCTGATTTCCAATCGAGCCGAAATCTGATGCTTGCGGTCTGTAAGACAAAGAAACGGAGACTATTAATGGCCATTCCAGTCGTAAAACCCCTATTGACGATTGCCGCCTTGATTTCGAGTGGAGTTGCGGCCGCCCAGAGTAGTGTGACGCTCTATGGCGTAATTGATTACGGGCTGAATTATGTCAACAACGCGCAGATGTCCAATGGGTCTGGGGGAAGAGCGGGTGGCCGCCAGTGGAACATGACTAGCAGCATCATGAAGGGCGACCGGTTCGGCTTGAAGGGAGTGGAAGATCTCGGTGGCGGCTACCGGGCCTTGTTTGTCCTCGAGAACGGGTTCGACGTCGGAACTGGAAAATTCCAGCAAGGTGGGACGTTTTTCGGACGACAAGCGTACATGGGGCTCGGCAATAACTTGGGTACGCTGACGCTCGGTCGGCAATACGATGAAATGGTCGATTATCTTGGCCCGCTGCAGGGGTCTCCGGGGGTCGGCGCACATGGTGATCACATTGGAGATATCGATAATACTGGCAATGACTGGCGGGTAAACAATTCCGTCAAATTCGCAAGCCAAAAGTATCGTGGAGTGCAATTCAGTGTTCTATATGGATTTGGCGGATTGGCTGGCAATTTTGCGACGAATAGCGTTAAATCGGCCGGCGCGTCTTACGAGTTCGACAGATTCAAGATTGCTGCTGCATATTTGAATGTAAATAATCCGAACCAGTCGTTCTGGGGAAATAATCAAAGCAGTTCGACGGCTGCAAATAACCTTGGTCCTGTAACTGGGGTGACCAGCAATCCTGTCATCGCTGGTTTCGCATCAGCCCGCATTCTGGAAACATGGGGACTTGCCGCTACATATACGGTAGGTAGTTTGCTGGTGGGAGCGCAATATACAAATACGAAGTTCAAAGATTTGAATAATCCCAATTCCGGCGATCTTGCGCTGACAAATCCGCTGGGTTACACAGGGAGCACGCCGTTTGACAATTACAATGTCTTTGGCACCTATTATTTAACACCGTTCCTTTCGTTAAATCTGTCATACGACCACTTGAATGGTGGTCATCTCGATAACAAAGGTTCGGCGAGATACGATCTAGTTAATGCCGCAGTACAGTATTTTCTTTCAAAGCGCACGAATGTGTATGTCGTTGCGTCGGCGGAGAAGGCATCCGGAACGGATTCAACCGGAAAGCCAGCAGTTGCCGCGATGGAGGCTGTCACGCCATCAAATAGCAACCGACAATTGGTTTTCCGCGTTGGCATGAGTCATACATTTTAATAAATTAGAGCGGCTGATTTTTGTAAAAAGCAAAACATATTTTTGCTTGGATATTAGGTATTCGCACACAATATTTTTTCGAAAACGCGATATATCAGATGCATTGGTATTGCATTCGAGAGCTGCGCATCGGATTCGGCTCGAGAACAAGTGCATTGGCCAATGCAAGGTCTGAAAATGGAGATTTTTTATGGAAGTGAGTCAGCGAGCGGCGACTGCATTGAATGGTGAGGAATTCCGACAGTCGGTCGCGTTGGCGCGGCCTAAAGGTAGAAATTTTAGATGGGTCATCGTTGTTATTTTAACGATTCTGATGCTGACAAATTACCTTGATCGAGGGAACCTCGCGATCGCGGCGCCGCTGATGATGCGTGATCTCGGTATCAGCAATACGATGATGGGGGTCATTCTTTCCGCGTTTTTTTGGCCTTATGCACTGATGAGCGTGCCTGTTGGTTGGGCGACTGACAGGTTCGGTGCCAAAGTCATGATGGCTTTCGCGGCAGGTGCCTGGTCCATTGTGGCCATCTTGACTGGGTTTGCGAAATCGATTCCGATGCTGATCGGTCTTCGCGTGGCACTTGGCATCACGGAGTCTCCACTCTTTCCTGCGAGCCTGAAGGCCACGGATTCCTGGTTTCCAGATCATGAAAAAGCGGTTGCGTCCGGTATCTATCTTTCCGCATCTCAATTCGGTCTGGCACTCGTTCCGCCTTTGGCAACATACTTAATGCTGAAGTTCGGTTGGCCCGGTATGTTCATCATTATGGGCGCGTTGGGTGGGATTGCCCTGATTGGATGGCTGCTTCTCTACAAGAACCCGGAAGATCATCAGCTGTTAAGCAGCGAGGAACTCGCGTACATCCAGCAGGGACAACTCCATACTGGCAATGAGAAGCGCCATGCAGTGGAGGAGGAGGGCGCTCCTGCGATTGGTTGGTCTTCACTGATGAAACATCCCACCACTTGGGTGATGCTGGTCTGCGCGTTTTCGTTCCAATATGTCCTATGGTTCTACATAACGTGGATGCCTACTTATCTTCAAAAGGGACAAGGAATTACGATAAGCCGCGTGGGAATACTAGCGTCCATCCCTTATCTGGCGGGTGGCGTCGCTGTTTTGCTCGGCGGGCGCCTGTCGGATATGCTGGTGCGGCGGAATTTTCACCCGCTCACCGCCCGAAGAACATTGATGGCCGCCTCTGCGGTGATGACTGCTGCTGCAATGTTTGCGACGGCGTATTGCACGACGCCTACGTGGGCGGTTGTGATGCTCACTGTGGGCATGTTCACGTATAGCCTTTCTACGGCGAATTATGGGACGCTTGCAGCGGAGGCGGTAGCCACAAAGCGGTTCGTTGGGTCTCTTGCCGGCATCCAGAATTTCGGAGGCTTTATCGGAGCCGCATGTGCGCCGCTCGTGACGGGTATCGTGGTTGACAGGCTCGGCGGATTTTTCGTCGCTCTGGTTCTCGCGGGTTGCCTTGCACTACTTGCGGCGGTAATGTATGGATTTGTGTTGCGAAAGCAAATCCCCGTTTGATCGGGCTTATCTCTGCGCCTTAAGCAAGACGAAGCGTTGCACTTAGCCTGTCCGCTGACCGTCAGTTTCAATTACTTCGGATGACAAAACCGGAGGACTTCAACGAACGATGCGAATCGTTCGCGCGGCGGCGGACTTGCGAACGCGCGAATGCGTGCCCGCAAGAACAGCTCTGCCATTCCGGCGACGTCCGATCTTCTCCCATGCGACTCTGCTCGTATATGTCGACATCAATAGCGTGCGGATGCGTGTGAACTGGAAGGCCGGCGCCGGAGTTGGTCGCGACGAGTTCTCCGCACGTCGAGGTGCTGCACGACCTCGTGCGAATCCGGCCGCACCTTTGCGCCCAGTCGCAAGTGCGAGATGACTGCTTGCCGTCGATCGCACGCCGTCAGAAGAGCCGAGTATCAATGTCTGGCCACACGCGGAGCGTTGGCGTCTGCAGGCGCTTTTGACTACCTCGAAAATTTGACATAGTCATTGGATGTACTGGCGGACTCCCCCTGTCCGATCTTGGAATGGCGAAGCGTGTTTGCTTCATTGAAAGTGTTTGCGTCGACCTGCACGCTATAGAGTGGTGCTCCGCGGACACTCAGGGATAAATACGGCTCCTTGGTATCACCACTGTCCGCACGCATCCGGCGCATTCGCGCGCGGTCACTCTCCGCATAGACGCGTAACAGGCGATAGAACCATAGTGGTATATGGAAGACGAGGGGTTTTCCGTTTTTTTAGTGTCAATCGCGGTACCGGGATCCACCGCGAAGCGCAAATCGCCATGGGAACGATCGTCGAATGTAACGAGCGCGTGCTTCACCCTGAGGTCAGGATGGTCTGGATTCGAGCGCCGGTCACTAAGCCGAACAGGTGGATCAGCGTCATCTCAGCCGGCCCTGGAGCGAGTCGAGTATCCACATGTTCGCTTCGGCCCATGGAGCGCCGGTCGAATCCAGAACAACCGGGAAGAGATTTGAACCGATGTGGCGTCCGCAGGGGCCTGCCATCACGACAGGCGTTCTCGCCTTCGATCAGTTTCGGCCGTACGAAGTAGGAGGTAGGAGGAGGGAAGGTTTTTCCCGCTAGCAGTCCCGGGTATGCGAACTTCGATACCATCCGGATCGTGGCGATCGGTCACTTCTGATAGAGCGAAGGACGGCAACAGAGTTTTTCGTGCGGTCACTGTCGGTTCATCCCGAGCCTTGGTTTTCTCCCATGTGGACAACCGGATTGCACACAACCACAAAGGCTGTGCACATCAGTCCCTTCGGTACTGTTCCCCTGTATGCCCACACTCGAACCTGACGCGCAGGCTACGCCCGCTTGCCTCAAAAAGTGCAAAACAATCGTAGTGCATGAAACGTTTAATAGCCAATGCGTGCTTCGATTATCGGCATACATGCGACATCGCTATGCGCATCAGTTCTCCGTTGCCGCACGTTTCGCCGCTTTCGCCGCTTTCGCCGCTTTCGCCGCTTTCGCCGCTTTCGCCGCTTTCGCCGCTTTCGCCGCGCCGCGCACGAACTCGACAAAGCGCTTCGTGACCGGATCGTCGCGCGTGGACTGCCACGCGAGCCCCACGCGCCAGCGTGCCGCCGCATCGCGCAACGGCATCACCGTTGCATCGCGCAGCAGATACTGCACGCGCGAGGGCAGAAATGCGGCGCCGACGCCGGCGGCGACCGCTGCGAGCACCGACTGGATATCGTCGGCTTGCTGGATCACGTGCGGCACGAAACCATGTGCGCCGCACCAGTGGTCGATTTGCGCGGCGAGACCCGGCCCGCGGCCGCGTGCGAGCGCGATGAAGCCCGGTTCGTTCAACTGGTTCAGATTGGCCGGCAGGCGCTTGATGCCCGCGCGTTGCGGCAGTGCCAATGCCAATTGTTCGGCGAGTACCGGAAACGCCGTGAGTTCCGCTTCGGCCGGCAAGCGTACGAAGCCGACATCGAGTTTGCCGGCGAGCAGGCGCCTGGTTTGCTCGGCCGACGACAGATCATTCAGCGTGACCACGACGTTCGGATGAAGCCGGCGGAATTCGGCAATCAGCGGCGGCGCGAAGTTCAGCGTGGACAGCCCGAGGCCGATACGCAGCGCGCCACGCTTGCCGCCGCCCGCCTCGCGAGCGCGCGCGAGGATTTCGTCTGCGTCGCGCACCAGCGCGGTTGCATCGGCAAGGAAGCCTTCGCCGAACGTCGTCAGTTCCGCGCCGTGCCGGCCGCGCACGAAAAGCCGTGCACCGAGGCTCGCTTCGAGCGAGACGATCTGCTTGCTCAGCGCGGGTTGGCTCACGCAGAGATTTTCGGCCGCGTGGCCGAAGTGACGCAGTTCGGCGACGGTGAGAAACGCACGCAACAATTTCAGTTCCATTCCTTCAGCCTATCGAACTCGTCAAAATATTCATTTTACTTATCGAATCATCACGGGTCCAATGCACTCATTCCAGTTGCCTGTTCATGAGGTCGTTGCCGTGTCTGCTCCGATATTGCGTGTTGCCGCCGTTCCGCTCGTATCGTTTGGCGGCGGCGTTTCGTCTGGCGTTTCGAATGTCTCGCGTGTGGCGGATCGGTTGGCGCTTGCCGCTCGCGAGGGGATCACGCTGGCGGTGTTTCCCGAAGCATGTCTGGCCGGCTGCGCGAATCTCGCGACGCTGTCCCGGCGTGAGCTGGACGCGCTGGCCGAGCCGGTCGATGGACCATCGGTTAGCGCCGTCGCCGATGCGGTCGATGCGACGGGCGTTGCCGCCGGCGTCGGTTTGATCGAGCGTGCGCCGGATGGGCGGCTCTTCAACAGCTACGTGGTGTGCATGCCGGACGGTGTGCGCTACTGCCATCGTAAGCTGTATGCGTTCGAACATCGGCGTATCGAGTGCGGCAACCGTTTCACCGTTTTCGACACCGCGTGGGGCGTGCGCATCGCCGTGCTGATCGGCAGCGATAACTATCTGATCGAGAACGCGCGCATGACCGCGCTGATGGGCGCGACACTGCTGGTCGCACCGCATCGACGCTATCGGACGGATCGCAACGCGGCTGGTGAGCTTCAGCCGGTCTCCGCGCGGCACGCATCGCGAGCGGATGCTGAACGACACGTTGCGCGTGCGATCACCGGCGACGGCAGCGATGCCGGCGCGGCGGACGGCCCGCGCCGCTGGTTGCCGGCGCGCGCGGCGGACAATGGCATGTTCGTCGCGTTCTGCGACAGCGCGGAAGCGGAATGCGAAGCCGGGGCCGCCGATGAACACGGCGCCGGGCCGCACAGCGCGATGATCTTCGACCCTTGCGGCCGCGTTCTCGCCGCCGGCACGCATAGTGCCGACAGCGCTTCGGCGTTGGTATCGGCGGAGCTGGACTCGACGCTGATCGGCGCCAGCGCCGGCCCGCAATGGCTCGAAAGCCGCCGCGCGGATCTCTACGGACCTCTTGCCCAAACGGCGAGTCAGGCGTCGGCAACCTCACGAACCCCGGCGGCGGTGCGAGGCGGCGCGGTGCCGATCAGTTTCGCGGTCGTCGGCCGCAACCGGCTGGCTCGCGGCGGGAATCTCCATTGACAGGCCAGGGTCTGTTTACATATGGAACGCGCGTGCGTTGCCGCGAGAAGGGCCGCCCGCTGCGTCATGCTCCTTGCGAATACGTTGAGTATTCGCGGCGTCACAGTCCTTGCGGGCGGCCCTTCTCGCGGCAACCCCATTTCCTGGTTTTCATTCCAGGGGAATGCCCGCTATCGGGCGCATGGCGGCGTCGCGCGTCGCTCACGTGGCGCGGCCACGCAGCGCGCCTTACTCCTTGCCATCCACCCGATAGCGGGCATTCGCACGTGCGTTCCATATGTAAACAGACCCTGGCATCGTGTCGCCGCTTTGCTACTATGTAAAGCCGCGACTGCTTTGAACCATCACACAAGGAGATTCGAATGAGCAAAGGTTATTGGGTGACGTCCTACCGCAAGACGAACGATCCGCAGAAACTGGCTGCCTATGCGCAACTGGCCGCGCCGGCCGTGGCGGCGGCGGGCGGCAAGTTTATCGTGCGTGGCGCGGCGGAAGAAGCGCGTGAGCAGGGCCTGAAGGAGCGCACCGTCGTGGTCGAGTTTGCGACTTACGAGCAGGCTGTCGCCGCCTACGAGAGCGAAGCGTACAAAAAGGCACTCGCCGCATTGGGCGACGGCGCCGAACGCGATCTGCGCATCGTGCGCGGCGTGGAATAACGCGCGGCTTATTGCACGAATAACGATTCACGCGCGTGGCGCGCGATGAAACGTGAAGTCTGCGCGGCATGACCGGTATCGGCCGTTTCGATTCGCATCACGATCGTTGCCGCGCAGCACTACTCGCAGCACTACTCGCGGTGCTACTTCAACTCGCTCCATTCACTGAATTCACTTCACGGCTCCCAACGCGAGCCCCTTCACCATATAGCGCTGCAACCACGCGAACACCACGGAAACCGGCAACGTCGCGCACAGGGTCGCGGCCATCACCAGGTGCCATTCCACTACGTACTTGCCCGCGACCATATCGGTCACCTGCACGGTGAGCGTCTTGTTCTCCGGTGAGCGGATCAACGTATAAACCACCGCGAATTCATTCCACGCATTGATGAACGTGAAGATCGCGGTCACCACGATCGCCGGCACCGCGAGCGGCAGAAACACCTTGAATACCGCTCGGGTGCGGCTGCACCCTTCGAGCCATGCCGATTCCTCGAGGTCCTGCGGCACGGTCTGAAAGTACGACGACAGCATCCATACCGCGAACGCGATATTGAACGCCGCATACGACACGATCACGCCGATCTTCGAATCGACCAGATTGCCGTCGCCCCACGGAATCATCGCGGCGAGCCGGAACAGGCCGACCACCAGCAGGATCGGCGACAGCATCTGCGTGACCAGCAGGAACTGGCGATACAGGCCGCGTCCGCGAAACGGGAAGCGCGCGAGCGCATAGGCGGCGGGCAGGCTCACCGCGAGCGCGAGCAGCGTCGACAATGTGCTGATGATCGCGCTGTTGCGCAGCGCGACGCCGAAATTGGCCGCGTCCCACATGTCGATGAAATTGCGCCACTGCCAGTGCATCGGCAGCCAGCGCGCCGGATAGACGAAGATCTCGGAGGCCGGTTTGAGCGCCGTGAAAAACATCACCGCGAACGGAAACAGCACGACGACCACGAGTGGCGACAGCGCGAGCCAGCACCACAGCGAACGCTTCGTTCTGGTACTGAGCGTCATGACGGCACTCCTTCTTTCGTGCGTTGCAGACGCAGATAGGCAATCGAGAATACGAACAGCATCACGAGCATGATCAGCGAAACCGCCGCGGCTTCGCCGGGGCGTCCGAGCCGGAAGCCGAGTTCATACAGATAGGTGACGAGAATATGCGTGCCGTTGTCGGGCCCGCCTTGCGTCATTACCCAGATGATCGGAAACGAGTTGAACACGTAGATCACGTTCAGCAGGATCGCCATATTGATGAACGGGCGCAGCAGCGGCATCGTCAATTGACGGAACTGCTGCCATGAACTCGCGCCGTCGATGCGCGCGGCTTCGTAGATATCGCCGGGCACCGACGACAGCCCGCCGAGAAAAATCGTCACCGTAAATGGAATCGACACCAGTATGCCGACTGCGATTTCGACGGGAAACGCAAGTTCGGGTGTCGCGAGCCAATGAATCGGGCCGCCGATCAGACCGAGCCGCTGCAACGTGACGTTGACCATCCCGTAGTCGTCGTTGAATGCCCAGCGCCAGACGACGGCGGTCATCGTCAGCGAGACGGACCACGGCAGCATCACGATCGTGCGCGCGATGCCGCGGCCGTGAAAGTCCTGATTCAGAATCAGCGCGACAGGTACCGAGATTGCGACGGTGCCGCCCACCACGCACACGGTCCAGACGATCGTGCGGCGAGCGGACGACAGAAACACCGGGTCCTGAAACACGTTGATGAAATTCTGCACCCCGGTGAAATCGCGAATCGCGCCGAAGCGCGACACGTCGTGCAGCGATTGCCACACGATGTTGAAAATCGGATAGCTGATGATGAACAGCGCGAGCACGAGGCTCGGCGCGATCAGCAACCAGGGCGCGTGTGGGCGCGAAGAAACGGAACGGCTCATGCGTGCTCGATCGTAAGACGCGCCCGCGTCAAGCCGCGGGCGCGACGGGATAGGCCGGAGAGTGCATCAACGGATCCAGCGGGTGACGCTGCTGAAGGGCAAGGCGCACTGCGTGCCGCCGTCGTAACGGCGGCACGCGTTCCACCTTCTCCTGTCAGTGGCCGAGCGACTTGTTCGCCTGCGCGGCCGCTGCGGTCAACGCGTCAGCCGGCTTCGCCTTGCCGAGATAGATCGCCTGCATCGAATCGGTCACGGCCTTCGCGGTGTCTTCCCAGCCCGTCACGGTCGGCGCGAAGTGAGCGGTCGGCAGCAACGCGACAAATGCCTTGGTGTCCGGATCGTTGAATGCCGGGTCCGCCGCTTCTGCCTTCGTGGTCGGCAGGAAGCCTTCGGTCGTCGTGAACTCGACGCGCGGTTCCTTGGTGAACAGATAGTCGAGGAATTTCCACGCGGTCTTTTTCACCTTCGAGTTCTTGAACATCACGATCGAATCGGTGACCGCATAGGTTGCGTGCGTCGTGCCCATCGGCACCGGATCGATGCCGTACTTGAGGTTCGGCGCTTCTTTCTTGATCTGCTTGGCGAGGAACGGCGCGGAGATCACCATCGCGACGCGGCCCTGCTTGAACAGGTTCTGCACGTCTTCGCGGCTATAGCCGGTCACGCCCGGTTGCGTGAGGCCTTCGTCGATCAACTGCTTGTACATCGTCGCGGCCTTCACGCCGGCCGGCGAATTGAACGCTGCCTTGCCGTCCTTGCCGATCACGTCGCCGCCCATCGTCCACAGCGCGTAGTAATAGTAGACGTCGGTTTCGATCTCCTTGCCTTGCAGGCCGAAGCCGGCGATGCCCTGGGCCTTCAGTTTCTTCGACGCGTCGATCACGTCGTTCCACGTTTTCGGGCCGTCCGGATAGCCGACCTTCGCGAGCAGGTCCTTGTTGTAGTACAGCGCGCGCGCGGAAGCGGCGATCGGCAAACCGTAGATCTTGCCGTTGATCTGGCCGGGCGCGAGGAACGGGCCGATAAAGCGCGCCTTGAAATTCGCGTCCATGTAGCCGTCGAGCGGTTCGGCGACGTCGTCCTTCACGAAGTCGAGCAGCCAGCGCGTGCCGACGATCGCGAGGTCGGCGTTGGCGCCGCCGGAGATATCCGTTTGCAGCTTCTGTTGCAGCGTGTCCCAGTTCACGTCTTCGATCTTGATCGTCGTGCCGGGGTTGGCCTTCTCGAAGTTACGGGCCATTTTTTCGAAGTAAGGCGCGGTGGCGTCGCTGTAGTGAGCGACGGTCACGCGCACCGTTTCGGCATGGGCCGACACGGCGATACCTGCAAACGCGAGCGCCACGGCGACTTTGCCTAGCGCGAGGGAAGCACGGGCATGCAACGACATTTCTCTCTCTCCTGGGGGTGGTTTGCCGCCGTCGCCGGCCGCCTTGGGTTGATTGTTTGAAAAAATCCTACATGACGCAAAATTGCTTGTCACGTAGGGTCTGCGATATTTTTTCTCGGCCAGTTTTGTGCATAAGATGCTGTAAAGCATGGGTTATTCTGCATCGCGCGATCGCAGGAAAACCCACTCTTCGGGATTTTCGAGATTTGATGATCGTCAGTTTTGTAGGAAATTTACAGCAGGGTTGGTGGATCGGCCGCGCGACGCAGAGGGGACGGGCAGAGCGCGGCAGGTGCGTAAAACGGCGGACGCGCGTGCCGCAACGCAGTCAATCACAGGCAGGCGGATTAGCGAGGCTCGAATGGATCGTGTGGTGTTGGTAACGGGCGCGTGCGGCGGCATCGGCAGCGTGTTATGCAAGCGCTTCGTGGACGAGGGCGACACGGTGCTCGCGCTCGACATCGATGCCGCGGCATTGCAGAGCTTGACTGCGCAACTCGGTGCGGCGCGCGTTACGCCGCTTGCGGTCGATCTCGGCGACGCCGCCGCGGTGCAGCAGGCGGTGGCCACGGCGGTGGCCGCGCGCGGGCCGGTCGATGTGCTGGTCGCAAACGCGGGCGCGGCCTTCTCGACGACCCTCGCGACCACCGATGCCGCCAGCTGGCAGCGCGATATCCATCTGAATCTGAACGGCACGTATCACACGGTCGAGGCCGTGCGCGCGTCGATGATCGAACGACAGCGCGGTGTGCTCGTGTTGATCGGTTCGGTCAACGGGCTCGCGGCGCTCGGACATCCCGCGTATAGCGCGGCCAAGGCCGGCCTGATCAGCTATACGAAGGCGCTGGCGATCGAGCTGGGCCGCTACGGCATTCGCGCGAACATCGTGTGCCCGGGTACGGTGAAGACGCCGGCATGGCAGGCGCGCGTCGACAGGAATCCGCAGGTATTCGAGGATCTGAAGAAGTGGTATCCGTTGCGCGACTTCGCGACGCCGGACGATATCGCCGACGCGGTGCTGTTTCTCGCATCGCCGATGGCACGCGTAATTACCGGCGTCGCGTTGCCGGTGGATGGCGGCTTGATGGCCGGCAATCGTCTGATGGCGCAGGAGCTGACGCTCGAATCGTTGTGAGCCGCAACGCTCGCGGCCGCACACACGGTAAATGCGGCAAACGCGGCAACAAGCACAACACGACACGCAGCAAACACAATGCAATGAGGACAGCATGGCAGCAGTGCAACTGAACGGCATCTTCAAACGCTATGGCGACACCGAGGTCGTGCACGGCATCGATCTCGATATCGACGACGGCGAATTCGTCGTGCTGGTCGGCCCGTCCGGCTGCGGCAAGAGTACCGTGATGCGGATGGTGGCCGGGCTCGAGGAAATCAGCGGCGGCGATCTGATGATCGGCGGCACGCGTGCGAATACGCTGGCGCCGCAGCAGCGCAATATTTCGATGGTATTTCAGAGTTACGCGCTGTATCCGCATCTGTCGGTGTACGAGAACATCGCGTTCGGCCCGCGCATTCGCAAGGAAGCGTCGTCGAGCTTCAAACCGCGGATCGACGCCGCCGCGAAGATGCTGAACCTAAGCGGCTATCTGGATCGGTTGCCGCGCGCGCTGTCGGGTGGCCAGCGGCAACGTGTCGCGATGGGCCGCGCGGTGGTGCGCGAACCGTCGCTGTTCCTGTTCGACGAGCCGTTGTCGAATCTCGACGCGAAGCTGCGCGTGCAGATGCGCACCGAAATCAAGGCGTTGCATCAACGTCTGAAGAATACGGTGATCTACGTCACGCACGATCAGATCGAGGCGATGACGATGGCCGATCGCATCGTCGTGATGAACGCGGGACGTATCGAGCAGATCGGCCGGCCGCTCGAACTGTACGACCGGCCGGCGAATCTGTTCGTCGCGAGCTTCCTCGGTTCGCCGTCGATGAATTTCGCCGACGGCGTGATCGTCAATCGCACGCAAGGCCAGGGCCTCGCACTCAAACTCGCGGACGGCGGCGAGGTCGCGCTCGAACGCTCGCCCGCGTCGGCCGCGGCCGGCGCGAAGGTCACGCTCGGCGTGCGACCCGAGCATATCGAGGTCGCCGCGCAGATACCGGATGCCGCGCTCGATGTCGAAGTGGTCGAGCCGACTGGCGCCGAGACACATTTGTACGGGAAAATAGGCGGTTCCACGTGGTGCGTGACGACGCGCGAGCGCGCGAAGATCGAGCCCGGTCAGCGTGTCGCGCTGCGTTTGCCCGCCGAACATATTCATCTGTTCGATACGGAGAGTGGACGCAGGCTGGCCTGAACCGCGGATCGACGCTCGAGGCCGATTCGAACGATCGAAAGCCGAACGGGCTGCGAGCCACGCGGATTCCATATGTAAACAGGCCCTAAGGAACACCGGGTGTCCGCACCGAACTTGATTCCTCATATCCGCAGCGCACTCACCAATTTGCGGCCCGCCGAGCGCAAGGTCGCCGACATGGTGCTGGCCGACGTCGACTTCGCGATGCGCGCGAGCATCACCGAACTCGCGCAGCGTGCCGACGTATCGGAGCCTTCGGTCACGCGTTTTTGCCGCGCGATCGGCGCGCATGGACTGCGCGATTTCAAGATGCAGCTTGCGCAAAGCGTCGCGGGCGGACTGCCGTATGCGTCGACCGCGGTCGCACGCGACGACGATATGCAGACGCTGATGGACAAAGTCGGCGAGGCCGCGATCGACGGCATTACGCATGCGCGCGGCGCGCTCGATCCGGCCGTGGTCGAAAGCGCGATTGCCGCGCTGTCCAGCGCGCGGCGGGTGTTTTTCTTCGGCGTCGGATCGGGTTCGGGACTCGTCGCGCAGGACGCGGCGCTGCGTTTTCTGCGCATCGATATCGCGGCGGCGGCTTTTACCGACGGTCATTTGCAGCGGCTTTACGCGGGCCTGATGGAGCCGGGCGACGTGGCGTTCGCTATCTCGCATTCGGGGCGCAGCGTCGAAGTGAACGAGAGCGTGCAGATCGCGAAGGAGCGCGGCGCGACGACGATTGCGCTGACCAATGTCGGCTCGCGGCTCGCGTGGCTCGTCGATATTCCGCTGCTGCTGCGCGTGCCGAGTCCGGTCGATCCGAATACACCGGGCGTGTCGCGGCTCGTGCATCTGTGCATTATGGATGCGCTAGCGATTGGCGTCGCGTTGAAGGCCGGGCCACGGACGCTGGAAAAAATGCGGCACGCGAAGGCGCGGCTCACATCGCATGAGCCGGAAGGGGCGGGCGGGTAGGCGCGGGTTTTTATTGCTGCCCTTGCTGTGTGCGTGTGGACGTGCCGCGCATCGCGTGCGAAATTTTCTGCAACCGTCGAAACTTCGAAAAAGCGCCTACGTATCGCTGTTTTCCGCGATGCTGGCGGGCGCCATCCAGCCGAATCGACGCGACAGTCTCGAAGTCGCCGCGCGCAATGTTCGCGCGGGCTGCCCCGATGTTTCGCAATCGAAGCTGCCGCCGGGGCCCATTAACGCGAGTACGACGCAGATGCTGCCGGTGTGATCGAGCACGGGCGCGGCGAGCGTGTTGATGCCGGGGATCGGTTTGCTCAACGCGGTATCGATGCCGTCCGCGCGAATTTGCGCGAGCCGTTGGGCGTAGGCGGTTTTGCGCGCGACGATATCGGCCGCACCGGCGCCCGCCAGCCGCAAAGCGTCTTGCGCGAGCAGGCCCGCGCGCACGTCGTCGGCGACATAGGCCGCGAACACGCGGCCGATCGCCGTATTCACGAGCGACATCACGGTGCCGACGCGCAGGCTCACGTGCAACGGCCGCGGCGATTCTTCGAGACGCACGACGGTTGGCCCGAGAGGCCCGAGCACCGCCATCGCGACGCTCATCCCGGTCGATGCCGCAAGGTCGATCACTTCGGGCTCGGCCTCGCGCGTCGGCGAAAGTCGCTGCAAGCCGATCAAACCCAGTTCGAGCGCAAGCGGGCCGGCTTCGAAACAGCCCGACGCATCGCGGCTCAGCAGGCCGATCTTCAGCAGACTCACCAGATGCGGGAACGCCTTCGCGGGCGGCATGCCGGCCGCGGCCGCGAGGTCGCGCAGGTTCAGCGGCCGCGCGGCGGCGACGAGGGCGGTCAGCAGTTCGCCTGTGTTGTCGAGCGATTGAATGCCGCGCTGCGGTTTCGCATCGGCGGAAGCGGAGGGGAGGTTGGCGGAATCGGTCACGGTGAAAAACACGCTACAGGGAGGGGGCAAACGCGGCGGGCGTGACCGCGAGTTCAGCGGCGATCTCGCGCGTCGTGTTTAACAACGCTCGCGCGATCGGCCCGGCGGCATCGACATCGATCGCACCGGTGGACCCGATCGCCGTCAGCGCGAGCGCAAGCCGACCTTCGCTATCGAGTACCGGCGCGCTCAAGCTGCTGATACCGGGACTCGGCGCATCGACGCTGCTTTCGAGCCCGCGCGCGCGGATGCGCGCGAGCGTCGCATCGAACCCGGCGCGTTCGGCGGGCGCTGTCATTGCGCTGCCGGCCGCGCCCGCCTGAGTTGCCCACATCGCGTCGATCGCGTCGCCCGGCAGATACGCGCAGAACACACGCCCCGTCGATGTCGCCGGCAACGACATCACGGTGCCGACATGCAGATTCACGTGCAGCGGAAAGCCCGCGTGTTCATAGCGGACGATGGTCGGCCCTTGCGGCCCGGCAATGCAGATTGCGACGCTAAAGCCGATCGCCTCGGCGAGCGCGGCGACGCGCGGCACGGCGGCGCGAAACGCCGGCTGATTTTCGAGGCGCAGCAAGCCGAGCCGCAGCGCGAGCGGCCCCGGCTCGTAGCGGCCCGACAGTTCATCGCGTTTGATCAGGCCCAGGCGGCTCAAGCTCACCAGATACGCGTGCGCTTGCCCTGGCGCGAGTTGCGCGGCGCTCGCGAGATCGGACAGCGCAAGCGGCACGCGCGCGCCGGCGAGCGCGAGCAGCACCCGGCCGCTGACTTCGACGCTTTGAATGCCGCGTTGCGGTTTGGCGGGTTCCGTGGCGGTGTTATGACCATTGCGCTCCGCACGTTTGCCCTTGGTGCTACCCGCAACGGTGATAGTGCCCGCACTGGCTGCCGATTTCGTCGCTTTGCTCACACCTGCGTTCGTCCGTGGAAAGCGGTCCATGTTAATCGAATGATTATGTCTCCTCCAAACCGTCGCCGAAGACAGGGTATTGGAGTGATATCCGTAAGCGGTCACGCAACTCGGGATGTACCGATGCCTGGTTGAGAACGGCCATCCCGCCAATTTGGCGCAACGTCTCATCAGTAAGCGGAGCGGCTGGGTCATCGGACCCAAGCGGCAAATTCAGGGCCGATCCGCGCGCTATCTGCCGATCGATTGCCCCCGCGATTTCATCGCGGGACACAGTACACAACTGGATCTGCTGATTCTGCTCGTTATAAAAAATCACGGTGGCACGGAGGCGCTTTGTCATCTCATGAACCCTCTGCATTGCTGGTAGTTTCCAAATGCTGTCTGTTTGCCCGGCAGCCATCGGAAATGGCGCGCTGAAGGTCTTTATTCGTCTGAAGGAGGGAATCGATCGCGAGAAACTACACCCATCTGGAACAGAAAGGCGTCAAAAACAGTCAAGATCCTGACTCGTCATGTGATTTGCGTATAGCGATACTTTTCGCTATTGACAAATAAATCGATCCGGCCATACCATGGCTCTACCCCGACACATCGGCGCGACAAGCGCGGTGATCCAATCGACAAACGGGGCGAGACAACCCTCCAATACCGCTGGCCAGCCGGTTTTCCGGCCGATGCAGCAGGCCGTCTCGCCTCTCGTCCAACTTCTGACGGAGACAAGCATGGCAAAGGCATTTGCATCGCAGGCCGATCTCGAAGCGAAAAAAGTCACGTGGACCCAGCTGTCCGAGAACGCGTACGCGTACACCGCCGAAGGCGATCCGAACTCGGGCGTGATCATCGGCGACGACGGCGTGCTGATCGTCGACACCACCGCGACGCCGGCCATGGCGCAGGACCTGATCGCGAAGATCCGCGGCGTCACCGACAAGCCGATCAAATACGTGGTGCTGTCGCACTACCACGCGGTACGCGTGCTCGGCGCGTCCGCGTATTTCGCCGAGGGCGCGCAGCAGATCATCGCGAGCCGCGGCACGTACGAGATGATCGTCGAGCGCGGCGAAGCCGATATGAAGTCGGAGATCGAACGCTTTCCGCGTCTGTTCGCGGGCGTCGAAACGGTGCCGGGCCTCACGTGGCCGACGCTCGTATTCGACAAGGAAATCACGCTCTTTCTCGGCAAGCTCGAAGTGCGCATCGCGCATCTGGGCGCCGGTCATACGAAGGGCGACACGATCGTGTGGCTGCCGTCGCAGAAGGTGCTGTTTTCCGGCGACCTCGTCGAATACGAAGCGGCCTGCTATTGCGGCGACGCGCAGCTCGAACAGTGGCCCGCCACGCTCGAAGCACTGCGCGCGCTGAAGGCCGACAAACTCGTGCCGGGCCGCGGCCCCGCGCTGACCTCGCCGGCCGATGTCGACAAGGGCCTCGACTACACGAAGGATTTCGTCACCACGCTGCTGCAAACGGGCCGTGAAGCGGTCGCGCAAAAACTCGATCTGAAGGCTGCGATGGCGCACACGCGCACGGCGATGGATCCGAAGTTCGGCCATGTGTTCATCTACGAGCATTGCCTGCCGTTCGACGTGTCGCGCGCATTCGACGAAGCGAGCGGCATCGCGCATCCGCGTATCTGGACCGCGCAACGCGACAAGGAGATGTGGGCCGCGCTGCAAGCCTGACGCAACAGCACAAGATGGAGACGCCGCGACGCAGAGCGCGGCGTGACGGAGACACGAGATGAGCATCGACTACCAGGCGCTGTCGTTCGAATACCGGCCGTGCCGCGAGCAACAGACGCAGCGCGACACACAACCGGCGCAACCTGCGCAGCAGGCGCAAGCCGCGCCCTATCCGGTGATCGTGGTCGGCGCGGGTCCGGTGGGTCTCGCCACCGCGATCGATCTCGCGCAGCAGGGCGTGCCGGTCGTGCTCGTCGACGACGATTGTTCGCTATCCACAGGGTCGCGCGCGATCTGTTTCTCGAAGCGCTCGCTCGATATCTTCGACCGCCTGGGCTGCGCACAGCGGATGGTCGACAAGGGCATCAGCTGGAATGTCGGCAAGGTGTTCCTGAAAAAGGACCTTGTTTATACGTTCAATCTGCAGCCTGAAGCAGGGCATCACCGGCCGGCGTTCATCAATCTGCAGCAGTATTACGTCGAAGGCTTTCTGCTCGAACGCGCGCAGGAACTGCCGAATCTCGAGATCCGCTGGAAAAGCAAAGTGGTTGGCGTGCAGCAGAACGGCACGCCGGGCGCGGGCGACGCGAGCGTCACGCTGAGCGTCGAAACGCCGGACGGCATCTATGCGCTGCGCGGCCGCTACGTGGTGGCCGCGGACGGTTCGCGCAGCCCGATGCGCAAGATGATGGGGCTCGACAGCAAGGGCGTGACGTTCCGCGATCGCTTCCTGATCGCCGACGTGAAGATGGAAGCGGATTTCCCGACCGAGCGCTGGTTCTGGTTCGATCCGCCGTTTCATCCGAATCAGTCGGTGCTGCTGCATCGTCAACCGGACAACGTATGGCGTATCGACTTCCAGCTCGGCTGGGACGCCGACCCGGTGCTCGAAAAAACCCCCGGGCGCGTGATCCCGCGCGTGCGCGCGTTGCTCGGCGCCGAGGCGAAGTTCGAACTCGAATGGGTCAGCGTCTACACGTTTTCGTGTACGCGAATGGAACGCTTCCGGCACGGCAACGTGCTGTTCGCGGGCGACGCCGCGCATGGCGTGTCGCCATTCGGCGCGCGCGGCGCGAATAGCGGCGTGCAGGACGCGGAAAACCTCGCGTGGAAACTGGCGATGGTGCTCGGCGGCGGCGCGCCCGATGCGTTGCTCGACACGTATGCGAGCGAACGCGAATTCGCCGCTGACGAAAACATCCGCAACTCGACCCGTTCGACCGATTTCATCACGCCGAAGAGCCCCGTCAGCCGGGTGTTTCGCGATGCCGTGCTGAAGCTGTCGCGGCATCATCCGTTTGCGCGTCAATTGGCCAACAGCGGGCGATTGTCGGTGCCGGCGGTATTGCGCGATTCACCGCTCAACACAGCGGATAGCGATAGTTTCGACGGCGCGATGGTGCCGGGCGCGGCCTGCGTCGATGCACCGGTGCACATGGACGGTCACCCGGCCTGGCTGCTGCGTCAGCTCGGCGAGCAGTTCACCGGTGTGCTGTTCTGCGATGGACGAGGCGTCGATCAGGCTACCCGTACCGCGCTCGATGCGCTGCGCGCCGGGCCGATTCCGTTGAAGCTCGTGGTCGTGCTGGACGGCGACGCGCCCGCCGATGCGCGCATCGGCATGCGAGTGGTGCACGACACCGAAGGTCTCGCGAGCACGCGCTATGACGCGAAGCCCGGCACGTTCTATCTGATCCGGCCGGATCAGCACGTCTGCGCGCGCTGGCGGCAACTCGACGCCGATGCAGTGGAGCGCGCGGTGGCGCGTGCGTTGTGCGCGCAAGGCGGAGCGGCGACTGCGACCGCAAGCCCGAACCCTAACGCGAACGCGAACGCCGTGCGGGCAGCGCATTGACGAACGGGGCAGGAGACCCACATGGCACTGAACACGCAACCCAATCTCTTGCGCGCCGACGATTTCTACGAGGCGCTGATCGACATGCACCGTGGCCTCGACGATGCGCAGAGCCAGTCGGCCAATGCACAACTGATTCTGCTGCTGGCGAACCACATCGGCGATCACGCGGTCCTGCTCGAAGCGATGCGCTGCGCACGCGAAGGCGCGCTCGAGGGCTAGCGCGCGAGCTGCTTGCGGCTTCCGCGCACAGCAGCCGCTGATCGATCGCCACGGGCGCATCGCACAACGCGCTGCGCAGGCTGTGCGACTCTTCATCGCGCGCTTGCACGGACGGCGGCGCCGCGAGTTCGAGATCCGGTTCGAATGACACGGGCACGCGTCCTCAGTGCATGTACGTGACGCGGCGCGCCTGCACGTCGAGTTCCACGCCGGCCTCGAGCAGGTCGATCGCGAACCAGCGCAGCAGTTTCAGCACGCCGCTCACCGCGGGCGCTGGCAGCCATTCGCTGAGCATGCGCAACGCGGCGCCGCTATGGGTTTTCTGCAGCAACGCGATCGTTTGCAGCATCACCGCTTCGTCCTTGCCGAGTTCGACCGCGCAGCGGCAACGCATGTCGAGCGGGCGATAGGACACGCGCATCAGCGAGCGCATCAGCAGATCGAAATGCTCGATGCCGTCCTTGCGCACGCCGGCATCGCTGAGGATGTCGCGCCAATGCAGGCTGCCGCGCGCGGTTTCGCAGGCCGGCCGCAGCCATGTGCGCACCGCGCTGAGCACCGTGTGGTCGGGCGCGTGAGTGGGGTCGGCCGGATGATCGTCGATCAGTTCGGGGCGGCTGCCGTGTTGAGAGCGGAAGTTCATCGTTGCTCCTGATGGGACGCAGTCCGGAAAGTGCCCGGCCGCTTCGACGGCCGGCGCATCACGCACACGCGACGAATCGGCGGTGACGCAGCGCGGATGCCGGCGTTCGGGTCGTGCCTCGGTTGGACTGCCATGCGACGAATCATGGAGCAAATTCGTCTTTAATGCAAATCATTCTCATTTGCAAAATATCGAGACATCATGCGCATCGCGCGGGACGCGATGCGTGAAGCAATGCGTTAAGCAACTAACCGTCAACCCCGCCCGGCGCGCCCGGCTATGATGACGATCTGCCGAATCGAACCAGGTTGGTCCCCGCACCGGAACCGGTCTGTAGCGTTCCCGCCCACGTCCGTCCACTCATGTCTTCGTCACTCAAGACCGCTTCGCATCCCCCGTCCGCCGATTCGGCGCAACGCTTGCCGACCCTGCTGCTCGCCGCCGCGCTATCGCTCGGCAGCGCGATAGCGCTCGGTTTCGCGCGCTTCGCATACGCGCTGCTGCTGCCGTCGATGAAGCTCGATCTCGGCTGGAGCTTCGCGCAGGCCGGCGCGATGAACACCGCGAATGCGCTTGGCTACCTGCTCGGAGCGCTGGTGTTTCCGCGGCTCGCGCGCCGCTGGACGGCGGCTGCGCTGTTCGCGGGCGGCTGCGCGCTCACCGCGCTGCTGATGGCGGGCAGCGGACTGATTGCCGATACGGACTCGTTGCTGACGTTGCGCGTGATCACCGGCGCGAGCAGCGCGGCCATTTTTATCAGCGGCGGCGTATTGGCCGCGCGGCTCGCATCGGCGCAGCCGCGCGATGCCGGGCTGATCCTCGGCCTGTATTACGGCGGCACCGGGTGGGGGATCGTCGTATCGTCGGTGCTGGTGCCGCTCACGATCGTGAATGCCGTGCACGGCTGGCAATTTGCGTGGTTCGCGCTCGCCGCCGCCTGTGCGCTGTGCGCGGCAATCGCGATCGGCGCGGCGCGCAGGGTCGAAAGCGCGCATGCGAGCGCGGCATCGGCCACGCGCGCAACAACCGCCGCCGATGCGCCACGCTGGCCGCGTTACGCGGCTGCGCTCGCGGCTTACGGTCTGTTCGGCGTCGGCTATATCGGCTACATGACGTTTATCGTCGCGTTGCTGCGCAACGCCGGCATGAGCGCGGCGGTCGTGACCGGCTTCTATCTGCTGCTCGGTGTCGCGACCGTGGTGTCGGCGCGGATCTGGTCGACGCTGCTCGATCGCATGCGCGGCGGCCAGGCGCTCGCGGTGCTCAACGCATTGCTGGCGGTCGCAACGCTGTTGCCCGCGCTATTTTCGCCACCGTGGGTCGCGTTCGTGTCGGGGATACTGTTCGGCGCGACGTTCCTGTCGGCGGTCGCATCGACGACCGCATTCGTGCGCCACAACCTGCCGGTCACGCATTGGGCGAAGGGCATCAGCGCGTTCACGATCGTGTTCGCGTTCGGCCAGATCGTCGGACCGGTGGTGATCGGCTGGGTGTCGGACGGCGCGGGTCTCGCGCGCGGTCTCGTGTATTCGGCGCTGCTGCTCGCGGCCGGCGCGGTGGCCGCCGCCTGTCAGAAGGCGTTGCGCGGCGCGTAATACGAGCGTCGCGCTGCCACACCGGTTCAGCGATAAGTCCAGCAGCGATGCGCGACGAAAGTGAGCGGCGGCACCACGCACACGACGAGCGCGATACCGATGCCCGGCGTGCCGCCCGCCAGTTGTGTCATGCGCGAGACCAGCGCGGTCAACGCGAGGCCGCCGAGCGACACGAGCGCGAACCGCCGCGCGTTCGTCAAGGCGGGCAGCGCCGAAAAACTCCAGAACGTGTTGAGCAGATACGAGCCCCCGGTCGCCCACGTGAACGCGATCGCGTTGGCCCACGGCGGCGACATGCCGGCCTGCGTGATCAGCGTTATCGCGATGCACACGTGCAGGCCGGTCGCGAAGACCCCACTGAAGGCGAAGCGCAGCAGCTTGACGCGCTCGATCTTATTCATGCCGCGCACCTTCACGCTTGCGCAACACCGCGAGCAGCGACACGCCATACGGCAGCGGCGCATGCGCGAGCCAATGGCGCTCGGCGCTGAAGATCCGGTACAGCGCGGCGTTGAGCGCACGAGGCGGAATCGCATCGCCGGTCGAACGCTTGCGCTGCAGCAGACGGTCGGCCCAGCGCGCGACGACCGCGAGCGGATACAGCAGCGTGTTGAAGTAGGTGATCCGCTCCACTCGATAGCCGGCCGCGGCCGCGCAACGCATCAGCGAATCACGGCTATAGCGGCGGTGATGATGCAGAAACACATCGTGAGCGCTCCACAGTTTTTGTCCGGCGGGCACCGTGACGACGATGCGTCCGCGCGGCGTCAGCAGCGCTTGCATGCGTGCGAGCGAGCCGGTGTCGTCGGCAATATGTTCGAGGCAATCGAAGAAGCAGATCAGATCGAAGCGCTCGCCGTTGAACGGCACGTCGTCGGGACAACGGCCCGCGCGGATATCGAAGTGAGCGCCGGTTTTGCGCGCGCTCAGCGCGCGAGCGGTCGGATCCATCTCGAGGCCGCTGACCGTGCCGAAGCCGGCCAGCATGTCGAGGTTGCCGCCTGTGCCGGAGCCGACCTCGAGCACGCGCGCGCCGCGCGGCAGCGCGAGCCGGTCGAGCATCGTCCGCAGTACGTCGCGGCGCGCGCGAAACCACCAGTGTTCGGCTTCGGTCTCGGCCATTTCGAGGTAGGCGTCGGGGGACATGATCGGCTCCTTATCCTCAATGACCGACGACACGCACGCGTGGCGCGGCGCGCCTGCTGCGAGTGATATCGAGCCGCGCGACATGCGGCGCGCGCGCCTCCGGGCGTACGCCCGGCAGCATGCTGACCTTGGTCTTCGCCTGATAGCGGCGGCGCACCAGATACACCGGCCGCTCTTTCGACTCGTAGTAAATGCGGCCGATATATTCACCGATCACGCCAATGCCGATCAGCTCGATGCCGCCCATGAACAGCATCACCGAAATGGTCGACGCATAGCCGGGCACCGGATTGCCGGACCACAGCGTATGACCGATCACGTAGCCGCCATAGATGAACGCGAGCGTCGCAATCAGAAGGCCGATGTAAGTCCAACTGCGCAGCGGCACGGTGCTGAAACTCGTGATCCCTTCGAGCGCGAAATTCCACAGCCGCCAGCCGGAGAACTTCGAGTGACCGGCACTGCGCGGCTCGCGTTCGTATTCGACGATCACCGTGCGATAACCGACCCACGCAAACAGCCCCTTCATGAAGCGGCGCCGTTCTGGCAGGCTGCGCAGCGCGTTGACGACCTGCCGGTCGATCAGTCGGAAATCGCCGACGTTCTCCGGCAGTTTCACTTCCGACAGCGCGTTGTGCACGCGGTAGTAGAGCGCGGCCGCAGTGCGTTTCGCGAACGTATCGCACGCGCGGTTGGTGCGCTTCGCGGCCACCACTTCGGCGCCCGCGCGCCAGTGTTCGACCATCACCGGAATCAGGCTCGGCGGGTCCTGCAGATCGGCGTCGATCGGGATCACAGCGTCGCCGGACGCTTCGTCGATGCCGGCGGTCAGCGCCGCTTCCTTGCCGAAGTTGCGTGTCAGGTCGATCACGCGAATGCGCCGGTCGCGCGCGCTTGCCGCGACCAGACGATCGAGCGTGGCGTCGCTGCTGCCGTCGTTGATACAGACGATCTCGAAGCGCGTGCCGTCGATCGATTCGAGCACCGGCACGACCGCGGCGAAGAAACGCTCGACGGCATCCTGTTCGTTGTAGAACGGCGCGACCAGCGAGATGAGTGGCTTGTTGACAGGCGTCGACATGGCGCTTCCCCGTTTATCGAATTGTTTGAATCGCGTGCGAACAGACGAGGGCGGCGCGGCCGTCGCGCTCGTCGCCGGTGATGCGCACGCGGCGCACGATAATCAACAGCATCAGCAGCAGAACGACCGGTCCGATCTGCGGGAACACCAAGGTGCGATTGAAGAGTTCGTATGCCGGCAGCAACCACGCGAGCGCCAGCACCGATTGCTCGCCGCGCAGCCATCCCTTGTCGAGGCCGAGCGCGACCATGCAAGTGATCGCGATGCCGGCCCACGCAAGCTCGTAGTGCCAGACGTACGGGTTCGACAGCAGCGTCGCGATGGTGAAGCTCGCGGCGCGCAGACGCGTGTCGCGCGACTTGCGCCATACGTACCATGCCGCCGTGGCCGCGATCAGCGCGACCAGGCCTTGCGCCGCATAGGAAGCCGCGACCGGCGCGCCGCCGTTGCGCAGCACCGCGAAGGTCGTCGGCGACGTGAGCCAATACGAGCGCCGATGTTCGAGCAGCGTTTCGCGCGCGATGCCAGTATTGACGAGAAACAGACGCAGCGACTGCACGCCGCAAACCAGCACGCTGAGCGCGCTGAACAGCGCCGCGCTGACTGCGGCGGCAGCGAGTGCGCGCCACGCGCGCGCGGCGATCAGGACGAGCGGAAACAACAGCGCCATCTGCGGCTTGATCGCGAGCAACCCGATGCACAGTCCCGCGAGCAGCGGCTTGCGGTGCAACCAGTGCAACGCGAACACGGCGAGGCCAGCCGTCAGCAACGAGTTCTGTCCGAACATCGCCGGCACGAACACGCATGGCAATCCCGCCACGACGAGCCACGCGAGCCGCGATCCGTTCAGGCTGCCGGCCAGCCCCGATACGCGCAGCGTGCCCGCGGTGAATAGCGTGATGCCGCCGGCGGTGAACACGAGGTACATGACGAGCAACGGCAGCAGCGCGAGCGGCGCGATCAGCACGAGGAACGTCGGCGGATAGAGCCACGGCATCATGCTGACATGACCGAGACGAGGGAAGAGCGTCTGCTGGATTCTGTCGAACGAAGAATGATCGTAGACCTGCGCGGCCGAACCGTGCAGAAACGCATACGACGCGGACCAGAAGATCGAAAAATCGGTGCCGGGGCGCACGGTTTGCTGATCGGTGAAGCCCTGAGTCGTATGCCACCACGCGGCGACCAGTACCACGTACAGCAAGAGCATCGCCGCGCAGTAGAAGACGATGCGCGCAGGCGTGAGCCAGTTGCGAACCGGGCTCTCGCCGCTGCGCATGTGCAGTTGTGAAACGTACATGATCCCCGCCCCCGAGTGATTCCTGATGATTCGTGATCCGGATGGAGTCCCGTGGACCCTCCGTTCGCGTTGTTTTCTACTCGCTATTCGCTGGTGTTTTTATGGTCGTTCGCGCGCGGCATCGAAGCAGAAGCTGTGTCGTTCGCGCTGAACCGGTGAGCTCATTGTTGGCGGAAATCTGTCCGACTTTCAAGCCCGCGCTTTTCAGCGTTCGCCGGAATCCTTGCCAATTCGGCCAGATTTCGGGCTAACGGCCGCAACTTATGTGCGCCACCCCACCAACGCGTCTCGTCGATGAGACGTTTTTGACAAATGCCCGCTCCGGCATGGTCCGTTTGACCGGCGAATCTGCTTTTTACCGAATCAGGGAATGTCCTGAGAAAAAAGTCCCGAGCCCCAACGGACGCGGCTTCTACGCGGATCGAGAAGTGTTCGGCGGCGCACACAGCACGTCGCGGAATCAGCACATTCAGGACGGCAACGCGACGGCGCCCAGTGGGGCATCCCGCCGGAAGCCTGTATTTCCGGCATTTGCGCGCAGCTGGCCCTGTCCTTGCAATAGAGAGGGCGCGGCAAAAAAGCGGCAAAGAAAAAAGTAACAAGACCACGCGGTAACAGAAAAGACGGCCGGCTTCGACCGGACGCCAAAAGAATCGCGGAAAGAACATAGAACACGGGGGATCCATGAACAACCAGCTCACGCGAGAACGCGGCCGCTATCGGCGCCATGTGCATCACTCGCCCCTATCGCGCCAACGGCTCGCGGTTGCGCCGCGGCTGCTGGCCGGCTGGCCGCGGATGCATATCGCCGAAGCGCGCCTGCCGCTGCACCTCTTCCGTTTCTCCGATTTCGTATCGCCCGGCGTTGCGCCGGTACGGGCTCATGCCCGTACGGCGGCAACGACTGGGTGACGAAACTTGCCTGCTGTCCGCAGTTGCCTTGCAGTGCTCGCAGTGCTTTCCCTCAGGCCAATCCTGGTCAAGGGCTTTCATCACCTGGATATCAACAGGGAGTCCATTATGAAAAACGTCATCGCTCATGCAGTCCGCTTCGTTCGCGACGAAGACGGCGTCACCGCCATCGAATATGGCCTGATCGCCGCTCTGATCTCGCTTGCCATCGTCACTGCCGTTCACTCGGTCGGCACCAATCTGAGCACGCTGTTTACCAGCATCGCTTCGGACGTCTGAGTCTTCGTGCCGACGGACGAACTATCAGATTCGTCCGTCACTTCCCATTGCCTTGAAAGGAGCCTGTGATGAAAAGCTTTATTGCCCAAGCAGTACGTTTCGTTCGCGACGAAGACGGCGTGACCGCCATCGAATACGGTCTGATTGCCGCTTTGATCGCGCTCGCGATCGTCACCACCGTCGGCACGGTCGGCACCAATCTGAGCACGCTGTTCACCAGTATCGCCTCCGACGTTTAGGGCGATCGAGCTCACGTAACGAGGCCATCATGACGCTGCCACCTCTGCCGCCACATCCTGTACCGCTGTGCGTGATCGTGCTGGTGATCGTGACGGCCAGCACGGACATCACGGCGCGGCGCATTCCCAATCGCGTGATCGCGCTCGGGCTTGCCGCCGCGCTCGCCGTGCAAATCTGGCTTCACGGGCCGCTTGCCGGCTCGCTCGAGTGGCTCGCGGGCGCCGCTTGCGGCTTCGCGTTGCTGCTGCCGTTCTATCTGCTGCGAGGCATGGCCGCCGGCGACGTCAAGCTGCTGACGATGATCGGCGCGTGGGTCGGCGTGACGATGACCTGGCATATCGCGCTCGCCACGTTTCTGATCGGCGGGCTCTGGTCGGTCGGGCTCGTGATCCGTCGCGGCTCTGTCGGCAGATTGTTCGCCAATCTGCGGCAGCTGATGTACGGCTGGGTCGCGGCACCGCTGCGCCAGCCGGCCCTGATCGATGCGCGAGCGTCATCGGTCGGAACGATTCCATACGGCGTCGCGATTGCGGCGGGAACCCTCGGGATGCTGTTCGCCGCCGCCATGTAGATGCAGGCGAACGTTTCCCTGAACCATGCAGGAGTGTTGCCATGAAAAACAGTCGCGCTTTCGTCATGCTGTCGATCGCCGTGCTGGCCGGCCTCGCGGCCGTGAGCTTCGCGTCGCGATGGCTGCTGCAGACGTCGTCGAGCGCGGTGACGGCGGTGGCGGTCGCCTCGGGTGACATCAGCCTCGGCCAGCCGCTCAACCAGAACCTGATCCGCATGGTCAACTGGCCGACCTCGAGCGTGCCGCCCGGCGCGTTCGCCGACGGCAAGGCGCTCGACGGCCGCGTGGTGCTGACGAGCCTCGCGCCGGGTGAGCCGGTGCTCGAATCGAAGCTCGCGCCGCAAGGCACGAAGGGCGGCCTGTCGGCGGTGATCGGCGAAGGTCATCGCGCGATCACGGTGCGCGTGAACGACGTGGTCGGTGTCGCGGGCTTCGCGCTGCCGGGCAATTACGTCGACGTGATCGTGAATACGCAGCAGGCGAACAAGGCCGATTCGCCGCAAAGCATTTCGAAGATCGTGCTGGAAAAGATTCTCGTGCTCGCGGTCGCGCAGCAGGTGAGCCGCGACGACACCGCGCCGAAAGTGGTCAACGCGGTGACGCTCGAAGTCACACCCGAACAGGCCGAAAAACTGGATCTCGCACGCAGCGTCGGCACGCTTTCGCTGGTGTTGCGCAACCAGATCGACAAGCAGACACCGAGCACCGGCGGGGCGACCAAGCTGACGCTGCTCGACGTGCCCGCGTCGGCGCCGGCGGCGCCCGAACCGGTGCATCCGGTGCGCACGCATTACGCCGCTCGACCGGCGCCGAAACGCGATTGCGTCGGCGTGCTGTCGGGGGTGACGGGCAGCGTCGAATGTTTCTAGCGCGGTTGCGGCGCGCCGGTTTGCAGCAGGCGCCGCGGTCGGAATAACAAAAGCAGCACGAAACGTCTCGGTTCTTCACACGCATCGAGCGACGGGGGGCAGGAACATGAAAACAGAACAGGGGTTCTCATCCGGCGGCGGCACGCGTTGTCGCGCGCTCGGCAACACGGTACTGGCCGCGGCGTTGTGCGCGGCGCTCGCGAGCGCGCAGAACTGCGCGGCGCAGACCATGGCCGCCGCCCCGATGCCGCAAGGCTGGGGCATGCCGAGCGCAGCGCTGCCGGTTGGCCGCGGCCCGGTGCCGATGCTGGTCAGCAACACGCCGATTCCGACCGGCGCGACGAGCGGCAGGACGGTGGCGCCCGCGCAGCTTACCGGGCCCAACTGCACCGGCGAGATTCGCGACGAAGCGAGCGTGTCGGTGGCGGTCGGCAAGTCGCTGCTGGTGCCGCTGCTCGAACCGGCGCGCAATCGCACGCTCGGCAATCCGGCGATCGCCGAAGCGGCGCTGGTGTCGCAGCGCACGCTGTACCTGGTCGGCATGTCGGTCGGCACCACCAACATGATCGTGCAGGGACGCAGCGGCGCGTGCCAGATGATCGACGTGAACGTGACCGTGGACGCGGAAGGTCTGCAACGCTCGCTCGCGCAACTGCTGCCGAACGAGCGCGGCATTCGCGTGTCGAGCGCGGCCGGCAACCTCGTGCTCGCGGGCCGCGTGTCGAGCGCGCAGGCCGCCGCGCAGGCGGTGGGTATCGCGAGCGCCTATGCGGGCGCGCAGCCGACCCAGCAACAGCAGGCCAGCACCGCGAGCTTCGGCAACGGCGGCTCGATCTCCCAGCAGAGCACGAGCGTCAGCAAGGGCGCCGAAGTGATCAACATGATGACCGTCGATTCGCCGCAACAGGTGATGCTCGAAGTGAAGGTCGCCGAAGTGTCGAAGACGCTGCTGAATCAGCTCGGCTCGGCGGTCAATATTCAGGGCGGCTTCGGTTCGTGGACCGGCGCGCTGGTGAGCAGTCTGCTCGCGGGTGTCGGCAACGGCATCGTCGCGAGCAAGGCGAACAACAAGCCGTTCAATCTCGCGCTCGATGCTCAGAAGAGCGACAACCTCGGCAAGATTCTCGCCGAGCCGAACCTGGTCACGCTGAGCGGTCAGGAAGCGTCGTTCCTCGCGGGCGGCCGGGTGTTCATTCCGGTCCCGCAAAGCTACGGCACCGGCGGTTCGACGATCACGCTGCAGGAAGAAGAGTTCGGCGTCGGGCTCAAGTTCACGCCGACCGTGCTCGCTGGCGGCCGTGTGAATCTGAAGGTCGCGCCGGAGGTGTCGGAGCTGTCGCCGACCGGCGTCACCGTTTCTGCGACCAATGTCAGCGGCGCGGCGATTCTGCCGCTCATCACGACACGCCGCGCGTCGACCACCGTGCAGATGAATGACGGCGAAAGCTTCGCGATCGGTGGGCTGATCCAGAACAACATCACCGGTGCGCTGAAGGCGCTGCCCGGTATCGGCGAAGTGCCGGTGCTCGGCGCGCTGTTTCGCAGCACGTCGTTCCAGCAGGATCGCACCGAGCTGATCTTCATCATCACCGTGCATCTGGTGAAGCCGTTGCCGGCCGGCGACTATCCGCTGCCGACCGATAGCTTCGCGCAGACCTCCGAGGCGGCGGTCTATGCGACCGGCAACATGGAAGGCCACCGGCCCGTCGCGCAACCGGCGGCCGGTGCCGCGAACCCGAACGCACCGCAACCGCAGACCCAACGGCAGACGCAGCCGACCGTGCCCGCACCGGCGGCGGCGTTGCCGTCGAACGAACCGCGCGTGTCGGCCGTGCCGCAGGCGAGCGGCGACATAGCCGCAACGATACCGGGCGCCGAAGCCAACGCGGCCACGAATGCGCCACGCAAAGCAGCAACTGATGCGGTGTCGAGCACGGCACCCAGCACGGTCGCCGGCGCCGCACCCGCTGCCGCGCCGAACAGCGCAACCGGCGGCGAGCCCGCGCTCGCCAAAGCCGACGCGACAGGCCAGCACAACCCGGCCGCCCAGTCCAACCAGTAACGCGCCGCGAAGGGGACTCTGATGAAACTCGAACAACTTGTGAAAACTCGCCGCGCGGCGTTGCTGCTGTCGCTGTGCGCAATGACCGGCGGCTCGCTGAGCGGCTGCATGTCCAGCTCGCCGATCTGGGACGCGCATGTCGGCGAAGCGGTGCGCACCGTGTCGCAGATGCAGATCATCGATCCGCATGCGGGCGAGCACACGCCGTCGACACCCGGCATCGACGGCAAGGCCGCGGTGTCCGCCCAGCAGCAGTACGACAAATCGTTCCAGGCGCCCACCACGTCGCTCAATCCGTTCGTGATCGGCATCGGTGCGAACGGCAGTCAGTGACGTACGGCGCGGTAGCGCAAGCGAGCGCGGCCCCGGCAGCGCTCGCTTGCGAGAACCGCGAGAACCATGCGGCGGCGGCGCGTGGCAACGCTCGCCGGTCCACCCCGATAGCACGGCTGAGAACATCATGATCAATATTCTGGCTCTCTCTGAAGACAGCGCGCGGCTCGCACAGATCGCGCATCTGATCGGCGAATGCGGCGACTGCCGGATCACGCGCGCGACCGGTACGCCGTCGCTGCTCGGCGAGCGCGGCGACAGTCTCGATGCATTCGACGTGCTGATCGTCGATGCACTGTCGCTGAAGGACGCGCAACTCGCGGTGGTCGAACGGCTGCATCGCGAGCATGGCCGGCTGACCTGCATCCTGCTGATTCCCGATGCGTCGCCGGAAACGCTGATCGCCGCGATGCGCGCGGGCTTTCGCGACGTGCTGAACTGGCCGCTCGACGCGCGCCAACTGGGCGATGCGTTGCAACGCGCGCAGGCGCAAAGCGCGCAAGGCGCGACGCGCGATACGCGAATTCTGTCGTTCATCTCATGCAAGGGCGGCGCGGGCACCAGCTTTATCGCCGCGAATGTCGCGCATGCGATCGCGAGCCTGCCGCAGAAAAAACGTGTGCTGCTGATCGACCTGAACCAGCAGTTCGCCGATGCGGCCTTTCTGGTTTCCGATGAAACGCCGCCGTCCACGTTGCCGCAAATCTGCGCGCAGATCGAACGCATGGACGCCGCGTTCTTCGATACCAGCCTGATGCACGTGAGCGACACGTTCCATATCCTCGCCGGCGCCGGCGATCCGGTGAAGGCGGGTGAGATCAAGGAAGAGCGGCTCGAATGGATTCTCGGCGTCGCGTCGCCGCACTACGACTTCGTGCTGTTCGATGTCGGCCTGACGCTGAACCGCCTGTCGATGATCGCGCTCGATCGCAGCGATCAGATTCATATCGTGTTGCAGGCGAGCATGCCGCATGTGCGGGCCGGCCGCCGGCTGCAGGAAATTCTGTGCTCGCTCGGCTACGCGCAGGAACAGATGCGGCTGATCCTGAACCGCTATACGCGTCGAGGCGAACGTCCGCGCGCCGCGCTCGAATCGGTGCTCGGCATGAGCGCGTATCAGGTGATTCCCGATGACGCGGATACCGTGACCGACGCGATGAACCAGGGCCTGCCGGTTTCGAAAATCGCGCGTGGCAGCGGCGTCGCGCGCAGCCTGCAGGCGCTGGCCGAAAACATCACGACCCGTGCGGCGAAACCGGGACGCGGGCGCGCGAAGGGCGAGTCGCTGTTCGGGCGGCTATTGGGCCGTCAGACGCTGCCGAAGCTCGAAACGCTGTAACGCCGCAACACCAGACAAAGGGGAGCCGTCATGTCGCTTCGTGAACAGATTTCCGCGCAACGCGCGCAGGCGCTGGGCGAGCGCCAGGACCCGGCGAGCGCCGGCATGCTGCGCAGCGCCTATCAGAAGTTGAAGCGCGAGATTCATCAGGCGGTGCTCGATCGCGTCGAACTCGAACGTCTTGCGAGACTGCCGCCCGACCAGGTCCGTCATGAGATCGGCGCATTGATCGGACGCATTCTCGAAGACCAGAAAGCGCCGGCCAACGATATCGAGCGCAAGCAGCTCGCGATCGACGTGTACGACGAGATGTTCGGCTTCGGCCCGCTCGAAGTGCTGCTGCGCGATCCGAGCGTGTCCGACATCCTCGTCAATACGCACCGTCATACGTACGTGGAGCGGCGCGGGCGGCTCGAAGAGACCGACGTGACGTTTTACGACGACGCGCATCTGATGAAGTTGATCGAGAAGATCGTGTCGGGCGTCGGCCGGCATATCGACGAGTCGAGCCCGATGGTCGATGCGCGTTTGCCGGACGGCTCGCGCGTGAACGCGATCATCCGGCCGTGCGCGATCGATGGCCCGCTGTTGTCGATCCGGCGTTTCGCCGCCAATCCGCTGCAGGTGGCCGACCTGATCGAACTGCAAAGCCTGACGCCGCCGATGGCCGAAGTGCTCGACGCACTCGCGCGCGCGAAGGTGAACATGCTGGTGTCCGGCGGCACCGGCAGCGGCAAGACCACGCTGCTGAACCTGCTGTCGGGCTTTATTCCGGGCGATGAACGCATCGTCACGATCGAGGACGCGGCCGAACTGCAATTGCGCCAGCAGCACGTGCTGCGGCTCGAAACGCGCTCGCCGAATATCGAAGGGCGTGGCGAGATCACGCAGCGCACGCTGGTGCGCAACGCGCTGCGGATGCGCCCCGATCGCATCATCCTCGGCGAAGTGCGCGGCGCCGAAGCGCTCGACATGCTGAACGCGATGAATACCGGCCACGAAGGTTCGCTGTCGACGATTCACGCGAATACGCCGCGCGATGCGCTGACCCGCCTCGAAAACATGATGACGCTGGGCGGCTTGCCGCTGCCGACCCGCACGATGCGGCAGCAGATTTCGTCGGCGATCTCGGTCGTCGTGCAGGCCGCGCGTCTGACCGACGGCCGCCGCAAGATCGTCAGCATTTCGGAGCTGACCGGCATGGAAGGCGACATGATCAACATGCAGGAGATCTTCGTGTTCCGGCGCTCCGGGGTCGATTCGAAGGGCAATATACGCGGCCATTTCTGCGCGACCGGCGTGCGGCCGAAATTCGCCGAGCGCTTGCAGGCATTCGGCGTCGCGCCGCCGGATCACATCTACGATCCGGCCCGGCGTTTCGAAACGACATGACGCGCGTGCGGCGATTCAGGAGACTTGCATGAACCCGATCTTCTATGCAGCGATCATCCTGCTGTTCGTCGCGGTGGTGCTCGCGACCGGCACGGTGTACGAGTATTGGAACAGCCGGCACGGCCCGGTCGCTCGGCGCGTCGATTCGCGCATCCGCGCTGTGTCCGCCGGCGGCCAGGTCAACAAGGAACGGCTGACGATTCTGAAGCAGCGGATGCTGGCCGACTCGCCGCTGTTCACGCGGCTCCTGATGCGGGTGCCGCGCGTGCATGCGCTCGATCTGTTTCTGCAGCAGTCGGGGCTCAGGTGGTCGGTGGGCCGGCTGATCGGCACGTGCGTCGCGTTTCCGCCGTTCGCGCTGATCGTCGGCACGAGCCTGTCGTTGCCGTGGTACGCCACCGTGGGCGCCGCGGCGGCGTGCGCGTTGCTGCCGGCCGTCTATGTGCAGCGGCGTCGCAACCGGCGCATCCGTCAGCTCGAACGGCAACTGCCGGACGCCTGCGACATGCTTGCGCGCGCATTGCGCTCCGGGCATGCGTTCAGCGGTGCGATCGATATGGTCGGCACCGAGTTCGCCGAACCGATGAGCGGCGAGTTTCGCATCGTGTTCGACGAGATCAACTACGGCGTATCGATTGCCGAGGCGCTGACGAATCTCGCGACGCGCGTGCCGATTCGCGATTTGCGCTACTTCGTGATCGCGGTGGTGATCCAGCGCGAGACCGGCGGCAATCTCGCCGAAGTGCTCGACGGCATCACGATGCTGATCCGCGAGCGCTTCAAGCTGTTCGACAAGGTTCGCGTGCTCTGCGCGGAAGGGAAGCTGTCCGCATGGGTGCTGGGCTTGCTGCCGTTCTGTGTCGGCGGCGCGATGTTCAGCATGAGTCCCGACTTCCTCGACATACTCTGGCATGACCCCATGGGCATCAAGATGCTGGTGGTGTCGGGCGCCGGCATGGTGTTCGGCGTGCTGTGGATGCGCTTCATCGTGAAGATTCGGATCTGAGCACGCCACCTGCGGCGAGCCGCCACATACGTGATCAAGGAGGGACCATGCAAACGCTGAATGTCATGCAGATTCTGTTGCTCGCCGGTGTGTTCGCCATCGTGTTCGCCGCCGCGTTCGGCGCGATGCACCTGGCCACGCCGCGCGACATGAGCCGTCGCATCGAGCAGGCGGGCGGCGCGAGTGCCGGCGCCGCGCCGGGGCAGGTGGGCGGCGCCGACGAGACGCCGTGGTACGACAAGCTCGTCGAAATTTCGCAGCCGATTTCGAAACTGTCGGTGCCGAAGGACGGCTGGGAGCAATCCGCGTTGCGCGTGCAACTGATGAACGCCGGATGGCGCTCGGCCAACGCCGGGCCGATCTATCTGGCCGCGAAGACTTCGCTCGCGCTCGGGCTGCCGCTGATCGCGACGCTGGTCATGTATGGCTCGTCGATGGCGACCACGCTGCTCGAACGCTCGACGGTGCTCGTCGGGCTGGCCGCGTTGGGTTACTACCTGCCGAACGTCGTGCTGTCGCGGCGCATCGCGGCGCGGCAGCGCACGCTCACCGACGATTTTCCCGATGCGCTCGACCTGTTGACGGTGTGCGTCGAGGCCGGCCTCGGTCTCGATGCGTCGCTGATGAAAGTCGGCGGGGAAATCCGCATGCGCAGCGCGGTGGTCGCGAGCGAACTCGAGTTGATGCTGCTCGAAATGCGCTCGGGCTTCTCGAAAGAAAAGGCGCTGCGTAATTTCTCGCTGCGCACCGGCGTGGAGGATATCGATGCATTCAGCGCGATGTTGATTCAGGCCGAACGCTTCGGCACGAGCATCGGCGCTTCGCTGCGCGTGCTGTCCGATACGCTGCGCACGCGGCGCCGGATGCGCGCGGAAGAAAAGGCCGCGAAGATCGCATTGAAGCTGCTGTTTCCGCTGATCTTCTGCATTTTTCCGGCGCTGCTCGTCGTGCTGATGGGGCCGGCGATGATTCATATCTACCGGGAGCTGTTGCCGACCATGGCAGGCGGCGCGTAAGCGCATGGTTTGTGACGATTGCATCGAAGCGCGGGCGAGATAGGCACGGGACAAGCGGAGAGAGCAGATGAAACGAAAAAACCAACGCGGCGCGGCAACGGTCGAGGTGGCACTCGTGCTGCCGCTGCTGCTGGCGCTGATCTTCGGCGTCGTGCAATTCGGCTGGCTGGTCAACAACTATCTGGTGCTGACGAATACGGCCTCGCTGGCTGCCCATCTGCTCGCGTCGGAGCGCGGCTACTCGTCGCCGTACTCCGATACGCAAAGCGTGATCACCGCACAGACCAGAAATCTGCAAGGCGCGCTGACGGTTTCGATCAAAGTGGGCAGCACGTCTTGCACGAGCGACAGCGCGTGCGCCGCCGCGTTGGGGTCGAGCACCCAGGCGCCGGTTACCGGCACGCAGGCCCAGGTGCAACTCAGCTATTCGTTCGTGCCGCTGTTCGGCGGCTCGTTGTATCGACTCAAAAGCATCATGCCAGGCGGTTTGAGCGCCACCATGTCGGAGTTCGTGCAATGAACGTTTCCCCAACGACGATGCGCCGCCGCCGCGCGGCGATGAGACTGCAACGGCAGCGAGGCGTGGCGGCGGTCGAATTCGCGCTTTTCGCGCCGCTGCTTCTGACGCTCGTGATCGGCATCGCGCAGTTCGGCTGGATGTTCGGCAACTACGTAATGGTGGCCAATGCGGCGTCGTCGGGTGCGCGCTATTTCGCGTCGCAACGCGGCACCGCCAATCCGTACAGCGCGACGCAAACCCAGGTCGGCACATCGGCCGCACTGCTGACGACGTCGAAACTGACGATCGCAACCTCGGTCAACGGCGCGGCCTGCAGCAGCGATTCGAGCTGCGCGGCCGATCTGACCAGCGCGGGCGGCACCTCGGCGGTGGGCACCGCGACCGTAACCGTCAGCTATACGTTCGTGCCGCTGTTCAAGGGCACGCTGTCGCGTCTCTACACGATGATACCGACCTCACTCAGCGCGAGCGCGGTGGAGCGTGTGCAGTAACAGAGCACCAAACAAGGGCGCGCGTGATACGACGTGCCCGATAACTCGACGTGCGATGACAGCGCGCGCGAAAAACCGAAACGGTAAATCCGTGTAAGGGCGGGGAAACATGAAAAGAAAATACCTCGGTGTGCGCGGTTCGCGTCGCCATCAGCGCGGCGCGGTGTCCGTCCTCGTGGCGCTATCGATGGTGGTGCTGCTGGGCTTCGCGGCGCTCGGCGTCGACTATGGCTATCTGACGTACAGCCAGCGGCGTCTGCAAAGCGCGACCGATGCCGCGGCGCTCGCGGGCGCGGTCGATCTGTGGACACAATCGTGGGACACCGCTTCGAGCGACGCGCAGGCGTTCTCGGCGGGCCGCAACAATACGCTGCCCGCCGGCGTCGTTGCGGCTAACGCGGTGGTTACCGGCCTGAAGCTGGCGAGCGTCACGTTACCCTATGCGCAGGCGGTCTCCGGCAACAATGGTATCCAGGTCACGCAGCAGGCTACCGTGCCGCTCTACTTCGCGCGCGTGTTCGGCAAGACCCAGCAGACGATCTCGGCGACGTCGACCGCGGGCGCGGGCGGCGGCGCGGAGCCGGCGCTGTACAACGTGATGATCGTGCTCGATGCCACGCGCTCGATGGCGACCACGACCGACAGCAATTGCAAGGACTCGAAGGGCAAGTCGCTCACCCGCTTGCAGTGCGCGCAGGCCGGTGCGTTGAAATTGCTGATGGGGTTGACCAACGCGGGAGACAACGTCGGGCTGATGGCGTTTCCGCCGCAAACTTCGTCCTCGTATAGCTTCTCGTGCTCCGGTAAATCGCCGACGATCGCGAGCAGCTATTCCTCGTCGAATGCGAGCTATCAGTATTCGTCGCCGGGTACCGGCTATCTCGGCAGCAACGGTCAGGTGAACACGAATTCCGGTATCGTGCAGGCGCTCGGCGGCGGCAATTGCAGCGGGCTGCCGGCGTCGGGCGGCCTCGGAACATTCTATGCGCAGGCGATCACGGCCGCGCAGACGTCGCTGCAATCGACGTCGTCGAGCCAGCATCCGCCTGGCCAGAACGTGATCATTCTGTTGAGCGACGGCATTGCTTCGTCGAGAATGGAGCAGCTAGGCAGCACATATAGCGGCAAGTATGGAGGCGAGTGCCAGGCCGCGATCGATGCCGCTTCCAGCGTGAAGACCAGCAGCGGCACGTTGATTTATACCGTCGCGTATCTCGGGGGCGAGGCGAAGTCGGCGCCGAGTTGCGAAGACGGCAACGACAGTCTCAGTGCCTGCGATACGATGCTGGCGATCGCGTCCGGCAAGTCATATTTCTATTCGGATACCTGCTCGAATGCGGCGGGCGGCACCAACAGCCTGAATGCGCTGTTCAGTCAGATTGCCTATAGCCTGACCAAGCCGCGGCTGATTCCGCAAACCGCCAGGTGAACGTGGGCGCGCGAGTCACGGCAGGTCATGCGTATCGGCCGCGCGTCTGCCCTGAAAGACCGGCAGACGCCAGCCGTAGCGCATCGACGCGAGCCGCACGAATACGCACGCGAGCGTGGCGAACCACGGCGTCCACCAGGCGGTCCAGCCCGCGTATGAAAAACCGACCTGCACCGCCGCGCCGAACAGCGCGGCCGATGCGTAGATTTCGCGTTCGAGGATCGCGGGCACCCGCGACAGCATCACGTCGCGCATCACCCCGCCGCCCACCGCGCTGACGGTGCCGAGCAGGATCGCGAGTTCGGCATTGTGGCTATATACCAGCACCTTTTGCGCGCCCGACACCGCGAACAGCCCGAGCCCGATCGCGTCGAAAAACAGCACCGGCTGACGCAGCCGGCGCACCTGCGGATACGCGATGATGGTGACCGCCGCGGCGGCCAGCGAAGTCGCCAGATAGCGCCAGTTCGACAACCCCGCCGGCGGAGTCGCACCGATGCAGATGTCGCGCACGATACCGCCGCCGCACGCGACCATGAACGCGACCGCGGCAATGCCGAACAGGTCGAGCCGTCGTTGGCGCGCGGCGACCGCGCCGCTGATCGCGAACGTGAACGTACCGATCAGATCGAAAAAGGTATAGACGGCGTGTGAATTCACGGTGATTTATCGAGTTGAGCGGGCGGGGCGCCGGCTCGGCGCGCGTTGCGAGATCGACTTGGGGGTGATGTCGGGCTCCGCGCAGACGAGGCGCAACACACGTAGCGCGCGCACGTCGAGGTTCCAGCGCTCGCGATAGACGAGGTTCGCGCGGTTGATCAGCAACGCGCTGGTCAGCTCGAGCCTGAAAGTCAGGAAGTCCGAATACAAGAATTGCTCCGCCGGCGGCTACGTGCCCGGTGCGGGCACGCACGCATTATAGGCATGTAGTTGACGTTTTCAACTACATGGCCGGGCTCGGCGTGCTTGATTCGGGGGACCGTTGGAGCGTATCGGGCCACTTCGATATTCCGGCTGAAAACCGGGATGCCGGAGGTGGCCGTCGGGACCGGATGCGCTATTGCGCGCGCAAACCGTGGTTGCGCGCGCCGGCTTAATGCAATTCGTTGAATTCCACGCGGCCGCCTTTCATGACCAGCGGAATATGCTCGCCCTGGCCGGTCAGGCAACTCAGATCACGCAACGGATCGCCGTCCACCACCAGCACGTCGGCAAACGCGCCCGGCGTGAGGCGCCCGAGCTTGCCCGTCATGCCGAGAATCTCGGCGCCGATGGTGGTGGCGCTGCCGATGATTTCGGCGGGGCTCAACACTTTCGCGCGAATCGCAAACTCGTCGCTTTGCATCCGATGGCCCGGGCCGAGCAGGTCGGAGCCGAAACCCATCTTGACGCCGGCGTTCCTGAAAATCTCCAGCGACTTCAGGCCGGCTTCGCGCACGATGTCGATCTTGGCCGCGCTCTGCGCCGACAAGCCGAACTGCACGCCTTCGATATGCAATGCCTCGTAAGCGACCAGCGTGGGGACCGCATAGGCGCCGCACTCGGCCATCAGCGCGGCGGTCGGCTCGTCGATCAGATTGCCGTGCTCGATCGTGCGCACGCCCCAGCGCACCGCGCGCCGCATCGATTCGGCCGTGTACGCATGCGCCATCACGTAGGTGCCGCGCGCCTCGGCTTCGGCGACGACCGCGCGGATCTCGTCCTCGGAATAGCCGAGCGCGCCGACCGGGTCGGTCGGCGACGCGACGCCGCCGGAGGCCATGATCTTGATCTGATCGGCGCCCATCTGCAGTTCTTCGCGCACCGCGCGGCGCAATGCGTCGACACCATCGACGACGCGGCTCAGCGCGCCGACCCGCACGCAGCAGTTGCAAGGCGCGTCGCCCGGCATGAAGTCCGTGCGCGCGCGTCCGTCGCCGTGGCCGCCGGTCTGGCTGAGCGCGCGCCCGGCCACGAACAGGCGCGGCCCTTGCGCGAGGCCCATTTCCACCGATTGCTTCAGCGCGAAGCCGGCGCCGCCCGCGTCGCGCACGGTCGTGAAGCCGCGCCGCAGGATGCCGCGCATGATCGGCAGTGCCTTCAGTGTGACGAATACGTTCGGCATGCTCACCTGGCTCGGCAGATCGAATTGCGTCGCGACCATGTGCGCATGCAGATCGATCAGGCCTGGCATGATGGTCTTGCCGTTCAGGTCGATGACCTGGGCGCCGGGCGCGTCGATCGTCTGCTGCGAGACCTCCTTGATCGTGTCGCCTTCGACCAGCAGGTTGTGGCCCGGCTGCAAGGCATTTTTCAGCGGATCGAGCAAAGCGCCGTTCTTGAACAGAATGCGGTCCATAGGTTGTTCCTCGAGTTGCGGAGCGCGAGCGCGCGGGGCGCTCGCTGTAAGCGTTTCAGCGGTTCAGCGTTTCAGGCGCATCGCGGCGATTTCTTCCAGCGAGCGGCCGCGCGTGGGTACGCCCATGATCAGAACGGCGAGCGCGCCGACCGCCAGCATCAGCGTGGTGCCGCCGAACACGCCGCCGAAGCCGAGGCGCGGATAGAGGTAGCCGACCAGTATCGGCGCGGCGATCGCGCCGAGGCGGCCGATCGCCGACGACACACCCATCCCGGTCGCGCGCACTTCGGTCGGGAAGACTTCGGGCGTGTACGCATAGACGCCCGCATAGGTTCCGTTCATGAAGAACGACAGCAAAAAGCCCGATGTCAGAATTTCGGCGTCGCTGTGCGTGAGCGCGAGCCCTAGCGCGGAGCATCCGCCCAGCGCCATATACGTGACGATCGTGCCGCGGCGGCCGATCTTTTCATTGAGCCACGCTCCCGAGAAATAGCCGGGGATTTGCGCGAGATACATGACCAGCGAATAGGAAAAACTGCGCGTGATCGTCATGCCGCTTTGCACCAGCAGGCCGGGAATCCACGTGAAGAACGCGTAGTAGCTGAACGTGATCGACAGCCACATCAACCAGGCCATCGCGGTGATGCCGGCCAGTTGACGCGACCACAGCGCCTTGAGTTTGGCCAGTGGCGAGCCGCTCGCGACAAGGGCCGCGCTGCTCGCGCCGGCTGCCTGCTCGGGCAGCAGCGGCAAGCCGGCCGCATGCACGACCGCTTCCATCCGCTCGACGATCACTGCGGCTTCGGCCGTTCTGCCGCGAGTGTCGAGCCAGCGCGGCGATTCGGGCAGCGCGCGGCGCCACCACAACAGCATCACGATAGGCAGCGCGGTGATGACCGACACCAGACGCCACGCGTCGGGCGACAGTGGGATCACCAGATAGCCGAGTATCGCGGCACCGACGAAACCGAACGAGAAGAACGCCGCCAGAGAGCCGGTGAACGTGCCGCGATATTTGCGCGCGCAGAACTCGGAGAGAAACGGAGCGACGATCGCGCTCTCGCCCCCGGTGCCGACCCCGGCGATGATGCGCATCGCCATGAAGAACGGCCAATCCTGAGCGGTTGCGCTGATCAGCGATGCGACGCAGTAAATGACCAGCGACCACACCATCACCTTGCGCCGGCCGATCACATCACCGAGGATGCCGGCGAACGCGGCGCCGAAAAAGTAGCCGATAAAGGTGCCGCTGCCGAGCACGCCGGTCTGCACGCTGGTCAGATGCCACTGTTCGCGCAGCACCGGCAGCATGAAGGCCAGCACCGCGGCGTCCATGGCATCGAAGATGTAACCCAGCCCTCCCAGCCACAGCAGTTTGCGATGAAAGCTCGAGTACGGCAGGCGCTCTATGCGCGCGGGGATCGTCGACATAGTTTGCTTTCCAGAAAGAGAGAGCGCCGTGGCGCCGGGCATCGTCGAATGAGTATAGGGAGCGGAAATGGGCGGGTCTTGGATGTAAACCGCATCGAACATGCGGATTCCGGCATCACCGCAAGGCGCGGCGACGCGTGCGAAAGGACGTTGAAACCGTTTGTGATGACGCTCGCAAGGTCAATACCGGCGCGGCCGGCAGCCGCTTGCGCGCGCGCTGGAAAAGCGCGCTTGCGCAGGGGCGGCGTTAGGGTTATCGCGGAGAATCGTCGCATACCGTCGCGCCGGCATGGATCGCGTCGGCTTGCGCGACGCGACGGCGGGTGGCCGAAGCAAATGGTCGACCCGCACGGCCGGATTAAAGCTGCTTGCAGTAAAACGTCGTGCCGCAGAGTTCGCCGTCCGGCATCAGCGCGTAATTCGGCACGTTGCCCACGCGTTGCCAGCCGGCGCGCTGATAGAGCCGCTCCGCGTCGCCGCCCGTTACCGTGTCGAGCACGAGAACCGACTTGCCTTCTTCTCGCGCGATGCGATCGATGGCCGTGATCAGATCGTGTCCGACGCCGCGCCGCCGCGCTTTTCTATGCACCAGCATCTTCGCGACATCGGCGCGATGCGGCTGGTTTTCGGGTTGTGCGGTAATCAACTGCACGGTGCCGACGATGTCGCCGTTGCCGTCTTCGGCGATCAGCAGCGCGCGTTCGCCGCGCGTCACGCCTTCGGCTACGCCGCGCCAGAACATCTGCGCTTTTTCGCGCGACACCGGCAGCATGAAGCTGACCGAAGCACCGCCTTCCACGCAGTCGATCAGGACGTCGGCGAGCGCGTCCACGCAGGCCGATGCTTCGTTCGCGCCGATGCGGCGGATGGTTATGGAATCGGTCATCCGTTTCTCCGTTCGTTGACGGGTGACGTGGTGAGCGCCACCAGATAGCGCGCGCGTTTGCGTGTGGGATTTCTGAAAGCGATCGGACTATCGAGCCGCATCGCGAGACAGTCCCCTGTTTTAAGGCGCCAACTGCTATCGCCGACAGTAATTTCCATCGCGCCTTCGAGCATCCATATCTGCTGATGAATCTCCGCGTCGCGCGCGCCGGTTTCATAGCTCACTTTTTGGCCCGCGGGAAAGTCGACTTCCACCAGCTGGATCGCCGAGCGCGCGGTTGGCGACAGATGACGCCGCACGTAACCGGAAGTCGGATCGGTCCACACGGCCTGGTCGGCGGCGCGGCTGACAGGCGACGGCTCGACGGCAGGCGCGCCGTCCTGTTCGAACAGTGCCGCGAGCGGCACGTTCAACGCGGTTGCGAGTTTATCGAGCACGGTGGCGGTCGGGCTGCTTTGAGCGCGTTCGATCAGCGAGATATTCGCGCGGCTGACCTTGCTGCGTTCGGCGAGTGCATCGAGCGACCAGTTCTGCGCGTCGCGCAGCGCTCGGACGCGCCGCGCGATCAGGGCATTGATGTCCATGTGTTCCAGTTTAAAGGATGGAGTTTCCAGTAAACTAGACGAGCTGTTTTTTGCTGTCAATAGCGGTGAATGAGCAAGCAATGTCCGTGCGTTGATGCGACTGCTTCAATTCATCGCTTTGATCTTTTCCGGCTCGCGGTTTCGATAATTACGTGCCGCGTAGATGCCGGGAGTCCTATTCGGCACTTGCGCGGCGCAACTGCTTGTTACGCGTTGAGCGTGTTCTTGTAGAACTTCCCGTCCTTCATCACGATATGCAGGTTCTGCTCCGGGTTCGCGATCAGATCGAGATTCTCGAGCGGATTGCCGTCGACGAGCAGCAGATCCGCATATGCACCTTCTTCGAGCACGCCGAGTTTGCGCGGATACGGATTGCGATGGCCGGATAGCGCGAGCAGTTGCGCGTTGGTTCCGGTCGCCATGCTCAAGGCTTCCGGCGCCGTGTACCAGCGTTTCATGTGGGTGAGCATCGTGCCCTGGCGCGTGGCGAGTGCTTGCGAAAAGATCAGGTCGGTGCCGAACGTGACCTTGAGGCCGTGCTTGCGTGCGAGCTTGTAAGCGTTGTCGGTGCCCGCCGTGACCTCGAGAAATTTTTCGCGGCTTGCGGGGGCGAGCGGCGCGACGTCTTCTTCGCTGACGAACGGCTGCGTGCTCAGCCATGTGCCGTTTTTCGCCATCAACGCGGCGCTTTTATCGTCCATCAGATGACCATGTTCGATGCACTGCACGCCCGCCGCAACCGCGCGCTGAACCGATTCGGGCGTGTATGCATGCACGAGCACATAGGTGCCCCAGTCTCCCGCGGTTTCGACCGCGGCACGCAACTGCTTTTCGGTGAACGTCAGCATGTCGAGCGGACTGCGCGGCGTGGACACGCCGCCGCAGCCGACGATCTTGATTTGCGTCGCGCCCTGAATGAACTGCTCCCGCACGCGCAGGCGGACTTCGTCTTCCGTATCGGCGATCGCACTGCCGCCGTCGCGCTCCGGCTGGCTGACCTGGCTGCTGGTACGGGGCAGGTCGGACAGTGAACGAAAATCGCCGTGACCGCCGGTGGTCGTGATCATCGCGCCGGACGGATAAATACGCGGGCCGGAAATCATGCCTGCGTCGATTGCCTGCTTCAATGCAAAGGTCGGCCCGCCGGCATCACGAATCGTCGTGAAGCCGCGCAGCAGCGTGCGTTCGGCTTCGGCGCTCGCCGCAAGATGCACGAGTGCGATATCGGATTGAAGGATCACCTGAATCGGCAATGCCGCGAGCAGTGAATGCCAGTGCATATCGATCATGCCCGGCATCATCACTTTGCCGCCGCAATCGACGACCGTTTTGCCGTCGGTCGCGGCGGGTTGCCCATGGCCCAGCTGACTGATGCCGTTGCCCTCCACGACCATGAAGAGCCCGTCGCGCAACGCCGACGATTTACCGTCGAACAGGCGGAAGTTGGTAAACAGCACCGGTTTGGCGGGCGCATTTGGCGGCAGCGTGCTTTGTGCATGGCTGAGCCCGGGCAGCACGAGGCTCAGCATCGACGCCGCCATGCCGGCGACGAAGCCGCGGCGTGACAGATCGGCGCTGATGCGGCGGTTCGCATACTGCGCTTGCGCCTTGTCACAAAGACATGAACTTGCGGGACTGACTGTTTTGTTGCCGAGGTACTTTCCTGAAGGCATAGCTCACCCGTAACGTAGATTCACCGTGCATCGAAAGCCGCCGGACGACAACCCTCGGCGGAGTGTGTCAAGCGAAAGCAAGAGTAGCCCCTGTATTCACCGATTGCAAATAGCGGCGCGTGCCGGGGCAATCGTCAACTCGCATACAAAATCGCTTTTTCTCGCAAAGCCGCGATATGAGCGCCGCGCCGCTATATCGGGACAGCGCTGTTGCGTGATCGCCTCGCTATAGCGGGCAATAAAAAAGAATCTGCTTGCGACCGCTGAAATAAACCGGCTATGCTCACGTCATTCAAGATGCCTATCGATCTCCCGCAAGAAGACGGAAACCCAGCCGTATCAGGGAAGCAGCATGGCTCAAACGAACAGCACAGCAAGGCTGTTGCGGCGCGCAACAGCGGTACGTCCGTCACTATCGTTAGTGTCCACGGCGGGGAGCCGGTCGCCCCGGATTCATCATTGCATCATATTCGTCAAATCATTGTGAATTTATTTGTGAACTGCGCTATGCGATAAACCGCATTTTCAATAGAAATAACTATCCGCTCGACATTCAGTTGTACCGCCGTATCGGCATTGCGCAGTAAACGTCAGGAGTAGCGCTACTACGCCTTTCCTGCCTATTTTTCACGGAGAAACCAAGATGATTCAGGTATCAATGCCGCGTGTGACGAAGGTACTGGCCGGCTCAGCGTTGTCGATGTTTGCCGTTGCCGCGATGGCGGACGACACGCTCGGACTGTCCGAAAGCCTGTTTTCAACTGGTGCGCCGGAAGTCACTCAGGCGCCTGCGGCCAATGCGAGTCCGTGGCACTTTTCGGTCGGCGCCGGGGTTGTGAATATGCCGAAATTCCCCGGTGCCAGCGGCACCAAATGGGAAGTGCTGCCCGTGGTGAGCGCGAACTACGATCGCTTCTTTATCGGTGCGAATCCGGATGCGGCATCGGCGCTGGCGCTCGGCGCCTATCTGTACCGCGACAGCAACTGGCGTGTCGGCGCGGCGATTACTTACGATTTCATTCAACCGCGCAGCGAATCGGACGATTCGCGGCTGCGCGGACTCGGCGATGTGAAGCGGACCGCGCACGCCGAACTGTTCGGCGTTTATACCTATGATTTCATTTCGGCGCGCGCGAGCGTATTGACCGATATCGCCGGCAAAGACCGCGGCACCGTCGCGACATTCGATCTGCTCGCTCGCTATCAACCGATCCCGCAACTCACGCTGAGCGCCGGGCCGGGGTTGACGTGGGCGAGCAGCAAATACAACGAAACCTATTTCGGCGTGAACTCGGAGCAAAGCGCGCGTTCCGGCCTGCCGACATTTTCCGCCGGTTCCGGTCTGAATCAGTTGCGCTTCTCCTTGAACGGCGCATACCGTATTGCGCCGCGCTGGAATGTCGGCGCGAGCGTTTCGTTCGCGTGGCTGCGCGGCGATGCAACCGACAGCCCGATTACCGAGAAGACCAGCCAGATCACGTACGGGCTGTTCTGCAACTACCTCTTTTAAAGTGACGCAATCGCGCGGAAACTTCAGGCGCGCACTGCCGGAAAAAACCGAAGCCCGCATGAGACGGTGTGCCGACGCTCATGTGGGCTTCTTCCATTTGCACAGGCGATGAAGCCGGCCCGGTTCAGCGAGGGGCGGCTCCACGCCGGTGCGTTCCATATGTAAACAGACCCTAACCCTTCTGCGCGAGCAGCGCCTGAATCTTCGCCTCGGTTTGCGCATAGGCGCCTTCACCGAAGTGCGAGTAGACGATCTGCCCTTTCTTGTCGATCAGATAGAACGCGGGCCAGTACTGGTTGTTATACGCATTCCACGTCGCATACTGATTGTCCTGCGCAACCGGGTAACTGATGCCGAGCCGCTTCAACGCGGTCTTTACGTTACCGGTGTCGCGCTCGAACGGATACTCGGGCGTGTGCACGCCGATCACCGTGAGCCCCTGGTCCTTGTACTTCTGATTCCAGCTCTTCACATACGGCAGCGTGTTCGCGCAATTGATGCAGCTATAGGTTCAGAAATCGATCAGCACCACCTTGCCGCGCAGTTGCTGTAGCTTCAGCGGCTCGCTATTGAGCCATTGCGTGAGGCCGGTGAGTTCCGGTGCGGCCGGGCCGGTTTCCGGCGGCGCGGCGACGGCGGCGGTACTCGCTCCGATGACCGCGCACGCGGCGAAAGCGGTGGAAAGCGCGAAGGTCTTGAGTCGGACGGTCATGTCAGAGTCCTTTGAGAGAGGGGAAAAGGGCGGCGAGCCGCGCGTACAGCAGCACGTCGTATTGCAGATAGATAGCGAGTGCGGTCAGCACCACCAGTACGCCGAACAGTTGTTGCAGACGTTGCGCATGGCGCGACACCATGCGCACGTGGCGCGTCACGTAATGTCCGCCGTAGATGATCGCGAGCATCGGGATGGCCGCGCCGATCGCATAGAGGGTGAGCAGCAGCGCCGACCAGCCGAGATCCTGCGCTTTCACCACCAGCACCAGAATCGACGCCAGCACCGGGCCCGCGCACGGCGTCCACACCGCGCCGAGCGACATGCCGAGCACGAAGCCGCCCGCATTGCCGGTGCCGGGCTGCGAGCCCGGCGCTATAGCCGCGCCGATCCGTTCGAGCGGTGCTTGTAGTTGCGCGACGATCCAGTCATAAGGACGCGGCCATATGCGCATCAGGCCGGACAGCGCGAGCAACGCGATGCCGGTATTGCGCAACGCCTGCTGCGCGATGTGCACGGAGCTGGACACCGCGCCGAGCAGCAACGCGAAAGACGCGAAGGTCAGAATAAAGCCGGCGACGATAAAAAGCGGCCGTGTGCGGCTCGGTCGTTCGACGGAGGTGCCGAGCAGAATCGGCATGACCGGCAGCACGCAGGGCGACGCAATCGTGAGCAGCCCGGCGAGCAGAGCGAGTGGCGTTTCGAGAGTACTGTGCATGGTGGGCGTTCCGTTGGCTGGTATGGCCGTATTGGAACGCCCGCGCGTATCTGGTTTATGTCCGCATCGGCGCGCGTATGCAAGGTTTTGTGTCTGCGTATCGCGCAGATACACTACGACACAATTCGGCTGACGCGCTTGTCCGCGCGACTGCCGAAGCGGTTTTGCTTAATGTGCGGCTGGTTAGCGTGTCTTGCGCTTTCGCACGGCATTCGCTTTGGTAGCCGAGAACATCGGCATGCGTTCCTGAATCCAGCGCAGCAATTCGAGCGGCCCCGGTGCGAGCGGTCGGTCGGTTTTCACCAGCACGCGCGCGTGCGCGCCTGAAAAAAGCGGATGCTCGATCGGCACCGTCGTCAATTCGCCGCTTGCGATTTCACGGTACGCGGCGAACTCGCCGATCAGCGTGATGAAGTTATCGACGGTGACGAAGCGCTTCAATGCACTGAGCGAGTTGGTGGTTAGCGTCGGGCGAATCGACACGTTCTCCGCCAGCTCGGTCATCTTGATCACGTGACCGATGCCGAATGTCGGCGGCATCAGTGCAAGCGGATAGGCGCGCAGATCGTCGAGCGTCGCGGGCTTTTTTCTTTTCGCCAGCGGATGATCGCTTCTCAACAGCAGCACGACTGGCTGAAGCGAACTCGCACGATGCTCGATACGCGGATGCGGCGGCGGATTGTAGGCGAGCCCGATATGCGCGCGGCTTTCGGCCACGTCTTCCTGGATCGCATCGACTGCGAGCATATCCAGGTCGATCTCGAGTTCGGGGTATCGAGCACAGAATGGCGCAAGCACGTCGTCGACCAGTACATCGATAAAACCTTCACTGACGGCGAGCCGAATCTGCCCGCGCTGAAGGCCTTTTAGCGCATGCAACTGATCTTCGAGCTTTTCCTGCTGCGAACGATAGCCGCGCCAGAATTCGAGCAGATGGGTCGCCGCTTCGGTCGGTTTGACGCCGCGCGGCTGCCGCTCGAACAGTACCGCGCCGAGTTCGTCCTCGAGCAGCCTGATCTGCCGCGTGATTACCGATGGCGACGTATTGATGCTTTCCGCGGCGCCGCGAATGGTGCCGTGAGTGAGCACCTCGTTGAAATACCGAAGGCGTTGCTGATTGATCTCTCGCATGTCATTACTCGACTACGTCTAATGTGTTGCTCATAAGGCAACGATATGTGAACTTAGTTGCTCTTTCTATCAGTGGTTCGCGCTGCCATTATTCGACTCAGGCATCGCGACAGCGGTAACGCGGCGAACCGGTCGTCCCGCCGTCGAAGCATTCTGTTTTTCCTGTTCGCTTCATCTGTTTCATCCCGTTGCCCTTCATGTCCGTTCTGTTCGCACAGCGGTTGCGTGCGGCTGCGCGCGGTTTCGCATCACCCTGATTAAGGAGAATAACCATGTCGGATCAAATCAATCGCCGGCGCCGCCGCTTTCTCGGCACGACCGTCGCGGGTCTCAGTCTGCTCGAATTGGGATTGGGCGGACTCGCGCACGCACAGGCGGCCGAAACGACCGGCAATGCGGAAGCGGGCGCGCGCGTCGCATCGTTCGAGAACATTCGCTCGATCAAGGCCGGCACGCTCGAGATCAGTTATGCGGAAGCCGGTCCGCAAAACGGGCCGGTGGTGATTCTGCTGCATGGCTGGCCGTACGACATCTATAGTTTCGCCGAAGTCACGCCGCTGCTGACGGCGGCCGGCTATCGCGTGATCGTTCCTTATCTGCGTGGCTATGGCGGCACGCGTTTCCTGTCGGCGGATACGCCGCGCAACGGTCAGCAATCGGTGGTCGCGGTGGACATCATCAACCTGATGGACGCGCTGAAAATCGACAAAGCGGTGCTTGGCGGTTTCGATTGGGGCGCACGCACGGTGAACATCATCGCGGCGCTGTGGCCGCAGCGCTGCAAGGCGATGGTGTCGGTGAGCGGCTATCTGATCGGCAGCCCGGAAGCGAACCGCGCGCCGTTGCCGCCTCAGGCCGAACTCACCTGGTGGTATCAGTTCTATTTCGCCACCGAGCGCGGCCGCGCGGGTTATGAGGCGAACCGTCACGACTTCAACAAGCTGATCTGGCATACCGCCTCGCCGAAATGGGATTTCGACGACGCCACGTTCGAGCGCAGCGCCGCATCGTTCAATAACCCGGACCATGTCGCGGTGGTGATTCACAACTACCGTTGGCGTCTGGGCCTAGCCGAAGGCGAGTCGCAATACGACGAACTCGAAAAGCGCCTCGCCGCCGCGCCGGCGATCGCGGTGCCGACCATCACGATGGAAGGCGACGCGAACGGCGCCGCGCATCCGGCTCCGGCAGCCTACGCGAAGAAGTTTACCGGCAAGTATCAGCATCGCAATATCAGCGGCGGTATCGGGCACAACCTGCCGCAGGAAGCACCGCGAGCATTCGCGCAGGCGATCCTCGACGTCACGCGGCTTTGATTGGCGGGCGCCGGCGCCTGGTTTCTTTCGCGGAGCCATGCGCGGAGCACAACCCCAGCAGTCGAATTCCGGCTGCTGGGGTTTTTTCATACGCCGAACGCACGGAACGTCGCGCAAGCGCGCTTTGTATCGCAATGTATCCATCCCGCACGCAGACAAACACGCTTGCATAAACGAGGGGTGACGAAAACATTCCAGATACGTTCGCGCGTTCAAATGTCGTCACGCAAGGTTGATTTCGCAGCGTTGCGTGAATCAGGCGGGACATGACGGCATAACCATGTCGATCACTTATATGCCCCGCTCAATCCTTGATCCTTGAATGTTTGAAACCGGAGAAACCTGATGAAACTCGTTCAATCGCTGCTCGTCGCCGCTCTCGTTGCCGCTCCTATCGCTCCTATCGCTTCTTTCGCGCAATCGCCATCGCAGCATGCGCTGACGCGAGCCGACGTGCGCGCGGAACTGCTGAAACTGGAGCAGGCCGGCTACAGCCCGGCTAGCGACAACACGCAATACCCGCGGAACATCCAGGCCGCGCAGGCGCGCATCGATGCGGGCAATGACACAACGGTCCGCGCGTATGGCGGCGTCGCGAAAGGCGGCTCGGCGTCGGGCTCGCGCGCACCGATGAATCATACGAGCGCGACCGACGCAAACGCGAATGACGGCTCGAACGTGATCGGGCTCGGTTCGATCTACGCGCATTCGTGAACGAGAGAGTATGCAGGCCGTTCGCGCGTGTCGGCACGAACGGCCCTTTTCTACCCGATTCCAATTTCCAATCCAGCCGGATATCAACCATGACCACGTTTCTGAAGAAATTCGCCGCGTCCGCATTGCTGCTCGGCGGACTGTTCGCCTTGCAGGCCATGCAATTCGCCGACGCGGCTTCCGCCGGCGATCTGCGGGGCAAGAACGTCGTGCTCGTGCATGGCGCATTCGCGGATGGCTCCAGTTGGGACAAAGTGATTCCGTTACTCGAAGCGCGTGGTTTGCATGTAGTGGCGGTGCAGAATCCGCTGACGTCGCTGGCCGACGACGTGGCGGCAACGCGGCGCGTGATCGAACAGCAGAACGGGCCGGTGATTCTGGTGGGGCATTCGTGGGGCGGTGTGGTGGTCAGCGAAGCGGGCAACGACGAAAAGGTGAAGAGTCTCGTCTATGTAGCGGCGTTTGCGCCCGATAGCGGGCAGTCGATTGCCGATATCACGAAGGGCAAACCCGCGCCGGTCTGGGCGAGCGAATTGCAAAAGGATTCGGCCGGCTATCTGACGCTGTCGACGCAAGCGATACTCGACGATTTCGCCCAGGACCTGCCGCTGCCGCAAAGGCGGCTGATTGCGGCGACGCAGGAACCGTGGGCCGCGAGTTGTATCGACGACAAAGTGACGAAGGCCGCATGGCACGACAAGCCGTCTTACTTCGTGGTATCAGGCAAGGACCGGATGATCGATCCTGCGTTGCAGCAGCAGATGGCGAAGAACATCGACGCGACGGTGACGCGCGTGAATACGAGTCACGTTGCGATGCTCAGTCAGCCGCAAGCCGTTGCCGATGCGATCATCGCGGCATCGCGGGCTGCGCATTAGCGCGTCTTGCACTTTCGCGCGGAATTCGCTTTTGCAGCCGAGAGCATCGGCATGCATTCCTGAATCGGGTTAAGAGGTCAAATTTCGCCGGGATCGAGTTAGCGACCCCGGCGACTTCAGGCCCGCACAGGCAATGGCACTTTCGGACAGTGCTGACCTACGGCCACCAATGCTCCCTATCCAGAGATGACTACCAAGTCTAGAAACTTGCCTGCGTAGCCGCTGCGCGCTGCGGCTTCAGCACCTTGAAGGCGACGTATACGATCAGGATCCAAATGGGAATTGCGATGGCTGATCCACGGATAGAAGGTGTCATCAGCATCACAACGACAATGAAGGCCATGAACGCCAAACACAGGTAGTTGGACAGTGGAGAAAATAACGCAGGGAAGCCGAACTTCGTTCCTTTCGACTGATGCGCGGACCGGAAGCGTAGGTGCGTGACGATAATCGCAACCCACGTAATAAGTAGAGCCGCGACGATCAGTGATAGCAGCAATTCAATGGCCCCGGAAGGAGCTACGTAGTTAAGAACGACACACAGTGCAGTGAAGATTCCTGGGTAAATAATGGCACGCACCGGTACACCACGCTTATTGACCAACGCCAGCGACTTGGGAGCATTGCCTTCCTGCGCCATGCTATAGAGCAGTCGACTGTTGCAATACACCATGCTGTTGTAGACCGACAGCGTTGCCGTGAGAATCACGAAGTTCAGAATATGTGCAGCCATGTCTTGCCCAATTACCGAGAAGACCTGCACAAATGGACTACGACTGTAGACGTCGCCACTCGTGCCCTTCAGTTGCAACAATAGTTGATCCCACGGCACGAGTGACAGCAGAATGGCAATGGAACCAACATAGAACAGCAGCACGCGCACGATGACCTGGTTGATGGCCTTAGGAATCGTGACCCGCGGGTTCTGAGCCTCCGCAGCAGTGAAGCCAAGCATTTCGACACCGCCGAACGAGAACATCAGGAACGGCGCCGCCATGACCAGGCCGGAAACGCCCGTAGCAAAGAAACCGCCGTGCTCCCACAAGTTGCGTACTGTCTGATGCGGTTGATCAGCGCTGTTTAGCAGATAGATACCCATCGAAATCATCGCCAGAATGGCTACGATTTTGATCAGTGCGAACCAGAACTCGAACTCACCAAAAGCTTTGACGTTGATGAAATTAACGGCATTGATCAACACGAAGCAAACAGCTGCAGTCACCCAAACAGGAATCTGCGGCCACCAAAATTGAATCAGCTTTCCTACTGCAGTCAACTCCAGCATGCCGACCAGCACATAAAGCGCGACGCAATTCCATCCGGACAGAAAGCCCTCGAATTGGGAGCCGTAACGATTGGCGAAATAGCTAAAAGAGCCGGAGCTTGGTTCCTCTACCAGCATTTCCCCGAGGTAGCGCATGATGAGGAAAATAATGAATCCACCAATGCCATATCCCAGAAGCATCGCCGGACCCGCCAGTTCCAAAATGCCAGAGGTGCCAAGGAAGAGTCCTGTGCCAATTGTTCCTCCCAGTGCGATGAGTTGGATATGTCGATTTTTGAGCTGACGCTCCAGATGCCCCGTTGAAGGTTGCGAATGCATCATGATTCTCCGCTTCAATTGGTGACAAAGAAGAGGCGAGCCCTACTTCCAAAGTACTTGATCGTGGCCCCCTTGCGCAGTTCGATTACGTCGCCAGGCTTCCCCTCAACGCGAGTGCCATCGCTGCATTCCGCACCAAACGTGCCCTCGAGAACCAGAATAACCTCGTCATAGTTCAACGTCTTGGGCTCGCACACAGCCTCATCCCAGGTACCAAATCCAGCGGGCAACTTGGCGCCCTCGTCGTCTCGAATAGCCCAGGCTATGCCCGCAGCACCACCAGCGGTACCGCCGCGTTCGTTTGATTCAATAGCTTGGCCGGGAATCAGGCGAATCGTTGTCATGAAAATGTCTCCTTCATTGCTATAAATAAGCCGAGGTGTATCCCTCGGAGTAAATCAGTGACGACAGGAAGGGTTAGCGATGCCCTATATGGTCACCGTTCGGCGCGGCCGTGCCAGACGTTCCACGCGAGAGAAAGACCTACGCCGATATCACGTAACGGACGTGGCGGGATGCGGCTTGCGGTGCCCTGAACAAGAAAGTCGTCGATGAGCGGATTCTTCTGCCCTAACGCGAGATCAGCGATTAACATGCCCGCGGCGGTGTGGCGCACAATGCCCGAGCCGTTGCAGCAAGATGCTGCGTAAGCGTTCCGACCCACTTGACCAAAGGCTGGGGCGTGGTTGTGCGACACGGCCAGCCATCCCATCCAGAAATGCTCCAGGTCGATGGCGTCCAGTTGCGGAAAGCGTCGACGCAACAGTTCTAGATTCATGGCCCGTGCCTGAGCCCGCCGGGCATCAGTCGTGCGCAATTTGGGGGAATACTCAAAACCCTGACGGATCATCAAGCGCCGATCACGCGTTAATCGCAGCGTGGAACCAGCAGCACCATGCGCAGGCGTAACGCCCCAGGTAGCGTCAGTTCCCATGCGAGCGAGCTGCGCATCACTGAGCACTGGGGTGAGGCTGGCGAATAGCAACATTGGCACCTGCTTTTCCCGAAATACGCCAAACGACTGCGAGAATGCATTCACCGTCAAAATCACCTTGCGAGCGCGAATGCTGCCCTGCGAAGTACGAACGTAAGGAGACGCGCCATCAAGCTCCGCCTCAATCACCGGCGAGCTCTCGAACACCTTCACCTGTAATGGAAGGCTATCGGCTAAACCGCGCACAAGTGCTGCGGGATTCATCAGATAGGTTCCAGGTGTGTAGACACCAGCCTCGTAGTATTCGGTGCCCAATCGGTCCTGGAGCGCGTTGCGATCAAGCCACTCATAAGGTTCATTCCACCCCTCAAGGCTGTCAACGTAAGTCCGCAGCGTGCGCTCCGCAACACGCCGTGTGACGGCCACGTGATAGCGACCTCGTGCCTCCCAGTCGCAGTCGATGTCGTAGTCCCTGACCAGGCGATTCAGTTCATCCAGCGCAAAGCGCCCGACGCGGATAGCTCGCCGTCCTTGCTCCATCCATTCCGGAGACATCTTCGGCGCGTGAGGGAGGTCAATGGCAAAACCCGAATTGCGACCTGAGGCGTTTTCACCAATGACCCCGGCGTCCACCAATGCGATAGACGCGCGAGGTTGATGACGAGCCAGTTGACGCGCAGCGGCGATGCCAGCGTACCCCGCGCCAATTACAAGCCAATCAACATCCAGGTTTTCACGAAGCGATGCGTGGGACGCACGCTGCGGGAGCAAGGCACTCCATCCATTGGTGTGATCGTCAGCAGGAAGAAGCTCAATAGGACGCGCCATGGCAGATTCGAGGGACATCAATGGATGTGAAGTCTAAGACATTAAACAATAAACGTTTAATGTTTATTTGTTATGATTTACCCCTAGGCATCATGCGAGCAGAAGCACACGAGGGCATCGGCGACAGGTGGTTCTGTCCCCCAGCGTCTCGTCGCACCGACTTCATGACCATGTATTTGCCGGGGTACGAAAACCGACCGTTGCCGAGCCCACGGGAAGTGGCCGCCGGAGCTGCGAGACACGCGAAACAATTGCCGAGAGGAGAAAGGATGACATTCACCACAACAGACCAACCTTCTGCGGACGTTGTAGTAGTCGGTGCCGGTTTAGCCGGGTTGACTGTCGCGTATGCACTGCTAAAACAAGGCATGCGAACGCTGCTGATCGATGCTGAATCAGGTGTAGCCCAATTCTCTAGCCGAGCTAACGGTTCGATGCTGACAGAAGCATTGTGTCAGCCGTGGAATGCCCCCGGAGCCGCAAAACAGTTGTTCGCGTCACTTCTGACGCCTGACGCCGGGATATCGATTCGCTCCGCGGCCTTTCCCCAGGTCGTTCCATGGGGAGCCAGGTTCATTCGCAATTCAAGCAAACGTCATTACTGGTACGTTGCAGATGCAAATGCCCGCTTGGCCAGCTACTCGATACGCTGCCTTCGGGAACTAGCGGATGAGCTACGGATATCGTTCGCACATGCCCGTAGTGGGAACATCCAGATATTTCGGGATGCGGCGCGGTTCGAACAAGCCGCAGCGGAGTCGGAGCGGTTGCAAACGTTGGGCTTGACGCTGCATACGCTCTCGCGTGAGGAGGCCATTCGCGTTGAGCCAGCCCTGGCACCCATTGGGTCGTCCATACAAGGCGCAATTCACGCACCCGGTGATGAAGTAGGCGACGCTTATCTTTTTTGTCAGCGTCTCGCTGAAGCCTACGAGCGTGATGGTGGCATGCTGCGGCTCGGCGTCTCCGCGTCGGGCTTGCTAGTCGAACGCGGTGAAATACGCGGAGTCAAAATCGCCGGTTTTGTCATTCGATCTCCTCGAGTAGTCATTGCGGCGGGTGTCCGCTCACGAGAATTGCTGCGCCATGCCCATTTCGCGCTACCGGTTACCCCAGTCAAAGGATATACGCTGACCTTCGCTCTACCGGAAGCTACACCCATAGTGCCGCATATGCCCATCATCGACGCCGTTATGCACACAGCCGTGGTACCTCTCGGTGACCGGATACGGGTGACTGCGATCGCTGAACTCACAGGGCATCACACACATATCGAACCGGCCCGTATAGAACAACTGTGCGACATCTTGCGGCAGACCTGCCCGCCGTTGGCCAACAGCGTCGAAGATCAACAGGGCAGCCCGTGGGCGGGCCTACGCCCGGTCAGTGCCGACGGTTTACCTTTCATTGGACGTACTCAAGTCAAAGGACTCTACATCAACACTGGCCATGGGCACCTTGGGTGGACTTTTGCTGCGGGCTCAGCACGTATTTTGTCGACCATCATCTGCGGCGGGCAACCCGAATTCGATCTTTCACCGTACCGGCCGACCCGAAACGTGTAGCATGAGCGGAAAGCGTTAACGAATTAACGCATCTTGCTCGCAAACACCAAGGGAAGAGGAGAATTACCGACATGCAGTCGAAGTCAGAACGTCCTGCCTCGCGGCGCCGCACGCAGCCCCGCAGCGAAGAAACGTGGCGCAGGATTATTAATTCTGCGCTGCGATTGATGCAGAAGGTGGGATTCCATCAGACCAATCTTCAGGAAATTGCTCGCGGCGCCAAGGTAACGCTTGGCGCAGTCCAGCATCAGTTTGGTAACCGCAATTTGCTAATGGAGACGGTTATCGATGAGGTCATGGCCCCCCTTGCCGCTGCAGGAGCGGGCTGGCCTCAAGACGCCGAGAATTTGCCATTGAACCAACGTGCGCATGAGTTTGTTCGCTTGGCATGGGAGCGCGTCTACGCACCTCCAAGTTACATCGCTACCTGGAGCCTGTTTTTCGGATGTAAGGCGACACCGCTTCTCAAGCGTATCAATGCCCACCGTGAAAAAATCGACCCGTTGATTTTTGCGCATTTCGTCAAAGTTTTTCCCGAAATCGCCAATCGGTACCCGAACTCTGAGGATTTCGCAGCTGTAGTGTTCGCAGCACTGAGAGGGCTCGCTGTCATGCGGCTGTTGACGCTAGATGAGGAAGCGACCGCACGACAACTGGAGGTCATTGCACGGATGATTGCGGACGCCGGCACGGTATAGGGCGCATCGACTACGAGGTCCACTTTCGACGACAAAAGTGGACCTTCGTTACGTTACGGCTATCTTGCCGCGCATGAACGTGGATTAAGAGACGGCAACGCTCATGCCCCCATCGGCCATTACGACAGACCCGACAATATAGCTGGCTTGCTCGGAAGCAAAAAAACCGATGACTTCCGCAATCTCCGCAGGCAGCGCGGCGCGACCGATCGGCGCATTCTTACCGACGGCCAGAAAGCGTCGTCCGTCCTGATGGATGTGATTCGCGATATTGGTCACCGCGCATCCGAAACAAAGCAATCGTTCGAATATCAGTCCGTAGAAGCCACTATCTTGAGACCCGCGCACAGCTCTCCAGAGTTGCGGGGCATTCTGTACCGCGCCGAAAAGTGTTGGCTGCCGTCACCCAATGCCGATACGAGCGCACAGAAGCCAATCGACTCCAACAGAAGGCCGTGAAACGCTTCGTTCTGGCGAGCCGCAACCGATGAATTTCCGCGACGGAACCTGAGCACGGCTTTCGTCGCCAGGCGCATTCTCGAAGAGTGAGAATCAAGGGGGATTTTAGAAACCGTAAGTCGTCGTTTACCGCCAACTTATGGGTAACTCGACAGCCTCTTCATGTAGGCAGTGACGCAACGGTCAGCGTGTATGGCGGCGTTGCGAACGGCAGTTCGGCTTCGGGTTCGCGCGCATCGATGAATCATGCGACTGCGAATGACGACAATGACGGCTCGAACGTGGCCGGGCTCGCTTCGATCTACGCGCATTCGTGAGCGATACAGTGGAAAGGCCGTTCGCGCGTATCGATATGAACAGCCTTTCCAACACGATTCCGGTCCGGTTGCGCTGATCGGCCAGCAGCAGGGTGTTGCGGGGCGAATGATTCGTTCCGCGCGCACCCTTCAAATCGCAATCGACGGAATGCTCTTCATGCAGCGCAGCGCGAACATCGAGCGGCTATGACGAATGCCTGCGATCTTGTAGAGCTTTTCGCGTAGAAAGCGCTCGTAACCCGCCGTGCCGTCCACCGCGACTTTGACCAGATAGTCGTAATCGCCCGACACCAGATATGCCTCGAGTACTTCGCTAAGCGTCGCGAGTTCAGCGCCGAAGCGCGCGAGCGCGTCGTCGTCGTGCCGGTCCAGCGTGACTTCGAGCAGCACGATGTCCGCGAAGCCGAGCTTCTGCTGATCGAGCAACGCAACATAGCCGCGGATATAGCCTTCGTTTTCGAGTTGACGCGTGCGATTCCAGCACGCGGTGGTCGACATGCCGACCAGCTCAGCCAACTCCGCATTGCTGAGGCGGGCGTTCTTTTGCAACTGGCGCATGATCTTGCGATCGAGGTTGTCGAGCGGGCGGGTTCGGGCGGTCATCGCGGAGTAGGGAAGAGTGTTCCGGAAAATCTCATTATAGGCGGAGATCGTTCCGAAATCGCCTTCGAACTCGATGCCTTTAAGAAGCCTATCCAGCGGGGCTACCGGTATATTTTCCCCATGCATTCATGCCCGGGACAACCGTCCGGGCCGCGGGCCCTGCCCGGCGGTCCACCGCGGTCATAAGCCGCCCCACCGGTGTCTCGCCGCCTTCGTACCGAAAGGCGGCATGCGGGCGAATTCCGGCGTTACCCGCGCCGGGAGACGCGCTCGCCGGGCGTGGACGCATGTCGTCAGATGCGCCGCGATGCCGCGAAACAGGCAGGCCAAAACCTCCACGCGGAGATCTGACCGGCTTCTGATGGCGTTGTATTGCGAAGGTAGATCGGCTTGTGTATATCGCACGGACAAGCAGCGCTTCATCCGGAACAGTGCTTTGCGGCGGTATGCCGACCAAAATCGGCCGCATACCGCCGACCCCAAAGACTACCGTCACACTCCTTACCCGTACCGCGAGCTATTAGTGGAAAATGAGGTACAGGATAACGAGTACGATCAACGGAACACCAAGCAGCCAGCCGAGTAGATAAGGCATGATGCGACCTCCTTTCGTATCGAGTTTTGCTACGTACGGAGTTGAGCACGCTGCGTGCCTGAGTCGAAAACGAGCGGACTGCCGCCCGAGCGTCGTGCATAACCTGATACGAACCGCTATCGGCACGGTAATTACGGCAGATTCTCGCGCAACACGATACTGAACTGCACCGGCTTGACGTTGCTCAGCGCGTCGCGCCTGTCGCGTACATTGCGAAAAATCCGCAGACAGTTGCCCACCATGGCCTGCGGCGTCTGCGTAATCAATGCGTCCATGGTTCCGTCGATCAGCAACGCGCGCGTATCGGGCGTGAGGCCATGCCCGACGAACAGGATCTTCTGTTCGGAGCGCGCTTCGACGATTGCGCGCGCAACACCGTCCGAACCGCCGCCGCTGTTATAAATGCCGGCGAGATCCGGATGTTCCTCCAGCAGCTTGCGCGTTTGCATATAGTTGCGCTCGCTATCGTCGTGCCCTTCGCGCAACCCGATTACGCGCACCTGCGGAAACGTCGATTCGATCAGATGCAGAAAGCCGATTTCGCGTTCCTCGTGGCCGCGATAGTTGAGGCTGCCCGCCAGCATCGCAATCTTTCCGCTCGGCCGCGGCCCCATGAAGCGCCCCAGCAATAGCGCGGCCGTGCGGCCCGCCGCGCGATTGTCGATGCCGACATACGCCAGCCGCCGCGCATTCGACAGATCCGAAATCAGCGTAATGGCCGGCACGCCCTGATCCGCGAGCGTATCCACCGCGTCGCGCACGACCGGATGTTCGAGCGCCATGAATACCACGCCATCCGCGCGTTGTCCGTAATGCAATAGACGATCCGCGAGTTCGTTCGGATTAAAGCTCTCGACGTAGTGAACCCGGCATTTCATATCGAGCGCGCTCCATTGCTCGTGCGCGAATTCGATGTAGTCGCAGAGCATGCGCAGATAGCGATTGGTGCCCGCAGGCAATAGAAACGCGATTCGCATCGGTTTCGCAGTCGACACCACCGGCGCTTCGGCGGTGAGCAGATAGCCGAGTTGCGCCGCCGCCTGCAACACCCGTTGCGCAGTGACCGCGCGCACACCTTCGCGACCATTGAGCACACGGTCGACTGTCGCGGTGGAAACGCCGGCAACGCGCGCAATATCGGGAATGCGCGCGGGGGCAGTGAAGTGAACCGGTTCGGACATGGTTGTCCCTGGCAGATTGAAGTCCATCAAAAAACATCAAATTGGCGGTTTGACAGCTATTACCGCGCACGCCTAGTCTTGCAGCTATCGCACTGCGGCTCAACGCTGATGACCGGAAATCAGAGCGTTGCAGCGAGTGATGATGGATTTTGATGGATTCGACAGTCACATCAATTATAAGCAAGGAGACGCTCATGACAAACCTCGCGAGACGCAGCCTGTTGCGTGCCGCGGCCGCCGTGCCGGTAGCCGGCGCGCTGGGCTTTCCAGCGATCGTGCGCGCGGCATCCGGCCCGGAGTTCGTGTTCAAGTACGGCAACAACCTGCCGCTTACGCATCCGTTGAACATTCGTTCGCAGGAGGCGGCGAACCAGGTTCGCGAGGCGTCCAAAGGGCGCATGGAGATCCGGATATTCCCTAACAACCAGCTCGGCGGCGACACCGACATGCTCGCGCAGGTGCGCAGCGGTGGCATCGAAATGTTCACGCCATCGGCGCTGGTGGTATCGACGCTCGCACCGTCGGTGGCGATCAACGCGGTCGGTTTTGCGTTCGCCGATTACGACCAGGTGTGGCGCGCGATGGACGGCAAGCTCGGCGCCTACGTGCGCGCGGCGATGCAGAAATCCGGACTCGAATCGTTCGAGAAGATGTGGGACAACGGTTTTCGTCAGACCACCACCAGTACCGGGCCGATCGTCAACGCGCAGAACATGCGCGGGCTGAAGATTCGCGTGCCGGTGAGCCCGCTGAGCATCGACATGTTCAAGGGACTCGGCGCCGCGCCGACCAGCCTGCAATTCAGCGAAGTGTATTCGTCGTTGCAGACGCATATCGTCGACGCGCAGGAAAACCCGCTGCCGATCGTGCAGGTCGCGAAGCTCTATGAAGTGCAGAAGTACTGCTCGCTGACCAATCATATGTGGGACGGCTACTGGTTCGTGTTGAACCAGCGCGCGTGGCAGCGTTTGCCGAAAGACCTGCAAGGTATTCTGAGCGACGCATTCAATCAGGCCGGACTCAAGCAGCGCGAAGACGTGAAAAAGCTCAACGATGCCGCCGTCGCCGATCTGCAAAGCAAGGGTCTCGCGATCAATCGTCCGTCGCCGGATACGTTCCGTACCGCGTTGCGTCAGGCCGGCTTCTACGGCGAATGGAAAGGCCGCTTCGGCAACGAAGCGTGGGATCTGCTCGAGCAATCGGTCGGCAAGCTCGCGTGAGCACGCCGCAGTCCGGCGAGCATCGGACCCCCCGCGGCGCGCGGCAGCAAGGAGACAGCAGGATGTCGAATCACGCATTGAATCCGGCGGAAGCCGCCGTATCGTTGCAGGCGGCGAGCCTGCCGCGCCGCTGGCTGCGTGCTTTCGATCGCTGGCTGATCGCGCTCGTCGAAGTGTGCGCGGCGGTGCTGCTCGCGGTCGAAATCGTCGTGATGCTCGCGGGCGTGGTGTCCCGCTATCTGCTGCATCAGCCGCTCGTATGGTCCGATGAACTGGCCGGCATTCTGTTCTTGTGGCTGGCGATGCTCGGCGCGGTGCTCGCGTTGCGGCGCGGCGAGCATATGCGCATGACCGCGCTCATCAGCCGTTTGTCGCCGCGCTCGCGCGCATTCGTCGATACGCTGGCGATCGTTGCGTCGATTGCCTTGCTCGCGCTGCTGATTGCACCGGCGTACGACTACGCATCAGGCGAAGCGGCAATCGTCACGCCGGCATTGCAGATCAGTAACGCGTGGCGCGCGCTCGCATTGCCGATCGGCGCGGCGCTGATGCTGCTGGTCGGGCTGATCCGCCTTGCGCAGGTGAGCCGCTGGAGCGACGTGCTCATCGTCTGTGCGATCGCCGTGTTGCTCGGCGCGGTCGCGGTGTTCGCGGGACCGTGGTTTCAGACGCTCGGCAAGGCCAATCTGGTGATCTTCTTTGTCGGCGTGGTGGCGCTCGGCATTTTCTCGGGCGTTCCGATCGGCTTTTCGTTCGCGCTCGCCACGTTCGGCTATCTCGGGCTATCGACCTATACGCCGCTCGAAGTGATGGTCGGCCGCATGGACGAAGGCATGTCGCATCTGGTGCTGCTCGCGGTACCGCTGTTCGTCTTTCTCGGCCTGCTGATCGAAATGACCGGGATGGCACGCGCGATGATCGAATTTCTCGCGAGCCTGGTCGGCCATGTGCGCGGCGGCTTGTCGTTCGTGCTGATCGGCGCGATGTACCTGGTGTCGGGCATTTCCGGTTCGAAAGTCGCGGACATGGCCGCGATCGCGCCGGTACTGTTTCCGGAGATGAAAAAGCGTGGCGCGTCCGAAGGCGATCTCGTCGCATTGCTCGCGACGACCGGCGCGCAAAGCGAAACGATTCCGCCCAGCATCGTGCTGATCACGATCGGTTCGGTGACCGGACTGTCGATTTCCGCGCTATTTACCGCCGGCATGTTGCCCGCCGCGGTGCTCGCGGTGATTCTGTGCGCCGTCGTGTGGTGGCGCTATCGCAATGAAGACCTGAGCGGCGCGCAACGGTTTACGCGCCGCCAGATCGGCCGGATGTTTATCGTGTCGCTGCCCGCGCTCGCATTGCCGTTCGTGATCCGCGCGGCAGTGGTCGCAGGCGTCGCCACCGCGACCGAAGTATCGACGATCGGTATTGCGTATTCGATGGTGGTCGGTCTGCTGATCTACCGGCGTTTCGAATGGAGGCGGCTTGGCCGCATGCTCGTTGATGCGGCGACGCTATCGGGCGCGATTCTGTTCATCATCGGCTGTGCGACCGCAATGGCGTGGGCGCTCACGCAATCCGGCTTTTCGCAGGACCTCGCGCAACTGATGAGCTCGATGCCGGGCGGCTCGTATGGCTTTCTCGCGGTGTCGATCGTCGTATTCGTGATGCTGGGCAGCGTGCTCGAAGGCATTCCCGCGATCGTGCTGTTCGGCCCGCTGCTATTTCCGATTGCGCGGCTCGCGGGTGTTCACGAAGTGCATTACGCAATCGTCGTGATTCTGTCGATGGGTGTCGGGTTGTTCTCGCCGCCGTTCGGTGTCGGCTATTACTCGGCGTGCGCGATCAGCAAGGTGAATCCCGATGCGGGGATTCGGCCGATCATGGTTTATATGAGCGCATTGATCTTCGGTTTGCTGCTGGTCGCGGCAATACCGTGGATATCGATCGGATTTCTCTAGGCTGCTCTTCATCAGGTAGACGTTCGGGCGCTGTGTTCGCGCAGCGCCGGGGTATCGCTCGTCCTTAAAAAACCCACAGCAACGGGAGAGTTTCATGAGTCGTTTCTTTGGCGAAATCCGCCAGGCAGGCTACGTGGTGCGCGATATCGAAGCCGCGATGGACTACTGGAGCCGCGTGCTCGGCGTGGGGCCGTGGTTCTACAACGAGCGCGTGCCGATCGAAAACTATACGTATCGTGGGCAACGTTATGAAGTGCACAACTCGGTCGCGCTCGCGAACTCGGGGCCGTTGCAGGTCGAACTGATCCAGACGCGCAACGATGCGCCGTCGATGTATCGCGACTTTCTCGCCGCGGGCCATACCGGTTTGCAGCACAACGCGTACTGGACCACGTCGTTCGATGCGGATCTCGCGCGCCTGCTGGAACAGGGCTTCAAGGTCGCGATGAGCGGCGAGGTCGGGCGCAACGGCCGCTTCGTCTACTTCGATACCGAAGACCATCCGGGCACCGTGATCGAGCTGTCGGAAGTCGCCGGGCCGAAGGGCAAGCTGTTCGACATGATCTACGCGGCCTCGCGCGACTGGAACGGCCGCGAGCCGGTGCGGCCGTTTCCCGATCTGAGCACGCTATGAACACTGAACACGCAGTGCGGCAGATCGATAGCGACACGCTCGAAGCCGACTATCTGATCGAAACGCCGCTCGACCCCGCGCGCGTCGCGGACATCATGGCCGGCGAGCAATCGAGCGGCACGTTCGTGCGCGTCGCTAACGAATCGGATGCGCTGCGCGCGCGCAGCCGCGCGAATGTACTGCGTATCGAGGAACTCGAAGCGGCTGCGCAGCCGTCGCTCGCCAGCGCGTGGCTCGCGCGCCAGCACACCCCGGGGCCGTGGCGTCGTGCGCGCATCACGCTAGCGTTTCCGCTTGCCAACATCGGCGCGAATCTGCCGACGCTCGCCGCGACCGTCGCCGGTAATCTGTATGACCTCGGCGAGGTCACCGGTATGCGCCTGCTGTCGGTGCATTTGCCGTCCGCGTATCGCGCGCGATTCGAATTGCCGCGTCATGGCGTGGCAGGCACGCGCGCGCTGATGCAGGTCAGCGGCCGGCCGATGATCGGCACGATCATCAAGCCGAACGTGGGCCTGAGCGCGGCGGAAACGGCGGCGCTCGCGCGCGATCTGTGCGAAGCCGGCGTCGATTTCATCAAGGACGACGAGGTGTGCGCGAACCCCGCGCATGCGCCGCTTGCCGAACGCGTGCGCGCGGTGATGGCCGAAGTGCGCGCGTATCGCGAACGCAGCGGCCGGCCTGTGATGGTTGCGTTCAATATCACCGACGATCTCGATGCGATGCGCGCTCATGCGGAACTGGTCGAGCGCGAAGGCGGCAATTGCGTGATGGCGAGCATCAACTGGTGCGGCTTTTCGGCGATCCAGGCACTGCGCCGCTCGACGCCGCTCGTGCTGCACGCGCATCGCAACGGCTACGGGATGATGTCGCGCGACCCCGCGCTCGGCATGTCGTTTCATGCATATCAAACGCTGTGGCGGCTCGCCGGAGTCGACCATATGCACGTGCACGGTCTCGCCGGCAAATTCGCGCAGAGCGACGCCGAGGTGATCGAGTCCGCGCGCGATTGCGCGACGCCGCTCGCGCCCGGCTACTACGACAGCGTGTTGCCGGCGTTTTCATCGGGGCAATGGGCGGGCACCGCGCAAGCGACGTTCGACGCGGTGCAATCGACCGATCTGCTGTTCATGTGCGGCGGCGGCATTCTCGCGCATCCGGACGGCCCGGCCGCGGGCGTCGCGAGCGTGCGCCAGGCATGGGCGGCAGTGCAGGCCGGCGTGCCGCTTGCGGCTTACGCGGAGAACATGCCGGAACTGCGGCAGGCCTTGAAGTTTTTCGGCGCCCGCGGGTAAGTGCGATCCGAGGCCGCGACGAGATGACGGAAACACGCGAATCGCACGAATCACCGGAATCGCCGGAGTCGCCGTATGAGGGACCCGCTTACGCGTTCTACGGCGATGACTTCACCGGCGCCACCGATACGCTCGCGCATCTCGCGCGCGCGGGTCTGCGCACGATGCTGCTGTTCGAGCCACCCGATGCGGCGCGTCTTGCGCTGCTGGGCCGGCTCGATGCAATCGGCGTGGCCGGCGCGGCGCGGACGATGGCGCCAGCCGCGCAACAGCAGGAACTCGCACGCGTCGGCGCGGCGTTCGCCGCGCTCGGCGTGCGTGTGATCCACTACAAGGTATGTTCGACGTTCGACAGCGCGCCGCACACCGGCAGCATCGGTGTCGCAATTCGCTCGTTGCGCGCGTACTGCGCGAGCGAACTGGTTGCGATCGTCGGCGGCCAGCCCAATTTGCGCCGCTATTGCGTATTCGGCCAGCTATTCGCGGCAGCCGGCGCGGACGACGGGCAACAGGCGATCTACCGGATAGACCGCCATCCGACGATGAGCCGCCATCCGGTCACGCCGATGAACGAAGCGGACCTGCGCATGCATTTGCAACGGCAGGGCGTCGAGCATGTGCAATCGATCGACTGGCGTTGCTACGCGACGGACGACAACGCGTTGCAAACCGAAGTGCGGCGCAAGCTCGCGGCAAAGCCGGACGCGTTGTTATTCGATGTACTCGACGACACGCATTTGCAGGCGATCGGCAAGCTCATTACGCATTACGCGGCGCGCTCCGCGCCATTGCTTGCGATTGGCGCGAGCAGTGTCGCCCAGGCATATGCAATGGCAGGCGAAAAGCGTATGGAAGCTGGCGCGCGAATCGCAGCGGCAGCCACGCCGTTGACGCGCGCGCGCGGCCCGGTATTCGTGCTGGCCGGCAGCCTGTCACCGCTGACGGAAACACAGATCGAGGCCGCGCATTCGTATTTGCGCGTGGAACTGGACCCGCTGCGGATGACCGGCGATTCGGCGTCTTCCTACGTTGCGGATCGTGTCGCCGCCATCGCGGGGCCGTTGCGTGATGGGCGCAATGTACTGGCGTTTACCGCACGACGCGTAGTAGCCGGAGTAGCGGCCGGCGAAAGCGCCGCGCAATCCGGTCACGGCAGCGCCGCGCAGTCGCAACTCGCGCATGCGTGCGCGACGCTGCTGCAACAGGTGCTCCGCGCAGTGCGGTTGCAACGCATCGGCATTGCGGGCGGCGATACGTCGAGTATCGCCGTGCGTGCGCTCGACGCATGGGGACTGTCCTATCTCGCTCCGCTTTCGGCCGGCGTGACGATGTGCCGTCTGCATTCCGGCCGCGCGGAACTCGACGGCATCGAGATCATGCTCAAAGGCGGTCAAATGGGCGACGCGGATCTGTTCGAGCAACTGATCGACGGCGGCGCGGGCGGATAAGGCACTTCGCGTTAGCGCGGCGGTTCTTCAGTTGCTGGCCATTGCCGGCAAAGCCCGGATAATTCGTGACCTATATCACGCCGGCAATCAACAGCACGATCACCACGATGACGATGATGCCGACTCCGCCAGTAGGACCATAGCCCCACGAACGGCTATACGGCCAGGAAGGAAAAGCGCCGATGAGTAGCAGAATCAGCACAATCAGAAGAATGGTTCCTAACATGTTATGAGCTCCCGCCTGGTTGATAAGGACCTGCTTCCCGGCATGGCCACGCTGAAGGCCGCAGGGATATCCCTATCGAGCAACCCTTATGCCTGATGCCAGGGCGTTGCCTGATCACGGCGGGATGCGCTGCCGCGGACGGCTTCTTCAACCGCTCGAAACGACACCGTGCGTACGCGCAAAACGTCAGCAGGGTGCCGTTTTTCCAATTGCGGACACGTCGCGCGTCCTATAGATAGGTCCCGCTGATGCGGCCTTCGAAGATGGCGGTGTTGATTTCCCAATCGTCGACATGGCCCGTGCTGTTGCCGTCCACGGTGACGACGACGGAGCGTCCGCCGCGCAGCGTCTTCATCTGCTCGACGCTCAGCGTCTTGTCGTCGGGTGTGTCGCTGGCGCGACGTGGCAGGTCTTTGATGATGACAGTGGCTTTCATGGCATTTCTCCTTGACGTGAAAAGGCGGGCAGGGCGCGACGCCCGCCTCGATTTCCGCAAGGCCTATGCCAATGCGCGCGAACCGGGCGAGGAAAATCGGCCTGCGGCCGCGGCGCGCGTCCAGTCAAGGATGGGCGCGATGGGCTTTCCAATTAGCACGGGAAACGCGAGCGCGCCCGTCGCGAAGTGTTCGCGCGAGCCTCACGCATTGGCTGCGAATGGTGGGATGGCGCCGCCGTTTCGCGCGAATCGAAGCATGGGAAAACCGCTGCAAATGAATACGGCACGCGCGATTCGTGCGTGCCGTTATCGTTGCGGAGAAAATTGCGGCGAAGCGTTTGATCCGGCGGCGGTGCTAGCGGCGCTTCTGTTTGTGTTGCAGCGTCGCGTCGCCAATACGCTGATGCGCGACCGGAAAACCCGGCGGATATTCGACGACTCGCGTGGCCACCGGCACCAGCGGCGCGGCAATACTCGAGCGCGCACCGACGCGTGCGCCGCCGACGATCGCGGCCATCGCTTCACGGTCGAGGTCGACGTTCTCGGCCAGATCTTTGATGATGAGCTTTGCCATGGCGGCTCCATAAAAGCAATCGGGCGGCCGGATCCGTCGGGATTCCGGCCGCCGCGCCTGCATGTGGTTCGGCATATCGAGGTCTCGGCGCACTATCGCTATAAGTATAGGAAATCCGTTCGCGGCTTGCGTGGTGGCGACATTGCTGCTGCACGGGAGGAACCCCCGTTCCCGAGCTGCTGTATGCGATCACACGGCGGCGTAGTTAGTACCGAACAACGCTGGATCGATGTTCAGCTTGAACGGCACGGCGCCCGCGCCGTTGATGTGAACGTCGTTGAATGCCGCGACGTTCACGTATTGCTGCTGAACCAGATTCTGGTTCACCGTGACGTTGATGTTGGCTATACCGGCAAGGCTGCCGAGGCCGCCCGAGGGCATGCCGGGCACGCTGCTGCCGGTGCCGCCGGCTAGCGCGGACATGGCCCGTCGGTCGAGCTCGCGAGCGCCGGGCAGATCGCGAATCATGAGGGATGACATGGCGTTTCTCCAGAAAGACATGGAAAGCGGACATGAACGGCGTGCGGCGAAGCGGCCCGCGGCAGCGGGTGCTTCGCCGCGCCACACATTACATGTGGATGTTGTTGTTCGACTGGACCGACGGATCGAACGACGAAGTGATGCCGGCGGCGAGCGCAACGTTGTTGCCGTTGGCGTTCTGCAGGTTCAGTTCGTTGCTGATCAGCTGCGTCGCGGTGACGGTCTTGCTGTTGTTCGGGGCAACGATCGGGCTGAAGTTGTAGTACAGGCTCGGACCGAAGCCGCCGCGCACGGCGCGCATTGCCTTGCTGTCGAGTTGTTCGGTGACGGCGAGGTCTTTGATCATCAGCGTTTTCATGGTGAGTCTCCTGAAAAAAGTTTTCGCAGTGTTGCGAGTGGTGGTGAGCAACTTGTTTGCTCGGACATCACTAATGCACAGGCTGTGCCAGTTTTATTCAAGAATCCAGATAAAGACGGGAAAGCCGTGTCGTATAAGGGGTTCGCAGCCGGCTCGGGGTTGCTGGCCAGTGCGTGGGCGGGCCTGGTCGCGCTACGAGCGACGGTGGCCGTCCGACACACGGACGCGTCCTGTTGGTTCCTTCACGACACCGGCGTGCCGTGGAAAAATCGCGGCGCGTGGATCGTTTCTCTTCTGTCTGGTTTGTCCGGTTTGCGAAAGCTCGGACCGGGAGCTAGTATCGAAGCGGCACATGTAACTGGTTACGACAGGTTCCCTATCGACCCGCGTGGCTCCCGTCGCATGCGACATGGCCCAGCGGCAACGGCGGTGCTTCGCACAAATGGCTAGCCTTGCGCGTGTGATTCACGACTTCCAGAGCAGCGAGCTGTCTCGCGACGAGTTCGTCGCTCAGCTCGACAGCGCGTTGAGAGCCGAGCAACTCGGGCCGACGCAACTGCTGGAGATGCTTGGCGCCGCGCATCGTCAAGCGCCGTTGCCGGAAGATCTCTATCTGGAAGTGCGGCGGCGCATCGAGTTGCTGCGCGTGTCGAATGTGGCCGCGGGCGGCGAGGAAACCGGCATCCAGACCACTGTGGAGATGCCGTCGCTGCGCTCGTCGAGTGCGGGTAGCGCGGGGGCATCGAGCGCGTCGGGCACTTCCGCCGGCGCCGCGCACGACACCATCAAAGGCATCGGCGACACGCTGAATAACCGCTTCGTACTCGAGGAATGCCTCGGCGTCGGCGGGATGGGTACCGTCTACAAGGCGCTCGATCTGCGCAAGCTCGAAGCATCGGATCGCAAGCCGTATCTCGCGATCAAGGTACTCAACGTCCAGTTTCGCGGCAATCCGAATTCGCTCGTCGCGTTGCAGCGCGAGGCGCGCAAGGCGCAAGTGCTCGCGCATCGCAACATCATCACGGTGTACGACTTCGACCGCGACGGGCCGATCGTCTATCTGACGATGGAGTACCTGAGCGGCAAACCGCTCAGCCAGTTACTGCGCACGCCCGGTTATCAGGGCATGCCGGTGCGGGCCGCGCTGCCGATCGTGCGCGGCATGTGCGCGGCGCTCGCGTATGCGCATGAACGCGGTTTCGTCCATTGCGATTTCAAACCGGCCAATGTGTTTCTGACCACCAATGCCGAAGTCAAGGTGATCGATTTCGGCATCGCGCGCGTATTCCAGCGGCCGGAAGAAGAAAGCGATGCAACGGTATTCGATCCCGGCAGCCTCGGTGCGTTGACCCCCGCCTATGCGAGCCCGGAAATGATCGAGCATCGCGAGCCGGATCCGCGCGACGATATCTATGCGCTCGGCTGCATCACCTACGAGTTGCTGACTGGCCATCATCCGTATGATCGTCTGTCCGCGACGCAGGCGCGTAATGCCGATTTCAAACCGCAGCGCCCGCCTAACCTCGATTCGAGGCAATGGCGCGCGCTGCGCGCCGCGTTGTCGTTCGATCGCAATACACGGATGCCGAGCGTCACGCGCTTTATCGCCGAGTTCGACAATGAAGCGCGCGCGGAAAAGTCCGGCGCGTTCGCCAAGGCCGGACTCGCGAGTTTCGCGGTGGTGTGCGCGGCGGCGGTCGGGGTATATGCGTTGCGCTCGGGGCCGAGCCGTCAGAACACGGTGCGCAACGGCGCGGCCAACTCGCAGACGCAGGCCGATCAGATCGACCGCGCGGGCGGCGCTTCGGCACCGGTGTCACCGACGAATTCGCCGCAGGCGCAAGCGCCTTCCGCCGTGGCGAACGAGCCGGCGACAACTACTGGCAACGCGCCTGCAAGCGTGGTTGCGAGCGCGGTTGCAAGCGCGGCTGCGCCGCCGCCATCGGTCGAGCCGAAAGCAGCGTCGAAACCCGCGCTGACGCTCGCCGCGATTACGCCGGTGCTGGCGCAGGTGCCGTGCTCCGCGCTGTCCGGCAGCGTGCAGGATCACGCGGTGACGGTGCGAGGTTTCGTCTCGCAGCGTTACGGCGCGGCGCATCTGAAGGACACCTTGGCCGCGGTGCCGGGCGTCGATACGGTTGCGCTCGATGTGCAACCGCTCGCCGACGACAAGTGCGATACGCTCAGGACGCTCGCACCATACTGGCTGCGCAACTGGCAGACGGGACGCGCCGCGTCGCTGCGCGTGCGGCCGCCGGGCGGCTTGCTGACCGAGGGCGATTCGCTCGTCGTCGATCTGAGCACGCCGGGCTTCGATTCATACGTGAACGTCGACTACTACCAGCTCGACGGCAGCGTCGTGCATATGGTGCCGAGTCCGCGCGTGAAGGACAATCAGGCGCCGCCGAACTACTCGGCGACGATCGGCAGCGCGGGCGACTGGATCATTTCGAAGCCGTTCGGTTCGGAAATGGTGGTATTGCTGATTACGCCGGTGCAGCTATTCGACAAGCCGCGCCCGGAAAGCGAAGCGCGTGCCGACTATCTGCGCGCGCTCGAGACGCGGCTTTCGCAGATCGGCGGCAAGTATGGGCAGGATCATATCGTCGCGGATTTCGCGCCGATAACGACGCGGCCGCGCTCGCCGTGAACGCTGATCGATCGGCATTGCGCAGCCGGCGTTCGAGCGTAAGCCGGTAAATGAATCCGCGGCGCTGCGCGACCCGAAGCTCGCCGGTGAGCGGCGTCGCGCGGCACTCCCCCCGCTCAGCGCAAGTCCTTCACGACGCGAAAACCATCCTGCGATTGACGCACACCCGAACTGTATTTGAAGCGCGTCGCGCTGAGCATATAGTTGCCGCCTTCGCGCCATGAGCCGCCGCGAATCACGCGCATATCGCAGCCGGGGCTGTCCCACGCGCGACCGTCGGCAGGTGCGCCCTGGTAGGAGTTGTGCCAGCAGTCGGCGGTCCATTCCCAAACGCCGCCGTTCATATCGTGCAGGCCGAGTGGATTCGGCGTGAACGACCCGACGCTTTCCGGTCCTTCCTTGTGCCACGGGTCGCCGCAATCCTTGCAATTAGCGGTGCCTTTGCGCATCTGTTCACCCCACCAGTACGTGGTGGTGGTGCCGCCGCGATCCGCGTATTCCCATTCGGCCTCGGTCGGCAGACGGTATGACTTGCCGGTCGTTCTGGATAGCCATTTGACGTATTGCTGCGCATCGTCCCAACTGAGGTCGCGCGCGGGCGCCGCTTTGTTGGTATTGCTTTCGGCCGTGAGCTTCTGGCATGCATTCGCCGCGACGCACACGTTCCATTGTTCGACCGTCACCGGGTATTTGCCGATCGCGAACGGCTCGCCGATGTTCACGTGATGGACCGGTTTTTCCGACGGGTCGTCGGTATTGCTGCCCATCACGAACGAGCCCGGCGCCACCGCGATCATGATCGGGCAAGCCGGACAGTCGCGGATTTCTCCGGCGCTCGGTGGATGCGCAACGGCTTTTTGCGCGAGCGGCGCAGCGATTGCCGCGGCCGTGGTGCCTGGCGCCGCGGTGGCGGGGACCCCGGTTGCGCGAGCGGCGTTTTGAGCGGGAGCACTCGGTTGCGGTTGCGCGGTTGGATGCGCGACTTGTGGCGCGGGCGGCGTCGCGGGCGCGATATGGCCGCTTTGCTGCGTCGGCGTAAGCGGCGGCGCCACCGGCGCCGCATTGGCCGCTGGGTTCGACGCGGCCGTCGCGCGCAGTCGATCGATACGCGCGTGCGCCAGCGTGACGAAGCGACCGTTCGGATAGGCCTTCAGATAAGCCTCGTAATCCGCCGGGTAATTGCTGTCCTTGATCGAATTCCAGAACGTGATTTCGTATTGCTCGGTGCTGTCTTTGGGAAGAATGCCCCGGCTGTGCAGCGTGATCGAATGGCCGGGCATAGCCGGAGCGGTTGCAATGACTGCATTCGCGACACCCGCGGAGGTCGAGGCGGCGACGATCCACGGCTGCTGCATGCCGCCCGTTACATCGCGCACGTCGGCGGCGACGCGTCGAAACAGCGCCGCGAGCGGCTGCCGCGGTGTGTCGTCAAGTGCGTGCAGCAGTGCCGCGGTGTACACGCCATGATGCGAGTCGTCCGCCGCAAAGCCACCCGGCGCGGTTGCATATGCAATCACGGTATTCGCGGGTAACGCTGCAGGGCTGATGGCTGTCGCATCCGATGTAAATGGATTGTTCAGACAGGTGTCGAGAATCACGAGCTTGCGGCCGCTGGCATCAGCGGCTTGCATCGCGTGCAATACCGCATTCAGATCGATGCCATTGTTGATGAGCGTTGCGGGTAAGCGTGTATCGGCTCGTGCGTCGGCTTGCGCTGGAATCAGCAGTGTTTGCCGGCCGAGCTGCAGTCCGTGTCCGGCGAAATAGAAAAGCGCCGTTTGGCTCGTCTCGCGTTGCGGGCCCGTTTGCAGACGCTGCTGGAACTCGTCGATCGCTTCGTGCATTTGCCGCGGCGTCGCATTGATCCGGGTGATGACTTCGAAACCGCGAGCTAGCAGCGTGTCACGCATTGCTTCGGCATCGCGACGTGCATTGTTTCGAAGCGGGCTGTCGGCATCGCCGTATTCGCCGTTGCCGATCACGAGTGCAACGCGGCGCTCGCGCTTATTCTCGTGCGCCGGCGCTATTTGCGCTATCGGCGCTAACAGCGAAGCGGGCTCTGTCGTCACGGTCGGCACGGGGCGCGCCCACGCGCCCGCGACCGGCGCGCTACTGTCACGATGCGTTGCGGCACCGGCGCTGCCCCATTGCGCCTGGATCGCGCCAATCATGCACACCAGCAGGAATCTTCGCCACATCTTCATATCCTGTTTGTACCGGACAGAATTCAGGCATTCGACGACTGCCGCCCGCGGTATTCGCAAGTTACTGCGGAATGGTTGTCGATGCCGCTATTGGCCATTTACCCGCAACCTGTCATTAACGATAGCACGCGCTTTGCGTGATAACGGTGCGGGCGCCGGCGATGCGTCATACGGTTAACGAGTATTGCGTATCTTTTTGGCAAGTTACGTCCTAAGCTGATTCACAAAGTCACCCCGTACGGTCGTTTTAACAACGCGGCAGTCCGGTCAGTCGAGTCCGCGACGCGCCGTTCGAGTACCCGGAAGAACATGCGGAGCCGGGCCAGCCATGACTCCTCTTCGGGAGAGTGCGCTATGCGAAGAAGAACCGGTGTTGCACTTTTGCTCAGCAGACGTAGTTCGGCGCCGGCGCATCCGAGTGCGTTGCGCGTGCTTTTCTGCATGATGCTCGTCGCGGTATTGGCGAGCATCGCGCCGGGCGGCGCGGCGCGCGCTGAACGGACGCCGTCGCCGCCGGGCGCCGAGGAGTACATCATCTGGCCGCCGGACGGTGCGGTGATTCACGGCGGCAAGCTATGGGTGCGTATGGGGCTGCGCAATATGGGCGTGTGCCCGAAGGGCATCGCGATTCCGAATACCGGCCACCACCATCTTCTGATCGACACGGATCTGCCGCCGCTCGATCAGGAGATTCCGTCGGATCGCCAGCACCTGCATTTCGGTGCGGGTGAAACCGATGCGCGCATCGAGTTGCCACCCGGCAAGCACACACTGCAACTGATTCTCGGCGACCATAATCACGTGCCCCACGTGCCGCCCGTGTATTCGAAGAAGATCACCATCACCGTGCTAAAGGACTAGCGCATTTTCGCGCGGTTCAGCCGGAACGGAGAGACCTCATGTACAAGATCATTGCGGCCGCGGTGCTGAGCGCTTGCGCGGCATTGGCGGTGCCGGACATCGCGTTGGCCGGGACTACACCGGCGCCTCCCGGCGCCTATGCGTATATCGGTTATCCGAACGATGGCCAGGTCGTCCCTGCCAACAAGCCGTTTCGCGTATGGTTTGGGCTGCGCTATATGGGCGTTGCGCCGAAAGGCGTCAAATACCCGAATACCGGTCACCACCATCTATTGATCGACACCGATCTGCCGCCGATGGATCAGGAGATTCCGTCGGATCGCCAGCATCTGCATTTCGGTTTGGGCGAAACGGAAACGATGATTCAATTGCCGCCCGGCAAGCATACGTTGCAGTTGCTGATGGGCGACGACATGCATATCCCGCACAACCCGCCGGTGTACTCGAAGAAAATCACCGTGATTGCGCGGTGAATGCGCAAGCGAAGTACTGTCACCATGCAGCCAACAATTCCGTATTCACTGTTGGCTGCCATCCACCATTCGCGGTTGCCGATTCTGCAGTCAGGTCCGTTTCGACGCTGACGGCTACTCGCGAAAGTCCCATGTGCAAAGCGAATGACGCAATTGACCGGCAGCGCTTCGCACGCCTGGCATAGCCCATGCATCAGTAGCGTCCGAGCAGACAAGTTGCTCGAATCCCAACGCAGCCCGATGCGCTTTTTACTTCCCAGGAGACTTACCATGAACACGCTGATGATCAAAGACCTGTCCAATACCGAAGAACTCGACGGCAAGGCAATGAGCGCCGTGCGCGGCGGCAACGGCTTCTACTATCCGATGTCGTCGTATTACAGCTTCGCGCCGGTCTATGCGCCGAACAACAGCAAGACCGTCGACGCGACGCAACTGATCAGCACGACGATGAACATCCAGAGCGCGAACGGCAACAACTCGGCGCTGGTGGCAGGCACCACGACCACGATCGATCCGCGCGTGCAGTCGAGCAACAACATCTTCGTGCACTAAGGCGAGGCGGCGCACGCGCGGCTACCCGCCCGCGCGTGCGCGTTCCGCGGCGGCGAATTACTCAAAAAGATCACCTGTTTAATCGTCCTTTCCACGCACCCCTCACGCTTTCGCCCGATTTCCGCCCGATCCCCGCGCCGACTTTTCCGCAGCTTCGCGAGCGAGGCCGCGCGGCAGAGATTCGGCCCGATACTGCCTTTTTCTGGCGGCGCGGCCGGGTGCTACCGGAGACCATCGTGTCAGCGTTGCCCGCTTCATCGCCCGCTTCATCGCCCGATTCATTGCACGATTCATTGCTCGATTCGTTGTCTGATTGGCCGCTTGTCCGGGCGGCTGTCCGGGCGCCTGTCGCGGCGCGCGTTGCGCCGCATCGCCGGAGCGCGCTTCGCATGCTGCGCGGCGTTTGCGCGGCGGCTGTCTGTGCGTTTTCGCTATGCGCGTGCGTCGACGTGCGCATGCCGGCATACCAGCGTCCGGACACGCCGGCGAAGACATCATGGTCCGATCGCAAGGGCGCGCCGGTGTCCGCCGCGGAAACGATCCAGTCCGACTGGTGGAAAGGCTTCCAGGATCCGTATCTGGACACGCTGATCGACAAGGCGATAGCGGGCAACTTCGATATCCGGGTACTGGCCGCGCGTATCGATGTCGCTCACACGCAGATCACCGAAGCGAAAGCGGGCGCGCTGCCGACGATGGATCTTGGCGCCGGCGCCGACTTCGAAAAGACCACCGGCCTGCCGTTTTCGAAAACGTACAACCTCGCGACCCAGGTGAACTGGGACATCGACATCTGGGGCAAAGTCGAAAAAGGCGTGCAGGCGCAAAAGGCGGAATTTCACGCGAGCGAAGCGGATTGGCGCGCGGGCTATCTCGAACTGGTCGCCAACGTATCCAGTACCTATTTCCAGATCCTGCAATTCGACGATCAGATCGTGCAGCAGCAAAAGACACTTGCCACGAATCAGCAGATTCTCACGATCTACCAGGGCCAGGCCCGCAACGGTCTGGTGCCGCAAACGCAGGTATTGCGTCAACAGGCGGAAATCAACCGCCTGACTCACGACCTTTACGAATTGCGCCGCTCGCGCGCGGTCGCCAATAACGCGCTGTGCACGCTGATCGGCGTGCCGGCCGGCGAATTCCAGCTACCGCAGGGGCATTTGCAGGATCGCGTGAAGTTGCCGGACGTGCCGGACGGCTTGCCCGCGCAATTGCTCGCGCGGCGTCCCGACATCGTCGCCGCCGAATTTCGCGTGCTGGAGGCGTATGACCTGGTCGGGCAGGCGAAGCTCGCGCAATTGCCGACTATCGGCCTGACCGCGCACGGCGGCACCGCGAGTTTCGCACTCAACAATTTGCTGAAGTCGTTTACGTTCGGCTTGATGCCCAGCATCGACATTCCGCTGCTCGATCCGGGCACGCGCGCGCATGTGAAGGTGACTCAGGCGCAATCGACGGTCGCCGAGCAGCAATACCGCGTAACGGTGATGGGTGCGTTCGAGGAAGTGGAAAACGCGCTGGTCAATCTGAGCTCGCACAAGGCGCAACGCGAGGAATTGCAGCAACAGGTCGCGCGCCTGCAAATCGTCGCGGATCAGATCCAGTCGCAATTGCGCCTTGGCGTGGTGTCGCAACTGGAAGTTTTCGAAACCGAGCGGACCTTGCTCGAAGGGCAGCAAACGCTGCTCGAAAATCATCAGGAGATCCTGTCGGACACCGTATTGCTGTACAAGGCGCTGGGCGGCGGTTGGCCGAGTGTCGATGTGCAGGCGCAGGCCAAGGACAAGTAACGAAGTATTGAGCTAATTCGCGAGCTGGCGTGCGACGCGGATATTTCGGCTGCTGATGAGGCAGCGATAGCGTTCCCGACACACAATATGGAAATTGACACCCGTCATGCGTGACTTACAATCCCTGAGGAGTCAGCGTTCGCGCGGCTCTTCAATAGAACATCGTTGCGCCGTAGTTTCTCGTCCCGTTTCCGCCGCGCTCTCGTCGCGGGATAACGCTTCGTGTTCCAGATAAAATGGCCGCCGGCGAAGCTTCGATTGCTGAAATGCGCGCGACAGTGGACGCTGCCTTCGACGTGGTGTTGTCACCGGTTGCGTGCGCGCAACGTCCCACGCCAGACGCCATTCGCATCGTCGACAATCTGTTCGCCATTGGCCGCAGCGAAGCCCCCTTCAACGATTACCCGCCGCAGTGGACCGCGAGTCTGTCGCGCCGGCATGCGCGTGTTTTTATCGAGCACGGCGCGGTTTATGTGGCCGACCTTGGCAGCAAGAACGGCACGACCATTAATGGCACAGCGGTACGTCAGATCCCGGCGCGGGTGCGCGCGGGCGACGAACTGTGCTTCGGTGGCGAGCTGTGCTATCGCGTCAATATCGAGCCGCGCGCGCGTATCGTCGCGAGCGCGAGCGCCGGTGCGGCACCTCAGCTTCTGCTCGTGCCGCAGCGCGACGATCTCGGCTTGCAGCCGATCGACGTGCAGGCTTTTCCGTTTCTCGTCAGCAAGACCGACGATGTTTTCGCGCGCTACAAAGCGCGCTATCCGCATCAGGTCAACTATATTTCGCGACGGCACGCACATCTGTTTTTGAAAGGCGACGAACTCTATGTCGAGGATCTCGGCAGCACGAACGGCACTTTCGTGAACGGCGGGCGGCTCGACGAATCCGCATTGCCGCTCGCCGACGGCGACATCGTTGCATTTGGCGGCGACCACTTCGTCTACAGGGTGTCGCTACCGAAGCCGTCCGATGTCGAACCCACCGTGACCCAGCTCGCGCTCAACCCCGCCGCCGACAGTGCCGCCGACGCCGACAAGACCACCTTCGTCGGCGCCGCCCATTCGTTCCTGGAGATCTTCTGCGTCGATCCGGCGCTGCAGCGCGAGGACGAAGTAAACGAAACGGCGCAGCCGGCGTCCGCGCAAGCAAAACGCGATGCTGCCGGCATTGGGGCGAACGGCGGGCAGGGCACCAAAAACGCGAGCGGTGCGCACCATGCCGCCGCGGCGGCGACCAAAGGCGCCGCAAACAGCAAACCGCGCCGCTGGCGCCTCGTGGCAGGCGAACTGCGCAATGCACTCGCGGACGGCGAGCGCACCAACGTGCGTCGCATTGCGGCGTGGAGCGGCGTGGGTGTCGCCGTAGTGGCCGCGCTTGTCGTCACGCTTTATCTGCGCGGATCGTCGGAGCGCGAACTGAGGAACCTGCTCGCCGGCGGTGATTACACGAGCGCGGTCGCCGTGGCGCGCGGCTATCTGGCGAGCCATCCCACGGATACGAAAGTCCGCGCGCTCGCGAGCGAAGCGCTGCTGAAGGCGAGACTTCCCGGTTGGCTCAATGCGTTGGAAAAGGCGCAATTCGACGACGCCGACGCGCGGCTCGAGGATATGAAGGCGGCGAGCGCGAACAATGCCGACGCCACGTCGCTGCTCGGCGAATTGCAGTGGGTCGGCGATCTCGAACGCTATGTCGCGGCGCGCGGCGGCGTCGACGCGCCGATCCGCATGTATACGGACGAGTCGAGAATCAACAATCTGCTGCAGCGCTGGGACGACGACGCAAGAGGTCATCAACGCGCGCTCGACCGGATTGCCGGCTACGTGCCCACCTTCGCCGAGCCTTATGCGCACGCGCTCAGTCATCTGCGCAAGCTCGAAAGCGACGACTCGGTGTACGTCGCCGCGATTGATCGGCTGAATGGCGCGATCCGCACTGAACTCGCGCGCGACAAGCCGGACGCGTTGCCGGCGGTGCTCGACGATTACGCGCAGCGTTATCCGCGCCTCGCCGGTCTCGACAAGGTGCGCGAGGATCTGCGCGAATACACCGCGCTGCTGAATGCGGCGCTGAGCCGTCAGTTGACGTCGCTGCTCGCGATGATGAAAACGGCGCGCTTCAGTACGCCGCCGTTTCAGGCGCAATACCAGCAACTGGCGGCCACGCGTTTGCCGTCGGCGGATATCGTCGAACGTCAGAGCGCGGTCGACGCCGCGTGGCAACGCGGCGATACGCAACGGGCGCTGGCCGGTTTGCAGTCGATGCCGGCGGGGCCGTGGTCCGATGTACTCGAGACCGAGGCGGCGCGCAAGAAGGCTGTGTCCGACCAGTACGCGGATCTGCAAAAGACGCGCGGCGGCAAGGATTACGACCAGCGTCTGCTGTCGTTTTACGCGAGTCTCGATCCGGGCGCGGATACGTGGTTCGTGCAGTCGATCCAGAAGGATGTCGCGGCGTTGCACGACAAGGCGATCGCGCGCGCGCAGGAGCTGCTGCAGCGTGCCCGGAGTCTGTGGAAGGAGTACCGCGCGAACGGCCCGATCGGCGGCACGCAACGGCTCGAAGCGGGTATCTCGCCGGGCTTTCGCAGCGAGGCACGGCTGCTGTCCGACGCGCAGACGGCGGCGCGCCAGGGCATGCGCATCTACACGCAGTTGAAGGCCGATCATCCGGCCGAGTTCGATCGCCTGCTCGCGGATATCGATGCGGAAGCCAGTTTGCAGCGCCGCTCGCTGACCGAATTGCGGATGGTGCTCGACCCCGGACTCCTGAAAGCGAAGCTCGCGTTGATTGGAGGCGATCAGAGTGAAACGCGACCCTCACCCTAGACCGCTGTCGGAGGCGCAGGAAGATCATGGTGCCGAAGGTATCGCGATCCTGACCTCGGAGCCGGTGCGAATTGCGCGTGCGCTGATCTGGGCAATGGTCGCGCTCGTGGTGGCGGGCCTGTTGTGGTCGTTCGTCGGCCGCGCGGATGTGATCGTCAGCGCGCCCGGCACGCTGTCGCCGGAATCGGAGGTGCGGCGCATTTATGCGCCGATCGACGGCGAACTCGCGGATCTGTACATCGCCGAAGGCCAGCCGGTGTCGAAGGGCGATGTGCTCGCGCGGCTCAATGCGCGCGGCGCGATCGAGGCGGCGAGCAACGCGTTGCAGGCGCAACTGAAGCTCGAAGACGCGGAGCGCGAATGGAAGCAGTTTCCCGAGAAAAAGGCCTTGATGGAACGCAAGGCCGCTTCGCTGAAAGCACAACTCGATGTCGAGGAACGCTTGCACGAGAACCGCATTTCCGAGGGCACGACGAAGCTCGCCGAAGGACAGAAGGCCGAACTCGACGAAGCGCGCAGCACGCTCGACAATGCGCGCCGCGCGCGCGAAGCGGCGCGGCAGGAACTCGACCGCTATTCGCGGCTGTTCGCGCAGCCGGGCGGCGGCGGCATCGCCGAATTGCAGGTCGAGCAGAAGCGCACCGCCGCGCTCGAAGCCGATAACGCGTACCGTGTCGCGCAGTCGAAGCTCGCGGAACTCGATTTCCGCTTGAGCCATGAATACGCGCAGGCCAATGCGCAGCTCGCCACCAGCGGCCAGCAAAGCACGGATCTGCAACTGCAATACGACTCGGCGGTGCGCGATATCACCGATGCGGAAGACAAATTGCGCGTGCAATTGCAAAGCGCGCGGCTCGAAGCCGATGCGGCCGCGCGCATCCGCTTCGAGAACATCGATAAAGACAATTTCCTGCTGATTCTCGCGCCCGTCTCGGGCGTCATTACGGATGTCACGTCGACGCAGCGCGGCGACAAGATTCAGGCGAATGCCCCGCTTGGCGGCATTGCGCCGAACGATGCGCGGCCCGTGCTGAAGATCGAAATCGCCGAGCACGACCGGGCTTTTCTGCACGAGGGCCTGCCGGTGAAGATGAAGTTCAGTGCCTTTCCGTATCAGCGCTATGGGCTCATTAGCGGCACGCTCGCCTATATCTCCCCGGCCACCAAACCGTCGCTGCAGGACAAGCAACCGGTCTACGAGGGCCGTGTGGTGCTCGACAAGGACTATTACGAAGTTGCCGGCACGCGTTATCCGTTGCGTTATGGCATGACCGCCAATGCGGAAATCGTGGTGCGCGAGCGACGCCTGATCGATCTCGGCCTTGATCCGTTCAGGCAGGTGGCGGGTTGAGGGCGCCCAAAACATATCAATCAAAGGAGCGGATGAAATGACCGCGATAGTGCGTATCGATGACGAAGTCGTGGACGTGGACGAGTTCATTCGTCTGCTGAAATTGACCGGCCAGTTCGAGAGCCTGATCGAGCAGATCGTGCGCGACAAGCTCACCGTGCATGCGGCGAAGAAGCAGGGCGTCGCCGTGACCGCCGACGAGATCCAGCAGCGCGCCGACCAGTTCCGCCGCGTGCGCGGGCTGCATCGCGCGGCGGATATGAACCATTATCTCGACGCGCTGCATGTCGGTCTCGACGAATTCGAGGTGTTCATCACCGATGGGCTGTATCAGGAGAAGATGCTCGACGAAATCGGCAACGACGCCGCGATTCGCGATTACTTCGCGCTGAATTCGCCGAAGTTCGATGCGATCGAAGTCAGCCATATCGTGCTCGACAGCGAAGGCAAGGCGAAGGAAATGATCTCGTATCTGCGTGACGATCCCGACAGTTTCGCGGAGATGGCGCGCGAGCATTCGATTGCCGATACGCGCGAATCCGGCGGCGTGATCGGCAAGGTATTGCGCGGTTCCTTGAAGCCCGATATCGAAGCGAAGATCTTCAACGCGGCGGTTGGCGATCTGCTCGGGCCGTTTCCGTCGGCGGATCGCTCGTGCTTCGAGATTTTCGCGGTGACCGCCAAGTATCCGGCCACGCTCGACGCGGACGTGTCGACCGAAATCCGCCGTCTGCTGCGCGAAAGCTGGCTGATTGCGCGTGCGCAGGAGCATGTGATCGAAGCGCGCTGATGCGCTAACGCGCTGATGCGTTGATGCGCTCGTCGAACCGGGAACCGCTCACCTATGGATGCTCCGCAGACCGCCCCTTCCGCGCCCTCCACCGCCGAATTCCTTGCGTCGGTGGAAATCCTGTCGCCGTTCACGCGCGATGAGATCGAGCGCCTTGCCGAATTTGCGCAAGCGTGCTTCTATTCGTTTGGCGAAACGGTCTGTTCGACGGGTGACGTGGCGGACGGTCTGTACGTGATCCGTTCGGGGTCCGTGCGCATTTTTACCGAGGAGCACGGCAAGGAAACCAGCATGGGTGTGCGCAAGTCGGGCGAGATCTTTGCCGATATCGCGATGTTGCGCACGTATATCCACGAAGCGTCGGTGCGGTCATCGGCGAAAACCGAGTTGCTGTTCATTCCGCGCGCCGCGTTCGAACCGGTGATGGCCGCCAATCAGGCCGCGCTGGCCTTCGTCGCGAGCTATGTGGCGATCAGTTCGGCGGGCGGCTTCGTCGCGCAGCTATTCGATCTGCGCGGCAAGCTGAACAAGGCGGAACTCGAGGAATACGTGCGCAGCGTCGGCGTCAAACGCGTCGCCGCGCGCAAGGAGATCCTGAAACAGGACAGCCGTGACGACAGGCGGCTCTACGTGGTGCGGCAAGGCGCGGTGCGGATCGTTCGCCATGACGACGGACGCGACTACACGCTGGCGACGCTCGGCGAAGGCGAGATATTCGGCGAAAAGGCGTGCCTGATGCGCCAGGAGCAAATGGCGTCCGTGATCGCGACGACCGACACGCGTCTGCTGGTGATTCCCGAGCGCACGGTTCACTTCATTCTCGAGCGCAATCCGAAGCTGCGCGAAGTGCTCGACGAGCGCATTCGCTATGGCGAGCGGGAATTACAGCGGCAAAAGCGGCTCGAACAGCGCCGCAAGCTGCCGTTGATGCTCGACCTGCAGAGCAAGCCGGAACTCGGCGAAAAGATCATCAAGCGCTTTGCACTCGTCGAGCAAGCCGAAGAAATGGATTGCGGCGCCGCGTGCCTCGCGATGATCTGCCGCCACTACGGCATTCCGATGACGCTCGGCAAACTGCGCGAACTCGCGAACGTGACGACGCAAGGCGCGACGCTCGACTCTCTCGCGCGCGCGGGCGAATCGCTCGGCTTCACGACGCGCGGCGTGCAATGCACATTCGATTCGCTGCGCGGCTTCGATCTGCCGTTCATCGTGCATTGGGAGGGCTATCACTACATCGTCGTGTATGGGCTGTCGAAAGACTATGTTTGGGTGGCCGATCCGGCACTCGGTTTCAGAAAGCTCGCGGTCGAGGATTTCGAGCGCGGCTGGAGCGGCACCTGTTTGCTGTTCACCGGCGGCGCGCATCTATTGCAGATGTCCGCCGCGCGTTCACCGTGGATACGCTTCGTCGGTTATCTGAAGCCGTACCGCAAGATACTCGGACACCTGTTTCTCGCGACTTTCGTGATTCAGGTGCTGGGTGTGATTCCGCCATTGATCATCCAGAACATTCTCGACGGCGTCATCGTGCATCAGAACGTCAGCCTGCTGCATCTGCTGATCGGCGGGCTGATCATCTCGAACGTGTTCTCGCAATTGATGTCGACGATTCGCGCGTATCTGGCGAACTTTATGGTGCGCAACATGGACTTCGCGATGATGTCGCAGTTCTTCAAGCATACGTTGTCGCTGCCATTCTCGTTCTTTGCGAAGCGCAAGACCGGCGATATCTTCGCACGCTTTCAGGAAAACCAGACGATCCGCGCGTTTCTGACCGAATCCACGGTAACGACCGCGCTGAATCTGCTGATGATCTTCATCTACTTCACGATCATGTTCGTCTACAACGTGAAGATGACGCTCGTGCTGATCGCGTTCGTGATTCCGATCATGGCGCTGACGCTGGTCGCGACACCGAAGATCAAGGCTTATGCGCGCGAAGTGTTCACCGCGTCGACCGCGGCGAAGTCGTTTCTGATGGAAGCGCTCTCCGGTGTGGAGACCGTCAAGGGGATGGGGATCGAGCGGCCGGTGCGCCTGCGCTGGGAGAAGAAGTACGCGAAGGCGCTGGAGGTGCAGTACCGCGCGCATGCGTTCAGTATTCTGGTCGGCTTCGGCAGCCAGTTGCTCAATGCGGCGACCACGATCGCGATCCTGTGGGTCGGTGCGAATCTGGTGCTGGCGCGCGAATTGACCATCGGCCAGTTGATCGCATTCAACGCATTCATGGGCAGCGTATTGAGCCCGCTGATGGGGCTCGTCGGTTTGTGGAGCATGCTGAACGACGCGGGCGTGGCGATGGAACGGCTTGGCGACGTGCTCGATATCGAGCCGGAGCAGCGCCCGCAAGACTTGCCGTCGCGCGTGATGCTGCCGGAACTGCAAGGCGAAATCAGCTTGAGCGGCGTGTACTTCCGCTACGGCGACGACGACTCGGCCTATGTGCTGGAGAACATCAGCTTCGATATCAAGCCCGGTGAACTGGTCGCGATCGTCGGGCGCAGCGGGTCCGGCAAGACCACGCTCGCGAAACTGCTGGTCGGCTTTTATCAGCCGAGCGAGGGCAAGATGACGATCGACGGCTACGATGCAGGCGTAATCGACAAAGCCTATTTCCGCGCGCAGATCGGCTATGTGATGCAAAGCAATCTGCTGTTCTCCGGCACGATTGCCGAGAACATTGCGAGCGGCGACGATGCGCCGGAGCGGCGCCGTATCGAGGAGGTCGCGAAAATGGCCGACGCGCATGGCTTTATCAGCAAGATGCCGCTCGGCTACGAGCAGATTGTCGGCGAGCGCGGCATCGGTTTGTCGGGCGGGCAGATTCAGCGCCTTTGCATTGCGCGCGCGCTGTATCACGACCCGCGCCTGCTCGTGTTCGACGAAGCGACGTCGGCGCTCGATTCGCAGTCGGAAAGCAATATTCTCGGCAATATGCACGACATCCTGAAAGGCCGCACCGCGGTGATCATTGCGCACCGGCTCAGCACGATCATGCGCGCGGACAAGATTCTGGTGCTGTACGAAGGCGCGATTGTCGAACAGGGCCGTCACGACGAATTGATCCAGCGTGGCGGCATGTACTACCAACTGGTGCAGAAACAGTTGAGCGCATCATGATGAAAATACTCGACCAGATTGAAGACGCGAGCCCGGCGATATCGTATGCGGGGCTGATCGAGCGGATCGAGATTCTGCGTTCGACGCTGCGCTGGTCGTCGCGGCTCGAACGCGCGGATATCGACAAACTGCTCAGGCAGGCCACCTCATTGCGCGATGAAGTGATGCAACTGTCGCACAAGGAGCGCTTCGTGCAGGCGGCGACCGCTGCCGAGCCGCAGGAGAGCACCGATCAGTCGCGTGGCGCGCGCCGCAAGGCGCTGCTGGAGCGCAGCTTTATCTTCGAGGGGACTTTCGGCGACAATCCGCGTCTGCTCGAATCGCTCGAAATCGCCGAGAAAGCGGCGCCGACCGATTTGCCGGTATTGATCGACGGCGAAAGCGGCACCGGCAAGGAATTGATGGCGAAGGTGATTCACGCGAACGGCGCGCGCGCCGACAAACCGTTTATTTCGGTTAACTGCGGCGCGATTCCGGACAATCTGCTCGAATCGGAACTGTTCGGGCATCGCAAAGGCGCTTTTACCGGCGCGTCGAACGATCGCAAAGGCAAATTCGAAAGCGCGCATACGGGCACGATCTTTCTCGACGAAATCGGCGAATTGCCGCTCGCGGGGCAGGTGAAGCTGCTGCGCGTGCTCGAAGCGCACGAGATTCAACGCGTCGGTTCCGATGAAACGATCGCGGTCGACACCCGCATCGTCGCCGCGACCAATCGCAATCTGCGCAAGCTCAGCGAAGAGGGCAAGTTCCGCGAAGATCTGTTCTACCGGCTTAGCGTGATTCACGTGACGCTGCCGCCGCTGCGCGAACGCCGCGACGAAATTCCGCTGCTGATCGCGTGGTTCGGCGACGAGGCGGCCGGCACGTTGAAACGCAGGCCGGTCAGGTTGACGCCGCGTTTGCGCGATTTTCTGCTGAGCTATGCGTACCCCGGCAATATCCGTGAATTGCGTAATGTGATGTACCGCATTTCCTGTCTTGCCGGCGATATGGCGGACGTCGAGCATTTGCCGCTCGACATGCGTCCGGCGGCGCCCGGTTCCGCGGCGGCGGTATCGAACGGCACGCACGCGAGCGGCGAGCAGCCGATCAGCGTCGCGAATCTGATGTCGTTGAGCGACGCGAAGCGCGCCGCGAGCGATGACGCCGAAAAGGCATTTCTCGAACGTGGGCTGCGCGAAACGAGCGGCACGGTGGCGGAACTGGCGCGGCGCATCGATATGAACCGTTCGCACTTGCAGATGCTATTGAAAAAGCACGGTCTGCATTCGAAGGATTTCCGCAACCGCAATGCGTCGTCCGCGAAAAACGGTGCCGAGGAGCGCGACGACGAAGACGCCGAAGGTTGAACGGGAACGCCGAAGCAACGCACGTCCGAAAAAAAGCGCTCAAGGCGCGGGGTTCAGCAAGGTCTTCTCCGATGCATTCGGATCCTGCGCCTCGACGACCACCGCGGTGATGTTGTCGCGTCCGCCGCGCGCGAGGGCCAGTTCGACGAGTTCGCCGCAGGCGTTCTCGCGTTGCGCCGAAGTCAGTACATCGGCAATTTCATCGTCGCTCAGTTCGTTGCTGAGGCCGTCGCTGCACAACAGGAAGATGTCGCCGTCGGCGACTTCGATTGCGTCTTCGTCGAGTTCCAGCACGTCCGTGGCACCCACCGCACGCGTAATCATGTGTTGCGCGGGATGGTGACGCGCTTCTTCTTCGGTGATCACGCCGAGCGAGCGCAACTGCTCGACCTGACTATGATCGCGTGTGAGTTGCCGTAATTGCCCGGATCGATATAGATAAATGCGGCTGTCGCCGGCCCACAGGTAGCCGCAGAAACGGTCGCATGCGAGCAATACGACGACCGTGCTGCCGATTCGCTGTACCTGGCGGCGCGCGGCTTCGTCGCGCAGTTGCCGGTTCGCGCGTTGCAGGCGCACGCGCGTATCGGCGATCAGCGTCCTGATGCTGCGCGGCGCCGCGAGTTGGCTCAGTGCATCGATCACCGTGCGGCTCGCGAGATCGCCGACCGCGTGCCCGCCCATGCCGTCCGCGACCGCCCAACGTCCGGCGTCGGGTTGGTCGAGGCACGCATCTTCGTTGATTTCGCGCACGCGGCCGGCGTCGGAACGCGCGGACGACATCCAGCGAAATTGGCTGGCACAGGTCACAACGGCTACACCATATCGTTTCGGTTGCGCGCGTCGGGCGACACATTGAGGTTCGAGTTCGCGCCGAAGTTACGCACATCGACCGACTGGAACTGGTTGATCATCTGGTTAGCATAGAAGTTGTTGGACACCTCGTACAGGTTGACGACGGGTCCAATACTCGGCGTTTGCGGCACGTACGGCTGAATCCAGCCGTACACCCATGGCGCGCCGCCGCCGCCGCGAATCGCAGCCATCGCTTTGCGATCGAGCGCGAGGTTCAGTGAGAGATCGTTGATCGTGAGACAGGACATGTCGTTCTCCGGTTGGCCGCGTGTGCAACGCACGCGGCGGAATGGACTCTGCGCGTGATGGTGCAAGTGCCATGCCAATCGGCGACCGCCTATGTTCATTGCGCGTAGCGCATTGACTGGCGGCGATTGCGCGCGTTTCCGTTTGGCGTGGTTCGCGCGACCGGTCGGTCGCCAACCAACAAGCTCGCATTCAAACAGGTGTGGGACCCAACACATTGGTGCTGGCCTGCGAGCTTGGCTGTCCAGCTTTTCATTCACTCGAATGCCCCGCAAGCACTGTACATAGGTCGCGCGAATTCGTGCAGGCAAGTGCGTCGCACGACCCGCGAAATGAGCGCCGCGCGCCAACATATCGACGCGAATTCTGTTGGTCCATCGCTGACATTCGCCTCTTAAAAAGCCCGCTGAAACGCTGTAATCCCCATCAGCAAAGGTTTTTCAACGCATGGCCCGGATGATGCGAAAGCTGTCGCAACAGTGTTGGAATTGCGAACGAGGCCAGCCATGAACACCCTTGCTCTCGAGACGAATTACGAAGACCCGCAATCAGCCGATGCCCGCGTCGCCGCGCCGTCGTCGACGATCGATCTGCCGATCGGCGCGCATCTCGTCACCCAGCGCAACGGCTACGAGCATCACGGCATCTATGTCGGCAACGGCCGCGTGGTCCATTACTCGGGCTTTGCGAGTTCCGCGCATCGCGGGCCGGTCGAGGAAATCGAGATCGCGCGCTTCGCGGCCGGTCATCCGCTGTCGGTTCGCGCGACGCCGAGCGCGCGTTATGCCGGCGCCGAAGCAGTGAGCCGCGCGCGCTCGCGTCTCGGCGAAAACCGCTACCGCCTGCTGACCAACAACTGCGAACACTTCTGCGCATGGTGTCTGCTCGGCGAAAGCCGCAGCGAGCAGGTGCATTGCTGCCTGCGTCATCCGCGCACCGGCATGCGCGCGCTGATGTGCCTCGTGAAGGCGTTCGTCGAAAGCGGCGCAAGGAGCGGAGAAAGCAGCGTGGAGCGTGCGGTTGAATGCGCGCAACTCGCGTGAACGCAACGCAATGAATGCCGCGTGACGCGCGGAACGATTCGAGGAGAGGATCATGGTTGCCGCGGAAAAGAGTTTGCACCGGGCCATCGATAAATGGCTCGCCCCCACACCGTCGATGCCCGCGCGGGTCGTGCGGTTCTGCCACCGCGCGTCGCAGCGTTATGTGTGCGTGCAGGCGCTGCGTCCCGAAGGCTTGCTATCGATCTTCTTCTTTCGTCATGGCGACGGTTCGTGGAACGTGTTCCCGCCGCAAGCCGAGCGGCCCGCGATGAACGGCGACAGCCGTACCGCCGTCGCGCTGAGCTAGTGCTCCGGCGCGGCCGCTTCCTTCACGATCCATTGACTGAACAGCACCATCGCCGGCGTCATCGGCTTGCCCTTCAGGCAGGTCAGCCAGTAACTGCCCGCATGAACTTCCACGTCGAACGGGCGCACCAGACGCCCTGTATTGATCTCGCGCTCGAACATCAACGCGGGCGCGAGTGCGATGCCGGCGCCCTGTACCGCCGCTTCCACCATCAGCCGCGACGAATCGAACACCGGGCCGCGCACCGGCCGCGGCGCGATGCCCGCCGCGGCAAACCAGTTCGTCCAGTCGTCCACGCGATACGAGCGCAGCAGCGTTTCGTTCGCGAGATCGTCCGGGCGCGTGAGACGCGCGGCGATTTCCGGCGTGCAGAGCAGCGCGAGCGGCGCGTCGAGCAGCCTGGTGGCGAGCGAGCCGGGCCACGTGCCGTCGCCGAAACGGATCGCGAAATCGAGCCCTTCGGTTGCGAGATCGACGAGATTGTTGTTTGTGCGCAGCCGCAGTTCGACGAACGGATGTGCGTCGCGAAACGATTTGAGGCGCGGCATCAGCCAGCCGACCGCGAACGTGCCGACCACGCCGACCGTCAGCACCTGATGGAAATGGCCGCCGTCGAACTGCTTGAGCACCGCTTCGATACGATCGAACGCATCGGACAGCACCGGGCGCAGCGCGAGCCCTTCGTCGGTCATCGCGAGTCCGCGCGGCAGCCGCTTGAATAGCGTGGTGCCGAGCCGTTCTTCGAGCGAGCGGACCTGCTGGCTCACGGCCGCCTGGGTGACGTTCAGTTCGAGCGCCGCGCGCGTGAAGCTCAGATGCCGGGCCGACGATTCGAATGCGCGCAGTGCGTTCAGCGGAAGATACGGTCTCATGGCAGAGGCAATAGATTTTCTTTGAACGGACTAAATTATCACCGTTTGCCGGCGGCGCGAGAAAAATCGATGCCGATGCGTTCGGCTATAAGGCAGTGAGCTTTGCGCAATGAATATCCCGCCGCGCGATGGCGGGTGATTCGATAGGTGGGCTTGCGGCTCACGGCGCGAATGGGTGGGCCGATGCGGTGAGCCGCGGGCTCGGGTGGCCATCGCTTGCAAGCGTGCCGGCTTGTCTTTCAACAGGCGAATCGTGCGACACGAGGGCCGCATCGGAAAGCGAGCGCGCACGCGGCGCACACGTCGAGCGTCGCTTCGCGCGCCGTGCCGCCGCTGCTGTGATGCCGTCAGCCGCCCATTTGCGGCAGCATCGCCGGCAGATGATCGAACGACAGCGGCTTGCGTGCATACGCGATGCGCGGATTCGGCCGCACCGGTACATTCGAGGCCGCGCAGCACAGACGGTGTGCGCGGCATCGGCGCCGCGCCGTATACAATCCGGCAGCGCTTGACTGTCGCGGTTTTTTCTTCGCTTATTTGCCAATTCGATCCAATCCATGCCGAATCCGACCCGGGCTTTTCTTCTCGGCCCGCTCCTGAAGGGCGTCTCACGGTCCTTTTACCTGACGCTGCGCGTGCTGCCCGCCGGCATGCGCGATCCGATCGGGCTCGCCTACCTGCTCGCACGAGCGGCCGACACGATTGCCGATACTTCGCTGATTCCGCCGGATCAGCGTCTCGCATTGCTGCTCGCGCTGCGCAATCAGGTCAATGGCGTCGTGGACGATCACGCGCTATGCCAGCGTATTGCCGCCGAGGTCGCGGGTCAGCAGGCTCAGTCGGATGAAAAGGTGCTGCTCGAATCGCTGAGCCCGGCGCTCGACGTGCTCGCGCAACTGAGCGAGTCCGACCGCCGCGCGGTGCGCGCAATCGTCACGACACTGACCGAAGGAATGGAGTTCGATCTGCGCACGTTCCCCGATGAACGTTCCGGTCAGATTGCCGCGCTGCGCGACTACGAGGAACTCGACCGCTATACCTATCTGGTCGCGGGCTGCGTCGGCGAATTCTGGACCACGATGACCTACGCGCATCTGCCCGGCACGCTAAAAGAACGGCCCGATACGATGACGCGCCGCGGCGTGCGCTTCGGCAAGGCTCTGCAAATGACGAACGTGTTGCGCGATTGCGGCAAGGATCTGCGGATCGGCCGCTGTTATCTGCCGCAAAGCATGCTGGATCGCCACGGCCTCGCGGCGCGCGATCTGCTGCAAGCGGCCAACTTGACGCGCGCGCGGCCGTTGCTCGTCGAACTTCTGCGCGAGACACTCGATCATTTCCGCGCGGCGCTCGATTACACGCTCGCGATTCCGGCGAGCGCGCTGCGTTTGCGCCTCGCGTGCCTGTGGCCGATTCTGATCGGCCTCGAAACGCTGCTATTGCTGGTGGATAACGACGCATGGCTCGATCCGGCGAAGGTGTCGAAAGTGACGCGCAATACCGTGTATCGGATCATCGCGTCGTCGCTGCTGCTGGCGCCATCGAATGCGCTGGTGCGCAATGCGATCGACAAGCGGATCCGCCGGATCGAAGCGCGGCTGTGAGCGTCGTCGGCGCGTCGTCGGTGCGTAGTTCGCGGTGCACGCATGGCGTTCCGGACCGGGTCCAATATCCGCGATTCCAGACCGATCGCATCGATTGGCGGCCGATTCGATCCTGATCGTTGAAGTGTCAATAATCGGGAAACCCCTAAGCCCATCGATTCGCGCTTCGCGTTAGGCTCTTCCAAAGGAGGAGGCGACCCATGCGACAGGCGTTCTATATAGCCGTGGTGCTTTTGCTGGGCTATCTGATGGCGGATAGGGCGTTGATGCGCGCCCAGGCCGGCGAGATCGGGACGATTACGTGTCACCAGGGCGCGGCGCTCGTCAAATCGGACGCGTTGAAAAAGGGCTTTGGGGAGGCGGGTGCGGGCGCGCAGAGCGAAAGTTTTCTTTCGAGCTGTCTCGTCACGGGACGCGGTCAGGTCGGCGATCTGATCGCACGCGAGTGACACGTATAAAAAGCGCCGCGAAAAAGCGCCCAGACCGCCAGGGTCCGGGCGAAGTCATCGGCAACCCGATGACGGAGGTGAACAGATATGAACTGGCCCGCGCCTGGGGATACCCGGCCGCGGGCCAGTTCATTTGAATCGGGACGCGCGCCCGAACGGACGCGCTAATTACATCGGCGCATCCAACGCGCGCCGGCGGTTCGTGTCGTCGCCCTGACAGCCTGGCACCGACACCGGCTACTGCCTGACGAACCGCTTGCCAACTTCTACCGCTTACTGACCGAAGTAGATCGACTTCGCGCCGGTCGTCGGAGCTGCATGGCTCGATTGCGACGAACCGCTTACCACGCCGCCGAAGCCGCTGGTTGCCGCCTGGCCGACACCGTTTTGCGCGTCAACGCGAGCTTGCGCGGCCTGGATGTTCTCAGGGTAGTACGGGTCGGACTGACCCGGTTGATAGCCGGCTTTTTCCAGTTGGACCAGTTCGGCGCGCACTTGAGCGCGGGTCACGGGCTGGTTGGCCTGGGCAAACGAAGCGACCGGAGCGGCGATAGCGGCGGCGATAACAACGGCTTGAATGAGCGATTTCATGATACTTACCTCCAGTTTCAGGGTTCTATGTTGCTGCGAACGTGCTTGTTCGTAGTCAGTGATTGCATTGTAGTTTTGAGAACTGGGGAGAGTAATGGCCGTTGCGATGAATGTTTGTTGCTAAAAATGAGATAAACACGCGGAACTTTAAGGGTTAACGCTTAACCACGCAGCTGGCGCTGCGGGCGGCCTAAGCGGCGCGTCGAGCGCGCACGTCCGGGCGCTGGTGCCGGCGCGCTAATCCGCCGACACAGAACTGGCTTGCGACGGCGTTGCGGCCGCATCGTTGCGCGGTACGCCCGATATGGCGCCGGCCGATCGCGACAGGCGGGTGAACGCGTCGCTCGTGCGCGCATCGCGCTGGTCCCTTGCGTCGTAGAAGTCCTTGCTGAGCCACTGTCCGAAGCTCGTCAGCAGCGAGCCCAAGGCGCTCTTGAAACGCACCCACGCATTGCCGGCGCGGACGAGGCTCGCGGCGGATCCGACCGCGTCCGCCGCGAGCCGGTCGAGCTCCGCATGCAGAAAATCCGCGAAATGATGTAGGCCGTGTTGATTGCCGTTCGACGATTTGCGCTCCAGCTCGACGTGCGTGGGAATCAGCGATTGATTGGTCACGCGGATAAACACCGGCGTATCGGCGCGAGCCACGCCGCCGCCGTGAATCGCCGCGGCGATGCTTGCGGCTGCCTGCGTGCGCTTGCCGAGCGGTTCGAGATGCCACTTGTCGCACAGGTACTTCAACAGACTGCAATGATCGAATCGCGTGTTGCATACGCCGGGCTTGCACCATGGCGATACCAGCAGCGCCGGCACACGCACGCCGAGCCGTTTGAAATCGAAACCCGTCACGTGTTCGTCGGGCGCTACCGCGTCGGCCGGCGGCGATACGTGGTCGTAAAAGCCGCCATGTTCGTCGTACAGCACCACGAACAACGTGCGTTCCCACAGCGCCTGATTCGAGCGCAGCGCGTTGTAGGTATCGGCGATCAGCTTTTCCGCCTTCATGATGTTGTGCGGCGGATGATCGTCGTTCTGCGCATCGCCGAAATACTTCGGCTCGATCAGCACGAATTGCGGGAACGCGTCGGCGGGGCCGGCCGCGTCGTGAAAGAACGTGTCGAAAAGATGATAGTTCGCGAGATTCTCCGCGCGCCGCTGGTTCTTCAGCAGCAGCGAAGCGGGGAAATCGTAGAAATAGACTTTCCACGTTTTCCGCGCGGCATTCAGCCGGTCGAAAATGGTGTCCTGATCCTGTTCGGTGTACCAGTGGGGCTCGAGTGCGTCGACTCCGGAAGGCATGCCGGTCTGACCTTTCGATGTGCCCGTCAATGCGAAGAAGCGATTGGGCCAGGTCGGTCCCGGCAATGACGAAAACCACCGGTCGCAGACGGTGAATTGCGCGCCCAGCGTGTGCAGCGCCGGCAGGAAGCCGAGTGGGTAATAACCCATGATGTCTTGCCGCGCGGCGACGCTGCTATTCGGATAGTCGTGCACGAATGAGCGCACGAAGCCTCTGTTGCCGTCGGCAATCTGCTTCATTACCGCGTCGTGCTCGTGATTCGGATCGTGTTTCATTTGCCGCTCGCGTGTGGGGCGAGGGGAGAACACGTGGCCTTTGCCGTCGGTATTGGATCGGCTCGCCGCGTTGCGTATGCCGTCCAGACCTTCATGCACGGCGTCGAGGCAGCCGAGCATCTGATCGAACGAGTGGTTCTCCATCAGCAACAGAACGACGTGTTCGATCGGATCGTTCTGCGCATTCTGCTCGACGTCACTCATGCTCATCGCTCCATTCGGGACTGGATGGATTGCGTGCGTGCCATCGCGCGGCATGCTGCTATCCGGCGCGGCGTTGCCAGGTTAGCGCAAATCGTTTGAATGCGAAAGCGTTTCTCCGGCGCGCCGGCGTGCGAAAAACAGGCGACAAACGTGCATGCGGCGGGTTGCGAGGTCCGCCGCGCGTATGGGCCGATGCGCCCGTTCGTTGGCCGACGTCGACTCTGCACACCCGACCTGACCACCCCGTTTCGATCCGCGATCGATGTTGGCAACAGCCCGACTTGCGCGGACTAAACACCTAGGCCTGGCGCTCTGCTCAAACCGAACTCGGGCGCCACTTCAGCAGACGGTTTTCGACCGCGGTCAACAGATAGTCCGCCGCGAGCGCCACGACTGCCAGCACGATCATTGCCGCGAACACGCCGCTTGCATTGAATGCGCCTTGCGCGGTCGAGATCAGCAGGCCGATACCCTGTTTCGAGCCGAGAAATTCGCCGACCACCGCGCCGACCAGCGCAAAGCCGAAGCTCACGTGCAGACTCGCGAGAATCCAGCTGAGCGCCGACGGAATCACCACCGAGGTCGTCACCTGGCGGCGCGACGCGCCGAGAATCTGCGCATTCGCGATCATATAGCGGTCGGCTTCGCGCACGCCCTGGAATGCATTCGCGAACACGACGAAGAACACCATCACGACCGCGAGCGCGACTTTCGACGCCATCCCGAGCCCCAGCGCGATTACGAACACCGAACCGAGCACCACGCGCGGAATCGAGTTGGCGATCTTGATGTACAGGCTGAACACATCCGACAGCAGCTTGTTGCGGCCGAGCACGATGCCGCAGACGATGCCGCCGATCGCGCCGATCAGGAAGCCGAGCCCGGTTTCCTCCAGCGTGACCCAAACCTGCGTGAGCAGCGGACCTTGCGACGTGCCGTTCACGAACCAGTCGACGATCTGATTGAAGATTTCGCTCGGCATCGAGAAGAAGAACGGGTCGATCCACTTCAGCCGCGCGGACAGTTCCCAGCCACCGAGCACGACGACGAGCACGAGCACGCGCAGCGAAATCACCAGCGCCTGGCGCTGACGAATCTTCTTTTGCGCAATGCGTTCGACGTGAGCGAGCGACGCGGCGTCGATGCCCGACGGCATCATCTGTTGAGAGGGTGTAGACATGGTTGCCGTTCCTTGATTAACCGATTTGCACTTCTTCGCGCAGGTCGTGCCAGATGTCGCGCGAGATCTCGATAAAGCGCGGGTCGTAGCGGATCTCCGACGTGATGCGCGGACGCGGCAGATCGATTTCGTACACTTTCTTCAGCGTTGCGGGGCGCGCGGTCAGCACGAACACGCGGTCCGCGAGCGCAATCGCTTCTTCCAGATCGTGCGTGACGAACACGACCGAGCCGGCGCCGCCCCACAATTGCAGCAGCTCGTCCTGCATCAGCGTGCGCGTTTGCATGTCGAGCGCCGAGAACGGCTCGTCCATCAGCAGGATTTCCGGCTTGTTGATGAAGGTTTGCGCAAGCGCGACGCGTTTGCGCATACCGCCGGACAGTTGATGCGGATAGTGCTTGCCGAACTTTTCGAGACCCACGCGACGCAGCCATTCGTTTGCTTCGTCGTAAGCGGCCGACTTCGAGCGGCCGCGATACAGCGGGCCCGCTGCCACGTTGTCGAGCACCGAGCGCCACGGGAACACCGCGTCGGCCTGGAACACGAAGCCGATGCGCGGATCGATCCCGTCCACCGGCACGCCCATCACGCGCACCTCGCCGGTGGTCGGCCTCAGCAGGCCGGTGATCATGCTGAGCGTGGTGGACTTGCCGCAGCCGGTCGGGCCGACCACCGCGACGAATTCGCCGCGCGCGACCGCCATGCTGAAGTCGCGCAACGCAACGGTTGCCTTGCCGTCCGGGGAAATGAAACGGCACGACACGTTGCGCATTTCGATCGCTGGCGTATCGCGTGACGTAGATTGATTCATCGGCGCTTGCCTCGCTGTACTGTGGATTCTCGGGATGTCGAACGGTATTACTTCGCCGCGGTCTTGACCGGCGCCGACAGATAGTCGTTGGAGTAGGTCTTGGCCAGATCGATGTGCTTGCCCTTCACCGACGGATTGAATGCCGACAGCACCTTCAGCACCGTCTCCGGACCATCGGCGGGCATCTTGCCGTCCTTCGTGAACATCGGCTGCGACGCCTTCAGCGCGGCGACGTACAGATCCTTGTTGTTGCCGTAGTAATCCTTCGGCATCTTCGCGGCGATGTCTTCCGCGCTATGCGTCGCGATGAAGTTCAGCGTCTTCGCGAATGCGTGCGACAGCTTCGCGGCTTCGTCCTTGTGCGCTTCGACCCATGCGCGCTGCACGTAGAAGCTCGACGCCGGATAGGTGCCGCCGAGCGCGGCGCGCGTGCCGTCGAGCGTGCGCATATCGACCAGCACCTTCGCGTCGCCGGTTTTCAGCAGTTGCGACACGGTCGGCTCGGTGGTCATGCCGGCATCGATGCGGCTTTGCTTGATCGCCGCGATAAAGCTGTTGTCCGCGCCGACCGGCAGCAGCGTGTACTGCGTCGACGGCACGCCCGCGCGCTGGGCGAGGTATTGCGTGAGGAAGCTCGTCGACGAACCGAGGCCGGTCACGCCGAGCGTCTTGCCTTTCACGTCGGCCATGCTCTTCAGCGTATCGGCCGCTTTGGTCGAGACCATTTCGACTTCGCCCGGCACCTGGCCGAACACCACCAGCGCCTGCACTTCCTTGCCCTTGCTCTGCAGATCGATCGTGTGATCGTAGAAGCCCACCACGCCTTGCACCGCGCCCGCGAGCAGTTCGTTTTCCGCGTCGACGCCGGCCGGCTGCGACAGCAGTTCGACGTCGAGGCCTTCGTCCTTGAAGTAGCCCAACTGCTCGGTGAGCTTGGCCGGCAGGTAGATGATCTTGGTCGCACCGCCGACCATGATCGTGATTTTCTCGGCATGAGCGGCCGCCGAAGCGGCGGCGAGGGCGAACGCAACACCTGATACGGCGGCAATCTGGCGCAAGGTACGCATCGAGCAGTCTCCTTAGGTTTGGTCGCCGCGGCGTTTGCATGCGGCGCTTTTTGGGGTGAATGGCAGCGATTATAAAAATGCGAAACCTTCTGCCAGCTTTCTGGACCACGCGCAAAACATGGGTGTTAACCCCGAACAAGCGGCGGCAAACTCACCGAACCCGCGCCGGCCTTCCGTGGCGCTCGCGCGGCGGCACGCAACGCAGGCGGCAAACCACATCGCGGGCACACGGCAAGCGCGCAGCCCCCCTGTTTTAAGGCACAATCGACGGCCTGACTTTCGCCGTTGCCGCCATGAAGCTGCTGCTCATCGAAGACAATCCCACGCTTGCGCACTGGCTCGCCAGGATGCTGGAGCAGCAGGCCTTCGCGCTCGACGCCGTGCAGGACGGCGAAGAAGCCGACCGCCTGCTGCGCACCAATCATTACGACGTGATCCTGCTCGACCTGAATCTGCCGAAGCTCTCCGGCAAGAACGTGCTGCGCCGGCTGCGTCAGCGTGGCGACGCGACGCCGGTGCTGATCCTGACCGCGAGCGGTTCGATCGACGAGAAGGTGGAACTGCTCGGCGCGGGTGCGGACGACTACCTGGTGAAGCCGTTCGAAGTGCGCGAGCTGATCGCGCGCATCAAGGTCGCGATTCGGCGCCAGTCGCCGTCGAAGGCGGGCGAAGTCGTCTGCGGCGATCTGTCGTTCGACATCGATACGCGCCAGTTCACGCTGAAGGGTGCGCCGCTGAGCGTGACGCCGCGCGAGCGCTCGGTGCTCGAAGCGCTGATTCTGCGGCTCGGCAAGACGGTGACGAAGCCCGCGCTGGTCGATGCGATCTTCACGCTCGCGGATGAACCGAGCGAGGACGCGGTGGAGATCTATATTTCGCGTTTGCGCAAGAAGCTCGACGGCAGCTCGGCGGCGATCGTCACGCTGCGCGGACTCGGCTATCTGCTGCGCAAGAAAGAAGAAGATCAGTAACGATGTCCAATAGCCTGCGCATACGCCTGCTGTGGTGGCTGCTCGTGCCGCTCGCGCTTTATGTGCTCGTGACCGGCGAGACCGAATACGACAACGCGCGGCGCACCGCGAATCTCGTACAGGACAATCAGCTGGTTGCGTCGGCGCGCATGATCGCGGGTGAAGTCGAATGGGTGGACGGCTTTTTGCGGGTCGACGTGCCGCCCGCCGCGCTCGAGATATTCGCGTCGCCGTATCGCGACCAGGTGTTCTATAGCGTACGCGTGGACGACGGGCGGCTGCTGGCCGGCACTCCCGATTTTCCGCGGCGGCCGGTGCAGGCGCCCGATGTGCCCGATCACTATTACACGGAGTTGCGCGGCCACCAGGTGCGCGCGGTCGATATCGTGCGGCTCATGTACGACAACGGAGTCACGCGCCATGTGCGGGTAACGGTCGGCAAGACCATGCGCTCGCGCGATGCGATGACGCAGCAGTTATGGCAGCCGCAACTCGTGCGGCAGATCGTGATGATCGCGTTGGCCGTCGCGCTCGTTTGCATCGGGCTGACGTTCGAATTGCGGCCGTTGATCAAGGTGAAAGACGAAGTCGCCGACCGTGATCCGATGCAGTTGGAGCCGATTCGCGTAGAGCGTTTGCATTCGGAATTGCGGCCGATCGTCGATGCGATCAATCAGTGCATCGCGCGGCTCGGCGTGCAGGTGGCCGCGCAGCGCCGCTTTATCGCCGATGCCGCGCATCAGTTGCGCACGCCGCTGACGGTACTCGGCACGCAGTTGCAGTTCGCGCGCCAACAGGAAGGCATCACGCCCGTACTCGACGAAGCACTGGTCGCGATGCATCGAAGCAACCGCTCGATGGTGGGCCTCACCAACAAGCTGCTGCTGCTTGCGCAGGCCGAAGCCGCCGACAACGCGCAACTGCCGACCGAAAGCGTCGATCTCGTGCCGCTTGCCATGGAAGTCGTCGAAGATCTCGCGGTGCTGGCGCAGGCGCGCGAGATCGATCTCGGCGCCGAACTGGATCACGCGGCAACGGTGGTCGGGCATCGCGGGCTGCTGCAGGCGCTGATCGCGAATCTCGCCGATAACGCGATCCGTTATACCGGCAGCGGCGGCCATGTGACGGTTGCTGTCAAGGCCGATGCCGCGACAGTCACGGTCAGCGTGATCGACAACGGGCCGGGCATTCCGGCCGAATCGCGCGGCCGCGTGTTCGAACCGTTCTTCCGCGCAGCGACGGATACGGACGGCACGGGTCTCGGGCTCGCGATCGTGCGCGAAATCGCGGACGCGCATCGCGGCGAGATCACGCTAAAGCCCGGCGACGGTGGCAGGGGCCTGCATATCGCGGTGACGTTTCCGCGCGCGGCGTCCGCTGCGGAGGCGTAGCGGGGTAGACACCCACGGGGTAGACACCCACGGGGTAGGCGCCCGCGAGGCAGAGACCCACGACAAAAAATTCAGCAAGGAGATCGTCGCCATGCAGTTTCCCCGGATGCGTCTCGCGCGCGTCATGTACGCGCCGCGCGCGGCGTCGCTCGCATTCTGCGCGTGCGCGATGCTCGCATGTGTGTCGATGCCGGCGCGAGCGGCCGAGCCGGAGAAGCTGGCGATCATGGTAGGCGGTATCAACAAGCTCATTTATTTGCCCGCCCGCCTCGCTGAACGGCTCGGCTATTTCAAGGCGGAAGGGCTCGACGTCGAATTGCTGTCGCAGCCAACCGGCATCGACGGCGAAGACGAAATGCTCGCGGGCGCGGTGCAGGGCGTCGTCGGTTTCTACGATCACACGATCGATCTGCAGGTGCGCGGCACCGAGGTCAAGACAATCGTCGTATTCAGCCAGGTGCCGGGCGAAGTGCAGATGGTCGCCGCGCAATCGGCCGATTCGATCAGAAGCATGGCCGACGTGCGCGGCAAAACACTCGGCGTGACCGGGCTCGGATCGTCGACGAGTTTTCTCACGCAGTACCTTGCGCAGCGCGCGGGTGTGCATCGCACGCAATTCACGCTGTTGCCGGTCGGTGCGGACAACAGCTTTATCGACGCGATGCGGCGCGGACGTATTCACGCGGGCATGACGACCGAGCCGACCGTGACCCAACTGCTGAAATCCGGCGACGCGAAAGTGCTGGTGGACATGCGCAACGTCGAAGGCACGCGCGCCGCGCTGGGCGGTACTTATCCGGGGTCGAGCCTGTATGTGCAAACCACGTGGCTCGATGCCCATCCATTCGAGGCGCAAAAACTCGCGCGCGCGTTCGTCAGAGCGCTGCGCTACCTGCATACGCATAGCGCCGAGGACATCGCCGCGCAAATGCCGCAGGAAGATATCGGTAGCGACCGGGCGCTTTATATCAGTGTCTTGCAGGCGTCGCTGCCGATGTACACGGCGGACGGCAAGATGCCGGCCGATGGTCCGCCGACCGTGCTGAAAGTGCTGGCCGGTTTCAATCCGGCGGTGAAGGGGCGGCATATCGACTTGTCGCGCACGTTTACCAATCGGTTCGTGGATGCGGTTGAGCGATGAATAGCGCGGCTCGGGCGGCGCGCGCCGGAACCGCGGAGCAGGCACGCTCGCCGATACGAGCGATTCTCATCTGAACGCGGCTCGCGGGCGCCAGGTCATCTATAAGATATCTGTCTTAAGAGCTTCGTAATCGACCGCAAAGCCTTATCCGGCGGGGCTCGACCCCTTTGGTGCAAGTCTCCCGACCTGTTTGTCCGGCAGCAAATAGCGGCAAACGCGCATATACTCTCGGTCGTGCCGCAAAACCCGGGGGCCGCGGGTTGCATCGTGGCGCGCGGCGCCGTCGCTGCCGCGCGACGATTTGCACTGGCTCCGCCAACGCTCTGTCTACCACTTCTAGCAAAGCCTCAATCATGTCCACATCGCCGAAGATCATCTACACCCTGACCGACGAAGCGCCCGCACTGGCGACGTACTCGCTGCTGCCGATCGTCAAGGCGTTCACGCGCTCGTCCGACGTGCTCGTTGAAACGCGCGACATCTCGCTTGCCGGCCGGATCATTGCCGCATTTCCGGACTACCTGACCGCGGAACAGAAGGCTTCCGACGATCTGGCGGAGCTCGGTGGACTCACCACGCGCCCGGAAGCGAACATCATCAAGCTGCCGAACATCAGCGCGTCGGTGCCGCAACTGAAGGCCGCGATCGCCGAGTTGCGCGACCTGGGCTACAAACTGCCGTCCTATCCGGACGTCGCGACGACCGACACCGACAAGGACGTCAAGGCCCGCTACGACAAGATCAAGGGCAGCGCGGTCAATCCGGTGCTGCGCGAAGGCAATTCGGACCGCCGCGCGCCGCTGTCGGTGAAGAACTACGCGCGCAAGCATCCGCACAAGATGGGCGCGTGGAGCGCGGATTCGAAGTCGCACGTCGCGCATATGAGCAGCGGCGATTTCTACGGCAGCGAAAAGTCGGCACTGGTTGCGCAAGCCGGTAACGTGAAGATCGAACTGAGCGCCGCCGACGGCACGACGACGGTGCTGAAGGCGAAGACCGCGGTGCAGGCCGGTGAAATCATCGATGCGTCGGTGCTGAGCAAGAACGCGCTGCGCAGCTTCATCGAAGCGGAGATCGCGGACGCAAAGGCGAACGGCGTGCTGTTCTCGGTGCACCTGAAGGCGACGATGATGAAGGTCTCGGACCCGATTCTGTTCGGCCAGGTGGTGTCGGTGTTCTACAAAGACGTGCTGACGAAGCACGCGGACGCGCTGGCCAAGGTCGGCTTCAACCCGAACAACGGTATCGGCGATCTGTACGCGCGCTTGAAGGACCTGCCGGCCGAAACGGCCGCCGCGATCGAAGCCGACATCAAGGCGCAGTACGAACAGCGTCCGCCGCTCGCAATGGTCAATTCGGACAAGGGCATCACGAGCCTGCACGTGCCGAGCGACGTGATCGTCGATGCATCGATGCCGGCGATGATCCGCGAGTCGGGCAAGATGTGGGGCGCCGACGGTGCGCTGCACGACGCGAAGGCGGTGATTCCGGATCGCTGCTATGCCGGCGTGTATCAGGCAGTGATCGAAGACTGCAAGAAGAACGGCGCGTTCGATCCGGTCACGATGGGCACGGTGCCGAACGTCGGCCTGATGGCGCAAGCGGCCGAGGAATACGGTTCACACGACAAGACGTTCCAGATCGCGGCGAACGGCGTGGTCCGCGTGACCGACGAAGCCGGCGCGGTGCTGCTGGAGCAGCCGGTCGAGCAGGGCGACATCTTCCGTATGTGCCAGACCAAGGATGCGCCGATTCGCGACTGGGTCAAGCTCGCGGTGAACCGCGCTCGCGCGACCGGCACGCCGACGGTGTTCTGGCTCGACGCGGCGCGCGCGCACGACGCGCAGATCATCAGGAAGGTCGAGCAGTATCTGAAGGATCACGACACGAGCGGTCTCGATATCCGCGTGATGACGCCGATCGAAGCGACGAAGTTCTCGGTCGAGCGCATCCGCGCAGGCAAGGACACGATCTCGGTCACCGGCAACGTGCTGCGCGACTATCTGACCGACCTGTTCCCGATCATGGAAGTCGGCACGAGCGCGAAGATGCTGTCGATCGTTCCGCTGATGGCCGGTGGCGGCATGTTCGAAACCGGCGCTGGCGGTTCGGCGCCGAAGCACGTGCAACAACTGGTCGAGGAAGGTTTCCTGCGCTGGGATTCGCTCGGTGAATTCCTCGCGTTGGCCGCTTCGCTCGAGCATCTGGCGGGTATGTATCACAACCCGAAGGCGCAGATTCTCGCGAAGACGCTCGATCAGGCGACCGGCAAGTTCCTCGATAACGACAAGTCGCCGGCGCGCAAGATCGGTGGCATCGACAACCGCGGCAGCCACTTCTATCTGGCAATGTACTGGGCCGAAGCACTGGCCGCGCAAACGGAAGACGCCGCGCTGCAGGCGCAGTTCGCCGGCGTCGCGAAGGCGATGGCCGACAACGAGGCGAAGATCGTCGCGGAACTCGGTGCGGCGCAGGGCAAGCCGGTGGATATCGGCGGCTACTATCGTCCGAACGTCGAGCTGACCGCGAAGGCGATGCGCCCGAGCGCGACGCTGAACGCGATCGTCGCTTCGGTTGCCTGAGACTGAAGCCGAAGCCGCTCATACGGCTGATGTGGTGAGCGCCGCGGGTAAGGGCTGGAGCCGCGTTCAGTGTCTTCAACGCGATGCGCGAGGCGCTTAGCCGCTCAGCCGGCAAAACGCAACGCAGAGTAGAGCGGTAATCCGGGCCGTAAATACGACAATGGCGCCTTCGGGCGCCATTGTCGTTTGTGCTTGCTGCTTGACGTGCATGTCGGTCTCACCCGTCCTTACACGTGAACGATTTCCCAGTCCGCGAGCTTCTCCGGAATTTCGAGCATCGATGTATCGAGTTCGGAGAGATGCTCGCAACTTAGGCCGCGCGCGAGGTCGTCGGCGGCCTGTTGCGGGCTCGAAAACTCACCGAGCGTTTCGTTCCCATAGGTGGCTTGCCAGCCGTCGTCACCCGGCAGAATGTAAAACGCTCCTTGCGTCGAACCAAAGCGAAAGCCTTTCATTTTTTGTCTCCCAGTTGCCAATAAAAAAACCGCGATTCGTGGCGGCTTCTTCGCAATCCGTGGGATTGGAGCGGACCGTGCTGGTTGAGCCCTCTCGAATCCGACTGCGTGAAGCGACTGCTCTTGTGAAAGAGTCTACGTCAGCGTCCGGTCCGGCAAGCAGGCGTCAAATGGTTCTTTGCGGTAAAAATAATTCTTTATAAACAATGAATTGCACTGAATGTTTCGTAATGTGCAACGAGGGGCGGCATCGTGAAACGGGCGCTTTGTGCCACGCACCATGATTTTTTACGACGCGCGGGTGCTTTTCGGATCGTGAAAAGTAGTGGCTCAGGCACCGACCTTGGTCAACTCATGCGCGCGGCGCAGCCGTTCGCGGCTGTTGCTCAGATGCATGCGCATGGCGGCGCGCGCGTCGTCGGCATCCTGGCGCTCGATCGCGCGATAGATCAACAGGTGCTCACCGAGCACGTTGCGCAGCACCTCGATCTGGTCGAGTTCGGCGATCTCGGCCGAGCCGAGCCGCGTGCGCGGGCTGACCGAGCGGCCGAGCTGGCTCAGCACGTCGAAGAAATAGCGGTTGCCGCTCGCCCGCGCGATCTGCAGATGGAATTCGATATCGTGCGCGAGCGTGTCGGTGCTGCCGCGTTCGAGCTCCGACTCGAAGCGCGCCAGCGCCGCGCGGATCTGCTTGAGGTTTTGCTCGGTGCGCCGCGCCGCCGCGAGCGCGGCGGCGGCCGCTTCGACGTCGATACGGAATTCGATGATCGCCATCACGTCCAGCATGCTGGACAGGTCGGCAACGGGCAGTTGCATCGGTTTTTCGGCGGCGGGCGCGAGCACGAACGTGCCGATGCCGTGCCGCGTCTCGACGATATGAGCTGCTTGCAGACGCGAAATCGCCTCGCGAACCACGGAACGGCTCACGGAAAGCTGCTTCATCATGGCGACTTCGGTGGGAATGCGGTCACCTGGCCTCAGGGCGCCGCGGCGGATTTCTTCGGAAAGGCTGGCCACCACCTTCTCAGTTAGGCTGCTCATTTTTGTGGCTGATTGACTGATTTGCGGCAAAGTATGGCACAGGACTTTGCTTGATACCGTTGTGATCGGCGGGATGAGCGCGGTGCGTCCAGGCGTGCGGCAATGCCGTGCATTGCGACGAACGGCGCGCGCCATGGCTCGGTAGTACGAAGACATCAGACGTCTTAGTTCGAGTGAAATAGCGCGTTGCGGCGCTGTCAGGGCATGAAACTCGAACTAATTTAGCCAATAAATAAGGAGATTCTAGGGTAAACGCTGAACTTTACCTGATAAATGGATGGAGGTAGACTGTCATCGGACAACGTATCTTGTTCTCGCAGGTTCATTTTTTTGCGCCGACCGGATCCGCGCGGCAGCTTCGCCGGCCGGCTCACTTCATCAAACAGGTGTTTCTCCCATGTCCACGAAACCTACCGAATCGAACGCCACGCCGGTCGTCACCGAACTGCGCGTCGTGCCCGTCGCCGGCCGCGACAGCATGTTGTTGAATCTGAGCGGCGCGCACGGCCCGTTCTTCACGCGCAATGTCGTGATCCTGCGCGATAGCGCGGGCCATACCGGCGTCGGCGAAGTGCCGGGCGGCGAGAACATTCGCAAGACGATCGACGATGCGCGTCCGTTCGTGGTCGGTCAGTCGATCGGCAATCTGCAGGCGATCCTGAACAAGGTGCGCACGCAGTTCGCCGAGCGCGACGCGGGCGGGCGCGGTCTGCAAACCTTCGATCTGCGCACGACGATTCACGCGGTCACCGCGCTCGAGGCGGCGCTGCTCGACCTGCTCGGCCAGCACCTCGGCGTGCCGGTCGCGGCGCTGCTCGGCGAAGGCCAGCAACGCGACGAAGTGGAAATGCTCGGCTATCTGTTCTATATCGGCGATCGCAACAAGACCGATCTGCCGTATGCGAACAACGCGGGCGCGCGTGACGACTGGGAACGCGTGCGTACCGAACAGGCGCTGACGCCGGAAGCGGTCGTGCGTCTCGCCGAAGCCGCCCAGGCGCGCTACGGCTTCAACGACTTCAAGCTGAAGGGCGGCGTGTTGCCGGGCGACGCCGAAATCGAAGCGGTGACCGCGCTCGCCGGGCGCTTCCCCGACGCGCGCGTGACGCTCGATCCGAACGGCGCATGGTCGCTCGCCGAGGCAGTGCGCCTGTGCCGCGACCAGCACGACGTGCTCGCCTATGCGGAAGACCCGTGCGGCGCCGAAAACGGCTATTCGGGCCGCGAGGTGATGGCCGAATTCCGCCGCGCGACCGGCTTGCCGACGGCGACCAACATGATCGCGACCGACTGGCGTCAGATGGGGCACGCGATTCAACTGCAATCGGTCGACATTCCGCTGGCCGATCCGCATTTCTGGACCATGCAGGGCTCGGTGCGCGTCGCGCAGATGTGCAATGACTGGGGGCTCACATGGGGCTCGCATTCGAATAATCACTTCGATATTTCGCTCGCGATGTTCACGCACGTCGCGGCTGCCGCGCCCGGCAAGATCACCGCGATCGACACGCACTGGATCTGGCAGGATGGTCAGTTTCTGACGCAGGATCCGTTGCAGATCGTCGGCGGCAAGGTGAAGGTGCCGCAGGCGCCGGGTCTCGGCATCGAACTCGATATGGACGCGCTCGAAAACGCGCATGCGCTGTATCAGCAGCATGGCCTCGGCGCGCGCGACGACGGCGTGGCGATGCAGTACCTGATTCCGGACTGGAAGTTCGATAACAAGCGTCCGTGTCTGGTGCGCTGATACCGTTACGGGTGCGCGAGATGTGAGAAAGGCGGCTGCCCGGATAACCGTGCAGCCGCCTTTTCTTATGCTCGCGGCTGACGGAGGAGCCGCCCTCGCCACCCTCGCCACCCTCGGTTCACGCCGCCGTCGACTCTTTGCTCACCCGCGCTGAAACACCACATGCGAAATTCGCTGCACCAGCAGCGCGGCGGCGAGCGACGCGACCGCCGTCAGCCACACGCCGATATGAATCGACTGCACCAGCGCATCGCGCGCGGTGTCGAGCAGCGCGAGCGTATTGAGCCCGGACGACTTCATATCCGCGATCAGCTGCGTGCGCGAAGCATCGTCGATCAGGATGCGCAGGTCGGCGAAGCGCGGCCGCCATTGCGATGCGGCCGGCTCGCCCAGCACGCTCATCGTGCGCGAGACGACGTCGCGGTAGTGATGCGACACGACCGTCGCGACGATACTCGTGCCGAGCATGCCGCCGACCATCCGGGTGGATTGCAGCAGCGCGGTCGTGATGCCGAAGCGTTCGCGCCCGGCGATTTCCTGCGCGAACACGTTCAGATTGTTCAGGATAAAACCGAGACCGATGCCGACCGCGCCCATCGGCACGACGATGCGCAGGCGCGGCGTGTCGGGATTGGCGAACGCGAGCGCGATCGATGCGAACATCAGCAGCGCGAAACCGATCGACAGAATGCGCGTGGGTTTCTTCATGTGAATCACGATGCGCGTATTGAGCAGACTGCCGAGCGCGATACACGCGGCGATCGGCGTGGCGAGCAGGCCGGCCTGCTGCGGCGACAGGCCGAAGCCGCCTTGCAGCAGCAGCGGCGCGAAGAAGATCAGCGAGAACATCACGAAGCCGGACAGCATGCCGAGCGTAAACAGCGTGACGAGCTGCGGGTCCTTGAACAGGTCGAGCGGAATGATCGGATGTGTCGCGCGCTTTTCGCAGATCAGCAGCGCAACCGCGCCGGCGAGCACGCATACGCCGAGCACCAGATTGCCCACCGTGAGGCCGTGCTTCGGCACCGCTTCGATAAACGCCTGCAAGCCGCCGAGCACGCCCGCGACCAGCGCGGCGCCGAGCCAGTCGATCTTGACCTCGCCTTCCTGCGGACGCCGGAAAGTGGGCAGATGCATCCAGATGAAATAGAGCGCCGCCGCGCCGACCGGCAGATTCACGAGAAAGGTGGAGCGCCAGCCGAGGTGTTCGCTCATCCAGCCGCCGAGCGACGGGCCGGCGGCGGTCCCGATACCGTACGCGGCGGCCAGCACCACCTGCCAGCGCACGCGCGTACGCGGATCGGGGAACAGGTCCGGGATCGACGCGAACGCGGTGCCGACCATCATGCCGCCGCCGACGCCTTGCAGCCCGCGCGCGATCGCGAGGAACAGCATGTTGGGTGCGAGCCCGCACAGCACCGACGCGGCCGTGAACGTGATCACCGCGGCGATCACGAAGCGCTTGCGGCCGAAGTAGTCGCCGAGCCGCCCGAACACCGGCACCGTAACGACCGACGCGAGCAGATACGCGCTCGCGATCCACGCGAAATATTCGAAACCGTGCAGTTCGGCGACGATCGACGGCAGCGCGGTGCTGACGACGGTCTGGTCGAGCGCGACCAGCATATTGACGAGGCCGATGCCGAGCATTGCGAGCAGCGCGTTCCGGAACGGCAGGGCGGGGGCGGATGTGGGAGAGGCGGGGGTGGCGGGCGAATTCACGGAATCGGGCGGGAAGCGGTTCAGGGTGGGCGCGGCGGAGCGTTGATCGGGTTACGACGATTTTACGGAAGTTGTCTGACCTCTTCGGGCGATTATACGGGTTTTCCCTTATCAAAAAAATGATTCGTCGTGCGGAAAAGACATCTGGACGGCGCAAGCCGGCGCGCGGCAGGGACGGTTCGTGCGCCTCGGCGACCGCGTGCGGCCTATGCGTGATCACGCACGCCGAATCGCGCAATCCGACGTGGTAAGTTCTGACGCGCGACAACCCGATCGAAATGCCCGCGGAGGACCTCACCCTGCGCCACGCTTCGGCTTCTCTTGTGAAGACTTGCCTGACCGCCGCAAAGCCGTCGCCGGCGCGAATGGCGAGCTGGCTTTGGCACGCGCTCGCGCGCACCCGCATCAGCACGCGCGCCGGTCCGGCGCGCGTCAGCGCCGCCGCGTTGTTGCTGTGCCCGCATATCGCGGCCGCCGCCGCAATCAACGCCGGCTTCGTGTCGCTGTACGGCGTGCTGGACACCAGTCTCGAAATCACCGACCCCGGCTCCGGCTGGACCCCGCGCCTCGACTCGGGGGCGTTTCGCGGCTCGCGCTTCGGGCTGCATGGCGCGGAGCCGATCGGCGGCGGCACCGCAATCGTCTTTACGCTTGAAAACGGCTTCAGCTCGGTCGATGGCTCGTTGCAGGTGCCCGGCTCGATCTTCAACCGCCAGGCGTGGATCGGCGCGAGCGGCCCGTGGGGCGAAGTGCGGGCCGGCCGCCAGTACTCGCCGATCTATATCCCGTTCAAAGGCGATCTCGACGCATTCGGCGCCGGCACGATCGCATCGGGGCTCAACAACCTGTCGAAGATCACGCCGTATGCGAGCAACGCGGTTGCGTATCTGTCGCCGCGGGTCGCCGGCTTCAGCGCGACGGTGATGCTGGCGACGCGCGATTCGTCGGAGCAGGACGGCAACGGCATCGACGGCTACTACGTGACCGCGTCGTATCGGCTCGACGAGCTGCATCTGCTGTACGCGCGTCAGCAGACGCACGGCGCCGGCGCGCTGCGCGCGAATCTCGGCGGCGCGAGCTATGGGTTCGGCAAGCTGCGCGTGTGGCTGTCGTTTTTCAACGGCGATGGCGGCACGCCGGTCTATCACGGCGCGGGCGGCTCGCTGTCCGCGCAGTACAGTCTGTCGGCGAACGCGCGGGCTTCGCTCGGCTACGCGCACGTGCGCGACTACACGACGCCCGGCGGCAGCGCCGATCAGTTCAGCGCCGCGTTCGAATACGACGTATCGCGCACGCTGCAGCTCTATTTCAGCGCTGCCTATCTCGCCAATCACGACGACTCGAGCTTTACGCTGCGCGGCGTCAATGTGACCGGGCTGCCGGTCGCGTATCCGGGCGCGCCGGTCGCGGGCGTGCAATTCGGCGTGCTGCAACGGTTCTAGCGCGCATCCCGCATCCCGCATCCCGCGTCGCGCGAGGCTCGACGGCGGAATCGCCGCGATTCACCAATTCGATAAAAAGCGCTCAAACGATCGCAATGTATCGCGCCACCAGCCGCAATATTATTTTTGAGATGCGGAGCGTCGATTTTGAGATGATGTATTTCCTTAAAAGGAATTGTTAAATGCTTGCTCGAATGCAAGGTTCGACAATAAAAAAAAGCCGACACAACGTGTCGGCCTAAAGATTCTGGCGTCCGAGGATTTATTTGCCAGAACCTGAGAGACATTTGCCGCAAACCCGTGCTGGGAGCGGTGAGCCGGGGCTCGGTGGCAGCTGCGCCACGCGGGGATAATCACGCTGCGGGTTTCCCGCCACTGTGGTCCGTCGGCTTGCGACGCACCGCAGGTTGGGTAGCGCGTCGCTAACGGTGGGGGATTCTAAACCAAAAAACATCACGCTGAGCACCGTGCTCAAAATCATTTTTTCGGGACCGGAACGACACCCGATTAATATCAGAAGATTCTTATGATTTCCTGATGTCGGCTAATGTAAATAATCATGAAAATTGAATGTGCCCCGCTCGCCCGGCGAACCGGTCACGCGTGAACGCCGGCGAACCGTGAGTGCGCGGCAGCACAGCACGCCGGGTACTGGCGCTATGCTTGTGCTTTCGTTCACTCGAGGAGCAACCGATGACACAGCCCGCAGGTTCGATGATTACTTTCAGCCGCCCCGACGGCCAGCAGCTGCAGGGCTATCTCGCGAAGCCGGCCAAAGCCGGCGGCGCGCCCGCCATTGTCGTAATCCAGGAGTGGTGGGGCTTGAACGAGCAGATTCGCGGCGTCGCCGACCGGCTTGCGCAGGCCGGTTATATCGCGCTGGTGCCCGACCTCTATCGCGGCAAGTCGACGCTCGAGCAGGAAGAGGCGCATCACCTGATGAGCGGCCTCGATTTCGGCGACGCCGCCGCGCAGGACGTGCGCGGCGCGGTGCAGTATCTGAAGCAGCATACGGCGAAGGTCGGCGTGACCGGCTATTGCATGGGCGGCGCGCTGACGCTGCTCGCGCTGTGCAACGTGCCGGAAGTGTCGGCCGGCGTCGTCTGGTATGGCTTTCCTCCGCTCGACTATATCGACGCATCGAAAATCAATGTGCCGGTAATGGGCCACTGGGCGTTGCAGGACGAATTCTTCGCGGCCGAAACCGTCGATGCGCTGGAGAAGAAACTGACGGACGCGAAAGTCGATATCGAGTTTCATCGCTATCTGGCGCGGCACGCGTTCGCAAACGAAACGGCGGTCGGCCCGGGCCGCATCGCGCAGACGCAATACGATCCGGTGTGGGCGCAGCAGGCGTGGGATCGGACGCTGACGTTCTTCGGCCGCACGCTGTGGAAGTGACGGGCCCATAAAGGCAGTGGCCATGGATCCGCTTCCGGCCGGCGCGCCGCGATTCGATCCGGCGTTCCGCAAACCGGCCGCGCGGCCTCGAAGCGCGGCCGGTTTTATATGCGGCGCGGCCAAAGCGCGGAAGTTTTGCGCATCCGCGGCTATGATTCGCACAAGGCGAAACCGGCGGAGGCCCTTTTGACGACCGATTCGGCAGCCGGCCGCGCGGCCTCGGAGGCTCAGGCGGCCTGCGTCTTCAGTCACTTCGATACCCACTGCGCGGCGCCGCGCGCGCAACTGCGTGCGTGGCGCGAGCGTGTCGGCCATTTTCTCGACGTGCCGATCTCGCGCGCGCAACTTGCCGGCGGCTTTCGCGGCAGCATCGACAGCTATCGCGCGGGCGGCACGGCCTTCATGGATTGCCGCACCGATCCGGTTTCGCAGAGCCGCCCGGTCGCGCGTATTTCGACCGATAGCGTGCGTCAGTTCGTGTTTCACGTGGCCGTGCAAGGCGCGATCGAAACCGTCACCGGTCTTCATCCGACCCGCAACGCGGTGCAAACGCGGCCCGGCATTCTCGCGCTCGATCTGAATCAGCCGATGCGGATGACGCGCGGCCCGTGCCGGGTGTTCGCGCTATTTTTGCCGCGCGAGATCGTCGAAGCGGTGTTGCCGGAAGCCGAGTCGATTCATGGCCGCGTGATCGAGTATCAGTCGCCGCTCGCACGCCTGATCCCCGCGCATCTCGCCGAACTGCACCGCAAGCTGCCCGCGATGAACCTGGGTGAAGCGCGCGAAGCGATCGAGACCTGCGGGCTGCTGATCGCCGCGGCGTTCGGCAAACAGACGGGGCTGACCGGCAAAGCGCGCGCGGCCGTTCGCACCGCGAGGTTCGCGACCGCGCGCCGCTATATCGAGGCGAATCTCGGCCAGCCGGACCTGACGGTCGAGCGCGTGCTGGCGGTCTCGCAACTGTCGCGGCCGACGCTGTATCGACTGTTCGAGCCGGAGGGCGGGCTCGCCGCATATATTCGCAACCGGCGGCTGCGCGAAGCGGCCGACGAGTTGCAGCGCTATCCGGCCAGACCGGTGATCGAAGTCGCGTACGGCTGGGGCTTCAATAGCGCATCAGATTTCAATCGCGCGTTTCGGCGCGCTTACGAGATGTCGCCGGGCGATTTTCGCGCGACGGCATCGGCAATCAAGCGAAGGAGATAAGCACGTGGTGAAGATCGATCCGGGCCGTCTGATGGCCGACCTCAAACGGCTGCGCAGCTTTGGCGCGACCGGTCCCGGCGTGGTCCGGCTGTCGCTGTCGCCGGTGGATCTGGCGGCGCGCGAATGGCTGGTCGGACGGATGACGGAAGCGGGCCTCGACGCGCGCATCGACGGCGTGGGCACCGTGTTCGGGCGCTCGCGCAACAGCGGTCCGGCGCTCGTGATCGGCTCGCATACCGATACGCAGCCGACCGGCGGTTGGCTCGATGGCGCGATGGGTGTGATGTACGGCCTCGAGATTGCCCGCGCGCTCGCGGAAAACGATGCGACGCGTCATCTGGCGGTGGACGTCGCATCGTGGATCGACGAAGAGGGCACGTTCTCGGGCTTTCTCGGCAGCCGCAGCTTTATCGGCGAGCCGGTCGACGAATCGATCGGCAGCGCGGCCAACCGGCAGGGCGAGCGGCTCGCGGACGTGCTCGCGGCGGCCGGCCTCGCGGGGCGCCCGCGCGCGCGTTTCGAAGCGGGGCGGCAGGTCGCGTATCTGGAGCCGCATATCGAGCAGGGCGGGCGGCTCGAAGCGATCGGCAAAGCGATCGGCGTGGTCACGACGATCGTTGGCTTGCGTGACGTGCGGGTGCGTTTCACCGGACAGCGCAATCATGCGGGCACGACGCCGATGGCGATCCGCCGCGATGCCGGCGCGGCGCTGGTCGCGTTTATCGCGCGGATGAACGACGCGTTCAAGCCGCTCGTCGATGCCGATACGGTGTGGACCGTGGGCCGCATCGATCTGGAGCCGGGTTCGATGAGCGTCGTGCCGGGCATGGCCGACATGTATCTGCAATTCCGCGATGCGAACGCCGCGCGCCTCGACGCGATGGAGCAGCGGCTGGTCGAACTGGCGCGCGAGTTCAATGCGCAAAACGCGGTGGGCGTCAAATTGCAGACGCTGGATGATCCGGTTGAACCGGTCACGATGGATGCCACACTCGCCGGGCATATTGCGCGCGCGGCCGAAGCGGTTGCGCCGGGGCAATGGCTGCGCATGCCGAGCGGCGCCGCGCACGACGCGCAGTTGATCGCGCGCTGCATGCCCGCCTGCATGATGTTCGTGCCGAGTATCGGTGGCGTGAGCCACGACTTTATCGAAGACACGGCCGACGAGCATATCGTGCTCGGCTGTCAGGTCGCGGCGACGGCGGCGGCTTCGATTCTGCTGGAGGCGTCGGCGCAGCGTTCGTAAGTCGACGCCGGCGCTGACCGCGCGGCCGACCGGCCGCGTTGGCCGCGCCGGAGAGACGAACCGCGCGCTACCGTGATTGCCACCCGCGCGTCCGCGGCGGGTTCGCTCAGTTGCTGCTCAGTTGCCGCTCAGTTTCCGAACAGCGACGCCTGCGTGCCCCGGCTCGGCATCGCGCGTGGCGATTTTGCCGGCGCATCGGCTTTGGCCGCTTGCTGCTCCTGCCGTGGCAGCTCCTGCGGCTGAGCGCCATCCGCCGCCGCTTCGAGCGAAGTCTGCCCGGCCTCCAGCGAAAGCAGCAGCATCTTGTTCGCAAGGCCGCCGGCAAAGCCGGTCAGTTCGCCCGATGCACCGATTACCCGATGACATGGCGCGACGATCGAAATCGGATTCCGGCCGTTGGCCGCGCCGACCGCGCGTACCGCGCTGACATTGCCGACCTGCTGCGCGATCTCCGTATAGCTGCGCGTCTGGCCGAACGGAATCGTCAGCAGCGCATGCCAGACTTTCTGCTGAAACTCGGTGCCCTGAAACTTGAGCGGCAGATCGAAAGCTTGCCGCGTGCCGGCGAAATACTCGCGCAATTGCCGCTCGGTCTCGACCAGTACCGCAAGCTCGTTCGCTTCGATCATCTCGCCGAGGCGCACCCGGTTCGGCCTGTCGTTTTCCCACAGAATCGCGGCGAGGCATTCGCCGTTGGCCACGAGTTTCAATTGCCCGACGGGCGAATCGATCAATTTGTATGCGTACGTCACTTTGCTTGACTCCTGACGGGGTTCGGACGCGCGAAAACGCGACGCGGTCGCGCGAGCGGCGCGAAAGACCACACGAAAGCGGCGCCGATATCCGATAGTGTGGCGCTCGCATGCTCTGAACGCGCTCCAGATCTTGCTGTCTTATTCGCATTCGATATGACGGCATCGAACGCAACGATGCCGTCACTGTACCGCAGGCAGTGTGCAACTCAGTAGAATCGAGAGCTTCGGTATCGCGCATGGCGCTGCCCGAACTTTTTTCCACGACTGTGACTACGACTTTAGACCAACTCCGCGCCGGCCAACTGGCAGGTGCGCGCGAGCTCAAACTGGCGTGCGGATTGAAAGAGCTTCCGCGCGAGATTTTCGATCTCGCCGACACGCTCGAAGTGCTCGACCTGTCGAACAACGCGCTGTCGACGCTGCCCGACGATCTGCCGCGCCTGCGCAAACTGCGCATCCTCTTCGCGTCGAATAATCCGTTTACCGAACTGCCCGAAGTGCTCGGCGGTTGCACGCAATTGAGCATGATCGGCTTCAAGGCAAATCGTATTCGCGAAGTGCCGTCCGCCGCGTTGCCGCCGTCATTGCGCTGGCTGATCCTGACGGACAACGAGGTCGAACGCATGCCCGCCGGGCTGGGCCGTTGTACGCAATTGCAAAAACTGATGCTGGCCGGCAACCGGCTGCGGGCGCTGCCCGACGAGTTGGCCGGCTGCTCGCGGCTCGAACTGCTGCGGCTCGCGGCAAACCGTTTCGATGCATTGCCGCGCTGGCTGCTGCGTCTGCCGCGCCTCGCATGGCTCGCGTTTGCCGGCAATCCGTTCGGCGCCGCGCTCGAAAACGCCGCGCTCGGCGATACGCCGATCCGCGCTATTCGCTGGGACGCGTTGACGCTCGAACAGCCGTTGGGCGAGGGCGCATCGGGCGTGATCCATCGCGCGACGCTGCGCGACGATCGCAACGGTGGGCACGAGCGTGAGCGGGCGGTGGCCGTCAAGCTGTTCAAAGGCGCGGTGACCAGCGACGGTCTGCCCGACTGCGAAATGGCCGCCTGCATTCGCGGCGGCGACCATGCGAATCTGATCCCCGTGCTCGGTAAGGTGAGCGATCATCCGGCGGGCACGCATGGGCTGGTCATGGCGCTGATCGATCCGCGTTTCGGCAATCTCGCCGGTCCGCCGAGCTTTGCTTCCTGCACGCGCGACATCTATCGCGACGGCTTGCGTTTCGAGCCCGCCGCGGTGCTCGCCATGGCGAGCGGTATCGCGGACGTCGCGAGTCATCTGCATCGGCGCGGCGTCATGCATGGCGATCTGTATGCGCACAATATCCTGCACGGCGGCGCGGGTCATGCTCTGCTCGGCGATTTCGGCGCCGCGTCGTTCTATGATGCCGGCGATCGCGAGCTCGGCGTCGCATTGCAGCGGCTCGAAGCGAGAGCATATGGCTGTCTGCTCGAAGAACTGCTCGAGCGTTGCGATGCACTCGATGCGCAATCGCATATGGCCGCTCGGCTCGCCGCGCTGAAAGCGCGTTGCCTGAGCGAAACGGTCGATGACCGGCCGCTATTCGACGAAATCGCCGCCAGCCTCGCGGTGCTGAAGGAGCAACGATGAGCGTGCAACACTTTTCTTATCTTCGGCTCGCGGTCGCGCGATGCGCGGCGGCGCCCGGTATCGCATTCGGGCACACCGTCCGCGCAGGAGGTCGCCGATGACGCAGAAGCTGCGCCGCCGCGTCTTGTTCGCGAGCGCGTTGACCGCCGCGGGCCTTCCCGGCTTTTCCGTGTTCACTCGCGATGCGCGCGCCGATGTCACGCCCGGCACGAAACTGAAAATCGCGCTCGTGCTGAAAGCGACGTCCGATCCGTTCACGGTGTCGATGCTCGATGCCGCTCGCAACTACGAGCAGCACTTCGCGTCGCAATTCAGCCTGACGACTCGCATTACGACGAAGCAAACCGATACCGCCGCGCAGATCCGCATGGTCGATGAGATGATCAAGGCGAAGATGGACGCAATCGTGATCGCGCCGACCGATTCGAAGGCGCTGATACCGGTCATCGCGCGCGGCATCAAGGCCGGCATCATCACGATCGCGATCGACAGTCCGCTCGACTCGGCGGCGCAGGACGCCGCCGACATTTCGGTGCCGTTCGTCGGGCCGAACAATCGCAAAGGGGCGAGGCAGGTCGGCGATTATCTGGCCGCGCGGTTGAAGCCCGGTGACGAGGTGGGGATCATCGAAGGCAATTCGGCGAGCGGCAATGCCCAGCAGCGCACGGTCGGCAGCCGCGACGCGATGGAAGCGGCGAACCTGCGGGTCGTCACGGTCCAGTCGGCCGACTGGGACTACGGCAAGGGCCGTGACGTCGCCGCGAAAATGCTGGCCGAGCATCCGCAACTGCGTGCGCTGCTATGCGGCAACGACAATATGGCGATGGGCGCGGTCGATGCGATCCGCGACGCGGGCCGAAGCGGTGGCGTGTATGTGACCGGCTACAACGCGATCGATGCGATCAAACCGTTGCTGGCCGACGGCAGCGTACTGGCAACGATGAATCAGTTTCCCGACCGGCAGGCGGTATTCGGTATCGACGTTGCGTTGAAGGCGGTGACCGAGCAGCGCAAGCAGCGGGAGTTGTCGAAAATGATCGAAACACCGCTGCAACTGGTGACCGCCGCGAAACGTTGAAGCGAAACGAACCGCGCGGAGATCATTGAAGCGGGCACGCCGAAAGAGGTGTTCGATCAGCACGCGCAGCGTGCGGTTGAAGCAGTTTCTTTGCCGGGTCGTAAGAGCAGACCGACGCATGAGGCGACGATTTCCGTCGCGCCTTCCGGAGATCTTCCGCCCTCCGATCACCGCCTGTCCACGCGCGCCGCTTCAACCGAGAAGCTGCTCGACAACCCAACGCGCAATCGTAATCGCACTGCCGTTCGCGCCGAGGCTCGACTCGACCTGCGCGGCGCCTCCGAGCCCGTTGCATTTGGGCAAGGTCTCGTACACGAGATTGCCCTGATAGTAGTTGTACGTCTCGCCGTTGGCGACCGCGCAATTGCTCATGAACAGAAAGTAGAAGTTGTCGATGCCCGCGTGAATCGTGTCCTGCGAGAAACAGACCGTCGCATAGACGGCCGTCGCGTAATCGACACTGCTCGCATAACGGTCCGGGTTCAGGTTGTAGCCATCCCCGCCCGCAAATACGCGCCCCTCGTTGCAGCGCAGCGCTTTGCCGTCGATGCCTTCCTCATTCAGCGCGATGAATTCGGCGGCGGTGATGATGCGCTCCGCGTCCTGCTGATCGAGCTTGCTCATTTCGATACCCTCCGTGACTGGTTGTACTGCGGTGGTATGAACGCGCACGGACGGGGTTTGTGAAAAAAGAGCGGTTTGCCGCGGTTGCGATGCTGGCGGCGCGGCATGGCCGGCGGATCGAATCGATTATGTCGAGGCCGCGCTCGCGCATATCCGCGACGGTGTGATGCTGGCCGATTTCAAACCGTAGGCGTCGAGCTTTCTACGCAGGGCGCAGGCGCAGGTGCGCGCAAACCTGTCGCTTCCACGGGATTTGCGTTATTGTCTTGCAGCGAATTCGACGGCTCCCGGCGATATGCCGGAGTCGCCGCAATTCGACTCATCCTGAATGGATGAAGGGAAATGACTCAGCGGTATCGGGAATTCCAACCATCCGGTTGACAAGGTAAGTAAAGAGGAGATGTGTCGTATGTCGTTCAAGCTTCACAAACTGCTGCCGGTTAGCGCAGCGGTCGTTGCATTTGCAGGTATCGCCGCCACGGCGCATGCGGACGAGGTTGTCAAGATTGGTCACGTCGGTCCTTTGACCGGCGGCTCCGCCCACCTCGGCAAGGACAATGAAAACGGCGCGCGCCTCGCGATCGAGGAAATCAACGCGAAGGGCCTGACGATCAACGGCCAGAAGATCACGCTGGTACTCGACGCGCAAGACGACGCGGGCGATCCGCGTCAGGCGACCCAGGTCGCGCAGAAACTGGTCGACGACAAGGTCGTCGCGGTGGTCGGCCACCTGAATTCCGGTGCGTCGATTCCGGCTTCGAAGATCTATAGCGATGCGGGCATCGTGCAGATCTCGCCATCGTCGACGAATCCGGCGTACACGCAGCAGGGCTTCAAGACGACTTATCGTGTCGTTGCAACCGACGCGCAGCAGGGCCCGGCGCTCGCCACCTTTGCCGCGAAAAATCTCAACGTGAAGACCGTCGCGGTGGTTGACGATTCGACCGCATACGGCCAAGGCCTTGCGAACGAATTCGAAAAGACCGCGAAGGCACTGGGCCTGAAAGTCGTATCGCACGACGCGACCAACGACAAGGCCGTCGATTTCCGCGCGATTCTGACCAAGATCAAGGGCGAAAACCCGGACGCGATCATGTACGGCGGCATGGATGCGACCGGCGGTCCGTTCGCGAAGCAGGCGCGTCAACTCGGCTTGCGCGCGAAGATGCTGTCCGGCGACGGCGTGTGCACCGAAAGCCTTGCCGACCTCGCGGGTCCGGCTGCCGGCAATGTGGTGTGCTCGCAGGCCGGCATGGCGGTCGAGCGGATGAATGGCGGCGCGGAATTCGCGGCGAAGTACACGAAGCGCTTCGGCCATCCGATCGAATTCGATGCGCCGTTCACGTACGACGCGGTGTATATCGTCGTCGACGCGATGAAGCGCGCGAACTCGACCGACCCGGCGAAGGTTCTCGCGAAGGTTTCGGGCACCGACTACAAGGGTGTGACCGGCGAGACCACGTTCGACGCGAAGGGCGACCTGCAGCACGGCGTGATTTCGCTGTACGACTATAAGAACGGCAAGAAGACGCTGCTCGACGTCATGAAGATGTAATAGCGGTAATAGCGGCAATCGCGTTAGAAGCAGAAAGGGCCGATGAAGCGATGCTTCATCGGCCCTTTTTCACAACAGCCGATGCGACGCGCGGTAAAGCCGGTTCGATTCAGGCTGCCGCACGCATCAAGGCACGAGCCACAACGCGACCGCGTAAATCACGAGCGACACCGCGAACGTCACCGCCGTGTAGCCCATCACGCGCTGAATCCGGATACCCGCGATCGCGACGATCGGCACGGCCCAGAACGGCTGCAGCATATTCGACACGTTTTCCGCCATCGCGACGCCCATCGCGGTACGCGGCACCGATGCATGCAGACTGATTGCAGCGGGCAGCACGAACGGACCTTGCACCGCCCAGTGACCGCCGGCGCTCGGCACGAGCAGAGTGATGATCAGCGAGCTCAGATAACTCCACAACGGCAGCGTGAGCGGCGATGCGATCGTCACGAACGCCTTCGCGATCATCGACGCGAGGCCGGTGCCTTTCATGATGCCCATGATCCCGCCGTACATCGGATATTGCAGCAGCATCGAACCGGTTTGACGCGCGGCGCGGCGGATCGAATTCGCGTATGCGATCGGCGTGCGCTGCAGCGCGAGACCGATCAGCAGAAAGATCAGGATCGTGTTGTTGATATCGAGATCGAAGCCTTCCTTGTGCCATGTGATCGCCAGATAACCGATACCGAGCGCAAGCAGCAGCAACGTGCCGAGCATCGACCGTTCGAGGCGCGCCGCGAGCGATGACGCATCGCTCGCGCGCGCGTGCGGATCGTCGCCGGATGCGTCGGCTGCGTTCTCGCCGCTCTGACGAAACGCGACCACGTTCTCCGCTTTCGGATGCATGTTGATGAAGATCACGGTCATCACCACCACGACCAGCACCGTCGGAATGAAAACGAATGGCGCGAAGATCGTCTCGCTGAGCGGTACGACGTGGCCGGTCGCTTTCTCGACGAGATTCAGCGCATTGCCGTGCGATGCCTGCGACAGCGCAATCGAACTCGACAGGCCGCTATTGCAGATCGACCACGCCGAATAGCTGCCGGCGACCAGCCACGCGAAATCGACCTCGACGCGCCGCGCGATCTCCCGCGACAGCAGCGCGCCGACGATCAGCCCGAGCCCCCAGTTGAGCCATGCCGCGACCGCGACGACCGGAAACACGAGCAGCGCGGCGCGCGTCGGCGAGTTCGCATGCGAGGCGAGCGCGCGCAATCCGCGCTGCACGATCGGCGCTTCGGCGATGGCGTAGCCGGTGGTGAGGATCAGAATCATCTGCAGCGCGAAGCCCAGAATGCCGAACGTGCCGGTGTACCAGGAATCGAGCAGCGTCGGCAGCGTGCCGCTCGGCGCGATCACTAGCGCGAGGACGGCGACGAAGAACGTCAGGCAGATCGACAGCACGAACGGGTCGGGCATGACCTGCTCGAAAACATAAACCAGGCCGCCGACGAGGCCGCGCGAAGCGGCAGGCTGGGCAGCAGCGTTAGAGGAATTGTCTCGCTTCATGGGTGTGTGACTCTGAGTGAGGCGCGGCCGTTTGCAGGACGAAAGCGGGCAGGAGCGGCGCGCCGGATCGGCAGGTGGGGGTATGGAGCACGTACCGGTTGCACGCTTGCGTTACCTGACCTCGATGGGAGCAGGCAGCTTTGCATGAATGCCCGAGCGCGGGGCCGGAGCTGCCGGAATTTCAACGCAGTTGAGTCTTGGCCGCGAGAGTGCGCGGTAAAAGACTTCTGCTTCCTTTTCAATGTTCTTACGATGAACGACGTTTCGGTAAACGAACGTATTATTATTCGTCTCGCGTGCGCGGGATGTCAAGAAAAGCGGCCGGTGAGTACTTGGGGCCGCGCGCTTTGCATCGCACATTGGTGGCGATGTGGCGTACTGCGTGCGAAATGAATGCCAATTGAAAGCGACTGAAAGCGACGCATCCGCGTCGATACCTGCATCACGCAATTTTCTGAACGAGGCCTTCAGACAATGACGATTGTTTATCGCGGGATGGATCGACCGGCACTCGATGCCGCCTACAACAACACCAGGGCCATACCGAACTTTCCGGAAGTCATCGGCGATTTCCAGTCGCGCAGCGCGAAGCTTTACGAACGCGTGCCGGGCCGCCGCAATCTGCGTTATGGCGAGCGCCCCCGCGAGTGTTTCGACTGGCTGTGCTGCGGCAAGGCCGACGCAGCTACTTTTATCTTCATCCACGGCGGCTACTGGCAGAACTGCGTGAAAGAGGATTTCGCATTCGTTGCGGACGGCCCGCTCGCCAAAGGGTTCAATGTCGTGCTGGCCGAGTACACGCTCGCGCCGCAAGCGTCGATTACGCAGATCGTCGCGGAAATCGGCCGCTTGCTCGATCATCTGAAAGCGGATCCTGACGGGCTCGGCACCGCGGGTCGGCCGGTCTGTTTGAGCGGTCATTCGGCGGGTGGTCATCTGACCGCGATGCATCGTGCGCATCCGCTCGTTACGAGTGCGCTTGCGATTAGCGCGCTGGTCGATCTCGAGCCGATCAGCTTGTCGTGGCTCAACGACAAGCTGCAACTAAGCGACGAGGAAATTGCCGCGTATAGCCCGATTCATCACGTCGGCAACGGGGTGCCGACTGTCGTCGCGGTCGGCGCCGCGGAATTGCCCGAGCTCGTGCGTCAGTCGGACGACTATGCGGCGGCGTGCGAAGCGGCGGATCGTCCCATTCGGGAAGACGCTCGTTTGCCAGTAACCTCGTTGAGCAAGGGCACGATATTGAGACGGTGCAGCAGCTTCTAGGTCATGCGGAACTGGACCACGTTTTGCCCTATCTGGCCGTGTCCGATAAAAGGCTCCGACAGATGTTTTGCGAAGTGTTGTGAGACCCCTGGCGCGACCGATTGGCGGTATTACGAGGTAAAGAATTTCCCGAAAGACGCCGATATATGTCGTACCTACGCCCGCCTCGCGGTCCCGATGCGCCTGCTTGACTTCCCCGCAAATATGTCTAATATGTACATATCATGTACATGGGGGTAAGGGAATGGCAACAGCAACGGAGCGAATCGTCGTTCAGGTGACGGCAGTTCAGAAGCGTGCGATAGCGAGCACCGCCAAGCGCCTCGGGCTTAACGTCAGCGAACTGATGCGTCAGGCTGCCCAAGGCTTCACGCCCTCAGAGGATGAGCAGGATATGCATACGCTTATTGCGCGCGTGAATGCTTCCACGAGCGAAGCGAACGATGCGCTGGACGATGCGCTTGCGTTCGTCGCGGAGTCGAATAAACGTATCGCAGCGATGACGGAAGGCAACCACTAATGGGCGTCACAGACAAAGTGTGGGACGCACTCACGACTGTTATCAAGATGAACGACAAGGTTGTGTCACTGGCTGGCACCGTTAAGGATCAGCAAGCCAAGATCGAGGGGCTGACAGAGCGCGTTATTCGACTTGAAGCGACGCTGGAACTCATGATGCGCGCAGGCGGCGATGCAAAAAAGCTCCCTCGGTAAGGAAACTCGGAAATTTCGACGAGCGGGAGCAGGAGCAGCCATCATGAAGCGGCGTCCTCTGACGGAGAAAGAAGTGCAGGCCAAGGCTGAGGATGCTTTGGACGAGTTGTCGGGCTGAAAGGATCAACGGCGCGCGAAAGCGGATTCAGAGTATTTCACCTCCACCGAATACCGCTTGGAGGTCGTGGGCGAACTGATGAAGGCGGGTGCGACCCGAGAACAGGCGATGAACCGGACACGGGATCAGGTACGACCGTTCAACGAGGCCAACGAGTTGGGTTTGATGTAAAGGTGCAAGGAAAACGATATGAAACGTTGGTCCATGTCAAAGCGGATTGGTTGGTGGTTTTTCGTAGTATGGACGATGCTCGTCACGCTTATCGTCGGTGGGGGGGCGCCGCTGTTCGCCATGCCCTCGGCTGGACAACTGACGTTAATTCTGGAACTGACTGCTTTCGGATTCGTCGCGGCTCTCGGCATTAGCATGCGCCGTGCCAGCAATAAGGAGATAGATGCGTATGAGCAAGAGTAAATTGACCCGCAACACAGCCGCCTAGGACGCGGCAATCCAGCGCGGCATCGAGGCGGACCCAGATAACCCGGAATGGACGAAAGAGGATTTCGCCGGGGCGCGGCCTTTCAAAGAGGTTATGACTGCACGCAAGCGCATGGGCCGCCCCCCAAAGGAAAACCCGAAGGAGCAGGTGAGTATCCGGTACGACGCCGATGTGCTCGATGCCTTCCGATCAACTGGCGACGGCTGGCAGACGCGCATGAATGACGCACTCACAACCTACCTGCGCGAGCACCCGCTAAAAGCAGCGTGACTATGCGCGGAAACCATTCACCGTGACCACGGAAAGTTGGCGTGTCTCGCGCCTGGCCGTTCGGAGTCAACCTAGCAGTCACGCGCTGGATGGTAGCGAACTGCGGCATGGTCCTCCAAGAGCGGCCACACGCGAGACACGCAGAAAGAACGGAAAATCTCCGGTCCGGTCGGCACTGGAAAGCCGAACATGGCCCTGCGCATATAAGAGGAGCTTGGTTATGGCGCGACGGAAAAAACGAGCCTCTCGTGGCGGCGGCGCAAGCACGAAGGCAAGGCGAGCTAGTACAACATCCCTTAAATAGATTGAATAAATAACTGCCTCGGTTATCATGTCTGGATGAGCCGAGGCCGCCATGCAACGCCAGTGAAGCTGGCGAATAAAGAACGACAGGAGCTGCTAT